>Ga0302319_10000180_pt1 | contig 132775 bp, 94 predicted proteins | sample Bog_T0_2_FD_203319 | JGI IMG/M metagenome (GOLD analysis project Ga0302319, IMG submission 203319) | Peat permafrost microbial communities from Stordalen Mire near Abisko, Sweden - Bog_T0_2 | ecosystem: Environmental > Terrestrial > Soil > Wetlands > Peat | place: Sweden: Abisko, Stordalen...
GGAGTATGCCTACTTGCAGTTTTCATGCTCTACCGGCGGATTACGGTGATCGGAAGAGTAACCAAGCTGCTTTGGCTATGCGTGATGGGAACGGTGGCCTGGATCATTATTGCCGGGCTCACGCATTTCAACGCGGCGCAAGCATTCGACTTTCCTCCCGGCGCATTCAGTCTTTCGCGGGGATTTTTCACGGGTTTGGGCGGAGCCATGCTGATTTCAACCTACGATTACTGGGGTTACTACAATGTATGCTTTCTGGGAGACGAGATTAAAGATCCGGGGCGAAATATTCCACGGGCAGTGTTGCTCTCTATTGCCCTGGTGGCCTGTCTATATATTGTGATGAATCTATGCATCCTGGCCGTGGTTCCGTGGCGGGAGATGGTGCAAGGAGGACAGAACAATAGCGGATTGTATGTGGTTTCCTCTTTCATGCAAAAAATCTACGGCACCGGGGCGGCGCGCATCGTGACCGGGCTGGTGATGCTGACGGCGTTTGCGTCAGTATTTTCGCTGATGCTGGGATATTCACGAGTTCCCTATGCGGCGGCGCAGGACGGAAATTATTTTCGGATTTTTGCGAGAGTGCATCCAGTCCATCGTTTCCCGAACATCTCGTTGCTGGCGCTGGGAGGGGTGGCGGCGGCTTTCTGCTTTCTGCGCTTGAAGGACGCCATCGCCGCGCTGGTGGTAATTCGCATCATCCTACAGTTCGTGGTGCAGGCGGTGGGAGTGATTGTGTTGCGGGTGCGGCGGCCCGATATGCCTCGTCCGTTCCGCATGTGGCTGTATCCCGTACCTGCGCTTGCTGCCATCGCCGGATTTATATTCATCTTATTTAATCGCCAGAATGCGTTGAAGGAAGTACGATACGCAGCGGCTATATTGTTTGTGGGCTTGGCCCTCTACATGGTTCGCGCCTGGAGAGGGCACAAGTGGCCATTTCCCACGCTATCGAAACCGGAGGAATTATTGTGAACCAAGAAAACCGATTCGCGAGTCTTGCAGTCTTTGTTCTGGCGCTTGCGGCGTTCAGTTCCGCTCAAAAGATGATGGATGCGCCGCGCACCGTCACGCAAGTACTGGATCATAGCGTTACGAATATCGAACACGAGTTCACGCCCGCCGCGGAAGCCATGCCGGAAGAGAAGTTCGGGTTTGCGCCGACCAACGGCGAGTTCAAAGGCGTGCGCACTTACGGCGAGCAGATTAAGCATGTGGCGGCGGTGAATTATATTTTCGGCGCGGTAATCCTGGGTGAGAAGGTTCCTGTGGACGTGGGCGACGAATCTGGTCCGGCAGGCATGAAGTCGAAGGCCGAGATTATAAGCTATCTGAAAGAGTCGTTTGCTTACGTACACAAAGCGCTCGCCACCGTTAACGAAAAAAATCTTGTGGAGCCGGTGAAGAGTCCGTTTGGCGAAGGAACGGTCACCCGACTGGGCTTGGCAACCAGCGTGTCCGCGCACTGTTCCGATCACTACGGACAGATGGTGGAATATCTGCGGATGAACGGCATCGTGCCGCCGGCGAGCCGAATGTGATTGTGGGCGCTAACAAATTATTTCAGCGAGAGCCGGAAGCCCCGCGCGTGCTGATGGAAGTTAACAGCAATTCGGCGCGATATCCGGCACCGTGAAGATGCTGTGCAATCCTTTTTCGCGTTTGCAGCGCGGAGAAATGCGGATCGAGAAATACCACGACTGAGGGGCCAGCGCCGCTCAGCGCCGCACCCAGAACGCCGGTAGTTCCCGCCAGTTTCTGCAAGCACGGCAGCAGTGGGCAGAGCGGAGCGCGATAGGGCTGGTGGAGACGGTCATCCAGGGCCGATGCGAGCAATTCGTGACGGCCCTGCATCAACGCCGCCAGCAGCAACATGGAATTCTGAATGTTAACCACGGCATCGGCTCGCGAATATTGGTCCGGGAGCGCGCGGCGTGATTCTTCCGTGGACCACGCTTCATCGGGAATGGCGAGCAGCAACGGCCACTTCCCTTTCGGCCGAATGCTGACGACGAGGGCTTCCGCCTCGCCGGACATGCGGGCAACGGTGAGGCCACCCATCCAACAGGCGGACGCGTTATCGGGATGATGCTCTCGACGCGAGGCTTCGCCAATGATCTGAGAGTTGGTCCAACGCAGTCGGCCAAAGTGATTGGCCAGAGCAATCCCCGCCAGTCGCGCCGCGGCCGAAGATCCACAGCCTTTGCCAATTGGAATCTCGTTCTTGATACGAAGCGATAGCGGAATCGCGTCGATGCTGCGGCTTTGCAGAACCTCACGGTACGTCGTCAGGATGAGATGTCTCTCTAGGCTTTGACAGATATGCGCATCGCGTCCCGTGGCGCGGATGGAAAATTCCGCAGACGGACGCGCGTCGATCGTGATGTAGAGGTCCATGGCAAGCGCGGCCGCATCGAAGGCTGGTCCCAGATTGGCGGTGGTTGCAGGAAGCGCAAGATGCAGCGGAGAACGCTGTTGCTTTTTCTGCAGCTCATCCTTTTTAGGTCTGGAATCAAGCATTGGAGGGCGCAGGGCCGGTTTTTTCCGCCTGTTCAAGAGCGTTGGTCACGGCATCCAAAGTGGCGTCAAGAATAACGGGAGGATGACGCAGGAGCGCCAGCGAACTTGCTTTGGGCTCCCCAAGCGTGCCTTGAACCGGTGTCTCTGGAACAGGTGCGTCTGGTGTGCTCGGAAAAAGATCGCCTCGATGAAATTCCATGGTGTAGTCAGGGTCCTTGAGCAGATTTCCGGTGAGAACCAGGACGACGGTTTCGTCTTTTTTTACGAAACCTTGCGCCAACAATTTTTTCAAGCCGGCGAGTGTGACCGCGGACGCGGGCTCGCAGCCAATTCCTTCGACGCCGATTTCAGCTTTGGCCTGCGCGATTTCAATCTCGCTCACTTCTTCACACGCACCGCCGGTGGCTTGTATTACTTTCACAGCTTTCTGCCACGATGCGGGATTGCCGATACGGATGGCCGTCGCCCGAGTCTCGGCGTGAACCGGGACAAGCTGCCTGCCTCCAGCTTCGCGTAACGTTCTGACCAAAGCGTTCGCGCCCTCGGCCTGAATGACGGACAGCTTCGGCAACTGTGAAATGAGTCCGATCGCTTGCATTTCAAGCAAGGCCTTGCCGATCGCCGAACAATTTCCGAGGTTGCCACCGGGCACGATAATGTGGTCGGGCGGATGCCAGTCCAGTTGCTCCAGCAATTCGAAGGCGAGTGTCTTCTGGCCTTCCAGGCGAAAGGGGTTAATGGAGTTCAATTGATAGACTGGAGCTCGCCGCACGAGTTCCTGCAGCAATCGCAGACATCCGTCGAAATCGGTGCGTAACTGGCAGGTGAGGGCGCCGTAATCGAGGGCCTGCGACAGCTTGCTCCAAGAAATTTTTCCTTCGGGAACCAGAACCAGGCTGCGCAAGCCTCCCCGCGCGGCGTAAGCGGCCATGGACGCGGAGGTGTTGCCGGTGGAAGCGCAAGCCACCCAGCGATATCCCGATTGACGCGCAAACGTGGCTGCAACCGTCATTCCCGCGTCCTTGAACGAGCCCGTAGGGTTCATGCCCTGGTGCTTGGCGTAGAGGCGAGGGACAGATGTACTGCGGGAAGCTAAAGGAAGTTCGTAGAGCGGGGTATTGCCTTCGTGCAGACTGACTATATTCTGCTCAGACTCGGGCACGGGCAACAACTCGCGAAATCGCCATACCCCGCTAAGATCGAGCGCAGTGTCGGACAACCGGCGCTCGCGCCATATCGATTTCAGAGCATTCGCGTGCGGACCGAGTAAATTCCACGAAGGGTCGGTAATCTCAAGCAGGTTGCCGCACTGCGAACAGCGAAAATCCTGAGGCGCCGTCGCGCTGAATGCGCCGCATTCGATGCAGCGGAACTTATAGGTAACCGGGGGCAGACTATTCTCAGGTCCGGTTTTTTGGGATGCCGGTTTGCCGGAGTCTCGGTTAGAGGTGGCGGAGAGAGGCATGAGGTTCAGTGGCGAGCTATTTCGCGCCGCGCAAGTATTGATCCGTCCGATTGATCCAGTCGGCGCGGGGAGGAGTAAACACGTCGAGGTCCACGGTATCTTCCAGCGCTTCGGCTTTGTGCGGCATATCAGCCGGAATGCACAGCACTTCGCCGGCATGAACGACAATCTCCTGACCGTCGATCCAGAACTTCAAAGCTCCATCAAGGATGTAAGTGAGCTGTTCGTTGTGGTGGCTGTGCTCGGGGACAATGCATCCTTTTTTCAGCAGCACACGCGCCAGCATAATTTCCTGGCCCACCACGAATTGTCTTTGCAGTAGCGGGTTTACCTCTTCCAGCGGGATGTTGTGCCAAGGAATATATTGCAGCGGAGCCTCGCCCCGTGCTTGTTTGGTAACATTGCGCCGAGCCCGCGCGTGGGGCTTGGAGGTTTTCGGTTTTTTTTCGCTAATAGCCATTCTGACTTCCAGTTTCGATATGGATGAGAGCTGAAGCTTAAATTTGCCGCGCACTTATTGTACGGTAAACGGCAGGTGCCAACGATCTTCTGAAGCGGAAAAGTTTTCAGCGCAGTAATCCGGCAGCCCGATGATTCGAGACAATCGAAGCCATGGAACCGAAGTCACGGAATGAGCAACCGCGTAACTTGCGGGAGTCAAGGGTCGCAATTAGTCTGTTGAAACGAGGCATCGGATGACACTTCAACCGCATAAACCGGAAACCGTTGCGGTGCACGGCCGGTCGGACATGGATAAGAAAAACGGTCCGGTGGCGACCCCCATCTATCAGACTTCTACTTTCGAAGTCACTGACAATGATGAGCAAGAGCGTGTGACCGCGACCGACCGGTATTACACGCGATGGGGCAATCCGACGAACACAGTGGCCGAACAGACGCTCGCGGAACTGGAGGGCACGGAGACCGCGCGAACCTTCGCCTCCGGCATGGGAGCAATCACCACCACCGTTATGGCTCTGCTGAAGACTGGAGATCACATCGTAGCGCAGCGCGATGTTTATGGTGGCGTGATGAAGTTTTTTTACCAGTGGCTGCCGAGGATGGGGATCGAGACCACATTTGTCGACACCAATGATTACGAGCAGGCTGAAAGGGCCATCCGCCCCAGCACGCGAATGCTTTATTTGGAATCCCCGACGAATCCCACGCTGCGGGTGGTCGACCTGAAAAGAGCTGCGAGCCTGGCCCACAGCCACAAACTGCTGAGCCTGATCGACAGCACTTTCGCTACGCCCATCAACCAGAGGCCTGCGGAGTATGGCCTGGACCTCGTCCTGCATTCGGGCACGAAGTACTTAGGCGGGCATGCGGATTTGACTTGCGGGGTTGTGGCCGGACCGCAGCACCTGCTCGAACAAATTAACGACACGCGCACCACACTGGGGAATTGCATGGACCCGCACGCTTCCTGGATGTTGATCCGCGGACTGAAGACGCTGGCCGTGCGCGTGGCGCGGCAGAACGAGAACGCTTTGCGGGTTGCCGAGTTCCTATCGCGGCACGCGAAAGTGCGGCGCGTTTACTATCCCTTTCTTAGCAGTCATCCGCAATATGCGGTTGCGCGCGATCAGATGCGCGGCGGCGGCGGCATCGTTACATTTGAGGTGGAAGGCAGCGGAGCAGATGCACGGCGCGTGAGCGAAGCGATGAGTTTGTTCACGCTGGCCACCAGCCTGGGCGGAGTCGAATCGCTGGTTTCGATTCCGGTGTTAACGTCTCACGCGATGATCTCTGCGGAGGCTCGCGCCGAGATGGGCGTGACCGAGCAGATGGTCCGCCTCTCCGTCGGCATTGAGAACGTCAACGATCTGATCGCCGATCTGGAGCGCGCTCTGGAAGCCGTGAGTGCGCTTCGGCAGGTGCAGGTCGGATGAGCCAGTCAACGATATAGGCAGAAGAAACCAACCTCCAGAGAAAGTTAGAAAACGAACTTCAGCGCCAGTTGCAGAATGCGCGGAAGATGCGTACCGGCGGAGCGCAAATAGCTGCTGCCTGCGCAACTGGAATCGCCTGCCGAGTAGTCTGACCCGCCGTAGCACGCAATTTCATTCGAGTTGGTTCCTCGGCCGGAGTTGTCGGCAGCCGAACCCGCGTCTCCGCCTAACCATGTGTATTCCACGTGATTGAAGACGTTGAAGGCTTCGGCGCGGAATTCAAAATACTTGCTTTCAGTCACCGGGAAGTGTTTGATGACCGCCATATCGAAATTCGTGCGCCAGGGATTGCGCAGGATATTTCTCCCGGCGTCGCCAAAGGTGAGACCGGTCGGTAGGACGAATACATCCGGATTATAGAGAAGCGGGCCGAAGCCCGGCAGAGGTCCAGCCAACGGACTATTGGAAACTCCCTGCTTGGGATTACCAATCAAGTCCGGATAAGAGCCGGCGGTCGAAAAACCGTTGCCGACGCCAGCATTGTCAGCGGTCGCGTAGTATCCCTCGTTGTAAACGCTAAATGGCGACCCACTCTGAATCAAGGTAATTCCAGACCACTGCCATCCGCCAAGAAAAGTGTGAGTTAATCCCCTTCCTTTGAAGAAGGGAAGATCGTACACATAGGCAATTGTGATGTTGTGCCTCTGATCAAAATTCGAACTGGCCCTGTAACTATTGAGGTCGTAGGAGTTCACGAATCCAGTGTCGTTGTAATCTGAGGAGTCGTCGATTGAATGGCTATAGGTATAGGCGGCGTTCAGTTCCAAGCCACCGATGGTGTGGCGCAGGGAGGCTTCCAGCGCGTTGTAATTTGAGGATCCGGTCTGGTCTTTGCGCTGAATGCTTCCGATGCCGACGTAGGGGCGGAAAGGGCTCGCCGTGTTTCCGCAGGCTACGAAGAGATTCACCGCTGCGCCGGAAGGTACGCCGCCGGGGGTGGTGGGGGCGATGTACCCAACCTTCGTTCCGTACGATGTTACGGCATCGGTGGGGACACCGTACGCATCCACCGTGTCGGTACCGTCAGAGATATTGCTACAGTCCGAAGCACTGATAACCTGCCCTGGCGCGTAAGGATTCTGTCCGGCGGGAACCGGATGTAACTGGTTGTACTCATAGGATCTTGTAAGGTGCACGCCCGCGCTTCCCACATACGATAGGGTCGCGATGGTGCTTCGGCCAATATCGTGTTGAATGTCGAAGTGCCACTGTTGCATGTAGGGCCACGTCGCTTTGTTGGGCAGCGATACGAACTGCAACGGAGTAGTACTTGCGCCAGCGGTGCCCAGCAGACTCGAATTCAGGCAATTGTATCCAGAGACTGCACCGCAGGTGGAGGCGTTTATGGGAAACGGGGTGCTGGTGATCGGAGTGCTCTTGCTCTCATACTCGAGAGACTCGGTATTGGATTCGTTCCCGTTGGTGTGTTCAAAGAAAATTCCGTAACCGCCGCGAATCGCCCACTTGCCGTCGCCTTTCGGGTCGAAGGCGAAACCGATGCGCGGCGCGGGATTCCACCAGTGGTTCTTGAGGCAACCGGTGGGAACACCGGGGGTGATACCGCAGTCGACCCAACCGTTGTAGGGATTGCCGATCACCAGGCCGGTAGCAGGATCGACGCTGCTCGCGCCCGCAACATAAAACGCCGGGTCAAAATTCCAGGCCAGGTTGTTCTCCTCGCGGTAGGTCCCAAAAAAGCTTAGCCGCAATCCAAGGTTCAGGGTCAGACGCTTGGTGGCATGCCAATCGTCCTGGAGAAAAGTTTCGTAGATGTTGAATTTCTCGTGCATCTTCAGGGCTGCACCCTCCTGGGTGTAGCTTGAAATATTACCGAGGAGGAGGTCCGCGAACGCGTTACCGCTGGTAACGGCGCTGGTATTGCTGAACGACAACAGCCCGTTCACGCCGTAGCCTGGCTGCGGAATCTCGTTCTTGTGCGCATTCACTACATAAACTCCGAACTGAATGTTGTGAGGCCCAACGATCTTGGTGACGGTGTCGCGATAGGTGAACGTGGGATTGGAATTTAACGGCCCATCTGGAACGTAGCCCGGATCTTCTGAGAAACCGCCGCCATATTCACCGCCGGAAACACTAATGCCCGGTACCTTGCCTCCGTAGCCGTTGTTGTAAAGGCCAATTGCGGGAAATCCGCTGGGACGCTGCCAAGGTCCGGTGAGATTGGTGCTGATGTGGTCCGTGGTATAACTTGCCACAAATTCATTCAACAGGCTGGGAGATACGTTTGCGGTAATGCGCGCCACCATACTGACGCCGGGATTATTGAAGTTGGTCTGAATCGTGGGGAACGTAGTACCGCTGGTCCATAGCGGAACGGGATACTGTTGATTCCAGGAATCGTGAATGTAGCGGAAGCTGGCGCGAACTTTCTCGCCTATATTCTGATCTACCTTAAACAGTTCCTGGCGCCAGTGCGTGGGCAGCGTCGGCGTGGCGAACCAGGTATCGAGAACCCCGCTGCCGAGCGCCCCTGACGAAATATTGGGTTGCGGGATCATGGCCAATAGAGCCTGGTTGATGGAAGCATTCGCCGTATAGCCAGGTACCACGTTGAGGTTTGGCGTGAAGCCTTGAGCGTTCGTGTAGCCTGGAACACTGGGGCAATCGGTGAAGGAACCCGTAGTCACGTTAGGACAGTCGTCGGCAAAATTGCCTCCACGCTCAGCCAGCGTCGGAACCGATGTCGAAGAAAAGAATCCAGAAGCGGGGGTCAGTTCCCTGCGCCACTCTTCGGACCAGAAGAAAAATGTTTTTTGTTTATTGGAGTTGTAGTGGCCGGGAATAAAAACCGGACCGCCGATGGTAAAACCAAAGTCGTTCTTCTTGTAAGCCGGAACCGAGGTCTCGAACTCCGGAGTCGCGTTAAACGCGTCGTTGCGTAGAAACTCGTACAGGTCTCCATGAAATTGATTGGTGCCGGATTTGGTTTCAACTTCCACTGTTCCGGAGCCATTGCGGCCGTATTGCGCGCCGTAGTCGGAGGTGAGGACTTTGACCTCAGCGATGGCATCGATACTGGGATAAACATTCAGGGTGGAGTTGCTGCCGTTGTCCAGAGCATCGCCGCCATCAATTTCGAAGTTGTTATATTCCGTGCGGCCGCCATTGATGCTGAAAGCGACAGTGGAGGCACCGGGCTCGCCCTCATCCGCTCCGGATTGATCGGTGACGCCGGGAGACAAGGCAACCAGCTGCGTGAAATCGCGCCCGTTCAGTTCTAGTTGACTGACTTCTTTTCCGGAAACCGTGTTGTTCAATTCGGAGGATTGCGTTTCTACCTGCGCGACTTCCGAGCCTTGCACCACGACTTCGGTGGTGATCATGCCGACTTCCAGTTGCACGTTCACGCGAGCCTTTTCCGCGACCGTCAAGACCACGCCTTTTGCGTTGTACTTTTTGAACCCGGTTGCCGTCACCGTCAGGTCGTAGGCTCCAATGGGCAGAGAGCTGAACAGGAAATCGCCGCTGCCGTTGGTGGTGCCCGTGCGATTGATACCGTGCTCCGCGTTGCTTGCCGCAACCTTTGCGTTCGGCACGGCTGCGCCGCTGGAATCGGTCACCGTGCCTGTCAGAGAGGCGGTATCCTGCGCCCCCGCCGTCGCGCAAAAAGCCAGGGTTAGCATTACCAAAGCGACTCGCACCAGCGTTGGATTCAATTTCATTTGGTTTCTCCTGAGTGCGCGTACCGAAAGTCTCGCTGCTAGCTTGCCATCAGAGAATCCCGGGTTGTAGGTTCAAACTTTTCGCCGGACTCTATGGAACTTCGCCCGACCCGGGATCGAAAGCTAAAACACAAAACGTTTATTAAAACGTATGAATAGTGCTTTTATGTGACATCCGGTGTCAAGAAAAAAACGCATGTCGGAGGCGGAAGTTTCTAATTTAAGCGCTGGGTGGACTCCCGCACCACCAATTCAGGCGCCACCTTGCGATGATGAGCCGCCACTTCGCGCTTTTCCAGAACGGCTTTCATTCCGTCCAGCACCAATCCGACGGCATTCGCGCCCATCGCTTCCATCGGCTGGCGGATGGTGGTCAGTGGCGGAGTACAGAGCGACGACGCGCTTACATCATCGAATCCGATCACGGAGCAGTGCTCGGGTACACGCAGACCATTCTTGCTCAAGGCGCGAATGGCCCCAAAGGCAGTCATGTCGTCGAAGGCGAGAATGGCGGTAAAAGACCGCTTCTGTTTGATTAGGTCCTCGGTGAGTTTCTGGCCAGCCTCAAAACTGGAAAGGGGATCCCTCGATTCCGGCAAGTCGAAGGTCAGCCGGGAATCCAGTTCCAGACCGCATGCCTTGGCGCAGTTACGAATGCCGCGCCATCGTGGAGAACTGTCGCCCAAAGTTTTTGGTCCGCGGATGAACGCGATCTTGCGATGACCCAGCGAATGGAGATATTCGAGCGCGAGGTATCCGCCAACTTCGTTGTCAACGATGACCGAACTCATCGAATCGCCCTTGAGCTCACAGCCGATAATCGCGGTTGGAATGCTGCTCTTTTCGAGATCGGCGAGCAGGTTGATATCGAGAAAGAGCCAATTCGCCAAAACCACCAAGCCTTCAATTCGGCGGTCGAGCAGCATCTCAAGATAGCGTTCGAAGCGGCTGCGCTCGTTATGCACATCGGTAAGAATCGGCAGGTAGGAGGCCTGGTAAAGAGTATTTTCGATGCCCCGCAAGACCAGCGTGCAGTAGGGATCTGTCATATCGAAAACCATGACGCCCACCGTGTGACTTCTTTTGCTGCGCAGCGACCGGGCAAACTGATTCGGACGATAGCCGAGTTTTTCGGCCGCGCGCTCGATGCGTTTTTTCGTGACCGGCGGAATATATCGAGCCAGAGGCGCGTCGTTCAGCACAATCGAAACCGTCGTGGAGGAGAATCCACTTTCCTTCGCTACATCACGAATCGTAACCATTCAGGCCTTACCTTTGATAATTGGACGGCTTTGATCACCGAACCGCATCGCCCCCGCTTGAATTTAGCGCAGAGGTTGGCGGACACTACAGCAAAGAGTACGACCAGTGTCAAGAGCACATCTTAGGATCGGAGTCGTATGGGGAGCCCTATTGACCGCGGCGGCGGCGATGGCAACGTCGCAGAGCCCGGCGTTAGGAGCGCAGGCTGTGCCGCGAAACTGCCAGCCGGTGGCCGATTCTGGACCCGCCGATCCGGCTCGATTTTTTCTTGCCGGCCAGACAGCTCTGAACGAAAACCGGCTCGAAGAGGCAGAGCGCGATTTCCGCCAGGTAATCGCGCTCGACCCGAAGGCAGGCGCGGCGTTCGCCAATCTGGGTGTTGTTTACATGCGGCAAAAACAATGGACGAAAGCCCTGGAGATGCTGGGCAAGGCTCAACGTCTCATGCCGCAAGTGCCGGGAATCCGTCTGAACATCGGATTGACATTCTATCGTCAGAATCAGTTTCTTAAAGCTATTCCACTTTTCGAGTCCGTAGTTCGCGACCAGCCCGATGCACTGCAGCCACGACATCTTTTAGGGCTCTGCTACTTTTTCACAGAACGCTGGGCGGACGCGGCCAACACATTGGAACCGCTGTGGCCGCAAGAATCCAAGCAACTGAGTTACCTGTACGTACTCTCGATCGCTGCTCACCGGGCAGGCTTGAAATATCTCGACGAAAAAGCTACTGCGCAGCTTGTCAAGGTTGGAGAAGGCTCGCCCGAGTTCCATCTGTTCATGGGGAAGGCCCATTTGAATCTTGAGCAGTACGATCTCGCGCTGGAGGATTTTGAGGCCGCTGCGAAAGCGAATCCTACGTTGACTTTCGTTCATTTTAATCTTGGCCTCACTTACCTCAAGAAACAGGACTACGAGCGCGCGCGCGATGAATTCCTTAAAGACGCCGCGGTTGAACCTGACCTGGCTTTTAACTACGACGAACTCGGAGATGTTTATAGCTTAATGCAACAGGATGTTGAGGCGGAGAAGAGCTATCGCGAAGCCCTTCGCCGGGATCCGCGGCTGATCAATTCCTACCTGGGACTTGCGAAGATTTACCAGAGAAGCAAGACTTATCCGCAAGCCCTCAGCGCGATTGATTCCGCGAACAATATAAATTCCAATCGGACCGATATTCACTACCTCAGAGGCCAGATACTCCTGCGTATGGGCCGCAAAGAAGAGGGCCAGATAGAGCTGGAAACCTCGGTTCGCATCGATGACGAGCGCCGATCCGAACGTCAGAAGCAAACGGAGAACGGAACTCTACCCTCCCCAGAACTTCTTCAAGACGACCAGTAAGCGGCTGACACGTCGCCTCGAACCGATTCACACCGGATGGGCAATCTCGTTGCGCCAATTTTAGTCAATTCCCTCATGGACGGCATTCGCCTTTTGCGTAACGTTGTGTTACTCTAGAGAACATCGATTTGATTGAGGAGAAACTATGGCAGCCGTCTCTGACACCATTACCGAGGGCTTAACCCGCTACTCCATTGGAGAAAAATTACGCGCCCTGCGCCTGCGCAAGAGTATGGGACTGGTGGAACTGGGCAAGCACACCGGTCTTTCGGCGGCGCTGCTGTCAAAGTTGGAGCGCGCCAAACTTTTCCCGACCCTACCCACCTTGTTGAAGATCGCGATGGTGTTTGGCGTAGGACTGGATTATTTTTTCACCGACGAGCGCAAGCGGCGCGTGGTGGGAATCGTGCGCAAGAAAGACCGCGTCCGTTTTCCCGAGCGTCCGGGGAAGGCCGAAGTGGCCTACTATTTCGAATGCCTCGACTATCGCGCCACCGAACGCAAACTTAGTGCGTTCCTGGCCGAATTCCAGGACCTGACTCCCGACAAAGTCAAGCCACACCAACATGCCGGCATCGAATTTCTATACGTGATCAAAGGCTCTCTGGAGATGAAGATTGGCGGCGATGAATATATCCTCGAGGCCGAGGACGCGATTTATTTTGACTCCGCCCTGCAACATAGTTACCGGAGACTGGAGCAGAAACCTTGCACCGCGGTGATCGTGACGGTGCCGTGAGTGCACAATTCGTCCAAGGAAGCGGCAAACAAAATGCTGCCGACTTAAGTAAGTTGCCTGGCGTATCCAGATTGCTATCTTTAGTCTCGTTGACAACCTTTAGGTTCCAGACCATACTCGCGACTAAGCGGCAGAGGCGGGCAGTCCTCAGGATGTGTCCCCTGAGACTGCGTAAAATTCTGTTCTGATTTCTCCCGCTTCCGAATTTTGTGCCTGCGTAACATCACCCTAGGAGAATTCTTGTGCCCAACTCATTAGGAATGCGGATGCGTATTTCAGTGTCCGTTTTCATAGCAGTGACTGGCTTAATTGTTGTGGCTATGCTCTGCGCTAAGACGCCGCATCGTTACGAATCCAGGAACGATCAGCCGAAAAACCGCCTAAATTCTAGTGCTTCCCATGTACAACGCGAGTTCGCCTCCTTGCCCATGGCATTCGAGCCTAATCAAGGACAGACGGATCCCGCGGTCAAATACATGGCGCGAGGCCGGGGGTACAAGCTGTATCTGACGCCGTCAGAAGCAATCCTGACGGTTCGCAAACGCGGGCAAGCATCCGAGGTGATGTCCATGATTCAGGATAAGCGCCTCGGCCCGGCGAAGGTTAAGAACATGCTCCGGCGGCGCCAGGAAATGAAAGCGGCCTCTCTGACTGCCGTGGTTCGCATGCAAATGCTGGGCGGGAACTCGCAGGCGGGGCTCTCCGCGGCCGACCCTGAGAGCGGGAAGGTGAATTACTTCATCGGCAACGATCCCACGAAGTGGCACTCCAATATTCCGCTATACGGGCGGGTGAGCTATAAGAATCTCTATCCCGGCGTGGATCTGGCGTTTCATGGCGCGGAACAGCAGCTTGAGTTTGATTATCTAGTCAGTCCGGGCGCCAATCCTGGCGCGATTGCGCTGGGGTTCCGAGGAGCCCGCAAGATGAGCACGACAGCGGCGGGAGATCTCGTCCTCGATACCGCCGCCGGTCCCTTAGAGATGCATCGGCCGGTGGCATATCAAGAAAAGGGCGGAGCCCGGGAGAATGTGAAAGCGCGCTTCCAAGTAAGAAACTCGAATGAGGTTGCATTTTCTCTAGGGCCCTACGATCACAATCGCGAACTGGTGATCGATCCGACCATCACTTACTCGACGTATTTCGGTGGCAACTCTGCCGATCACGGCTTGAGCATCGTCGCCGACTCGAACGGCGATACTTTCATGGCGGGAGAAACGGAATCTGATTATAGTACTCTCCCCGGAACACCGACAGGACCTATCGGCGGCGTAGGCGGTGGCTTCGACGTTTTTGTAACTGAAATCAAGCCTACAGGAGAGTTGGCGTTTATCAGCATATTTGGCGGAAGTCTCGAGGACTCTCCCGGTTTTCCTAGTGCTCTCGCCATCGATTCCAGTGGAATTTACGTTGCCGGCACAACCGCTTCAACAGATTTTCCGGTTACAACGGGTGTGGCTCAATCGACATTCGGAAGTAAGAATGCGACTAATCATGGTGCAAATGACGCTTTCGCGGCGAAGCTTTCTTCGGACGGTAGTTCTCTGACCTGGGCTACCTACATCGGCGGGAACGACAGCACTACAGGCCTCGGAATCGCGGTAGATTCAAACAAGAATGTTTATGTCGTGGGCGAGACGTTCTCGAGCAATCTTCCGGTTGTGAATCCCCTCCCAGGCGGCGGCTCCTTGAACCTCGGCAAAGGCACAGGGGACGACGACGGATACATCGCGGCGCTCAACTCGACTGCAACAAGCTTCTCCTTAGTAAGTTATATCGGCGGTAGCGGAATCGATACAGCAGCCGCCGTCGCGTTGGACGGTTCCGGCAACGCCTACGTCACCGGATCGACGATTTCAAGCGATTTACCTGTCACGTCGGGAGTCGTGCAGAGCACCCTCGCGAGTTCCGGAATCGACGACATTTTTGTGTGTTCTATCGCAGCGAAAAGCTTTACCGCCACAAATGCAATTTCGAGCCCTAACATCGTAGCAAGACCAACGCGGTCTTACCGTAAATCAGCAACCGCACGTGGCGTGCTTGCGCTGTGGCTTCCAGTTCCTGCATTTGCCCTGTTTGGCAGTATTTGGTGCAGTGCGGATTCTCGTCGAAGAAAGCTGTTGGGCATTTCGCTGCTGTGTCTAGCTTTGGTGACACTAATGGTGATGCCAGCTTGTGGCGGCGGTAATGGCAGCAGCGGTGGGGGTGGCGGTGGGGGTGGGGGTGGCGGTGGCGGCAGCCCCAGCACCGCGTACAACTACCTAACCTACTATGGCGGAACGGGTCCGGACGAGGGAATTGCTATCGCCGTAGATACAAACGGCAACGCATTCGTGACTGGACAGACACAGTCTACTGATTTCCCTCTCAGCTCTCCGGCTTACCAGAGTTCGCTGGCCGGAGCACAGAATAGCTTTTTGCTCGAGTTGAATCCAGCCGGCAGTAAAGCGCTCTATGCGACCTACTTCGGTGGCAATGGGTCGGATGCGGGGCTTGGCATTGCGATTGACTCGAACGACAATGCTTATCTCACAGGCCAGACCAGCTCAACTGCATTCCCAGTGGCCGGCACGGATGCGGCCACTCAACCCGCCCTGAGTGGCCCAACGGATGCCTATGTCAGCGTCCTCAGCCCTGGCACAAACACACTCGTGTTTTCCACCTATCTGGGTGGCAGCGGCGATGAAGACCAGCTCGGAGGAAGTATCTACGTTAATACAACCGGAATCTACGTTACGGGGGATACAGATTCGAGCCAAACCCAGACCACGACTGGGTTTCCGATCGTCGGCAACGCCGTGGGCACCACGTGGGGCGGCGGGACCTGTACGAACTCCGGCGGTTCCGTACCATGCACCGATGGATTCATTACCGTTTACAGCCTGCCTTAAACAGCCCTGCTCTGCACCGGTGCGCTGCAAACGCTCCCGGTTTCCAGGCCGCCTCTTGCCAGAGGCGGCCCTTGTTTTCTCCGGCACCTGCAATTGGCGCGATAGCCCACTCTAGTCTAAGATTCAGGTCTGACACATTCTGAAAAAGATTCGTACAATACATTTTCTGGCGATCCGCATCTCGCGATCTACCGGGCTATTCTTTCCCGTGGGCGTGGGCAGCGTTTGGGCTATTGGAGGAATCGAAGGTAGTGAGTTCTCATTCACGTATGTTGAGCCCCAGGCAAGGCGTTCGCGCTGTCATCTTCGCTTCACTTTCATTTCTATGGGCCGCAGCTTATGTGTCGAGCGCCGCTGCGCAAGTGCAAAATTTCACTCTCACCGCTTCCCAGCTGAGTCCTTCGGCGGGACTCGATCCCGGTGAGACCGCAACGGGCACGGTCACTCTTAGCACATCCACAGGTTACACCGGGTCGGTCGCATTGAGCTGCACCGTCACTCCTCCAGTCGGCGTCACCTTAGATCTCCCAGCCTGCGAGATAAGCCCTGCAACTGCCACTCCAAACGCAGTGCTCTCCCTGACCCTCACCACTGTGGGCGCGACTGTCGCGGGCACTTACATCATCGGCGTTTCCGGCACCAGCGGCGGGGAAACCGAAAGCACCCTGCCCATCCCCCTCAGCGTTGTGCCCGTGGCGCAGGATTACACTTTGACCGTCCTTAAGACGATCAGCCCGACGACCGTCACGGCTGGAGGCGGAGCGCAGGCGACCATAGCGGTGACGCCAATCGGCAGCTACACGGGGAGTGTGACGATCGCCTGCCTGTCGATCACGCCGACGGTGACGGCATCCCCGATTTGCACGTTCAATCCTCCAACTGTAACCGTAACCAACGGGCCCGCACCCACCTCGGTTCTTACCATCTCCACCTACGGAACTCAGCAAAATCAAGCCCGGATGTCCCCCGCTCGAATTTTCTACGCATTCTGCTTCGCCCTGCCGGGATTCGTTTTTATGGCAGCCGGCGCGAGGGGACGCCGAAGCGGAAAACTCTGGGGAGTGCTGTTGCTTATTCTCGTGGCGGGCGCATTGCTCATGCTGCCGTCCTGCGGTGGCACGACCACAGCGGTTTCGAACAACAGCAACGGCTACGTTACACCAAAAAATACCTATACCATCACGCTGTCGGCCGTGGATGGGAGCGGCTTGGGACCAAGCAACAGCACGACGAACAGCAGCGTGGCGACCATCAGCCTCACGGTAAACTAGTAGTGGGCGGAGGAGCGATGCGCAGGTCGGCTCTCTCGCTAGTAACATGCCTGGCCGCGATCTTTTTTTTGGCGACTCTCGCTCAGTCGGCCTCCGGCGCCGCGCGCGAGCGCCGCGTACCAGTTTTTCGATGGAGCGAGGATCAGCCGGGATGCACCTTCTCCACCACTCCGGATGGTAAATACCGTTACGACCTCTGGTCGGATGACGTAGCCGTATTCCTGGCGGTCGACGCGCGCGAACTGCAAATCCTCCGTCACCGCATCGAACCCATCCTCGGAGTTTTTGTGACGATCCGCTACCGCGGCACCGGCGGCCTGGATGTGGACCCCGGACAAACAACGTTGCAATTTATGAAGCATTTCAAGGTCGTCCAGACCGCCCTCGACCCGGACGACTATACCCAGAAGATTCAAGCGGACGCCGACACGTTGGAAGACGAAACCCGGCGCGTCATCGCCAAACATCCCGAGGAGAAACAAGCTCGCGAAGCTCGATTGCAGGATTATCAAAAATCAGTCAGCGAACTCATCGAGTTCCTCGGCAACAACAGTTTGTCCTCCACCCATTTGGACCGCGCGAATCCCGAAGTAAATGGATGGGTCTTTTTCAACACGGCAAATAAGTGGATTGGAGGATGGAAGGCGCAGGAAGAATTCATTCTGCGGGTCCCGCTGGAGGGAAAGATCTTTGAGTTCCCCTTTAAACTTCCGCCAAAGGCAGGCGAACTGCTGTTGCGGCAACGCGAGTAAAGATCGCGAGCGAAGAGCCAGCACGAACCCGAAGCCGCTACGACGCGCGGCGGGCTTCCCGCTCCATTTCGGCGGCCTGTCGCATGACGATGTCGCGAAGCGAAATCAATCCCCGAACGTGTTTTCCTTCCATGATGGGGAGATGCCGGAACCCGAACTCGTGCATGATGAAAATGCATTCCTTCACGCTCTCATCCAGATTCACGGATCGGGGATTGCTCGTCATCACCTCGGAAACCGCGGTATGACCGGGAGTGCGGCCGGCAGCCACGACTCGATTCATGATATCCCGCTCGGAAAGGATACCGGCAAGTTCGCCGTTTCTGAGCACCGGCACGGCTCCAATATTGTGTTCCATCATGTAGCGAGCCGCCTCCAAAACGGTAGTGGACGCGTCGATGGAGTAGGATTTGCGATCTTTCACCAATTCGCGAAGTGTCAGCACAAAAGCCTCCCTGGGAGCTTCGGAAAAACCGGACAAAGCGGCACTGGAGCCCGCGGGCGCATTTACTTTACCACATAAATCGCGCGGCAGCCGCGTGCTGAAGGTGGATTGCGGGAAAGCGTTAGTTCACTGCAGATGATTTAACCGAACCGGGGTGGCGACTGCTGTACTCTCAGATACCGGCATCACAGACATGACAAGATACTGCCGTTCTTTGCCATCAAAGCTGTCTAAGCGCAATAGCATCTCACCTTTCTCCAGGCGAAAATGCGCGGACTCACCAATCGGAAGCAGCACGTTGTGCTTGTCGTCTTTTGGGCGAATTCGGTAAACCAACTGGCCGACCCGCACCTCGTACTCTTGGCAGAGGCGTTCGCGATTCTTGCTCGGCTCTGCTGCTCCACACTGCACCGAATCCATTTGCCACAATTCGCCTTCCTGGTAAGGCCTGGGATTTTTTGCACAAGCCGGGGCTACCGACAGAGTGGCGGCCAGAAACAGTATGCAATTGCGCATGGAATCCCCCTTTCAAAAGTTGTTGCTCATTGTTTCCCATCTAAGAGGGAAGAGTTAGATACCAAAGGTCGCAGGATGCACGTAACGGAAGTAACCTGGGTGCTCGCCTGGTTGGTTCCGCGGCATCGATGAGAGCTAATGCTCGACCAATTGTTCCAGGGTAGTAAAGAACTCCGGATAGGAGATTGCCACGCATTCGCTGCCGCGTATCAGCGTCTCTCCTTGAGCCCGAAGCGCGGCGATGCTGAATGCCATCGCAATGCGGTGATCACCGAACGAATCCAGCTGCGTGCCGCGAAGCACTTGTCCTCCTTCAATTTTCAATCCGTCTTCGCGTTCCTCAACTTTTGCTCCCATTGCGCGCAGATTAACAACGAGCGAGACGATGCGATCCGATTCCTTCATCCGCAATTCCTTCGCATCCCGAACTTCGATCCCCTGCTCGGTAAAGGAGGCTATTGCGGCCAACACGGGAATCTCATCGATTAGCGCAGCGGTGTCGGCGCCGGCGATGGTGGCGCCCTTCAGTTTTCCACCTTGGACCTGCAGCGTACCCACCAGCTCGCCATGAATCTCTTCGAGCTGTGTCACAGAAATTCTCAACCCCATCTGCATAAGAATATCGAGCAGTCTAGCCCGAGTCGGATTCATCAGCAGATTGGTCACGGTCAATTGCGATTCAGGAAACAGGGCGGCCGCACAAAGAAAAAATGCGGCGCTGGAAATGTCGCCCGGAACCTGCGCCTCAATTCCGTGCAACCGCTGGCCACCCTTGATGGATACCCCGTTTTCTTTGCGATCCAGGGTTGCGCCGAATGCGCGGAGCGCGACTTCTCCGTGATCGCGCGTCTGCAGAGTCTCCTCAATTCGCGTTTCGCCGTCCGCCAAGAGTCCCGCGAACAGCAGGCACGTCTTGACCTGAGCGCTCGCGACCGGCATCGAGTAATGAATGGCGTGTAGATTCCCACCACGAATACGCAACGGAAGCCTCCCGGATTCCGAAGCGATCTCCGCGCCCATCGCCGTGAGCGGCTTGATTATGCGCTCCATGGGACGCCGTGAGAGAGATTCATCTCCGACCAATGGACTGACGAAGGTTTGCCCGGCCAAAATGCCGCTCAACATGCGCACCGTCGAACCGGAATTCCCGCAATCCAACGGCTCCAGCGGCGGACTCAACGACAAGCCAGTTCCCTGCACTTCGATTACATTTCCAGCGCCATTGCTTCGTTGCCACTTCACTCCCAGCGTGCGCAGGCAGCCAAGCGTGCTGGCGCAATCCGCGCCGGTGGAATAGTTTTCCAGCCGTGAGGAACCGTCGGCGATCGCTGCCAGCATTGCGTAACGGTGGGAGATCGACTTGTCGCCGGGAAGGCTAACACTGCCGCGCAGGTTCCGCGCCGGACGCACCATTGTTTGCGACTTGCTGTGCATGTCGAGAATTAATATATCGGACGGGCAACGGATCGGGCGGGTTTGCGATGGGATTAATTTCTGATTTTTTTCTATTTTGTATTAGCAAGCCCGCAGGCGGGAACGCAGATTCCGATCGGCTCTAGAAAAATTTACACCACCGGTCTGGCATCTGCGTTCATTTCGTGCAGCATTTCGGATGGAATTTCTTTGAGCTTGAGCCCGAACTCGAACATCGGGGTTTCGACGCCGCGTCCCCAGCGCGCCACCTCCCAATGAGCACGCACGAATTTCGCATCGGGATGCGGCCTGAGGTCAAGCAAGAATGGATATTCGCCCCGATAGAATTTTTGAGGATAAGTCGCTATCGGTTTGGCGCTCCACGTGGCGCCATCCGCCGAACCAAACACGGATAACTCCAGCGATTCCTGCTCGATGATGTTCGTAATGTCAAGAGTCAGCAGGAATACAGATTCCGAGGCCCCGCCGAGGTCGACGGCGGCACTATCTCCTTTTGCAGTCACCGCCGTTTTTTCGCCCACCAAAATCATGTCAATCATAAGGGGAGAATTCTAACAAACACACCGAGATTGGTCTGCTCTCGACTCTCTTGTCTACTCCGGCGCTCACTCCGATGGATGAGGACCCGTAAAATCCGAGCAGCAGGGCTTCTCCACCGGTTTGAATTCCATAAGCTCCACTCGTGTCCAATCCGGATCGAATAAGTTCAACTGCCATTTCCCATCCTTTCCCATTTGCGCCTTCTCGTCTCCATGCGGCGTCCAGCCATGCGCTTCCAATATTGCCTGAGCGGCCTTCATATCAGTGACGCCAAGTGAGATATGGTTCAGCACCCCGTCTTGCCGCAGATCGGGATGTTCCGGATGGTTCAACATATATTCCAGCCAATCCGTTCCGTCGGGCACCTGCATGGCCAACCAATCCGTAGATCCGGGCAGCATTCCGCCGTGCCAGTACAAGTGAAAACCGAGAAGATCGTGGTAAAAATGGTCTTCCGCGTCGCGGTCATGAACCAAAAATCCGACATGAATCATGTGTCGCGATACAGCGGTTGGCAACGGCGCGGGCGGAGGCGCCTCGCTCTTGTTGCGCTCGACAAATTCAATGTGACGCCCTTCGGGATCGAGGACAGAAAAAGTTGAGCTATGGTCAGAGCCGGTTTCGATGGCCTCCACTTTAAGTCCCTTTGTCGCCAGATAATCATGGAGAGCAGCCACGTTGTCGGTGGCAAAGGCCACATGATCCAAGCGGTCGGTGTCGAGAGGATTGGGCGCAATTCTGAAGCCAACCCACTGCTTGCCCACGAGATACCGGACCACGCCTCCCGATTCCACGGGCTGGGCATCACGCAGTCCCAGCAATCCCTTGTACAGCTTTTTCACCTTGTACGGGTCCGTTGTGTAGAAAGAAACATGATCGATGCCCAAGATATGGGGCTTATCAACTGCCAGACTCGGCAAGCAAGCACAAACTACAAAAATCACCGAAATAACGAACAATGCAATTCTCTTCATCGGCCAGACCACTCCGTAAATAATGTCTTAAGGAGGACCCAAACGTTTCGATTTTAGTGGGAATTACGATCACAGATCAAGCCCGAGCAGCGCTGCTTTCGAGATCACAAGAAGATACACTTTCTATTGTTCCGGCATCTTTCGCAATCTTTCCGCCGCCAGTTCTGGCGTCATATCCCGCTGGGGCTCTGCCAGAAGCTCGAAGCCGACCATGAACTTCCGGACCGTGGCGGATCTCAAAAGCGGCGGAAAGAAGTGAGCGTGAAAGTGCCACTCCCCATGCTCCTTTCCATCGGTGGGACGTTGATGAAAGCCCATCGAATACGGGAAAGAAATCTGAAACAAGTTGTCGTAACGCGTGGTCAACCGCTTAAGGATATCCGCCAAATCGGAGCGTTCAGTCCCGCGCAAGGCAGCAATGTCGCTGACGTGGCGCTTGCTGAGCAGCAGTGTTTCAAAAGGCCAAGTAGCCCAGAAAGGCACAACGGCGAGAAAGGAATTGTTCTGGCAAACGATCCTCTCGCCAGACGCGCACTCCAGAGAATGGTAGTCGCACAGAAGACAACTGCCATGTTCCCGCTGGTAGTCTTCGAATGACTGCTGCTCTTTCCTGGGCTCGTTGGGAACTGTTTCGGTGGCCCATATCTGGCCGTGTGGATGAGAGTTGCTGGAACCCATCATGGCGCCGCGATTTTCAAATATCTGGACATGGTTGACATAAGGAAGATTCCCAAGACTCCGGTATTCCTCTGTCCATACCTCGATCACTGAGCCAATTTCTTCCACGCCCATTTGCCCGAGGGTCAAGTCATGACGAGGGGAAAAACAGATAACACGGCAACGCCCGCTCTCCGCCTCAGCAAGGAGCAGTTTCTTTCCGCCTTCGTCGACCGTCAGCTTCGGCAAATCAGGTTGCAACGAGGCAAAATCGTTGTCGAAAACAAAAGTGCTTGAGTACTGCGGATTGCGCAGCCCTCCGGCGCGGGAGTTGCCGGGACACAAGTAGCAGGCGGGGTCATAAGCGGGAGATGTTGCATCGACCCGCTTCTCGGTTTGACCTTGCCAGGGACGATCCGTGCGATTCGGTGAAACCAGAATCCAGTCACGCGTGAGCGGGTTGAAGCGGCGATGTGATTTTCCCACGAGGCGATCTAGTTCAACGCTGACCATTTTCAACCCTGTATTTCCGGTAAATACTCCTCGCAATCAATCTTGGTATCCATTGGGATGCCGCTGGAACCAGTTCCACGCGCTAGCCACGATTGTATTAATCTGTGGATATTGCGGATTCCAGCCTAGCTCACGACGAATTTTATCCGAACTCGCCACCAGAATTGCGGGGTCGCCAGCGCGCCGCGGCGCATCGATGGAAGGAATTGCACGGCCGCTGACTTCGCGTGCTACTTCGATGACTTGCCGAACGCTGAAGCCCCGACCACTGCCTAAATTGTAGATCAACTGTCTTGGTGCGGAATCGTCAGCCAACGCGTTGAGCGCGAGAAGGTGCGCGCTCGCAAGGTCGGAGACGTGGATGTAATCGCGCACGCAAGTTCCGTCAGGAGTTTCGTAATCGGTGCCGAAGATGGTTACATTCTCTCGCCGGCCCGCTGCCACTTGCAGCAGGATGGGGATGAGGTGCGTCTCCGGCTCGTGCATTTCGCCGAGTTCTTCGGTGGCTCCGGCAGCGTTGAAATAACGCAGACTTGCATAGGAAAGTCCGTGAACGCGATGAAACCACGGGAGCATGCGCTCCACCAGCAGCTTGGATTCGCCATAAACATTAGTGGGCTGCAGAGGGTCGCTTTCGAGAATTGGAGATCGCTCCGGATTACCGTACAGGGCAGCGGTCGACGAAAATACAAGACGCGACACTCGATTCTCGGAGACTTGTTCGAGTAGGGCCAGAGCGTTCACTGTGTTGTTGCGAAAATAACGGCCCGGCGCCTTCATCGATTCGCCGGCCTCAATGGATGCCGCAAAGTGCATGACCGCATCGAACTTGTACTTTAGAAAAATGCCCTTTAGAAATGGACGGTCATCCAGATTCCCAACAAGCAGCTCAGCTTTGGCCGACACCGCGCCCTTGTGACCCTTACTCAGGTCATCATAGACCACAACGTCATGGCCTGCGTCGATCAATTGCGCGACTACAACACCGCCTATGTAACCCGCGCCGCCAGTAACCAGCACCTTCATCGTTTTGCGTCCTGAAGCAAGGTCTCGAGCTACCGAGAATGATGTAGCATTCTTTGGTTTCAGCCAAAGCGAATTGTAATCGATTACACTATCGGCTGGTACAAAGCTTGACAAGATGCCATCCACCGGCATGCATCGAAACGTTACCCATGAACATTAAGGAAGTTGCGGCCCATGCCAGGCTGTCCACCGCCACCGTCTCCCGCACCATCAATCAAAGCGGACTCGTCCGCCCCCAAACCGCCCAGAAAGTGCTGCGTGCTATCCAGGAGCTCGGTTACTACCCGAATACGCAAGCGCGGGCTTTAGTATCTGGTCGCACTCAGATGTTCGGTCTGATTATTTCGGATATCGTTAATCCATTTTTCCCGGAGTTGGTAAAGAGCTTTGAATTCGCCGCCATCCATCGTAGCTATGAGGTGATCGTCGCTAATACCGATTACGATTCCGAGCGTATGAGCGGATGTGTGCGCCGAATGATTGAGCGCAAAGTCGACGGCGTGGCCATCATAACTTCAGAGATCGATCGACACCTCCTGAATGAACTGTCGCACCGTCGTCTGCCTATTGTTTTTTTGGATGTGGGCAAGGTGAAGCCGTTGATCAGCAACATAAAAGTCGATTATTCCAAGGGGATACGAGAAGCAGTAAGGCACATTGTCTCTCTGGGGCACCAGCGAATCGGCTTTATCAGTGGTCCCCTTACACTCAAGTCGGCGCGTACGCGCCGTTCGGCCTTCTTGAAGTGTATCGCCGCTTGTGGCATTGCCGACGGTCAACGGAGCGTGGTCGAAGGCAATCATAAAATCGATGGAGGCGAAGGAGCGATGATGCAACTGCTGTCGCTTTCTAAGCCGCCCACTGCAGTGCTCACGTCTAATGACCTTACAGCCATCGGCGCTCTCCGCACCATAACCCGCGTTGGCTTGCGCGTCCCCGACGATATCTCCGTTGTCGGATTTGACGACATTGAGCTGAGCCGGTTCACCCAGCCGCCGCTCACCACCATCCGGCTTTCTCGTGATGAATTAGGAAGAAAGGCTTTCGACGCCTTGTACGAGACGGTCGCGGGTCAGCGGCGAACCGGACAGGAGATCGAAGTCAGTACCGTATTAGTGGAGCGGGAGTCCACCGCTCCGGTGAAACCCGGGACATGAATATCCTCGTTACAGAAGAGTAAGTAAGCGTTTACAATTCCCGGAGTCATTAGCGATAATCCCTGCAACTCAGCCAAGACGCGCCATGGGAGGTTTATGGATCGACGTAACTTCATGAAGACGACTGGAACCTTGATTGCGGGGGCGAAGCTTCTGCCCTCAGCGTTTGCAAGCGCTCGCGAAGAGACGGGAGCCCCCGGAGGGCGATTGGTTCTTCCCATGAATCGCGGCTGGCTATTCTCCCACGCGGTCGCGGAAGGTTCCCAGGAAAAGGCCTTCGATGATTCGGCCTACGAAAGAGTCGTCATTCCCCATACTAACGTTCGGCTGCCCTGGCACAGCTTTGATGAAAAAAGCTACGAATTCGTTTCGAGCTATCGGCGGCATTTCAGTTTGCCCGCGGAGGCCCGGGGTCAGCATGTATTCGTCGACTTCGAAGGAGCGATGACAGCATCCACCGTGTGGATCAACGGTAAACCACTGGGCGAGTACAAAGGTGGGTACACGCCGTTCTCCTTCGAACTGACTCCTCATCTGGAATTTGAGGGAGACAATGTCTTGGCCCTGCATCTGGATTCCACCGAGCGTGCGGATATCCCCCCCTTCGGTTATGAAATCGATTACTTAACATTCGGGGGGATTTATCGCGAAGTTGCACTGCGGATCGTTCCCGGTACCTTCATTGAGAATGTCTTCGCAAAGCCGAAAGATGTGTTGAGCGAGCATCCTAGCCTTGAGGTAGATTGTCACATTCAGCACTTAGACCCTGCTCGAGGCTCGCTGCGACTGGAAGTTTTGCTTCGTGAGGCGGGGCAAGTGTTACAAAAAAGCTCGCAGAATCTTGCCGCCTCTGCCGCACCCGGCGAGAGCACTGTGCACATCGCATCTCTGGCAAACTTAAACGCTATCAAGCTCTGGGACGTGACTAAGCCTCACCTGTATGAGGTGGAGGTGACACTCTGGCGCGGCGATCGGCGTTTGGATAATGTTTCGAAAGTAATCGGTTTCAGGAAGGCGGAATTCACCGATCAGGGATTCGCATTGAACGGCAAAGTCCTGAAACTGCGCGGACTCGACCGTCACCAAACGTTTCCGTTCGTCGGCCAGGCGATGGCCGCGCGAGTGCAACGGCGAGACGCGCAGATTCTTCGCAATCAACTGAAGTGCAATATTGTCCGAACCTCGCATTACCCGCAATCGCGACACTTCCTCGATGCCTGCGACGAAGTCGGATTGCTCGTGCTTGAGGAAATTCCCGGCTGGCAGCATATCGGCGACCTGGCATGGCAGGATATTGCTGTGGACAATGTGAGCCGTATGATCCGGCGCGATTGGAACCATCCTTCGATCGTTCTCTGGGGAGTGCGGATCAACGAGTCCAAGGACAATCACGATTTCTACACCCGCACCAATGCGGCCGCTCATAAGTTGGACCCGACGCGGCAGACCGGAGGCATCCGCTATTTTCAAGAATCGGAATTTCTCGAAGACGTTTTCACCATGAACGATTTTGGCTTCCCGCTGAAGCCACCGAATCATCCCCGTTATTTGAATACGGAATTTGTTGGACACACCTATCCGACAAAAACCATTGATCAGGTCGAGCGGCTTACGGAACACACGTTGCGCCACGCACGGATTCATGACCAGTTGGCGTCGAATCCGCAATATGCGGGAGGAATCGGCTGGTGCGCCTTCGACTACAATACGCACGCCGATTTTGGATCGGGCGATCGGATCTGCTATCACGGCGTAACCGATATCTTTCGCGAACCGAAACCGGCGGCTGGATTTTATAAGTCGCAATGCGATCCCGCCGAAGAGGTCGTGCTCGAGCCTGCATTTCATTGGGCCCGCGGCGACGCGTCCATTGGCTTCTCAAAAGCGGTGGTGTGTGCGAACTGCGATCACATCAAGCTCTACATCGCGGACAAATTTGTTGCCGAAGCCGATCCCGATCGCGAGCAGTTTACACATCTTCGCTATCCCCCGTTTACTCTGGACCTGGGGAATCCCTGGCATCACTGGGGCGACCTGCGGCTGGAGGGTTATATCGGGGGCAAGCTGGTGATCACAAAGAACTTTTCCGGCAAAGGTGTCGATTCGAAATTCATGCTTCTGCCGGACGATAGAAGTTTAATTGCAGATGGAGCGGATGTTACGCGTGTAGTCTTCCGCGTGACCGATGAATTCGGTGCGATTCGACCCTTCGCCAACGACGCGATTCAATTGGAACTGGAAGGCCCCGCCGAAATTATTGGCGACAATCCTTTCGCGCTCATCGGCGGAACAGGTGCAATCTGGATTCGCGCAAAAGAGCAACCAGGGAGGGTGCTACTCACCGGGACGCATCCTGTGCTGGGGAAACAGCAAGCTGAAATCGAGGTCACTTCCGCGCCGCAAGAAGCGGTCTAGTGAGCCGCCGAAATTTAAGGCTCCGTTGGCTGGGAGGAAATCAACGCGCGGGTTGCTCCCGTAGAAATTCCGCCATCCACCAGCAACGTTTGCCCGGTAACGTACCTGCTCGACTCTGCCGCGAGGAAGACTACTGCAGCATCGAGATCCTCCGGCTGGCCTGGCCGTTTAAGCGGGATTCGATCGCAGAGATACTCCACCCACTCTTTATTTTCGTAGAGCATTTTATTTTGTTCTGTGCGAAACCACCCTGGGGCCAGACAGTTCACGGTTATCCCGTGCTTGCCCCAATCGTCGGCAAGGCTCATCGTCAGTTGCCGAATACCTCCGCGGCTGGCTCCATAGGGAGCGAGGCCGGCGTAGCCTGCAACACTCGTTACCGACCCGATGTTAATAATGCGGCCATAATTCCGAGCAATCATGCGCCGAGCTACCGCTTGAGCGACAAAAAAACTTCCGCGAAGATTAGTATCGAGAATGAGATTCCATTCGTCCCAGGTCACATCGAGCGCTGGTTTGCGGACATTGCAGCCAGCGTTATTCACCAGAATATCCAGATGACCAAAAACCTGTTCAGCGTCTATGACCATGCGTTCGATGCTCGCCTGATCTCGCACATCGAGCGCAATGGAAACCGCACGGCGACCGAGAGAGCTGATTTCCTTTTCGAAAGATGAAAGGCGATCGCGATTACGGCTGGTCAGGACAAGATCCGCGCCAGCACGCGCCAGGGCACGCGCAAAATATTGGCCCAGGCCACGACTGGTTCCGGTTACGATGGCAACTCGCCCACCGAGATCGAACAGATTGTTGCTCAAGACATTTTCCCGGGTACTAGAACAATCTTCATCAAGTTCGGCTCACGCGCATAGAGCCGCTCAAACCATTGCGGACCTTCTTCCAGCGGAGCAATTGCTGTTATAAGACGTCTTACCCGAATCGCGCCGTTGCTGATCAGTTCGATTGCGCGAGGATATTCTCCTGCGGAAGCGCACGATCCTTGCAACCGAATTTGGCGTGTAACAACTTTTTGCAGAGGCAGCGTGACTTCCGGCGAGATGTTGCCGACGAGGATCACAGTACCCCCTTTGCGCACGCCGTCAACGGCGGCAGCTACCGTGGCATTAATGCCAACCGCCTCCGCCGCAATGTCAACGCCGGCTCCGTCCGTGGTCTGCAGAATCTGCTGCTGAAGATCCGGGCCCGCGAGGAATACGTCGGTGGCGCCTAATTCGCGCGCCAAGTCTAAGCGTGTGGCGTCCACATCACAAACGAAAACCCGCGAACATCCGACTGCCCGAAGAGCCTGCAGCAGTAATAATCCGATCGTTCCCGCGCCGAGAACAAGAGCGTCATTTCCGGCACGAACTGGGACAAGCGAAACAGCATGCAGTGCAACCGACACAGCTTCCAGCATGGCGGCTTCTTCGAAAGAAAGAGCTTCGGGCAGGCGATACAGGATGCGGCCAGGCACCACAACAAATTCCGCAAAAGCGCCCGCTCGACTATAGTCCCCACACGACACACCGAGCACTTGGCGACGATCACAGAGATTTATATCGCCCCGAATGCAGTTAGAGCACGAGCCACAATAAATGGTCGAGTCAAAAGTTACCCGGTCGCCAGCGGAGAAATTGTTCACACCTTTTCCGAGCGCAACCACCCAACCGGCGGCTTCATGACCCATTACGATCGGAGGTATGCGGCGGCCCGATGAACCATCATAGCCATGCACATCGCTGCCGCAGATTCCGCATGCAGCAACACGAATCAACACTTCGTCATCGCGAGGAGCAGGCGTTGGGAGATCTGCAGTTTCAAGCGAGCGGTATTTTGTGAGCAGCAAAGCTTTCATTGCAATCACACCACCTGTTTCGTCTTGGCTTGGATGGAGTCGATGATTCCGCTGCCTTCGCGAATGGTCAGGATCTGGTTCGCTTTCACATGTGTAAACTTCTCAATTTTCTGCGTGGTCGGCCACTTCACTTCAACGAGGTCGATCACCTGTAATTTTCCCAAGCCAAAATGGAGTCTCAGATCGCTCTGCGACATCACGCTTGCGCCGCTGTGAACTTCATCCATCTGCACGTGGGCGCCCGTAACTACGCGAACTCGGGCGCCAATCGCGGTTCGATTGCACTTGGTCCCGATCAGTTTGAGCTTGATCCAGTTCTGCGCGTTTCCACCGTCATTGCGAAGCAACGAGGGCAGGTCGTTCAAATTCAGGATGAGAACATCGATATCTCCGTCGTTGTCGAAATCGCCGAAGGCAGCGCCACGACTGGAGTAGCGTTCAGCAATCCCGGGACCCATCTGCGATGAAACATCCTTGAATCTTCCCTGGCCAAGATTTTTATAAACGAGACGCGGATTCTTGAAATCCTGTCCGATGCCATGACCTTCAATCTCGGGATAAACGTGGCCATTCACCTGAATAATGTCAGACCAACCATCGTTGTCATAGTCCACAAAGCCGCAGCCCCAAGCGACGTAGCGATTGTTGATCCCGACTCCCGAGGAAAAAGTCTCGTCGGTAAAAGTGCCATCTCCGTTGTTGTGATAAAGGTTGCAGGTGTCGTCGGCGAAATTTGTCTTGAAAATATCGAACCAGCCATCACAGTCATAATCGGCAACTGCAATGCCCATACCCGCTTGCTCGTGGCCATTATCGCTGTAGGCGCAGCCGGCCGGAACGGCGACTTCCGTGAAAGTTCCGTCGTGGTTGTTGTGGAACAGCATGCTGGGCTCGGAATCGACGGCAACATAAATGTCGGGCCATCCGTCATTGTCGAAATCGTACGAGACGGCAGTAATCGAATATCGCGGACCCGGTTTCAGAATGCCCGATTTTTCGCTCACATCAGTGAAGGTGCCGTCTCCGTTGTTGTGATAAAGAACGTTCGTATCACCTGCGAGTCCGCGCGGACCGCACATCACGGGAATTCCCTTCCACTGGCAGAGCGGGTCTTTACCCGCATCGGTGATTTTCGCCGGATCAAGCTTGATGTAATTGCAGACGAATAAGTCCAGGTGTCCGTCACGATCATAATCAAGCCAGGTGCAGCCCGCCCCCCACCGAACCTGATCATCGTAGACACCGGCTTTGCGGGTTACGTCGGTAAACGTCCCGTCTCCATTATTGTGAAAAAGAATATTGTGTCCCCAGAAGCAACAAAATAAATCGTCCCAGCCGTCGTTGTCGTAGTCGCCGACGCAGACGCCTGTCTGCCAGCCGGTGCGACCCAAGCCGGATTTTTCGGTAACGTCGGTGAAAGTTCCGTCGCGGTTGTTTTTGTAGAGATGAGATGTGGGAGCATGGCCAGGCTGCCAGTTGGCGTCGAGGCGGGTTCCGTTGGTTAGATAGATATCGAGCCAGCCATCCTGATCGTAATCGAAAAAGGCCAGCCCGCTGCCTTTCGCTTCAATGATGGAACGCTTGTGATCAACCGCGCCCCAAACATTCGGGATATTGAGCCCGGCCTCGCGAGCAACATCGACAAATACAACCTGAGATGATGACGGCGCGGAGGCTGCAGAACAAAGTAAGTGAGCTTTCTTAAGGCGCCACAACGGCGTGGTGAGCGCGTCCAGCAAAGTACTGCCGAGCATAATCAGCGAGGAACCGAGGAAACACCTTCGAGGAAGATTCATGCTTATCGACCGGGCACCTTGGGGAAAGCGTGTGGGACTATTCCCGAGCCTTCTTTAACCGCGATGATTTGGTCGACCGGAACATTGGTGAGACGCTCCACTAGACCGCTCGGCCAAGTGATTTCGAGCGATTCGATTTTGGTACGTTTCCCCAGGCCAAAGAAAATCCGCGGATCGCTGGCCGACATGTAACTCATTCCGCCCTTCGCCTGCTCAACATGAACGAAGCCTTCGGACGTCAACTTTAGGGAAGCCCCGACGCCGTCGCGGTTGGACTTGGTCCCGATCAAAAGAACTTCCAGGAAATGGTTCGCGTTACCGCCATCGTTACGCAGTAGCTCGGGATAGTCGCCACGAATATTGATCGCTACGTCGATATCGCCGTCATTGTCAAAATCAGCAGTGGCGAGCCCGCGTCCAACAATCGGGCGCATAAAGTCGGGGCCCAGCGAATCGGAAACTTTTGCGAACTGGCCTTTGCCCAAGTTCCGATACATCAATAACGGCTCTTTATACGTCACTTCGCTGTGATACAGATTCACATTATCGAGCATGGCACCGTTCAACTGCAGTATGTCGTTCCAACCATCGTTATCGTAGTCCAGAAATTTCATGGAAACTCCGCTCAGTTGTATGGCTTTGTTGCCGATGCCGGAGCGAAACGTATCGTCATCGAATGTGCCGTCTTCGTGATTGATGTAGAGACGGTTCAATTCGAAATCAAGGTGAGTAATGTAGACGTCCTGCCAACCATCGCCATTCACGTCTGCTGCGTCGATCCCCATGCCGGCTTCGTAGCGGCCATCTTCACCCGCGGCTAAACCGGAGGTGAAAGATACGTCTTCAAACGTTCCATCGTGTTTGTTGATGAAGAGAAAATTCGGCCAGGAATCGTTGGCTACGGCGATGTCGGTCCATCCGTCGTTGTTGAAATCGGCCAGAACAACTCCCATTCCCTTGGCTTCAGGCTTTCCCACTCCCGAAGCATCGCTTACGTCGGTAAAAGTTCCGTCGTGATTATTATGGTAAAGCTTGATTCTTTGTCCCTTGTAATTTCCAGGATGGCAATAGGACTTGTAACCAGGACGGCGTTCACCGCACCACAAATTATTCTTCGGTGACCAATCGATGTAGTTTGCCACCACCAGATCGAGATACCCGTCCTTATCGTAATCGAACCAGCCGGCGCTGGTGGACCAGCCGCCTTCATCCGCGACCCCTGCCTTCGCTGTAACATCCGTGAAAGTTCCGTTGCCATTATTGTGGTACAGAATCGCGCTGCCGTAACCGGTCACGTAGAGATCGGGATATCCGTCATTATCGTAGTCGCCCACGGCCACTCCCTGGCCGTAGTGGCCGATTCCCCCGACGCCGGCTTTCTCCGTGACATCCGTGAAAGTCCCGTCGCCGTTGTTGTGGTACAGAGCGGAGCGCAGTGGGTGTGGCGGCTTGTACAAATCCGTCGCCGCTGACTGAACAAAGAATAGGTCCATGAGGCCATCCTGGTCGTAGTCGATCCATCCCACGCCGGTCCCCATGGTTTCCAGGTAGAGCTTTTCATCGGTAGCGGTAGCGTCCTGCTGAAAGGTGATGCCGGCTTTCTCGCGAACGTCGGTGAAGCGAACCGGGATCGGAGTGTCTTGAGTCTTCGATGTCTGGCCCGAAAGAGTTGTGAGACACACCGCCGCCAGAACAACCACAGCGAAAGCGTATGCCGCTCCGCGGTCAAACGGCAAACAGTCGGTTCTGTCGGCCGAATCTTTACTCATGCGCTTCATGCTATCCGGAAATCTTCTAGCTTCGTTCGACTTCAAATCAACTCTCACAGTGTGCGGTCCGCGAGGAAGAGTGCAAGTTGAATGATCTGCTGCCTTGCATCCATTGAGATCGCTTCCGTCGTGGAGGAGGAAGGCGGGGCTGGAGCATCAGCCAGGGTTTGCTCGATGCGGTCTACATCAAGTCCTCCGGCGTTGCTTCCTTTAAACCGATTCAGCACTTCGCGCGCCTTTTCGAGTTGGCCCGTCTCGTAATAGAAAACTCCCAGCGTAGAATAACTGCCAGCCCATTCCGGCAGCAGTTCCACGGCGCGCTCCAGGCGCTCGGCGGCTTCTTCTGTCTTTCCTTCGATAACGGAGACGAGCCCCAATCCCCAAAGTATCTTGCCGGAACTTGGAATGCGAGTCAGGCCTTTCTGAAGTGTCTCTTCGGCACCGGTGGTATCACCCTGGCGCAGTTGGACGAGAGTGAGCGAAAGATAATATTGGTCGTTGTCCGGATTGCGGTCGATGGCGTTCCGAAAGATTTCTGCGGCTCGCCCACTCTCGTTTAGGTGCGCGTAAATATCACCCAAAAGCGCGAGCCATGCATCATCCTGTTGTCCCTGCGCAGACACCTGTTTCGCCGCATCGAGCGCCTGAGGATATTCACGATTCCGGAAATAAGCATTTGCTAAGTCAAATTTAACGTCGTCAGAATCCGGATTGGACCGCAGCGCCGATTGGAAATGAGCGATGGCGTCGTCATACAAATGGAAACGCGCCAGTAAAACCCCTACTCCAGTTTGCGTGCGAAAATCGGAGGCGCTCAACTTGTCCAACTGCGTGATAGTCATCTTGGCATCATCGATTTTCCCCAGCTTGAGAAAAGCTTCTGCCAGCAGGTAGAGATCCTGCGGCTGATCCGGATGTTTTTGAATACGGTCGTTCAACTCTTTGATATCTAGCTCGGTACGCGCTTGAGGCGCCATGTCGGATCGATTGTTGAGATACTCAAAGAGATGCTCATAGGGAAAGGGGCCAGTCGAAGTATTCTTGGATAGAGTCTGAAATACGCTCAGATCGCGCTGTGCCGCTTCGGTTTGATGAAGGCTGCGTTCGACCATGGCTAACTTGTAGTAGCCGGTGGCTGGGTTACGGCTGGACTTAACATAGCGTCGAAGCAAGTCTGCCGCCTCGGTAAACTTCTTTTTCTCGATCCGCAGATTTGCAAGTTCCAGCAGCGCGTCGGGGTAATCGGGATTTGCGCGCAGTGTTTCCTGAAACATCTTTTCGGCGCGCTCTGTGTTGCCTTGACGTTCCTCAATGTAACCCAAGTTGTATAAGCAGGTATCGTTGTGCCGATCAAGCTTGAGCCCCGCCTCAAAATATTTTGTGGCTTCGTCGAAGCGGCCCAGGTTACGGTAGGAAAGTCCCATAAACGCATACGATCGGGCAGAAGGATCGAGAGCAATGAGCCGCTTGAATTCTTCCGTGGCTTTGTCCGCTTTTCCCGACATGAAGTAGCTTTCGCCAAGAGCGGCATGAAGATCGGCTCGTTGGGGTGCGAGCTTTAAGCCAGATTCGAGCAAAGGGATCGCGTCCTCATAATAGTTCTGGGTCATGGTGACCCGAGCCAATAGGAAAATCACGTCCGTATTTTCCGGGGCAAGCCTATGAGCGCGCACCAGCACATCCAGAGCATCCACCGGTCGAGCTCGATCCGAATATACTTCGCCCAGTAAATAAAGAGTGTCGGCAGAATCGGGCTTGAGTCTGAGCGCACGGCTCAGCATGGTTTCGGCCTTTGGATATTGGTGGTCGCGAAGATACGACTGCCCCAGATTGTAGAGAATCTCGAAGGTCTCAGGCTGCAGCGCGTTTGCTTTCTCCAACTCGAATTGAGCCTGAGGATACTGTTTGGCTGAAGCCAGCACCACTCCGAGAGTGAAGTGGAGTTTCACGTCGTCTTTATTCTTTTCGGAAAGTGTCTTGGCGAGAGTGAGGCCGGCAGCGTTTTGCCCGGATTGCAGATAGCAACGGATGAGATTGAAACTCGTCTCCATTGTGGCGGGCCGGATGCGCTGAAAGTGTGGAATCGCTTCCGCAGGCAGGCCCCTAGCCATCAGCAGAAGACCGAGATTGTAATTTCCATCTGGATTCGCAAGATCAAGGCGCAATACTGTACGAAATTCTTTTTCAGCGAGGTCCGGCTTATTTTCCGCGACGTATAAGTCGCCAAGATGGTTGTGAGTCTTAGTAGAGTTGGGGTTTAATTTCAACGCGTCTTGGAATGCTTCCTTCGCGTTCGAGTAATCCTTTTGACTGCTGTAGATAATGCCCAATAAGTTGTAGCCGGCGACGCTATCTGGATGCAGCGCGAGTTGTTCCCGGATTTTCCGCGTAGCCTGCTCGACGAACCCTTGGCGAAATAACTCTTCCGCTTGGGCAAGCGGGGACGAAACCGTCGTTGAAGGCCGACGCATTTTCGCCGTGGCGTCGGCCTGTTGAGCCCAGAAACATCTGGCACCCAAAGCGACGCCAAAGAGCAGCGGGAAGATAATCAAGAATCTTCCCCGACCATGTCCGACAACGGTTCGAAGCAAAAGAGAAACTTCCATCGGCCTTCCCAATTACTTTTGCAGTCGTATCGTATTCTTCACTGCTCGTCAAGTAGCATGCCCAGAGCTTGCCGAGCCGTTTTATTCGTGGGTTGTAGCGCCAGCAGATCCCGCAACACTGCTGCAGCTTGTGCTTCATTCTTCCGGACGACATACAGCCGAGCCAGATTTAAATAGCCCTGGTCAAAATTTGGCGCCACCCTTATGCAATTCTTGAATTCTTCTTCCGCTTCCGCGTAGCGTTCTTGCCGCACCAAAACCACACCAACATTATTGATCGCATCGGCATAGGCGGGGCGCAGGCTCACTGCGTTCTTCAGATATCGCAGCGCACGATCGAACTGTTCCTGCCGGGCATAAAGCATGCCGGCGGCGTAGTTTGCTTCTGCGTCGTCGGGCTCGATTTCCAGGGCCCTCGACAACAGCAGTTGCGCATTCTGATAATCCCCGCGCCTGCGATACAGATTCCCAAGATTGATGAGAGCGACGGTATAGGCTGGCTGCAACTGCAACGATTGCTTGAAATGAGCGATCGCCTCGTCGGCCTGTCCTTGCTCAGCCGCGATCATGCCAAGATTGTTCCATGCCTCAGGGTAATTTGGACGTAAGTCCACGGCCTGTTCAAGGTAGCGGCGCGCTTCCGGCATATTTTCTCTTCGAAGATAGAGAGTGCCAAGGTTGTAATAAGCTTCGGGCGACTGAGGCTTGGCAGCAATTACCTGTCTGAAGGATTCGGCTGCCTGGTCAAGGTAGCCACGCTGAAAAAACGCCACGCCATAAGTAAAATCGTTGCGCTCAAAGCCGCCATCCGGGATTATCCCGCTAAAAGGCAGAGCTTTTCGTATACGGTCGGATGCGGTAAGAGGAACGGACCGAATATCCTCAACGATCTCACTTGGCGCAACTACGTCCTGATATACCTTCACGATCATGCCGGTGGAATCGATCAAGAAAGAAGCGGGTATAGGAAAATCTCGGCGGCGATCGAACAAATATCGGTATACGATATTATAGATGTTCGCGATTTCCGTCGTAGCAAACAAAATTGGAAAGGTGAGTTTTTCGTGGATCGCGAGCCTCTTCACCGAGTTGAGATCGGCGGGGTCATCCGCGTTAATCGTGACGATGCGAACTCCGCTCGCGACCACCCTCGGTTCGTCCCGCGCGAGAAGTCGTAACTGTTCGATTGAGTCTGGCGCTGGGCTAGTCCAAAAATTTAGTAAAACACAACTTCCCCGAAATGATTGAAGATCGCGCAGGTTGCCGGAAAGATCGGCAAGCGAAAAGTCCGGCGCCTTCAATGGCTGAATCAGCCACGTACCCGCCGATTGGGGCAAAGACTCCCCATTTATGGGCTCTACAAATCGAGCCCATGATGCCGGGGAAGAAACAAAAGCCTTTGCGCTGAAATTGGCCGACCCTTCAAGTACATCGATCCGCTGATTGGCCGGCAGATGATCCAATGTCTGAGTAAGGCCGCCGGGCCAGCGGATGGTGGCGCGGATTTCTCCCTCAGCTATTCCTAGGCCAAAGGAAAGCTCCTTCGTATGCTGAGCCAGAAATCCCGAGCCGGCTTGAACGTATTTTGTCTGGCGCAGCCCACCTGCCTCTAAAGTAACTGCGGCTCCGATCGCATCACGATTGCTCTGGGTTCCGCACAATCGAAACGCAATAGACCGGCCAATATCTTTGCAAGAGTTGTGCAACACCCGGATTTGCGGGGCGGTGCGATTCTTAAGGATGATCTCAAGGCGGCCGTCATGGTCCAGGTCGGCAAGAGCGAAAGAGCGGCTATCGTCTGGAAAGTCCAGCCCCACAGCGCCCGAAATCTCGGAAAACGTGCCATCCCGATTATTCAGGTAGAAAACATTTCGCTCGTAACCGCTCCACGTGGCGTCGGATCGGATCAACTCATTGATGGCATTCCAGCCATGCTCGTAAATGGCCGACGGCGTCGGCGTCGAGGGAGATTTCCCAACCACTTGGCGCCAAAAAAAACTCGCTACATCGCGCCGGTCGACGCCCGAGATATAGCCGTTTGCGATATATAAGTCGGAATGGCCGTCGTGATCGACGTCCCATGCGTCGGAACACCAGGCCCAGCGGCCCATTCCGACTCCCGCTCCTGGGGTCACATTTTGGAAAGTTCCATTTCCCAGATTCCGGTACAACGAGTTGCCGCGCGCATGTTGGCGATAAAGCGTCCGGATATCCTCGGGGTCTTGTCTATGGAATACTTCCTGCTGCGAAACTCTCTGGCCGGCTGCGGACCACATATTCGCAGTGTAGATGTCCTGTTTTCCATCGTTGTCGAAGTCGAACCAGCACGCGCTCATGCCTGCGCCTACATCGTCGACGTGGGCTTCCGCCGAGACCGCGGTGAAGCTGCCGTCGCCGTTGTTGCGATAAAGATTATTTCGCCCGAAATCGTTCACCACGTAGAGCGTAGGCCGACCCTTCGAATCATAATCGCCCCACGCGCACGCAAAGCTATAGCGATCATTCTCCACATTCAATCCGGCGGCTTCCGTACGATCCTGAAAGTTCCCGCTGCCTTCGTTGTGGAAAAGGAAATTAGGCGGGCCATTGCGGGCGTCGAAATAAGGCGCGGGATAATGATATTGATCAAGCCCGAGATAATAAGAGTAGAGGCAAAAGTAAATGTCGAGCCGCCCGTCCCCGTCGTAATCGGCGACGGCCGCATGGGTAAACGTTCCCTGCGGCGGATTTACAAATTTGAAGGCATCGGACTTGAGCTTGAATCTTCCGTTGCCTTGGTTAAGAAACAGTTGCGGACCACCGGCGCACACTACCAGGAGATCTTGCAATCCCTTATTCTCGAAATCTGCGAACAATGCGCAGGCGGTTGCTTCCAGCAGACCAACCCCGGATTCTTCCGTTACATCTTCCAGAGTGCCGTCGCCGCGATTGCGATACATACGGTTGGGCAGCCCGGAGGACTGGCACACATAAAGGTCGTCGAAGCCGTCATTGTCAAAGTCTCCGACAGCGACCCCGTTGTTTCCGTAAACATCGATTCCGCAGGCTCCGTCGAGAACGGTGCGCCAGTAATCCGCGCCGCGGAGCATCTGCGCTTTGTAGGATTGCGTTTGAGCCAGGGCCTGCGCCGTAACGTCGACGAACCACGGTTCGCGCGTCCGGCTCACAGTCTCCTCGGTGGCTTCCCAACGCACCGCAGTCCATCCCGCGGACTCGGTGCGCAGCCACTGGGTATGCCAGAGTCCGACCCGCTCCTCGCGACCGCCATCGGTTCGCGTCCCCACCAAATCGAAGCGAATATCCACCCGCAGCGGCGTAGACGGCTTTGACATTTCTTCCATCCCAACCACTTGGAATTCCGCCGTTTCTATTTTCCCCAGGCCAACGAAGTATTCTGTGATGTCCTGTAGGAATCGTTCCCGGCCTCGGGTCATCCGTGGCGCGAAACTTCTGTGCAAAACCTCAATCCCGTAACCGGAGCGCAGCCTGATCTCTCGTTCAGGGCGAAGCGAAACAGCCTCAATGGAAGTCGCAAATGGCGCGGCGAACCGCAACTCGACCCTCACCGGCGACCGAAGCTCTTTACTCCACGCATCAAGGACTTCCATGATCTCAAAAGCGTGTTTTTCACTGACGTACTCGTCGAAGCCAGGGGTGACGAGCCGCAAAACGTTTTCAAGCGGGTTCTCAGTGGGATAATGCGGAATCAGGCGAGAATCCGCAAAGGCCAAGAATCTGGAGTCGCCCGGAAAACCTCGAAACATCCGCGATCCGGCCAACCCCTGAAGAGGCGCGGATAGGAATACTGCCGGAGCCCAGCCAATAGACCTCAAAAAGTCTCTGCGCGAGAGGGGCGCTGAGCCGTCAGGACGCCGCGCCATCTAAAGTATCCTCGTCCAGTAAGCCACGAGCCAAATATTAGCACTTGGACTCAATTCTGCTCTGCGGAGTTTCGCTCCCGAAAATGGGGCAGGAAGTCTGGTCCAGCAGACGCGAGACTGGAGTGGGGTTCCGTGGTAGTACAAAACCATTAATTTTTTGGTTGACAACGAATTTCAAACTGCCTTAATGTAGCGCTCACATTTTGCAGCAGTGTTTAGCGTACGCTGCTCGATGTATACGATTACATTTCTCCTGAAGTAAAGGTTTACGCGGCAGTTCGCAGTGCAAGGTTTGCCTCGTAGCAAGCCCGGAAGCTCAAAGGAGAGCTCATGAAACCACCGGCCGTATCCCGCTCGATCCAGGGTTGGTTGATGTTCGCCGTAGCTGCCGTCTTCGGCGTCACTTCTCTCTATGCTCAAGTGGATACCGGTTCTATTACCGGCACGGTCTCGGACGCCTCGGGAGCCGTCGTCAGCGGCGCAAAGGTCACCCTGACCAACGAAGGCACGGGTACCAGCCTGTCAACCAACGTCGGCTCAGACGGTGTCTACAGCTTCAGCCCGGTGAGAATCGGCAGCTACACGCTTGAAGTTTCCGCAAGCGGATTCAAGAAAGAAGTTGAAACCCACGTCGCGGTCGACGTCAGCGCCAGGGTCCTGCTCGATTTCAAGCTCCAACCCGGGGCCGTCTCCGAAACCGTTGAAGTCACAACCGCCGCGCCCGTACTTCAGGCTGAAGACGCTTCTGTGGGTCAGGTTGTGGATCAACGCAATGTTAATAATCTTCCGCTGAATGGCCGCAACTTCACCTTCCTCGCCCAGCTTGCCGCAGGAGTGAACACGCCCCAGTCGGACACGCGTGGCAACGCCTCCAGCGGAGCCTTCGCCGCAAATGGCAACCGCCCGGCGCAGAACAACTACATGCTGGATGGTATCGACAACAATTCCGACACCGTAGACTTCCTCAACGGCACGAATTTCGTCGTTCTCCCGCCTATTGACGCTATTCAGGAATTCAAGGTCCAAACCTCGGACTTCAGCGCCGAATTCGGACGCTCAGGCGCAGCCGTCCTCAACGCGACTATTAAGTCGGGCACAAACCAATTTCACGGCGCCGCCTGGGAGTTCTTCCGCAACGATATCTTCGATGCCCCGGACTATTTTGAAGACGCCGGCGGTATCAAGAAGGGTGAGCTTCGCCAGAATCAATTCGGATTTTCTGTCGGCGGTCCGGTCATCAAGAACAAGGTTTTTTTCTTCGGCGACTATGAAGGCTTCCGCCGGGTGCAAGGAACCATTCTCACCGGTTCTGTGCCTACCGATCTCGAGCGCAGCACCGGCTACACCAACCTCAGCGACCTCATCACCGAACAGGCGTCGTCGGGCACATTGACCGACGCATTGGGCCGCACGATGCCCTATGGAACCATCCTCGATCCTGCTACCACTCGGGCAATCACCAAAGGTGACACCGATCCCGTCTCCGGGTTGACGGCAACAGCGACAGGTTTCGCCCGCGACCCGTTCGGCACCTGCCCGGCGAGCACCACGAATTTCGGTGGAGCGGGCGACGCAAGCACCTGCGGCCTGAACCAACTACCCTCCGGCCGACTGGATCCAAATGCCATTGCGCTCCTGAATCTCTATCCCAAGCCGACCAGCTCTAGTAAGTTTTTCAATAACTTCGCCAACTCGCCGAAGTTGTTCGAGCACCGAAATTCTTTCGATAGCCGTCTCGATATCAACTTCTCCCAAAAGGATCAGGTCTTCTACCGCTTCAGCTACGTCGACGATCCGCAGTTCATTCCCGGCATTTTCGGTGGAGTCGCCGATGGCGGAGCTTTCCAACAAGGTCCCCAGACAGCGATTGCACAGCAGAGCGCTTTGGCCTACACCCACGTATTTTCTCCGAGTTTGGTGAACGTGGCTCGCGCCGGATTCAATTACCTCAACACCACGCGCGAAAGCCCGGTGGCGGATCAACTCGGAATTCCCGCTCAGTTTGGCATCGCGGATATTCCCCAAGTTGCCAAGAACGGAGGACTCCCAGCTTTTGGAATCAACGGACTGGCAACCTTGGGCAGCAACGGATTTCTGCCTTCGGATGAAGTCAGCTCCACTTTCCAGTTGACGGACGATCTCACCAAGATTTACGGCAAGCACACCTTCAAGATGGGTTTCGAGTGGCAACACGTGAAGTTCTCCACCCTGCAGCCGTCATGGTCCCATGGTGAATTCGATTACAACGGCAATTTCACGGAAATCCCCAATGTTGACAATGGTAATACCGGCCGCGCCGCTTTCCTGCTGACTCCCATCCCCACCACTGTACCCGGCGGCGTGCCCTATGACGTCGGCGGATCGACTAACGTATACGCCTCCAACATCTACCTCACCGACAACGGGAAAAACTACTACGGCACTTACTTTAACGATGATTGGAAAGTCACTCCCAAGCTGACCGTAAACTTGGGCTTGCGCTGGGACTTTTTCACGCTGGTTTACGAACACCACGGAGCCCAGGCTAACTTCGTTCCCGGTGGCGATCCCACCGGCAACCCAATGTTCATACTCCCTGGCGGGACCAATCCCGCCAGCCTATCGACGAGCTTCACCAGTTTGCTTGCCGCCGATGGCATCGGGCTCGATATCACCAACAAGTATGGCAAGGGATTAGGCAATTCCCAGAAGACGAATTTCGCGCCTCGCTTTGGCTTCGCTTACCAAGTCAACCCCAAGTTTGTAGCTAGGGGCGGGTTTGGTATCTTCTTCAATGGCTTTGAGAATCGCGGATATTCTCCAAACATCGGGGAAAATTATCCCTTCCAGTTTAATTTCAACTACACTCCAGTGGACGATGGACATCCGTATAACTTTAGCGGCTGTCCCGCAGCGGCACCCTACGACGGCACGCCGGCGTTTGAAGTTGGTTTCGCGTGCACTCCCCTAAACCCAGTCGACGTCAATGCCAACGGTTTGACCTTGCGTGGAATTCAATTTAATTACCAAACGCCCTATACGATGAGCGGCAATTTCACGCTGCAGTACGAGCTAACGCCTTCCATGAGCGCGCAGATTGGCTACGTAACCTCGCTGGCTCGCCACTTGGAAGTCTTCCCCGGCTCCAATAACCCAACCGCAATCTTGCCGATCAACACGCAGCTTACTAATACTCCTGGACCGAACGGTACTCCCGGCTCGGGTGCGTTTCCCGCAGCCGATGGAGGACTTCCCTTCCCGGATTTCGGCGGGAACAACAGCTATGCGGCGACCATCGGCAACAGCTTTTACCACTCGCTACAAACCAAGCTGGAGAAGCGTTTTTCCGCCGGACTGAACTTCCTGGCCACGTATACCTACTCCAAGACCCGCACGGACGCTGTTGACTTGCTGAATAACGGTAGTAACCAGGGATACCGCGCTCCCGATATCCCCGGCCTCGGTATCCACTATGACTACGGCCTAGCTCCGTTCGATATCCGTAACGTCTTCCACTTAAGCGGCGGTTACGAACTTCCTTTCGGAAAAGGCAAACGATACCTGGCCGATAACGGAATCACAAACAAGGCATTCGGTGGGTGGAGCGTCAACACCAGCATCGTTCTACAAGGTGGCCAACCGATCACGTTTACCTGTCCAACCAACACAGTCTCAACCACCGCGTCGTCAAATTGCTATGACTACCTCGTGGGCAATCCAGGTAGGGGTCTGCACATCGACTCGAACGGGGCATTGAGCTTGTTCAGTAACCCCGCCGCATTTACGCAGCCGACGCCGTGTACGGCCCTGCCGTGTCCAGTCTCCGCCTTGGGTGGTGGGCCGGATCAGGTTGAGGGTCCGAGCTTCAAGCGAATGGATTTCTCTGTCTTCAAGCAGATCCCGCTGAACGAGCGTTTCCATCTTGAGTTCCGGGCGGAATTCTTCAATCTGTTCAATCATCCGAACTTCAATGCGCCAAACTTCGGGGGTAACGGTGTAGTCGCCATCTCCGGCTCCGGCAATTTCACCAGTTCGACCTTCGGCGAGATCGGCTCTACCCGCGACGCTCCCTACGATCCGCGGCAGATCCAGTTCGCCCTGAAGCTGTATTACTAACTTTAGATCGAATCGAGGGAGGGCGTTCGGGTGTGCTCCTTCCCTCGATTCATTTGCAGCAGCGATCCCGCTTTCGCGTGGTGTAACATGCAGGAACGGTGAGCCGGAATTATTGGTTAATCTTTCTTTCTTGCTGTTTTCTCCTGGTGGTGACGTGCGTTGCTTTGTCCCTCGTCGTGCAAGGGCAAGGTCATGCGCTCGACCGGGAATTCCAGGCTGCAGTCGCGCTGTATGACGCGGGCAAATTGGATGAAGCTGCTGTGATGCTGGAGAAACTGGCGCGCGAAGTTCCTCAGAGTTTCGAGGTGCAGGAACTGCTCGGTCTTGTCTACTCCGCCCAATCACAAGACGTGAAAGCCAGTGAGCATCTGGAGAAGGCAGCGCGTCTTCAGCCCGATTCCGTGGCGGCACGAACCAACCTAGCCGCCAACCTGGTGCGCACGGGCAAACTAGATGCCGCCCAGCAACAGTTTCAAAAGGCCGTGGAACTCGATCCGAAAAACTTTGATACCAATCACAACTTAGGCGAATTCTATGTTCGAGCGCGCCAGCTTTCGAAGGCGACCCGCTATCTGGAGAACGCGCAACAGATCGATCCCTCGTCTTACGACAATGGGTACGATCTATCGCTGGCCTATATCACGACCGGGCAATTGTCCGACGGACGAAGAGTAATCCACGAACTCCTGAAGCGCAAAGATACGGCGGAATTGCATAACCTGCTCGGCGAATTGGAAGAAAAAGACGGGCAGTTCGTTGCCGCGGAGAACGAATTCGAAGCCGCTGCGCACGAAGATCCCAGCGAAAGCAACATGTTCGATTGGGCGAGCGAACTTCTCCTTCATCGAACGCTCGGGCCGGCGGTCGACGTCTTCCGGAAAGCCACGGAGCGCTACCCCAAGTCGGCGCGGCTGATGGTGGGTCTCGGCGTGGCTTTGTATTCGAGCGGCAACTATGACGAGGCCGTCACCGCACTATTGAAAGGCGCGGACTTAAATCCCTCGGATCCCCGATGCTATCTTTTTCTTTCCAAAGCCTACGACAGCTCCCCAAGCCAGGCGCAGGAAGTCATCCAGCGCTTTCGCCGCTTTGCCGAGCTTGAATCAAATAATGCAAAAGCGCTTTACTACTATGCGATGAGCCTGTGGAAAGGAAAACGGGCGGAAGATCCGGATGTCGACTTTCATCAGATCGAAGCACTGCTTAAGAGGTCCGCGGCGCTCGATCCAGCATTCGCAGACGCCCATCTGCAGATCGCAAACATCGATTCGGCTCAGAACAAATATCAAGAAGCTATACCAGAGTACATACGCGCCAAAGAGCTGAATCCTGATCTCGCAGACGCTTATTACCGCCTGGGACAGGCCTACATGCGGACTGGGAAAAAAGATCTTGCGCAAGAGCAGTTCCACAAGTATCAAGGCGTTCGTGAGCGCCACCTCGCGGAACTCGACAAGCAAAGGGCCGAGATCCGACAATTTGTTTACGCGGCGAAAGACAGCCCGGCCGATAAGCAGTGAACCGCCGGTCAGGACAGAAAATTTTGCACTAGACTGATGACGCGCCAACACAAATCCGCAGCGGCGCCGAATGCCTCCCAAAGGCTCGCGATCAGCCGTCGCGATTTCTTGCGCGACGCCGCAGGCTTGGCCATGGGTGGCGCGTTGCTCGGATGCAGTCCCGTCGCTCACGCTGCCACTGTGCCCAAGAACCGAAAGGTAGTGGTCATCACATTCGGCGGCGGCGCCCGCGATCAGGAAACCTTCGCGCCAGAGGGCCAGAGAAACATTCCGCATCTCATCAACGAACTCATTCCGCAATCGACTTTCTTCACTCAAGTGGTGAATCGCGGAATCTTGGGGCACTATGTCGCTACGGCCAGCCTGGCTACCGGAGTCTACGAAACCATCAACAATTTCGCCTCGCTTCCTCCGGAGCATCCGACGGTGTTCGAATATTTTCGCCGGGATCGCAAACGACCGGCATCGGATGCGTGGGTGGTCGCGCCCAGCAACGGTTTCAATCGCATCGGTGAAAGCAGCCACCGTTCTTACGGAGCCGGCTTAGGCGCTCGCGTGATTCTTCCCAAACACCTTTTGGCTGCAGCGCTTTCCACCGGCCACAGCGATTACCACCATCTATTGCGCGATAATTACGAGACTCCTTTTTACGCGCCAGAACTCGCCGGCAGCGAAGTCGAACTGGAGCAGCTCGAACAAATCCTCAACCTCTCGGTCGAAGATTTCAAAGCTCACGCCCGAACCTTATCGAGTCCCGATGAACTTTCGGTCTATGTAGTCAGACAATTGATGCGGCAGAAGGCTCCCAGTCTTCTATGGATCACGCTGCATGATATCGATGTGGCCCACGCCGGAGCTTTCTCGCTCTACGTTGACGGCATCCGCCGCACCGACCGGCTATGCGCGGAAATCTGGAAGATGATTCAAAGTGAGCCTGAGTATGCCGGCAAGACTACGCTGTTTATCTTGCCGGATTTCGGACGTGACTCTGATGAGGATGCCGGCGGAAATGGCTTTCAACATCACCGCACCGGCGATGCGCCCTCCCGCACCACTTGGATGATGGCTCTGGGCAAGGGTGTACGCGAGAACGTAGTTTTTGATCGGCCTCTGGAGTCGACCGATCTTGTCCCGACCATGGGCGCAATGTTGGACTTTTCTTCATCTTACGCACAAGGCAAGCCGATTGCCGAGTTAGTTTAGCTTCGATGCTGCCCAGCGATCTCAAACCCGAGCACTTCAGCCGCTACCCTCCAGAAGCCAGAAACCTGCTCACTCGTTATCTCGCGGCGCTGCAGCAATTACCTCTGAGTTTTGTGCCGAATCTTTTGCGCGAAGCGATTGACTATGATTTCAAATTTCCCGCGGAACGACAGTCGCTGGAAAAAGAACTGGAAAATCTGCAATCGCTTACAACCTCTGACCTCGCAGATCGTTCTCCCCAACCGCAGACGGATAAGAAAACTGAATGGTTCCAAGCGTTCGCCCGCATCACTCTCTCTCCGCAACTCGAACAGATGGACTGGGTGAATTCGCCATCCCAATTTGTGGAGCAGCTATCCGCGCATCTTTGGGCCACGCACCAACTGGATGCCTTCCGAAACGCGGCTACTGATTATGCAGACCGACTCCGCGCGCTATCCGCACCCCCGCCACCGCGTGTGCCTCGTCTCGGAATAGCTGTGATCGGCCAGGGAGTCGACGCTTACGACGAACCCCTCTTTCAAAAGCTGCGAACGCGCGGCGCTTACTTCACCCGAGTGCGACCAGAGAATGGACTTGAAAATTTACTGGAAGCAGTCGCGGCGCGCGCCCGCTCGAATCCCCTTCCCTACGGTCACTGGTACATCGATGGCGGCGAAGCGGCGGAACACTCTTCTGCCCTCACCAGCATCTCCTACAATTCTCTTGAAGCCGTCCGTTCCACGTTATTGACAAAGATGCGGGCGCAAATCGAGACGCCCGGCATGGGACCAGAGACTTTGAGAACATGGCTTGCGCAAGTGAGCCCCTCCGAACTTGGATTCTCCGAGGCTGGAGATCCTGTACTTGATCGCTTTCAACTGAAACTTCTGACCGAAGGCTCAGGGACACAGATCTTCAGCACTACCTTCGCTCAGTGGGCAGCGCGCGAAGCGTTGCGACGGGCCCAACCTTGTACGCTGTTGGTTCGCTTCGCTCCGCGTCAGAAGCAGAAGCCGATGAACGAGTTAATTTCGGAGAAGCAGGCGCAAGCAGAACTCGATCCGCAAGGATCATTGATCGACGCCGACATGGGCGCCTACTATAACTGGATCAACCAGCAAAGACTCCCTGGCGCGGATCAATCCTCTTTCCTGGCGTGGTTTGAGAACCAGCGCGAAGCGGTCGCGATAGGGCCTGCAATGCCTCGAGGAACGGAGTCCACATCTCCAACCGATCTTCGCGAAGTGCTCTCCCAGATCACTTGACTCGCGAAGAGCATTGGATTTGCCCTACGAGGGCTCCGGAATCGATTCGATGCGGCCCAGTAAGAAGCCATATCCGGAAATGCCGATCATCAGAAAAGCCGCAGCTACGCCAAAAGCCCAGAAAAAAGAATGCGTGGCCTGAACCACATAACCCGTAGCAATCGGCGCGGCAATCGCCGAAAGTTGATTTCCGAAATTCAAAATACCCCCCAGCGTTCCCACGCTTTCCCGTGGGGCAATCAACGACGGTATCGACCAGCCCACAGGCGCAGCGGCCGACAATCCTCCGATGGCGAGACTGATCCACACGATCGCACTCACTGCGCCCCGCGAGTAAGCGGCACCGACTACGCCTAAGCCAAGCACTGTGCCTCCGATCAAGATCGCCCGCCTCACTGACGATGCATCGCGCCCCTGTTGAATCAATCGATCCACTAGCCATCCTCCCATAAGAATGTCGGTGAAGGTCGCAAACAACCAGGGGACGCTGGTGTACAGCACGGAATGCAGCAGATCCGTGCGATGTGTCGACGAAAGATACGAGGGCATCCACGTCAGCAGGAGATAGAAGGTGTAGTTATAAGACGCGAAGCCCAGCACCAATCCCCACACTTTTCGCTGACGTAATAAATATCCCAAAGGCGCACCCTGTGCGGCTCGGACTCGATCTTCCCGCTGCGCTCCGCCACGTAGGATAAAATCTCGCTCCGCGGAAGAGAGCGCTCTATCTTCACTGGGATTTCTGTAGAACAAAATAAACAGACCCAAATAAAACAGACTGATAAATCCCGTGGCCGCAAAACTCCATCGCCATCCAAACTTCAACAACAACACCCCAAGCACGGGCACGCCGATGGCGGATGCAAACTTTGCCGCGGAATCGAAAATCGCCGTCGCAAGGCTCCGCTCGTTTGCCGGAAACCAGTATCCGATGGCTTTTGCGTTCGCCGGGAATGTCGGAGCCTCCCCGGCTCCAAGCAGAAGCCGGGCGCTCACGAAGGCCGTCAATCCCCTAGATATCGCCGCCGCGAAGGACGCCACGCTCCATAACAACGCTGCGATGCGTCCCACCGATTTCACTCCGAAGCGGTCCAGAATAAGTCCTGACGGAAGCTGCAGCGCGGCATAGGTCCAACTGTAAGAACTCAGCAAATACCCAAACATCACGGTTGAGATGCCGAAGGCCTGATGAAGCGCTTCTTGCGACACGGAAAGGTTGACCCGGTCGAAGTAATTCACCAGCACACCAAATCCAAGTAGAAACGCGATGCCCCAACGTCGACGCGGGACCGCCTGTGGCGTAGCCATTTGAGTCGGCGTCACCGATAACTACCGGGAATCCTGAGCAACTTCGACTCCATAGGGCGCCAGTTGCACGCTATTCGCCTCGTTACCCGAGAGCAGCAACTTCATCTTATGGGGAAGTGCGATGTTACGATTCTCTTGCGCAAAGTTGACGAACACAAAGATATCTTTGCCATCTGCGCTGCGGCGGCCAACTTCCACGCCACCGGGTAATGGCCCAAATGCCGGGGTCACTGCACTCTCTCGGAGCATCCACTCCGCGGCTTTAGACATCAGATGGTCATCGAGAACGGCACCAATGTAAGTGATGCGACCTTTCCCGCACGATCGCGTGACCACGGCGGGCTGATTGTCCAACCAGCCGTTGGATTTCCCATAAGTCAGCAACACTTGCGCCTCGGGCGATTCCACTTTCATCTGTTCCGCCCACACGCTGGCTTCGCCATCTCCCCATGAACCGGAGAGCGGAACATTCTTCTCCAGTGCGTAAAATTGCTCGACTCGGGCACCCAAAGGCTCGACTAAAAATCCAGGCTGCCTCTGCGGCAGCAGCGCGTTGAATTGATCTTTCATCCCCGAGCGCGGCCCCAGCACCAAATGGCCGCCATCACGCACATACTCCAGCAGATGTTTGCCAAGGTCTTCGGGAATCAAATTCAGGTCAGGCGCGACCACAAGCTTGTATCCCGCGAGCGGCACGTAGGGATTGACTACATCGATGGACTGGGAAAGACCTCGCAACGCGTGATAATAGCTTTTAAGCAATGCCTCTTGATCGTATTTCTGAGTAAACTTTTGCAAGTCAATGGCCCAGCGGCTATCGTAAGAGTAAAGCAACGCGACCTGCGAAATCACCTTTGTACCGCGGAAAGCCTCCTCTGTTTTCGCGAAATCATGACCCAACTCGCTGGCTTCACTGTAAAAGGGTGCGGGCGTGCCATCGGGCCCAATCAAAATGCCATGGTACTGCTCCTGTCCATTGAGAGCACTTCGCCATTGCCAATAGCTAATCTCATCGGCGCCATGTCCGATGGCCTGCCAAGCCATCGCGCGAGCCTCGCCCCGGTTTAGAAAATTGTTCAGCGCCGACCAATTCACCGCGCCAGGTTGAGTTTCAATCACCCAGAAATTCTCCCGCTTGAACCCTCGCGTCAGATCGTGCGACAGACCGTTGTAGTCAGGATCTACATGTCCAGTTCCCACATAATCATCCCACGACGCGAAAGTGAGCGGCTCCGAAAGTGCGTAATGATCGAACCCCTCAAAGAATCCCATGAAATTCGCCGTGATGAACTGCCGCGGATCGCTGTGGGCCCGAACCACTTCAGTCTGGTTATTCAGATAACTGTTCCAAGTGTCGGTGACGAATCGTTTCCAATCCAGTTCCAGGCCGGGGTTGTGATCTCCCATCGGAATGGGGAATGGGATTTCGCTCCAGTTGTCATAAGTCTGGCTCCAATAACTGGTAGTCCAGCGATGGTTGAGAATATCGAGAGACTGATATTTCTTCTGCAGCCAATCCTGAAACAACTTGCGCGCATGATCGTCATACGACATCAGAGCGTAACCCTCTTCGTTATCGATCTGCCAACCCACAACATTCGGATTATGGCCGAAACGCAAGGCCATCCGCTCTGCGATCTTTCGACAGAATTCGAGATAAAGTGGAGATGACACCGACCCTTGCGCTCGCCCGCCATGCGTCGCACGACGCCCATTTTCTTCCATGCGTAAAGTGTCTGGATACTTCTGCGTGAGCCACGCCGGCGGCGCCGCTGTGGGAGTGCCCAGCACCGTCATGATGTGATGCTTCGCGGCGAGATCGATAGCGCGTTCCAGCCAGTCGAAATCGTAGTGGCCTTCACTCGGCTCCATGCGGCTCCAGGCAAACTCCGCGATGCGCACCACCTTGAGGTCGGCGGCTTCCATCAGCCGCAGGTCCTCTTCCCACCTAGCTTCCGGCCACTGCTCTGGGTACCATGCGCTGCCCGCCACAATCGCATCGTGTCCGGCGATCTGACTTGGAATTGCCGACGATGCGCTCTGTGCCGCTCCGGCGCCACTGAAGAAAAACAAAATTGCGAGGCACAGCCTATTTCGATGCATAGCCCCTCCGCAGGAATGAGAATGTTATTGAGCCACTGTCACCTGCTTGCCCGAGTACTGCACAATTTTGTCGGGATGGTCTTCCTCGCCAATCCCGATCCCATGATTCTCTGTGACGAATACAACCTGGAATGAGCGCTGCTCCAACATGCCCGGAAAGCTGCCCTTGCGATCGCCGACGGTCAACGTATGTCGCGCATCGTCCCAATGAAACTTGATCAGGGCATATGCTCCCTTTTCGTAATGGTAATTGTCATTCTCGTCTTCATAGAGCGAATAGTCGCCATCGGCTCCCGGATAAACGCGAATTTCAATCGGATCCTCTGCTTTCTCCGTGGACCACTCCTGGTCTGGACCCAGCGGAAGAATGGAGCCGGCGCGCACATAAAGTGGCATTTGTTCAAGCGGCGCGATCGCGTTAACCGAACGTCCACCTTCCACTTCCGATCCCGTCCAGAAGTCATACCACTTAGCTTTCGGGAGATAGAGTTGCCGCGTGGTCGTGGCCGGTTCGGTAATTGGATTTACCAGGAAAGCCGGCCCGAACATGAATTGATCGCCAGTATTTTCTGCGCGGGCATCGCCACGGAAATCCATCACCAGCGGACGCATCGGAGTATAACTTTCGCTCGTAGTCTTCCACGCCAGCGAATAAATATAGGGCAACATGCGGTAGCGAAGCCGATCAAAGCTGACGAGAATCTTCTGCGCGTCCGGCCCGTAGGACCACAATTCGTTGGCATCGGGGCGCCGCGTGCCGTGCACGCGCAGGATCGGATTAAAAGTGGCGTACTGGAACCAACGCACAAACAATTCGCGGAAATCCGGATCATTCGGATCGCCGAATACAAAGCCGCCAACGTCCGTCGTCCAATAAGGTATGCCGGAGAGCGAGAAATTCAAGCCCGCGGGAATTTGCCGGCGGAAACTGAACCAGTCAGAATTAATATCGCCCGACCACGCGGTGACACCATTCCTCTGCGAACCGGCAAACGCCGAACGTGACAAAATAAAAACGCGCTTCGCACTCGACGCGCTGCGCTGACCGTCATACACCGCCGCCGTGTCGAGCAGTGGATAAACATTCAGGTAACGATTTCCGCTGCCCGCAGCCAGCTTGTGGTTTAGGAGGATGTTCTCTTCCTGCCCTTCAGTCTCTGGTTCAGTCGTATCCATCCACCATGCATCCGCCCCGATGCTGAATAATCCTTGGTTCACTTTGTCCCAATAGAATTTGCGCGCTTCAGGATGAGTCGCGTCATATAGCGCCATCCCTTCCGTGTGGTATGGCGGTTTCGCGTACTTGAACTTGTCGACGAACCAGCCTTGCCTGTCCATGAAATCGTAGTTCGCCGACCCCGGTTCAAAGAAAGGCCAGATGGAAATCATTAGATGGAAGTTTTCCCCGTGGAGAGTATCGATCATCTCCTTCGGGCCGGGATAATTTTTATTGAAAACGAAATCGCCCTTCCGGTTCCACCAGAACCAGTCCTGTACGATGTTGTCGACCGGAATATGAAGATCGCGATATTTCTTTGCTACGCCAAGAATCTCTTCTTGTGATTTATAACGGTTCTTGCACTGCCAAAAACCGTAGGCCCACTTGCCGAACATCGGCGCCTCTCCCGTCAGTTCGCGATAACTGCCGATGATCTTGTCGAAGTCCGGCCCGTAAAGAAAGTAGTAGTCGATCTCGTCCGCCACTTCCGAGCTGATATAGAGATAGTTCGCAAATCGGTTGTTGAAACGGCTCCTCGAGTCGTTATTCCAAAAGATGCCGTAGCCTTTGCTGGAGAGCATCAAGGGCACGGCGATGTTACTGTTATCCTGCGAGAGATCGACGGACTCTCCGCGATAATTCCACACGCCCGCCTGATGTTGGCCCAGCCCGTAAAGCGCTTCATGCGACCCGTAGATATTGATAAATGATTCGGCGCGATAAGTATCTTCGCCGTTGACTCTGACCGGAGTCAGCATGCGTGAGGCTTCCTGTACCAAAGGAGCGCCGTTTTCGTCGGTGAACCTTACCGAGCTGTCGAGCCTGGTTACAATCACTCGTAACTGTGCTGTGGCCAAAGTCGTAACTTCATCGGAAGACTGCATGGTCCATTTCGTAGCAGCCCAGTTATCCTTGATGACAACATAATCAGGTCTCCTCGAAAAAGACGAAGTGGGGGAGTACAGCACGTGGATAATTGAATCCGAACATACTTCAATTTTCAGGAAACCCGAAGCCAGAACGAATAAGGCTCCGTCCGGTTGCTGCTCGACCGATTTGACTGGATTTCTCGGAGTCCACTGAGCATAAGCTTGCGGCTGCAGAAGAGCGCCCATTAAGATAAGTAGAATCAGAAACAGAATGAATGAGCATTTATTCATGATGGTAAGATCGCCTTCATACACAAGTCACCATTAAGCATGGCGCATAACGTCATGGCTTCCGGCGGATGAAATTGTACGCGTTTTCATTTCTATACGCTCATTTTTAAACATTGCTTTTTATGACAAGTTGCAAACGATTTCCGGGTACCTTCTATTTCGGAGTGCAGTGAACCGGCGAAATTTCAATCAAACGATTCTAGGAGCCTTGGCGGGAGCCTGCGGCGCAAACCAGAGTTCCGCTTTCTTTCAGCAGGGATTCAATCTCATGTCCAACCCGAGGAAAGATTCCAAAGCGCCAATCGGGCTGTCAGTAATGCTCTGGACCGTTTTCACCGACCTCCCCTTCCAACAGCGCCTCGAAAAAATTGCCCAAGCTGGATACCGCAATGTCGAACTGGTCGGCGAATATGAGAAGTGGACACAAGATGAATTCAAGGTTGCAAATGCCAGGCGAAAAGAACTCGGCATAAGCTTCGATTGCACTGCTGGATTGAAGCATGGAGTCAGCATCCCGGACCACCGGCCAGCGCTGCTGGCTGAATTGCGCGCAGTCCTGCCGGTTATGGAAATCATCGATTGTCCAAGCATCATCCTGCTCTCTGGCAATAAGATTCCGGGCATGCCTCGTGAAATTCAGCATCAATGTTGCGTTGAAACCCTAAAAGCATGCGCAGCGGTGGTGGAGGGCAAGTCGATCCGCGGCGAGCCGGTTCGGCTGCTGCTCGAAACCATCGATCCGGAAGAGAACCCGCAATATTTCTTGACGGAAATTGTCGAAGCGCTCGCCGTAGTTGAGGAAGTCGACCACCCGCAAGTGCAGTTACTCTACGATTTTTACCACGAGCAGATTACGGCCGGAAATCTGATCGCCAAGCTGGAAAAGTGCATCCCTCGTCTCGGACTCGTGCACATCGCCGACGTTCCCGGCCGTCATGAACCAGGGACCGGCGAAATTAACTATCTCAATATCTATCGCAAGCTGGCCGAACTGAATTACACGGGGATGGTTGCCATGGAATTTCACCCCACCGGCGATCCGGTACTGCAATTGCGCAGGGCACGAGAGACGGCGATCAGCGCCATCGAAGGCCGCGTGTAAGAGGCGACTGATTCGACTAATTCTAGCGCGCACTAACCTCCAACTGTACCGGCCGCGCTACCGAACTGACATCCGGATCGTAGTATTCGTACACTCGCGATTGGAACGTGCGGACGCGGATCGGATACTTGGCGCGCAAACGGAAGCGCATAGTTATCGTGTCTCCAGACGCGATCGAGTCAAAGTATAGGATAGCTTGCGTCGCGGTGAGACTAAACTTCTCCAGGCGGCCATTTCTCTCGGACGCACTCTTCTCCACATACGCTTGCAGATCTTCGCTAAGCAAATCAAAGCCGGGAGGAATGCCCAAGTCAACCATTACCATATTCGCTGTCTTCGGAAGATTGTTCTTGATGCTGACGGTGGCGGCGGCGAGATCGTCCTGCGCCAGATGCGTGCGATCATAATCGACTTTGATCGAGAGCGCCTCGTTCTCCGGCTTCTGATCCCACGGAATGAAATAGCTCCCGACGATCTGGTAAGCCAGTCCGCCTTTGCCCTCGAAACGGAGCTCCACCGTGTTCCCGTGCGGCGGCCGCTTTCTGATCAGGCTGGTTTCAGCGCGATCGGTTTCGATCCTAGGAGTATCGATACTATCAGTCTCGATACCCTTAAGCACGAACTGATGCAACAGATCGTTGTTTTCGGGCGTCAGTGTAAGTTGCTGAACCGTCTTGCCATTAAGCAGAACATCGAGCGTACCGCGAACATCCGCCGCTCCCTTTTCCGTCGCGAGCAGAAGCGCCCGCAACGCCATGATGGTGGCTTGCGTCGTGCCCCACGTGCCGGATGCATCTTTCTTCGATGCAATGTAATTCATTGCCTTGCGCGCCGTCCCCGACGCTTCTCCCCACTTGAGCAAAGCTTGTACTGCCAGTCCTGTAGTTTCTACGCTGGCGCTCGAGCCGGTGGCATACACTCCGGTTTCATCGGCAGTCCACCACGCCTGCTCATCTTTTTCGGTGCGTGCATCCAGCAGGAGTTGCATGGCCTGACGAGTAAAGCCCCGATCGCTGTCGTGATTCGCAGAACCGTCACGGGAAAAGTCCACAGCAAAGTTCGCCACCACGGCCAGCGTATAGGAGTCCGCCTTCTGGCTCATATGGGCCTCTATGAATTGTTTAGCCTTCTCCACTGCCTGCCCCCGGTATCCCGTGTTCTCCAGAGACCATGCGATGTACGCCGTAATACGAAGCACATCGGAGTTGTAACGATTCGTAGCCCCTTCGTTGATAAAGGAGACATCCGGTTTCCAACTGCCGTCCGGCTGCTGCTGGCTCGCGAGCCACGCCTGGGTCCGCGAGATAAGTCGCGGATCCACGTCGTAAACTTTCGACATATCGGAGAATTCCATCAGCCCATACGACGTCAATATCTTGTTAGCGGGCGCTTGTCCGAACCAGGAGAACCCGCCGCCAGGAACTTCAAAGGTGAGAAGACGCTGATATCCATTGGCGATGTAGCCTTCCGCTTTCGCATGCACCTCAGGCGTCAGCTTCTTCGTGCGCTTCATGTAGTCGAGCGCCAGCACGTTCGGATAAGTGCTGGAGGAAGTCTGCTCGAAGCATCCCCCCGGCATGCGAAGAATACTGTCCATGCCCTCAATAACCTGGCTCAATGGACCAGGATAAAGCCGCACGAAGATTTTGCTGGCGTCTGGAATAGAAGTCGCAGGGAAATTCAGTTCGTGCTGAACCGCACTTTCCAGAAGCCCGTTGAATACGATGCTTTGCTCGCGGCCGTTGGGAACAACTTCAATTTCGCGCACGACGATATCCGCACGCCCAGCTCCACCACTCATGCTGGCCGCGAGAGTCAGCTTGAACTTGCCGATGTGCTTGGCTTCAACAGTAAACTGAGATCCTCCCACCCGAGACGAATCGACCGCAACCGACTTCTCCGCGACCTCGTCGACCAGCGAGAACCAATCATCTTTCTGTAATTTCAGGGTCACATTTCCGCGCGTCCCCGAGTAGTTGTAAATGGCCACCGGAACCGAGACTCGATCCCCTTGCGTGAGCGTGAGCGGTAAATCCAGATCGACAAAGAAATCCTGAAACACCTTAAGACTCGAGGTCGCGCTGCCCAGTGCCCCATGCGCCGTAGAGGCGAGCATCGCCATGCGCCAGGTGGTGATTGAATCTGCCATCGGAATGGAGACGCTCGCAACGCCATTCGCATCCGTAATGATTTCCGGATTGATGTAGAGAGCCTCGGGGAAGTAGGAGCGGACGTGCGCGGCCGGAGTTCCGGAATCTTTCTTGGCGACGATTGCGCTGTCTTGTGTCGCCAGCTCCGTAAAATTACGGCCAATCATCGGAGCGGCCGCAGCCCTTGCAATACCGCCGCCAATACCTCCCATCACTCCCCCAATTACGCCTGTCGCCACCCCTACAGCACCGTTTACCACAACGGTCTGAGCCTGGACTTCAACCGTCTGGCTCGCCGCGCCCCCTGCCAGAACCGCGGACAGGACAGCGCGATCGCGCGCCTGTAGAGTGACCCTTTTCGAAGCGATCTTGAATCCCGCGCTGGAGACCTTCACCTCGTAGCTTCCAGGAGGAAGACTGGAAAGATCAAATTGTCCCGCGTCATTGCTGTGGGCCGTGCGTTTCTTACCCGCGGAAACTGCGCGAGCCTCGACCGCCGCATTCGCCACCATTGCACCGGAAGGATCGGTTACGGTTCCCGTGATTTCGGCCATGCCATTGAAGGGTCCGCGATCGTGCTCCATCTTCAAATTGACGGAGCCGCCAAAAGATCCTTCGTTCTGACTGTTTACAATTTGGCCGGTGCGAAGCTCGACTTGCACCGCCATGTCGTCGGAGGTGTTGAATTGCTTGTCGGCGCCCGCGCTGCGCACCAGGTAGGTGTTTTTCTGTCGGCGCCACTTGATCGGCTCGAGGCGGAGTTCTGTGCCCCAAGCATCGGTAAGATCCGGTCCACCGAGAGTTCTCATTTTCTCAAACACCTTGACCAGATCGCCTCCTTCCGGATCCTGCTTGTACGCTTCGCTGAGCTGCTCGGCCACGCGGTTAACCTGTATGACGAATTGGCTCCGGTAACGGCCGATGTATTCTGCGTATTTCGCCGTGGGGACCGCTCGTCCGGCCTCCGTTTCAAACTTATTAGTGTTCACCATTTCAGTCGCCGAAAATAACGCACGTGCGGCGCGATCCTGGGTTGCAGCTTCAGACTCATGGGTGGGCGCTACGACCTCCGGCATGCCGATCGAGTGGATTTCATAGCGAGGTTTCATCACCTCTTGTTCCAGATAGAAGAACACCTTGGCAAAGCCGGGCTGCTTTTCCGCGAGCGCGAAGACCGCTTCGTCCACCACCTGCAATCCGAGCGCCGCGTGAACCCCTTCCCCGCGGGAGTTCGTCACCCGGAAGCGAATCCGCGCTTCGCTGCCCGGTTTGTAAAGCGCTGAATCCGCCACTGTGCTGATCTTGAGCTCATCCGCCGGCTGCACAAACACTAGCCGATGATCGCCGACCGGCTGCGCATTCCGACCGAAAAGATATGCGTTGAGATCCATGGTTCCCGCCAACTCCGGCGTAGCCGTCAGAGACAGCTCAGCGTGGCCATCTTCGATATCGACATCACGCGTCAGGATTGTCTGTCCTTCCTTGACAATATCGATATACGCCGAGCCGCGCCGCTTTGTCGTAAACACGCTGAGTGCGATGCGATCTCCGGCGCGGTATACCGCGCGCTCCGTACGGAGAAGAATCTGATCTTCACCCTGTCGAGTTTGTAGTTGGACTGTTCTCTTTGCGTGATTGCCTTCTTTGTCGCTTGCTTCGACTTCGATTGAGTCATCCCCGGCAGGCTTGATCCGCACAATGGCAACCCCTCCGGTATCGGTAGTCACGTCCTGCTCCGCACTTCCCCGCGCATGAACTTTCAGCATGCTGCTTGCCGCCGTTCCATCGGGATAGGACGTCAGAATAAAAATCTGATTCTCCAGATTCGGAACCAGCGTCCCGCCCTCCGGAACCGCGGTGATGAGCAAAGGCGAATCGCTTACCGTGATGGGCTCGCCGCGAGTTTCCGAATGACTGGCGGAATCCTTCACCGTCGCCTCAATCAAAACCCGCGCCACCCCTTGATCGAGAGGGCGGCCTGCAAAGTAAGTGGGGAGTTTCAAATCAAAGTGATAACTACCATCGCGATCGGTTTTACCCTGTACCGATCCGACTTCAAACACAGCGACGTCCATGCTCGAAGCCTTGACTGTGACCTCGGCCTCGTCCACCGGCTTGCCAAAGAAATAGTTTGCCTGCACAGTTCCCGTCACGTGATCGCCAGGACGGTAGCCCCGTTTGAGGTGATCACCGTTGGCCTTGTCCCCGTTCTTCCCTGCAAAGTCAACGGCCACTTTGAATTTCGGCAAGACATATCGTTCCACATCTAAAGCAATCTCCGCCGTATTGCTGGGCGCGTCCTCTTCACCAAGCCGGGCGCGCAGATGATAGGTTCCCAGGTTCACTTCATCGGCCAGTGCAAACTCCGCCGAAGCGATTCCGAATTTATCGGTCTCCGTTTTTTTCTTGAAAACTTTGTTGCCTCGAGAATCGTCGACTTCAAAAGTCAACTTGCGATTTGCGGCCGCCTCGTGATTGGCGCGATCGAGCGCCAGCGCCCGCACATGAATCGTCTGGCTAGGCTGGTAGATCGGCTTCTCAGTCGTTAGTAAGATTGAGACCTTATCTTCAAGACGAATCGGCTGAGTAAACTCTGTCGAGCCGATCGCCGTATCCACGACGTAACGCAACTGATAACTTCCCACCAGTCCGGAAGGAAACCGAAACTGCGCTTCCGTGGTTCCCCGATGATCGGTTTTTCCTGTAAACAAGATGCGGGATTGTTGATCGGGGGACAGAAGTTCAATTTGCACGGAACCGCGTCCGGAAATCACTTCGTTATTGGAATCGGTAACGATGACCCGCACCGCGGCGGGCCCTCCGGCCAGATAAGACTGTTGCCCAAGTATATGAATTACCGGCATCCGAAGAATCTGAGAAATCGATTCGATGCCTTGGATACTTGCGATCGTGTCACCGTCGTACTCAAATCGATAGCGCACTCGTTGCCAAACCAAGTCTTCCGTCGACAGAGGATTTTGCAGTCTGACCTGATCTTCCCATGTGCCTTTGCCTTCGGCGACTTCGACTCGTCGTTCAGACCTTCCGAGCACTTGATCCTCCGGATCCAACACCTCCACGGTAAGCTGGCCCGGACCCGTGTGACCCGCACTGTAAGGAAGGACCATGCTCAGAACACCGTGCGAGAAAGTCGCACTAGCGGAGGCTTCTCGACCCTCCGCTTCAAACTGTTGAACCGCCACCGTCGCGGCTGTCGTCAGTAATAGAGGGAGGAAGAGTAACCAGAATTTCGGAGGGTTGGTGTTTCCACTGACAGCTCCCATGGCATCTCCTTGAGTGTCATCGGCCGCTACAGCTTCTTTAATACTCAGGGGTAGAACGCGCCTCCTGGGGCTCCTTGCAGCGCAAAAAGCCTGGCCGCGACATTACCTTGGGATGGACACCGCAACCATCCCCTGAAGGTTTTCATCATTTTTTAAGCGTTCGCGGCTCAATTACCCTGTTCACTTTATATAAACTGAGGCTTGGCGCTGCTAGAAAGTCACGAGTCGTTTTCGGGAGGAATATCCGTTGCCGCTCACTCAGGATATGCTGTGGTACAAGGACGCCGTCATCTACCAGGTCCACGTCCGCACTTTTCAGGACAGCAACGGCGACGGCATCGGAGATTTTCCCGGCCTCGAACAAAAACTTGGATACCTTCAGGAACTCGGCATCAACGCGATCTGGTTGATGCCATTTTTTCCTTCGCCTCTGCGCGACGATGGTTACGACATTGCGGATTACTACTCCGTTCACTCCAGCTACGGTACGCTGGAAGATTTTCGCAAGCTTCTGGAGTCCGCCCATAATCGCGGTATTCGCATCATCATCGAAATGGTGCTGAATCATACTTCCGACCAGCACCCATGGTTTCAGGAATCGCGCAGCTCGCAGAATAACCCTCGTCGCGACTGGTACGTTTGGAGCGATACCGACAACCGGTACCGCGGAACTCGCATCATCTTTTTGGACACCGAGAAGTCCAACTGGGCTTGGGACCCAATTTCCAAGTCTTACTACTGGCATCGTTTTTTTAGTCACCAGCCCGACCTCAACTATGACAATCCCGCCGTCCGGGAGCAGATGTGGGCGGTGATGAAATTCTGGCTGGAAATGGGCGTCGACGCGTTTCGGCTGGATGCCGTCCCTTATCTGGTGGAACGCGAAGGAACCAATTGCGAGAACTTGCCGGAGACTCACTTGGTCCTCAAAGATCTGCGACGAAGGCTCGACGAACAATTTCCCGGCAGAATGCTGCTGGCGGAGGCCAATCAATGGCCCGCCGATCTTCGCCCTTACTTTGGCGACGGGGATGAGTTCCACATGGCGTTCCATTTTCCTTTAATGCCACGCATGTTCATGGGGCTGAAGCTCGAGGATCGCAAGCCCATTATCGAAATCCTGCAGCAAACTCCGGAAATTCCCTCGATCTGCCAGTGGTCCCTCTTCTTGCGCAACCATGACGAACTGACTCTCGAAATGGTCACGGACATGGAACGCGATTATATGTACGACTCCTACGCCGAGAACAAGACGATGCGGATAAACCTCGGAATTCGCCGCCGTCTGGCTCCGTTGCTGGAGAACGATCGCAGGCGCATCGAGCTGATGAATGGAATGCTGATGTCATTGCCGGGCACTCCCATCATCTATTACGGCGACGAGATCGGCATGGGGGATAACATTAATCTCGGCGACCGCAACGGGGTCCGCACCCCCATGCAGTGGACTGGCGGGTGGAACGGGGGTTTCTCCGATGCTGAGCCCGACCGGCTATATGCTCCGCTCATCCAGAATCCGGTATATGGTTATCCAGCGGTGAACGTCCTTGCGCAGATGGGCAGCGGTCACTCGCTGCTTCACTGGATGCAACAGATCATCGGCGTCCGCCGATCCACCGCTGTATTTGGTCGCGGCTCCATTGAGTTTCTGCATCCGGCCAACCACCGGATATTGGCCTACGTTCGTCGACTCGGCAACGAATCTGTGTTAGTGGTGAATAATCTTTCGGGGGCGGCGCAAGCTGTAGAGTTGGATCTGCGGCGTTACAAAGGAAATATTCCGATTGAGATGTTCGGCAAAAATATTTTCCCCAGAGTTTCCGACGCACCCTATTTGCTGACCTTGGGACCCTATCAGTTCTATTGGTTCCGGCTGCGGCGGCTCTAATTTGATTTGATTTGATTTGATGATGAAAGCGATGAACTTGTGGAAACGATGTCACAAGACACTGTACTGCGCGCGCCAACAATTGTTCCGGGGATAAAAGTGGCCGAAGAGACCTTTCTAACCGATGATTTCCTCCGCCAATTGATCAATGTCGGCGAAGTGGACATCCTTGTGGGGCTGCCGACTCATAACAATGCCAAAACCATCGAAGCGAACGTAAAGGCCATCCAAAGCGGCATCCTGCGCTGGTTCCCCAGAGAGCGCGCCGTGATCATCAATGCCGACGGCGGATCACGCGATGGCACTCCCGAACTGGTCACTGGAGTTTCCATCGATGACGTTCGGGCCAGCTCCAATTTGCATGCGCTTCGCACCTTGCACTCGATCAGCACGAAATATTCCGGCGGTCCCGCCGGCCCGGCTGCGATGCGTACCATCCTCGCCGCGGCCGACTTGCTGCAAGCTAAAGCGTGCGTCCTCATGTCGCCGGAATCCTCCGCGGTCGAAGGCGAATGGTTCTTGAAGCTGCTCCGGCCCGTTCGCAACGACGGCTTTGATTTTGTGTGTCCAACTTATCGCCGACACAAGTTTGAAGGCTTGCTCATCACCAATCTTCTCTATCCAATGATTCGCGCGTTGTATGGATTGAGAATCCGCGAACCCTATACCCACGAGTTCGGATTTTCTGGCCGTCTGGCCGGCGGATTTCTTAACCAGAATGTGTGGGATGAAGCAACCGGCGGCAGGGGCGCGGAGTTGCGTTTCACCCTCGCCGCGATCACAAAACGCCACCGAATCTGCCAGACCTTTCTCGGCGATAAAGAACATATCGAGCACCGGGGCGCCGACTTGGTGCCGGCGCTCAGGCAAACGGTTGGTCCGTTGTTCTCCGCGATGGACGCCGACTTTCCGGTGTGGAGCGCGGTAACCGGTTCCCAACCTGTGCCCACCAGCGGTCCCGATCACGAGGTAATGATGGAGCCTTTGCGAGTGAATCGCAAGCGGCTGCGCGATATGTTTTCCAGTGGCGTCTCCGAATTGGCTTCGGTATTTCAATCGATTCTTTCGTCCTCCACCCTATCGGAACTACATCAGATCGCCCGCATGGAGGAAGGAGATTTCAACTATCCGTCAGAACTATGGGTGAGGACCGTCTACGAGTTCGCCGCTTCGTACCAGAAGTCCGTCATCAGCCGCGACCACATTATCCAGTCCCTGGCGCCGCTGTTTCGCGGAAGAGCACTCACGGTGTTGAACGGCAATCGCAACAGTTCCGCCGAGGAAGTGGAACACAAAATCGAGGAGCTATGCCTGGAATTCGAGCGATCGAAACCTTATTTGTTGCAAATGTGGAAAGCAGGAGAGTGAAGCAACTATGCGAGAAATGATTGTTGAAGAATTGAGTCAGGCAATGCACGAATTGGCCAGGGGATTCGCACACTATCTCCCTCGCCTCATCGTGATGCTGATCCTCGGATTTGCCGGCTGGGCGTTCGCCTACATCGTGAAACTGGTTCTCCGCAGCATTCTGCGACTCATCCATTTTGACAGGCTTTCGGAGAACGCGGGCGCCTCTCAGCTTCTTGCGAAAGCGGCCTTGCCCTCGCCGACGGAAGTGGTCAGCCGATTCGTCTTCTGGGTAGTATGGCTTGGCTTCGTTCTTCTGGGAGTGAATGTGCTCGGCATCCTCGGCCTTCAGGAGCAGATCGGAAAATTTTTCTTCTTCCTGCCGCGTTTGTTCATCGCCCTGTTCATCGTCTTTGTCGGCCTTTTAGCGGCCAGCTTCTTTTCCCGCGCCGCTCTCTTGGCTGCGGTGAATGCCAATGTCCCTTCGCCACGGGTTCTGAGTCTCGCGATCCGGAGCATCATTATCGTTTTCGTGTTGTCCATCGCCTTCGAAGAATTGGGCATCGCGGAGCAGACGATGCTGGTGGCCTTCGGCATCGCTTTCGGTGCGCTGATGCTCGGCCTCGCCATCGCTTTCGGCATCGGTGGAAGAGACCTGGCTCAGCAATTCCTGGAGAAAAGATTTGTGCGCTCGAAAAAAGAAGAGAATGAAGACGAGTTCTCGCCGCTTTAGCGAAAAATTCGGCGAGGAAGAAATGCTCTTAACGATCGTAAAGAGCGGTCAACGCTCGAAGACGCTCGCTCAAATTCTTCGTTAAAGCTTGCTGCTGGTAGCGCCACTTCCAATTCCCACTCACCGTACCCGGCAGATTCATTCGCGCCTCGCTGCCCAGACCCAAAATATCTTGCAACGGAAAGATGGCGATTTCAGCGACCGAGGCCATCACCGCTCGAATGAAAACCCAATTCACCGGCTCGTCTTCAAATCCCAGGTAGGCACGCGTGAAGTCACGTTCCTTACGGATATCCTCGGCTGAGCGAGTGCTCTCTCCGATCCCCGAACTCGTCCACCATCCCACAGTCGTGTTGTTGTCGTGCCCGCCCGTATAAGCCACCAGCTCGCGAGAATAATTGTGCGGACGAAAACTCGGCCCCTGCGGGTCGTTTCCGAAGGCGAATTGCAGAAGGCTCATTCCCGGGAAATCAAACTCCCTCCGCAAGGCTTCAACTTCGGTGGTAATCACTCCCAAATTTTCCGCAACGAATGGAAGCGTTTTCAATTCAGCTTTCACAGCGCGGAAGAACTCCGCCCCCGGCCCCTTCACCCAGGCCCCGGCCTGCGCCGTCGGGGCATCGGATGGTATTTCCCAAAAAGCCTCGAAGCCACGAAAGTGATCCAGCCTGACTAGATCGAATCGCTGCAGTGACGCTCGAAACCGGTCAATCCACCAGCGATGCCCGGAAGCCGCCGAAATGTCCCAACGATATAGCGGATTTCCCCACAGCTGACCCGTCGCGCTGAAATAGTCCGGCGGAACTCCCGCCACTGCTGTTGGTCTGGAATGCTCATCCAAGCGAAACAACTCGGGATGACTCCAAACATCCGCGCTGTCATGCGCGACATAAATAGGTACATCTCCCATGACTCTAATTCCGCAGCGCCTGCAATGCGCCTTAAGCCTCTCCCACTGCTGAAAAAATTCGAATTGAGCAAATTGATGGCTCCTGATCTGAGAAGCTAGCCGCTCTTGAAACCTCAGCAGAGCCACCGGATCCCTGCGTCGTATTCCTAAATCCCAATCCGCCCACACCGCGTCTCCGTATGCCGCTTTGCAAGCCATGAATATCGCGTAATCGTTCAACCACGCGGCGTTGTCGCGGCAAAAGTCATTGAAACCGGAGAGGTCAGTAGAATCGCCCTCGGAAAAAAATATGTAAGCGGCCTTGCTGAGCAGACTCTGCTTCACCTCAATCACACGCCCATAATCGACGCGATCATCGGGAAGACTGCGCGCCAGGTTCAAATCTTCCGCACGCAGAAGCCCGCGCTCTTGCAGAGCCATCAGATCAATCAGAAGTGGATTCCCGGCAAAAGCCGAAAATAGCTGGTAAGGAGAATCACCGTATCCCGTAGGTCCGAGCGGCAACATCTGCCAGATCTTTTGACCCGAATCAGCCAGAAATTCGACGAAGTCATGCGCCGAATCCCCCAGGTCGCCAATGCCCTGACCTCCAGGTAGCGAAGTGACATGTAGAAGCACTCCACTACATCGGGGGAACACCGCAGAGTTAAAGTCTGAATTCACGATATGCGTTGGAGTGTCTAACGGGAAGTAGCGTTGCGAACGCAACCCAATCCCGCACTGTCTTAGGGTAATCTTGTCGGATCAAAACCTGGTGGGCGGTGCAGGACTCGAACCTGCGACCTCCTGCTTGTAAGGCAGGCGCTCTAACCAGCTGAGCTAACCGCCCGAGGCGAAAACATCCAACACCGAGAGCGCTTCGATTGTGCTTCGATCGATTCGATCGAACCCGCCACTTAGCTTCGATATTACAGCATCCGCGTCGACGCCGGTCAATTCGTAAAGCACGGTCATCGAAGTCAGGGAAAAAGCTGGCCACGGCTTGATTTATCATGACCTCGATCAGGGTAACTGCCCATTAAAACCATCGACCTCAAGTCCGACATGCCCCCGGTTTACCTGGCGCTGCAGCGCATGGAACGCGAACTCGCGCTGGCCCGACAAACCCACGCAAAGTTGCTAAAACTCGTGCACGGCTACGGTTCAAGTGGCGTTGGTGGCGACATTCGCATCGCCGTGCAAAAAAGTTTGATGGCCATGGTTCAAAGCGGTCAGATCCGCAGTTGCATCTTCGGCGAAAACTGGTCCAAGTCCGATGACACAGCGTGGAGACTTCTACAATCGCATCCCCGGCTTAAGACCGATTCCGATCTCGACCGCGACAATCGCGGCATCACGATCGTGGTTATTGAATGAAGTAAAGTTGGATCTCTAACCGTCTTGCAGCCCGAACAACCCTATACTCCCTGCGGTTCTGGCGGAGGAATATTCGGGATCGCGCTCGGCGCAGGCTCGATCACCACCGGTTTCGGGATTACTGGCGGGGGCATAATCGGCGCGGGTGCGAAGGATTGCACTGGTATCGGTTCCACCATATTTCTTAAGTAATAGCTAACTGCAACCCCGCGCTGCCAGAACCGCGGGATCAACAACAGCAGCAAGGTCAACTGGCTCACGACTACTGCGCCGGCAACTGAGGCTGCGGGGACAAATTTCATCCACACCCAAATCCCCACCACTAAAATGATTGCCGCCACAACTGTAGACACAACGTAGGCCCCCAGCAGAGATCCCAAGCTTCGCCAGGTGTGCCGGAAGCCCTTGCCAATCGATCTTCGCACGGCACGCTGGTCGCTTAAGACCACATCGGTCTGCGCTAGATCGAACCAGATGCGCAGCACCGTCATAATTAAAAAAATCACTAGCAGCCCGCCAAATTGTATTTCGGGCAGCAGCAACTCGTTGGTGCTCTCCGCCGCTTTTTTCCCCAGAAAACCATTCAGGCTGAAAAGAATTCCGGCGGAGACTCCCATCACTATGCCAGCTACAATCATCAGCCGGATAAACCGCCACAGATTCCTTCCGCAGGCACGAAAGAAATCTTCTCGCGGCAATCGATAAGTGGATGCATAACCTTGCAGCACTCCCGGCAGAAACAGAGCCGTCAACAGAAAAAACATCACAATAAAATGCATTGCCGGACCGGCCGAAGCCATGGTCGGCCCGAATTCCGGCCTTGTTACCATCTCGACTGCCACTGCGATATCAAAGCTCTTCAGCAGCTTTTCCGCATACAAACTGTGATCCAATATTCCGTGAACTTGATTCTGAAAGGCCCCGGCGCCGAACCAAGCCAGCAAAACGTTCAGCACATAGAACCACACGATGTAGCGCTTGTTCCGCCCTGCCCGGCCCCAACCGCTGCTCAACAACACCTGTTCCGCCATGCGTTCCCCTCGATCTTACCCTTTACGCAAACTCATTCATGGAATCGCGATCATCGAAACGCGAGGCACGCGTCGCGAAGTCTTGCGTTTGACGCGAAGCTGAGCTGCGTTCGGATCAAACTCCCCACCACGCCAATGCCTGCCCCATCCATTGCGTAATGAACATCCAGTAATTTTCTATCTTGCGCGCCGGTTTCCCGTCGGATTCGTCCCGATAACTGTTGTTGAAATCATTGCGATCGATCTGAATGGTGTGGTCAGGATCGATCTCCGCCGACTCCACCTTTGCCTTTTTCTCGTACGTAAATTTCGTCCAACGGCTGACGCCATCCCAGTGTTCACGAACTCTCTCGCCATCGTCGAACTTGATCTCCACATCCACCGGCATGATGAAATCTTCCTTACGCTGCAACCAGACGTACGAGCGATAGACGGTGTTCTTGTCCGGTTTCTGAAACGCACTCTTCTTCTCTTCGTACCAGTTCACAGGAAATGATTCGATGGCCAGCACTTTGTAATCCATCACCGGGGACCCGTAGAAAGCTTGATTGAAATACCAGCGCAGGTCCTTGCCGGAAACTTCTTCGATCGTCTTCAGGAAATCTTCCTGGGTGGGGTGGGTAAAGCGATACTTCATAAAGTAAACATGCATCGCTTTTGCCATAGTATCTTCGCCAATGATTCCCTCCAGAGTCAGCAGCACACTCGCCGTCTTGCCGTAGGTAATGCCGCCATAAGAGTTGAAGTTATAATAGTCGTAGGCCTTCTGCGCGATTGGATCGAGATCGGCCACGCCGATATAACCCAACCGCTGCAGTTCGCGCTCGCCCATCGTCATACCGGCCAAATCAAACACCGTCGTATTTTTCCCTAGAATCGAATCCAGCACCTTCACTTCCGTATAGCTGTTGATGCCTTCATCCATCCACGCGTTCTCAAACTCATTCGTCGCGACCATGCCATACCAGTATTGATGCCCGAACTCGTGCTCCACCACAATCTCCGGCTCGTGCATCCCCTCCGGCATCCACCAGGTCGAATCGCCGGTAATGAACGTGGGATATTCCATCCCTCCCGCCGCGGAATCCGGCTCGGGATCGACCAGCGTGATGGTCTTGTAAGGGTACGGTCCATACCAACTCTCGAAATGTTCCAGCGACTCTCGCAGAATTTTTTCGTGCCGCCCGACCTGGCTCCAGTGCGCCGGTTGCATCAGGATCCGCATCTGCACCGGCCCCATCTGCCCTTGAAACACGCCATCTTCCTTCACCTTGTAGCGTGGGCTGGCCGTCCACGCGAAATCATGAATGTCATCGCCGTGATAGGTGACCGTCTTTGTCTTATCGGAATTGTTTGACTCAGCGACCTTTATTCCGCTCGCCCCGACCACCTCGAATTCCGGCACGGTTAGCTTAACGTCATACACGCCGAAGTCGGCGAAGAACTCAGTCATCGCATGATACTGATGGCAATTCCACGCGCCGTGCCACCACACCCCAACCTTCGGAAACCACTGCCCGCCCAACACAAAATCTCGCTTCCATCCCGAGCGCGCCTGAGTCTCGGGAAACTTCGTCTCAAACGAAATCTTGAATTGCACGTATGCGCCCGCCGCAATCGGCTTGGGAACTGCCAGATCCACCACCGTCTTGTCGTCCTTATTGCCGTCATCAGGCGAGATATATTTCAATTGCGATGTCAGATCCCCCTGCCCCACAACTTCCAGGCTCTTGATATCCTCCGACCCGTATTCCTTGGCTTCCCACTTTTCGTAACCGGTGTCCCGGTTGCCCGCGACTTTCGCCTCGCGCACGAACGTTGAGTTCGGTTGAAACGCATTCTGGTAAAGATGAAATGGAAAATGATCCAGCGCCTGCCCCGTCAGATTGTGGTAAGTCAGCACTTCACTGGCGTCGACGGTATGAGTCACCGCGTTATAGTGAGCGTCGATCTCGTAATGCACCACCCGCTGCGACATCGGCATCGTGGAATTGATCGCCAGCGTCGTGTCGGGAATCGACAACGCCCCGCTGCCCGCGCCTTGCATAGCGGTGACCGGCGATTCCACGGGCGCAGCCGTCGCCTGCGGAGCGCTGGCTTGCGCCGAATGTTCCCTGACCGACATCGTAATCACACATACCGTGATTACAGGAAGCAAAACAACCACCCACCTAATCGTCTTCATCGGGGCCCTCTGCAGCTATGGAAAAGAATCATACCGCAGGCGGGCGAATATCGTCACTCTAAGTTGGGCGGGCCTACCATAGTCAGATTCTGCATCGGTCGACTGCTCTGGGCGACACTCAACACTTACCGTTGTCCTCGCGTTACGACTCAAGGCACGAACTAGATCATCATTCGATGCTATAATCAGTGCTGCTTATGAGAACAACCATTGCGCTCGATGACGAACTCCTGCGTACAGCCCAGGAATTCACCGGAGTGTCGGAGAAGACGCTCTTGATTCGCGAAGCCCTCAAAGCCCTAATCGAGCGCGAAAGCGCCCGCAGATTGGCCTCCCTGGGCGGTACCATGCCGAAGTTGAAGGATATCTCCCGGCGCAGAAGCCGCGGGACTAGGCGATCCGGGGCTGGCACGAATTGATCCTCGCCGATACCTCCATCTGGATCGACCACTTCCGTTCGAAAAACCCGCAACTGGCTCAGCATCTGGACCAAGGCAAGATTGTGATCCACCCCCTCATCGTGGCCGAACTTGCCCTTGGCTCGCTCCGCAGGCGTGCCGAAACCTTGGCGCTGCTCGACCTTCTGCCTCGCCTCCAGCTGGCACAACTGACGGAAGTGCGCTTCATGATTGAGGCGCGTCGCCTATATAGCCTCGGCATCGGCCTTATCGACGCGCACTTAATCGCGTCGGTCTTTATCAGTCCCGACACGCTTCTATGGACCAGGGATAAACGTCTCCGGGAGGCCGCCGATAGTCTTGGCATCGGGGCCGGTCAGGCATAATTGGACAGTTTTGTTTTTTCCACCATCGACTCCGCAGCCTGTCCCGATGATCGGATCAAAAGCTAGGGCTTCGGGATTTCCTCCAGAACGATTACCACTTTTCCGCGAGCGTGCTTTCGCTCCAGATACCGGATGGCCTCTGCCACTTCATGCAACGCATAGCAGCGATCAATGACAGGTTTCACCTTGCCTGCCGCGACGAGATCACGCACGGTGGCGAGGTCCTCCTTATTCGGTCTCGCGAAGCACAGCACCAACTTACGATCCGAGAACCACGAAACCATGAAAGCCGCGATCAGGCGGCCCATGATGCCCACGATCCCGCGGCCGGTCAGCTCTCCAACCATGATAAGTTTCCCGCGTGGTTTCAACGCGCTCCGCAACCCGGACAACGAATGGTTGCCAACGCAGTCGAAAATCAGGTCATACCGTTGACCACCCTTGGTGAAATCCTCACGGGTGTAGTCGATAACTTGATCCGCACCGATGGATCGGACCATGTCCGTGTTTCCGCTGCTGCATACCCCGCTGACCTCCGCGCCGAACGACTTGGCGATCTGCACCGCGAATGTGCCTACTCCTCCTGCGGCGCCATTGATCAAAACCTGGTACCCGGCTTGAACGTGCCCTTTATCGCGCAGCCCCTGCAGGCTGGTGAATGCGGCCACCGGAATTGACGCGGCCTGCTCGAATGAAATGTTTTTGGGCTTCAAGACCAGCGTCGACTCAGGAGCGCAGACATACTCGGCGAAGGCTCCCTGGCGATGGTTCCAGACCTCGACCCCACGGGCTTGGGGATCGTTGATACACACCCCCAACACGTCGTCGCCCGGCCTGAACTGGTTTACGTTCTCGCCCACCGCCTCAACCCGGCCGCTCACATCCACGCCGGGCCGGTTGTTTTTGGGCTTGCGCAGGCCGGTCATCAAGCGAACCATATACGGCCTGCCTTTTATGGATCCGAGGTCCAGCGGATTGACCGAAGCCGCGCGAACTCTGATTAGAACTTCGTGATCACTGGGAACAGGTTTGTCTACCTCCGCGATTTGAATCACTTCCGGAGGCCCATATCGATTACACAACGCGGCTTTCATGCGGACACCGGGACGGGCATTGGTTGCACCTTCACACCCTTCACCAAAAGCCCCACGATGATCCACAGCTCGCCCAACTCTGGAACGATTGCCAATCGGTTCACTGCAACCAAATAAGCCGGCAGCAATAGCCTGTGAAACTGGCAACGACCAACGCACCGCTACGCCCGAAATGCCTTCGCTGCCACAGCCCGCTCCCGCCACCGCTCTGCGTTTACGCCCATCACCAGCAGCCACAGGCACAGCGCAATCTCCGCGATGGCCGTCACCGCGAAATACGGAAAGATGCGCGGTTGCAGAGCAGGTACGAGAAAGAGCGAGAAACTATTTACCAGGTAGCCCACGCCCTCAATGGCCAGCATCGCGCCCAGAATTCTTGGCAGGAACGTTGACCGGTAAATCAGGTAAGCCATCACCAGGCAATCGAATCCGAAAAATACCAGGCAGATGGCAAAGCCATGCTCAAACAACTCGATCGACACATACGACGCGGCTTGTAACTGTTCTGCCGTAAATGCGCTTAGGTAATGGCCGCCTTGTAGAAGAAGCAACGGCGCAAAGTGAAAAAGTAGACTGATGCTCTCGATGGTGTTCACCACCAGATCGAGAATCACCATCATCAACGCGAGGTTCCGGTTCACCACCTTGAACAAGTTGTAGAAGATGACCGTCACCGGCACATTGCAAACGCAATAGAACAGTTCAACCACAAATCCCCACCGGTAAAGCATGGGATGGGCCATGATGTTGTGCGCCGTAGCCGCCGCATCCGCGTGGACCACCAGGCGCCCACGAACAAGAACTTCCGCAAAGATTCCGCCGACAATCACGATCAGATACAAGCCGCCGGCAATTCGCGCCTGCAATTGTGGCGAAGTTTTCTCCAACGCTGCGATCTCTACTACTGCGTTCATAAACCTGCCCCCTGGCACACGTGAATGAATCAAGAGTTCAACCAGCCGCCACCGCTATTTGCCCATTTATGCCGGCCTGCGTGTTCCAGCGCTTGGCGTTTATGCCCATCACCAGCAACCATAGGATGAGGGAGAGTTCGCCAAGGGTGCCCGCGGGAGCGATCACAGAAGGAAACAGGCGGGCTGCCAGCGGCGGCGACAGAAAAAGCTGGTATGACAATCCGGCGATCGCCATGAACACACCCAGAATTCGCGGCATGAATTTCGACTTGAAAATGAGGTAACCGATCATAAGACAGTAGCATCCGAAAAACTCCATGTAGATGCTGGTCGCCATGACTCGCAACTGGAGGAAAGTCAGCGCCGCCGCCTGCAACTGCTCCACCCGGAACACGCTCAAGTACTGCCCCCCCTTCAAAATGACCAATGGGGCGAGATGCAAGAGGCTGCTAAGCGCCTGAGTGATGCATCCGGCAAGGCTGAAGAATGCCGCGAGCAGTGAGGCGCTCCGGTTCACTGGCCTGAACATGTCATACAGGAGCAGGGTCACGATGATATAGCACACAGCCGAGACCAGTTCGGCCGCGAAACCCAGGCGATAGAGCGATTCATGTGCCAGGATGTTGTGCGCCGTGGCCGCAGCGTCCCCGACCACAACCAGCTTGCCGCGAACGGTACCATCGGCGAATGAATACGTCATGCCGGCGATTAGATAAAGCAAACCAGCGGCTCTGGCCTTGAGGCGCGGCGATACTTGCGTGCCTCGTTCGATTATCAGGGCGGTACTCATATCATTACCTCCTTACGAGAGCGATTGCATCAGGCGTGAGCAATACGGATTTTTTCTCTTTGTAGGTTTTGGCGAAGCGCACTCGCACCAGCCAGAAAATCATCAAGACTAACGGCAAGACCGTCAGGATCAAAAGTACGCCCGTCTTCTTCAGGATCGCCGGAAACAGTTGCGGCCGCGCCAGGAAGATGGACGCCGACGCAATGAACAATGCAAAGCACATGCGCCACAAATGCCGTGCCAGTCGCGTTGTACCGGAAATGCCCGCGCGCACCAGCAAACGAATGTCTCCCGCTGCGGCCAACAGCGCCACCAAACCGAAAATAAAGTAGGGTGCCGGAGGATAGTCATATTTCATTCCCGTCGGGCTCAGCAAAGCTTGAACGCCAAACGTGAACTCAGTCGCTCCGACTGCCGCAATCAACAGTAGCCCGACCCAGTCGAAAATCCCCCCTGCTGGGCCCTTGCGCCTCACCGTTGCCCACGCCGTCGCCACCAGATAAAAAGTAAGAACCCCGCCGAGAACGTTGGTTACCTGGGATTTCATCACGGCCAGAAACGCTCCACTCGCTCCCAGGCTCATCATTGAAAACACAAATATTTTTCCAACCACCGCGTGCCGGCCAGAGCCCTTTAGGAGGAAGACCGCGATGAAACCGGAGAGGCAGCCGATGGTTCCGGAAGCGATATGAAGCAGCAGCAGCGGTGGAGTTCGCATTGTTCCTCCTTAGTGCAGCAAACGTGCAGTACAGCCAAATCAGATCGGCTCCCGATAGCGCCTCAGCCGTACCGCGGCGAAAAGCAGTGCCCCAGCCACAATCAGTCCCACCCACAGTCCCGGGCTACTCAAGAATCTCCCCGGCGTGAACTGCGCCACCGGAATAAAATGCGCGTCCACCGGCGTACCATCCGGAGCCACCAAATTGAACGCCCTCCCTGCGAACCCAAAGAGGCGGTCTTTTAACAGCAGGTCGGTAAAATACGTGGTGTGGAAGGAAAGATACTCGCCCACGCACAGCGCCAGCGGCGGTAGCACCGCCCATAGAAACGTGGCACGCCGCGCCCAACCAGAAACAAAAATCAACCACCCGTAGACCGGCGCATGCCAAAGCACCATCACGGTCAGACTGTAAAGCAGCCCCAATTGAATCTGGAACAATGGCAGCTTGGTCCACAGCATCGACGCGCCCGCGTCCGTCGTCAGCAAAACTCCGGTACTCAGAACGAATGCGATCAGCTGCAAAACAATGGTGATCGCGAACACGATCACCGGCAGAACCACCAAGGGAATGCTCGCTTTCGAGAGCACCGTCGTAAGATCGGAAACCGGCAGCGACTTCCAGAAGAGGATGCTGCGATCGCGCCGTTCGCTATGCAGCGCGTCCAGCGAATAAAAGATCCCGACCAGGAACCCAGTCAGCACCAGCAGCATCCCGGCGTGCGCGTAATAATGCGAAAGCATGGTGGACTGTTGCGCCGGTTCCATCATCGCAATCTCCCGCACGTCTCGCGGCAGATGGATCAGGCTGATCAGAAGTCCGACCACATAGAGCGCACCAGCAGCCAGCGGCGCGATGTAGATGGAACGGTTCTCCCACAATTCCCGCCGCACCGACCAGTACAGCGGCCGCGTCGGCGACACCACCGCAGGCGAGACTGCGCGCGCTTCAAGTGGAAAGTCCGGCATGCCGCTGGAGGAAGTGTTCATCGCGCCACTCCTTGCGCGCCGCTCGCTTTTTCACCCATCACTGCGACGAACAAATCGGCAATGCTGGGTGTTCGCGCGTCGCCCACCGCGCCCAGCCGCTGGCGATCAACACCATTGTTCTTCAGATCGAACAGAAAAATAGTGCGGCCCAATACCTGCCGCTCATGGATCGGTTTAAACCCACGCGCTGTGGCCGCTTGTTCTGGAAGTGCCATCACTTCCAAATAACGCGACTCAAATTCTTCCATGCTGCAATTGAGAACGATTCGCCCGTGATGAATGAACATCAGGTCGGTAAGAACATTCTGAATGTCTTCCACCTGATGCGTGGTCACGATGATGGTGCGGCTGAGATCGTAGTAATCGTTCAGCAATGAATCGTAAAACTGCTTGCGATAAAGAATGTCCAGGCCAAGCGTAGGCTCGTCCAGCACCAGCAATTTCGCATCGATCGCCATCACCAACGCCAGGTGCAGCTGGGCGACCATCCCTTTCGACAATTCCCTCACCCGGCTGCCGCGCTGGATGGCGGTCTTGGCAAGAAATCCTTCCGCCTTGCCGCGATCGAATCGCGGATGCACTCCAGCCACATAATCCAGCGCCTGCGAAACCCGCATCCAGCGCGGCATCACCGCCACATCCGCGATAAAGCAGACATCAAGCATCAATTGATCGCGCTCATTCCACGGGTCGCGCCCCAGCACCCTCAGCGCCCCTTGATATTCCGTGAGCCCGAGAATGGCGTTGAGCGCCGTGCTCTTCCCCGCTCCATTCGGACCAATCAATCCCAGGATGCGCCCCTCGGCAATGCGCAAATCGATTCCATCCAGCGCAACAGTTTTGCCGAAAGTTTTGCGCAACCCGCGCGCTTCAACTACAGGCGTGGCTCGAGCCTGCATAGCTCCAGGTGAAGCAGCTTCAAGAGTCATGGCTTCGGTTTCTCCTCTTTTTCCTTCGCAGTCGCGCCGTTGGCGGACTTTAGCAACTCTTCCGCCGTCAGGCCCAGCCGCTCAATTGTGGCGTGGACTCTCGGCCATTCTTCCGCAAGAAATTTCTGGCGTTCGCCCTGCAGCAGCAGTTGGCGCGCACCTGTGTTGATGAACATGCCGCGACCTCGCTTGCTCTCGACCAGTTGCTCGTCGACGAGCTGTTGATAGCCCTTCAGCACCGTCAGCGGATTGACCCGATACTCCGCCGCCACATTGCGCACCGAGGGCAACGGATCGCCCTCCTTGAGCACGCCGTCGAGAATCATCGCAACCACGCGGTCGCGAAGCTGGCGGTAAATCGGCTGACTGTCGTTCCACTCACGATCCATTACTGTTTTCCAGTGTTGCTCTGAGTTCGCAAACCCAAACCCCTAACCAGTAGCCATACACTCAGTGCAATATCGAAAATCCCCATCGGGTATCGAACCACCATAGGTTCACGATCTTGTCGAAGCCGGGGAAAATGAAAAAAATGAAAGTGCATCCCACGCAAAATGCGGAGGCGCCCACCCCGAAAACAGCCAGCCCCCGCGGGACGTACCGCGACTTGAGCCACAGATAGCCGCAAACCGTCGAAGCTAATGCGCCAAACAACAAGCCCACGTAATAATAATCAAAGCACTGGTCGATCGAGAGACTCGCCAGGGCCTGTGATCGCGCCGGTTCCAATGCTCCCAGGTCGTGGGAACTACGGATCAGCCGCAAAGCGTCGAGCAGATTGAGCGTCATTCTCAGCCACATGACGACCCAGATCAGTCGCCAGAATGCCGCCACGGCAGCCAGGGCTCGATTGACCGGCTCAAGAATGATGTAAAGCGCCGTGAGCAGCACCACGACGCCCGCGCAGTAAAACAGGTCGCCAGTAATACCGAGACGAAAAAACCTCTCATGCGCCAGGATATTTCGCGCGGTCTCCGCGATGTCGTTGTGAACGATCAGACGGTTGTAAATTCCAAAATTGACATAGACCACCGTCGCGAACGTGGTCAGGTAAGCCAAGCCCGCGACTCTGCCGGCCCTGCGCTGCGACCCGTCAATGGCGTTGATCATCATTTCATTTCTTCCTGGGCGCTTTTCCGGATGTGGGGACAGCCGCCCTCGGCTGTCCTTCGAGCGCAGCTCGATCTTTTCTAGGAGGCGCGAGCAATACCGTCCTACTCATACGCGCGCCTCCTCGGATTCGATCCGCCTGCTTCCTGAACACGGTCACTTGCTCCGCGTCAACTCCATATGCGCATGGACCGGCTTATCCCCCGGCTCCATGTAAGTCCAGTCCTCCACGTGATGATCTGCGTCGATCACGGTAAAGACTGCATGATCCATGTGTCCATATTGCGTGCCGCCGGAAAGATCAAGAAAAGCGAATTCAACGTTCTTCCCGTCGGGTGACGCTTTGCCGGTCATGCGCGGCCGATTTCCCGCGTCACAATAATGCGTCAGCAGCAAGCGGTCGCCGTCCACATAGATCATGGTGATGGGATCGTCCGGCCTGTCCGCGCCTCTCATCTCGTGGATCATCGCGTGTCCCATGGAGGTGACGCGCAGCGTAGCATGCACTGCCTTGCCTTCAATTTCCGGCCTGGCTGGGACGGTGGTCACATGCCCATCCCAGGCACCTTCCAGAGTTTTCATTTCGTCAAACGATTTTTGCGCGTCCGATTGCACGCTAGGTTTCATCGTGGACATCGCGTCGGTCTGCGCGAAGCTTAGGGTGGAGAGCAATGTAAGAACAAGCACGGAAAGCGAGGTTCGTAAGCACTTCATTTCGCAATCTCCTTCACTCACTGATCTTGTATCGACGGCTTAACCATGCCATCTAGTGTTGTAGTTAACTATAACACTAGATTAAATGCAAGCTTTTTCTTTAATTTATTTTCGGGAGATGGTGTCGGGCTTATGGGGAAGAGTAGCTGTTACTTGATTAAGTATATTTCCTTTCAATGGTTTAATAATACTTCTTCACTTCACAGACGAGCTCACCTGCGGCGCCAAGCCCTGCCCCATCGTCTTCATGAAGTTCGATTCCGCCAATCGCGATGGGTGCACTTCACCACTTAGCCCGAAGAATCGGCAGAAACTCATGATCAGCGGACGCCATCGCTCCGCATCGATGTGCGGACGCGACTCGTTCCCCACCAGCAAGCTTTCATCCACGTGCAGCTTCACGATATGCACCTCGAAAGCATACGCATGCACATTCTTCCCAAACGGACCGAACTCATGCACCACGCCCTCCATCTGCACCGGACACTCGGCCGCGCGCGGCGGGCCCACGCACAACGATTTCACTGCCGTAAATCCCGCCAGCCCGAACTTGTCCGGCTCATGGCGATAGCCCCACTCGCGCTTCTTTTCCGGCACCGGATCTTTCCCAGTCGTCAGCGCCAAGCGATCCACCTGCGTCACCAGCTCTTGCGAAGGCAAATTGATCACGCACTCCCGCGTGCGAATCAGATTGTCGGAAGTCTGACCCATTTTTCCCAGCCCCAGCATGCAACTCCACCCCAGCCACCAAGCCGACGACATGGGCGCAAGATTCGCCGTGCCGTCCGGATTCAAAGTACTGATCAACGCCACGGGAGTTCCAAAGTAAAGAATGGTCGGTTCTATTGTTTTGTGCATGAGCGAACGATAGTTGCCTTAGCGCTCACGCACTATCCGCTTCTTGCGGTTGAATCATTCCCGAACCCAGATCCCGGTAGTCGTGCAGTTTGCAAGGCCACTCTTGTTGGGGACAGCCGCCCTCGGCTGTCCGTCGAGCCCAGCTCCACCTTTTCTCTTCAGCCAGCGGCTTGCGCTGCAGGCCCTTCGCCGACGATACTGAAAGGTTATCCGGAGACACTCCCAACGAAATTATGAAAACTACTCTTTCCTTCTCTACCGCTGCCCAACTCGAAACCGAAGCCTTGGTCGCCGTTGCGCTGGATCACGCCAGCAAAGATCCTTCGGAGAATGGTTCGTCGCCCTCTTCGAAAAAAAGAAAACCTGAACTCAACCTGGCCACATCCGATGCCGCCGTGCAATCCGTGGCCGCCGATCTCTTGGCCAGCGGTGAACTGACCGGAAAATCTTTCGAGACCAACCTGCTGCACAAGCCTTCTGGAGTGAAATCCAAGCGCCTTCTCATCATCGGCGGCGGAGCGGCAAAGACTTTCTCGGCCTATGATCTGCGCCGCATTGCGGGCGCGGCTGTGCGCACGCTAAAGTCGCGGGGCATCACCAGCTTTGCCTTCATCGCTCCGCCCGCCGTTCCCGCAGAGGAAGCAGTCCGAGCCATCGTGGAAGGCGCCATCGTCGGCAACTTCGATTCCGATTATTACCGCAGCGACCGCAAAGATCAGAAAATCGATGCGCTCACCATCGTCGCCAGCGGCAACGCCGATCACGCCGCACTCGAAAATGCCGCCAAAGAGGCTCAGGTCATCGGCGAGTCGCAAAACTTTACCCGCGATCTGGTGAACGAACCCTCCAACCGCATGACGCCCACGATCCTAGGTGAGCGCGCCAAGAAAATGTCTGACGAAGTCGGCCTGAAGTGTGAAGTCTACGGCGCCGACAAAATCAAAGAATTGAAAATGGGAGCATTCTGGGGCGTAGCCCAAGGCTCCGACGAACCACCCGCGCTGATCGTCATGACCTACGAACCCAAGGGCGCTCCCGCCAAACCGGTGATCGGTCTCGTGGGCAAAGGAATCACCTTCGACACTGGCGGCATCTCGATCAAGCCCGCCGACGGCATGGAAAAAATGAAGTACGACATGGCCGGCGGCGCAACCATGATCGGCGCCATGCGCGCCATCGCCCTGCTAAAACCGAAAGTCAAAGTCATCGGCATCGTCTGCGCCACCGAGAACATGCCCTCCGGCAAAGCGCAAAAGCCGGGAGACGTGCAGATCGCGATGTCGGGCAAGAGCATCGAAATCATCAATACCGACGCCGAAGGCCGCCTCGTTCTCGCCGACGGTTTGTTTTACGCGCGCCAACTCGGCTGCACTCATCTGGTGGACGCCGCCACTCTGACTGGCGCGGTGGTGGTCGCTCTCGGCTATACCAACGTTGGCGTCTTCGCCAATGACGATGCCATTTTCGAGCGTCTGCACAAAGCCAATGAAGAAGCCGGCGAGAAGATGTGGCGACTGCCCCTCGACGACGAATACAAAGAAAACATCAAGTCCGCCATCGCCGATATCGTGAACTCCGGCGGCCGCTGGGCAGGCGCCATCAACGCCGCGATGTTTCTAAAAGAATTCGCCGAAGACACGCCCTGGATTCACCTCGATATCGCCGGCACCGCCTGGATGGAAGATCAGAAACCATGGATTGCCAAAGGCCCGTCCGGCATCGCGCTGCGAAGTCTGGTGGAGTTCGTGAAGGGCTTCACGAGCTAGCCGCCGCTTCCGATTCTGCATGAGCCCGTGATCGCTGCAGGATCACGGGCTCCATCCCCTCACAAACATTCACAACTTCGTGAGTACATATTTCTCGGATGTCTCTGCCCCGCCTTCTTTCCAAACGATCTCCAAATTCATCGCCGTATCCGTAGTCAGACGATAGATGATGCGCTGCACGTGGGCCGCCTGCGGGCTCGCAAGATTGGTGATGTCGAACATGTCGAATTCCAGAGTTCCCCGCACGACGTCCTCCTTCAGCCGCAGCCGCGGCTGATTGCCTCCGTTACAGAAGTGCGTCACCAGGAGATCGCCGCCATCGCGATAAAAAACAGAAAGCTCTTTGCCGAACCGCTCGATCACGATCGATCCCTTGGAGCCGATCTCGTAAGTCATCTCGATCGGGAGAGTCTTGCCATTGGCCTGAATGGCCCATCTGCCCTCGAATCCCTTGAAGCGCTCGAAGGCCGCGTCAAAACCCGTGGCAGTCGCGAAACCGCAAAGTAGCAGCAACAGCATGCAAATTTTCAGCAGTCGCATAATCCCCTCGTGCATACCAGCCTTTTCCGCGTTATTGGCATCTTAGTTCGCGCTGTGACGGACCAATCCGTTTCAGCCAGGATTTTACGGAGGATTTCTATGAAGAGTCTAGCTTTGGCGGGAGTGGTTGTTTTGATTCTGGGTATCGTCTCGTTTTTCATCCCCATGCCGCACGAGTCCCATCACGGCGTCAACGTTGGCGACGCACATATCGGCGTGACCACCGAGCACGATCGCAAAGTGCCGCCTGCCCTAAGCGTAGTGCTGGTCGTGGTGGGCGCCGGTTTAGTAATTGCCGGAAGGAAAGAGTAGCGCCCTGCAACGGGTGGCGACCTACTTCGCCACCTTTTGAAACGCTTTTTCCATATCCAACATCAGCGGTGCTTCACTCGGCTGCAAACCGCTGCGGCTCATCATGCGCCACAGGTATTGATTTTGCGGCCAGCCATGCGCGTCGTACACCGCCAGGACATCCTCGGATGGACGGCTCATCACCATCAACACGATGTCGGCTTGATTCGGTTCATACACCAGCGTGAACTTTCCCCACTTCTGGATCGCATTCTGCACCGTGGCAATCGCCTGCCGATCTTCCGGAAGCAAATTAATATTGAATTGATCGCCGTCATAGCTGGTTACGTAGACGAAGCGCGCGTTCACCAGCGTCCCCGGAAACGCCGGCACGGTCTGAGCGTCGGTCTTCGAAGCAACCGGCGAAGAAACCGGCCCCGCCCAGGATAAACCTGCTAGCAGCAAAATCATCGAACTCAACACGATGGTGAACTTCATCCGCTTCATAAAGGCAACTTCCTTATCGCATGATCGAGCTTTTCAAGACAGGATGCTGAACGTCCCGCGCTCACTTCTTTAGATGCTCCCGGTCCGCACAAGATGCCCGCGCCGCTCGCGATTCCGCTAAAGGATGGCAACAAGCTCGGGCTTTTCAATCAGTTATACGCCACAATTCGACTCCAGCCCGAGTCACGCCCCATACCTCTCCGCTGCTCGCGCCCGAGCCTTCGCCGCCTCTTCTTCCCGATTCTTTGGAGGCGCCGTAGTTTCGAGAGAATGCAGCAGCCGCGACGAGACGCCCGCGATCTCGGCCACCGCCCCGAAAAACAAATCTTCATTCACTTTGGATGGTTTATTAAACCCAGTGATCTTCCGCACGAACTGCAACGACGCGGCGCGAACTTCTTCGTCATTCACCGGCGGATCGAAGTTAAATAAAGTTTTGATATTTCTGCACATTGCGTTATTCCTCGCGGCAACTTCCACAATAATTCTAAAACAACCGCCCTACAGAAAAGTTGACCCGGCTTTGTCCCGTAGGGCTGACGCTGCCAAAAATAGCCACAGGACCGAGAATCGTATCCGCGATGATCCCAGCATTCGCGCTGCCGCGCACCACCAGCGAATCCGAATTGTTAAACGCCGACCCCGCTTCATACCACCCGCCCCAATAAACTTTCTTACCCGCGAGCTGCGGCAATTGATAAAACTCCCGCCGGAATCCCAACAAAGTGTAAGCGTAATCATTTCCCACAAACTCATTGGGAAGGTATGCCCCCAAGTGGAACGGTCCGCCCAGCGAGAAGACTTGAAACTGCCCGGCGGTTCCATGAAAAGTGGTGCCCGCAGCCATGTCGACAAAAATCGAAGTCTTCTCGCCGGTAGGAATGAAGTTGGATGTCTGCACCTCGAGTTGATCGAATGCCGAGGTGATCCCCGGGCTCTGCAGCACGCGCGAAAGTGTCGCGACCAGCCGAGTGCCGGCGCGCGGAATCGCAGGATTGTCCTGGTTATCCCAAACATACCGGGTGCGAAATTCTCCCGTGCTGCCCGTGAGCGTGGGCAATCCCGCGCTGCCGATCAGCGGCGCAAGCTTTCCACTGTAAATTTGGTAACCAAAGCGGAGTTCGCTGCGCCGGCGAAAGGTATACCCGAGATCCAAGCCGCCACCCGCCCGCTCATCGCCGAAAACGGCGACGCGGGTCTGCCCGGTAAACGAGTTCCGCGGAAGCTTCGAGACGAAGGCATAGGGCGCAACAAAGAAATGCGTATCGGCCACCGGCTGATAGAACTCCGTCGCGGCCAGATTGCTCGAACCCAGCATCAAATCGTTGCGCCACTCGCCCCCGTGATGTTCCACGTTCATGAAGGTGATGCGCGCCCCCGCGGCAAAATCAAATGCAGCCACGCCCGATCCATCGACATTCACCGCGAGATCGACAAACGGAGGTCCATAAGTTTTTTCATGCGCGACCACGCGCAGGCCCGGAACACCATTCTGTACGAACCCTTCATAACCGAGGCGGTCGAACTGCCCCTGCCCCGTAACCAGATTCAGCGTGTCGTCCACATGATCGAGATCCAGCGGACCGCGCAACGAATTCTGCAGTCGACGGACCAGATGTTTCTGATCGGTGCCGGTGACTTGCACAATGTCCACCGTTTTTTGCCGCGGACGCCGCCGCGATTCGCGATCCCCAAGATATTTCTGCCACTCCGCCTCCGATACCGCGTAGCGCTTGAGCTCCGCTGATTTGGCTGCAGCGCTCTGGTATCCCAACTGGATAAGTTTTTCGACTTCGGAATAATCATTGATGGAATATTTGCCGGGGTCCACCTCAACCAGCAGATCGGCCAGCGGCATGGAGCGGCGCTCATTCGCCAGAATCATGATGCTGACGGCGCGGCTCAACACTCCGGTAAGGCTCTGCAGTTCTTGCGGATCGCTCTTGGGCGTACCCAGTTCGATCGCGAGAACCACGTCCGCGCCCATGTCGCGCACCACGTCCGTCGGCAAATTATCCAGCAGGCCGCCATCCGCCAACACCTGGCCGTTAATCTGCACCGGCGTAAAAATTCCTGGGATCGCCGCGCTGGCGCGCACCGCCTGGGCCAGCGAACCATCTTTCAGAATAACTTCGTTCCCGTTGAGCATGTCGGTCGCGACGCAACGAAACGGCGTGGGCAATTCATCGAAGCTGGAAATCGTGGAATAAGGCAGCGCGATTCGATCCAGCAAAAGCCCGACGCCCTGGCCCGGATTCAATCCGTTCGGTGCGCTGAGGCCGTGCTTGATTCCAAGTTCGGCGCCGACTTGATAGTTGCGTGCATCCTGCTTGCGGCGATAGGAAAGTTCTCGATAACTGGGCTGGGCGCGCAGAAGTTGGTTCCAATCGATCTTCGCGGCAAGGGCGTGGATCTCGGCAGCGGACATGCCGGTGGCGTAAATAGCGCCGACCACTCCTCCCATGCTGGTGCCGGCGATGCGATCGATCGGAATGTGATGCTGTTCCATCCACTCAAGCGCGCCGATGTGCGCCAGGCCCAGCGCACCGCCTCCATCGAGCGCGAGGCCGATTCGAGCGCGGTGAGCCGCTTCCGCGGGCGCATCCTGACCGGACGGAGCAGCAGAAGTTTGTGCGAAACTGATCCGGAAAGCGAGCGCACAAAGTAAAATCGCGCGCCCCACCCTACCACGGCTTTGTAGAAAAGACATTCACCCTCCGCGGAACAACTGAAGCAAACGGATGAGAGAAAATTCACATTATCAGGTTTGAAGGCAGAGGCTGATTGTAGAGGCTGACCGTGGTGGTGCGCTTTGCAAAATATTTTGTGTGGGGACAGCCGCCCCCGGCTGTCCTCGAGCGCAGCTCGACCTCTTCTCTTGATGCGCGGCAAACTGCACCGATGCCAGGCCGAACCACAAAGATCGATTAACGCTTGGCTCCGGGCGAGCTCTGCGCTTGGCGTACTTGCTCAACGACTTGCCGCACTTCCTCGATCACCAGGTCGGCACGGTCGAGTTGAATGTAGTGTCCGCTATTCTTCGCGATCACATGCGTGCTCCGCGTAGAAAGGTGGGCCAGTTCGTCCTGCATCTGCTCCCATGCGTCGTTTACCGGTTTCTCCAGATCGACAGGCAGATCGGGTTGAGGCGTGGTGGGATCGTGAGAAAGCACGGCGAGCGGCAGATCGCCGAGAGAACCACTGCCCGCGGCCTGTGCCGCGCTTTGAGAAAAGCCTTTCAACTCAGCCAGTCCTTCGCGCTCGCTATTGAAATTGCAATCGGCAGCTCTCACCTCAGCATCGTTGCCACAGAACCCCATCAGGCGAGGAATTCCGACCGGCGTGGAGAACGTCAGAAATTCCTGCTCCCGCACCCACGTCTTATCCAAATCGTTCAACGCCTGCGGAAAGCGTTTCTCCTGGCCGGGGTGAGATGCGTCCACTAAAACCATGCCGGCAACTTCGTTCCGATAAGAGTTGGCAAACAGTCGAACGTCATAGCCTCCCATGGAATGCCCCACAAGAATGTAGGGCGTTGCAATTCCGGCATTGTGCAAGAGTGTATGCAACTCTTCCGCCATCACTTTGCTGGTTCGCGGGTGCGGGCTGGAATCGCTGTAGCCGAGGCCGGCCCGATCATAAGAACAGACGCGCGTAATCTTCGCGATCCCTGGCTGCACTTTCTTCCACGAAATATAACTATCGCCCAAGCCGGAGTCGAGGATCACCACAGGACTACCCTCGCCGCTGCAATCCATATGCATTTTGTAGCCGCCCACGTCGACTCGTGCCCCCGGCATGGGATGAAAGCGGCGGTCGCGGCTCTCCGAGATGTTTTCATAGAGGAAGCCCGCGATGCCGCACAGCACAATTACTACGCAAAAGACGCGAAGAATGATGCGGAGCCAAAGTCGGCCCGGCGGACGCGCATTCAACGTCGATGACATTCTTCTTGATTGCACGGCTTCACTGCAAGAACGCGACGCGCCCGCCACAACCGGAACGGCGTGTACCGTCTAAAAGCTGCCCGGCCACCGAATGCCGCATTCTACATGACCGGCGGAACCGTGATACCCAGGATGGCCAGAGTGCGAATCAGCTCGCGCCGAACCACGGCAGCGGTAGCCAGAAGAAATCGTTTTCGCTGCTCATCCGCCTCGTTCAGGATGGGATGCCGGTGATAGAAAGTATTAAATAGTTGCGCCAGTTGAAAGGCATGTTTCGCCAGATACGCCGGCTCAGTGGTTGCGATGCACTGGTCGACGACGTAGCTGGTCTTAGCCGCCGCCAGCCACAGCTCCCAGATTTCATCGCCGTCTTTTCCAGCGAGATACGGCGCGAACACCGTTGCCGAAACATCGTCCGCAATCTCTCCGCTGAATGTGTCAGGGTCGAGACCAGCCTTCTTAAAAATGCTGCTGGCGCGCACCACCGCGTACTGCGTATAAGGTCCGGTCTCGCCTTCAAAACTCAGCGCCTCTTTGAAGTCGAAAGCAATCACCGATTGCTTGGTGAACTTCAACATGAAAAAGCGCAGAGCTCCGACGCCGATTTGCCTAGCGATGGAGAGCCGCTCGTCATCGCCGAGTTGAGGATGGCGAGAGTCGACTTCGTTCTTAGCCGAAGCAATGAGCTGGTCGAGCAGATCGTCGGCCTTCACTCCGAAACCCTTGCGCCCGGAAACCTCAATGTAGGAACGCGTCTTGTCTTCTTCGCTCAGCGTATATCCCAGTTCAACCGCGCAGCGCGGCGTGAGCGCCACCATCTCGTAGGAAAAATGCGTGTAGTGATCGGCGGCCTCATCGTGGCCCAGTCCGCGCAGCGCCTCAATCACCGTGTTCTGCGCTTCGGATTGCCGGGCGTCGATCACGTTGTAAATCTCGGCCACATCGCCGAAATGCGGATGATCCTTCTCGCCCTGCATGGCGGAGATCCAGCATTCATGCTGATTGGGATAGCGGTAAAACTTGCGATAATTGAAATCGCGGCCGAGCAAGCCAAACTTCCACATGTGATACGCGATATCCTTGCCGACATACCCCACAGTGCCGTTCGAGCGCACGATGACCTTCTGGTCGTCCTCGGAAATTCCGAACGGGCGAATGTCGACGCCGGGCTTGGGTTCCATCACCACCAGGACATCGTCTAGGTCGTCTTCGCTGATTGCGTCAGGCTCGTTCGATTTGTTCCTGGCGTCGGCAGTGGCGGACGCCCGCGCTACATCGCCAGTTCCCGCGCGCCGCATCACCCAGCAGCCCTTATTCTTGCCTTCACCCTCGTAGAGAAGCACTCCCGCTTCTTTCAACTTGACGAACGCCGCATCCCAAAAATGGAGATGCAGAATTTCACTCTCGCGCGGAAGAAAGTCATATTCGATATCCAGCCGATCCATAGTTTCAAGATGACGGCGCAGCACCGCTGTCGAAATTAATTCCGCGATCGCCGCAGTTTCACTCGCTGGATCTTCAATGGCATGCAGCGTGTCGCGGCGCGCCTGTAGATTGGCCTTATCCTGTTCGTACCACTGCGAGACCCGAGCGTAGAGATTCCAACAGTAATAGTCGAAGCGCGGCAGACGGATGAGTGCCTCGATTTCGGCGCGAGATTTTCTCTCGATGTGCGTGAACCCGACCACCACGTCGGCAACCTGCACGCCCGTGTTGTCGATGTAATTCTGCACATCGACTTCCCTTCCCTCGTAACGCAGCAATCGAACAAACGTGTCACCCAGCACGGCGTTGCGCAGATGTCCGATGTGGGCGGCTTTATTGGGATTAATGCTGGTGTGTTCGACGAGAATTTTTCCCGGGGGCGCCGGCACGAACGGCTTCTGATCCGCGGCCAGGGCTGCCGCCATCCACCCGCGATCGATTTTCACATTCAGGTATCCGGGGGGCGCGATCTGCATTTCCGCGATGCCCTCGATCGGCCCTATCTCGCCGCGAATCGCCTCGGCAATCTTAAGTGGAGCACTGCGCAAAGGCTTGGCAAAAGGAAAGATCGGGACAGCGAAGTCTCCAAGCTCGACTTTCGGCGGCTGCTCGATAACAACCTTGGGCAGGATTACTGCCGGATAGCGCAGCTGAAGAAATTCTCCGATGCTGTGCGCGAGACGATGTTCGAGATCACGATACAAAGCTTCCCTCTAAGTGATTGGAGAAAAATGATTTTAGCAGAGGGCCCAGCCGCCGCACGTTTGACGCAATTTGCCGCGTTCCCTATGATAAAAACCGTCGTTAGTGATTGGCCGTAGCCGTTCGCCCAGCGCCTCTGTGCTGCCGATAGTTGAGCATAGCCAACGACTAACGACTAACGACGATTCCCCCTATGCGGATAGCCTACCTCGAGTGTTTTTCCGGCATCAGCGGCGATATGTTCTTAGGTGCGCTGCTGGACGCCGGCGTTCCGCCCGAGTTGCTGCAAAATACAATCGCGGCGCTGAACATTGGAGCGCGGTTGGAGATTTCGCGAGTGGTGCGCAGTGGGATCTCAGCCGCCAAAGTCGATGTTTGGGTGGGCGAGAAAAAAGATTCGCCGCGCGATGAAACCTCGCCGCATTCGCATTCGCACCCCCATTCTCATTCTCATTCTCACGGGCGAAGCTTAAGCGAGATTCAGCGGATTATTTCCGCTTCGTCGATTTCTGAGCGCGCCCAGAAAAATGCTATCGCGATCTTCGAGGCCCTGGGGACGGCGGAGGCGAAGATTCACGACACGTCAATCGAAGCCGTGCATTTTCACGAGGTCGGCGCAGTGGATGCCATCGTCGATATCGTTGGCGCAGCCGTGGGTGCTGAAGCGCTGAACGTGGATGAATTCATTTGCTCACCTTTGAATGTCGGCGGCGGAATGGTGAAGTGCTCGCACGGCACCATCCCTGTACCAGCGCCGGCAACCGTGGAGTTGCTGGCGGGCGCTCCGGTATACTTTGCCGCCGTCCAGGCTGAGTTGGTGACTCCGACCGGCGCGGCGATCGTGAAAACGCTAATCTCGCGTTTTGCGGAATTTCCTAAGATGATTATCGAGCGCGCCGGTTATGGCGCGGGCACGGGGGATTTTCCCGGACATCCCAACGTGCTTCGATTGACGATTGGAGAAGCCGCTTCGTCCGGCATCGTAGCCAACACCACCTCGGACACGGTAACCGTGCTGGAAGCCAATCTCGACGATCTCAATCCGCAAGTCTTTGGATACGTCATGGATCGCTTATTCGAAGAGGGCGCGCTCGATACTTTTGGAATTCCGGTGCAGATGAAAAAAAATCGTCCCGGTACTCTGCTCACGGTATTGTGCAAGCCCGAAGATGCGAGCAAGCTGACGCGGCTGATCTTTGCCGAGACCACTACTCTGGGCGTGCGCCGTCGTGAGGAGCAGAGGCAAACTTTAGCGCGACGCTGGGAAAATGTTCAGACCTCGTGGGGCGAAGTGCGCATCAAGATTGCCAGCATGAACGGTTCGGTCATGAACTACGCGCCCGAGTATGAAGATTGCCGCCGCATCGCGATGGAGCACAAGGTGCCGCTGAAAAGGGTGATGCAGCAGGCGACGCGGGCTTATCTTTCTTCAGACCACGTTTCAACCGGCGAAAACCTTTAACAGACTGGAACGCAGAAAATCCAGGCAGAGGATCACAGCATCGATCTGCCCTTTTGAATCGATATGAGCAAGAAGTTTTACATTACGACTCCGATTTACTACGTGAATGCGCGGCCGCACATCGGTCATGCTTACACCACGATTGCGTGTGACACGATAGCGCGCCGGCAGCGCTTGCTGGGCACGGAAACATTCTTTCTCACCGGCACCGACGAGCACGGTCAAAAGATCGAACGCGCGGCCCAGGCTGCGGGCAAGACTCCGCAACAATATGCGGACGAGATTTCGGCCGAATTCCGCAAGCTATGGAAGCGGATGGGAATTTCCAACGATGACTTCATCCGCACCACCGAAGACCGCCACAAAAAGCGGGTGCAGGCACTATTCCGGCAGCTGCGGGACAACGGTTTTATCTACAAAGGAACCTATACCGGACAGTACTGCGTATCCGACGAGCTTTACGTCGATGGCGCGCAACCCGGCGATCCCTGCCCAACTTGCGGCCGCATCACGGAGACCGTGAGCGAAGAAAACTATTTCTTCAAGCTCTCCGCATTTCAGGAAAAACTCCTGGCGCTCTACACCAACCCGGATTTCATCCGCCCCGAGGCGCGGCGCAACGAAGTGATCTCATTCGTGCGCTCCGGCCTGCGCGATTTGTCGATCAGCCGCTCCACATTTACCTGGGGCATCCCCGTTCCCGACGATCCCAAGCACGTGATCTACGTATGGCTGGACGCGCTGGCGAATTACATCACCGCCATCGGTTACGGCTCGTCGCACCAGGGAGCGCAAGAAGCGTTCAAGAAATTCTGGCCGGCGGACGTGCAGATGATTGGAAAAGAAATCGTCCGCTTCCACTGCGTTTACTGGCCAGCCTTTCTCATGGCCGCAGGCTTACCCATGCCGAAAGCCATCGTCGCCCACGGATGGTTGCTGTTCGAAGAAAGCAAAATGTCGAAGTCCCGCGGCAACATCGTGCGCACCGAAACCATTCTCGACGTGTTGGGCGCGGATGCGCTCCGTTATTTTCTCCTGCGGGAAGTTGTGTTCGGGCAGGACGGATCGTTTTCCTTCGATGCGCTGGTCCAGCGCTATAACTCCGACCTCGCCAATGGACTGGGAAATCTCGCCAGCCGCACCCTGACCATGATCAATCGCTATTTCAAAGGTGAGGTGCCGTATCCGTCGCAAGGGTCAAGGATCGCTGCGGACGATGCGATCGCAGAACTAGCGCGAAAGACAATTCGTGAATTCGGTACCTTATTCGATCAGTTCCAATTCTCGCGAGCTCTGGAAGTCGCATGGGCCCTCATCGCTGCGGTAGATAAATATATCGTCGAGAATGAACCTTGGGCACTGGGTGAAAAAGAAGATGAAGACAGCCGCTCGCGCTTGGCCACTGTGTTATACACAGCGGCTGAGGCCCTGCGCATTGCGACTGCGCTCGCCTATCCCGTGATGCCCGATGCCACGGCGAAAATCTGGCTCCAACTCGGTCTCGGAGACATCAAGAAGTTGGCGCTCAACAATCTGACCTGGGGACAGTTGCCCCTGGCAACAAAACTTGGCGAGGTGCAGCCGGTGTTTCCACGGGCCGATAAGAGTGCGGTCGAGCGCATGCAAAACTTGGAAGAAGAGAACCGTGTGATCGCTCCGAGTGAAGTTCCCGTAGACACTCCACCACAAAAGACTGAGCCGTCTCCAGCAACCTCGGCAGCGCCGCAGTCTGTGGTTTCTTCCGCCAACGAAAAGACTGTCGAAAAGATTTCCATCGACGATTTCGCCAGAATTGAATTGCGCGTTGGTGTGGTAAAGGTCGCCGAGAGGGTGCCCAAGGCGGACAAATTACTCCGCCTGGAAGTCGATATTGGAAGCGAGGTGCGGCAGGTGCTGGCGGGAATCGCCGAAGCCTATGCTCCGGAGACGCTGATCGGGCGAAAGGTAGTCATCGTGGCCAATCTTGCCCCGCGAAAACTGCGCGGGATGGAATCCAACGGGATGATCGTAGCCGCGTCGCTTGGCGACGGAAAGCCGGTTCTGGCGGGCTTTCTCGAAGATGTACCTGTGGGAGCAAGGTTGAAGTAAGTTCGGCTGAGTTTCGCGGGACCGGACTTCACTTGGATCGGACTGCCGACAGGGCCGTTTCCACTGAGTTTCTTATGCTCGTCGATTCGCACGTACATCTCGATGGCCAGCAGTTTGACGACGACCGCAAGGACGTAATTGCGCGCGCGCGCGCGGCTGGAGTCTGCGCCATGGTCGCCATCGGCAATGGCGATGGCCCTCAAGACGTGGATTGCGCAATCCTCCTGGCAGAGCAATACGATTTTATCTACGCCACGCTGGGCATCCATCCCCACGAAGCGCGGCTTGCAGACGACGCAGCGTATCACAACATGGAACGCCTGGCGAAACATCCCAAGGTGATCGCGTGGGGCGAAATCGGACTGGATTATTTCTACGATCATTCACCTCGCGGCGTGCAACAACAAGTATTCACCCGCCAGATGGAGTTAGCGGCGGCGGCGCAACTGCCCATCGTAATCCACTGTCGCCCTTCGGAAAACAGCGCGGACGCCTGGGAAGACTGCTTCAAGTTGCTGCGCGAACATTGGTCATCCCACGGCCTGGGTGGGATTCTGCATTGCTTCACCGGGACCTGGCCGCAGGCGAAAATCGCGTTGGAGATGGGTTTCATGATTTCCTTCGCCGGCAATTTGACCTTTCCCAAGGCGCAACAGATCCGCGACGCGGCTCTCGAAGTCCCGCTGGACCGGATATTGATTGAGACCGATGCGCCGTTTCTGGCTCCGCTTCCCCACCGGGGCAAAAGGAACGAGCCCGCTTTTGTGAAAGAGACCGCGCGAAGGCTGGGCGAATTGCGCAGCTTGACTCTCGAAGAAATTGGCGAGCGCACGACGCGCAACTTCTACAATTTTTTCAAACTCGCTGAAATGGCTGAAAGCAAAGTTTCCATGCAATAACCTTCCTTTCCCGAAAGTTCTTCTGTTACCTTGTAGGTATTAGATTCCATCATTTCAGAAACAAATGAAATTCGATGCCCGATAACAGCTTTGACATTGTCAGCAAAATCGATCTGCAGGAAGTTTCGAACGCCATCCAGCAGGCCTTGAAGGAGATTCACACGCGTTTCGATCTGAAAGATTCGAAGTCGAACATCGAACTGGAAAAGGATGCGATCGTGCTGCACTCTGCCGATGAGTACAAATTAAAAGCGGTCAACGACATCCTGCAACAAAAATTGGTGAAGCGCGGAGTATCCATCAAAGGCCTGACCTATGGCCCGGTTGAGCCGGCGGCGGGGGGAACGTCGAAACGCAAAATTACGATGCAGCAGGGCATCGCGATCGAAAAAGCTCGTGAGATCGTGAAGTTGGTGAAAGATTCCAAAAAGAAGGCGCAAGCTTCAATTCAGGGAGATCTGGTGCGGATCAGCGGCAAGGATCGCGACACCCTGCAGGATGTGATCGCGATGTTGAAGCAACACGACTTCGGAATCGACTTGCAATTTACCAACTATCGAACCAACTAGACTTGAGCGAATTAAGGACAACCCTCCACGCAGGATTGCAGACAACTGCCGCCGAGGGCGCGGACGAAAGCAGGAAGAGAGTTCCATTGAGCGCACCTCCTCTCATTAACGGAAAGGAAATTTTCGACCTACTGCACGACGACCTCGCCGCGCTGGAGGATGAGTTTGGGCAGGATACGGTTTCGGGAGTGGAGGCCATCACCGAAATCGGGGAGTATCTGCGCAACGGCGGCGGCAAGCGCATTCGTCCGGCGCTTCTCTTCCTTGCCTCAAAGCTGTTCCATTATCGCGGCAACGGCGCAGTCCGCCTGGGCGCGGTGGTGGAGATCATTCATACCGCCACGCTGGTGCACGACGACATCATCGACGAAGCCAAGACGCGCCGCGGACGCCCCGCCGCCAACACTCAATGGGGTAATGCCAAGTGCGTGCTTGCCGGCGACTGGCTCTACATGCAGGCTTTTCGAATTGCAGTGCAGGAACGCAACTTCCGCATCCTCGACACTTTGATCGAACTCACCCAGCAGATGGTCGAGGGCGAATTGTTGCAGATGGAAAAGCTCGGCCAACTGATTTCTTTGGACGAGCATTTCGATCTGATCTACCGCAAGACGGCCTGCCTCTTCTCCGTCTGCATGCGCATGGGCGCGATTCTCGGCGGAGCCACTGCCGACGAGGAGGAAGCCGTGGCCAAGTATGGTCACGATCTCGGCATGGCGTTTCAAATCGTCGACGATGTCCTCGACCTGACCGCCTCGGAAGAGATTCTGGGCAAGCCCGTAGCCAGCGATCTTCGCGAAGGCAAGGTCACCATGGCCGTGATCCATGCCCTGGAACGCTGCACTCCCCAGGAGCGCGAACAAATCGAAACCATTCTGCGCGACCGGGCTTTCAACGGCGTCACTCACGCCCAGATCATGCAGACTCTCCAGCGCTATGGATCGCTCGATGCCGCCACAGATTGCGCCGCTCAGTACTCCGCGTCGGCCCAGAGAGCTCTCCGCACCTTCCCCGACTCCGAGATTAAGCGCGCCCTGTTGTGGGCTCCGGAGTTCGTAGTGGCGCGAGAGAAGTGACCCTGAAGAGCCGGTTTTTTCTTCGCGTACTTTGCGGCGTTTTCTTCGCGTACTTTGCGGTCAAGATCTTTTGATCTTTACTGGTAAGGAAGAAATAAAACCCTTAAACCGCAACGTTCGCCAAAACATTCATAGGAGTCACTACCATAGTTCAGGTTCGCTGTCCGACAAGCACAGGAACGTCTAAACTGTAGTCATGACGTTTTCCTCGGCGCTATCTGAATCTCGGCTCTTCCGCTTTTTCCTGCAAGGCTCATCACTCCCAGACTCCAGACGAAACTCCCCGGGAGCTCGTAGATGCGATTGCTAAGCGTGGTCGGCGCGCGACCCAACTTCATGAAGATCGCGCCCATCGTGGAGGAATTGAAACACCATCCGGATATCGAGCACTGCCTGGTGCATTCCGGCCAACACTACGACGAGCTTCTGTCCGGAAATTTTTTCTCCGATCTCGGCCTTCCCCAGCCGGATGTAAATCTGCAAACCGGCTCCGGCAGCCACGCCGTGCAAACCGCCGAAATCATGAAGCGGATCGAGCCCGTCCTGATCGAATACAAACCCCAAATGGTGCTGGTGGTCGGGGACGTGAATTCTACAATCGCGGCCGCTCTCACGGCGGCCAAACTTGGTATCGAGGTCGCCCACATCGAAGCCGGACTACGCAGCTTCGACATGAGCATGCCGGAGGAGATTAACCGGAAACTTACGGACGCAATTTCTACGCTGCTTCTGGTCAGCGAACCAAGCGGTGTGGAGAATCTGCAACGCGAAGGTGTGCCGCCGGAGAAAATCTTTCTCGTCGGAAACGTAATGATCGATACCCTGCTCCGGCACCGCGAATTAGCCAGGAAGTCGCCTGTGCTCGATCAGTTCGGAGTGCGTGAAAACGGAAACTGTCGCCCCTACGGTGTACTCACGCTCCACCGCCCCTCGAATGTCGACGATCCGGTAACGCTCCAAGGCATCCTGAGAGCAGTGGCCTCCGTAGCCGCGGAGTTCCCGGTTTTTTTCCCGCTCCATCCCCGCACCCGCAAGAATATCGAGAGCTTCGGCCTGAACCGGTATTTTTCCGATGCATCTACCAACAGAAATCTCCGAGGAATCGTGCCGCTCGATCCCCTGGGCTATCTGGATTTTCTCTCGCTCAACGACCGCGCCCGCATCGTGCTCACCGATTCCGGTGGAGTCCAGGAGGAAACCACCGTCCTCGGCGTACCCTGCCTTACGCTGCGCGAGAACACGGAACGGCCGGCCACCGTCGAGCAAGGCACGAACCAAATCGTGGGAGTAGATCCCGAGCGGATTATCGCCGCTGCACAAGCCATCCTCCACGGCCCGGCTCGCCAGTCTCGGTGCCCCGACCTTTGGGATGGAAAAGCCGCGCCTAGAATCGTCGCCATCGTTCGCGAACATCTGCGGAAACCCCTGCCGCACAAACTGCCGAGCGAAGTGCCTCTGAACTGAAAAATTAGAAATCAATTTGGATTCACCTGATACTTTTCCGCTACACTAACCTCCAAAGAAATGAAACTCTCCGTCGTCATGCCGGTCTACAACGAGCGCGCCACTGTGCGCGACGTGATCGACCGAGTGCTCGCCGTGCCGCTGGAGATCGAACTGATATGTGTCGACGATGGTTCGCGCGACGGCTCGCGCGAGATTCTTGCCGACTTACAGGCCGAGCATTCTCAGATTCGAGTTTTGCTCCAGCCGAAGAACATGGGCAAGGGCGCGGCCCTGCACCGCGGCATCCGCGAAGCCACCGGAGATTTCGTCATCATCCAGGACGCCGACCTGGAGTACGATCCGGCGGAATACACTGTCCTGCTGGAGGCGCTGATTGAAGGCCGCGCCGACGTTGTCTATGGGTCGCGCTTCCTTTCCGCGCGCCCCCACCGCGTGCTGTATTTCTGGCATTCGGTGGGCAATCGGGTTCTTACGCTGCTTTCCAACGCGCTCACCAACATCAATCTCAGCGACATGGAAACCTGTTACAAAGTTTTCCGCCGGGAAGTGATTCAAGCCATCCCGCTGGAAGAAAAGCGTTTTGGCTTCGAGCCTGAAATCACAGTGAAAATCGCCAAACGAAAGCTGCGTATCTACGAAGTCGGCATCAGCTATTGGGGCCGTACGTATGAAGAGGGCAAGAAAATCAACTGGAAGGATGGCTTCCGCGCTCTGTGGTGTTTATTGAAATACTGCATCACCGAACCAGCCCTGGCGCGGCCTCGGGAAACGCCCTTCAAACCCAACCGCACCCTGCCCTCTGAAACTTTCGGAGTAGTTTCTCCAGAACTAAACGACGCCGGAACTCCGCCTAATTCTTCCGCGTAGCCTTTGGCGGACGATAAGGAGCGTCAATTCCAGAGCCGCTTTTGGAAGGCGCAGCGGCAGAGATCGGAGGAATTTTTTTCGCCGCGGTTGCAGCAGGCTGGGACGAGGGAACTTTGATCTTTTGCTGCTCGACCTGGCTGAGTTCCGTGCGCGTTTTGGCGCTGCTGGCGGGCAAAGATGTCGACGCGGCGTAAGCGTGATGGGTTGCGATGGGCGATTTCGGAGTCAGCGGCTTGGTAGCGGTGCTGGACTTGCCCCCGATTTTCGTGAAAGCCGGACTCGAGGTTTGGGCCGCCGCGAAACCGGCGATTGTACCTGCGGCCACCGCCCAGCTCAGAACCAATCTACATCTCATATCCAAGTCTCCTTGAAAGTTTGTTCCACGCCGTCTCTTAGATTAGATCACGTTTTCGTAGCGATGGCAGTCCAGTCGATTCCCGCAGATGCTCTCTTGCGTGACCGTCCGCCAACAAATCGCACCATGATCCAGAACATGAATATCGCCGGCTCGGACTTCGAGATATCCGCTCCCCTCGCTCTGCCCCTGAACGAAGTGCAAGTCTGGCGAGCTGATCTCGAGAGCCTGCGCGCGGACGAATCCCGCTGGCTGTCATTACTTTCCGCAGACGAAAAAGCCCGCGCCGCAAGATTTCATTTTCCCGTCGATCGCCAGCGTTTCGCCGCGGCCAGAGCTCTGTTGCGCACGATCCTAGCCGCCTACTTAAACTCTGACCCACGCCAACTGACCTTCCTTTATTCGCCCAAAGAGAAACCTTCTCTGGCGCCGCCTCATGCCGCCAGCGGCGTCACCTTCAATGTCTCTCACTCCGGCGGGGTCGCGATGTATGCCTTCTCCCGCAAGCGTGACCTGGGCATCGATGTCGAGCAGGTGCGTCGAAATTCCGATATCGAAGCCATCGCCCGCCGATTTTTTTCCACCCACGAACAGACTCAGTTCTTCGCCCTGCCCGCGGAAGAACGAGTCGCAGCCTTTTTCCGCTGCTGGACTCGCAAAGAAGCCTACCTCAAAGCCACCGGCGACGGACTCTCCCTGCCGCTGAGCCAGTTCGATGTTTCGATCGAACCCGGCAGCCAGGACGCGCTCGCGGCAACCCGCCCCGATCCTGCGGAAGCCGCCCGTTGGCGCTTAACCGAAGTCCCTGCGGGATCCGGCTACATCGCCGCCCTATGCGTGCGCGGCCGCGACTGGGAGTTAAAAGGTTAGAAAGAAGGACCTGGCTTGAACGGAAATGATCTGGCCATTACCGCAACTGTTTTCACATTCTGCCTCAAGCCCTGCATTTGTCCGATCGGGCTGAGCCAACTCGTTCCACATCATTCAGTTAAAAACGTCCACCTTTAGCGACAAAGGCCTGCCAATTGCTCCACTCTTCCGTAATCCAGTATCGATCAACGCAGCTTTATCACAACAGCGCGGAAGTGATATTCTGTCGGTTCAACAGTTCCGGGGCTAATCTCTCCCATAGCATCTGCAATCAAGTTTGATCCGGCCGGGTAAGAACTGGTAAACAATCCAGTCAAATACGATCAAGGTAATAGACAAGACTAGCGACAATCCAGGAGGCTTCGCACTTTGACCGCTTCAATCAGCCATCTCATCGCGCCCCACGGCGGCGAACTCATCAATCTCATCGCTCAACCCCAACGAATCGCCGAATTAAAAGCCCATTCCAAAGACTGGCCTTCCTGGGATCTAACCGGCCGCCAGCTCTGTGATCTGGAGTTGCTGGTCACCGGCGGATTCTCTCCGCTCCGCGGCTTCATGACGCGCGCCGACTACGACAGCGTTTGCAAAAACATGAGACTGGCCAGCGGAGTTCTTTGGCCCATGCCCATCACCCTGGACGTGACGGAAGACTTCGCCAAGAAGCTCACTCCGGGCACGAGCAAGATCGCGCTCCGTGATCCCGAAGGCGTGATGCTCGCCGTGATGCATGTGGAAGATGTATGGCAACCCGATCGCAAAGCCGAAGCACAGGCGGTTTTCGCCAGCACCAGCCCCGCCCATCCCGGCGCCGATTACGTCATGAACAAGGCGAATCCCTGGTATGTCGGCGGCAAAATCGAAGCCCTGCAAATTCCTTCGCACTACGATTTCCGCACCATCCGCCTCACTCCCACAGAAGTTCGCGCCGAGTTTGCCCGCGAAGGCTGGACCAAGGTGGTCGCGTTTCAAACGCGAAATCCCATGCACCGCGCCCACGTAGAACTCGCCTTCCGCGCGGCTAAACAAGTCGAAGCCAACCTGTTGATTCATCCCGTCGTAGGCATGACCAAGCCAGGCGACGTCGATTACTACACCCGCGTGCGCTGCTATCAGTTGTTGCTTCCAAAATTCCCGCAGGGCACTGCGAAGCTTTCTTTGCTCCCGCTCGCCATGCGCATGGGCGGACCACGCGAGGCCATCTGGCACGCGCTCATCCGGAAAAACTACGGCTGCTCCCACTTCATCGTCGGCCGCGATCACGCCGGCCCCGGCAAGGATACGGACGGCAAGCCGTTCTATGGTCCTTACGAAGCGCAGGAAGTTTTCAAAAAGCACGAAGCCGATATCGGCGTGACCATGGTGCCGTTCAACATGATGGTCTACCTCGAGGATCAGGATCGCTACGTCCCCGATGACGAAGTCAAGAAAGACGACCGCGTCCTGAATATCTCCGGCACCGAACTGCGCGAGCGTCTGAACGAAGGCCGCGATATTCCCGCGTGGTTCACCTATCCGGAAGTCGTCGCCGAACTGCGCCGCAGTTTTCCGCCTCGTCACAAACAAGGCGTCACCATCTTCTTCACCGGCCTTTCCGGCTCGGGCAAGTCGACCATCGCCAACGTCCTGCTCACGAAGTTTCTCGAAACCGGTGGCCGTCCAGTCACGCTGCTCGATGGCGATCTGGTGCGCAAACACCTGTCGTCCGAACTCGGCTTCTCGAAAGAGCATCGCGACATCAACATCCGCCGCATCGGATACGTGGCCTCGGAAATCACCAAGAATGGTGGCATCGCAATCTGCGCTCCCATCGCGCCTTACGACGCTACCCGCAAACATGTGCGGCAGATGATTGAGCCCTACGGCGGCTTCATCCTGGTGCATATCGCGACCAGCGTGGAAGTCTGCGAACAACGCGACCGCAAAGGCCTATACGCCAAGGCCCGCGCCGGAATTCTCAAAGAGTTCACGGGAATCTCGGACCCTTACGAAGCCCCAACCGACGCCGATGTCACCATTAACACCGGAGAACTCTCCGCGGAAGAGGCGGCGCAGGCCATCATCCTTCACCTCGAACGGGAAGGTTTTATCGGCAGCACTGCGGAGTCGGCATAAATGCTCTGGCGAAAGCCCAGCGGAGTGAAAGCTGACTCCCGGCATTGTCATGCATCGATTGATGTCGATCTGCTGCTACGGATTTGCTGATAAATGGACCTGCTGATCAAGAGCCTGATCGGTTTCTTCGTTGGAACCCTCATCGGAATGACAGGAGTCGGGGGCGGCGTCTTGCTGCTCCCGATTCTTATCTTCGGATTGGGCGTGCCCCCGATTCGCGCCGTCGGCACCGATGCCCTCTTCAACTTCGTCACCAAGATCGGCGCCAGCATCGTTCATCTGCGCAAAGGAACGGTGCGCCGCAAGGTGGTGCTTGCCCTGGCCATCGGAAGCGCCCCCGGTTCCTACGCGGGCGTGAGTCTTCTGGTTCATCTGCGAAATGTCTACGGCAACGGAGTCAACCACTTCATCACCATTGCGGTCGGAGTTTTGCTGATCTGCATTCCCACCTTTCTCTTCTTCCAGAAAAGAATTGAAGATCGCATGGCAGACCGTTCGCCCACCATGAAGTCGTTCGCCGGCATCTCTCTGATCGGTCTGGTGGCGGGGTTTCTGGTAGGCATCACTTCGGTCGGCTCCGGCAGCATCGTCATGATGATGCTTCTGCTGTTTTTCAGCTTCCAGCCCAAGGTGATGGTGGGCACCGACATTGTTCACGCGCTGATTCTTACCGGCGTCACCAGCCTGCTGCATTTTCGTATGCACAACGTCGATGTGCACCTGGCCGGATTGCTGTTGATCGGATCGATCCCGGGAGGCCTGCTCGGATCATACTTGAGCACTCGTGTACCGGTTCCATGGCTGCGACGAATTCTGTGCGCCGTATTGCTGGCCACCGGCGCGCGCATGCTGATGGCGTGAAAAAAGTTGTCAGCTCTAGGAAAGAAGTTCTCAGTTCTCGATTCTCAGTTGTCGCTAAAAACTTGCCCCTTAGCGATCTTTGCGGCACTTCCTTAGCGACCTTCGCGGTTAAAAGCTTCCCGCTGACAATCAATCCACGCCCCACGATAAAATCATCTCCATCAATCCAAACCGAGAACTGAGAACTCAAAACATGACTTCCAAATACGCCGACATACTGAAACGAATTCACTCTGCCCTAGTGGCGTCTCGCGCTGTCTTCGCGCGCTTCACTCCCGGCGCCATTGAAACCGAATACAAGATCGGACACGATCCGGTCACGGAGGCCGATCGCGCCCTGGACGAAGTCTTGCGAAAAGAATTGCTGCGCGACGGAGAAGGCTGGCTCTCCGAAGAGAGCGTGGACGATCCCATCCGCCTGCAGCGCTCGCGCGTGTGGGTCGTCGATCCTTTGGATGGCACACGCGAATTTGTAAAAGGAATTCCGGAGTTCTGCGTGTCTATCGGGTTCGTAGAGGACGGACGTCCAGTAGCTGGCGGCATCTACAATCCCGCCACCGATGAAACATTTTTAGGATCGCTTGATTCCGGCGTAACCTGCAACGGCAAGCCCGCGCAGCCCAGCCAGCGCCAGACTCTCGACGGAGCGCTCATCCTGGCCAGCCGCAGCGAAGTCAAACGCGGCGAGTGGAAGGCTTTCGAGAACGCGAACTTCACCGTCCGGCCCATGGGGTCGGTGGCCTATAAGCTGGCCCTGGTTTCGGCTGGACTCGCGGACATCACTTTTACCCTGACTCCCAAGAATGAATGGGACGTAGTGGCGGGAGCCGCTCTCGTGAAGAGTTCCGGCGGCTTCGTCAGCACACTGGAAAAAACCGACCTGACCGCCAACCGCCGCAATCCGCTGCTGTCGGGCCTTCTGGCCTGCGGACCCTTCTTAAAAGATCCCCTGCTGGCACTGGTCGAGCCCCACCTCCGGGTCGCGGCCGTGGAAAAATAGTTGCAGCCATGCGCCTCGTTCGTCGTATGATTTCGCCTGCGCTCGTGCAGCCCAAGGAGCAGATCCAGCATAGTTCGTAGAGCCCATGACCCAGTCTTTCTCTCCCCAGGCACCCAGGCGCGCCAAACCGTCGGAACTCAGGGACGTTCCGTCTTCCCCCAGCTTGTCGCGGTCGTCCGCCGACCAGCTAAAACTGCCCAGCTCAAGACTGGATCGACGAAATCTAGACTGCAAGAACCTCGGCTGGAAAAATCTGCACTGGCGCACCGTTCTGCTGTGCCTCGCTCTGATCGCCGCCGTCTTTGCCGTCTACTATCCGGTAATCCACAACCAGTTCCTCACCTACGACGACAACGAGTACATCACCGACAATCCTCACGTGAAGGCGGGCCTGACCTGGGCGACGGTGGAATGGGCGTTCACCTCCTTTGCTCAATCCAACTGGCATCCCGTTACCTGGCTCTCGCATGCTCTGGACTGCCAAGTTTTCGGCCTGAATCCAGCCGGCCCCCACGTGGTGAATGTTCTGCTCCACGCCCTGAACGCGGTGCTGCTATTTCTGCTGCTGCAAAGCGCCACCGGATTTCGCGGGCGCAGCCTGATGGTTGCCGCGCTGTTTGCCCTCCATCCCATGAACGTGGAATCGGTAGCCTGGGCGGCGGAGCGCAAAAATGTCTTGTGCACCTTGTTCTTTCTGCTGGCGCTTTACGCCTATCAGCAGTACGCGCGCTCGTCCGATGCCCGCGCCGCTTCCCCGGCGGATTCCCGAAGAACGACCCGCCTCTATGCCGCCATGGTGGCCTGCTTTGCCCTGGCTCTGCTAGCCAAGCCGCAAGTCATTACGTTTCCCTTCTTGCTCTGGCTCTGGGATTACTGGCCGCTGCGCCGGATTAACTCGTTGAACATTTTCGCTTCCCCCGAGGCAGCTTCCAAAGCCGCGACGTGGTGGAACCGAAAAGTAATCTGGGAGAAAGCGCCGCTGCTGTTGCTCTCGGCCATGAGCGCCGTAGTAACCATGAAAGCCCAGAAGGCCGGCGGCGCGATCAAGGATCTTTCCCGCTATAGCCTGCCGTTAAGAATCGAAACTGCCATCATTTCTTACGTGCGCTATCTGGGAAAGCTCTTCTGGCCGGCCAAACTGGTGGCGCTGTATCCCCATCCCACGCGACTCTATCCCGCCTGGCAGGTCATCGCGGCAACCCTGCTTTTGCTGCTGATCACCGCTGTCGCGCTCCGCGCTCGGCAGCGCCGTTATCTTCTCGTCGGATGGCTGTGGTTTCTCGGCAGCCTCGTGCCCATGATCGGGTTGGTGCAAGTCGGCGTGCAGGCGCTCGCCGATCGCTATGCCTACATTTCATTCATCGGACTCTTTGTGATGATCGTCTGGCAGGTTGCCGACTGGACCAGCGAAAAACAAGAAGAGAAAGAAGAAGCTACGCGCAATTCAACTCGATGGTTACTGGCCCCCGCGCTTTGCTGTCTGTTAGCCCTCGGATTGGCGACCCATCGCCAAGTGGGCTACTGGCACGATCCCGAGTCTTTCTGGCTGCGAACCATTGCGCTGACCCAGGACAACTACGTGGCCCACCGCGGACTCGCCGCGGTGTATCACATCCTGGGAAAACCCGACCAGATGTTAGCCCAGATTCACGAGGTGCTCGCGATTCGTCCCGAAGATGCCTACTCCAATCTGGTTCTCGGAGACGACGAGCGCAAAAGCGGCGACATGACCGCGGCCCTCGAGCACTACCGAATCGTGGCCGAACAACCGGCGCAGCCCAATTTCATTCGCGCGGGAGCCTATGCCAACATGGGCCACACCTATCACCAGATGGGGCAAACCGCCAAAGCGAAAGAGAGTTTCGAACAGTCCCTAAAATTCGAACCCAACCAGCCGACCGTGATGGTGGAGCTCGGTTTGATCGCGCAACTGGGCGGCGACACCGCGACCGCTGTCCACGAGTTCTCCCGAGCCATGCGGCTCCAGCCCACCGACGTGGGCCTGCTGCTCCTGGCCAACGCTCTGCTGGAAGAGGGAAAGACCGCCGAATCGGACAAAGTACTCGATCAAGCCGTCCGTCTCTCCAAGGACATCGACGCCGCCGAAGCGCAAGCCAAGAAACTTCTCGGCGAAAAATGAACCCTCCCCGAGTTCCTTTCCACGCTAAAACTTCCAGGCTAGAACTTTCCACGCTAAACCCAAAATAAAAATCCCAGGCTCACGCGATCTGAGCCTGGGATGTGGTTTGAATGCTGCGTTACGATGCCTACCGCATCCAGATGTACCAGTCCTGCACCACGCCAACCTTCTTGGTGAAGATGATCGTGTAGCAGGGTGGTCCGCCCGACGGCGCGCAAGTGGCTGCGCTGGTCGACTTGGTGTACTTGGCGGACTCGACGTCGGTAGTAGCGGCTAGCTTGACCTCTTGCAACGTGATCGCTCCGCTAATGCTGGCGCTGGCTACCGGGTCGACACACGTCTTTTTGGCCGCGACAATTTTCGGGTAGTACACGTTGGTGCCATCGTAGTAAAGGATCGCCTGTCCTCCTGCGGTGGCCGTGCCCATCCCGGCTGTTCCCGTAAATTTGAACTGCGTTGCGGTTGCGGCAGTCAGTACGGCTAAGCCGCCGTTGTAGTCGGCATTGGTGGTCCCGCTGATATAAACATAGTCCCCGACAGCAAAGCTGTTCGCTGCCGTCACCGTGACCGTGGTCCCGGACTCCGAAATTGCGGTGATCGGCGCATACTGGGCAGCCGGGATAGGATAATTGTAATCGGCCTCGCAAGCGCCGTTGTTCGGGCCGGTGCTGACGCCATACGTGCCGAAGTTCTGGTCGCCGTAGATGACAACGTCACCTACGGGAGTCAAACCTCCGTAAGTGTTGGGCCCGAAATCCACCGTTCCGGAATCCGCAACCACGGAGCCGTTCTGGGTGGCTTCAAGGACGTAAGTGAGTTCGTCGGCGCTGTCGCCCGACCAGTCTTCATACCATGTGTCGGTCTGGCCGCAGGGGTTGGTTGCGTCTGCGGTCGTCGCGGCATTGCAACCAAACGGCTGCAGCGGAGCATCCGTCGAATCCACGCTCAAATACCACGCGTAGGCCGGAGTGCCGAGCACCGCTGAACCGGGCAGCGACGCCGCGTCGCTGGTTCCAGTCGAGCCGATGAAGGCGCAATCGGGTTGTGCGGTGCCGCCGCCGCCGAAGCAGGGCCACAACTCCTCGTCGGGAGTGTTTCCTGCTTGACCAAGCGGAGTTTCCACAAACGCCGCGCCGATGTTATACAGCCCGGCCGGTGGCGCTGCGCCTACGCTAGGGGTGACGCCGGTATTTTGGCTCTGTTTGTGAGGGATGGTTTTAATGTGCCAGTGGTGGGTATCTTCCGCTTGGGCTTGTTGGCCGCAAGAAAACAGGGCTACGACCGCGAGTACTGCAACGGGGGAAAGCAAGTGAAACTTGCTCATGGACCTTGGGTCTCCTAGTCTGCGATTTTGCTGGACGAATTGCCAGCGGCGCGAATTATCTTCGCGTGGTGGGAGGGTTGTCAACAACAATCAAGCCGTAATTCCCGCGCAGGACGCGGCTTTCACCTTGGATTACATTTTTAAAAGATCCTGATCGCAAAAATGTTTGCGAATGCTTTTTGCATGTGGATAACGTGGGCGGAATTAACATTCGCGAAACATTTCCGCAACATTTCCCGTCACCGGCATTACCTGGCTCGGCATAAAAAGCTCTCCACAAAAAACTGAAGCAGGCTGCCGTTTTAGCAGCCTGCCTCAGAATCAACTTCGTACTGTGGTCACCAAACCCCTAGCGCTTCTTGTTCAGTGTGCCGGGGGCAACCGCCAACGCTGCCGGAGCAGTGGCGGTGTAGGCGACGCCGGTTGCGGTGCCCGGATTGGTCGTCACGTAAAGAATGGTCGCAGTCAACGGAACATTCGCAATGGTGTATGGAGTGCCGTTGAGGTTGATGGTCAGACCTTCCCATGAGGTCCCAGCCACAAAGTCCTCATCGGTCGGACCGTTGGTTCCGGTGTGGGTTACTTTGTAACCCTTGCCCGCGGTCAGTGTTTTCGTGGTGGTCACGGTCCCGACGAAATGCTCGTCGATACCGAACGGCCCTTCAATCACGCCACCCATGTCCCCGCCGGTTTCGGTGGGTCCGCCCAGAGTGTTGCCACCGTTCGTAGCATTAGCGGTGGTTGCGGCTCCGTTCTTACCCACAACGCTCTTGCAGCCTGAACCGCAAGAACCCAGGGGAAGCGTATCCGTGAAGTGCGAGTGGTAGACGGAGAGTCCGTCCGAGACGCCGCCGATGCCACCCGAAGCCGTGTAGAACGGAACAAAATCCGCGTCGGTTGTGTCTACCGAATTTTCCGCGGCCAGAGCCAGAGCGCCCGGTCCGACCGGATCGGTATTGGAGGAATAATACAGGTATCGGAAAATCGACCACAGCGGATAGGTACCGTTGCGCAGGGTTGGATAGGAGACGTTGCCAGGCCATAGTGCGGCCGTGCAAGGCCCGGCGCAATTGGGCAGCGTCTGGTTGGCTCCGCCGATGCCGCCGAGCGGATCCACCCCGTCGAGGGTCAGATAGTTGTAGTTTGCGCCGCCCGCGAACTTGGCGGCATTGGAGAAGCTGTAAAAGATGTAGCCGAGAGCGTTCGGTTGCGTGTCTACTGCGGTCACAACTTCACTGGTGCTGATGGCGCGGCTGCGGGAGCCTCCTCTGGCGCAAGCCAGGCTAGCCACAGGATTGATCGGACTGTGCGAGAGCGCACCGGCGCCGCTGATGCCTTTTTCCTGGGAATCGCTGGTGTTGCCCGTGGTGCGGAACAAGCCGTACTCGACGACGTTCTCGGCTCCCGAGATGGGTTCGCGCAAGACCAGGTTCACGTTGACCACCGGACCAGAGAAGCCGTTGAACGCCGGATTGGAAGTGCTGCAAGCCGTCGTGCCGTCGAACAAGTTAGCCGCCAGGTAGGGACCACCCGCCGTGCCCTTGCCGTTTACCCCGGATACCAAGTCGGTGGGGTAGTTCCCCGCTCCGATCCCGGCGTTGTTGTAAATAAAGATAGCGGGGGCCGCTCCGACCGAAACTTTGGTGATGGCAGGAACGGTCAGTCCAGTGATCGGATCGTCTCCGCCGGAAAGAGAAAAGTTTTCCGGGGTGGCTTTCAAAGTGCTTCCGGGCTGTCCCGAGAGGATCGACGTCCCGAAGTTAGCGTTGGTCGTAATCAGACGATAGCCCAGGCCGGACAGGGTTGCATTCCCGGCCGTAAGGGCGCGGGTGGTATTGAACAGCGAGTCTTCGGGCTCGCCCACCGACAAGGCAAGGTTGATGTGCACGTCGGAGCCGGCCGTACCCGCTGTAATGCCGGTGCCGATGGCGTTATAGACGGCCGCAGGCAGCGCAACATCCGCGGCTGAGTCAGGAAAAAGCGTGGCGGGTTTGATTAAGTTGCCAACGGAAGGAGGTGGCGTAACCACTCCGAGTTGCGCGCCTGGGGACGTCGTCTGCGCCAGCAAGGAGCGAACCGCAATGTTGTCGTCAACGCTGATCACAGCCCAGATATCGGTAACGCTGGTGGCTCCGCTGGGGTCGCTGCAAGCCGCAACCCAGACTACCCAGAGGTTGCCGTTTTCGGCATTGATGTTGGCGCTGCGTGTATCGACGACGTAGCCTGCGTTCTTTCCGGTGTAGTGGTAAACCGCCGATGCGTCTCCCTCAACGGAACAATTATTCGCGATGGAGCTGTAAGTGGGTACGCCTACGCCCGCGAGCGAGAGAGCGAGGGAATCGGCGCCTATCGCCGCGGTCAGGAATTCCGAGGAAGCGCCAGCGCCGGCAACGTGCACAGTCTGTGCTTGAACGGCTGGAATCCCAGCTAGCATGGCGACTACTGCCAGTTGGGCGAGGATAGACTTCTGTCGTGTCATTTCAATGTCTCCTTAGATTGTTGGATACAGTGCGACGGGGGTTACCGCACCGGGGTTACCTAGGGCCCCGGAATGCCACTGAATCTAGCTGGATTCCCTACGAATGTCAAGTATGTTTATCGACTTTATTTTATCAATAGGGCTTCAAAATCGGCCGTCTCCGCCCTGCCAACACGGGATTAGTCAGGTTGGGCGAAGCAGAAATTTGCACAGGGGGTGGCTCGTAGCCAAACTTACGCGTGCGCTGCGGAAACAGGCCGGGGAACCCGGCTTCGTGGCAGGCAGCTATTGGGGACGGCTTGCCAGGCGCTGCAATCCACCTTGCGCGGACAACATTTTAGGATCCAGGGCAAGCGCAGATCGATACGCCTCTTGGGCCCGATTTATCTCTCCGGCATTTTCCAACACGCCCCCCAGTTGCGCGTAGCCCTGGGCGGTTGGTTGCACTCGCACCTCTGCGGCCAGCCGGTCGGCTGCCTGCAAAAGCGTAACATTGCCCAAAGCCACCATAGCCGCGGAGTTTGAGGGATCGAGCCGCAACACTCGCTGTAAGCTCTCCCCCGCGGATTCATAGTCTCCGACCTGGCGATAGGCATCGGCGAGATCGCTGTAGATTAAGCGCAAATCTTCAGAATCGTTGGTCAATGACAGCGCAGTCTGCAGCTGATCGATGGCCTCCCGCGGCTCGCGCTTCCGCAGCAGGAATCCGAGATCGATGTGCGCCGTGGGTTCTGTGGGCCGGAGGCGGATGGCGCTGCGGAAATGAGGGATGGCATCGTCTTCGCGTCCCAGGTCGATCAAGGCAGTGCCGAAGTTAGTTTCGGCGATTACGTTGTCTGGCGTAACCTGCAAGGCGTGTGTCCATAAGGTGAAAGGGCCGCGCCAAAAGCCGACTTGCCGCCATGTGAGCAAGGCCAGGGCGAACAGGATGACGGCAGCAACGGCAATTCTCGACCGCAACGAATATGCCCGCGCATCGGCGGCGTCAGCGATGCGCCACACTGCCATCACGAAAATCCCAATGAGCGGAGCATAAGCATAGCGGTCCGCCATGGCCTGGAGTCCGGATTGAATCAGCCCAATCACCGGAACCAGCGTCCCCAGATACCAGCACCATCCAACCAACAGGTAAGGCCTGGGCCTTCGCTCTCGCCACACCCAGAGGCTGATTGCGAACAAAAGCAGGAGAGACAAAACTACTTGTGAAAGTCGTGGATCGGTTTCGGGATAGAAAACTGCCAGTCCAACGGGCCACACCGCTTTGAACAGATAAAGCGCGTAGGAACAAATTGCGTTTTCGACACGCGACCAGAGCGGCGTCACTGAAAGGGATACGACGGCCTGGCCCCGTATGCCGGCAATCACCGTGGTCACAGCACTCGCCGCCGACAGAAGCAGAAGCGGCACTTTTTCCAGTAATAGACTGAGCGGCGTCTTGCGGGACGCTGACCACAAACCCCCAGAAGGAGTCCACGAATCCATGCGCTGGAGCGGCCAGTAATCGAGCAACAACAGAACGAATGGAAGCGTGATAAACATCGACTTGGCCATCAGTCCGAGCGCGAACAGCACAGCCAAAATCCCATAGCGCCCGGCGGAAGGCCTTTTCACATACCAACCGTAAGCGGCGAGAGCCAGGAAAAAGAGGGCGGTGCTCAGCAGACTTTTGCGCTCGGCCGCCCAGGCGACGCACTCCACGTTCAGCGGGTGAACCGCGAACAGCCCGGCCACGATCAGGCTTCGACCTTGAGAGCCGGTTGCTTTCCATAGCAGAAGAAACAACAGCACGACGTTGAGAGCATGAAAAATCATGCCATTCAGGTGATGGCCAGCCGGGGAAAGGCCATACATTTGCACATCGAGGGCGTGGGATATCCAAGTTAAGGGATGCCAGTGACCGGCGGTAAATGTGGTGAACGCCCAGCGGAATGTCTCGCGCGTAAGCCCGGCTCGCACATGCGGGTTCCTGGTGATGTAGAGCTGGTCGTCGTAATCGACGAAACCGTTGAACAGCGAACGTGCGTAAACCAGAAAAGAAGTGGCCGCCAGGAATAGGCTAATCAGGAAAACATTTCGCCGGGGCGATTCGAACATCTGGGTTGGCGCGAGCTCTTTCTTCTGGGCGCGGCGCCCGCCGGATTTCTTATTCGCCCGCCTGATGGTGGAGACCATAAATGTCGAGCGCCTATTCTAATTCGCGGGTAATGGACGCCATGGGCGGGTGGTGAAATTCACGAAACATTAACCTTGCGGTAACTTTCGCGTAATGCCAGACGGACTACCCTTTCTGTTTCTCGAATAGGACTCCATGAGAGCGTGATCATTCGGATCTTCCCAGCATTTTCTGTGTCTCGCGGCGCATGCAGCGATCTGGGTGCTGCGAGAAGCCCTTAAGCCGCGAACGAAAAAAGAGGTTAAGTTCCAATGCATCGTAGACTCTTACTTTTATTAGCTCTCTCCTGCTTGATGACCGGATGCGGCGGAAGCAGCAGCAAGCCCGCTGCGTCAGGCGCGCTCTCCGGCAACTGGCAGATGACTCTTTTGAAGACCGACACCACCACGATCTACAAGACGCAAACCGGATCCCTGATTCAGACGGGTGACGACATTACGGGAAGCGTTATCTCGATCAACGACCCGTGTTCGGGAGTTGGAAGTGTGACGGGAAGCGTGAGTGGCGACTCGGTTGCGTTGTCCATTAGCCCGGTGGGGACCAGCGTGACTCTGAGCGGCACCATCGCCAATCCGCCGAAGTCGATGAGCGGGACGTACACGATTCTTTCGTTGGGATGCGCCGGATCGCAGACCGCTCCGCAGGTGGGAAACTTTACGGCGAATCTAGTGTCGCCGGTGAGCGGCAACATTACCGGCACTTTTGCGGGGAAAAATTCGGGGCCCACATATGCGGTTACCGGCACGGTGACGCAGGGCGCGAATACCGGGCAGAGCAGTACGCCGCTGACTGGAAGCCTGACGTTCGCAGCGAGCGGGAGCGGTCCTGGCTTTTGCTATGCCAGCGCAAACATTGTGGGATCGATCAGCGGAACCTCGGTGGTCATGAACCTGGTACAGACAGACGGCAGCCAAATTGGACAGATCTTTGGAACGGCCACACTGGATGGCACCCTGGTGGCGGGAACCTACGATTACCTCGGACTGGGGAAAGGCGCCGGCTCAAATTGCGTCGACGGGAGCAGCGGCGCGGTGAACTTTTCGATCGCTGGATCGTAGGGAGCGCGGGCTCAACTTCAGCGACTTGACGGCGTGCCTGGAAAGGGTTGCGCTACAAGCGTACCAGCCCATCGCCGCCTTACCTCAGCGGCTAAAGCCGGTGCTGAAAATGAGAGCGTTATCGCAGCGCTGAAAGTGTGCGCCACCCCAAAATCAAGTGCAATGTCGGGTCTCGTCGCAACCTCTGAGGCTCGTGCCCTTTCAAGAAGCAGTTGCTGCCTTTTCCGTCACGTCCTTTGCTTGTATCGATCTCGGCAAAATTTATAGGTAGTGCACTACCACAACGGACTTTCAGCCCTGGGCTATCCAGGGTAGCTTACTGAGAGCCCTGACTTAGATGTCCCAGCTGTCCCTCGATCGCATGGTGAGGTTGCGGGGGCCGTGAGTTTCCTAGGACTAGGCACAGCACACATCCGTCGACTGCAGTTTCAAGGTACGGGATTTTATGGGAAGAGTGGAAGGTTAGATGTCACAGGAATGGAAGAATGTTTTGTGGAAAAGTGTTTGGGGCGGCCACGGGGGCTAAAGCCCGGATAATTTCAACACATGACGCGGCCCTAAAGGGCCGCTCTTCCACGGTACGGACGAGTTCACAGTGGCGGATGAGTTTACCGTAGCGGATGAGTTCATAGTGGTGAATGCGTTCTGGGTAGCGGGCGAGTTCACGGTGGTGGATGCGTTCACAGTAGGGGATGAGTTCACTGTAGTGGATGAGTTCACTGTAGTGAATGATTTCACGGTAGGGGATGAGTTCACGGTAGTGAATGATTTCACGGTGGTAGCGAGCGATTGCGGGAGGGGCACCCGCAAGCGATAAAGCGCGGTTCCTTCATCGCGCTGAAGCTGGGCCGCCTAAAATTTCAAATGTCGTTCAGATTGGTTACCTCCATCGCTTGGGTGAAGTCCTGGTGGAGCGCTTTTTTGTGGCGGGGAGGCCGGTCAGCGACGATTGCTGTTCCAGCGGTCCAAGGGAGACTGTGATTTGGTTGATGCTGTCGTAGTCAAGCCAAAATAATTGGTCGGCGCTGGCCTGATAGATGACCATGTAGAAATTGGGAACGATGGATACGCCGTCGATGACGGCCGCCAGCGACCCTCGGGTCGTCAGCATCGTGTAGCGTCCGGGACGTAATGGATCGGCAAGGGGTGCTCCCACGAAAGTGTCCCCGGAACTGGTTAAGTCGGGGGTGGCCAAGGAGGATAAGGGATCGCTGACCAGGCCGGTCAGGCTCAAGGATCCAGAGCCGGTCGTACCTGCGACCATCGTGCCCTGCGCGATCATGTCGAACTCGCAGCCGCAGCCGTTGGTATCGAAATTCTGCCATGCGGCGGCGTAGTTGCCGGCGAAATCGGCCGTAGCGGTGTCGGTTTGCGGGACAACGACTCCGGTGAGCCCGGAGAGAGCGACGACGCCAAAGGACACACCATCATCCAGATCAACCGAGAGCGCACCACCTCCGCCGGCAGGGTTATTGGGATCCTCCAGATTCAGCGCGGGATCCGTCGCGTAGATACCAAGGTGGGTGACGTCGCCGAGGCCAGCGTAGTTGATGTTGGTCACGCTGAAGGCGAGGCTGCCGTAGCCATTGCCGGCGATGGAATAAGTGCCGCTAATTCGTTCCGGGTCGGGGCTAAAAACTCCATTGGGCGGTTCGCTATCGTCTCCGAATCCGGAGAAGTCAGCGGGCGAAGATGTCGCGTTGCTGGTGGTGAACTGGCCCAGGGCGCCATACTGGGCGAATACATTGCCGGCGAGGGCAAACACGGATGGGCCGAGCGACGCATTGGTGAACGCGCTTGTGCCCTGGCCGAAGGCGGAGCCGAGGGCGGAGTCACCCGCGTCGATGTCGATGAGGCGCATTACTTCTGGACCAACCATGTAGTAGGCCAGCGACACCGGGAGGGTGGAGACTCTGACTCCCTTGATCGTGCCCCTTTCATAAAAATCCGGGGCCGAGATCGTCCCGCTGAAGGGCGTGCCGGTCACCACTGCCCCAGTAGCGATCGCATCATTCACATCGAGGATGCCGCTCGAGAGGGTGGTGCCGCTGATCGAAAAGACTCCGCCGTAGGCATCCGGCGAAAATCCGGAATCGATTCCGGAAAGGGCGAAGGCAAACGATCCATTGAATGTGCCGGGCAGAGTTTGCAGGTCCAGGCTGCCGCTGGAAGTTGCAGTGCCGTCGAACTGCATGATGAGCGCGTGATTGGGATTTACAAACTGAACGCCGAAGATTTCGGTACCGTTATCCAAATTCGAATTGTTCGTGTTCAAGGTGAGTATCGCTTGTCCGGGGGGTGCGCCGGAGGGAAAGGTCAGCGATCCTCCGGTGATCTGGTCGGGCTTGGGTTCAGGAGAAGAGACGCCAGCCCCGGCATCGTTGTAGTCCTGTTCGCCTCCCAGGACGTTGCCAGAGCCATCAAGGATCACCGAACCTGCGAGCGCGTAATAAGAGCTGGTGCTGGCTTCCTGGCCGCTCAAGTAGAACGAGTAGGAAGTCGTAACGATATTGGTGAGACTGAAGCTGACCGGGGAGCTCACGCCGGGGACGGAGGCGGTCACGGAATAAGTGCCACCTAGGGTGTTGGCGGTGAAGGTGGAGGAAGTGGCGACGCCGAAGCTGTTGGTGATGTCGGTTTCGGTGTTGGTTCCGTTGGCGAAGGTGCCGCCGGGGCCCGAGGTGGGAGCGGTGAAGGTCACTTTTTCTCCGCCGGTGCCGATTCCGCTGGTGGTGACGGTCGCGGTCAAGGGGCTGGAGAATGCGGTTCGGCTGGGTGCGGTTTGCGAAGAACCGCTGGTTGCCTTAATGCCTACCACCTGAGCGCCACCGGTGGAGGGAGGGGTAGAACTTGAACTACTGCCGCCGCAGCCCGTGAGGAAAGCTTCGGACAGGCAAATCAAAGCGAAGATGGCGGCATACAGCGTGCGATTCATAACTTTGTCCTTTCGGCGGGGCGCGGAGGGAATGAAGACTGGGACCGACCCGGCCGTTGCATCTAAGTTCCCACTCCGGAGAGCGTAATGATTTGCGGGCTCGCCCCACCGTCGTCTGTAATGCTAACGATCGCGGAATCCTGTGCGTTCGGAGGCGTGACTGCCGTCGGCGTGAAGGTAATGAAGATGGAGCACTTCGAATATGCAGTCAGCTGATTGCCGCAGTTGTTGACCTGTGAGAAATCTGCGGCGTCAGCGCCTTGGATTGCGATGCCGGAGATGTTCAGGAAATTGGGGCCGACGTTGGCCAAGGTGACCAGACTCTGCGCGCTGGAAGTACCGACTTGCTGGTTGAGAAAATTAATGTTGACCTGGCTGAGCGTAACCACGCTGGCGGGGGTGGGCAGGAAGACGATGGGGTCGCCGGCGACGCCGGTTAACTGGTTCAGCGGATTCACGATCAACGCGCCGGCCGGATAGAAGTAGGTAGCATTGTCAACGTTTGCCAGGCCCGGCAGATTTATTTTCGCAATCCAGTTTTGACTCGCATCGACCAGCACACCATAATTTTTTTGATCCACCACGCTAGTGAAGGTGGCAATCGTGTTGGGATCATTGCCATTCACGAAAGGAGTGTCGTCGGGAGAGGGGATGGGAGGTATCGGCACGTACTGATAGTTCGTGATTGCATCGGCCTGCGGAAACGGAGTGGTCCCAGCGTTGGCTTGGGATGTAGCCCATTGTTCAACCCCGACACAGTTTCCATCGGTCTCAGTCACGAAGAGTGAATGAGGAACGTTAGCGGGGTTGAGGTTCGCTCCCACGCCGATCGCAGACATGTCGTAAGGGGTTGACCCCGAGCAGCTGGTCACCTGGTAGGAGATAACCTGAGAGGACGGAAGGTAGACCAGAGCCTCAGCGCTGACTCCGGGCTGAGCGCTCGCTGCAGCGTCGCCGATGGCGACAAAATCGTCCGAGACGTCAAGGGAAACTTCATTGGGCGCGGTGAGTCCGAGAGCGGTGAGTCCTAAATATGTTGGTTCGGTCACCGCATCGGTGGAGAGATTTATAAACTGCACAGCAGCGGGCGAAGGAGCCGGGCTGAGAACATTGGGAACGGCGCTTAGGATGTAGGGAGGCGAGGCAAGAGGATTCAGAGTAAAGCTGGGCGCCGGCAAAGGCGCGGGTGTGAAAGGCAGCGCGGTGAAGGTGCCAGTGCTGAAGTTCATGGAGTAAAACCCCTGCGCCGTACTCAGCAGCAGCAGGTTGGTGGAGGGATCGACCACCCCGGCACAGATCATGCAGGTAAAGGCCGGCACCTGGGTGGAAGGACCGTAGAACGTCGCGCTCTGGGTGACAGGCGACTTGAAGGTGGAGATGACGGTGTTGCTGGCGACGTCGGAGGAGAGATTGCTGGCGTCGATGATTTGAACATCCGGTGAGTTATAGCTGATCACGGCCACCAGATTGCTTTCGGGGCTGCCGACGGTGGCGTTGGGCACAAAGCCAGCCGGCATGGGAATGGATGCGATCAGGGAAGAGGGCACGGGCAGGAAGCTGGAGGACTGATCGGCATCGAGATTGACCTCCTGAACGGCATAGGCGCCTTGAATTTTTGCCGTCGAGTTCGACACATACGCGGCGTCCACCTGCTTCGCACCGGAGGGAACCGGCAGAATGGCGATGGTATTGGACTGGTAGCTATTGGCGGCGGACTGAAGCTGGTAGGCGCCCACAATCGGACCAAGAGTGGCGGTAATCACACTGGCGCCCAGTGATTTGGCGCTGACCAGCCCGGTGTAGTTGACTGGCAAATTGCTGGCGGTGCCGCTCCCGTTCTGCGGAGAAGACGATGCCCAGGTGACCTCGGAGGTGATGTTCTGGGTGGAGCCGTCGTTATAAACACCGGTGGCGATCATTTGGCGGGTGCTGCCGATGGGGAGGATCGGGATGGCGGGGCCGACAGTGATCGACACCAGGGTTTCGCCTGGGGCTGGATTGGTCGTGGAGGGAACGGCGGGGGAAGAACCAGAATTGCCGCCGCAGGCTTGCAGCAAAAACATCCCGGCAAGCATTGTGGCCACAACTAAACTTCTGCAGCGCGCTTCCGTTTTTGACTTGAGAGTATTTCTTCCGTGCGTCGGCATCGGCTCTCCTAAAGATTTTCTGTACTCCGGTCCAGCATGAAGATCCGGCTTACTGCTCCGGTCTTTTTTCTTTCTACCGTTCTTGCGACCCGGTTTCTTGCGACCGGGCAGGAGCGCCTGGCGACTTGAGATCGGTTGCCAGGGGCGCCGGCCCAGCCACTTGCGCCTTGATCCAATCGAAACCAGTGCCGCCCAGGGTTGAAGCTTTGAAAGCGTTGCTATCTTCGAAGCGAACAATCTCAGCGTTGGGTGGAGCGGCGGCTTCGAGTTTGTGTCTGACCTCGGTGGGCGTAACCGTCACGGTGGCGATTTCTCTTATTCGTATCTTTTGCGTCTTCAACTCCGGCAGATATTTCAAAGGATCGAGCGAAGCCACTTTCGCGAGCCACTCGGGCGCCAGATAATCGGGACGCTCATTTTCCGGGATGAGGGTGGACTTCGCGATCCAATCCGGCCAATCGCCCCAGGGATCGAGCAGGTCGAGAGTTTTGATGCGGGGATCGGCCGATGCGGCGAGGATCGCGATGGCTGCGCCCGAACCATCGCCGAACATGCCGAGGCGATTCATGTCGAAATCATGGCGCGAGTCGAGGTAATTCAGAATCATTTGCACATCGTGCGCCGTAGTGGACAAGGACTCCTGCAGGTTGCTCACAAACCACTGCTTCATGGGCCGGGGCGCGTGGTAACGCTGGCCGGTGAGGGCGGAAGCGAAGGCTACGGCTGCGACTCCGTTCTTGGTCAGAAATTTACAAAACGCATCTTCGCGAAAGCGATCCAATTCAAAAGGATAGCTATAAAGGTAAAGAATGACGGGGGGATTTTTTACGGCTTCCGGCCTCAGGATGTAAAGATCGATGTCGTCGGTGGGACGCCACATAACCCGCACCAGCTCCCGGGTGTAGCCGTTTCCCTTAAAATTTTCGAGCGGAAGGACCATGCCCAACTTGAGATCGCTGCCCTTGAGCGACGGGGTGGACCAATCTTCGACGAAATCCGGAGTCTTGCTGGAAACATTTCCTTTAGCATTGGGCGCGGCGTGAGATGCGGAGGTGTCGGGATTCCCGGGATCGGGGGCGGGCGCGCTCTGCGCGTGAGCAGCCCCCAGGGCAAGCAAAAGGATACCTGAGATTGTGGATAGGAACACTCGTGATGAAGCGTGCTGCATTCGACTCCCCTAGCTGAATTCCTATTTAAACTGCTTGCCGGCGCCCGAAAGTAAACCTCAGGCGCTAAAGCGCCAGCAAACTTTCTGGCCACCTAACGGTACGACTGAAGCCGTACCCTTCCCGAACGGCTCGACGATCCACTTTTCAGCGACCTCTGAAGTCGTGTCCGTCCCGAAGCGCCATGAATCAGAGTTCTTCCGCAACCTCTGAAGTCGTGCCCGTCCCGAGCCAGCGGCAGATCGAGTTTCCACTGCTTGTGGAACGTCGTGCCCTTCCCAAATCTTCGGCTCATCGCATTCTTCCGCAAGCCCTGAAGCCATTCTACGTGCTGGCGGCGAAAATGAAAGCTGAGGCAGGCTGCCGGGAAAGCCAGCCTGCCTCAGGAAATTACATCAATTGACCCTGACTACACAACCAAGATTAGCGCCTCTTGGAGATGGTGCCGGGGGCCACTGCGAGCGCCGAGGGGCAAGTCGCGGTGTATGACACTCCAGTGTGCGAAGCGGCAGTGCCACCGGGGTTCGACACGACATACAGAATCGTGGCGGTCGGGACGTGCGCGCTGCTCACCGTGGAGGAGCCATTGACTCCGCCGGCGGAACCGCCGGTGAAGTTGATGGTGCAGCCTTCCCACTGAGTGCCAGCAATGAAGTCCTGGCCAGCGGTGCGCTGGACTTTGAACGGAGCCGAGCCGGTCAAGGTTACCGTGACGGTGCCAGCGTAGTTCAGAACAGCGCCGAAGCCGTTGTCAGGTACCAAGCCTTCGGGTCCGCCTTCGATCACGCCACCTTCGTCGCCACCAGCTTCAGTGGTGCCGCCCAGGGTGTTGCCGCCGTTGGTAGCGTTCTTGGCAGTCGCGGTTCCGTTCTTAGCAGTGACCTTCTCCTGCGTGAAGTGCGAGTGGTAAACCGAGAGACCGTCCGAGACGCCGCCGATACCGCCGGTGGCCGTGTAGAACGGAACGTAATCCGCGATGGTGGTGTCAACTGCGTTCTGGGCAGCGTTAGCCAACGCGACCGGTCCGACTGGATCGGTGTTGCTGGAGTAGCTGACCCAACGATAAATCGACCACGCACCGTAGCTGCCGTTGCGCAGGGTTGGGTAAGAGAGGTTGTTCGCCCAGAGAGAGGCAGGGCAGTTGGTGGCCGGAGCGACAGGGCAGTTCGGGAACGTCTGCGCTCCGTTTCCAGTCAGGTTAGCGGGGAGACCGATCGGATCGACGCCATCCAGAGTGAAGTAGTTGAAAGCTGCCCCGCCTCCGAACTTCGAAGCGTTGGGGAAGCTGTAGAAGAAGTAGCCGAGTGCGAAGGTAGCATCCGGAGTGTAAGCGCCGTCGATGGCGCCGGTAACCTCACCAGTGCCGATTGCGCGGTAGCGTGCACCGGCGCCGCTGGCGCAGGCCAGACCTTGAACCGGGTTCACTTCGTGGCCGTAGCCGTTGGCGGTCAGGGTTCCCTTTTCCTGGGAATCATCGGTGTTGCCGGTGGTACGGAAAAGGCTGTATTCGGTGGTGTTCATGGTGCCGGAGAGGGCTTCGCGCAAGACCGGGTTAACCGTGAGGGTCGGACCGGAGTAGCTGGTAAAGGCTGCGTTGGTGGTGTCGCATGCGGTGGTGCCGTCAAACAGGTGGGCCAGGTTGTAAGGACCGCCTGCCGAGCCGTTGCCGACGACGCCGCTGTTCAGGTCGAGCGGATAGGTGGTGTTGGCCGCGCCGTGGTTGTAACCGAAGATGATGGGCGCCGCGCCGATGGGAGTGACCACAGTGGCAGGAACGGTTTCACCGCTGACGGGATCGGTGCCGCCGGACAGCGCGAACAATTCGGGAGTGGCCTTGGTGCCAGTGTTCTGACCGGTGAGGATCGAGGTTCCGAAGTTGGCGTTGGTGGAGATCAGGCGATAGCCCAAGCCAGCATAGGTGGTGGTGCTGCCGGAGGCCAATGTGCGAATGGTCGCGAACAGAGCGTCTTCCGGACGAATGTCAGTGAGGCCGACATTGACGTGAACGTCAGAGCCAGCGGTGGCGGCGGTAATGCCGGTGCCGATGACGTTGTAAACGGCGGCGGGAAGAGCGATGTCAGCTGCGTTGTCCGGAAACAGGGAGGCGGGTTTAACGATGTTACCAGCTGCCGGAGGAGGACTGACGATGCCGATCTGCGCACCAGACCCGCTGGTTTCCTGGGCCAGCACGGCGCGAACGCCGACGGTGGAATCGACGCTGGAGTCGAGCCAGATGTCGGTAACGTTGGTGGCGCCAGTGGCGTCGCTGCAAGCCGCAGTCCACACCACCCAGGTGTTGCCTTCTTCAGGGTTGATGTTGGCGCTGCGAGTATCGACGACGTAAGAGCTGTTCTTCGAGGAGTAGTGATAAACGGCGAGCGCGTCTCCGTTGGTGTTGCAGTTGGTGGAGTTGCTGCTGTAGGTCGGCACGCCGACGTTGGGGAGGCCGAGAGCCAGAGTGTCAGCGCCGATAAACGAGGAATCGAATTGAGCCGACGAACCGGCGCCAGCAACGTGCACGGTCTGTGCAGTCGCCGGAACCACGGCTATGATCGCGGAAGCCACGGCTGCCGCGAAGAGGGATTTCAATCGTGTCATTGTATTCATTCTCCTAGAACTTAGGTTCGAAGACTTCGGACATGGTTTTGGGGACCACACTAGTGCCGGCAGACCACACTAATCCGCACGCCAGGAATGGAGCCCTTAAAGGGGTTAATTTATGCGTCTCTCGGATGGACCAACAGCGCGCCCGCTCTATTGGTCGCAGCAACTATGAGGGAAGCGTGTTACGCAGACGTGACTCGATTATTAATTTTCTGCGAATATCGCAAGGGTGCTGTGGGAAAGCGAACGAAGAATTAATGCGAAGGAATTAGGCGAAAAGAACCGCGAGAGTAATCTTCGAGGCTTGTGGTGGAACTGGAACTGTAACCTGAATTTAACCATTCTGTCATGCCTACGTAACAAGTCGCGTGTAAGTGTATTGGACTCCATGATTTCCTGACATGGCTGCAGCATTTCTCGTACGTGCGAGTAGTGGTCGCGGTCCACTGGAGATTAAAGTACGAGCTTCTGATTTCCCGTTGAAAGCTGGACTCGAATTTTAGTTGGTGGTGGATTTGTGCTCATCTGCGCCGGAGGCAGCAAGGTTGGGTTGTATCCTGAGTCGCTAAAGTCATTTAAGAAGTTCAGAGGAATTGCTTGCCCGGAGGGACGTAGAGATCGTGAGATTTCCCAGGATAGGTTTCAATCTGATTTTGATGGGCATTCTGGCAGGCGGGGTTCCGCAGCAAGCGGCCGCTGGCAACTTGGAAAGTCACGCGTCGCTGGCCGATGCGATGCCACAGGCTGGCGCCGCGGCGGGCGCCACGGTGAGCGGCAAGGTTGCGGATGCTTCCGGCAAGGCGCTGGGGGGAGCGACGGTTGCGGTGAAGGATGAGTCCGGAGCGGCGCAAACCGCGACGACCGACGCCAAGGGAAAATACTCCATCAAGGGAATTGCGCCGGGAACTTATACGATTTTGGTCACGGCCAAGGGTTACAAGAAATTTGCAGTTCCGGGGATTCCGTTCGAAGCGGGAAAGCCCATTCCATTCGACGTGCTACTGGAAGCGGGCTCTTCCGAAGAGGAAGCCGCCACTGAAACTGCGGCGGCTGCGGCGCCGGGGCAAGCGTCCGGCCAAGCTGCGGAAGCGCAAGCCGCGCCAGCGCCGAGCGAGCCGCCAGCGTGGTTGAATGTGCCTCCGGTGATGCCGGCGCCACCAGCGGGAGCCGTGGGTGTGCAGCAAGCGCCGGTGGTGGGGACGGTGGTTCACACGGGTGGAACCACGGCGGGAGTGACGGTCTCGGTTACCGACACGAGCGGCGCCGTGGTGGTTGGAGCAACCGTTACGGTCAGCAATTCTTCTGGCGTAAAACAAACTGGAACTACCAATGCTCAGGGCGTTTATACAGTGAACGCATTGCCGCCGGGCGCCTACGATTTGTCGGTGGCCGCGCCGAACTTCAAGACCTTCCAAACCTCCGGCATCACTTTGACCGCGGGCGACATTTTGCCCATGGAAGCGACGCTCGAGACCGGTGGCGGGAAAGAAGAAGTGAACGTAACCGCGGGCGGCGCGGCGGCGATTGAGACGGAAAATGCCGAGGTTTCCGGAACTATTACCCAGACCGAAGTGAAAGAGCTGCAACTGAATGGGCGCAACTTCACGCAGTTAATTACTTTGACCCCCGGCGTGAGCAACCAGACGGGTCAGGACGAAGCGAAGGTGGGCGTGCAAGGCAGCGTGAAATACAGCGTGAACGGCGGCCGCGTGGAATACAACTCTTTCGAGGTGGATGGCAGCGACGTTTTGAATGCGGGATTGAGTGGAGCGGAAAGTACGCTGGTGGTGTATCCCAGTCTGGATGCGATTCAGGAGGTGAAAGTTCTTACCTCGAACTACGGCGCGCAGTACGGACGTACGGCCTCCGGTACCGTGCAGGTGACGACGAAATCAGGCGGCAGCCAGTGGCATGGCGATTTATACGAGTATTTCCGCAACGAATTTTTCAACGCGCGCAATTACTTCGACCAGACTCTGAAGGCGCCTTATTACCGTAGAGAAGACTTCGGCGGGACTATCGGCGGACCTTTGTGGATTCCGGGGCATTACAACGTAAATAAAGATAAAACGTTTATCTTTTTCTCGGAAGAAGCGCGCATCGAGAAATCTCCCAACGAGTTGCGATCGGATTTTAACCATGCGGTGCCGACTCTGGCGGAGCGGCAAGGGAATTTCAGTGATGTGTGTCCGAATCCGAATGATCCGGTGGATTTGAAGGGACTGAAGTCAAACGGCGCGGATGCAGGGTATTTCTTCAAGATTGCGTCATTCCCCGATTGCCCTGGGGTTCCGGACAGTAGCTCGGGAGGCTATCGTCTGGGGTTCTACAACTATCTTCCCAATGGCAGCGTTATTTATAACAACCTGGCTGCGCTCAGGAGTACGGCGGGCGGCCAGCTGGTTGGCGGTTTGGACCCGAATGCCTTAGCCATCCTGAACCAAAATCTGATTCCACTTCCCAACTCTTACACCGGATGCACCTCGAGTCTGGTGGGTGAGACCGACCACACCACGCTGCTGCCGATCGAACCCTGCTACGACGCGGTTATTTCCGAGCCTACGCACTGGCGCGAGGAATTGTTCCGCATCGACCATAACTTCAACTCCAAGGTGCACGGAACGTTTCGCTACATTCACGACTCCTGGAACACGGTTACGCCCACGCCAAACTGGGGCACGGTAAACAATACCTTTCCGACGGCACAAAACAAGTTTGTGGGTCCGGGAATCGACATGGTGGTGCGGCTTACCCAGACGATTACTCCTTCCCTGCTGAACGAAACCGTTTTCAGTTACACCAACTCGCACATTACTCTGGCGAATGTAAACGGGCCGGGGGCGAATTATCAACGTCCCGCCGGATTAGGCAATCCCGCTGATGTGGGCATGTGTACCACCGGTGCTACCACCAACTCGATACCAGAGTGTCCCATGGGCTACCTCTTCAATAATGGTTTTGGAGGCAAGGTGCCGGGCGTTGTGTTGACTGGAAACAATCAGGAATATGGAGGCTCGGGCTTTACGGCGGACCCGTCTTATACGCCGTGGAGCCATACCAATCCAACCTATAATTTTCGCGACGATGTAAGCAAAGTCCTGGGCAAGATGACTTTTCAATTTGGCGTGCAATACGTAATCGCGCAGAAGAACGAAACCAACGGCGCACTGGGGGCAGCCACCGGCGACACGCAGGGATTGTTAACCGTGAGCAATGTCAACGCGGGCTTTTACGATACGGGGAATGCGTTTGCCAACTTTCTCTTTAACAATAACGCGTCCGGCGCTGCCTTAATTACGGGTGGCGGCAACGCCCTCCAGAGTTATACGCAGGACAGCACCCAGCTTCGCTACTACAACCGTTATCAGATCATCGAACCGTTCGTGCAGGACGACTGGAAAGTCAGCCCGCGTTTCACGGTAAACCTGGGCGTGCGCTTCAGTTTGTTTGGCGCCTATCACGAGAAATATTCGCGAGCCTATAACTGGGAACCGCAGGCTTTCAGTCCAACCCTGGCCAGTCAGACCGTGGTGGACCCGTTGACGGGTCAGTTGATCGACCTGCCCAGCGCCCGGCCCATAGCGTTGAACCTGGCAAGTCTGGATCCGCGAATCATCAATGGAATCGTGCAATGCGGTGTGAACGGCGTCCCGCAAGGTTGCTTCAATAATCATTTCTTTAACCCGGCGCCACGGGTGGGTTTTGCCTGGGATCCACAAGGCAATGGAAAGACTTCAGTTCGGGCCGGCTACGGAATTTTCTTTGAACATGGTACCAGCGACGAGGCCAACACTGGATCTTTGGAAGGCAGCGCTCCGCTTATTCTCAACGTTACCCAGCCCTATCCGCAAAGCTACGCTTGCATCGGAGATTTCTCCCCTTCCTGCAACAACCCAACTCTTTTGGGCGTGAGTCCGGCGCCCACAACGTATCCTGGAGCCTTTCCCATCAACGTCACCGCGATTCCAACGAGCACGCCGTACTCTTACTCGCAGCAGTGGAGTTTGAGCGTGCAGCGCGAGCTTCCCCGGAGCTTTGTAGCCAGCGTCGCCTACGTGGGAAGCAAGGGAACCCACCTGACGGTGGAGCGCCAACTGAACCAATTGCGGCCGGTCAACCCGGCACTCAACCCATTCGCGCTGCACGAGCCGATTATTGTCACGGACGCAAACGGAGACCAAGACTGTCAAAATCAAGGCTCCACCAGTCAGCCGTTTTTCCGATTGGCGAACGGCGTAACTGTGGCCTCGAACAACCCCGCTGTCATCAATCTGCAGGTAGCCTGCCAAGGTGAGCCGAATTTTCCAACGGTGTTAGGCGCGTCGAATCTCTCGAACAGTATCGCGCTTACCAACACCTTCCGGCCGTATCCGGGAATCGGCGAGATTTTTTCGCTACAAAACGGCGCGGATTCCTCCTACCACGGCTTTCAGACGACGATCCGGAGAACCAAGGGTCCGCTCACGGCGGGCGTGGCTTATTCGTTCAGCCACTCGATTGACGATTCTTCCGACCGCACCGATCCCACGTTCGTGAATTCTCTGGATCTGCGGTCGAACAAGGCCAGTTCGAATTACGATCAGCGGCATCTGGTGAACGTCAGCTACCTGTACAGTCTGCCGAATTTCGGCCGCTGGCTGGAGGACAGTCTGTTGGGCCGGTCCGATCCAGCCCCGGGAGCAGGCGATGACTCCGCCAAACCGGCGGACGCTGCTGCTCAGCCGGCGTCGTCCCAGCCCTCGTCGTCCCAGCCCTCGCGGCTGATGCGGGCGCTGGGCGATGGATGGCAGCTATCGGGGATCACGACCTATCAATCGGGCACGCCGTTCAGCGTGATTAACAACGCCGGGAGCAGCGGGATTGCGGTGCTGGATAACGCGGGAGTGGCGAATGGTGTGGGCGCGGGCTCTTATCCTGACCTGGCCTCGAATCCGGCTCCAGCGGAGGTCAAGAATAATCCCGGCAGCTTTGGGCCGCTCCTGGGGAATCCCAACGACTTCGTTGCGCCGCGCGGACTCACGTTTGGCGATGCCGGAAGGAACGTTCTGAACAACCCCAGCCGCTTGAATTTTGATATGTCGCTGCTCAAACATTTCCGGATTCGCGAAAACAGTGAAGTCGAGTTCCGGGCCGAAGCTTTCAACGTGTTCAACCACACCCAGTTCCGCATCTACGATCCCAACTTCGGCAACACCGGCAGCAATACCATCAACTGCTACGGTGGTCCCGATTATTCAGCGGGCGCATATTTTCCGGGAGGCACGGACTGTCTCGACGGCAACTCGTTCCTGCATCCGGTCGATGCCCACCGCGCGCGTACCGCGCAATTTGCGCTGAAGTACAGCTTCTGAGGTCAAACTCGAAGTCGCTGCCATTCCTCTTAGGCCAGAGCAGTCGAGAGCAGTAAGGTAAGGTTGGCAGGCTTGCTCGACGTTGCACTGTGCGTAATTTCGGCTCAGCCGGCTAACACTCCCCTTATGAAGCGGGAGGCGTCTCGGATCGGCTCCTGAAAGGGCTCAACGAGAAAGAGGTAGTCCTGCTGGGCGCTTAAGGCTGGGTCGCTAAGGATCGATCGAAGGAAGTTGGTGTGCGCCCGAATGGCGAGAAGAGACCGACTTGAACGCCGACTAATTTATCGCGCCGCTACTCGAACGTCAGGGAGATGCCGCCTTCATCGCTTGTCGGGGATGGTTGCAATGAACTGATGGGATCGATAGAGGGGCAGGGACCGGAACTACTGTTGCCAAGGGCATATCCGCTATTGTCGAGCGTGGAAATATTTATCCCGGTGGAAGAGGCGGTTACAACGGCAGGACTGATGTTTGCATTTCCAATGCTGCCGATCAGGTCGCCGTTATAGCCGAAAATCGACAGGATGACAGTGTTCCCGCTGACGGTTCCGGTCAGCGAAGCGGTCGCGAAACAAGGATACCCCTGCGCGATTATTGTTCCGGAGAGGCTGGCATTGTTCCCGCCGGTGTTCGGAGTTTGCGACAGTGTGCCGGATACCTTGACCGGCACAAGTCCCGCGGACCCAGTCAGCGAACCCATATAACCAGAATTGATTTCTCCGGTGAAGTTGCCGTTCAGGGGCGGAATCAGAAGGGCGTTCCAGGTTCCGGTCGTAGGCTCGGTATAGCATGCGCCACCGAGCGCTTGATAGTCGCCAGACATGGAGGTGAAGTCGGACGAAATGGTTCCGGTGAAGTTGTAAGTGGTCCCGCCTGGATTGATGGAAAAGGCGATCGATTGTCCGCTGATGGTTCCGTTGAGCTGGCCGACCCCGGCGCAATTGGTTGCGCTGTTCAGCCCAATCGGGGGGACTTGAATGCTCCCGGTCAATGAGTTCTTCGATTGAATGAGGAATCCGGAGGCGCTCAGCGTGATTACGGGGACGGGATATTGCTGCAAGAGATTCAGTTGCCAGTTGCCATTGAGCGGACCGATCACGCCATTGGTGGTGCTATTCGGGGAGTTTCCTCCGCCACAAGCGGTTACCAGTAATAGGAATAATGCCAGCGCCGTGGTAGCGAAAACTCTCACAAGTCTCCCCTGAAAATAAAATGAAAGTACAGAGTCATGCAGCGAAAATCCAGCAGGAAAAAACTGAACCGCTCCCTTTCCATGTTTCCGGTGCGGTGAAGAAGTGTAGCCCAGGGCTGATGACTCGGTTGTTACGCCAAGGTTAAAAATAGATGAATTTGGCACAAAGTTTGCGCGCTCGGCGCGATCTGGATGTCGCGGTTAGAACCAAGGGGCGAGGCCGATGCGGCGCAAATGCATAGAGTTTTTAACCTGAGATTCATCAAGAAAATAGATGTCCAGCGTATAGTCTTCTCTTCTGTAATTTCCCGAGGTGATGAAGATGCGCAGGTTGTTCCTCGTGCTGGTGTGCGGGATGTTGTTTTTGCTTGCCAGTTGCGGCGGGAATTCGACTTCCGTGCCGCCCAATGGCGGGGGCGGCTCCAGCGGAACGGTGGTGTTGAACTCGATCCAAATCAGTCCCAATCAGGTATCCATCGCACAGGGCACCACCCAAGCCTTCACCGCAACGGGGTCATATTCTGACGGAAGCAGTAAGGATCTGACAGGAACGGTGGACTGGTCCTGCCTGCTCCCGAATGTAGCGACGGTCAACAGCACAGGTTTGGTTACGGCGCTTGCGAGCGGAAGCGGGTCACCCGCCACGGTGTTGATTTCCGCAACCTCGGGCAGCATTTCCAACAGCGCGCAATTGACGATCAAGTCTTCGGATGTAATTGTAAAATCGCTGGCCGTGACCCCGGCGACCGCAACCATTGGATTCGACGAACAACAGCAGTTTGCGGCGAGCGCGACTTTCAGCGATGGGTCCACGCAGGATGTGACGAATGTGGCAACCTGGTCTTCCTCCGGAGGCTTCATCACCAGCAATAGCGGACTAGCTGTCGGACAGACGCTGGGAACTTCGAGCGTCACGGCGTCGTTCGGCGGGCAGTCGAACAACCCAGCCGCGAGCTTGATTGTGGGACTCTCGGACCTTGCCTCCGCTTCGATTTTGCCTGCAGTTCCCTCCGTTCCCAATCGAACGCAAATCACATTTTCGGTGAGCGGAACCTTTAACGACGGCAGCACCCGGGACCTCACGAGTTTGGCTTCGGACTGGTCCTCCTCCAATGATTCGGTGGCGACGAACTTCGGCCCGCTACCCAATGTGTTCACAACGGTCAGTTCGACCATGGGGCCGACAACGGTCTCAGCTTCCATCGCGCTTCCTTTAAATGGCACGGTCACGCCACCGCCGATTACGCCGTCGGCGGCCACGTTGACGGTCGACAGCGCGACGTTGTCGTCGATTGCTTTGTCTCCCGCCAACGCTACCATCGCTCCCACCACCAAGCTCGACTTAATTGGGACGGGAACCTTCAGTGATGGCAGCGCTTCGGTTTTGCCGAACCTGTCGTGGTCGACCCTGGAGCCGGCGGTGGCCTCGGTGAATGGTAGCGGCGTGGTCACGGGCGTGGCCCAGGGAGCGGCGACGATTAACGTATTTAGCTCGTTCGCGCTGGGCCATGTGCAGGGCTCAACCACGGTGAACGTGAGTTCCGCAACTCTGCAGTCGATCGCGGTCAATCCCGCTACTGCCTTCCTGCCGCCCGGAGGCACTCTTCAGTTTTCGGCGATTGGCACGTTTAGTGACGGGTCCACGCAGGACGTCAGTAGCCTGGCAGTGTTTGCCTCAACCAACTCATCCAACTCCACAACCACGACCGAGGTGGCTACAATTTCGGGCCAGTTGGCGACTGCTCAGGGGCCGGGGCAAACCACCATCACTGCGACGATTGGCACGCTCAGCGCCACTGCGAACCTGCTGGTCGTTCCTCCATCCCAGGTTTCGCTGACGGTATCCCCGGCAACCGCCTCAGTTGCGGCTGGGGCGACGGCCCAACTCAGCGCTACCGGTACCTACGGTGGCGCCACACAGGACTTCACCACGCTGGTAGATTGGTCAACGTCAGCGCCAACTGCCGCCACAGTCGGTTATCAAACTGGATTGGTTTCCGGGCTCACAGCGCAGAGCTCAGCCGTCACGGTCACTGCTACGCTGGGAACAGTCTCCGCAACCTCCCAAGTGACGGTGCAGTAACCAGGAACCCAGTGGGATGAGCCAGACTGGAGGAAACATGCAGAGGCTCCAAGTTATTCAATGCCCGTATTGTGTCGACAACGACGAGTTTAATGTGATGACACCGCGGGCGGGTGGGCACTGGTTTCTGTGTTCGTACTGTGCTCACGTGGTGATTCCTGATCAACCGGGGTATCAATGCAGCTGCTCGAAGTGCATGGAACTTAGCAGGCCTCTCTCTTCCGATTCCAACTAGCTTCCGATTCCAACTAGCTTGCAGTCGTATCCAAGCTGGCTCCCTATAACTTTTAGAGATGCTCATCGAGCCCGTCGCCAGCCGCGCAAAAAGCAGACGGTCGGCCCATTTCGGACAATCCCTATCATCTAATTTCCACAGAATGAAGGCGAGCTTGACCCGAAATTAATGTTCCATTAACATTCGCGTCATCTTGACGCAACACTATTCCACGACACTCCGTGGACTGTTGTTTCGGTAGCCAGACCATCGCTCTACGAGAGCGAGCATGGCCCAGCCGACGATTCGATGCGCCGACGTTCGACGTAAGTGCCGCTTCCGGGAGTCTCAATTTTGAATTCGATGGATAACGCAAAGGGCGGGACGGTTCAGGGTTTTTCGGAATCTTCGAAAAAGGAGTCGCGCGATAACATGCGAATACCCAGTGCATCGCATGAGTTCCCCTCTCAGGTTGGAGGCGAGGCGGCAGCGCCTCGCGATGTGTTGGTGGCGTTGACCTATGGTTTGGAACTGGTGAGGAATGGCGCGATGCTGGTCGCCGCCGAAGGCCGCCCCCACCTGGCAAACCGGGCTGCGCTGGCAATTCTGCAGAAGAAAGATGGACTTGCGCTGGCGAGAACTGGACTGGTAGCGGATCGCGCCTCTGACACTCGCCTGCTGCAGATGCTTCTGGAGGAGGCGATCAGCAATCCCAATCAAGGCGAGCCCAAAGGTTCGCCTCTTTCTTTGCCACGGAAGGTAGCTCATAGTGCGCTGATCGTACGGGTTGTTCCCGGCCCCGGACTGGAAAGTTGGCCTGGAACGGAGGGCCGTGCCGCACTGCTGACGCTGTATGACCAGGAAGTTGGATTGGAAGTAAATGAAACCGTTCTTTCCCAGCTCTACGGCCTGACGCGCGGTGAGGCGGCGCTGGCATCCTATCTGTTGCGCGGGAAATCGATCGAAGAAGCCTCCGAGGAGCTTTTCATCAGCCCTCACACCGCCCGAACCCACCTCAAACGCATCTTCATGAAGACCGACACCCACCGCCAGACCGAGCTTGTGGTGCGAATGTTCTCGGCTGTCCTGTAGTGCGTCGCTTTACAACGCAATGTGTTCTGAGCGATTGACCTCAGTCGACCCACAACTTGATTTCCCTGCCAGCGGATACTCGTTACGACGATCGCATCGGCACGCTGGCGACCTGCGATCACCTCTCATTTCCATCCTCAGCAAATCCGTTCAAACAGATTGTTAGACGAATACCTCATTTGAGGGATTACAACAATTGCCCCTTCGCCGACGATATGCAATCAGGAGGACCATGCTATGTCGTGTATTAAGCGTTTTTGGGCCCCCGCGCTAAGACAGATTGTAATCGCAGGAATTGTGGCGTTACTTACGCCGATGGCATCCTGGGCAAACAGCATCGCTCCAAACATTTGTGACCCAGGAAGCGTTTGTATCACTAACGACGGAGGAACACTAAGCGGTACCACCAGCGGCTTATCCATAACCGGCTCCACGGTCACGCAGATCGGAAATCTCCAAGGCGCCGACCTGGGAACCTTCACCCTCAGCACTGGCAGCCTGCTCACTGGAAACCTTACGACTGGTGGCACCTTCGCCGCCGGCGGCAGCATTACGATTACGGAAGGCTCATCCACCTTGTTCTCCGGAACATTCTCGAGTCCGGTCAACTGGACCGAGACCGGAGTCATCGTTCACGTCTCCCACGGCCACACCACTTACACCTGCGGCAGCGGCGGTTGCATGTACTACCTGGACGCCTCAGTCACGGGAACCTATTCATCCAGCGGGCTGATGGTAACAGGGGGGACTATCCAAGAGACGCTCAGCTCGCGGACGCCGTTTCCAATCGGCGGCGGATCTCTGCAACTCGCCAATGGAAGCACGTCACTGGTCACTCCCGAACCGAGCACACTGGGCCTGATGGGAACTGGTTTTGTGGGCATCGGGCTGGTAGCCAGGAGGAAGCTGAAAGCCAAGACCAACAATTCGTAGGAGGGAGTGGGACGGAGGAAAACGGGCATTCGCGTTCTCGGGAATTGGGGAGCAAGTTCCCGGGAAATTTCACAATACCTCATTTAGGGGATTACACGTACTAACCGTTCCGAGAAGATAGCGGGAAGCTGAGGAGAACGTTTATGCAGAATTGGGTGATTCAGGAAAATAACTTCCGCGGAAACATCAAATTGAGTTCGCAATCGCGCCATAGCTTCTATCGCTACTCCCTTTGGCGCGCACAAACCGGCGAGCATCTTTTTGACGGAGCAGCGGGTGACCGGATCGAGGCTCTGGACACGATGCGGGCGCACATGCGCTACCTGGCTGCAGGAGAAGGACTCACGACCACGGAGTAGTTCCATTCTATGAAATCAACTCGACAAGTCCAAGCAGCTCAAGATGGTAAGAGCGCTGCTGGTAACGCTGAGAGGTTTGAGGTGATCGACCTCGGGCCTTTCGACAACAATCGGAACGACGTGCTCGCGCTGAATGACGTTGCGCAGTACGTGGGCGTTTCCATGAACCCGGAAACTGGCCGCATTGAGGCGTTCCGGCAGGAAGACGGAGTACGCAGCATGCTGGGAACTCTCGGAGGTTCCTTCAGCATTGCCCGTGACTTGAACAATCATGGGGAAGTAGTTGGCGGCTCATTAACCGAGGGAGATGAGAACTTTCACGGTTTTCTTTTCCGCGAGGATCGGCTCTACGACTTGAACGAATTCCTTGATCCTGGAAATGGATGGGAAGTGCTTCAGGCCCTGGGCATCAATAATCAAGGCGAGATCATCGCAATCGGCAGCAACACCGGGCAGGATCGTATCGTTCTGCTCCGGCCCCGAGTATAAGTTGCCAACCGAGGCCGGGTCGCGGCCTCAAACGAGCAAGGAGCTAAGACTGTGTCCGTTTATGCGGAAGTTCCCCCAAGCTTGTGCCCTCGATTGGATGGTGTTGCAGGCAAGAACGCGGCAAGGTTCTTGCTGGCTTTTATGTTTTCAGTTGGAACGCTGCAGGCCAGTCCGATTACTTTTGTTGGACAAACGCAATTGCAGAACCCAACGCAGGTAAATACTCACGGCGTTACGCGCGGGGAGACAAAAACCCCGGACTTCATCGAGCCGGCAACTGCGCCGACCCCGATGATCAAGTGGAGTCTAGTGCACCCGGGCTCAGTCAGCTGCACGATCGCCAGCACATGCTCCGCACCGATGGAAATTCCCGAGCCCAGATCGCTATTGCTGGTGGGAACGGGTTTCCTGGCGATGGCTGGGCTGATCCGCCGGCGTTTGTCACGCTGAACGATCTGACTCGCACGACCCGGAGCTGACCAGCAGGACAAATCGCCAGGAGAAAAATTAATGACAAAACGCGGCATCCGTCTTCTTAGCTTTCCGGCGCTTGTGTTGTCGATTGCCCTGTTCGCTCGACCGGGGTTTGCAGCTCACACTCGCAGCACCGCTCACATTCCAGACGACCCTGCGGGAAAGAGTTGCAGCCGTGCCGGTTTGCCCTGCTCGACAGCGCCAGTCGTGGCGCCTTTGGGATTGAAGTCCGAGGACTCGCAGCACGAACTCGACCAGATCGAGCGGTCGGGCCTGAATGTATTCAGGGGATCTTCGGCGCCAAAGAATACTCCGGTTTACCGTCCGTCCGCCATTTCCCGCTCCGATCGGTCGGCTCCCATTAACTTCACCTATCGCCCTCCATCTTCGGGTGGGGGCGGAGCAACGCGCAGTGCGGGAAAAGCTCGGTAGGCTGCGGTCCGGCAGCTGCGGCTTGATAACGAAATCTAAACGCTCTCTCCGGCAGCCAGCTTCGTGACCTTCAGCCAGTACTGGCCGTTAAACGGCGCGTCATTGAGTTGTTGAAGCTTTAAACCCCGAGTTCGACATTCGCCATCGATCCATTCCCGTCTATGATTTACCAGGCCGGCTTTCTTGCACTCGTGGCTTTTTCCCACCCAGCCGCCGCCTGTGTAATCCCCGTGCCACGGCCGGTACCAGACCGCGGGAAGATAAGAGGTCAGCAGAAAAGCATGGGGGCTGGTTCCACTGACGAAGTTGTCCAGCATCACCTCAATCTGCTTCTTGGAGGCATGAGTCCAGATGGAACGGGCCACTACCACGTCGAATTGCATTCCAAAGACAGAAAAATCAAAACGCGAATTGTTGTCGAACCTGGGGCGCTTCAAGGTTAGCAACTCCGGAGTCAGGCAATGATCGATGCCAGCTTGCAACATGACTTCATTGGGCTCGATTCCGCAATAACAATCGGCGTCAAGCAGGCGAACCAGCCAATAGCCACCGCGCAGGCAGCCGCAGCCAATATCCAGCACCTTTGAGTAGGGCGACATGCCCTCGCGGACCAGCGTGTAAAGCTGCAAACGACCGGCCTGGTCGAAGTATTCCAGAGGGCCGCCGGTGAAGATTCCCTGCTTGTGAATCTGCTCACCGATCTCTTGAACCGTCATGGTCGTCTTATCTCTCAACATCGGGGCTCTCAACCCAAGCTCTGGACACCGGGCTCCAATCATCAGGCTCTAACAATCAGGCTCTCAGACCAAGAAGGCGTCAGTAGTCGTAGTAACAGGTTGTTCGCTGGCGGATGGGAATGTAGCGATGTTTGAATCCGCGTGGGAGACTTTAACCAATGCGTGGTGCTGACGCAAGGGCTGCAAGAGTGACCATTGGAGGTCAACCCTTACAGTGTGTGCGTGAGAACAGACTTGTTTTTTCGGAAGAAGTAAGGCACAAGGAGGTATGTCACGATTTCTGCCGTACAGTCCCGATCAGGCCTACTTGCTGC
>Ga0302319_10000182_pt1 | contig 132472 bp, 114 predicted proteins | sample Bog_T0_2_FD_203319 | JGI IMG/M metagenome (GOLD analysis project Ga0302319, IMG submission 203319) | Peat permafrost microbial communities from Stordalen Mire near Abisko, Sweden - Bog_T0_2 | ecosystem: Environmental > Terrestrial > Soil > Wetlands > Peat | place: Sweden: Abisko, Stordalen...
CCATGCTGAGGAGGAATGTACCGTCGGCGTAGGCTTTGGCATCAGACAACTCCTGCGCAGTGACGGGCTCCTTCGCCATTCGGTCGAGGTGTTCGAGGATGCCCTGAACCCCGTCAGCAGCGATGTCGTTGCGGAGTTGAGTGACCACTGAAAAAGTAGCTGCATCGGCCAGCCCGGCCGTTTCGGTGTGGACGTCATATGCGAAGCCACGCTTTTCACGAATATCGAGAAACAGGCGCGAGCTGGGACCGCCGCCTTCCACCAACGACCCGACGGACTCGGGAAAGAACTGGGGATCGCGGTAGGTAGGACTGATTTTTCCCATGCGAACGTCGGCCTGGACGGAACCGGGCCGGTCGACCAGGACCAATTGCCGTTTGGCGGGAGGAGGCGCCGGGGCCGTATAGGCAGGTACGGACTTCTGTTGCCACGCACCGAACTCGTTCGTGACGGTCTTCAGGATTTCAGTGCGATTGAATTTGCCTACGATCACAAGGAAGGCGTTATTCGGAACCAGAAAGGTGTCGCGGAAGTTCACCAGCGCCGTCCGGTCCATCTTGTCGACCGATGCAACGGTGGGCCCAATGTGCGCATAGGGCTGATCGCCGAAGAGAAGCTTTCTGAATTCTTCATTGGCCAGGAAACCCGGCTGCGAATGTTGTACGGAGAGGGTCTGTTTGCGGTTTTGCTTCTGCAGAGCCAGTTCACTATCGGGGAAGGTGGCGTTGCGCGCGAGATCGGAAATCAATGCCAGCAGTTTGCCGGAATTCTCAGAGAGAACGCTGCCGTCGACCGTGATGCCATCGGCACCCGCGACCGCATTGAGAACCGCGCCCATGTCGTCGAGCTCTTCGGCGATCTGCTGATAACTGCGGGTCTTCGTACCCTGCTCAAGCATGGCGGCGACGGAAGCGGCCAGGCCAGGAAGGTCCTGCGGATCACGCTTGTTGCCAGCGAGAAAGGCGAGGCGTGTTGTGACAAGAGGAAATCTGGCGTCTTCCGCCAGAATCACAGTGAGGCCGTTGGGAAGTTTTGTTTCCGAGACCGGCGGAAGCTTATAAGGTTTGGCGGGAGGAGAGGCCGGGGGTTTGGTGCGGTCGAGGGTCTGGGCGTCGGCTGCGATCCCGAGAATAAAAGCGCAGGCGAAAACGCCTACTCTACAAAGACCTGGCGATCTCATTTGGCGGCCTCCTTGCTTGCGGGCTGAATGATCAGCACGTCGCGGCGGGACGCGGTCAGGTATTTTTTCGCCGCATCCTGAATCTGTTGAGAAGTCACGGCGAAGAGATTGGTGAAATCCTGATCGAGCAACTCCGGTTTGCCGTCAATCACCTCATATTGTCCCAGCAGTTTGGCACGTTCCAGCGAACTCTGCAGGCTGGTGATTTTGCTGTAGCGAAGGACTGCCTTCACGCGATCCAGTTCCTTCCGATCGACACCGTCCCTGGCTATTCGATCGATCTCGGCTTGTATCTGGTCGACGATTTGGGCGGCGGTGAAGTTGGGCTTAAAGAGGACGAAAGCGGCGAAATCGCCGGGATCCTTATAGTCACTGAACTGCTGAAAAGGCCAGCCGAGTCCCTCCTGAAACTGCAGGACGGACTGCTTGCCTTTGACGAGATCGAGTTGGAAGCGGCAACTTTCGCCACCGGTCAGGACGGCGTCGAGCATGCCGAGCGCATACCAATCGGGCGAGTGACCTTTTGGGGCAGGCCAGCCGACCACCACTGCCGGCACACGAGCGTGCTGATCACTAACGGTATCGGTTTTGCCTTCGGCGCGTACCGGCTCGGTCACATCCGGACGTTTGGCGGCGGGCTGCGGCGGGATGTCGCCGAAATATTGCTCGATCAGTTTCTTCGCATCGGCAGTCTGGAAGTCTCCGGCGATGACGAGGGCTGCGTTATTGGGCGCGTAGTAAGTGCGGAAGAACTTCGCCACATCATCCACGCTGGCAGCGTTCAGATCTTCGAACGAACCGATGAGAGAGTGTGAGCTCTGGAAATTCCGGAACGCGAGGGCGAACCAGTTCTCGATGATGGCCGTGTTGTAGGCCTGGTTGTCGAAACTCAGGCGGCGCTCCTGTTTGACGGCTTCCTGCTGGTTCTTCAGATTCTCCGGAGTGATAGCCAGGCTGCGCATGCGATCGGATTCGAGCCAGAGAGCGGTGGCGAGTTTGTTGGAGGGAAAGGTCTCGTAATAGTCCGTGTAATCGGGATGAGTGGAGCCGTTCATACTGCCACCGTTCGACTGCACGTACTTGAAGTGCTCACCCTTCTTAATGTTGGCGGAGCCCTCGAACATCATGTGTTCGAACAGATGAGCGAAACCGGTGCGGCCCTTTTCTTCAGACCGCGCGCCGACATCGTAAATGATGTAGACCGCGACCACGGGGACCGCATTGTCCCGGGAAAGAATCACGCGCATGCCGTTCGAGAGCTTGTACTGTTCATAGGGGATGCGGAAATCCGAATCCGCGGCGCATGCCGTTACAGCCAGCAGCGGAAGGGCAAGGATACCCAGGGCGATTGAATGTTTTCGCATTCGGTTACCTTTAATTCCTTTGACTACTTTCCTGGATTAGTCTCTTTTACTAAACTCTTTGACTAAACAAGGCAGATGCGAATCGCTCCGCCGAATACGTGTTGAGTATATCTTCGGAAGACAAACCTCCGCGACGGGCCGTCAACACGCCGTAGCGCATGTTCAGCAGGTGCTTCGGATGGTGCGCGTCGGTTGAGACGATGAACTTCGCGCCCATGGCTTTGGCGGTTCGGATGTGATTGGCATTGAGGTCGAGCCGCTCGGGACTTGAGTTGACCTCAAGCCAGACGCCGCGCCGGATGGCTTCGGCGATGACTCGTTCGAAATCGAACAGAAAGGGATCGCGATGGAGGAGCAGGCGGCCGGTGGGATGTCCAATGGCTGTCAGATGAGGAGACTCGATCGCGCGCAGCAGCCGGTCCGTCATGGCTTCGGGTTCGAGACCCATGTGGCTGTGAACGCTGCCGATGACGATGTCGAGTTCGGCGAGAGCGTCGGCCGCGATATCCATCTCGCCTTCCTTAAGGATGTCGCACTCCAGGCCGGAGAAGATACGAATGCCGAGATTGCCGGTTTCGTTGATGCGTCGAACGGTCTGGGCAAATTCGGCGACGCGCTTTTCATCTAAGCCGAATGTCATCGCCATGGCCTTCGAGTGGTCTGTGATGGCGATGTATTCGTAGCCGAGGGCGCGGGCGGATTCGGCCATTTCTTCGAGAGTTGCGCGCCCGTCGGTAGCCGTCGTATGCATGTGGAGATCGCCGCGAATGTCGCGTTGATCGAGAAGCTTCGGCAGGGCGTGCAGTTCGGCGAGTTCGATTTCGCCGTTATTCTCCCGGAGTTCGGGAGGAACCCAATCGAGTCCCAGCGCCTGGTAGACACCTTCTTCGGTTTCGCCGGCAACGCGGGTTTGGTCGTCGGCGCGAAAGAGACCGTACTCGCTGAGTTTGAAACCCATGCGGATGGCACGCTGGCGCAGCGCGACGTTGTGTTCCTTACTGCCAGTGAAGTACTGCATGGCTGCACCGAAGCTTTCCTGATCGAGAGCGCGCACGTCGATCTGGAGAGCTTCGCGGCCGAACTTCACGCTGGTTTTATTGGGACCGCGGCCGAGGACTTCCTGAACGCGGGGATGCGTGGCGATGCGGTCGAGCGCAGCGGCACAATTGGGACCGGTGATGAGGAGGTCGAGATCGCCGATGGTCTCTCGTCCACGGCGCAGACTGCCGGCCGGAGTAACGGTGATGCCGTCGAGGCCTCCTTCGCCGGTGGTCAGGTAGTCAGTTAATTCGCGCGCGGTGTTGTCGGCGAAGCTAAGCAGAAAGCGGCCGGTGCGCTCGCGATATTGCGCGATACTGCGCAGAACCTTTTCTTCCAGCTTGGCGCCCATGCGGGGAAGCGTGCGCAGCTTCTGGTCTTTGCAGAGTTGTTCGAGCTCATCGATGGTACCGACGCTGAAGTGCTCGAACAGCAGCGCGATGCTTTTGGGGCCGAGTCCCTGGATCTTCAGAAACTCCAGTGCGCCCGGCGGAAATTTCTGCAGGAGCTCATCGCGCTTGTCGAAGCTGCCGCGCGCCGCGACTTCCTGAATGACGGCGGCGAGACCTTTGCCGATGCCGGGGATGTCGGTGACCTTGCGCTCGGGATCGGCGAGGATGGCATCGACGCGATCGGGATAACCTTCTATAGCGGAGGCGCCGTTGCGATAGCTGCGGATGCGGAAACCATCTTCGCCGGCGATTTCCATCAAGTCGGCGGTTTCGTACAGAATTCGAGCGAACTCGCGATTTTCCAAGTTCTCAGTTTACCCGTCGGAAGCGGTGACCGAAACGTTTGAGATCGACGCGATTGCCTGCGATCTCAATTCCTTCGGTGCGAAGACGGAGTTGTTGTTCGAGGCCTGATTCGCCGGTGAGAAGAATTTTGCCTTTGGCTCCGAGGACCCGGTGCCAGGGAACGCCTTTGCCGGCGCGGAGTGCCCAGACTACCTGACGTGCGGCGCCGGGGTGACCGCTGGCGGCGGCGACATCGCCGTAGGTTGAGACTTTGCCTTTGGGGATGCGGCTTACGATGCGGAGGATGTCATTGAACATGCGGACAGGTAGCTACGCCTGGCCGCCCTCGATCGGTAATCGCTGCAGATGGTCACCCCACAGGGGTTCCAGCCGGCGCTCGTGGATTTCCGCAATTCTGGCCAGTGCCCGGATATTTTCGGCGTCAGCCTGAATATACGAACCCATCGTCTGGAGTTCTTTCTGGTGGAGTTCCGCCGTCATCACGAGGCCCTCCACTCTCTCGGTGAGCCGCTCGATACGTTCGTCGATCGTCATCAATCCGAGATTAGCAGAATGCGATGGAGCCTATTTTCGTCGCCGACTTCCCGGTCAGCAGCAGGTGGATGGGCTCGTTGAACGCGTGTCCTGCAATTCGGCGTCGACCAGAAACCGGCCTTCGCGCGAAACATCGGGATGCGGCTTATGGTGCGGACGATGTCATCGAACATCGGTTAGATACTAAACGCGGATCAGGACTGAGGCTTCTCTAATAAGATTCTGCGGCGGACGAGGCGCTCGACCTCAGCAGAGAGACGGAAATTGGTGGTACGAAGGCGTACCAGAGACTGTTCAAAATCGGCAAGGCCGGCGAGATGCGCATCGGCAAGCACTCCGAGAGTACCTGTAACTCGAAGGTGACGGCGTTCGGCTTCCGCACGGCCTGCGCGCTCATCAATGAGCAATTCGTCAGCATTCAAAACTTCAGCCAGGCTTAGAGCCGCGCGTTCACCCGGATCGAGAAAGTTGAGCGTCGGGTCGACGGGTGGGTCTGGTCGGACTTCAAGCCATTGAGGCGGAGTTCCGATCCATGAAAGAACTACGCTCGGAGCACCCGGCTGCCGAAGCTCTTCTATAACGCTTTGCGGTACGATCACGCGAGCATAGAGGCGCTGCAGAAGATCCGCACTTCCGATTAAAACGAGATAGTTAACCGGACCAGTGTCGGCAATGACGATCACTCCACGGATCCGGCGGATTGTTTCGCCCTGAGGTCGCGTATGCCGGCAAGATCTTTCTCAAAGTCCGCCGCCGAGTAGTCGTAGACTTGATGGTCTTTGAGGAAGCCGTCGAGTTCATACCGCGAGGCTATACCGAGGAGAGTACGGAGTTGATAGGCTGTGACGCGGCGCTGCCGGTACGCTTCGAGGCCGATCGCTTCGAGCGCAGCACGAGCGGGGTCGACGCCAACCGACGTAAGAGAAGCGGCGAACTCTTCGGGAATTTCAAGCGTTAGCTGCATGACTGCCTTTGTCTGAAAAGTGCCTTAGGTTCAGCGCACCCTCTCACTTCATTATCTACTTAAGTGGGCTGGCCGGTGCTCTGTTCGGAAGCGTTCGTCGATCTCCACCTGATATCCGCTGGCGAGTCGGTTCGTCTCGTTCGCCATCCCGACAACCGCCATGACTTCGGCGAACATCTCGTCGGTCATGCCCGCTTTACGCGCGGACGCGGTGTGCGACGCGATGCAATAGCCGCACTGGTTAGTGGCGCTGACGGCCACATAGAGCAGTTCTTTGATGAGCGGATCGAGCGCGCCCGCGCCCATCACTTCTTTCACGCTTTGCCAGGTACGGCGCAGCGTGACAGGATCGTGGGCGAGGGATTTCCAGAAGTTATTGATCCAGTCCGTCTTGCGGGTGGCCATGATGTCGTCATAGACGGCGCGTACTTCCGGGGAAGCGGCTTCGTATTCAATAAATCCGAGAGTTGCCATAGGTCACCAGATCACCTTAATTCCTTTGTACAACCGGAATGCTTCATCGGGAGTCAGCACGGGAATGCCTTCGACAATCGCCTGCGCAATGATCTGGCGATCGAAGGGGTCGGAATGGTGCAGCGGCAGATCAAACAATTGCGCGGCGTGGTGCGCCGTCCAGGGAAGGACACGCGCATCCAGATCTTCGATGGCCGCAAAAACGTCTCTCCGCGTGAAATCCAGCTTGCGCAACGTGGTCTTGATGGCGATCTCAGAAAGGGATAACGCGCTGATCTCGCGTACCGCATCGGCTGCCTCTAAGGCGCGTCTCGCTTTTGCGGAAAGGCGCTCGGGAGCTTGTGCGGCGCGAATGAACGTTACGGTATCTAATAGAAGACGCAGATCGTCCTCCTATCATTCCTGTTGTCATTCCTCCTGTCAACGTCCTTCTATAAAGCGGTTCACTTCTTCGTCCGACATCGGTTTCCACCAGTCCGGATCGTGGATCTGAATTCTGTCTTTTAAGGTGCCGAATACAGGTTTGCGCCCGGAGCCAGCTGTTGAACGTACCAGATCCGCTACCGGGGTGCCGTGACGGCAGATCGTTACAGACTCTCCGTTTTCGATCGCCTTTAACAATTCCGGCAGCTTGTTTTTGGCTTCCGCTACGCTGACCTTCATTTCACAATTATAGCTATATTTTATAGCTTATTTCAAGCGTCAGATCAGGCCGAGTTCAACCTGTTTATCCAGATCCAGCAGATACCCTTTAGGCCCGACATTCATGGCGGAGATACTGCCCAACTTCTCGCTGACGCCCGCCGCTTCATGGATGTGTCCGCAGAAAAAATAGCGCGGCTCCTCGCGCTGCAGGAAGTCGCGCATGGATTTGCTGCCGGCGTGGCGAAGGCCGGTAATCCGGTCGAGCGCCGTCCCGAACGGAGGCACGTGGCAAATGGCGATCATCGGCTTCAGACCATCGAACGCGCGCAGGCGCCGTTCCAGCTCATCCTCTGTATATTCGCCGGGAGTGCCGAAGGGAGTGATGTTGGAACAGCCGAGTCCGACGATGTGAAATCCGGCGGTTTCGAAATGTCCGCCGTGGAAATCGATCAGCCCGTATTTTTCGCAGAACGCAGTGATCTGTTCGGGCGACTCGTGATTCCCGGGCAGAACATAAACACGATCGCCGCGGCGTTTCAGGATTTCGCCCATGGCGTCGAGGCCGCGCGCCCAGCTCACGACGTCGCCGGCGCAGAAGTAGTAATCCGCTTCGACAGCCATGAGCCGCTCGAGAGCGCGGCGGTCGCTGTGAATATCGGAGAAAATAAGAAGCTTCAACGCACTATGTTACCCGGAGTCGTCTGTTTGGGTTTTGGAACGAGGTTTGCGATTTCGTCCGCTGCCACATGGCGCGCATCGCCGAAACGCGAATCCGCAGCGGAGCATTCGATATCATAGAAAGCGAGTAAGTCTCTCCCCCCGTATGGAATCTAACGCTGGCCCGCAATCGGGCATAAATGCGTGGCTCGAAGAAGAGCTACTGCAGCAATATCAACACGACCGAGGATCGGTCGACGCTGAATGGAAGACCGTTTTCGAGCACGAGACAGGTACGTCTGCCGTCGCGCTGGCTGGAAACGTCTACGCAAACGGCAAGAAAGAGAACGGAACGACTGATATCGGAACGACAGCTGTCGCACTAGCTGCCCCGGTGGCGGCGGCAGCGACGACACCTGCCGCCGTTCTGGCGCTCTCGCCCTCCGAGGAACTCGTGCCCCTGCGCGGAGCTCCGGCCCGGATCGCTGAGAACATGGCGCTGAGCGCCACCATTCCTCTGGCGACTTCACAGCGCATTATTCCGGTCAAGGTGATCGACGAAAACCGCCGTCTGATCAACCACCACCGGGCGCTGCTGGGCAAGAGCAAGGTTTCGTACACGCACATTATTGGATGGGCGATCGTGCGCGCGGTGAAGGCGAACCCCGCGCTCAATCATGCTTTTGCCAAGAACGCCGCGGGCGAGCTGTTCCGCGTGGTCAAGAAGGACATTAACTTCGGGCTGGCGGTGGACGTACCGGGCAAGAACGGCGCGCGGAGTCTCCTGGTTCCGAGCATTAAGAATGCGGGAGCGATCGGGTTCGGCGGCTACATGGCGGCGTTTGACGATCTGGTGGCTCGCGCCCGCACCAACAAGCTAACGCCCACGGATTTTCAGGGCACAACAATTTCGCTGACCAATCCGGGCACGGTGGGCACTATGGCCTCGATGCCGCGTCTGGTTTCGGGGCAGGGCTCCATCATTGCGGTAGGTGCGATGGATTATCCCGCCGAATACCGCGGCGTGCCGGCGGAGACCATCGTGTCGCTGGGCATCAGTAAAGTGATGTCGGTGACCTGCACTTACGATCACCGGATTATTCAGGGCGCGGAATCGGGCCTGTTCCTCGGCTCCCTGCAGTCACTGCTGGACGGCGAAGACAACTTCTACGAAGAGATTTTTGAAGCGCTGCGCGTGCCTTATCAGCCCGTGAAGTGGGAAGCCGATAAGGCGCCCGCGGCAACAGCGGCGGTTGTACCGGAACCTTCTGTAGACGTGGTTAAGGCTACGGCGGTCAGTCATCTGGTGAATGCGTTCCGTGTGCGCGGGCATTTGATGGCGGATCTCGACCCGCTGGGTTCCGAACCGGAATACAATGCCGAACTGGATCCGCTTAACTACGGCCTGACGATATGGGATCTCGACCGTCATTTTTATACAGATAAGCTGCGGCGCGCACTGGGCGGCCGGGCTCAGGCTACGCTGCGCGAGATGGTCGACCTGCTGCGCAACACATATTGCGGCCGGATCGGCTACGAATATATGTACATCCAGCGGACACAGGAGAAACTGTGGCTGCAGGATAAGGTGGAAGCGCCCGAGTGCGCCGCGCCTCTAACTAAGGATGAAAAGCTGCGCATTTTCGACAGCCTGATGGAGGCCGAAGAGTTTGAGCATTTTCTCGACCGGCGTTTCATCGGGCAGAAGCGCTTCTCTCTGGAGGGCGCCGAAACCGCGATTGCCATTCTTGTCGAGATCGCCAACCTCTGCGCCGAACAGGGTGCGCATGAGTTGCTGCTGGGCATGGCCCACCGCGGCCGTCTGAACGTGCTGGCCAACATTATCGGCAAGCCGCTCGGACAGATTTTCTCGGAATTCGAAGGCAATATCGACCCCTCTTCAACGCAGGGCTCGGGCGATGTGAAGTACCATCTGGGCGCGAGCGGCGTCCATCGCTCACCATCGGGCGAGGAAGTGGTGGTCTCGCTGGCAGCCAATCCCAGCCATCTGGAAGCTGTGAACCCCGTGGTCGAAGGCATGGTGCGGGCCAAGCAGGAAAGGCTCGACGATAAAAAGCAGAGCCGCGTGATTCCTTTGTTGATTCACGGCGATGCGGCGTTTGCGGGACAGGGCATCGTCCAGGAAACGCTGAACCTTTCGCAGCTGGACGGCTACTCGACCGGCGGGACGATCCATCTGGTGATCAACAACCAGATCGGCTTTACAACGCTGCCCGACAGCTCACGCTCGACGTGTTACGCGACGGATATTGCGCGCATGGTGCAGGCGCCGATTCTGCATGTCAACGGTGACGATCCGGAAGCCGCCCTGCGCGTGCTCCGCCTGGCATTCGAATACCGCCAGCAGTTTCATCGCGACGTGGTTATCGACATGGTCTGCTATCGGCGTCACGGTCATAACGAAGCGGACGATCCGGCTTACACGCAGCCGATTATGTACCGCAAGATCAAAGAGCAGCCCTCGGTCGCGGTGCACTATGGGCAGCAGCTGGTTAAGACGAAGGTACTGACGCAGCCTGAAGTTGAGGCCGTGCGCAAGAAGGTATCGGACCATCTGAATGCGGCGTTCGACAAAAACAAAGCCGCCGGTCAATGGGTGTTGCAGCCTTCCGTGGTTGCGCCGCCGCCCGGTAAATCGACCGCGATTTCGCGCGAGATGCTGGAGCGTACGGTGGATGGAATCACCTTCCTGCCGTCGTCATTCCACATCCATCCGAAACTCGAAGGCTTTATCCGCAAACGCCGCGAAACGCTGCTTAAAGACGGACCGATCGACTGGGCCTACGCTGAAGCGCTGGCGTTCGGCAGTCTGGTGCTGGAAGGCACGGCCGTTCGTCTCAGTGGACAGGATTGCGGCCGCGGCACGTTCAGCCAGCGCCATCTGGTGTTCTACGATTTCGAAAATGGCCGCCCCTACACACCGCTGCAACATATGGCGGAGGGCACATCAGGTGAAAATCAGGCCGGCGAAAAACAGGCCGAGTTCAACGTCTTCGATAGCTCGCTCAGTGAATACGGCGTGCTCGGCTTCGATTACGGCTACAGTGTGTCCGATCCGGGAACGCTGACGCTTTGGGAAGGCCAGTTCGGCGATTTCTCGAACGGCGCTCAGATTGTGATCGACCAGTTCATCACCACGGCGGAACAAAAGTGGGGCCAGGTGAGCGGCCTGGTGATGCTGCTGCCGCACGGTTATGAAGGCCAGGGACCGGAACATTCCAGCGCCCGCATGGAGCGCTTCCTGCTGCTCTGCGCTGAGGAAAATATTCGCGTGGCAAACTGCTCGACGCCCGCGCAATACTTCCACATTCTGCGCCGTCAGATGACGCTGCCGGCTAAGCCGCTGGTGTTGTTTACGCCCAAGAGTCTGCTGCGGTCCACGGCCGCGGTTTCGAGTTTCAGCGAATTGACCGGTTCGCGTTTCCGGGAAGTCATCGGCGACACGCTCGACCCGTCACGCGTGCGTAAGATCGTGTTCTGCACCGGCAAGGTTTACTACGACTTGCTGGCAGCCCGCGATGCCAGGCGCGCTGAAGATGTAGCGCTGGTGCGAATCGAAGAACTTTATCCTTTTCCGGATCAGCCGGTGCGCGATGTGCTGGCTCGGTATGGAGCTAATACGGAACTCATGTGGTGTCAGGAAGAACCGCGCAACATGGGGGCGTGGCGCTATCTGTTCGGCCGGTTCAAGGATCTGGGACGGGTCATTAAATACGCCGGCCGGGCTAAGAATGCGAGTCCCGCGGTCGGTTCCGCCAAGCGTCATGCTGAAGAGCAGAAGCGTTTGGTGGAAGACGCTCTGAAGTAGTCTTCCCGCAGCAGTGTTATTGAAGCACTGCGTTCAGCCGCTCATCGAACGGGCTGCCGAGCGACGGCTGAATTTTTTCCCGGAACGTGCGCGTATGGGCCGCGCCGAAGTGCGCCTCGAAAGCTTGCCGCGACTGCCAGACCTCAAGCATTATGAAGTGATTCGGCCGTCCGTCCTGCACCACCACTTCGAAGCGGACCACTCCCGGATCCTTGCGGCTGTCCGCGGCGAACTGAAGCAGGAGTTTATTGACATCCCCGAGGCCGGCGGGGGTCGGAATTACATCGATCAGGGTCACGACGTAAACATTCTTCTGTTGCTGGGCCGAAACCAGAATGGGAGCAAACGCCGCGAACAGCAGTGCCAGGATCATTTTGCGCATAGCAGGAGTATACATGCGCTCAGAAGCGACCAACGTCACTGCGCAGTTTTTCCATCAGGGCCTGGAAATCCTCGTCGCGTACATCGCGGCTCGATGCCATGAGCCCACGCAGCACGCGGCGCGACATCTGACGTTCGGCGGAATCGGCGGGAGCGGTAGCTGCGGCGCTCACGCCGGCGACGCTTGTTTTCAGCGCTTCCATACTTTTCGCGCGCCGCGAAGGATAGCGGAGTTGCGCGGCAAGTTCCAGCAGAGTGCCGGATAGCTGATCCTCGCGTTCATCGAGGGCTGTGTCGCGTTCGAACGCCGCCTGCACTGCGTGGTCTTTCTGCAAACGCGCGGCCTCGGCCATGAACTCTTTGACGTCTTTGAGTCCATTGAAATCGGAGGCCAGTTCGGTCATTGCGAGGTAACGCGCGGCAACCTCTTTCGATTCACGAGCGCTTTGAACGCGCGCGGCGAAAATGGCGTCGATCTCGGCAGCGTCTTTGGCTCGAAGGCCGGTCTTCATAGCGTCGATTTCCATCCACTCGATGGCTGTCATTGCGAGCGGTGCGGGCAACCACGCATGGCCGCCATCAAAAATCGCCAACCGGTGCCGCGACTGCAGGTGCTGATCGAACTGACGCATCTCCAGATGGTTGAAGTCCTCCGTACCAGCCGTTGCGAAGACGGGGAATGGCAGTGACTCCGGCGCATCCGGACCCGGGAAGCCGGCACTCGAAGCGATCACGCCAGCGGGCGCATCGCTGAAGGCATCTCTATGCATTGCGAGGTACATCGCCACCCGCGATCCACCCGATTGCCCGGTCGTATAGAGCCGCGTTTTATCTACGGAGAACCGGGCCTCGACGTCTTTCCACATGGCGTTGCCCGCGGCTACGCTGACGTTCAGCGGACCGTTGCGCGAGTTGAGCGAACCCGCCACGATGTATCCGTACTTCTCGGCAGCCGCCTGAAATCGCTCAACCGGCATGCGTCCGCGGCCACCGGCATCGAACGCGAGAATGACGTTCCAGCGCCGTTGGGGCGAATAGTTGGAGGGCAGATAAAGCGCGTAGCTCTGCGTAGCGTCGGCCAGGCAGGGGACGGCGTCAATAATCTGGCCGCGCGGAAGTTCGGCGGCGAAACTGGTAACGGCCAGTAACAGGAAAGCGGAGGCGCGTAGCATGACAACGCAAGTTTACTGCGTTTTCCGCGCCAATGCTCTCCGTGAGGCCGCTATTCCGATTTGTTCATTCTGACTTAGCGGGGCGCAGTCCGAACTTGTGCATCAACCTGCCGACGTGATCCTGGTCGTACCGGATGCCGAAGCGGTGTTCGATGGCTTCCGCCAGGCGGCCCGTAGTCCAGCGATCTTTGGAGAATCCGTGAGCAGCCGCGCCCTGCCAGAATATTTGGCGGACGGTCTCGACCTGCTCTGCCGTGAGACGGCTCGGCCTTCCTGTTGCCCTGCGGCGACGGAGACCGTCGAATCCTTTGTAGACGATGGAGTGGTGCCAGCGCGAAGCCGTCGTCCGGCTTACGCCGTAACGGCGCGCGACTTGCGATTGAGGGACACCGGTCAGCAACTCTTTAGCAGCTGCGAGCCGGCGAGTTTCCATTGCTTCTCTGGTGTAAGAAGCTTCGCGAATAAAAGAGCCTAGCGGGGCAGGCATCATCTCTTCTAAGCGCGCGGGTTGTAGCGGAGCACCTACAGAATACACTGGAAACAGAGTCTGAGTAAATTGTTTCCTGCAATTTCCGTCCGCAATGCCGTGAAAACCTATGAGGGCGGAGTCGAAGCTCTGCGCGGGGTGTCCCTCGAGTGCCGCGCGGGCTCCGTCACCGCGCTCGTCGGACGCAGTGGATGCGGCAAAACGACGTTACTCAATTTATGCGGCGCCATGGATTTCCCTACCTCCGGCGAAGTGCTGGTGGCAGGGGCTGACACGGCGAAGCTCAACGATCGCGAGCTCACCGAACTGCGCCGAGTCAAAATCGGCTTCGTCTTTCAGTTCTTCCAGCTTCTTCCCGCTTTGACTGCGCTCGAAAACGTGGAGTTGCCCCTGTTGCTGGCCGGAGTAAAGAACAGCGCGGCAACAGCACGCGAGCGTCTCGAGTGGGTAGGACTCGCGGAGAAAGCCGCAGCCCTGCCTTTTCAACTTTCGGGTGGCCAGATGCAGCGCGTGGCCATCGCCCGGGCGCTGGTCCACAACCCTGCGATCTTAGTCGCGGATGAACCGACCGGCAATCTGGATACGGCGAGCGGCGACGTCGTCCTCCGCCTGATCCGTCGTGCGGCCGATGAAGCCGGCGCTGCTGTTGTAATGGCAACTCACAGTGCCGAGGCGGCAGCGGTGGCCGACGTTCGAATCACTATGCGGGACGGCCACATCGAGCTGCGATGAGCTCGAAGTTGTATTTGATGGAACCTTATTCACCGGAAACGCTTCCAAAGCGTGCCTTCTGTTCCGCTCGCATTATCGAGAACGCTGGTATTTCCGCAAAGTGATGTTAGATTTGGGAGGGAGGACACAATTGACGGGACCGCTTGCGGCTCTCTTGGCATTACAAACGAACGTTTGGGACCTCGTAACGAATGGATCCGTCCTGACGGACGTAGTCCTTGGCTTTCTTCTTATTTTCTCCCTGTTTTCCTGGACTGTAATCTTCTCGAAATGGTCTACGTTTGGAGCCGCCCGCAAAGGTGATGAGCGCTTCCTGCGTGCTTTTCGGAAAGCCAACAGCCTTGAAGCAGTGATGGTGGCGAGCGAGCAGTTCCGGCCGGCGCCGCTGGTTGCGATTTTCGATCAGGGTTATCGAGAGGTCAGCCGGCAGGTGAAGGCTCGCGGCAGCCTGGTGAATCCGACTGCCATTTCGCGCAGCCTGCAACTGGGGACGGGCCAACAGATCGCCATCCTCGAACGCAATCTGAACTGGCTTGCAACCACGGCTTCGGTATCCCCGTTTATAGGTTTGTTGGGAACCGTACTGGGAATCGTTCGGGCGTTTCAGAACCTCGGCGCCGCGGGCAGCACGAGTCTGCAAACGGTGGGGCCGGGAATTGCGGAAGCTCTGGTAGCGACAGCAGTAGGACTTTTCGCAGCAATACCGGCTGCCATTGCCTACAATCATTTCGGCCATCAGCTGAAGGAAATGGGCGAGCGGATGGATGACTTTTCGCTCGAGTTTCTGAACATGATCGAACGCAACTTCGGAGAATGACGTGGCTATCTCGGTAGGCGGCGGATATAGCAGAGGGCGGCGCGGGCGCGGTACGCCTGCACTGTCGGAAATCAACGTGACGCCTTTTGTGGACGTCGCGCTGGTGCTGCTCATCATCTTTATGATTACGGCCCACGTGATGGAATACGGGATCGAGATCGACGTCCCCAAGACCAAAACCGTAGCCGCCGCCACCAAAGAGTTGCCCGTAGTGCTGATTTCGAAATCGGGCGACATGTACCTGGGCAAAGATCCGGAAAACATCCATCGTCTGGCGGACGATATTCGCGCGAAGTTTCCCGGTCAGCAAGCCGTCTATCTACGCGCGGATCGCGAAACTCAGTTCGACATCATCGCTCAGGTGATGAGCGTACTGGGTAACGCGAAACTCGGCGTCAACGTGGTAACCGAACCGGAATCTTCCGCGAGGTCAAGGCGCTGACGTGGAACAAACGGCTCCGCAGGATTCGCTGGGAAAAGCCTTCACAGGCTCGTTAATCGCGCACACCAGTGTCATCGCGCTCATCGTGACATCCGGGCTTTGGAATTACTCGAAAACCAATTTCGGATCTGAGCACGCCAGTACCGGCTCAGTAGGCGTAGGAATCGTCAAGACGATTCCGATTCCCCACCGCGATGCTCCGGAAAATCCCCTGGCTAACGACACGAAGGCGATTGTTCCGCAGGCGCCACAACCTGTCAAACCGCAGGCCCAGGTGAAGGCGCCGCCGCCGGATGCGATCCCGATTCCCAACCAGTTCGACAAGCAGAAGAAGCTGTCGAAGCGCGAGGAAGCCAAGATGGTTTACCGTCCGCCGGTGGAGTATAAATCGAATCAGCTCTATTCCCAGACCGCTCCGGCCGCAGTGTCCCCTATGTTCGGAACACAGGGTTCCGGGGGTATCGATATCGGTCAGGCGTCGGTCCTCGGTGTCCGTTTCGGCGCTTACGTCGATCTGATGCGGGACCGTATCGCCCAGCACTGGAACCGTGCGGATGTTCACGCTTCGGCGAATCAGCGGTGCCTGATCACGTTTACGCTGGCGCGAAATGGAACGGTAAGTGACGTGCAAGTGAGCCAACCGAGTGGTAACTACGTACTGGATACCTCAGCAAAACGGGCCATTCTCGATTCCAATCCCCTGCCCGCGTTGCCTCCCCAGTTCGATAAGAACTCGGTACAGGTAGATTTGTGGTTTCAGTTAAAGTGAGAGCGGTTAAGGTAAAAGTGAGATTGAATTGAGATTGAATTAAGATGATGCGCAGAATGCCCGCCAGGGCGACATTACGCGGAAGTCAGCGCCTCCGGATTGGATTCATTATGCTGGGATTCGCTGTGCTCGCAGTGGCAGCCATACCGGCCATACTGCTTGCACAGGACACCATCACCACGTTCATTACTCAAACCGAAGCCAAGCCTGCGCTGGCGGTGACGGATTTCCGCGGCTCCGGCTCTCAGCAGTTCATGGCGCCGTTCAATTCCACGCTGTTCAGCGACCTCGACGGTTCGGGCTTGTTCGACATGAAGGCCAAGAGCGTCTTCCCGCTGAATAATCCCCAGCGCCCGGAAGATCTGCGGCCGTCGGATAACAATCAGGGTTTTGCACTGGCCGATTGGTCCGGCACACCTGTGAGCGCCTCGCATCTGGTTTTCGGTTATACAGCCGCGCAAAATGGCGCGCTGGTTCTATACGGCTACGTCTATGACACCCGGCAGACCAACCCGCAATCCGCCCAATTGATGGCGCAGCGCTATGTCGGTTCTCTGGACGAAGCCGGTGCGATTCATGTAGCGCACGAATTTGCCAATGACATCATCACGAAGTTCGGCGGCGCAGGCTCCCTTCTGGGTAGCCGGGTTTACTTTGTTTCCGATCGCTCCGGCAACAGTGAAATCTGGGCGATGGATTGGGACGGCAACAATCAGAAGCAGCTTACCAGCTGGAAGTCGATTTCCATCATGCCCGCTGTATCCCCGGATGGATCGCGCGTGGCTTACACGACATTCGCCAAAGGCACGCCGCGAATCATGATGCTGGATACGCTCACCGGCCGCGCACTGCCTTTCTACAATCAGGAAGCTTCGTTGAACGCCAATGCCAGCTTCACGCCCGATGGAAAGCAGATTTACTACTCATCCACTGCTTCGGGAATCGCGCAGATTTATGTCGCGGGCCTCGATGGACAGGGTTTTCGGCGCATCTCCCATCGCGATGCCATCGAAGTGGAACCAAAGGTGAATCCGAAAAACCCCGCCCAACTGATGTTTGTCGCGGGGCCGAGCCATCAGCAGATCTTCCAGATGAATTCCGATGGCGCCGGTGTCGATCGTGTGACCAACGGTGAGGGCGAAGCCGCCAACCCCGCGTGGCATCCCGACGGGCAGCATCTGGCATTTTCGTGGACCCGCGGTTACGCCACCGGCAACTTTAATATCTTTGTAATGGATGTGGGCTCGCGCCAGTATTTGCAATTGACCCACAGCGAAGGCCGCAATGAAAATCCTTGCTGGGGGCCGGATGGACGGCATATTGTATTTATGTCCAATCGCTCCGGTAAGTCGCAAATCTATACAATGCTGGCAGACGGTAGCCAGGTGAAACAATTAACCGCGCAGGGAACGAATCGTTTTCCGGCGTGGGGTGTTAAATAAGGTACTTACATTCGGCCATTATGAAAAACTATCGGAGTCTCTTCGTCGGTTTCCTTTCGCTTGTCGTATTCGCCGCTGGCTGCGGCAAGAAAGCACCTGTGCCGCCGCCTCCGCCTCCCCCGGCGCAGAGCGCGGCTCCCGCGCCAACAACCACCGGACCGCAGCGCCCCGTGGTGGCCGAATTTGCCGTGGAACCTTCCACCATCGAGCGTGGACAGTCAGCCGTACTGCGCTGGAATGTGACGGGTTCGACCAATGCAGCGATCGACAACGGGATGGGAACGGTCCCCCCGAACGGCAACCGCCGCGTGACTCCGGGCGACACCACGACCTATACACTGACCGCCATGAACGCCATAGGGAACATCACGGCTACCGCGACCGTCACCGTGACGGGTCCCGCCGCGCCACCGCCTCCACCACCCTCGTCATCGAGTCGCGGCACGCTCGAGTCGAGAGTCCAGTCCGATTTGCGTGACGCTCTCTACGATTACGATTCGAACAATATCCGCGATGACGCGCGCGCTGCCCTGACGGCCGATGCCGAAGCGCTCAGGCGAATTTTCGTTGACTTCCCGGGCGCTTCTGTCGCTGTCGAAGGTCACTGCGACGAGCGCGGTTCGGCTGAATACAACCTCGGACTGGGCGATAGGCGTGCCTCTTCCGCGCGCGATTTCCTGGTGCAACTGGGAGTGCCCGTTGACCGTCTGAAGACCATCAGCTATGGCAAAGAACGCCCCGCTTGCACCGAATCTGACGAAACTTGCTGGCAGCGCAACCGGCGCGCCCATTTCTCGGTCGGACAGTAAATGCGCCAGTAAACGCGCTTATTAAGAACCATGCGCCGCATACATTTACTCGTAATCGCTTCGTTGATTGCGCCGAGTCTGACCTTCGGGGCCAGCCGCGAAGAACAGGAAATGCAGCGCGACATCGCCCAATTGCAGGATCAGGTGCGCGCGCTGCAGAGTTCGTTTGACCAGAAACTAGCTACGATCCAGACGCTGGTGCAGCAGTCTCTCGACGCGGCTAACTCGGCGAATACCAATGTGAGCGTCCTCGGGGCCGGCGTGGGCCAGACCTTATCGCGGGAACTGGGCGACCGTCTCAAGCCTGTAGCCGGCCTCGCTGCAAAAGTCGACAATGTCGCCAGCGATTCCGCCGAAGTGCGGAGTGCGGTGGCGGATCTGACCAGTCAACTCAACAAAACACAGCAGCAGCTCACCGACATCAGCAACGCGATTAAAGTGATCCAATCACCGCCGGCAGCACCTCCGCCCGCGGCCAATGACCCCGGTGCTGCTGCCGCGCCAGCCGGACCCGGGGGCGTTCCCCCCATTCCAGCGCAGGTTCTCTGGGCCAATGCGACGGGTGATTACAGCGGGGGCAAGCTCGATCAGGCCGTTACCGATTTCAACGATTTCCTCCACTTCTACCCCAACGATCCCAACGCTTCGGCAGCGCAGCTACAGATCGGAGCAATCCACAGTCTGCAGGCTAAATACGACCTGGCGATAGCCGATTTCGATGCCGCGCTGGTCCGCTATCCCGACAACAAACGAGCACCGGATGCCTGGTTCATGAAAGGCCAGGCACTCAAAAACGCGGGACGCCGTGGAGAAGCCGCCGAGACTTTTCGGACCCTCATCCGGAAATATCCCAGCTCCGACCAGGCGGCTGAGGCAAAAGATCAGTTGCGCGCCCTGGGTTTGAATTAGGCCGTGCCCAAAGGCACTCGGCTTTCCGCAGAACATGCGAAATTAGTAGCAGGGGATTTTATATGCGTCCGATACGCCTTCTTGTAATCGCTTCGCTGATCGCGCCCGGCTTCACTTTTGCCGCCAGTCGCGAACAGCAGGAAATGCAGCGCGACATCGCGCAGCTGCAGGATCAGGTCCGCACGCTGCAGAGTTCGTTCGACCAGAAAATGGCGACAATTCAGACGCTGGTACAGCAGGCTCTCGATGCCGCGACTAAGGCCAACACCAATGTCAGCGTGCTGGGCGCCGGAGTCGGCCAGACTCTGTCGCGCGAGTTGAGTGATCGGCTCACCCCCGTTGCCGGTCTTGCTGCAAAAGTGGACAACGTCGCCAACGATACCGCGGAAGTGCGCAGCAATGTGGCCGATCTGACCGCTCAGATTAATAAGATCCAGCAACAACTCACCGACATCAATAACGCCATCAAAGTGATCCAGGCTCCGCCCGCCGCGCCGCCACCCACGAACGACGTCAGCGGTACGACCGGTGCTGCAGGCGTTCCACCGGTTTCCGCACAGACCCTTTTCACCAGTGCGATGGGTGATTACTCCGGCGGCAAGGCCGATCTTTCCGCTTCGGAGTTCAACGATTTCATTCGCTTCTATCCGAACGATCCGAACGCCTCAACCGCGCAGTTCTATATCGGCGAGATTCATTATTCCCAAGGCAAGTACGATCTGGCGGTGATGGATTTCGATGCCGTCCTCGAACGCTACCCAGAAAATAAGAGGACTCCTGACGCCTATTTCATGAAGGGCATGGCGCTGAAGAGCGGCGGCCATCATCTCGAAGCGGGCGCGGAGTTCAAGGCGCTGATCAAGAAGTATCCGACGGCGGATCAAGTCGCGCAGGCGAAAGAACAACTCCGCGCCATGGGGATGACTGTGGCCCCCACCGCCGCCAAAACCACAAAAAAACGGCCAGCCGTACAGTAACCTACGGCGTGTCCCTCAAGCCGTAAACGAATAAAGCGTGACCGGCTGCAATGGCCACGTACTCTTTGCCATCCAGTTGATAGCTGATGGGTGCGGCTGAGATGGCTCCGCCCAGATTCGCTTTCCAGATCAGCCCACCGGAACGTGCATCCAGCACAAGGAAATAGCCTTCGCGTCCGCCCGTAAAAAGGAGGTCGGAAGCGGTGGACAGAATTCCCGCGTCGGTGACATCCGTCATGGGGAAAGTCCACTTCTTTTGACCCGTGTGGATGTCGAGGGCCATAACCGAACCGTGTCCCGCCGCTTCGGTTGCGGTATTGATCGGAGCCCCACGAATGCCCGGGTTGGGTGAACCCGGAATCGCCGACCCCGGACGGCCTCCTGTGAAGCGCTGCCCTTCTTTGTACTCGTTTTCCTGGCGCTCGAACACCGAACCGTAGTCTTCCCAGGCCGAGAGATAAAACAATCCCGTGTGCGGACTGTATGACGGCGAGTACCAGTTGGTTCCACCCTGAACTCCGGGATAAGTGATGGCTCCCGGCGGCGTGGGCGTGGCCACCGGCTTTCCAGCGTCATCGAGACCGCTGGCCCAGTTCACTTTGACGAAGTTGTGACCGGAAAGAAACTTCCCGGTCACACGGTCCAGCACATAAAAAAATCCATTGCGGTTGGCCCAGAGCATCAGCTTGCGCGGGGCGCCGTTCCAGAGGGCATCGACCAGAACCGGAATCTGCACGGAGTCATAGTCGTATCCGTCGTTCGGGGTGAATTGGAAATGCCACTTGAGTTTGCCGGTATCGGCATCCAGTGCGATGGCGGAATCGGCGTAGAGATTCGACCCGGCACGTTGCGCGGGATTCCAGTCAGGTCCGGGATTTCCCACCCCCCAATAGATGAGATTCAGCGCCGGATCGTATGATCCCGTGAGCCAGACCGAAGCCCCGCCGTGCTTCCACGAATCGTCATTCGGCCAGGTCTCGTGACCCGGCTCTCCGGGTCCGGGGATCGTGTAAAAACGCCAGGCTTCTTTGCCTGTCTTCACGTCGTATGCCGCGAGAAAGCCGCGAATCCCGTACTCCCCGCCCGCCACGCCGACCACCACTTTGTCCTTCACGACCAGCGGCGCGAGAGTCATTGCATAGCCCGCACCCGCATCGGCCACCGTTGTATTCCAAATCGGCTTGCCCGTATGCGCATCAATCGCGATGAGATGGGCATCGATCGTCGCCATGTATAAGGTCTCGCCGACGATAGCCAGCCCCCGGTTGACCGCTCCACAACAGGGCTTGGCATCAGGCGATGGTTTATACGCGTAGATCCAGAACACGCGCCCGGTGCGGGCGTCCAGCGCGACCACATCATTGGGCGGTTGCGTCAGGTACATGATGCCGTCCACTACCAGGGGGACTGTTTCCAGCTTCTGCAGCGACTCTGCCTGGAACACCCACTTCTGTTCCAGCGTCTTCGCGTTCAAGGGCGTGATCTGACTGAGTGTCGAGTAACGCTGGCTGGCGTAGGTGCCCGAATAGGTGAGCCAATTCTGGGGCTCATCCTGGGCCTTCACGAGCCGGTCGACCGTGACCGAAGTGGAGCCAACCTGCGCCGAACACAAGCCAGTTCCCAAACAGAATGCGAATATCAGGCGCCGCATGTTAGTTGATCCCTTTCAGCGTTAGTAAATAAGCAACAACATCGGAGATTTCCTGCCCGGTAAGCTTGTCCTTATAAGAAGGCATAGGCGTGATGGGGAGAACCGTATATTCGGTCAAATCGGACTTCATCAATGACACCAGGTTTTCATGAGAATCGAGAATCTGCACCGAGAACGTGTCTTCATTCAGGCGGCGGCCACTAATCACCTTGCCGGTTTTAGTGATGGCACGAACAGACCGGTTAATCGGCAGCATCGTACTATTCGGGTCAAGCAACTTCTGTTCGAGTACCGCGGCCGCTCGAATCGTGCCGATCGCTGTAAGGTCAGGAGCCATACGCGATCCCGCACTGCCGATCCGATGGCATCCGTTACAGGCGCCTTTGCCTTCGTAGAGGTCACGCCCGCGAATCGGGTCGCCAGTAGCGACCGGTGCCGTATTGAAATCTCGCATCGACCTTATGTATGCAATTACCCCATTAATCTCCATGGCATCGAACTTGTGCGGCGGCATGGCGGTTCCGGGAATACCGGCGAGGATGACACGGCCCAGATCTTCATCGGAAACCGCATGGCGAAATTTGCCGGACCGCAGATCGACGCCCGCGATGGAATCGCCCGAAGCCCCGTGGCAGAAGGAACAATTGGCGCTGTAGAGCCCCGCCCCGCGTTCCACATCCGCAGGGCTCGATTGCCCGACATGTTCCTGCGCATAAATCCCCGTGGCCGGCAGCAACGCGGCCAGTACGGCACAGCGTAATTTCATGTCTGTAGATTCTATAGGAAAAGGAGGGCCGGTGTCGTGGCATGATGGAGGCTTCGCTCATGTCAGACCGAACCCAATCGCGCGGCGTACTACCTTCGCAAGCCCTCGAAAAGCTGGTGGCGCAGGGCCAGATCCGCGCACGCACGCCGGTAGTGGCGGATCAGATTCAGCCATCATCCATCGATTTGCGGTTGGGACATGAAGCGCACCGGGTTCGGGCCAGCTTCCTGGCCAAAAGCCCCGCCACCATATCGAGCAAGCTGGAAGAATACCGCCTCCATACCCTGAACCTAGAGCACTCCGCGGTGTTTGAGAAAGGCTGCGTTTACATCGTGCCTCTGCTCGAAGAGCTCGCGCTCCCCGAGGGGATTTCAGGTAAAGCGAACCCAAAAAGCTCCACTGGGCGGCTCGACATCTTTACGCGATTGATAACCGATGAGGGCCGCCAGTTCGAAATGGTGCCGTCTGGTTATCACGGGCGCTTATTCGCTGAGGTGGTGCCGCAAACCTTCAGCGTGGTGGTGCGACAGGGTGAGCGTCTGTCGCAGTTACGCCTCTTCGAAGGCGAGGGCCCGGAGCACAGGCGGAGTGAAGAAGAGGTCAGCCAGGACCTGCGTCTCTCGGTGGATCTGGCTGGTATCAATGGCTCCAACATCATCGGCTACCGCGCCCGCAAGCACGCTCCGCTGATCGATCTGGCGAAATTGCAGCACTACGATCCGGAAGAATTCTGGGACCCCATCCGACGCAACTCCACTGGTTCTCTGATTCTCGATCCCGACGATTTCTACATTCTGGCGTCACGCGAAAAGGTGCGCATTCCTGCACAATATGCCGCCGAGATGGTCCCGTTCGACGCCACCATCGGCGAGTTCCGCACTCATTATGCCGGCTTCTTCGATCCTGGTTTCGGTTGCGGCGCCAATGGGGGCGATGGCGAAGGCACCCGCGCGGTTCTCGAAGTGCGATCCCACGAAGTTCCCTTCGTTATGGAAGACGGGCAGATCGTCGCCAGCCTTTTCTTCGAGAAGCTGACTGAACTTCCCAAACTGCTGTACGGCGAAGGCATTGGGTCTTCTTATCAGCGTCAGGGCCTCAAGCTGAGTAAGCATTTCCGTGCCCCGTCACCTTCCTGAATTCGATATTGTCGGCGTCGGCCTGAACGCGACCGACACGATGATTCTGGTGCCGCGTTTACCCGCGTGGGGCGGCAAGGCTCCGTTTACCCGCGAGATTGTTTCGGTTGGCGGACAAGTGGCGACAGCCATGGTGGCTTGCGTCGCGCTGGGGCTGCGCGCGAAGTACATCGGGACTCTCGGCAGCGATGAGCGCGGACGGATTCAACTCGAAAGCCTGCGGGCTTCGGACATCAATATCGATCACATCCAGGTCCGTGAAAATTGCCCCAACCAGTCCGCCTACATCGTGATCGATGGCGAGACAGGCGAGCGCACGGTTCTGTGGGAACGGCCCGATTGCCTGCGGATTTCGGCCGCGGAAATCCGCGAAGAACAGATTGCCTGCGCACGTATGCTGCATATCGACGGACACGATACCGCCGCAGTGGAGCACGCGGCGCGCATCGCCCGAATGCATGGAATTCCGGTTTCCTGCGATGTCGACACGATTTATCCCGGTTTTGACCGCGTCCTGCCTCTGGTGGATTACCTCGTCACAAGTGCGGAATTCCCTGCCCGCTGGACCGGCTTGCCCGATCCGCTCGACGCATTGCGGGCGCTTCGCGATAGGCACCATATGCGGGTGGCCGCTATGACGCTGGGCGCCGAGGGGGCTCTCGCTCTCACTGAAGATGGGTTCGTTTATTCGCCCGGGTTCCGCGTGCCGGCCGTTGATACGACAGGCGCGGGAGACGTCTTCCACGGCGCCTTTTGTTACGCTGTATTGCAGCAGATGCCCCTCGGCGAAGCACTGGAATTCTCGAACGCGATGGCCGCTCTGAACACGCTGGCACTGGGCGCGCGGGGAGGAATCCGAGGGCTTGCTGACGTGCGGCAACAGATGGCATCGGCAGATCGAAAATCCCGGCCGGACTTCGAAAAACTTCCTCGAAGCGGGACGGCTCAGCTCTAAATGTTCCCCCTGCGCGACGATCGTCCGACTTATACGCCGCCTGTCGTAACGACGCTGATCATCGTCGCCTGCGCGCTGGTATTTCTGTTCGAACTTCAACTCGATGAATACTCGCGCAACTACTTCATCGACGTCTACGGGGTTGTCCCGGCGCATCTGAGGCCGTCGACCCTGGTGACCTCCCTGTTTCTGCATGGCGGATGGATGCACATCATCGGCAATATGCTGTTTCTGTGGGCCTTCGGTAAGAGCCTCGAAGACGCCCTGGGACATGGGAAATTTCTCGCGTTCTATCTGATTTGCGGGGTTGTCGCCGGCATCACACACGTTTTCTTCAACCACAATTCCTCGCTGCCGACGGTGGGAGCCAGCGGCGCCATTGCGGGAGTGATGGGGGCATACCTCGTCAAATTTCCGCGCGCCCGCATCCACACACTGGTCTTCGTATTCGTGTTTCTGACCACGATGGATATTCCCGCGGTGTTCATTCTGCTTTACTGGTTCGTGACGCAACTCTTCAGTGGGTACGGCTCCATCGCACACACCCATATCAGCGACGGCGGGGTGGCGTGGTTTGCGCATATCGGCGGTTTCATTACCGGAATGATTCTGGTCCAGCTGATGGGAACCCGTTCGCGCTACATACCTCGAAGAGACGTCTATTGGCAGCGATAATGATCGACCTGCTGGCGATTGCCGCCCATCCGGATGATGTCGAGCAGACCTGCGGCGGAGCCCTTTTGCGCATGGCAGAAGCCGGTTACAAGACCGGAATTATCGACCTGACCGCAGGCGATATGGGAACGCGGGGATCGCCGGAAATCCGTGTCGCGGAGTCGGAAGCCGCGGCCAGGATTCTGAAGGTCTCACACCGCGAGAACCTGCATTTCCCCGACGCGCGCCTCGAAAACACGCTTGCCGCACGAACCGCACTGGCGAAGCGGATTCGAGAGATCCGGCCCCGCACGGTAATCCTCCCCTACTGGGAAGGCCGGCACCCCGATCATTACAGGGCAGCCGAGATTGGCTACGAAGCGTGCTTTCTCGCCGGATTGCGCAAAATGGACGAAACGACTGAGCCGCACCGGCCTTACAAGATCGTCTATTCGTCGCTTTACGCCAACGTGACGCCGACGTTCGTAGTCGACATCACGGGACAGTTCGACAGGCGCATGGAATCCCTGCTGGCGTATAGGTCGCAATACGGTGAGGTCCAGGCCAGCGCCGCGGGAGCCACGCTTTTCCCGGACGCGCAGGAGATTCGTGAGCGCCTGGCAGCCATGGCGCGCTTCTACGGCAATCTGATCGGGGTGAAGTATGGTGAGCCTTACGTGGTGAAAGAAACCATGCGCGTGGACGACCTGGTGGCGTTACCCGTCCGGAGCCTCTAGCTGGTACGGCGGGCACTGGCGCAGATAGGTGTGTCGAAAGCGGCCGGATAAACGTCTATAGTGGTGTTTACCATGAAAAAGCCGCTGCTGATCCTGTTCGCAGCGCTGGCCCTGCTGCTGACAGCCAGCGTCGCCGGCGCAGCCATTCTGCCCGACACCATTGGCGCATGGCAAAAGGGACCCGGTGCCCCTGCCACCGTCTCAGAACCGAAGGTCTGGCGCGAATATGGGCTGCAGGATTCGGAAACCGCTCCCTATGAAGCGAACGGACGCAAGTACACTATATCCGCGTGGCGCTTTTCCGATGCCACCGGTGCGCTTTCGGCCTTCGACGAGACCCGGCCCGTTGATGCTAAACCCATCCAGGTGACCGGGATCGGGGAAGCAAATGCGTCGGATGAAGTTGTCGCCGTCGGCAACTATCTGTTTCTATTTAAAGGGTATAAACCGACCGCCGAAGAACTGAACCATGTGGTGGGTACGGCCCCTCACTACGGCCAATCGCCTCTGCCGACCCTGCCCCGCTACATGCCGAGGGACGCTGAGCCGAACAGTGAGCGCTACATCACGGGGCCGGAGGGTCTCGCCCGGTTCGCCCCGTCCATTCCGCCCAGCACGGCGGCTTTTCACTTCAACGCCGAGGCCCAGATGGCTAAATACGGGATCAAAGGGAAGGAAACCACCGTGCTGGTTTTCAGCTATCCCACCATGGAAATGGCGCGGGACCGGGCTCCGCAGTTTGAAAAAATACCGGGAAGCCTCGTAAAACGCAGCGGCCCGCTGGTCGCGATTGCACTCAATTCACCTAACCAGGACGACGCGGAAAGGCTGCTTTCCCAAGTCCGTTTTCGGGCAGAAGTTACAGTATCAGAACATGTTCCGACTCCTAAAGACAACCCGGGCAACCTGTTCCTGAACATTCTCATTCTGTGTGCCGTGTTGGCGGGATTTTGCCTTGTATCGGGCCTCGTGGTGGGCGGACTGCGGATCTTACTGCGACGCGCGGGAGACTCCGGAGAGGGCGATAACATGATCTCTCTGCGCATTTCAGGTAGACCTTAAGTCGATTGGATCGTTCGAATTGCGGGTCTGGATGGGGCCAAAATGGCCCGTTTTTTGGGTTTTGGAACGAAAGTCAAGCGGTTTCCTCTGCTTTTTTAAGCAGCTGAAAAATCAGATTCTTAACCTGTGGATAACTTCCCCTGGATTTTTGCTTGACGCGGATGGACCCGAAACCGTAATATCCAATCACTAAGTTTTTGGCGGTTGCGAAGCCGTTGAAAATGATTCTCCCATCGAACTCATCCAGCTAGTCTGGGTGTAATGAAGCCCGCCTCCTAAAAAAGGCGGGCTTCCTCTTTTCAGGCCCTATTTGGCGTCGCGCCGGCAGCCCTGCACTGTGAGTGCCGTTTTGGGCACAGAGAGCCTTCTGAGGGTCTCCTGAAGGCCGTAAAGGGTAGTTCCCCGATTGACGACTACTTGTGGTAAAAACGCTCGTGGACGACTTTCCCGTCCTTCCAGCGCCGCACGGCTACCTGCGTCATAGAAACTCGGGGACCGTTTTTGAAGCTGAGCTCGTAGCTCCACTCGGAAAAGGAAACATCGCCGCCGACGGCGCTGCTGACGAGTTCCATCCGGTGCCATTCCGCAACGGAATCGACGAACTGCTTCTCATAGGCACGATTGGATCCTTTGCCGGAACGGGCTTCGTCCAGATTTTCCTGCATGACAACGTCGTCGGCATAGTATTTCTCGAAAGCGCCCAGAACATCGCCGGTCAGGATTTGGTCATTTAAAGCTTTATCAAGTGCTGCGAGATCGCTCATAAACGTATGTTAGCTGTCTGATCCGTCCTCACCGATTCATTTTCAGTTACAACTGAGCTGCTTTACCCCAATCGCCGGAGAAGACCAGTTCGGCGAGAGGCTTGCGGGTGCGCGGGCCGGGATTCACAGTGGTTTCATCGATATAACCGATGGCGAAAGCGGCGCCGATTTCAAAGTCCACGGGAATATTGAATTCGGCTCGAGCGTGATCGGCATCGAATCCGCCCATGAAATGGACATGAACGCCAGCCGCTGTCGCTTCCACAGCCAGCGTGGCTCCGGCGGCTCCTGTGTCATAGAGGCCAAAGCGATCGGGAAGTCCATTATGGGTAAAAGTTCGTTTGCCGGCAGTGAAGCCCACCGCCCAGGCGCCCTGAGCCCACTGCTGATTTTTTTCTATCAGCAAATTTAAAATCCGGGCAAACTCCTGGGGCTGATTCTTCGTGGCCACGACGAACCGCCAGGGCTGTTCATTAAAGCAGGAAGCAGCCCAGCGCGCGGCTTCGAAAAGGCGGACCATTTTCTCCGGCTCAACAGCGCGATCGAGAAATTGGCGCGGACTCCAACGCTGACGGACCAAATGATTCAGATCGGCGGGCGGACCGTCCGGAAGTGTGGATTGAGGTGGGGTGTTGGTAGTGGACATTGGTATTGGACTCAAGTTTCTCACCTGCAGATTCGGCTTCGCTCACCCGACAACGCTAGAATCTGATTTACCGCTGAAACATGGCTGACAAGAAACTACAGGTGATCCCGCTCGGCGGGTTGGGCGAGTTCGGGATGCACATGATGGCGTTGCGCTATGGCGATGACATCATCGTGATCGACGCGGGGATGATGTTCCCGGAAGCCGAACTGATGGGCGTCGACATCGTGACGCCGGATCTGACCTTCCTGAAAGAGAATCGCCAGCATGTGAGGTGCCTCCTGCTCACTCACGGGCACGAAGATCACATCGGCGCGGTGGCATTCTTTCTGGCCGAGTTCAGCGTTCCGGTGTATGGCACGGCCTTTACGCTGTCTCTGGTGGAACGCAGGCTTGAAGAATATTCGCTGGACCAGGACCCGATCCTGCGAACCGTTAAGCCGAAGGACATTATTGAAATCGGTCCTTTCAAGGTAGAGTTCATACACGTCACGCATTCGATTGTGAGTTGCGTTGCGCTGGCGATCACGACTCCGGTGGGCGTCGTGATTCATACCGGCGATTTCAAAGTAGACCCGACCCCCACCGACAACGAGTTGTTCGATCTGCACACACTGGCCGATTACGGCAAGCGCGGCGTGCTGTTGCTGCTGTCGGATTCGACGAATGCGGATCGGCCTGGTTATTCGGATTCCGAGAGAGCCGTGCGTCCCCGGCTCGAAGACGTCTTCAATCGCTGCGAACAGCGGCTGTTCGTCTCGTGCTTCAGTTCCTCGATTCACCGGCTGCAGCTGATCCTCGATCTCTCTCAGGAATACGGCCGCAAGGTCGCGCTGGTAGGCCGCAGCATGATCTCCGTTACGGAGATCGCGCACAACCATGGACTGCTGGACATTCCGGACAATGTTCTGATTCGACCGCAGGATGTGGCCCAGACGAAACCATCGAAGGTCACCGTGCTGATTTCAGGCACCCAGGGTGAACCGATGTCGGCGCTTTCGCGGGTAGCCGTAGATAGCCATAAACACATATCTGTAAGCCCGGGCGACCAGGTGGTTCTCAGTTCACGCATTATTCCGGGCAATGAGAAAACGATCTTCCGCATGATCGATCACCTCTCGCGGCGCGGAGCCGATGTGCTCTACGGAAATATGAATCCGCCATTGCACGTCTCCGGGCATGGATCGATGGAAGAGTTGCGGCTGGTGCTGAACCTGGTGCGGCCCAAATATTTCGTCCCGATACACGGCGAATTCCGGCAGCTGGCCAAACATATCCGGCTGGCGGCGCATCTGCATAATGTCGGCCTGAAAGAAACGTTCCTGATGGAGACCGGCGAAGTTCTGGAACTGGACCAGCAGGGCGCGCATAAAGCGGGGCGGGTCACCGTCGGACGAGTCTGTATCGATTCCGGAGCTGTCGGTGAAGTGGTGGGCGATATGGTGATTCGCGACCGGCGCGTGATTTCGGAAGACGGAATCGTGATTCCGATCATCGCTATCAATAAACACACCGGAAAAATCGAATCGGCGCCGGAACTGGTAAGCCGCGGTTTCGCTCTGGAAAACGACGCGGAGTTCATGCGCTCAGCACGTGAAGCCGTTGCGAAGACTCTCGAAGGCTCCAGCCTCGAAGAGAAAACGGACTGGGGCGTGATGAAAGAAAAAATTCGTCAGGACCTGAAGCGATTCATCAACCGTCAGGGCGAGCGCCGTCCGCTGATTATGCCGGTTATTCTCGAGATTTGATTCCTGGCCGAAGTGCTGTAATTGACGCCGCCGACACCAGCTCAGAATGGTACGCTGGAACACTTCGCAGGTTCATGAAGAAATCTCTTAAGTGGGTCCTTAGTTCGGGACTTGTTCTGGCGGCCGTGGTGTTTGCTATGCGACAGCAGAACGCGCTTGATTTGGCGAACAAGTCATCTTCCTTCACCGATCTCGCGGCCGCCCACCGAATTCCTTCACAGGACATCAACCCGCCAGGGAAGGATCCGGAACCGCCTCCTTCCTTTCTGGAGATGGGCGACCCGCGCGTAACCGCACTGATTGTGCGGGACATCGGCAGGACCCCCGAAGGTATGGGATGGCGCTGGACTTTCAGCAAGCCGGCAATGAAGTTTCCGGTGGCTGGTATCAAGGATCAACGCTTCGCGATGGACTTCAGCATTGTTGAAACGGTCTTCCGAACTACGGGTCCGGTAACCCTTTCGGCCTCTATAAATGGACATGCACTCGGAACATTCCGATGCGCTCATCCAGGCGATTTTCATTTTGAAGCCGCTGTTCCCGACGAATGGCTCAAGGGTTCTGACTTTGCGCTCGTAGAAGCATCACTCGATAAGCTCTGGACGTCACCAAGCGATGGCGCCCAGCTGGGATACATACTTTTCCGCGCTGGCTTGCGCAGCAGCAGTAAATAACTATGCTGGCGGCTCTCTCTCCCCTGTTCAGCGCCTGTCTGGTTGTTCTGAGCTGTCTGGCACTTGGTACCGCCCTGCTGCGGCGACTGGGAATCACGCTGACTCGCGCCGAGAATCGCGTATTCGCTTTCCTGACGGGCGCTGCCTGCGTGAGCCTTCTTATTCTGGGGCTGGCGACGCTCCAGCTGATTTACAAGCCCGTCTTTTATACACTGACAGCGACTCTTTTATGGATTGCCTGGGGTCGTAAGCGGGAGACCGAATACGAAACACCACGGCCTGTGCCTCGCTTGCCCATCAAGCTCAGCCTGTGCGTGGTCTTACCATTTCTTGTCCTCTATTTCTTCAACGCGTGGGCACCCGAATACAGTCCTGATGGAAGCACCTATCATCTGGGGTACGTACTTCTGTTTGCAAGACACCACGGCCTGATACCAATCCGCACGCTTTACGGAGCGCTGCCGGAAGGCCTGGAAATGCTTTTCCTGTTTGCGTTTACGCTGGGGCGGCACTCGGCGGCGGCATTGGTGCATTTCTCGTTTTTGCTGGCTCTGCCGTTCCTTATGTTCAGCTATGCGCGGCGCTTCGGCTTTCCCCGAGCCGGTGTTTTGGCCGCGGTGATGGTATTCCTGAGTCCGCTATTCGGCCAGGACGGTGTGAGCGCGTATAACGATGTCGCGCTCGCCGCCGTAACATTTGGCGTGTTTTATCTAATGGAACTCTGGCTCGAAACGAACCAGGACCGTCTTCTGATTCCGGCCGGGATTCTGGCCGGATTCGCCTTTGGAATTAAGTACACGGGTTTCATCGCGGCATTGTATGCGGTCGCTCCGCTCGCCATTAGAATGTGGCGCAGGCGCCGAGTTCTATGGCAGCCGATCGTGATGTTCTCCGCAGCATGTCTGGTGTTCGTGATTCCCTGGCTGGTCAAAAACGCCGTGTATATGCACAACCCTGTTGCGCCATTCCTCAACAGCGTTTTTCCCAATCCGTGGGTTTCGCCCCGGTTTGAGCAATTGTACCGGCAAAACATGGCGACCTATGCGGGTACGAACAATCTGGTGGTGTTGTTCCTGAGTTTCACAGTAACCGGGGCGAAGGTAATCGGCTTCTTCGGCCCGCTGTTTGTATTGGCTCCTCTTGGACTCCTTTCCCTGCGAACACGTCAGGGCAGACACCTGCTGTTAGCCGCAGTCGTGTTTGGCTTGCCTATTCTGTCCAACCAGGGCAGCCGTTTCCTGATGGCGTCGTTGCCGCCGTTAGCACTCGCGCTCGCGCTGGCGGTGGCGAATACGCAATTTGTAGTCCCCACGCTGATCGTCCTGCAGGCCCTGACCTGCTGGCCAGATGTGACGGCAATGTATGCGGATCAATATACATGGCGTCTGACTTCGAAGATCCCCTTTGCCGCTGCCTGGCATCGCCGCAGAACGGACGGTTATCTGCATGATCGAATCGGTCCGACATATGACATCGGAAAGATTATCGATGCGCAAACTCCGCCGGGCAGCAAAATATATTGCAGGGCGTGTCCGCCAGAGGCATACACCGCCCGCGAAGCTTTGCCGACCTACGAGACCTTACTCGGAAATCTCATGGAGGACATGGTTTTTACTCCGAACGAACCCAATCGCAAGCCCACTAAAGTGATCACATTAGGGTTCCCGCGCATCACTGCTTATCGGCTGCGAATCTCCAACCCACACCCGCGCGCCGACGAGGTGTGGCAGATCAACGAACTTCGCATCCTCAACGCCGGCATAGAAATACCCCGCGCGCCCGATTGGCGAATCGACGCCGCACCGGATCCCTGGGAGGCACCGCTCGCCTTCGACAACAACCTGGCATCTCGCTGGTCTACCGAGCAATTCGGGGCCGCCGGCGCTTATATCGAAATTGTTTTCCGACAGCCCACAACCCTGGACGAAGTTACTCTCCAATCCTCTTCGGACCAAACCGCGCAACTGACTATACAGGCAGGCGCTCAGCCGGATAAGATGGTGCAACTGAATCCGTCTATCCGTTCCAGCGTGGTTCCAGTTCCCGTGGGCCTGCGCCGAGCGGCAACGCTGATGTTGAAAACATACGGTTATAACTACCTGATTGCAGCTGATGGGGATTACTTTACAAACGACTACGCGGCCAACGCGGCTTACTGGGGAATCCGTCCGGTGGCAAGTACCGGCGGACTCACGCTTTACCGTCTGGAGTAATCTTGCGTTCGGGTTATTGTTCGGGATTTTTGTCCTGAACATCTACCGGGCCGCAACCCAATCCATCACGATCGATGAAGCCTTTACATGGAGTTCGTTCGCATCGCAGCCAATGGCAGGACTGTTCGCTCCCTACAATGTAAATAACCACGTACTCAATAGCCTTCTCATCCGATTGTCAGTAACCCTTTTCGGCCTCTCGGAGTTTGCATTGCGGCTGCCAAGTGTATTGGCGGGAGGGCTTTATCTCGCTTCCACCTGGCGAATTGCGGCGTTGCTCTTCGGCAGAGGTCCCTGGGCACTCGCCACTGCCGCGCTGCTTTCGCTCGATCCCCTTCTCCTCGACCATCTCTCGGCGGCTCGAGGATATGGTGAGTCGTTAGCTTTCTGGCTGGCGGCTGTTTGTTGTCTGGTGCGAGCACTGGATGATTCAGAGGAGCATCATCTTTTCTCCGCGGGAATACTGTGCGGCCTGGCAATGGCGGCAAGCCCGACGGCCCTGTTTCCCGTAGTAGCAACCGCCGTGGCATGGATTGTTATAAACCGTTCCCGAATCAGTCCGCGCGAGTCGGTTTTCAGTTTCGAAACTATCTCAAATCAGTTCGCAGTACCTGCAATCCTGATTCCCTGCCTGTTAATGGCGATTCCTCTGTCGAGGGCATCAGCCGGTATGTTCTATTTTGGCGCCCGTTCACTTACCGATACGGTACAAAGCCTGACGGACGCTTCGTTCGGCTGGGGTCTGGCCAGTTTGAGCCCGGTTCTCGGTCGACTGATCGGCGCGATACACAATACGGCGTGGCCCGCGGTTGTGGGAGTGTTTGGCATCACCGCGGCTTTAACGATCTGGAAGCTGAAAGGTTCCGACTCTGAATCCACGGATGAACTTCGGATTGATCGAAACCTTGGTTTCTTTGGCCTGATTCTGATTTCGGTGGTGGTCGTGCTTTATGTTGCCCATTGGGGAGCAGGGCTTTTATATCCGCTGTCCCGAACGGGGCTTTACTTCATTCCAATTCTGGTACTGTCTACGTCAACAATCTGCTATCGCTATCGGACAGTCCGGGTGGTTTCGTATGCAGCGTCGCTCACTTCCGCGCTCTGTCTGCTCATCTTTATTTTGCAGCTCAGAATATCTCAGTATGCTGAGTGGCCAGCCGATGCAGGCACGAAAACGATCAGCACTTACATCGGGGCGCATTATTCTTCTACGGCACCGCTGACTATTCGCGCCAGCTGGGAACTGGAATCGGCCCTGAACTTTTACCGGCTTCGTGATCGGTTGAACTGGAAAGAAATCACGCGCGATCCACTGGATGAGCCGGGAGACGTCTGGGTTGTGATGCCTACTGATTCGAGCGCTATCGAAAAGCTGCACCTGCACCCGGTGTACCGGGATAAACTTTCCGGCGTGGTCGTCGCGGATCGCGCACCCGCTCCAGGTCAATAATTCAACTGTCGATGTTGCGCAACAATCAACCTGCCCCTCGTCTGGCAAAAGCAGGCTGGTTGATCCCGGCATTATCGTCGGTTGTATTTCTGCTCAGCGGACTGGCTCTTCTGCCGTATCCCGGCTTACAGAACGACGAATTGTTTTTCGCAGGCCCCCTCTACGACCCCGGCAGTGCATTTTATTGGGTTCACCTCGGCGCGGCCCAGATCCCGCTCATGGTGCTGAGCTACCTCGGAACCCTCAAGACCGGATTGTACGCGGGCTTGTTCCAATTCTTCAGTCCAGGAATCTGGTCAGTACGCCTACCTGTGCTGGGAATAGGCATAGTCACCATCTGGCTAACATGGGCGTGGGCCCGCCGGATTGCGGGGGTTCAGGCTGCGTCTGTCACTACGGTGCTGTTGGCGACTGACACCAGTTTTCTGCTGACTAATACCTTCGATTGGGGGCCGGTGGCTCTCCAGCATGTTCTGCTGATGGGCGGACTAGTGGCAATCCAGCGGTGGTTACAGACGCCATCGAATAAGCGCCTTCTCGCTTTGGGTTTCTTCCTATGGGGCCTGGGGATGTGGGATAAAGCCTTACTCATCTGGCCTCTGATCGGGCTCGCAGTCGCATGTTTTTGCGTATTTCCGCTGGAGCTCCTGAAGCGCCTCCGTGTGGGGACTGTGACAGTGGCGGCACTCGCATTCCTTGTGGGAGCGGCGCCACTTGTGATTTATAACATCGACCAGCCAGGCGCAACGGCTTCCACGAACACCCACTTCACCACTGACGGGCTTTCCAGTAAAGTTGAGCAGCTCAGACGCGCTATCGACGGAACCGCGCTGTATGGCTACATAGTGACTGAAGACCCAGGCCCCGCAACGCTCACGCACCGAACCTTACCGGAGCGAGCAGCCGCATGGGTGGACAAACATTCGGGAAATCATCGCCAGAACGGGATGATGCCAGCCTGCCTTCTGGCGCTGGTTTGTCTGGTCAGCCTATGGAAAAAACCAGTATCGCGGTTGCTGATTTTCCTTCTGATTGTGATGGTTGTGGAATGGCTGCAGATGGCATTCACCCAAAACACGGGTGGGGGCACGCACCATGTAATTCTCATCTGGCCGTTTCCTCTTGTCTTCATCGGGATCGCCTATAGTGCCGCCGCGGACCGTATTCCGCGTTTCGGCGTAACCGCTTTGACGATGACCATTGCACTGCTGGCAGCCGGCAATCTGCTGACAACCAACCGATACTTTGTCGATGCCTTCAGCAACGGTTCGACTGGAGGCTGGACCGATGCGATTTATCCCCTCGCCCGTTCGCTTGAAGGCGAGCGCAGCGCATGGATCGGGTTAGTCGACTGGGGCTGCCTGACGCCTTTGCAAGTGCTGGATGACGGAGACTTGCAACTCTACATGGCGGATGCCAAAGACCGCGCCGAGCTCAAAAAGAATTTGTCAGCTCCCAATCGCTTGTTTGTTCAACATACGGAGGACAAACAGATGATTGCCGGAGTGAATGACCGGTTCCGACAGGCGGTTGCGGAACTGGGATACGAAGAGCAACTGGAGCGCGTGGTCTATGACCGCTTTCAACGGCCCGTGTTCGAAGTATTCCGGGTTAAGGAGTCTGCCACTCGCCGTTAACCATACGGGCGCCGACGTCGGACGGAGCGGCCGGAGTGGCGGAACTGTTAGGTGCGCGATGCACGATGACCAGATTGGCGGCCTCACCATCAGCGATCCGCGCGCCGGGGGCTGGCAGGATCCACTCGCCATTGAGGTCGGTCCGGTCGGAGTTCTGCGGAACCGGTATATCCTTGCGCATCCCTACTGACCGGACTTTGCCGCCGGAGATGACGATGATGGAATCGTCTATCGGGAGGGCGCCGGGCGCAACGATGACGGTGCCTCCGACCAGAACCTTATAGTCCTGCTTCTGGCAGCCCAGCAACAGGGCGGAAACTGCGATCGAAATGAGGCGGACGCGCATGGGAAACCGAAGTATCGCACGGACGCCCGATGACACGTGATAACGTGCGAAAGCATGAATCTTTGCGACCTCTTCGACCTCTCGTTCAAAGGACGCCGCGATCAGGTCGCGCTCGAATTTGCGGAGTCCACCTTCACCTTTGGCGAGATCGACACCCGCAGCAACAGACTGGCACAGTTGCTGGCGCGCAAGGGCCTGCGGACGGGCGACCGGCTGGCCGTTTATATGGCCAACTCCGTCGAGATGATCGATGCCTTTCTCGCCTGCGTCAAGCTGGGCGTAATCTTTGTGCCGATCAACATCCTATATCGGGATCGCGAGATCACGCATATTCTGGGCGACGCGGAACCGACCGCACTTATCACCGATGCGGACCTTCACACGAGCGTTCCCGTGTGGAGGCCGGCTGAGCTGGCGGCTGACGCCTGCCTCCTCGATGATGCGAGGCCCGCAGTGGCGCTGGACGGAGACACGCCGGCGGGCATCATCTACACGTCGGGGACTACCGGCACATCGAAAGGCGCCGTCTTGACGCACAACAACTTCGCGGCCAATGCCGTCAACCTGCTGGCTTGCTGGGAGATTACGGCTACCGACCGTTTCCTGCTCGCATTGCCGCTTTTTCACGTACATGGACTCGGCAACGGCATCCATTGCTGGCTGATCGCGGGGTGCCGGATGCGCCTGCTCGAACGGTTCGATCACTCGACGGCCGCAGCCACTTTCCTCGATTTCCGACCGACGCTCTTCTTCGGCGTACCCACCGTGTACGTGCGAATGCTGAGCTTCGAGAGCGCGGTAGCGCAGGAGATCGGACGGCATGCGCGGCTGTTCGTTTCCGGCTCGGCGCCGTTGCCCGCTCAGATACTGGAAGAGTTCCGCGCGCTCTTCGGGCACACCATCCTGGAGCGCTACGGCATGAGCGAAACCCTCATGAACATGAGCAACCCCTATGCGGGCGAGCGACGGGCTGGCACGGTCGGGCTGCCGCTGCCAGGGGTGTCGGCGCGGCTGCTGGGGCCCGCGCTTGAGCCGGTAGCCGAAGGGGAGACGGGCGAGGTTTACCTGCGAGGTCCGAACGTGTTCGCGGGTTACTGGCGGCGCGACCAGGCTACACGAGAAGCCTTCGTGGATGGCTATTTCCGGACCGGCGACCTGGCGGTTCGTTCGGCCGATGGCTACTACACGCTCTCGGGACGCCGGAGCGACCTGATTATTTCAGGCGGCTTCAACATTTATCCGCGCGAGATTGAGGAATTTCTCGAAGAACAGCCGGAAGTGGCGGAAGCTGCAGTGGTCGCGAGGCCGGACCGTGTGCGCGGCGAGGTGCCGGTGGCTTACGTAGTAGTGGCAGTATTCAATGCAACCGCATTCGACGCGACGACGATCGAGAAGCGGTGCAGAGAGAAGCTGGCGTCGTTCAAAATTCCGCGGGAGTTCGTCGTTGTGGAGAAGCTACCTCGGAATGCGCTGGGTAAGGTTCAGAAGCACTTACTGCCGACAGACAAAACGTGAGCGACGTGGTGATCTCCATGCCAGGCATAAAGGGCGATCTGACTCTCGATAGTCATAGGACCGAGCGCGGGATGGACGAATTGCCTTTTCCAGTCGGCCTCGGCGATGCCCCGCATGGTGATGACCCAGCGTGCATGTAACGCCTCCAGCAGCGTCAGTGATGTTGCAATCGGAGTGACTGCGACGTCGGCGAGCATCGCCCATGCCGCTTCGTCGTAGGGCTTGATAACCGGACGATCTTCGGTCAACGCCATTTTGAATCGCACGTAGGCGTTCATGTGGCTCTCCGGCACATGATGGATGACCTGACGCGCGGTCCAACCGCCCTCGCGATAGGGGGTGTCAAGTTGCTCGGTGGAGAGCCCTTCGGCGGCATGGCGCAAGCGCGCGGGAGCGGTGGAGATTCGATCGATGTAGCCGGTGCGGTCGGCAACGCCGATCGCAGCCGGCCACGAGAATTTCCCAATGGGATATTGGCGGTCGCTCATATTCTTTCCCCCCGTATCAGATCATCGAAATTTTCGCGATCGCGGACGATGCGCCAGGTATCGCCTTCGACCAGCACTTCGGCGGCGCGCGGCCGGGAGTTGTAGTTGGAGGCCTGGACAAAGCCGTACGCGCCCGCGGTAGCGACGGCAAGAAAGTCACCCGTATCGAGCAAAGGAAGGCGGCGATCGCGAGCGAGGAAGTCGCCCGTTTCGCAAATCGGACCAACCACGTCAGCCATCATTTGATCCGCGGGCGACTCTTTCAAAGGAAGGATCTCGTGATGCGCTTTATAGAGAGCGGGACGAATGAGATCGTTCATGGCCGCATCGACGACCACGAATTCTTTTGAAGGACTCTTCTTGCGCTGAAGAACCTTAGTCAAAAGAACACCGGCGGCGCCCACGATAGAGCGGCCCGGCTCGATCATCACCTTCAGCCCTCGATCTCCTACGCCTGCGAGAAGAGCGCTTACAAATTCGGAGACATCGGGTGTCGTTTCGCCGTCGTGATAGGCGATGCCGAGGCCGCCACCGAAATCGAGGTGGCGGATGCTTTTGTTTGACTCGACGAGGCGAATGACTTTGTGAGCCGCTTCAATAATGGACGAATAATCGAGGATTTGCGAGCCGATGTGGCAGCCGACTCCAGCGGCTTCGATGTTGCCGTAGATTTTTGCGCGCTCGTAAACACCGGCGGCTTCCTCAATATCGATGCCGAACTTGTGATCTTTGAGGCCGGTGCTGATGTACGGATGAGTGACGGCATCGACATCGGGATTCACGCGCAGGGAGAAACGAGCTTTCACACCCAGACGGCAGGCAACCTTATCCAGTTGGCCCAGTTCCGCTTCCGACTCGCAGTTGAAACAAGCGATGCCCATATTAAGGGCATATTCCATCTCTTCATCGGTCTTGCCGACGCCGGAGAAGACGACGCGGGCGGGGTCGCCGCCGGCTTTGATGACGCGGTAGAGTTCGCCGCCGGATACGATGTCGAAACCGCTGCCGGCCCGGGCGAGAAGCGATAACACGGCCAGGGTTGAGTTAGCCTTAACCGCGTAACAGATCATATGAGGCGCTGCGCCGAAAGCCTTGTCATAGGCGCGATACGCGTTGAGGATGGACCGGGATGAGTAGACGTAGCAAGGGGTGCCGGTCTCAATGGCGATGTCCGCCAGATTGACCTCCTCACAATACAAACGCCCCTCACGATAAACGAACATTTAAGCTCACTTTCAAGTCACTTTGAGGACAATCAGCGTCTGATCGTCAAAGCGTTCCAGGTTAAAGCGATCGAGGCTGTCGAACACCTCAGCGACGATCGCAGACGGTGCCACGTTCTGGCAGCGGCGCAGAACTTCCACCAGACGCGCACGACCGTATTCATCACCATCGGGGCTCATGTGGTCGGATACGCCGTCTGAGAAGAGAACCATGACGTCGCCCGCGCGCGCCGCAAAAATCACTTCATCGTATTCGCGATCCGGCAGGAGACCGACCGGGACACCTTCCGCCTGAATCCGTTTGACTTCCCCTTCCCGCATCACCATAGGCGGAGAGCCGCCTGCGTTCGTGAACGTGAAAGTTTTCGACGGCGCATCCCAGAGGACGAGCAGCATAGTGAGGTAGCGGCCGGCGACCTGGCGCTGCATTAAAGCATCGTTCAGCGCTTTCATCAACTCCGCGGGATGGGGACGGCGCGGCGCCATGGCTCGCAGGCGGCCGCTAACCATGGCACCGTACAAAGCCGCCGCTGCGCCTTTACCGCTGGAATCGCCGAAGGCGATGACGAAGCGCGAATCCTGATGCTCGAAGAAATCGTAGAGATCGCCGCTGATCTCGCGGGCGGGCCGTAAGCCGATGGCGATTTCGAGTCCGGCGACGGGCGGGGCTTCGGCGGGAAGCATCACGCTCTGGAGTTCAGCGGCCGCACGGAGGTCATCCTGCATGCGCTTCTCGCGCTCGCCGAGTTCCTGATAGAGACGGGCATTCTCGACAGCGATGGCGACAGAAGGCGCCAGAAGAGAAAGGGTGCGGGCGTGATCTTCAGTGAAGTATCCGACTCGCTCACTTTCCAGATTAATGACGCCAATAGTGCGATCCTGCATGACCAGCGGAACGGCGAGCTCAGAGCGAATGCCTACATGAGAAGAGATGTAGCGTGGGTCGGTCAAAGTATCGTCGACGCGTACCACTTCGCGAGACTGGGCCGCGGCGCCGGTGATGCCTTTGCCGAGAGGGATGTTGTCCAGTCGGACGCGCTGATCGAGACGATTACTGAAGCGGTGGCGCAGGACGTCGCCATCGACGAGAAGAATGCTGAAGGCGTCGTAGCTGATTAAGCCGCGAACGCTGGAGGCGATTTTGCTCAGCAATTCGTCGAGATCGAGGATGAAGGAGAACTCCTGCGAGACGCGGGCCAGCGTGCGCAAAGTCCGGTACTGGCGTTCGGCGCGCCGGTAAAGCTGGGCATTATCTATGGCAGCGGCCACACGTCCGGCGATGAGACGCAGCATGGTCCGGTCGTAATCTGTGAACGCTCCGGGGCGGCTCGACTGAACGTCGATGACACCGACGAGACGGTTGCGGGCAATCATGGGCACGCTGAGTTCACTGCGGACCATGTCGGAAACGCTGAGGTAACGGACGTCGGTCTGGGTGTCGGCCACAAGGACTGGCTCAAGGGTGGCGGCGGCGGCTCCGACGATGCCTTCACCGGGGAGGAGCACCAGATTGCGAATGACTTCTTCGCGGTGACCGGCGGCATAACGGATGCGCAGGTCTTTGCGCTTGTCGTTATAGAGAAGGATGGCGAACAGGTCGTAGGGAATTACGCGGCGGACGATTTCGGAGACGCGGGCGAGAAGCTGATCGAGCTCGAGTGTTTCGGAAGTAAGGGTGGCGACTTCCAGCAGGAAGTCCAGCAGTTCACTGCGCTGCCGGAACTGGACGGCCGTTTTTCCTCGCGGCGCAGCCATGTCAGGCGGCAGTCGCCTCGACGATCTGCACGCTGGAACTGGCGCCGATGCGCGTGGCTCCGGCGGCGACCATCGCCCTGAAATCTTCGAGCGTACGAATGCCGCCGGAGGCTTTGATACCCATGGAGGGACCCACTGTACGGCGCATGAGTGCGACGTCCGCTACCGTTGCGCCCGATTTCGCAAATCCGGTGGACGTTTTCACAAAATCTGCGCCAGCCTCCTGCGCGAGACTGCAAGCCAGGATTTTCTGTTCGTCATCGAGCAGAGCGGTTTCGATGATGACTTTGATAATTCCACTGTGATCGTGGACGGGGGCGGCGATGGCCGCAATATCGTCGCGCACGGTTTCTATTTCGCCTCCCAGCAGCGCACCGATGTTGATGACCATGTCAATTTCTTCAGCCCCTTCACGCAATGCAGTGAGGGTCTCAGCGACTTTGGAAGCGGTGCTGCTGGCCCCGAGAGGAAAACCCACCACAGTGCATACACGAACCGAAGAACCACCCAGGATTTTCGCGACCATAGGGACCCAGAACGGGTTGACACAAGCGCTGGCAAACTCAAAGCGCAGAGCTTCTTCCGCGACCCGGCGGACATCCGCGCGAACGGCTTCCGGTTTCAGGATGGTGTGGTCAATGATACGCGCGACGGCACGGTCGAAATTCATTTGGTGAGAGGTGGAAAGACCACCGTAACACAGGAGAGGAAGGCCGTCCTGGGCTATACTTCGGGCTAACAAACGAAAGTGCTTATGGCGGAACATGCAGCATGATTCCGGGATGGACTTAGTTGCATCCATTGGAGCCAGGGTGCTCGATTGCCCTGCCGCCGATCGGGAAGCGCGGATAGCAGAGCTTTGCAACGACGCCGAACTGGCGCAGGACCCCGCACTGGCGCAGCCCGACCTGGCACAGAGGGTCCGGCGATGGGTCACGGGGCATGAACCTACGGGTCAGGCTCTCTCACCGGAAGAGTTACTGGGGCCGGACAACCGCATCGCGGGACGCTTTCGAATCCAATCCTTTCTGGGCCGCGGTGGAATGGGTGAAGTGTATGCGGTGGAGGATACGGAATTGGGCGGACGCATCGCTCTCAAAATGATCCACCCGAATCTGCTGGGCGACCCGGAGACAGCGGCACGATTCCGCAGGGAAATTCAACTGGCACGGCAGGTAACGCATCCGAACGTGTGCCGCGTTTTCGATGTGGGCAAGGACATGGTGAACGGGCAGGAGCGTTTGTTCCTGACGATGGAATACCTGCATGGCGAAGTGCTGTCGCACTATTTGCAGGAGCACGGAGAGTTATCGCCCGAAGAAGCGCTGGCGCTGGTGAGGCAAATGGCGGACGGGCTCGACGCGCTGCACGCGCGGGGCATCATCCACAGGGATTTGAAACCTGGCAACGTGATGTTGGTGGAATCACCATCTGCCGCGCCGAGGCTGGTGATCGCGGACTTCGGTCTGGCACGTGAGATGGCAGACGGTGCGCAACCTTTGACGCGTCCCCTGGCGATTCTGGGCACACCAGCCTATATGGCGCCGGAGCAGTTACTCGGCGAACCTGCCACGGCGGCCAGCGATATCTACGCTTTTGGGCTAATGGCGTTCGAGATTGCCACGGGGCACAAGATCGCGACCGGCCGGTGGGGACCCGAACTGATGGCGCGGGTCACGGAAGACATCGTGTTTCCGGAAGCGAAGCTGCCGCCAGGATGGGAGCCGGCACTACGACGCTGTCTCGATCGCAAACCGGCGGCGCGGCCGCGTAAGGCGAGCGAGTTCGTGGAAATGCTTGCGCTGCCTGCGGTATCGGTGGGCAGTGGAACGGTTCGGACAGAAGTCCAGCAAGCAGGAAGGTCCTGGCGGATACCGGTAGCATCATTCGCAGCGCTCGTGATTGCGGCGGGACTGGGGATCGTTTACCGGCAGCATTCACTCAGGGACAAAAGGGAGCCAACCATCGATCCGGCGGATACGGTGAGGGATCTGCTGGTTCGCTATGACAAGCCGGGAAATCCGGATCTGACTATTGCGCAACTGGCGAAAGCGAACGCGAACGGTCCGCATGCCGCACTGATCCATTACGAATTGGGGCTGGCACGGTATCAGAAATATCTGCAGGGCCTGAACGCCGCCGATCTGGATCAGGCAAAGGCGGAGAGCCTCGAATCCATTCGCCTCGACGCGGATTTCCCGGACGCGCATACGACGCTCGCGCGGATTTATGCGCGGAGTGGGCGGATGGATCTGGCGGAACCGGAAGTGCGCGAAGCACTGCGCCTCGATCCACGCAGTGCCAATGCGTGGGCGGCACTGGGTAGCCTTTTCAGCCAGCGCGGCAGGAGCGCAGAGGCCCGAGAAGCACTGCAAAAGGCGGTGGATCTGGCGCCTGATGACTGGCGCTGGCACAAAGAAATGGGGATTTATCTGCGCGATTCGGGAAAGCTGGAGGAAGCCCGGAAAGAGTTTCAGACCGCTACGCAACTCACGCCGGATAACAGCGACGCGTTCAACGATCTGGGCAATGTCCTGATTCTGGAATCCCGATTCAATGAAGCACGGGGAGAGTTCGAACATGCCATTCAGATCTCTCCGCAGTACCGATATTATTCGGGTCTGGGAACAGCGCTGATCCTCGAGAGCAACTATCCCGGAGCTTTGAGCGCCTTCCAGCAAGCCGTCGACCTGAATCCAAAAAGTTATATGGGATGGGCGAATCTCGGGGCGGCCGCGTCATGGACTCCCGGACAAAAGAACAAAGCCAGCGAGGCATATCGAAAAGCCATCGCACTCGCGGAAGTGCTGCGACAGCGAAACCCGAAGGATACGGTACTTCTGTCGCGGCTCGGCGGTTTTTATGCAGCGACTGACAATCCGGAGAAAGCTATTCCTCTGTTACGTCAGGCGGTGGCGCTCAGTCCGGATTCGCCAGAGGTGACTTACAGGGCCGGTGAAGCTTATGAGATTCTGCACCACCGCGATGAAGCGCTGCGATGGGTTTTGAAGGCGATCAGTCTCGGTTACTCGATGGAATATATCAACTTAAGTCCGGAACTAGCAGGGCTAAGAGCTGATTCGCGCTTTACCGCGGCAACTAAGCAAGCAAAGCGCTGATTCTGATCAAAAAGAAATCGCATTCGGGATTTTGTTGAGCTAGACTGTGACCTACTCACCATGCCCAGCTCAACCACTCTCACGATTACGCTGCCTGAAACGAGCGGCTCTGCAATTACTTCAGTAGAAGTAGCGACCGCTCACGGAAAGACCGTTTTCACAGCCACGGCTGCCGGTTTCAAGAGTTCTATCCCATCGGCAACCTGTACGGCAACTGCCAGTCTCGATTCATTTCCGGGTCCGGGCGGAGACACCACAGGAACGTAAGGAGTAACCGACCACCCTGGCATGAAGCGTGAAAAAATACGCGGAACTCTCGATCTCGATTCGCAAAGGTCTGACACAGGGATCGGCCGAGGCGGGCGCCGCATTCACCTATTTCGTTGAAATGCGGTATATCGGCGCCGATTCGGATGTCGAAACACTGCTGCTGGACAGAGGGCAGCTGAAGTTCGCAGATTTGTCGAATCTGGTCGGCTATGTGAGCGACCCGGCGCAATACGGCAAAGCGCTCAGCGCGGCGGTTTTTCATGGGGATATCGCCGCCAAATTCAAACAGGCACGCGATGGCGCGCGAGACAAAGGCGCGAAATTGCGGGTGCGGGTCTATATCGAGCCGCAAGCCAGCGAATTGCAGGGCGTGCACTGGGAGGCGATGGCCGATCCCGATCCGGATAAGCCGATCGATTTGTTCGCGAGCGAAAGCATCTGGTGGTCGCGCTATCTCGCCAGCGGCGATTTTCAGGAGATGCGGACCCGCGAGCATCCGGAGAAGCTCAAAGTCCTGGTGGTGGTGTCGAACCCTTCCAACCTGACAACGCACAATCCGCCGCTGGCCGCTATTCCGCCGGGACCTGCAGTGGAACTGGTGACAAATGCGGTAGCGGAAGCGTTTGAGAACCGCCTTGTTTGCGAGACATTGGGGAACGGCGAACGAGCTACGGACAAGAACATTATTTCGAAGCTCCGCGAAGGCGTGGACGTTCTCTACCTGATGTGTCACGGCTTTGCCTCCCCGGGGGCGCCGCCGATTCTCTTTCTGGAAAAGCCCGATGGCACGATCGACAAGGTGCAGGGCGAAGTTCTGGTACAGCGAATTCAGGACCTGGAACAACGGCCCAGACTGATCGTACTCGCGTCATGCCAAAGCGCCGGCGCGGAAACGGGAATCAGCCAGGAGGTCGATAAACAGGGCCAGGCATTCGCCGCCGCGATCGGGCCTCGCCTGGCTGCCGCTGGGATTCCAGCCGTACTTGCGATGTCGGGCAATTTTTCGACGGAAGCAGCGAAGGCATTCATCCCTGCGTTCTTTAAGGAACTGGTAAGCGAAGCGGGAGCGGGGCAGATCGATCGCGCCTTGTCTATGGCGCGTTTCCAGATTAAAGATCCGGCGCAGGCGTGGCGACCCGTACTCTTTATGCGCCTGCGCAGCGGGCGGATCTGGTACATCGCGGGATTCAACAAAGAGGACGGGAAGAAACTGCCGTGGGATGCGATCTGCACGGCCGTGACACATGGCGAATTTCTGCCGATTGTGGGTCCCGATCTACCCGCTTTGGTGGAAGGAACGCAGCGCGACCTGGCAACGGCGCTGGCTAACCGGTTCGGCTTCCCTCTGGCGCCGTGGGAAAAAGCAGATCTCCGCAAGGTATCCCAATTCATCCTTACAGACAAGCAACCTGATGATTTGCGAAGTGCGGTACGCGATGAACAGCTTGGCCTGGTCCGGCTGAAGAATCCGGAGTTCGCTTCCGTTCGTGCTGTCGACGTTCTCCCGCGGATCATGGAGGCGAAACTCAAAGATCCCGAGCACCCTTACTCCATTTTGACGGAGCTCAAAGCGAAACTCTATCTGACCACGACGCCCGACATGCTTCTGGAACTGGCGCTCACGCAACAGCGAGGCCAACAACCCCCTGTGCTGCTGTGCTCATGGCGGGACGAACGCCAGAGCATGCAGGATTTCTCAGCCACAGGCGGAGATGCCGTACCCACGCCGGAAGCGCCCGCGTTGTTTTACGTTTTCGGTAAACGCGCCGAGGGGCCAACGTGGGTACTGACCGAAGACGATGTGGTCGATTATCTGATCCGGGCTTCGAGACGCAATGTGTGGCCCGGAGAAGTAGCTGGGGCCATTCCGCAATCCGCGTTGTTCTTTATCGGCTTCCCCGTAGACCATTGGAATCTGCGGGTCTTGCTGCGCATAATCCTGCAGATGGAGTGTTCGGCATTTCTGGTAGGCAAGCCGCATATCTGCGTGCAGGTAAATCCGGAAGAGACCACCCTGGCAGACGCGCTGAGGGCCAAAAGGTACTTCGAAAAGTGCCTGCGAAGTCCTGCCGAAGTCTACCAGGCGGCGAAGCTGCCGACGGGAGAAACGGGCATGGCGCAACAACAGCATTCCATCGATCTGGATATTTACTGGGGCTCGGCAAAGGAGTTTCTGCGCGATCTGAAGAAGCAGCTTGCCACTTATACCGAGACGGAACATGCCACCTGTTGAACCCCCAGCCAGCCAATCGGAGGGCACTGGGTTGGATCACCAGCAACTGGTGAATCCGCCTGAGGTGGTGAACCCATTTGCGGGACCGCGGCCATTGCAGAGCACGGATCCGCTCTTCGGCCGGGAGCGCGAGGTGCGGGAACTCTCGTCGCTGCTGATGTCCCAGCGAATTGTGGTGTTGCACGGGCCGTCCGGCGCAGGCAAAAGTTCATTATTAGACGGACACCATGGCCTGATTGACCAGTTGAAGAAGTCATTCACAGTCTGGCCGAAAGCACGGGTCAACCGGGAACCGAAGCCCACCACGGGCGATCAGAAGGAGATCGCCAACCGGTTCGTCTGGAGCGTAATCAACGATTTTGCCGGAGGGAAAGAGGACGACGCTTTCCGAAACATGACTCTGGTCGAGTATGCAGCCGGACGTATTGAAAAACCCACACTGTTGATTTTCGATCAGTTCGAGGAGATCGTCCGGATAGATCCGGCAGGGGAGAAAAACCGGGCGATCAAAGCCGAGTTCTTCCGGCAATTGGGCGAACTGCTGACCAACCGCCGGATCTGGGCGTTGTTGTGTCTGCGGGAAGACTACCTGGCTGCGCTTGACCCCTGGAAAAAGCTGTTGCCGACCTATCTGGAGAACCGTTACCGCATCGATTTGCTGAGTCCCGAGAATGCCAGAAGCGCCATCCGGGAAACAGCCGAGCAACAGCCGGGTGACGTACAGCGGAAGTTCACCAAAGAGGCACTGGACCATCTGCAGAAGTGCCTTTCCACAACGAGGGAACCGCAGGGGGACACATGGAAAGAAGTAGAAGGCGGCTACGTGGAGCCGTTGCAATTGCAGGTAGTCTGCAAGGACGTCTGGGCCGCTGCCGGCAAAGCCGAGATCACGCTGGCAGATGTGGAAAAGGTGGATATCGGGCAGGCCCTGGCCCGTTATTACGACGAACACACCCGGAACTTTGAGAACCCGCGGGCAGAATACAGAATCCGGGAGTGGATCGAGCACCATCTGATCAGCGCTGCCGGAGCGCGCGAGCAGGTGCGCTATGCAGATGCAATCAGCGCGGGCGTGGAGAGCGCACTCGTCAGACTCATCGATGCGCATCTGTTGCATAAGGACAAGCGGCTGGGAGTCGATTGGGTGGAACTCTCCCACGATCAACTGATTGGACCAGTGAAATCCAGCAATGCCGCGTGGTTCGAAGACCTGAGCGAGTGGGAGAAACGGGCACGCTCCTACGAGTGGGAGACGAAGGAAAGTCTCAAAACCAGACACCTGGTGGCCGATGAACAAAGGGCTCAGGCACGGGCGTGGACTGAGAGGAATCCGAACTCCAAGGTAGATTTAAGCCAATATCTGGCGGCTTGCGATGAGTATCAGAAGCAGGTAAACACCGAGCGCAACCGATCGCGGCAGTTAAAGGCCGGTGTGGCGATTTTCTTCGTGATTGCCCTGGTGGCGATCTATCAGTGGATGAATGCACGCTCTTTGAGAAACTTAGCCCAGAACCGTTCCCGGGCCCAGAGCGTGAGTGCTAGCGCCAAGGACCGCCTCGAGTCGGGAAAGGACGATGACGACCTGCGGGAATTGATGATGAGCGCCTGGTATGCGCTCCAATCCATCTCGATTGGGGGTACTCCCGAGGCGTTTGCGGTTCTGCGGGATCTGACGCTACGACTGCCGCACGTAATGTGGACGGCGGATTTTCAAGGAAGTCCCCAGGTGGAATTCTCTCCTGAAGGCGACACCTTGTATGTGGGAAACGGCCCAAACCTTTATCAGATTTCAACCGCGAACGGGCAGGGCAGCAATAAAATTTGGGCCACTCTGAATGGGGATGGCAAAGAGGGTGCTCAAGCCGAGAAAATAACCTACGTTACCGTTTCGGACGAAGCCGTAGCCGTCGCTCTCCACTCGCACAGTTCGAGCGGATCTGACAGGGTGGCTGTTTTATCGCGTAGCAACGGCGGCGTCAAGCCGGTTACGATCGTGCAACTGCCGGAAGCGGCGTCTGACATTCGACTCAGCCCCGAAGGCCACTGGCTGCTTGCCTACAGTAAGGGCGAAGGCTGGCTTTATGAGATCGGCGGCGATGGCACTCCAAGCCAGCCTCGTCGAATACCGATGGAGTTCCAGCACGCAGTTTTCTACGATGACGGGTTCGACGATGACACCTGGCTGGTAGTTTCGCAAGATCGGAGTGTGACTTCATTTCGGCTCATTGCGGGAGGACGAGGCGATGTTCCCCCTCCAAAATCGGAAACCCTGCCCGATCGCGTCACAGCCCTCGGAGTCGAGGACGACCCGGATTCACTCGATCCCCAGATAGTAGCCGGATGCGCAGGTGGGGATCTATTCCAAAAACCGGCAGACGGATCGACAGGGTTCAAAAAAAAGCTTTCCTTCAAGGGGGTTAACTCGCTGGGCCAGATTAGAGCCGGAAAGGACGGAGAGCTCCGGCTGGTGATTAACTGGACCAATGACGTGACTAGTCTTTGGGGACAAGACAAGGGGGTGTTTATGCCGCTGCCCAGTTTTGAACGGATAGACCCACAGGGTACGACGGGTGCACTGCTCATACCAACCGGGAAGGATAAGGTCAGGTTGCTGGCAGTGGATAAAGGAACTCCGCGCGTACCGACCAGATTCAGGTTCGATGACGATCACGGAGACTGCCAGCTCAATTCTGACGGATGGAGTGCAGTGTGCATGAATGAGGGAAAACTGGAAACCCTCAAACTTGAGGGCGATAAAGAGCACCCAACCTTCAGGGACGAGCAATTCGGAAGCTATAACAAAGACGAGGATGGACTGGCAATCAGCCCGACCGGTGAATATGTGCTGGTTGTAAAGAAAGACAAAATTATCCGGCTCAGGGCCAGTACCAAAGAAGAGAAGGAGCTTCGCTTACCACACGGCCTGGTACCCGGCACGGTGTTTGCGAGCCGGTCATTCAGCGTCGATGGCTCCGGCACCAGAATCGCCTTTGAAAACAAGGGAACTCTGGAGTACGTCGACACAGAGCGGGGCACCTACGAGAAAATACCGGAACTGAAGCTCTCGAATTTCCAGTTCTCTTTTTTCTATGGTGAGGAACGAGACCCCCGTCTCGTCGTAATCGATGAAATTCTGTACACAGTGGATCTGAAGAACAAGAAACTGCTGAACAACAAAAAAGATGGCGTTGACACCTACAATACGGATTTCGTCAGCCTGGACAAATCCGGAAAAAAGCTGCTCACGGGACGGCAGGACGGACACGTCCGGATTCGCCTGCTGGAAGACGAATCGCCGATTGACGTATATTCGTTTCCGCTGGGAACAGGAGATGTAATGCAGGACGTCGCGCTGGATGGAGACCGGCTGACCGGCCTGATTAGTAACCGCGATTCGAAGCACACTGATTTTTACTCCGTGATACTCGATGACGACCAGTTGGTGCAGGATACATGCCAGAAGGTGCAATCTATGTTCGACGAAGCGTTCCCTGCTCCTGCCGTATGCCGGCCTTTGAAATAGAATGCCCTACCCGCGCAATGGAATTAACGGAGATACCGGTGAATATTTGACGCCGAAGGTAACGGCTGACGACATCGTGAAGCGGCAATTTCCCGGCGGTGCGGCAGCCCTCCTCGAGCAGCGTAAAAAGGTTCTGAATGACGAACAACTGTCGGCCCTGAAGAACAAGGTGGATCTGGGGAAAGATCACCTTGGCGTCAAGGAAAACGTTGCCGCCGACAAGCTGGACCAGGCCGGCTGGGGCGTGATCTTCGCGCAGGGCGCGGACCCGGCTATAGTCGCTGCCCTGCGGCCTTTGCTCGATCACAGGAAGCGAGAGGCGGGAACGCGCTACCGGGAACTCGGTCCGGGGAGTGACCCCAACGATGTCAACCGAGGCTACGACCCGGCGAACGACGGCGAGAGCAAGCAGACCTTTCTGACCACACGAGGAGCCCCCGCATCGGGACCGGTGGATCCGGCGCTGATGCCGTATTACCTGCTGATTGTGGGCGATCCGGAAGTGATTCCATTCCGCTTTCAATACGACCTGGACGTTGCGTATGCTGTAGGGCGCCTCCACTTCGATACGCCGCTCGAGTATGCGCGTTACGCAGCCAGCGTGGTAGCCGCGGAAAAGGGAGAGGTTCGAATTCCCAAAAAGATTGCGTTCTTCGGAACGGCGCATCCGGACGACGACGCCACTCAGCTCAGTTCTGAGCATCTGATTGAACCACTGGCAACACAGACCAAGGCAACAAAGGCGGGAGAGTGGGATATAGAAGCGCCCCTGCCCGCGGATTGTAAACGGGATCGATTGCAGAAAATTCTGGGAGGAGCCTCGACGCCCGCCTTGCTCATGAGTGCATCGCACGGCATGGGCGGATTTTCAACAGACGCGCGGCAACACGCCTACATGGGATCTTTGCTTTGCCAGGACTGGCCTGGCCCTAATGCCCCGTGTTCCAATCTCCGCAACTGCTATCTGGCGGCTGAGGACATCACCGATGAGGCCGAAGTAGCGGGAATGATTGCCGTGGTCTTCGCCTGTTATGGAGCCGGGTATCCCGAAAAAAACACGTTCTGGCAACAGGACCCGAAGCTGACTCAACAGAATCAGATCGCGGCGCGCAATTCCGTGAGCCTGCTCGCAAAGAGATTATTGGCGCATCCGAATGGCGGGGCTCTGGCGGTGATGGGTCACATCGATCAGGCATGGGAAACCTCTTTTCAGGACAGCGATACTCTGCCCGCTCTGGCGTCTTACGAAAGCGCGCTGGACGTTCTGATGGGCGGGAAGCCCATCGGCATGGCATCGGAATATTTCAACCAAAAGTATTCCGAACTGGGGAACGAAGTCGGCCAGCAATTCCAGAAAGCATTGAACAACCCGCCGTTCCATTTGCCGGAGGATTCAGTTCAGTTCGCCAATCTACTGACGGCTTGTAACGATGCCCAGAATTACATCGTAGTGGGGGACCCGGCGGTCCGGCTGGTGTTTAGCGATGCGACGACGAGGAAGGTGAATATGGCGGAAATCCAGACAACGACAACAAACGACGCAGCGACAGAGGACGGGATACCGGCAGGAGCACGTTTGGCGACCGCGCCGCTGGGAGCTTCGGTAGCGAAAACCACCCCTACGACGACTACGACAACGACCCTGGCATCTGACTCGCCGGCAAAGGCTTACCGAAACTATGGGATCGGTGACGACATTATGGCCGGACTGAATTCGGCGCTGGAGTCAGTCGGCGATGCGTTGAAGAGCGCCCTGGCGACCGTGACCACGCTGACGGTCACTACGTACACAAACACTTCGCTGGCCCAGGGCAGGACGGGAGCGGTGTTGCGCGCGCAAACAACAATCAGTCTGGGCGGCAACACGGAATCGATCGTTCCGGAAGATGACGGCAAAGTGGATGACGCGGTCTGGAAGATACATACCGACGCACTGGACCGGGCCATTCAGAATCGCACCGAACTGCTGAGGGTGATGCTCTCCGCGGTGGGCCTCGGGAATGCGAAGGCTCCCGGTAAATAAACGTGACGATGGCGGCGCGCAGTCCGGCGAAGAGCGGGGCCGAAAGGGACGCAAGGCTGGCGGAAGCGCTACGAAAGCTGGACGGTATCGCGATCGACGAAGGTCCTGTTGAGGGTGGCAATGCTGAAGACGGTAAAGCCTCCTACGCGGGAATGTTCGATTGGGGCGATTGGCAGGAAGCGCTGGCGGAAGAAGTACGGCAGTTGATGGCCGCCCTTTCCGGTGCACCGGTTCGAACGGAACAGGCGATTACATTCACGGGATGGCAACCGCAATTCGCCTGTGTGTGGCAGCCTCGACTAACAGAAGAAGCTACGCTGGTCCACTGGGCAGCGGTCGATGCACAGAACAACCTGCGCATCAACATACTGCAGGGACTGGCCAGCGTGCTGCGCATCTCTACGGATCTTCTGACAGGGGGAATCGCGCGGAATCCGGTAAGCGCGGTGAGAACGGGACAAGCACTACTCGAGAATGTCCGGGTAGTCTGGAGCCTGTTGCAATCTGAGTGACTACTCCGTCAGCGGTAGGCGGCCGCCTGAATGCCGTAGAGTTCGGAGTACGGGCCTTTCAACGACATCAATTCTTCGTGATTGCCGAATTCTACCAGGCGGGAGCCATCGAGAACTACAATCAGGTCGGCCATGCGGACGGTTGAGAAACGGTGCGAAACGAGGATGGTAATGCGTCCGGTGGCACGGGCATTTACATCGCGGGCCGCCGCGGCGTAACGTTCGAAGAGGGCGTGTTCGGTCTCCGCGTCGAGGGCCGCGGTCGGTTCGTCGAGGACCAGCAGCAGAGGCTGTTCGCGCATGAAGCCGCGAGCCAAAGCCAGCTTCTGCCATTGTCCGAACGATAGTTCTACACCCGCCGGCCATGTGGGACCGAGTTGGGTGTCGAGACCGGAGGCTAGGCGGGTCACGACGTCCGACGCTCCGGCTCGATCCACCGCTGATGTGACTGCGGGTTCGTCATCCATGCGGGGAACGTCGCCCAGCCCGACCGTGTGGACGACGCGAAATTCAAAGCGGAAAAAGTCCTGAAATGCCCCGGCCAGACGCTCCCGCCAATCGGTCGCCGGTACACGCGCGAGGGGAGTTTCATCGAGCAGGATAGCGCCGGATGACGGCTCATACATCTTTGACAGCAGCTTGACGAGGGTTGTCTTGCCAGCGCCGTTCTCACCGACAATAGCGACGACCGACCCCGCGGGCAGAAGCAGCGAAACGTCATCGAGAACGACGCGGGAGGTTCCTGGATAAGTGAATGAAACGTGGTCGAGGCGAATGCCGCGACGGAGCGCCTCGGGCACGGGCAGGTCACCGGATGCGGCGATAGATGCTGCGTAATCTTCCAGCCATGCGAGGCGGCGGGAGCCATCCATCCAGAAGCCGCGCAGGAATCCGATCTCGCCGACGGTGGCTCCGATATATCCCGACAGACGTGCCCCGGCAGCAAGAACGAGCAGAACGGCACTGGCCGGAGCGGCGAGTCCATAGGACACGAAAACGACTGCACCGACATAAGCCAGACCGAACACGGCCCAGGCGAGTGCGTACCACAGGGCGGACCGCCAGCGCGCGGCTTTTATGGGTTCGTACCAGCGCTCCCATGCGGCCCTCCGCTGTTTAAACAGATGCTCACCAATGCCGGTTACGCGAACCTCTTTGCCGGGCGACGCGGTGGTCGCGAGGGTGAAGAGATGGCGGGCCAGACGCCCGGATTGAGCTCCTCGCTCCTGCGCGGCGCGTTCGATATCGGGCCGCCAGGTGGAGGTGACTACCGTGGGAACGGCGAAGACGATGAGAAGAAGCAGTGCGGGGTGAATCGACGCAAGAAGTGCCATTGTGACGCCGAGGCGGAGGATCCAGCCGAGGGTCGAAAAGACCGAGACGTACATGTGGTCGAGCACGAACACCTGGTTGCGGAGCATCGAAAGGCGGTCGAGGTACTCGGGGCGTTCCTGATGGGCAATGGTGGCGACGGAGGCTTGCAGGCGCGCGACGTGGGATTCGAGAGCGATCGTCACTTTGTCACGGAAGCGGCGCTGGACACGGGTGCTGACGGTGCGGAGAAACCATGTCGCGGCCGTTGAGATACCAAGCCCGATGGCGGCGCCGCGCACCAGACCGGGTCTGTGTTCAATAATGCCTTGGCCGAGCAGCATCAGCCAGAGCGCGAGCAGAGCGTCGGGCAGAGCAGCTAATTGGGAGAGCACGAAGGCCGCGAGCATCAGACGCGGTTCATGCCGGTACCCCAGTTTGCACAAGCGCCACATAGACGACAGGGCAGGAGGCAGGGGATCCATGGGAGGTCTGGAATCAGGAGAGGACTTCAAAGGTGGTGCCCTCCTCTTCTTCTTCGGCGCCGGTGAAGCGCTGGGCTTGCAGGTCGAACATAGTACGGTAGCGGCCGCCGAGCGCAATCAATTCGTCGTGAGTACCGAGTTCTACAACGCGGCCTTGCTCAAGGACACAGATACGGTCGGCGTGACGGACGGTGGAGAAGCGGTGGGAAATCAGGATGGTGGTGCAGTGCCGGGTGGCAGCGAGAAGGCGCTCGAATATTTCGGCTTCGCCGCGCACGTCAAGCTGAGCGGTGGGCTCGTCGAGGAGAACGACACCGGCACCGAGTTTTACCGCGGCGAGGGCGCGGGCCAGGGCGATGCGTTGCCACTGTCCTCCGGAAAGATCCGTGCCGCCGTCGTAACCACGGGCGAGGATGGTATCGAGTTCGGCCAGGTTAGCCCCACCAGCGGATTCGAGCGCACGGCGAACCACATCGTCTCTGTCAGGTGAGGAGTTGTCGCCGGGCAGGACGTTATCGCGCAGAGGAAGTTCGAGGCGGATGAAGTCCTGAAAAACGGCAGTGACACGAGAGCGCCAGGAAGCCAGATCGAAGTCGCGAAGGTCTGTGCCATCGATCTCGATGGCTCCCGATTGAGGATCGTATAAACGGCAGAGAAGCTTGGCCAGGGTGGTCTTCCCTGCCCCGTTCTGTCCGACGATGGCGAGGGAAGATCCGGCGGGGATCGTGAGATCGAAGTGTTCAAGGACGGGCGCGCGGCCGGAACCGGGATAAGCGAAAGTGACATCGCGCAAACGAATTTCGCGGGCGGGCCGGTTGGCTGCGGATTTATTACCCGAGGGCAACTGACCAGCGGAGTGCATGGCCGACTCGAGCCGTAACACGGCGGCCACGGGAGCAGATGCGGAATCGAGCGCCCAGCTGAAGCCGCCGAAGGCGATCATCGACACGCCGATGGCGCTTTGCACGTAGATCACAGCCTCCGCGAGAGTGATACGTCCATTGGCGGCGGCTGCGGCGAGTGACCAAAACACGGCGATGTTTGCGGAAGCGACGATGAGCAGGCTCCAAATGACGGGTTGCTCGCGAAGACGCGTGGCGGCGTATTGCAGTTCGTGGAGGCGAGTGCGGCGATTAACGAAACGTTCGATCGTCCAGCCGGCCAGGCCGAAGAGGCGCAGTTCTTTGCTGGCAGGCGGATCGACGGCGAGCCTATAAGCGTAGTCGGCATCGCGCTGCGCGGCGCGCACCTCATCGGTGTTGCGGTCGTGCCAGACACCGCTCTCGCGGAGCAGCCAGTGAGTGGCGAGCCACGCACCGGCGAGGGTGAGCGCTGCCCACCAGGCGTAGCGGGCGAGGATGATGGCGGAGATAACGCCACTGATCATGTCGATAACACCTGTGGCTATGAAATCCATTGATATGGCGAGGGGCGGGCCGGTCATGCCGAGATCGAAATCGCGCGCGACCGTGAGATCGCCGCTCAGGATGGGGTCTTCGAGGTGCCCCATCCCCGGAGGACGCACACAGGCGGCCGTGAGCTGATCGTAAAGCCAGGCGGCGGTGCGATCTCCCAGGTTGGAACTGATGGTCTGATGGACCGGGCTGAGGATTTGCAGCAGGACGAATACAATGCCGGCGAAAGCGAGAGGCAGGGCGAGCGAGCGGTTCTGCTGAACGGCGCCGACGAGCACACCCGTTGCTATCGCGAAGGCGGAAGGGAGCACGCCGCGCAGGAAGACGGCGATCCACCAGGCTGCGGCCAGGCCCGGTGCGGCTTTGGGCAGAACCGCGAAAGCCTGCCACTCCTTCCGCGCGCGCAACCGCTTGAACATCCCTGCATTCTGGCACAGAAACCTGTGAGAAAACAGTCTTGACAATAGCGAATAAAAGGCGAATACTGACAAGGTGCTGTTCGGCGATTCTCCCAAACCGGGTCTGGTTGGAATCGCAAAGCTGGCGTCCGAGGGCGAAGTACTGGAGGCGAAACGTGCCGTTCAATACCTCGAGATCAAATGCCGCTCACTGCTGAACCGGACCAGACCCGGAATGCCGTTCGCGTGGAGTTTGAATCCGTATCGCGGATGCGAGTTCGGATGCCGCTATTGCTATGCCCGATACACGCACGAATTCATGGAACTGCGTGACCCGGCTGATTTCGAGGACCGGATCTTCGCCAAGACTGAGATCAAGGCGATTTTGCGGAGCGAACTCAAACGGAATGATTGTAAGGGCGGAATTGCGATTGGAACGGCGACCGACCCTTATCAACCGGCCGAACGCAGGTTTGGACGCACGAGAGCAGCGCTTGAAGTATTTGCGGAACAGCGCGGGCTTTCGATTTCGATCATCACAAAATCGGATCTGGTGGTGCGGGATATCCCGCTGTTCGTGAAAATTGCGGAACATAACCGCATCAGCGTGAATGTGACGATTACTACTCTCGATCGCGATCTGGCGCGAGCGCTGGAACCGCGCGCGCCGCGGCCGGATCTGCGGCTCAAAGCAGTAGAGGCGATTGCGAAGGCGGGAATTCCGACCGGGGTTTATCCGAATCCAATCATGCCGGGAATCACCGATGATGAGCGCAAGTTGGACCGTCTCGCCAAAGCAGCACGTGACCGGGGAGCCACGCATTTCGGAGGCGGAGTATTGTTCCTGATGCCGTGCTCGCGGCGGGTTTTCTTCCCTTTCGTGGCAGAACGGTTTCCTCATTTGATGCGGCGCTACGAGGAAAGATATGGCGCGGCGGCGTATTTGAAGGGAGAGTATCGAGAGGTAATCAGAAAAAGAATCGCCGCGATTCGCGACAGGTATGGGCTCGGTTCGAGCCCACCCTGGCGGGAAATCGCGGCGGATGAAACACAAGGCTTGCTGTTTGATTAGAACGACAAGCGAGCCGATATCTGCAACTGGCGTGAACCCCAGAGCAAATTGCTGGTCGCGCTGGTCGTCAGGAACGTCGGGCTGGGAACGAGACAGGCGTTAGTATGGCCGGCACAAGCTCCGGATCCAGCGGCCGAGTAAGTGAACCCAGTGGTGTTCTCGCTCGAGACGTTGGTGTGGTTAAACAGATTGAACGCCTCACCGAGGATGGAGAAACGCATACGCTCCCTGATTTTAAATTCACGTGCAATGCGCAAGTCCACGTTGTAGAAATTGGGCAGATTGAAACCGTTGCGGGGCAACCAGCCAGCCCGGCCCGCGGTCGGACTGGCGTTGGAAGCTTCGCCACCCGTCAAGCCACCATCGAGTGGGCTGGGGGTTCCGGATATGAAGGCCGTTAACGGCTGACCACTACTCATAGTGATGATGCTGGAGAATGCCCAGCCGTTGGCGATCATGCTGGCCGGTTTGTTGTTCAGCTTAAACGTTGGCATGTAAACAACGTTGCCCACAAACCGGTGACGCTGATCGAGGTCGGAAACGCCGTATTCCGCCTTCAAGTTCTTCGGATCGACCGGCAGGTCGCTTCCGTTAAATGTACCGTTCGAACCGGCAACCTGCGCGCCATCGGTCGATTTGCTCAAGGTGTAGTTGAAGGTGAATTCCAGACCTTTGCGCATGGGGCGACGGAGAGTAATAGCCATCGCGTTGTACCAGGAGTTGACAGTGCTTTGTCCGACGAAGATTTCACCTGTCGGATCAATGCGCTGAGTGTAGAACGGTACGGTGTAGGTCTCGGCGGTGCCGCCACTCGAGTTCAGAATGTCGTAACTCTTCGTGGTGGTGGAGGGCGCGAGGTTCTGATCGGTAAAGATCGGCAGATGCAATCCGCGACTCAGTAGATAGGTTGCGGAGAGATCGAGTCCACCCGGAAGCTCGTGTTCGATAGCTACCTCGCCTTCATGCACCAGGGGATTGACGAAGTTCGGTGTCTGACCACGCGCCGACTGAGTGAGTGCCGGGGGAGTAAAGGGCGTAATCGTGGGAGTCAAAGCACCGGCAAATGGTGATGCAAGGGCGGGTCCGGGTGCAGAGAAAATCAGGTTCGGATACGAAAGCTGTGGACAGGTGGTGGGAGTGCAGTTGAATGTCTGCTGAATTACGCCATTTTCCACTCGCGTCGCATAGAACGTAGTGTTGGTGGTCTTGGCATAGTACATTCCGTAGCCGCCGCGGACGACGGTACCCTTCATTGCCTGCCAGGCGAAACCAAGACGAGGCTGGAATTCATCCTTCGGAACATTGATGGTTGACGTATAAAGCGTGGTAAGAGGCGTCGCGAGATTGGGCTTGGGCGGCGCGGGAATCGTAGTCAGGTCGTAGCGAACACCGAGGTTCAACGTCAGACGCTGCGTGGCTTTCCAGCTGTCGGTTACGAAGCCGGCGTAGTCGTTATCCCAGAAGTCGTCTTTGCCTACACCGGTAACCGGATCGGTTACCTGGGTGAATGTGTTGTAGTGCTGACCGGTGTGCCCATCGCCGACGTTGATTCCATAAACGTCATCCACCCAGTTATTGAACGCCGTGCCAGCAGCGCCGGTGTAGCTGTATTGGCCAGGACCATTGAACAGGTTGATCATCACCTCATGAATGAAGTTGAGATCGAAACCGGCTTTGATCGTGTGGCGGCCATGAACGATGGAAACAGTGTCAGACGTCTGGGTGCGATGTTCATCCGGCTCGGCCGTGCGGGGCAGAGCGTAAAATTCGCCATAAGCCATCACGTTGGAGATGCTCACGTAAGGAGCCGGAGCATTGGATCCGGCAACTTCGAGATCTCGTCCCCATTGATAGCGCAGGTTATTGACAATGTTGTTGGTAATGATGGTATCGAGATTGGTAACGAAAATACGTTCGTGAAACACGTAGCTGCCGTTTGTGCCGAGCGAGGAGTTATTGCTGCTGGGGGATGTTGTGTAAGAGTTCGGGGCGTTGTAGTTCATCCAGTCAAACGAAGAACTAACATGATTTTTTGAGTTGATCTGATAGTCCAGTTTGCCGAAGCCCACATCCTGATTGGTGGCGCGGGGAAACTGTCCCGTCTGACCAGCGAGAAACGCGTTAGCAGCGGCGCACTGAGCGGCTGTCACCTGGACGGCGGTACACGGAATGGAACGGACCGTGGATGTGTAAGTCGTACTGGTGTAGGTAATCGGGTTCACCTTACGGGACCCGTCATAGGTGCCGAAGAAGAAGAGCTTGTCCTTGATGATCGGGCCGCCGACGCTGCCACCGAACTGCTGCCACTGATGGATAGGCTGTGAATAGATACCCTGCGACTTCGGCAGGGAATCGAGCGCATTGAAGCTCGGATAGCGCAGATAGTAGAACAAATCGCCGTGAATCTGATTGGTGCCAGACTTTGTGACTGCGTTTACTACACCGCCAGCAGCCTGTCCGAGTTCCGCACCGAAGTTACTGGCGCTCACCTGATATTCCTGAATGGAATCGAGACTGAAAACGTAGGCACCGCTGAGAGCGCGGCCACGAGCTTCGGAGAACAGAGCCTGGTTGTTGTTGGCTCCATCAACCGTGTTGCTGTTATAGAGACCGGAGATGCCGCGATAGGAAACCATACCGCTGGTGCCATCTGTGGTCACGTTCGGAGTAAGCAGGACGAAGCTATCCCAGCGGCGCCCGGCGATCGGCAGATTCTCCACGGCCGCCTCACTGACTACCTGGGACTGTTCGGTCTTCTCGGTGTCGACGACCGGTGTCTCGGTAGTCACCGTCACAGCTTGACTACCGGACTGAATGGTAAGGGCAAAATCTATGCCCAGGGTCTGTCCGACCTGAAGATTCAATCCTTTTCTTTCGGTAGTGGTGAAGCCTGCTTTGGAAGCTGTGACCTCATAGTTACCGGGCTGCAGGAAGGCCGCAGTGTAGATGCCAGCTTCATTCGTCGCGACATTACGATCAATCCCGGTGTCAACAGCATGAACCGTCACAGACGCGGCGGGGACTACGGCACCAGTGGGATCTGTAACGGTTCCCGCGATACTGCCGGAACCAGCGGTCTGGGCAAACAATCCGACACTCAAGAGCGCACCGAGCACAAAGGGTATCAACATGGGCCGGAGAAAACGAAACTGTGGCTTCTTCACTTTCAGAACCTCCTGAATTTAAATACTTTGCTGTTCAGCTCTAAGACGGGGGAGCAGAAGCGGGGGAGCGAGACGACAGAAAACGAGAACTTTTCGCCAGTGTAACATGATTGTAAAAAAGAAGATGTTGGGCGGTGGTGCCATTGCTCTGCGGCCAACGATTCGATCGCCAGGGAGGGGTTAGCTACAGTCACGTCTTTCGTCGCTGAGGTGGCAACCTGACCAAAGACTGGTTGGACTTTTCCTGCGGAAATAGCGGCTGCAAATACAAAGAGCGCAATTATTCTCGCTTGTATACCCATGCGAACAGAGCCTCCCTATGTGATCCCCTGGGCCAAAGTGCTGCAAAGGATGCGAGCCTTCGCGCCAACGTTCGGCTCTTAACTTATAGCAGCGAAACGTCAATAATAAGTGACAGCGGGGGATAAAGTATAGTACTTATTTTGCCGGTGCCAGCGACCTTCCGGGCGGGCCAAATGTACCTCTGCTGTAAAATTCATTATGGAGTCTGGAGCGTGCGAGTTCACGCTGAACGGGACGGTGGTCAGCGAAACGCATTCCTGTGCGCAGACTACGCTCCTTGATTTCATACGTGCACGTCGTTTGACAGGCGCAAAAGAGGGCTGCGCGGAAGGCGAGTGCGGCGCCTGCGCTGTGCTTCTTCTACGAAACACCCCCACCGGAACCGCTTACACCTCGGTCAACAGTTGCCTGATCCCTTTGCCCGCCATGGCTGGCCAGGAAGTATTCACCGTCGAAGGATTAGCTGATTCCAAAGAACTTGCCGCCGCTCAGCAAGCGATGGCCGCCGCTGGTGGATCGCAATGCGGTTATTGCACACCGGGTTTCGTCGTCAGCATGTTCGCCGAGCACTATCGCCGGGAAGAACGACCGCCTGACCCCCATTCGCTCGGAGGAAATCTGTGCCGGTGCACTGGATACCGCCCGATTCGGGATGCCCTGCTTTCGCTCGGCGATCCGCCGGCCGGCGCGCATCGAGAACGTCTGGATCGTCCCGCACCGGAATTGCGCCCTTATTCGTATGTGTCGGACTCCGGACGATTTACTCGCCCGGAAGATCTAAGCCAGTGCCTCGAACTGATCGGTAAAGATCCTGCAGCCCGGCTGGTGGCGGGTAATACCGATCTGGGGGTGCTGACGAACCTGAGCGGCCAGCGTTTCCAGCATCTGGTCAGCGTGGAAAATCTCGCCGAGTTGCGCGAATTTTCGCAAGGGCCGGAGGCTGTTGAGATCGGGGCCGGACTGACGCTCACGGAAATCGCTGAGCGCTGGACGAATGCGCCGCCCGTGTTTTCTGAATGGCTGTCGCTTTTTGCGTCACCGTTGATCCGCAATCGGGCCACTCTGGGCGGCAACTTGGCGACCGCTTCGCCGATTGGGGATTCAGCGCCGCTGCTGCTGGCCCTCAACGCATCCGTGTGCATCGTGGGTCAGGCAGCGAATCATCTGATCGAACGGCGCATTCCGCTCGAATCGTTTTTCACTGACTATCGAAAGACCGTGCTGCAGCGAGGTGAACTGATCCGGTCGATTCGGATTCCCAAACCATACCCCGACCTCGCCCGGTTCTACAAAATCGCCAAACGCTCCATGGATGACATCAGTACCGTGGCGGCGGGGATGGCGGCCTGGACTGCTGAAGGTGGACGCATTGCCCAGATTCGCGTGGCATATGGGGGCGTTGCCGCTACACCCGTACGCGCTTATGGTGCGGAAGAAGCGTTGGCAGGCACGCGGGGTTTGGCTCGGGATTTTGAACGCGCTCGCAGTGCGGTAAAAAACAACGTCAGCCCCATGAGCGATCACCGCGGCTCGGCACGTTACCGATCCGCGATGGCCGAAAGCCTGATAGAGAAATTTGGCTTTGAATTGCGGGGGACCGCGGCGTGAGACTCACATTATGAGAATTGCCGGCGAGCGGATGCCTCACGAGAGCGCGCGCGGCCATGTCACCGGTGAAGCGCTTTACACAGACGACCTCGCTCTGAGGGTGGCTGGCGTATTGCACGCCTGGCCGGTGATGGCGCCACACGCACATGCGATGGTTTCGAAGCTGGATGCAACACCCGCGCTGAACGAACCGGGAGTGGCGGCAACACTCACGACGGAGGACGTGCCTGGTGAAGGTGATTCCGGGGCCAGCCGTCACGATGAACCGCTTTTTCCGATTGAAGTCGTCTATCATTCCCAGCCCGTGGCGTGGGTCCTCGGTGAAACGCTGGAAGCAGCGCGGCTGGGTGCGGCGCGCGTCATCGTGGAATACCACCCATTACCGGCGATCCTCACTATCGAAGATGCGGTTGCAGCCGGGAGTTTTCATTCCGGGCCACACGAGATCCGGCGCGGCAACTCCGCCGCGGCGATGGCTGCGAGCCCACACCGAATCGAAGGCGAATTGTTCATCGGCGGCCAGGAACATTTTTATCTGGAAACGCAGTGTGCTCTCGCGCGGTTCGACGACGGCGGCGGAGTCTTTGTCGAATCATCCACACAGCACCCGAGCGAAACGCAGGAGATCATAGCGCGAGTTCTGGGCCTGCCGCGCAATCAGGTTACAGTGCAATGCCTGCGTATGGGCGGAGCTTTCGGAGGCAAAGAGACGCAGGCCAATCCCTGGGCTGCGATCGCAGCTCTGGGTGCCTGGAAAACCCGGCGGCCCGTCCGAGTGAGACTGCCACGCAAGCTGGACATGATGCTGACGGGCAAGCGCCATCCCTTCCAGACCCGTTTCGCGGCCGGTTTTGCCGATGACGGAAAACTGAACGCGGTGGATCTGGAAATGTGGTCGGACGGAGGCTGGAGTCTGGATCTTTCCGGGCCGGTACTCTGGCGCGCGCTGTTTCACTGTGACAACGCCTATCTGATTCCTGCACTGAACGCCACCGGCTGGGTGGCGAAGACGCATAAAACTTCGCAGACTGCATTCCGTGGGTTCGGCGGACCGCAGGGAATGATTGTGATCGAGGAAATTCTGGATCGCGTCGCTCGCACTCTGGGGATCGAGCCCCACATCGTTCGTGAACGGAACTTTTATCGCGAAGGCGACGTGACCCATTACGGACAACCCGTGAAAGATGCCGCCCGCATTGAACGGATCTGGGACCAATTGAAGGAAACCAGTTCATTCGACCAGCGCCGTGAGGAGACCCGAAACTTCAACTCGGCGAGTACGCACGTGAAGCGCGGCCTCGCGATTACGCCGGTTAAGTTCGGCATCTCGTTCACAGCCACCTTCTACAACCAGGCGGGTGCGCTGGTGCTGGTCTATCGCGATGGCAGCGTACAAGTGAATCATGGCGGCACCGAGATGGGGCAGGGGTTGAACACGAAAATTATTCAGATTGCCGCGGAATGTCTGGGCGTCAGGAGCGACGCCGTGCGGCTGATGCCCACTCGCACGGATAAAGTACCTAACACTTCCGCAACCGCCGCGTCGGCGGGAACAGATCTGAATGGCGCTGCCGTCGCCGATGCCTGCAAACAAATTCAGGACCGGATTCGTCCCGTAGCCGCGCAACTTCTGGGATGCGGCGCGTCGGAAGTGCGCTTCGAAAATAGCCGCGTGAACGGACCGGAGCGCAGCATTGATCTGGCCGAAGTGGTTGAATCTGCGTATAAGCAACGGATTGCGCTGTTTGCTCACGGCTATTATCGAACGCCGGAGATCCACTTCGATCCGCACAAGGCCGCGGGCAAACCGTTTCACTATTTCGCCTACGGCGCGGCGGTCAGTGAAGTGGAAATCGATGGTTTCACGGGCGTCCACCGCACCCTGCGTGTCGACATTCTGGAAGACGTGGGCGATTCGGTTTCACCGCTCATCGATCTGGGCCAGATCGAGGGCGGCTTCATACAAGGCGTCGGATGGCTGACGATTGAAGAGTTACTGTGGGACGCGGAAGGGCGTCTCTCGACTAACGGCGCATCCACTTACAAGCTGCCTTCGTGGCCGGAACTGCCGGAGACGTTCAACGTGTCGTTTCTGAGCCGCGCCGCGGAACCCGGCGTGATTTTTGGCAGCAAAGCGGTGGGCGAACCTCCCTTGATGCTGGCGATTTCGGTGCGTGAAGCACTGCGCGACGCCATAGCCGCGTTTGGCGATGGCGGGGTAATCGAACTCGACAGTCCCGCAACACCGGAGCGGATCTTCTGGGCGATCGAGAGTGCGCGCCAATCGCGCCGGAGCCGCGTGTCGCATCAGCACGACGAAGTCAGACCTGCCGGAGCCACCTACGCGTGAGTGCAGGGACAGGCATCGAGATCATTCGCGCCAGTATTTTCCATACCCCGGGAAACCCATTTCTCGACAGCCGGGCACTGCAACATTTCGCCGACGGAGGGCTGGCGATCGATGGCGGACGCATTCTGGCCTGCGACGATTACCGAACCCTGGCGGCAGCCTGGCCCGACGCAACCGTGCGCGACTTACGCGGGTCGTTTCTAACCCCGGGCTTTATCGATACGCATATTCACTATCCCCAGGTGCGGATCATAGGAGCGCTCGGCTATTCCCTGCTGGACTGGCTCGAACAAATTACGCTGCCGGAAGAAGCCCGGCTGGCGGATGTCTCCTATGCCGTTACGATTGCCGAGGAGTTCGTACGAACACTGGCGGCTCACGGAACAACGTCGGCTCTCGTATTTGGTTCGCATTTCGCGCCAGCGACCGGCGCCTTATTCGAAGCGGCGCGGCGACAGGGCCTGCGCATCACCAGCGGACTCGTATTGGCGGATCGCAATCTGCGCCCCGAACTATACCAAACACCGGAAGACGCTTATCGGGAAAGCCGCACGCTGATCGAACGCTTCGAAGGGTGCGGACGCCTGAACTATGCGATCACGCCGCGATTTGCGCTCTCGGCATCGGAGGCGATGCTGGAAGTCTGCACAGCCTTACTCGAATCGGCGGAGGGGCTTCGGTTTACCACGCATATTAACGAAAGCCTCGCCGAGGTGGAACAGGTCCGTCAACTTTTCCCGTGGGCTCCTGATTATTTGTCCGTTTATGAACGCTACAAGCTGATCGGCAGGCGTTCGGTGCTGGCGCACAATATCCATGCCAGCGACGATGAGATGGAGCGGATCAGCGTTCGGGGTGCCACTGTTTCGCACTGCCCAGGCAGCAACACGGCTCTTGGCAGCGGCATTTTTCCGCTAGCCCGGCATGTTGAACGCGGAGTGCGTTGCGCGCTGGGAACAGACGTAGGCGGTGGGAATGGCTTCGGCATGATCAAAGAAGCACTGATGGCGCATCTGATGCAGCGCGTCGCCGCACGGCCGTTCACGCTGTCGGCAGCCATGATGCTTTATCTCGCCACACGGGCGGGCGCCGAGGCACTGGCGCTCGATGAGGAGACGGGAGATTTCGCTGCGGGAAAAGCCGCTGATTTTGTGGTGATCCGCCCGGCCACGGACAGCGATTTGAGCCATCGCCTGATACGCGCGGAAACCCCGGAACAGATACTCGCCGCGCTTTTCACGCTCTCGACTGATGAGGCGATCGCTGAAGTTCGTGTGGCAAACGACGTTGTCTTCTCCCGGAGTACGGAATGACTATCGACGATATCGACACTCTGGACCCATTGGGCCTTGTCGCGCAACTGGGCAGCATTTATGAGCATTCACCCTGGGTCGCAGAACGAGTTGCCGGACTGCGGCCGTTTGGAACCAGAGCGGCGCTGGTAACCGCGATGCGCGAAGAAGTCGAACGCGCGTCTGAAGAGGAGAAGCTGACGTTGCTTTGCGCACATCCGGATCTGGGAACTCGCGCACGTGTCAGCTCCGCTTCGGCCAGCGAGCAAGCGGGCGCCGGACTTGACCGGCTCACACCCGAGGAATACGAGCTTCTGACCGATTTAAACACTCGTTATCGGCAAAAATTCGGTTTTCCTTTTCTCTATGCGGTGAAAGGCAGTGGCAAATCGGTTATCCTCGAATCTCTTGCGCTCAGACTGGGCGCGGAACGCGAAGCCGAATTCGCGGAGGCGATGCGGCAGGTCCACCGCATTGCGGAATTTCGTCTCACAGATTTAATTCAGGAGCAATAAAATGCGCGGCTTCGCAAGTGGGCGTAAAAAGAGTTATTACGGTAAAGGCGACGTATTGGTTTACCGGTTGCACCGGCAGGACAACGCGCCTGCAGGACAGAGTCCGGTCTTTGGGGCCAGCGTCATGATGCTGCTCTTCGGCGATGCGTTCTGGCCGACTTACGTTACTGGTGACAACACGAATCTGATCGCGACTGACTCAATGAAAAATTTCATTCAGCGCGAGACCATGAATTTTCCGGATGGCGATCTCGAATCGTATTGCAAGTTTCTGGCAGAGAAGTTTCTGAACAAGTACACGTACGTAGAAGGAGCGCAGATCGGCGCGAGCGAGGTGCCCTATGCGGGCATCGGCAATCTGGGGGTTACGTTCATTCCCTCCGGACCGGAAAAAGCTTTCGCGCAAATTGAAATCACGCGTTCGAGCGCCGGCTTATCGGTCGCGGAAATTCGATCGGGAATTCGGGGATTTCGCCTGCTGCGGCTCAACGGCAGCGCTTTCCATGGTTTTGTCCGCGACGAATATACGACGCTGCCCGACATCGCTAACCGCCCCCTGCATATGTGGCTTGACCTCGACTGGACTTACACGGAGACTGCCGCCGCCTGGTCGAAAGGCTCAGTAACTCAAAGTGTCAGGACCATTGTGCGGGAAGTGTTCGACGCGTTCACATCGGGGAGCATTCAGCAGATCATTTATGAAATGGGGACCAGGATTCTGAAAGATCTTCCGGCAATAAATGAAGTAAATCTCGAAGCCAACAACCGAACCTGGGACACGGTCGCGGAGCAGGGGGACGCAGTGGGAATTTACACGGACGCTCGGCCTCCGTTCGGATGCCTCGGCCTGACGCTTCGCCGCAGTTGAAAACGTGCAGTCCTAAACTTTGTAAATAGATGGCGCGCATATCCACACACGTACTCGATACCAGCAAAGGATCTCCCGCGCCGGGGATCGCGGTGGAATTGTATTTCAAAGGGAAACTGGTCAGTTCGGCTCTAACCAATGCGGACGGCAGGACTGACGCGCCACTGTTGAATGCCGCCCGCATCGAAACCGGCAATTACGAATTACTGTTCCGTGTCGAGGAGTATCTGAAATCCTCCGGCGCACCCCTGACTGACCCGCCATTTCTGAATGACATCACCATTCGGTTCGGAGTCGCCGATGGCGAAGGAAACTATCATGTCCCGCTGCTGTTGGCGGCGCATGGCTACTCGACTTACAGAGGATCATGACCGGCGTCACTCATCATGTCATCAATCGGTGCTGGGAGATTGCCGCGTTGACGGAGGAACCGGGCCGGATCACACGTACATTTCTCTCTGCTCCCATGCGTGATGTGCATCATCTGCTGGGAGAGTGGATGGAGCAGCTCGGCATGCGGGTTCGCGTGGATGCCGCGGGCAATCTCCGCGGAGTCTTGGGAGCGGGGAAACAGAAACTGGTGATCGGTTCGCATCTCGACACGGTCCCTGATGCCGGCGCATTCGATGGCATTCTCGGAGTGGTGCTCGGCATCGCTCTGGCAGAGGCTTATGGAGAGCCGAATAACATCGCCCTCGAAGTGATTGGATTTTCCGAAGAAGAAGGAGTACGATTCGGCAAACCTTTTATCGGCAGCCGCGCTTTTGTGGGCACCCTCGACGAATCGCTGTTGACCGGGGATGTGACCGAGGCCATACGCGCTTACGGACTCAACCCTGCCGACTTGCCTGAAGCGCACTTCGATTCCACCACAGCGGCTTACCTTGAGTTTCATATCGAACAGGGGCCGGTGCTCGAGAGCCTCAATCTGCCGCTCGGAGTCGTGAATGGAATTGCCGGACAAAGCAGGTTCAGTCTGGTCTTTGCAGGACAAGCGAATCACGCGGGCACCACGCCCATGCCGCTCAGGCGCGACGCTCTCGCGGCAGCAGCCGAATGGATTTCGCGGGTAGAAGCGCTGGCAAACAATGAACAGGGGTTGACGGCTACGGTCGGTTCCATCCGCGTTGAGCCAAACGCTGGCAACGTGATTGCGGGAAAGGTAACCGTGAGTCTTGACGTCAGACATGCGTCAGATGCGGTTCGGCAGACGTCCGTACGAACGCTGCTAAGTGCGGCAGAGGAGATTTGCCAGCGCAGGGGCATTACTGTTCAGGCGGAACAAAAGATGGATCAAGCCGCGGTTGCGATGGATGCGCAGCTTCGGCAAACGCTCGCGACAGCAGTGAAGGACGCCGGGTATCCAGTCCACTACCTGACAAGTGGCGCCGGGCACGATGCCATGATTGTGGCACCATACGTTCCCAGCGCAATGCTCTTTCTGCGCAGCCCGGGCGGTCTCAGCCATCATCCCGATGAAGCGGTGTTGCCGGAAGATGTCGATGCGGCGGTTTCTGTGGGCCTGAAGTTTATCCGCGCTATGGAGGCGGAAAATGTTTGACGTCGTAGTCCGTGGGGGAACGGTGGTCACGCCGCAAGGCGCAATCGTAGTGGATATAGGAATTCGGGATGGTCGAATCGCGGAGGTCGGCGCGGAACTGGCGGGCGGCGCGAAAGAAATAATAGCAGCGGGATTCTCCGTACTGCCGGGTCTGATCGATATTCATCTGCACTTCAACGAACCCGGACGAACGGAATGGGAAGGTGCGGCAACAGGAAGCCGCGCTCTGGCCGCGGGCGGCGGAACTCTGTTCTTTGATATGCCGCTGAATTCGACACCTTGTACGCTGAACGGCCACGAATTCGATCGGAAGGCCGAAGCTCTGGCCGCATCTTCGCTGACCGATTTCGGACTATGGGGCGGCATCGTGCCGGGAAATCGCGATTCTCTGGGGGAGATGGCGGAACGTGGGGCGGTGGGCTTCAAGGCCTTCCTGTGCAACTCCGGACTTCCGGAATTTCCCCGCGCCGATGATCTTACTCTTTACGAAGGTATGCGGGAAGCGGCTCGGTTGGGGCTACCCGTCGCGGTACACGCGGAGAGCGAAGAGATTACCGCGGCGCTGACCGAACGGATGATCAGGGCAGGGCGGAGCGACATCGATGCCTTTCTGGAATCGCGGCCTTTGATTGCTGAAGTGGAAGCGATTTCCCGCGCGGGTGTGATCGCAAGAGAAGCCGGCTGCAAGCTTCACATCGTTCACGTCAGTTCCGGCCGCGGCGTTGTGGCTGCACTAGAGGCAAGATCTCTCGGGACGGATATTTCGATCGAGACCTGCCCTCATTATCTTCTGTTTACCGAAGATGACCTCCGCCGTATCGGCCCTCTGGCCAAGTGCGCGCCCCCTTTACGGAGCATACGCGAACAGGAAGCATTGTGGAGCGCCGTCCGCAACGGTGACATTGACGTGATTGCTTCCGATCACTCACCCTGTCCGCCTGATATGAAACAGGGGGATAACTTTTTCTCTATCTGGGGCGGCATCCCCGGCGTTCAATGGACGTTGCCGGCGCTCATACAAATGTTGCCGGTCGATCGCATCGCTGCCTTGACTTCCGGCTTCGGGGCCGGGCGCTTCAACATCTCCGCCAAAGGATCAATCGCCGCAGGTTTCGATGCCGATCTGGCAATTGTAGACGTTACTGCGATCCAACAGGTCACCAAAGAAAAGTTACTCCATCGCCACCCAATTAGCCCATACCTGGCAATGGAAATGCGGGGCGTTGTGATCACTACGATCCAGCGGGGGGAAGTAATTTATAACGAGGGCCGGGTGGCACTGCGTCCCACGGGGCGCCTGGTACGCCCGCGTTTGCTTGCCCGCTCCGAGAAAGGAATCGATGCCGCTTCCGCCGCACACACGCAGCAACTATCAGCCTGACCATCTGTTGCAGACACCGGACACGTTCGTTCGTGCGGCTCTGCCGGGATTGAAAGGTGCGCAGGCCATTATTCACGCCGCTCCCGCCATGGGTGCACGATTCACCGCCTACACGGTGGAACTGGAGACCGGCGGGTCATTCGGATTGGGCCGCGATCAAAGCTTTGTTTACGTGCTGGAAGGAGAAATCGAGACCGAGGCGCACAAATCATTCACACAGGGAGGATATTTTTATCATCCGCCGGGTCTGGCACCGCAGTTCACTGCGACTTCCGCGGCGCGAGCCTTTGTAATTGAGAAACCTTTTCTCGCGTTGGAACCGCCGTTGCCCGAAATGTTCTCTGGCAGGGAATCCGATTTGACGCCGCAGGCCATGAATGGAGATGAGGCGCTCGAAGTACGCACGATGGTGCCGGATAATTTCACCTTCGATATGGCTGTGAACACAATGACATTTCAACCCGGGGCACAATTACCCCGCGTCGAGATCCACGTCATGGAACACGCCCTGTTGATGCTCGAAGGCGAGGGCATTTACCGGCTGGGCGAACGATGGTATCCCACCCGAGCGGGTGACTTCATCTGGATGGCGCCCTATTGCCCTCAATGGTTCGGAGCGCTCGGCAAGAAACCCACGAAATATCTAATCTATAAAGACTGGAACAGGCATCCTCTCGCGCTATGAAAATCGAAGTGAATCAGACACAACTATCGAATGAACTGGAAACACTGGCGGATTTTTCCGACACTCCGAAGCCATCCGTTACACGCATCGTGTATTCCGAAGCCGACCGGAAAGCTCGCGCTTGGTTCAAGCAGCTTTGCCGTGGAGCGGATCTCGAAGTTCGGGAAGATGCGGCCGGTAATACTTTCGCACGATTGAGCGGAACAGATCCGTCGTTAGGCGCCATCGCCACCGGTTCGCATATTGACGCGCTGCCCCACGCAGGCCGTTATGACGGCACGGTGGGAGTGCTCGGCGGGCTCGAAGCCATTCGGGCTTTACAGCGCGGCGGGTTTCGCGGTCGCCGGGGCGTTGAAGTCGTGATGTTCACTTCCGAAGAGCCCACCCGCTTCGGCATTGGATGCCTGGGCAGTCGTCTGCTCTCCGGAAGCTTGAGCGCGTCGGCAGGGGACTCACTTCGCGATTCGGAAGGCAGGACGCTCAACCAGGTTCGATCGGACGCTGGTTTCGGCGGCGCACTCGATACCGTGCAGCTTAAACCGGGACATTACGCCGGATTTGTCGAGTTGCATATCGAACAGGGTCCGCTACTTGAAAAACGCGGAGTGCCGCTGGGCGTCGTGACTGCGATTGCCGCGCCGGCCAGCCTGCGGATTACCGTGGATGGCGAAGGCGGACACGCAGGGGCCGTGCTCATGCAGAATCGTCACGATGCTTTTTCCGCGGCGTGCGAAATTGCGCTGGCGATTGAATCTGCGGCGCGCTCCACCGGATCAATCGACAGCGTCGGTACCACAGGTATCTGCGAAGTTTTCCCCGGCGCGGTGAACAGTATCCCCAGCCGCGTCACACTTGCAGTTGATGTGCGCGATATCGACGGGACACGCCGCGACGGAATGCTCGATCAACTCACCCGCGCCATGGCGGAGATCGCCGCTCGACGCGGAGTCAGGGTTACGTCGGAAATGATTAACTGCGATGCACCGGCCGCGTGCGATGCCCACGTCGTGAAGGCGCTGGAAACATCCTGCGAAAAACACGGTTTTTCCTTCGACCGCATGGTGAGCCGCGCTTATCACGATTCCCTTTTCATGTCGCGACTGGCTCCCACCGCGATGGTCTTTATCCCGTGCCGCGGCGGCGTAAGCCACCGGCCTGACGAATACGCCTCGCCGGAAGCCATTGCGCAGGGTACTTTGGTGCTTGCGGAAACGCTCGCACACCTCGCCGCCTAGTCGTCGATGGGCCGGTCCCGGCATCGGATTTATTGCGCTGATCGGCGCGTTCTGGCTGATCGCGCGTCATTTCGGAGTGGCCGAACGGCTCGGCAATCCACTTACCGCAATTGCCGGTTTCTCTCTGTTGCTCGCTCCCTATTGGTTCTTCGGATTCGGCTGGGTTCCGCAGTTTAGATCGCGGCCTCTGCGCTTGCTGGCGCCGCTCGGTTTGCTCGCCTCGTGGCTGGTGTTCGTTTTACCTCGCGGTGAATTTCGCTGGGATCAGTTGACTGGCATGGCCGCAGTGATTCTTGTCGTCACTCTCCTACTCGAATTGGCCGGACAAAGTCCACCGGGATGGCATGACTGGCTGGCGCTTGCCATTCTGGGAGGCGCGGTCGAGTTCCGCTTCTTCGATCAGGCCTGGCCAATCGCCGGACTCACCGGCCTCGCGAAACTGCTGTTCGTCGATGTCGGGTTGTATGGCTACCTGTCTATTCGTCCGATTGGCGGCATTGGCTTCGATTTGCGCGCCAGGCTTAAAGACCTGGAGATTGGACTCCGGGAGTTTTGCCTCTACACGCCGATCGCGTTGGCGCTCGGTTTCGCACTGAACTTCCTGCATTTCCACAAGACACTGGGGAGTCTGGGTGGATTCGTCGCCGGATGGCTATTTACGTTGTTCTTCGTGGCGCTACCTGAAGAGCTGTTCTTTCGCGGGTTAATGCTGAACATGCTGGAACGAAGAATTGGCAAAAACGGGGCGCTGATTCTTTCGTCGCTGATTTTCGGACTCGCCCACTTTAACAAAAGAGCGGCTTATTTCAACTGGCGCTACGTTATACTCGCCGCATTCGCAGGCCTGTTTTATGGGCGAGCCTGGCTGGCACAACGCCGCCTGGCGGCATCTGCCATCACACACGCAACGGTGGACACGGTCTGGTCGACCTGGCTTCGATGAGTGACCCTGCGATCTAACCTGGATTGCGAATGGTGATGCCGGTCAAGGCAAGAGTCATGCCGATCACAATGATCACAGTCAGCCACGCCACGATGTTGTAACTCGGAGGGTTCTTCCACTCTTTCATCAGGTGTGTCTTGTTGATCAGAATGATCATGAAAATCAAAATGAACGGCAGCAACATTCCGTTCAGCACCTGCGAAAGAAGAATCATCTGAACAAGGGGGAAGTTCGGCAAAATCACCACGCCGGCGCCCACTACGATCAGCAGAGTGTAAAGCCAGTAGAAGATGGGAGCTTCGCGCCAGCGTTTGCCGATGCCCGATTCAAACCCCATCCCCTCACAGACCGAATAAGCCGTCGAAAGCGGAAGGATGCAGGCGGCAAAAATCGATGCATTCAGCAAGCCTGCGCCGAATAGCGGAGCGGCCCACTGGCTGAATGGCTTGAGCGCGAGCGCTGCCTGTGCGGCATCGGTGATGTCCGTGGGATGATCCCGATAAGCTCCGGCGCACGCCACAATGATGAAGAACGCGATGATCTGGGTTCCGAAACATCCAACGATCACTTCGAAGCGGGATTCCTTGTATTCCTTGGTCGTGATGCCTTTTTCCACCACGGCCGCCTGAAGATAGAACTGCATCCAGGGCGCTATCGTGGTGCCCACCATCGCGATCAGCATCGTTATGTAGCCGGAATCCAGCATGAGTTGAGGCCTCACGCTGTAGATCATCGCCTGCTTCCAATCGGGCTTCACCAGAATGCCGGCAACGATATAGGCTACATAGATCACACACGCAAACAGAAAGATCTTCTCGACGCTGCGATAGTTACCCTTAACCGCGATAAACCACGCCAGCACGGCCGCAATAGGTACAGAGATGAGCTTACTCACTCCGAACAGACCCAGCGCGGTGGCGACACCGGCGAACTCCGCCATGATGTTGGTCAGATTCGCCAGGACCAGCAGAATCATGATCATGAACGTCATGCGCAGACCGAATTCTTCGCGTATGAGGTCGGAAAGGCCTTTGCCCGTAACCGCGCCCATACGAGAACACATTTCCTGGGTCACGATCAGCGCCACGGTGATAGGCAGAAGTGTCCAGAGCGGGAGGTAAAGCCAGCGAGCGCCCGCCTGGGAGTAGGTGTAAATACCGCCGGAGTCGTTGTCGACCATGGCGGTAATAAAGCCCGGCCCGAGCACGGCAAAGAAAATCAGGATATGTTTTTTAAAGCGCGCGAGCGTCTCTAGCACCGGCCTGATCCCAACATCAAATTCGCCCCCGACATCAGGACCGCCTCAACACTGATATCACGTCATCCGCGGTAATTACGCCGGCCAGTGCTCCCGCCTCATCCACGACAGGTAGCGCAAGCAGGTTGTATTTGTCGAACAACTCCGTGACACGGTCTTTTGTCTCGTCCACGGTGGTGAAAATGAGGCGCTCGACCGCGAGATCTTTGAGCTGCGTATCCCCATCCGCAAGGAAAAGCCGGGCCAGTGGGACAGACGCCGTAACCCGTCCCCCCGCGCCTGAAAGAAACAGTACGTGGGTATTTTCCAGCAGATCTTCGTGTTCGCGCAGCTGCACCATGGCTTCAGCGAGCGTAGTCTGCTCGGGCAGAACGATCGCTTCGGTATTCATCATTCCACCTGCCGTGTCTTCGTCGAATTCCAGCAGTTCTTTGACTTCAGAAACGGGCTCGCCCTCCATTTCTTCCAGAATTTCGGCGCTGGTCTCATCCGTCAGTTCGGAGAGCGCGTCGGCTGCCTGATCGGGCGACATTTCTTCGACGATGTCGGCCGCGACCTCCGGCTCCAGCGCTTCGAGAATACTGGCCTGCATCCGCGGATCGATTTCAGACAGAGCTTCGGCCGCCACTTCGCTGTCGATGGTTTCGAAAATCGACTCGCGCTCGGCGGGACCGAGTTCCTCGACAATATCCGCCAGATCCGCCGGGTGCATGTGCTCCAGTTTCTCGTTGGAAATGTTCAAGCGCAGACGGCGCAGCGGATCGGCCTCGACGATATTGCAGAACTCCCAGCGGATTGAGTTGGGCGAGATCGGGCTTTGCAGACGCCGGACCCAGCGCGGCGGAACCCAACCCTGCAGCAGCCGCCGCAGAATGCTCCGAACTCCGACGTCGACTTCGAGCACCTCGAGGCTGTCCCGATCGTCGTGCCTCACCTGCAAACTGACATCGGTGACGCGGACCACTTTACGGCCGTTCACATCGATAATCTGCTGATCGAGCAGATCGCGCTGGATGCGCAGCATGTACTCGTCAGCGTGATACGGATAGAGCTTTTCGTTGCTGAGCTCGATGCCGTCGAGCGAGATGGTGGCAATCTGATCGAAACGTACCGAAAGCCAGGAGGAACCGGCGCCGACGAGATAACGATCGATGCGGGCAGGGTGAATGAGCGGAACCAGGGCCGCGTCTTTAACGCGCCCAATGCGCCGATGCTTCAGGTCATACACCGGGAGACCGAGCAATTCCGTAAAATAGAGGAAGTTTTCCGCCATCGTTAGATCCCGGCCGTCTTGCGTCTGGCGTACACCGTTGCTGGCTGCGCTCTACATCGGGTGAGGAAGTCTGCACCCAATATGCCGCAGGGAGGCCTTCAGAATCAAGCTTTTCGGGGATCATGGGTTATGAATCTTTGTCCGCGGTGCAGACATCACAATGACATCCATAATGACCGCGGCAGCGTATTTCTCATGTGCATGCGCTCTTTCGCAGAGCCGGAGTATCCGAAATATCCACGCCTGCCCGTTCTGGCGTGTCAGGGCTACGAGGAACGCCACGAAGAGCGCCGGGACGCGCACTGCGAACCGGGCCCGGGAAGCGCGCCAACAACGACTCCCACGTGAGAAACTGCGGCGTAGGTCCATTGATCCGTTTCTTCCTTTCTGATGTCCGAAACCGCCACAATTGATGCACCGCGCGCCGCTACCCGGCCGGAAGCCCCATGGCGCCCGAAGTACAACCCGTGGATCATCGCGCTCACTGTAACTCTGGCGACATTTATGGAGGTGCTCGACACCTCCATCGCCAACGTCGCGCTTCCGCATATCGCCGGCGGTCTCTCGGCAACCCAGGACGAATCGACCTGGGTTCTGACCAGCTACCTGGTCGCCAACGCAGTCGTCCTCCCCGTCAGCGCATGGCTCTCCGTACTGGTCGGCCGCAAGCGTTTTTATATGACCTGCGTAACGGTGTTCACCATCAGCTCATTCCTCTGCGGCCTGGCTCCATCGCTCGGGATGCTGGTTCTGTTCCGGGTAATGCAGGGCATTGGCGGCGGCGGCCTGGCCACCAGTGAACAGGCGATCCTCGCCGACACGTTTGCGCCGGAAAAGCGGGGCATGGCGTTCGCAATTTACGGTATGGCCGTGGTGCTGGCGCCCGCCATCGGCCCGACTCTCGGTGGCTGGATAACAGACAACTATAACTGGCGCTGGATTTTCTATATCAACGTGCCCGTGGGTCTGATTTCGCTCTATTTGACCCAAAAGATCGTGGAAGATCCTCCCTACATGGCAAAAGAGCGGCAGCGGACCAAGGACAGTCCGCTCGATTATGTGGGGTTGGGTCTGATTGCCGTGGGTCTCGGCTGCCTGCAGGTGGTGCTCGACAAGGGCCAGGAACTCGATTGGTTCGCTTCACCCATGATCGTCAGCATGACCGCGCTGTCCCTCGTCACGCTGGTCTGGTTTGTATTCAACGAGTGGAACCACGTCAATCCGATCCTCGATGTGAAACTGCTCAGGCAACGAAACTTCGGAATGGCCGCCTTCATGATGTTCGTGCTGGGGGTCGTGCTGTTTGCAACCACGGTTCTCATTCCTCAATTTCTTCAGGTATTGCTGGGCTTCACGGCCGAGACCGCAGGTAAAGCGCTTTCGTCAGGAGCGGTGGTGCTCGTCTTTATGATGCCCATTGTCGGACAGCTGATTTCACGCGGCGTCGATCCGCGGAAGATGATTGCGCTTGGATTCGCGGTAACGGCGCTGGCACTTTGGCACATGACCGTCCTGAATCTCGGCATTGATTTCAAAACCGCGGCCATGATGCGCGTCTATCAGACCGTCGGCCTGGCCTTCTTGTTCGTCCCGATCAACACCCTCTCGTATGTCGGAATTCCGCCCAACAAAAGTAATCAGGTCTCCGGGATTACGAACCTCGCAAGAAACCTGGGTGGGAGTATTGGAATTTCCGGACTCAGCACTTTTCTAACGCGGCTGAGTCAACGACATCAGGTTTACCTTTCGGCACATATGACCGCGGGAGACCCTGCAATGACGCAAACCATCGCAGGCCTGACGCAAAGGTTTGTCAGCCAGGGAATACCGGGCAATGTCGCCAGCGCGCAGGCATACACCGTGGTCAGCCGGACAATCGGCCTCCAATCCGCAACGCTTGCCTATATCGATATCATTTCGACGGGTGCCATTCTGGTGGCGTGCCTGGCGCCGCTGGCGTTTCTGATGAAGCGTCCTCCGAAGGGAGCGCGCGCGGCGGCCGCTCATTAAGCGATCGGGGTTGGACAAAAGAGGAAGGTCGGAGAAAGACTACATGCCAAAGGCAATTTGGGAAGGCGCGGTAATCGCTGAAAGTGACAAGTGCATTGTGGTGGAGGGAAATCAGTATTTTCCACCGGAGTCGGTCAAAAAGGAATATCTGGAGCCGGTTGACCGCACCACGGTGTGTGGCTGGAAAGGCATCGCCAACTATTACGACATAGTAGTCAACGGAAGGCGGAATCCGGGTGCAGCCTGGTATTATGCCGATCCGAAACCTGAAGCCGAAAAAGTTCGTGGACGGATTGCGTTTTGGAAAGGCGTGCAAGTCGAGTGAGCGAACCGGCGGGCACAGGACGGATGGATTATGAGGCCTCGGTCAGGGCCGAGAGAAGCAGGTTCGATAAGTGCCTCTCGGTCCACGACCTGCCGCCCATTGCCCATTACTGGTCCGAGACTCATCTGAAATCGAAGCTGCGTCCGTATGGGTTTGAGGGCTCAGACGAACTCTTTTTGGCTCAACTGACGCAGCAATTTACTGGCAAGCATCGGACTCCCCGGTTTTGTAGCCTTGGCTCGGGCAACGGCGACCTCGAGATTAAGCTGGCACGCCAACTTGTCGCGGCCGGCCAGCGAGAATTCACTTTTGATTGCGTAGATTTGAATACAGAAATGCGCGAGCGTGCGCTATCGGCAGCTGACGAGGCAGGCGTCGCCGAACATCTTCGTTTCATCGCCGCCGATCTCAACAGCTGGACTCCCGCCGAGGAGTATGACGCGATAATCGCCAACCAATCGCTTCATCACATAGTCAACCTCGAAGGCGTATTCGCCGAAGTAAAGAAGGCGCTGCGTCCGCAGGGAGCATTTCTGATCTCGGACATGATTGGCCGCAACGGTCATCTGCGCTGGCCCGAGGCAATGACCATCATTCAGGAGTTCTGGAAAATATTGCCGCCTTCGTATCGTGGGCACTGTGTCACCGGTCAATATGAGCACGAGTTTGAAGATTGGGATTGCTCGGTAGAAGGGTTCGAAGGCGTCAGAGCTCAGGACATCCTGCCCCTGTTAATCGATCGGTTCCAGTTCCGGCTGTTCGCTCCGTTTGGCAACCTGATCGATCCCTTCATTGATCGCAACTTCGGGCCCAATTTCGATCCGGCCCGAGTTTCGGATCGGGCGTTTATCGACGCAGTGCACCATCGTGACGAACAGGAATTGGCGGCAGGGCGGCTTAAACCAACTCACCTGATCGCGGTCCTGGGAACTGTCGCGTCAGAGCCGGTTTGCGTTAACGGACTCACTCCGGCTTATTGGGTACGGCACCCGAATACGCCCCCGGCACCACAGAATCCGTCGGCGCCGGAAGCATCTCCCCGCTCGTTTTTCAGCACCGGCGCGGGGCCGGAGGAGTTAGCCGGGGAACTCGATCGTCTGACGATCATGGTGCGGGATCTTACGACAAGGAACGAAGCACGGGTTCGGGAAGCCGGAGACCTTAGTCAGTGGGCTCGGTCGCTCGAGGCCAGACTGGCGGAAGCATCTCAGCTACTGGAACAACGGCAACATGAGTTCGACGACCGGACGCAGTGGGCTCTGTCACTCGATGCCCGCCTTTCTGAAGCATACCGTCTGCTGGACGAACAGCAGAGGGAGATCCTTAGACGCACTGAGTGGGCCCGGCAACTGGAACGAGAAGGGGAAGAGAAAACGGCTTGGGCGGAGAATCTGAAAGAGGAACGCATCCAGCTTGAAATGCGTACGGCACACCTCGAAAGGCAACTGGCCCACGTCCGCAAACCATGGACCGTACTTGCGCCATTCTTGCGGCGATTTCTGCGCCGCTCTGCTTTCAGAGCCGCGAAACTGGAACGGGCAAACGCCGCGGAGTCCCGGGACCACCGGGAAATAGCAAAGCCCATGCCGCCATCGACAGAATCACGGCGATCGTCAGAATATCCTGATAATCCAAAGTCCCATCAGATTAGCACGCCACAGCGGTTGGAACCCTGATTGCCCAGAAAAATGCATTATGTCTCTGGATCTCGTCGTGATCGTGGGAGCTGGCCCCACCGGGCTCACAACAGCTATTGAACTGGCACGCCAGAATATACCGTTCCGCCTGATCGAGAGGTCGCCCCAGGCGGCACAATGGTCCCAGGCGCTGGTAGTTCAGGCCAGAACGCTGGAGCAATTCGAGCGTTACGGAATAGCAGAGCAAGCGGTAGCGGCCGGGCGTCCGACACACCGGGCTGTACTCTTCAGCAATGGTACGCGGCTGGCGGAAGCCTCGCTCGACCGCATACCAGGGAATTATCCGTATGCTTTGTTCCTGCCCCAGCGTGATACCGAGCGAATTCTTACCGAGCATCTGCACTCGTTGGGCGCGGAAATCGAGCGCAACATCGAATTAACTCGCTTCACGAACGGCGACGAATGCATCGAAGCCGATCTCCGGCATGGGGACGGACAAATTGAGCGGCTTGAGGCGCGCTGGCTAATCGGTTGTGATGGCGCGCACAGTACCGCCCGGCAGTCGCTCGATGTCTCGTTCGGCGGCAACACGGCGCCCGTCTCGTTTTTGCTCGCCGACGTCAGGTTAGATGGCATCGATGTGCCTCAGGATGAACTGCGCGTTTACCTTCATGCAGGCGATGTGCTCTTCATGGCGCCACTGCGCGACGGCTTGTGGCGCCTCATCGTAGCCTTACACAAAGACCAGGAGGCCTTACACAAAGATCAGGAAAACGAAGAGCAGATTGACCACGCACGACGCCAGCCGGAACTCGCCGACTTCCAAAAGGCGATCGACCGCTTAGCCGGAGGGGAAATCACCGCCAGCGATCCGGTCTGGATGGCTCCCTTCCGCGTCAACCAGCGCAAAGCGGATCGCTACCGGGTCCAGAGTGCATTTCTGGCCGGCGACGCCTGCCACATTCATTCGCCCGTGGGCGGCCAGGGGATGAATACAGGGATCCAGGATGCGGCCAATCTCGGATGGAAGCTGGGAGCCGTAGCCAGGGGCGCCGACCCCGCCCTGCTCGACAGCTATAACGAGGAACGCGGAAAGGTGGGTGATGCACTTCTGCGGGCGACGTCGAAAGGCCTTGATCTGGCGACGCTTTCCAATCCATTTGCCGAAGCTTTGCGAAACGTCGTGATTGCCGTCGGCTCACACATTCCCTTCCTGCAGGACGCCGCCGTTGGCTTCGTTTCGGAAACGGCGATTGCCTATACCGAATCGGAGATCGTGATCGATTGCGCCGGAGCGGGCGGCCTGATCGGCGGAGACCGCATGCCCAATCAGGACTTGGCCCGCGGAGGCCGGCTGCTCGATCCGCTACGGGATGGCAAACATCTGGGTATAGGCGTTGGAGTACCGCCGGCGGACCGGCCGGAGTTCGAGAGTAAACTTCCGCGCGCCACCTGGACCTGGGTGGAAGTGCAGGAAATGCCGAAAATCGCCGGCAGTCATGCAGGCCAGATTCTGGCGATCCGCCCCGACGGTTACATCGGATTTCGGGGCGGCATGGGGGACGGCGGCGAGTTGGCTCGCTACGGAGCGCTAGCGGCGTTGTAGCATTCACAGTGGTGACGTCGTCTCTGCCACTGTCTGTGAAGACCGCCAGCCCCGCCCGGCTTCTGTGCGGGCTGGTCGTGTCCGGCTTCCTTCTGGCTCTCCCGGGCGGATTCCTGCCACTCTGGGGTTATCACATTCGTTCCGAATTCGGGACAGCCGCTAACTTCTTCCTCGCGCTGGGTTTAGGCTTGGCTGGTGGCGGCGTTCTGGCGCGTCGTCTGGCCTCGCGGATTCCGCTGGCCAGGCTGCTGAGTGCCGGTTGCTTAACGGGCGCGTTTGCCCTGCTTCTCCTTTCGGTCGCAGCTCCTCCGGCTCAGGTCTGGTATCAGGCGGCGGCTCTTCTGGTAACAGGCGCGGCCGCCGGCATCGTCAATACCGCCGTTTTCGAAGGTTTAAGTTCGTGCTACGAATCGAACCCAGCGGCTATAACATTGACTGCCGGGATCTTCTTTGGCGCAGGCAGCGTTCTGGCGCCTTTGCTTCTGGCCCAGTCTTTCGAAGACAACAGCGCTACGCGCCTGCTGATTCTGGCCGCAATTATTCCGGCCGCCGCCGCAGTGTGGCTGGGCCGTATGCAGGTGGAACGCGAGGAATTGAGCGAGCTTCCCCTCGAAGACTCAATGCGGGACCTGCGGAGTGGATTGGCCATCATCTTTGCCCTGCTGCTTTTCTTCCAGTTCGCCAATGAGTGGTCAATTGCCGGCTGGCTGCCGGTATTTCTGATCGACCGGCTGGGTCTGAGTCCCGCCACTGCAGTCGGGTTGCTGGCACTCTATTGGCTTTCCCTGATGGTCGGTCGGATCATCGCCGCACGGCTTCTGCCGGTGGTCAGACATGGAAAACTGCTGGCGTTCAGCGCCGTTTGCGCTCTCTTCGGCTGCGCTATCCTCGCGGCCAGCGGCAGCCGGTTCGGAGTGGTGGTTGGTCTGCTTCTGACGGGGGCAGGCTTTTCATCCATCTATCCGCTGGCTGCGGAAAGGATCGCCAGCCGTTTTTCTTACTATCATCCCGGCTACTTCAACGGCATCTTCACGTTCGCGCTCATGGGCGGCATCCTGGCGCCGTTCGTATTGGGACACCTGGTGGGCATGTCCGGATTACGCATTGTGCCCCTGGCCGTAATGGCTGGGAGTTGTGCCGTTTTCGTGTTGATTCTGCTAATCTGGCTCGGCCGCAAAGTCGCGGGCTACTGAGCGCTCCAAAGAACACCTGCAAGATATTGATTTCAACCGCCTGCAGGGGCAGTCGACGCCGGCGCGGCCGCATAATTGCGCCCCCGATTGCCGGTCGGGAGAGACCCTCCGGTTGACGCTCGCCTCCGTACATCCGTACAATAAGAAGCGAAAGGTGGCCGTATGTTTGCGCAAAGCTTCCAGACTGCCGGTCTGGCTGGCCTTTCCGGAACCGAACTTCTCGTAGTTCTTGGAGTTGCTGTCCTTCTCTTTGGCGGCAAGAAGATTCCGGAAGTAGCCAAGGGCCTGGGTGAAGGTATTAAAAACTTCAAACAGGCGATTAAAGAGACCAACGAAGAGCCCCCGGTAGAAACCAAGAAGCAGGCCTAAGCTTCAAAGTGCCGCCAGCAAGCCGGGCGGCCACGGCTTCGAAAAGAGTTCGAACAAAAAACTAAACCCCGCGTGCCCAGTGAGCAACGCGGGGTTTTCGTTTTTACCGAACCGGTAAAAAACCGGAAAATCTGAAAAATTATTTCTTCACTTTGGGCGGAACGATCGCGTCCTTCGCAGCTTTAGCTACGCGGAACTTGACCACCTTCTTGGCCGGAATCTTAATCGATTCCCCAGTCGCCGGGTTGCGGCCCAGACGAGCTTTGCGATCCACACGAACGAGTCTGCCGATACCCGGCAGTACGAATACCCCGTTCTTTTTAACTTCACTCACCGCCACGCTGGCAAGATGATCCAGAATCGCGCGCGATTGTTTATTGGTTACTTCACCTGCTTCGGCCAGTCCGCGAACTAACTGGGTTTGCGTCATTCTTTGATTCGCCATCGAACCTCCATTTGCATTTTTGCGAACGACAGAGATGTCGCCGAGACCCTTTGTTTATTGGGTCCTGGAGCATTCTGCAATTCGCGGGTCGATACAATCATACGGAACAGCGACAGGGATGTAAAGCGAAAAAACGCAGAAAATGGCCTGTTTTAGCCGGTTTTTCGATTTTGAAGCATCGAACACCGGCGCGGGAGGCAGTCCGGCGGCGTGTAGACTGGTAGGTTCATGCCCTTTGAAGAAGTTGTTGAAGCCCAGGGACACCTGATCGATTCCCACGTCATGGAAGAGATCTTCGACAAGGTGGTCGAATCGAACGGACGGTTTGAAGTTGAGCAGTTTCGCATTGGCCGCACCAACAGCGAACCTTCCTACCTGCGTCTGCGCGTTGAGACCGGCACCCGTCAGGACATGGACCATGTGCTGGCCCAGTTACTCGCCATAGGTTGTTCGCCGGCGGACAAAACCGATGCAGTGCTCAAGCCCGTCGAGCGCGACCGCTGCGCTCCGGAAGATTTTTATTCCACGAGCAATCATCACACCTCCATCCGCATGGGCGGTGAGTGGATCGAAGTACGCAATCAGCGCATGGACGCCATGATCGTCGTTCGCGACGATGCTGAGACTGGCAAGAGCCAGGCATTCTGCCGCCGCCTGCGCGATCTCAAGACAGGCGACATGGTCGTCGTGGGCATGCGCGGTATTCGCGTTACGCCGGAATCGAAAGAGCGCGACCGCCTTGCGTTCTCCTTCATGTCCAACGAAATATCCTCCGAGCGCCAGGTGGAGACAGCGGTTCGCCAGACCGCAGCCCTCGCACGCCAGACCAAAGAGCAGGGCAAAACCATCGCCGTGGTCGCAGGGCCGGTCGTTGTTCACACCGGAGGCGTCACTGGACTCACACGTCTCATCCGATCTCACTGGGTGGATGCGGTGCTCAGCGGCAATGCGCTGGGAGTTCACGATATCGAGTCTGCGCTGTTTGGCACGTCGCTCGGCGTGCGTATGGAAGATGGACGCCAGGCCGAGCACGGCCACCGCAATCACATGCGCGCCATTAATGCGATTTACCATGCGGGCGGCATTCGCGGCGCGGTAGAAAGCGGCCGTCTGCAATCCGGCGTGATGTACGAATGCGTGAAACACGGGGTGCCGTTCGTTTTGGCCGGCAGCCTGCGCGATGACGGTCCCCTGCCTGAAACCATCACCGACATGAATGCCGCCCAGGACGCTTACGCCGAACTGCTTAAGCCCGCCGGACTGGTGCTATGCCTCGGATCGATGCTGCATTCCATCGCCACTGGCAACATGCTCCCGAGTTGGGTTCGAATTGTGTGCGTCGATATCAATCCCGCGGTGGCGACCAAAGTGAGTGACCGCGGCACCGGGCAAGCCGTCGGCGTGGTAACGGATGTCGGCATGTTCCTCGATCTGCTCTCCCGTGAGCTCGCCGAACCGCCTGCCGCAACTGCAACGAAGGCGTCGGAATCGAAATGAATACCGGTTACTCCGACGAGCACGCCTCCGCCGGCATCGACGCTCCACTACCGGAAATCGAGACCTGGCCAAACCAGTTTCGCGGTTACGAAGTAGAGATTTCTATACCGGAATTCACGTCGGTCTGTCCAAAAACAGGCCTCCCGGATTCGGGCACGATAACGGTTCGCTATGTACCAGACGAACTTTGCCTCGAATTGAAATCGTTCAAGATGTACACGCTGGCTTATCGCAACCTGGGCATTTTCCAGGAGAATGTCGTCAACTGTTTTTTGCGCGACATCGTGAAGGCCACCAAACCGGTACGAGTTACAGTCACAGGCGATTTCGCGGCGCGCGGTGGACTGCAATCGCGTATGACGGCTACCTGGTCACAGACGGCAGAGGGACGTTAAAGGCCGTGGCGCAAGATGCACCAACTTCGGATGCCGCCGAAATCGCCGAGTTAACGGCTTTGATCCGGGCAGTGCGGGATCGGGTCAGCGCACGATACCCGGAACCTGGATTAACCAATGGAACATCTCCGGAGGCGCTTCGGGTCCCCATAGTGGACCTCATGCCTATCGTCCACGCGCGTGATGCGGCGCAGGCGAAAATCGCTGCGATTGGCAGCGTGAACCCCCGCCCTGGTGGACTTGTCAACAGCCTGATTCAAAAAGTAAAGCGCGCGGTAGCCCGGGCGTTGGGTTGGTTTGTCCGCGATCAGGTCGCGTTCAACCGCGAGACCGTATCGGCTATTGAAGCGGCCCTCGAAGTCCTGAACCAGCAGAATCGCGCCCTGCAAAACCTCGCGAGCCAGGCTTCCGAACGACTCGCCGAACTCGATGCAAAGACCGCAGCTATCGAACATAAAACGGCCTTTGCCGCGCAACAATTGGACGACATTCGAACCCATTGGGCCGAATGGCGCGCGGGTTGGGAACGCAACCTCACCCACACCGAAGTTCAGTTGCTGCGCGGCATGGCCGAACTGCAGAATGGGTTCCAATATCGACTGAGCGAGGCCCTGAAGGCGCAGCACTCCGATTACCTCGGTGCGCTGACCCGCACCTCTCTCGAAATCCAGACCAGCCTGCGTCAGGATTATGAGCGGCTCATTTACAGCGAACTGCGGCTCATTCGTCAGCGCGGACTCACCGGCATTGCGTCCGCCACAGAGCGTCCGGCGCAGACGGTCTCGGCTTCCGCAACTTCGGCAGCTTCGTTTTCGCCTATGGCGACCCTGGACTATGCGAGATTCGCCGAACAGTTTCGCGGACCAGCTGAGCATATCAGGAAAAATCTGGAATTTTATAAGCCGTTCTACGCCGGGATGGGTAAGGTTCTCGATATCGGCTGCGGCCGCGGCGAGTTCCTTGAAATGATGCGCGACAACAACGTCCCGGCTGAAGGGATCGACCTTTCAGAAGAGTCGGTGTCGCAATGCCGGGCACAAGGCCTCAGCGCGCAGGTCGCCGACGCTTTCCCGTATCTCGCCTCGCAGCCCAAAGGCGAATTCGACGGCGTCTTCAGTTCCCAGGTCGTGGAACATATCGAAACCGAACGTCTGCCCGAATTGATCCGCCTCTGCGCGACGCGGCTGCGGCGGGGCGGGGTTTTGGCGATCGAAACACCCAATCCGGACTGTCTCGCGATCTTCGCGACCTATTTCTATCTGGACCCCACCCACGTACGTCCCGTTCCCCACGCCTTGCTGAATTTCTATATGCAGGAAGCGGGCTTCGGATCCATTGAAGTTCACCCACTTTCTCCCGCATGGGAATCGATACCTGAGTTGATGGCCCTCCCCGAGGCATTTCGCAAGAGATTCTTCGGAGGTCTCGATTACGCGATTATCGGCCGCCGCCTATAGGACAGCGGAAAGAATCGAAGCACCGACGTTGTAGAATAATTTCAGGCGCGGACAACGCGTCTCCTCCTGATTCAGATGTTTCCTCCTTGCTGGGAGGTCGTCCAACGGTAGGACTGCAGACTCTGACTCTGCCTATCGGGGTTCGAATCCCTGCCTCCCAGCCAATTCATCTGCCTGCGTTAATCACCGGAGCGCTGTTCCGGCGCTGGACCGACGAACGTTATAAAAATTACTTTTGCGCGGTCCCCGGTCGCGTCATCGAAAAGCGTTCGGTCGTCCGCACATAGTCCGCACCGGCCATGCGTCCGATCGCACACAACCCGTCCGCATCGATACGGAAGTTGTCGAACAATTGATCCGCGACGTGAAATCGCACTATTTCACCCAGGACCAGACTTCCTCCCAGGGGCTTGTCGCTCACTTCAACAATTCGAACCAGCCGGCACTCCATGCTGATCTTCGATTCACCGACACGCGGAGGTCTGACCAGGTCGCTGGCGATCGCAGTCAGTCCCGCGACCTCGAATTCATCCACGGAGGAAGGGAATTCCGGCGCACAGGCATTCATTTTCTCGGCGATATCCTCCGAGACGACATTGACTACGAATTCACCCATCTCTTCAATGTTGCGCAGGGTGTCTTTTTTACGTTCCACCCCTGAAGTCCTGACCATAGGAGCGAAACAGATCACCGGCGGATTGGCACTGATGCCGGTGAAAAAGCTGAAGGGCGCCAGGTTCCGCGCGCCGCTCCCGTTCACCGTCGAAACAAAGGCAATCGGCCGAGGCACAATCGCGCCCGTCATCAGCTTATAGATGTTGCGCGGATCGTTCTTGCCGGGATCAATGGTCATATATGCACCCAAGAATAGCGTCCCGTGCTCGCGCCTCGATTTCCGCGGAGCTACGATGAAGGCGAGGTTGGTTGTGCTGAAACAGGGTCTTACGCCGCAGTAACCGCTTTACGCAGGGTCTCCGCGCATTGCTGATTCTCCGCATCGGTCCCCGTCGAAATGCGGACGCATTGCGGCAGACCGAAGGCTGCGAGCGGGCGCACAATCACACCCTGGACAAGCAGATCCTGCACCAGACGAGACGCAGCCTCACCATCCGGCATCACCACCATCACGAAGTTCGCTTCCGGCTCAGGAAAAGCCAATCCCAGTTCGCGAAGCGTGTCGGTGAGCACTCGAATTCCGCGTGCATTCTGCTCAAGCGACCGATAGAAAAATTCTCTATCCGATAACGCCCCGATCGCCGCAGCTTCAGCGGGACCGCTCGGTTCAAACGGCAATTTCACTTTGAGCAGGTTGGCGATCAACTCTTCATGGGCGAAGCCGAAACCCACCCGAATCGCCGCCAGTCCAAAAATCTTTGAAAACGTGCGTAGCGTTATGACATTGTCATAGCGGTAATGCATGGAATCCGGGTAGCGCGGATTCTCCCTGGCATATTCGAAATAAGCCTCATCGAGAATCACCAGTACCCGCTCCGGAACCAGACGGTAAAACTCGTCGAATTCCTGCCGCGTGAAAATCGTTCCCGTCGGGTTATTCGGGTTCGCCAGATAGATTATCTTCGTCTTGTCGCTGATCGCCGCCGCCAGAGCGGGCAGATCGTAGCGCCACTCGCGATAGGGTACCGTGCGATACCGAACTCCGCGCGATTGCGCCAGCACCTGAAAGCCGAGGAAGGCTGCTTCGGTCGTCAGAACCTCATCATCGTCCACCAGAAACGTGCGGATGATATTGGACATGATGCCTTCCGAACCACTCCCGGCGATCACGTTCCCGATCTTCACGTCGAATTCGCGCGCCAGAACCTCGCGCAATTGAAGGCCACCGGTTGGATAGCGATTGAGATCGTGCAAAGAACGGTGAATCGCTTCAATCGCCAGCGGCGAAGGTCCCAGCGGGTTTTCGTTTGAAGCCAGCTTGACGGCCCGGACGCCGAACTCGCGTTCCACGCTCTCAATGCTGCGTCCGGCCTGATAGGGTTTCAGGTTTGCGATGTATGAGGGAACCAGTGCCACCGTTACTTCCTGCCCCTATGGTAAGTCTGGTTAGGCGTATGGCAAACTGCGAAGCGTATCCGGAGGCATGAAATGAAGATCCCGCTGACCCCAATCCGATGTCTGCATCGGGCGGTTGATCTGTATGGGCACAAAGAAGCTGTCATCTGCAGCGGCAAGCGCTTCACGTACGCAGAGTTCGGGGAACGTTGCCAAAAGCTGGCATCCGCCCTGAACGCAGCCGGAATCGGCTTGAGCGACCGGGTCGGTTTCATCGGCCTGAATACGCACCGCCTGCTCGAAGGCTATTTCGGGGTTCCGCAATCCCGCGCCATGCTGATGCCTCTCAATGTACGCCTGACGCCGCCGGAACTCGCGCAGATTTTGCGCCACTCTGAACCCAGTCTTCTGTTTTACGAGAACGATTTTGCTCCGCTGGTGACCGAGTTGCGGAAGGCCGCACCTACCCTGCGGACCATTAACCTCGACACCGAATATGAAGACTTCCTTGCCGGTGGAAAGTCTGAGCACGCCGACATACTTTCCTATGACGAAGAGTCAATCGCGGAACTGTTTTACACCAGCGGAAGTACTGGAACCCCCAAGGGCGTAATGCTTTCGCACCGGACCATCTACCTGCACGCACTCGCCGTGGCGGGCGCTTTTTACAACGATGGATCGGATGTCGAGTTGCACACCATTCCGCTGTTTCATGCCAACGGCTGGGGCCGCGTGCAGTGCGCGACCATGATCGGCCTGAAGCAGGTGATGCTGCGTCGCTTCGACCCCGCCACTGTCTGCCGTCTGATTCAGGAAGAGCGCGTCACCGGCATGTCTCTGGTCCCCACCATGGCCAACGCTCTATTGGCGGTTCCGGATCTGGAGAAATACGACTTCTCTTCCACCAAACAGATCATGATCGGCGGCTCTGCGTCATCGCCGCAACTGATCGAAAAGATGGAGAAGGTGTTTCATTGCGAAGTGCTGGCGGGCTATGGATTAACCGAGACCGCTCCCGTCGCATCCGTAGCGCGCCACAAGGACACCGTGGTTTTCGCAGATGAAGACGACCGTTACGCACATCAGGCCATGGCGGGCTGGCCTTTACCCGGCACCGAAGTTCGTGTCGTCGACGGCGAGATGCACGATGTGGCGCGCGATATGACGGCGATCGGAGAAGTGGTGGTCCGAGGCGACAATGTAATGGATGGTTATTTCCGTGAACCCGAAGCCACCCGCGCCATTATGAGCGGAGCGTGGTTTCACACCGGTGACATGGCCGTGTGGGATACCGAAAGCTTCATCCAGATTGTGGACCGGCGCAAGGACATCATTATTACCGGAGGCGAAAACGTTTCATCCATCGAAGTGGAGAATGTCCTCGCAGCCCACCCCGCCGTGGCGGAAATCGCGGTAGTAAGCGCACCCGATCCGACGTGGGGAGAGATTCCCGTGGCTATCGTGATGCTCAAGCCAGGTATGGCTGCCACCGAAAAAGAGCTGCACGAATTTGCGGGCAAACGGCTGGCGAAGTTCAAACTGCCACGCCGTTTCGAATTCTCCGCCGACCCCCTGCCCAAAGGCGGAACAGGGAAAATCCTCAAACGTCAGCTGCGGGAAAAATACTGGCAGCACGAAGAGCGCCGCGTCCGAGGATAAGGTTACTTACATGGCCACGCGCCAAAAGTGACACAATGAAAGCGTGGCACGCGGCTGGGAGAGTAAGTCCGTCGAATCCCAGATGGAAGAAGCGCAGACCAGTAAGCCGCGCGGTGAGCCCGCTCCGATTCCCGATGAAGAAGCGAGCCGCTTGCGTGAGATCGCAACGCTTGAACTGTCACGAACGCGGATTATTCGCGAACTCGAACCGATATTGAAGCCACGCCACAGGGATCAGCTTCGCGCCGCACTGGACCACATCAACCGCCGTATCGCTGAGTTGAAATCCTGAACGGCAATTTACCCAGTCACTTACAAACGAAGTTGACGGCCTCGTCTGTGCTCCCACTGCCTTTGTAAGCAGCCACCTGCGGATAAGGACAAAGCGGACGGGTCCGCTCGGTTTTGCCGTTGGTAACTTTCGATGCAATCACCTGCTGCGGAGCCTTTCCGTTCTCCCGCCACTGCTCCATCACCGGCTGCATGTCGAAGTCATCCGGCCCTTCGCCTCCGCGGCAATGGTTCATCCCCGGCACCAGATAAAGCCGCATCGATTCTTTAATCTTTCCCGCACCGCCCACCGTATCCTCAACGCGCTTGTAATAGTTGACGGCGTCACCCGGCGGGATCAGTGGATCGGTCCAGCCGTGATAGAGAATCATCTTGCCGCCGCGGTCGAAGAAGGGCTTAAGGTTGGCGTCGGCTGCAGTAACCGTGCCATTGTCCAGTTTGTCGGCCAGGGGCACATCGGTATCGAAATTGACCGGATGCGTTTTGTAATCCCATTGCGGATCTTTGAAGATCATGTATTTAAACGTCTCGCGAACGTAAAGCGACGGCTCATCACCATCGGCAAGTGCGGCCCATCCCAGTTCACTTCCGGGCTCAAGACCGGGGAAAATTTCCGACCTGGTTTTTGAATTCACCAGCGGCGCATAGATCCTTCGCGCTGCCTCTACCTGAGGTGCGGTAAGGCAGGCACTGGTATCCGGACCCTTGCATTGCAGCACTTTGGGATCAAACTTACAGCGTCGCGGATTTTCGATTAAACCGTCTTTGACGCCGTCCAGCGCGTCGCACTGTTCGACGGCAGCTTTGTGAATCAGAGGATATTTCGCCGGCGGAATATAGCTCGCCTCATCTTTGTGTGTCGCTTCATAGATGGCGAGGGACCAGGGCTGCAAATGAGACCAGTAATTCGCCGCAGCCGCAACCACCACTCCGTCGTAGTCAGCGGGAAAGCGCTGGGCTTCCATCATGCCTTCGCGCCCAGCGGCTGCGCATCCATTCCAGTACGAGAGCTTTGGACCTTCGCCGTAGTATGCCGCTGCGATCGCTTTGGCTTTTACGGTCATCTCGTGAACCGCACGGTAGCCGAAATCGATCAGCTTTTCCGGATGTTCGATCGCAAAGTTAAGCGTTGCTCCCTCATGACCCGTATCCGTCGCGGCAGTGGCATAACCACCGCGCAGCGCCGCAGCCAAAGCGGGAGTGTTGATGCTGCCCTGAATCGCAGCGCTCGCGCCGCCGCCATTTCCCGCGGCCAAAAACTTTCCGTTCCAGCCAGAAGCCGGTAGCCAGACTTCCAGTTTGATACTCGAATCGTTCGAAGGCGTCAGCGTTCCCATCACGCGGCAAAACGCCGGGAGATCCTTATAGGGGTTCCCAGCCGATGCCCGACCGCGACCCGCAGGCGCAGTAAACTCTCCGGCGGCGACCGTCTGAGCCATCGTGACGGTGGTTTGAGGAAGCGAAATTCCGGCTAAGCTCTCGCAACTGGCAGCAGACCCAGGCTGGGCAGAAAGACTCAGCCCAAAAACACAGCAGGCAAAACAAATCACTGGTCGATTCATGGCCACTCCGCCATCCATCATATGTCCCGCCAGCTTCTACGAATTACCCGGTGGATTTAAAGAGCCCAGTTGTCTGTGTCGACGGCGGGAATATCCAGATAACCTTGCGGCGGCACCGATTGAACCGGCAGTCCATCCTGCCAGAAGGACAACCGAATCTGCTGCGCGTGGTTTGGCTCCGCGGGCAACGCGATTTCAGCGATATCACGATAAGCCGCTTCTCCCATGCCTTCGATCACTGATGCCACGCCGCCTTTCAGCCGCACCTTTACATGTTGCTCGGGTGACTCCGCCAGAATCTCCATACCTTCCAGTCGCGCCACATCCTCATCGAACTCGACACGCAGGTAAATCCGGGAACCGCCGGCGCCATAACGAATCTCCTTCACGGGGGCGCGCTTTCCATGCATCGAACCCTGGCGCGAATCCACCTGATACACCCCCGCCCCCAGCCACTCAAAGTAGGAATCGACAATGCCGTTGATCGTCGGCGAAATCGGCCCCAGCGGCGGCACCGGTTTTACTTCATCCTGCACTTTGAGAATCGGATGCGAGAGTTCGGGTGGCGTCGGCAGACCCAAAGCCCGATAGACGTTGGCCAGGTGCTCGCGATAGATCTGATCGAACTCGATGCGGTTCTCCGAATCGTGTTCGGGACCATACCACCAGTTCCAGTCACTACCTTCGGAGATAAATAGTTCTTCGCGCGCCAGTTTCCTTTTGGCGTCGGAAATCGAGGCATCTCCCGCCGCGTCATCGAACGCCTTACGGGCATCCAGCAACAACCGCCAGGACTGGTTGTCTTCCTCGGCGCCGATCCAGACATCGAAGTTGGCGTTAATCCACGAACCGGGGAAAATATTGCCGAGAACTTCCGGCTGCATCTTTGTGAACGCCTCAGTCACGGTGATCGCTTCCATCTGCGAATCGGTCTCGATCCGGTGATAGAGTTCGCGGAAAAACGGCCGGCCGTTATGGTCGTAATATTCCCACGCGTTTTCACCGTCGAGAATGATCGGCACCAGAGCGTCACGGCCGCTGTCGAGAATGCCGCGGCAATTCTCATGGATGCGATGCAGAAAATCCCCCGCCGCATCTGCCGCTCCCACGCCCGAATAAACGAACCCAATCAGGTCGCTCAACAAATGGTCGCGGAAGATCATCCCGATCTCGCGACCCTGCTGACTCCATTTCCACGGCCGGTAGGTAACGTCCGGTGTAGCCGCGCGGCGCAGCGTCCGGTCCAGAACTCCGTTGTCGGTCCCTGCCCATTTGAACCCGACGGATGCCGCGATATCGAGCGCATGGTCCGAGACCGAGCCTTCGGATGGCCACAAACCTACCGGCGCAACTCCGAATGTGTCTCCAATGTACTCGCGCGCCATCTCCAGTTGCATGCGCGCATCTTCGGGATATCGGAAGCGCGGCGGCAGAGGCACGTGCGGATGGGAAACGCCCGCGATATCACTGTCGCAAAGCAGCGGCAGAATAGGGTGATAAAACGGCGTGGTTGAGATTTCGATCTGACCGGATGCCGCTAGTTTCCGATACTGGGGAATCACCTGGGCGCAGATCTCGCGCTGTTTACGGCCCATGACAATCTGGTCTTCCAGGTTGAAATCACGGCCTTTCGCAACCAGTGCCCGAACCTCGGCGTCATGGTCCTGGAACTCTTCGTCGAACCATGCCAACTGTGAGATTACCTGGAGGTCGCGAAACTCCTGTACACCGAAAGCGCCGCGGCCACTGTGCACCTGGCGCTGCGCCTTCCATGCCGCCTGCAGTTCGGCATAGCGCGGGTAGCGATGAATCATGCGATCCGGCGCCATAAAGAAATTGCGCAAAAGAAAAGCCTGCTCTGCCGGTGTCAGCGTTTCCGCGGGCTTCAGCGCCAGCGCCAGGAAGGGGTCTTTGGCTTCCCCTCGCGCGTACTCTTCCACCTGCACCATCATTGACGGCACCAGATTGAAAGTCTGCTTAACGGAGGGGAACTCCTCCAGAATTTTGACCATGCCGTAATAATCTTTCAGCGCATGCATGCGGGTCCATGGAAGCCGGTATTCTCCCGATACCAGATCCTTATAGAACGGCTGATGCATGTGCCAGAGAAAGCAGAGATAGATTTTAGGCATGTTGCCCGTGAAAACGGACCAGTGAATTCAGAGTAGCAAGAAGGTCATATTTAAGCTCGCAACCCGAGCTTCGAAACGACGAGACGGGTGGCCTCGCGAAGTTCAGCGATCCGAAGTGCCGTAGCGGCCATCCAGAACGATGCGATTCCCGCCGGTATTCCCATCAGCAGTCCGCCCACTTTTGACGGGAAGTACGCCCCGGCAATGCGGCAAACCACGCCCATAACCGCAGCAGCCGCGGTAATCTTCAACGCGCTCACTGCCAGCGCGCGGCCGTTGATGCCGCCAATTCTCGGCCGGATCAGTATGAGCAGCGTGACCGCGCTGAAAGTCGAGACAGCCGATGCGGCTAGCGCCAGGCCGGCATGGCCCAGTCCCGTAAAGCGAATCATTGTGAACGCCGTCAGCCCGTTGACCACAATCGAGGCGATGCTCACCATCATCGGAGTTCGCGAATCACCCAGCGTATAAAATGCCGGCGCAATCAACTTAAGCACCGCGTAGCCGGCCAGTCCAACCGCGTAACACGTCAGTGCCAGCGCGGTCTCGTGAGTATCCGATGCATGGAAACGGCCGTGCTGATAAACCAGTCCGATCATTCTTTCGCCGAAGACAGCGAGGCCGACCGCCGAAGGGATCGTCAGCAAAAGAATCATGGAAACGGACCGTGACAAAGTATCGCGAAATTCAGCGAAATTATTTTGCGCGGCGCTGCGCGAGATGCTCGGCAGTGCGGCGGAAGCGATCGCGACTCCAAAAATCCCGAGCGGCAACGCGAAAAATCGATAGGCATAAGCCAGCCAGCTTACGGGTCCATTCATTACGTTGCCCGCGGCATCCCGCAAGCCCGCAGCGAAGTTGGTAGTCACCAGAACGTTGATCTGTCCGGAGGCATTGCCGATCATGGCGGGGCCCATCAGCCACAAAATATGACGAACCCCGTCATTGCGGAGATTGGCCCGCAAATTCCATTTCGGGCGCCAGCCAAAACCCGCGCGCCAGACCGACGGTAGCTGCACTCCCAGTTGCGCCGCGCCGCCGATCACCACTCCGATCGCCATTCCGCGAACTGCGCTGAGTCCGGTAGCAGCACCGAACCAATAACCCAGCGCCAGTCCCGAGAGCACGGAGACGATATTGAAAAGCGCGGGTGATACTGCCGCAATCCCAAACCGGTGGCTGGCAAACAAGGTGCCCTGAGCTTGTGCCGCCAGAGCCAGAAACACCAGAAACGGGAACATGATCCGCATCAGCAAAACAGCCAATTCAAACTTGCCAGGCACGTCGTGAAAACCGGGTGCGAACAGATTCACGAACAAGGGCGCAAACACGATCCCCAAAGCCGTGAACGCGCCGGTTATCAGAAAAATCATGCTGGCGGATATGCCGGCCAGAGTGCGGGCTTCTTCTTTTCCCTGCGTCGTAAGACAGCGGGTAAAGGTCGGGATGAATGCCGACGCCAGGGCGCCTTCCGCGAAGAGTTCCCGAGCCAGGTTGGGGATACGGAATGCCAGTACGTAGGCGTCGAAAACAGCCCCGGCTCCGAAGAGCCAGGAGAGAACCATCTCGCGTCCGAAACCTGTTAGCCGGCTGGCCATGATCGCCGTTGAGATGACGCTGGCCGATTGAAACAGACCGCCCGGCTGCCCTTCACTGACGATAGGTTTCACCGTCTCGCTCAGGGCTCGAGGCTCCGCAAATCCGCGTCTTCATATACTTCACGCGTCTGCTCAAGCGTGGCGAAATTCATGCCCGGCAGCTTCGCCTTGGCGCTCCCTGCCGCTACTCCCCACCGTAGTGCATCCGGAAAAGAATCGCCTTTCGCAAGAGACCACACCGTCGCGGCGGCCAGTGCATCACCCGCGCCAATCGGAGAAATCGCATCGATGCGCGGCGGCGCGACTTCCCACATTTCGCTGCCGCATGCCCCTATCGCGCCCCGGCTCCCCAACGACAGAATGACCGAGGAAACGCCCAGCGTCTGAATTTTCCGCACCGCCGCAATGGAGTGGGAACGGGTAAGCAGCACGGTGTTGAGAAGTCTCTCTGCCTCCTGCTGATTCGGAGTCACCACCGTGGGTCCGGCTTCAACGCCGCGTGACAAAGCTTCGCCATCGGTATCCAGCAGCGTCTTCACTCCGCGCTTCTTCGCACGCTCAATCAATTGCGCATAGAAATCACCGGGAACTCCCGGAGGCAGACTGCCGCACAACATCAGCCAGGAAGCTCCGGCCAGATACGATTCCACCGTCCCTTCGACGCTGGTTAGTTCACCGCGCTCGATCCGCGGACCGCTTTCATTCAGCTTGATCGTTAGCCCATGCCGGTCCGTCACCGTGAAGTTAAGGCGAACATCGTTGCGGATGGGCACGGTGACCACGGGAAATCCGCAGTGATCCATGTAACTTTCGAAGCGCGCACCGCGCTCTCCGCCCGCCGGAACAATGGCCAGCGTCTCTCCACCGAATGAGTGGATTACGGCAGCCGCATTGATGCCTCGCCCGCCCGGCGAGTCTTTGCTCGACAGGATGTAGGCCCGGTCGTCGAAAGCGAGCCGATCCACCGCGATGGTGCGGTCGATCGCGGGATTCATAGTCAGGGTTACGATCAACTATTTATGGTGTCACACCTGCCGCCGAGGCAAGGCGCCCGTTCAATGCACCGTTGGGTACTTGATCCCCAGTTGTTCGAGGTAGGTGTCGTATCGCGCAGGATCGTAGTAAAGAGCCTTCATTCGCGGCCGGTACTCGTCCATGATTTTTTGATTCAACCAGATCGCAGGCTTGTCCTCCGGCCGCAGCAAGCTTTGGTACTTCACGTCCCTAGTCTGAACGTTACGAAAATAATCCCACGCGTTGCTCACCAGTTCCGGGTGCAGAAGAATATCGAGGATCGTCATCGCCTGCACTTTGGCCCCGGCCACCACGCCCTTGTGCGCGATCGGAGTCGCCATGGAAACTCCGTTGGCCCAGTTGTGGCCAGGCCCACCGGGGATGTTGGAGGGATAACGCAAAGTCACAGTCGGCACGTTCCACGAAATATCACCGATATCGTCGGAAGCCCCGCCTGTGGGTTCCGGCACGGGCTCACCTTCGCGCGGCGCGGGAGCGGGCGCTCGCAAGTCCCCGATTTTGGTGACCAACCCAGTCAGCGGAACCTTTAGCTCTTTCTGCAATCCTTTGGCCAGCGCCACATCGTCGGCGGACCATTCGGGCAGCCCAACCCTTTTGATGTTGGCGTACATGGCCTCGGCAATCGGCTTATTAAAGTAGCCAGGCCACGCCGTACCCAGCACGCGTGATTTCCATGTCGTGTCGGTCATGAGCGTCGCAGCCTTTGCCATGTTGTCGCCGATACGCCACAAGTTCATGATGTGGTCATAATCCATCTCGCGGTAGTAATACCAGACGGCCGCATCGGGCGGCACCACATTCGGCTGATCTCCGCCATTCGTGATTACATAATGTATCCGGGTTGCCAGCCGCAGATGTTCGCGGCGGAAATTCCAACCGACGTCCATCAGTTCCACCGCATCGAGCGCACTACGCCCGCGCCAGGGAGCCGCTGCAGCGTGCGCGCTTTCGCCTTCGAACATGTATTCGACAGAAACCAGACCGCTGCCGCCCGAAGGGCCGTACGAGACGCTGAAAGCGTCAGCAACGTGGGCGAAGAGTACGATATCCACGTCTTTGAAAAGCCCCGCCTTCACAAAATACGCCTTAGTACCGAGCGCTTCTTCCGCCACGCCAGGCCACAACCGAATCGTTCCGTGCAGGTGCTCGCGCTCCATCACTTTCTTGACAGCGATGGCGGCGATGATGTTCATCGGCATACCGGAATTGTGCCCTTCGCCATGGCCGGGCGCGCCTTCGATCATCGGATCGTGATACGCCACGCCGGGTTTCTGTGAGGCCTGCGGAATATCGTCGATATCCGAGCCCAGCGCGATCACGGGCTTCCCTTCACCCCATGAGGCGACAAATGCGGTCGGGATGCCGGCAACTCCACGCTCTACTTTGAAGCCTTCTTTTTCCAGGATGTCGCTGAGATATTTCGAGGTTTCGAATTCCTGAAAACCCAATTCCCCGAAGCTGTAAACGCTGTCGACCATCACCTGGGCGCGCTTCTTCATCGCGTCCACCTGACCGCTCAGGTCTGCCTTCATGGCGGCTTCCTTTTGCGGTGTGACCTTCTCCTGAGCCTGTGCACATAGTGCCGCCGACCCCAGCACTAACGCCATCGCGGCAAACCATCGGACGAATCCTGCCATTTCAAGTCCTCCCGTATCCGGCACGCGAATCTCGACGGAGAAATTCCATCCGTAGGTTGCATTTATAGCACGCCAAATCGCCCTTCCGGAGGCGATTGCCGCGTCACGCAGCCCCCTGACGTGAGACACTGCGCGTTATGAAGCGCCTCGCCCTTCTGCTTGTTTTCGTAACCGCAGGACTCCCCGCCCAGACCAATCCGGCGTCTCAGGCCGCGCAAACCTGGCGGCAGCAGCACGAACACGCCATCATGGACGATTTCGTCGCCCTGCTTGCAATCCCCAACATCGCCCGCGATCGCGAAAATATTCAGCGCAATGCCGACCTGATCCTCGCCATGATGCGGAAGAGCGGAATTCCGTCCCGCCTCGTATCGGTAGCCGGTGCCAACCCCGTAGTCTTCGGTGAAATAAAAACGCCCGGCGCGACCCGCACGATTGTCTTCTACGCACACTACGACGGCCAGCCGCTCGACCCCAAAGAATGGGCCACGCCGCCTTTCCAGCCAACTCTGCGCAACGCACAAATCGAAAAGGATGGACAGGTGATCGCAATGCCACCGCCCGGAACACCGTTCAATCCTGAATGGCGCCTCTACGCGCGCGGAGCCGGAGACGACAAGGTCGCAGTGATGGCTCTGATATCCGCGGTCGACGCAATCCATTCGGCGGGAATCAAGACAAAGTCCAACATCAAATTCGTATTCGAGGGCGAAGAAGAAGCCGGCTCTCCCAACCTCGGCAAGATACTCGAAGCCAACAAAGAACTCTTCACCGGCGATCTCTGGCTCTCCTGCGACGGGCCGGTCCATCAGACACGCCGCCAGGCTGTGATCTTCGGAGCACGTGGCATTACCACTGTCGACATTACGGTTTATGGGCCGCGAAATGAACTCCACAGCGGCCATTACGGCAACTGGGCGCCGAATCCAGCCATGATGCTCGCCCGCCTGCTCACTTCAATGAAAGATGACGAAGGCCGTGTTCTGGTCGACCACTTCTATGACGGCATCGAGCCGCTGGGTGAAACGGAAAAACGCGCCATTGCCGAGGCGCCTGATGTGGATCGCCAATTGATGGACGAATTCTGGCTGGGCTCCACGGAGAACGCGCCGAAGACGCTTGCCGAACTCATCAATCTTCCCTCGCTCAACATTCGCGGGATGGCCAGTTCGCGAATCGGAGACCAGGCTTCCAACGTAATCCCCTCCTCCGCGCGCGCCACCATCGACATGCGTCTGGTCAAAGGCATGGATTATCGCGTCACCGCTGACCGCCTTGTCGAACACATCCGCAAGCAAGGTTATTTCATCGTGGATCAGGAACCGACGGGCGAGATCCGCAAAGCGCATCCGAAGGTTGCAATGGTCGTACGGCGCGGCGGCGAAAATGCCCAGCGCATCTCAATGGACCTGCCGATCTCCCAGGAAGTGATTCGTGCCGTTGAAATCGCTCGTGGGCCAGCCGTCAAATCGCCGACCTCAGGCGGAACCGTCCCCAACGTTGCCGAGGAAATTCTTGGCATGCCGTCCATCGAAATCCCGATCGCCAATCACGACGACAATCAGCACACGTCGAACGAGAATCTGCGCATTCAGAATCTCTGGGACGGAATTAATCTGTTCGCGGCGCTGTTAACCATGTAGCGTCGGCGATGTAGCTGATTACTTGCTCTTCAGCGCGGCTTCAATCGCGGAAGTGACGTCTTCAGAATCCGGCTCCACGGGAGATTCGAAACGCGCCACGATCTTGCCATTCCGGTCTACCAGAAACTTCGTGAAATTCCACTGGATCTCCCCACCTGTCTTCGGATTCGCGCTCTTGTCCGTGAGGAATTGATAGAGCGGGGCTTTGTCCCATCCCTTCACCGAAATCTTCGAGAACATCGGGAAGGTAACGCCAAACTTCGCTTTACAAAACGCGCCGATCTGCGCGTTCGTCCCCGGCTCCTGGCCTCCGAAATTGTTGGCCGGAAATCCTGTGATCACGAAGCCCTGGTCTTTGTATTTTTCATACAGAGCCTGCAGGCTTTCGTACTGATAGGTGTAGCCGCACTGGCTCGCGACATTCACCACCAGCATCACCTGGCCTTTAAAGTTCGCGAGCGGCGTTGGCGTGCCGGTGAGCGAGTCCAGGGTGAAATCGTAAACGCTCGATGCCGCGAAGGCCGTTCCTGACATGAGAATCAGTGCTCCCAGCAGTATTTTCATGGATTCGATTCTATCCAATCGAGAGCCCGCGATCACCACACCGCTGAATCCATCGCGTCCAATGTATGCTTACGCACAAAAGAATGCAAAAATAGACCAATCGCACCATGCCAGGCACGAGTCCGATAAATCGCGAGATCGAAATTCAGCCAACCGGCGGACTCAGTTCCGCACGCATCGAAGCTCTGGCGGACGGCCTGTTCGCCATCGCAATGACCTTGCTGATCTTCGATCTCAAAGCGCCCACCATCACCGACCGGTCTCCTCTGGCGTTGGCGCATGCCGTCCTCGCCATCTGGCCTCAAGCTGCTTGCTTCGTCATGAGCTTTATCACCACAGCGACACTCTGGGTTGCTCACCGGGGACAGTTTCACTACATCGTCCGCACTGACCGCCCTCTGCTCTGGATCAACATCGTCTTTCTGCTGCTGGTGAGTATTATTCCCTTCGTGACATCGCTGCTGGGGAAATACCCTCAGAACGCTTTCGCGATTATGCTGTACGGCGCCAACATGGTGCTGGCAGTGATTGTCCTCTGGTATCACTGGCGTTATGCCACCCAACAGCACCGTCTGACGGCGCGTCATCTGAATGACGAGATCGTCCGAGTGCAGTCACGCCGCATCCTGATGGGACCTTGCATCTATCTCTTCGCGATGGCATTTGCCCCACGATTCCCGGTAGTGAGCGTCGCCATGTATGCACTGGTGCCCATCGCCTACGCGCTGCCGAGTTCCGTCGACACGCACTGGCATCGGCAAAGTCATCACGCCTAACCCCCGATAAGCGCCGCGGCCTGGCCAGCGCTCAATTATGAACTGGCAGAATCGCTCGATTACTCGCGCTGCCGCCTTGCGAAACCACCAGTTGAATGTCTCCGTTCGGCGTGTTCAGCGGAATCTGGAAGTTCATCTGATAAAGCCCGGCATATCCTGGCGTAAGCCCTGAGAAATAGATCGGGATGCTGACTCCGTTCAGCGTGAGTGTCGGTGCAATCAGTGGCGTTAATGCCGGACTCGGCGGCGTCTGCGCGCCATCCGCAAGGATGTTATCGGTCAACCCCAATCCCGAGAGATAAATCACCAGATATTCGCCAGGTACCGCCGGTGAACTTTCCGTTACCAGCGAGTAATCGGCATGCTGCGCCACGATCTGTCCGCTCGCGAACGCAGCAATCCCCGGCGTTGCAGTCGTCACATGAATCGTATCGGGCATGCTCAGCACGCCGTTGGAATTGACCATCACCTGGTAGCTGTTTCCCGGCGTAAGCTCATGCGGCAACTGGGCGTCAATCTGGTTAGGGCCGACGTAATAGAGTGGCGCCGCAATACCGCCGATCGTCACCGATGTGCCTCCCAGAGTCGTCGGCAGCGGCAGCGCGGTTGCCTGCGCCGAAGAGGCGCTGAAATTCGAACCGTAAATCTGCAGGACCGTACCCTGCCCCAGCGCCCCGCCCGGCAGCGGATCGTAAATGTGCAGCGTGCCCCCCGGTGTCAGCAACGGAACCGAGCCCGCAACTACTTGACCGCTGACGGAGTTCACCACCGAGTTGACACCCGGCACTGTCGCCGCGGCCGATACCGTGACCTGTCCCGATGCCGTACGAGGCGTCCACGTACCCGAATAAAGGCCCATCGTCGCATCCACCAGATTCAAACTCAACGCAGGATCGCCATTCGAGAAAGTAGCCACTACCTGAGCGTTGCCGACGGGCGCACCGCAATTATTTACAACGTTAAGAGATAGCGGCGCGGGCCACCCGGCAGGCTGCGCGAAGTTGTTCTCGAGGCCTGTTTGCGTGGCTGCCAGTTGGGTCGGACTGCACCCGGCACTCCCGCCCGGCGTTACAACCATAGTGACGTTTACGGTGCGAATCGCCGCAGCGGAAAATTGATAGCTCACCGTACCGGTGTAGATCCCCGCCGGCAGCGTTCCCGGGTTGACCGATAGCGTCGAGACCACCGCCGAAGAACTGGTGGACGATGTGCCGCTGATGGGTGAAACAATCAGCCACGCATTGCCGTCCGTTGTGTTCATTGAAGCGGCATAAGCCACTCCGCTCCCGGAACTCGAGTAAACGGTGACAGTCTGCGATGGCGGGGCGCTGCCACCCAAACTCGCCTGGAATAAACGCCCGGCAGGCTCGATTACAGGCACCGGAAGCGCAGTGGACTGGGCAACATTCAGCACCACAATAAAATTCAGCGGAGAGTTCGCCGCATTAGAAGCTACGACCTGAATCGCTCCATAGTAGGTCTGGGCCGCTGTCAGACCGGCAGTTTCCAGATGATAGCTGACGGTTCCAGGGCTGGAACTGCTGGCCGTGCCGCTGGTCGTATATTCATTCAGCTGCAGCCACGAAGCGCCGGCTTGTACCGATGCCGTCCAGTTGACTGACGTGTTACCCGCTACACCCACTTGAAACGCGCCGGTCGTATCCAGCGGTGCATTTCCCAGGGTGGACTGGAACTGCGCTCCGCCTGAACTCAGAGTTAAGTTCGGAGTCTGCGTTATCTCGAGTGTCGCCGGTACACCGATCGTCCCGGCCGAAGATTGAAGCGTTACTGTAGTGCGGAAAAATCCGGGCCCGAGACCGGCAGGGTTCGCCGTGAATGTCAGTGCAGCGGGCGCGCCTGCCTGCACCGAGCCTGGCACGCCGCTTACAGTCAGCCAGCTATCCGCCGCTGTCACAGCACTCAGGGAAGCGGCGCCGCCCCCGCTGTTTTGAATCGTCACCTGCTGCGAAAGCGGCGCTGTCACAAAAGCCGTCGTACTGAAATCCACCGGGTTGGTTCCGAATGTAAGCAGCGGCGCTGGCGCTGTGACCGAGAGTGAGACGACGACCGTCTGTGACATACCGGCGCAAGCGGCCGGCGCCAGACACGTCACCACGATCCCGGTCGTCAACGGTGTCGATGTCACCCCCAGATTCAGTGCGCCAGGGTCAAGCGCGACGGTGATGCTGCCCGGCGCGGTTCCTCCTCCCGTCACATCCAGCCACGAAACTGCGGGCGTCGTCACAACCGAATAATTCAACGCCTGCGACACCGCACTCGATTCCACCGTGACGCTTTGCGCCACCGGCGCAGCGGCCGCGCCCGCCACCAGATTGAATGTAATCGCCCCCGCGGAGAGCAGTAGATTGGCACTCGCCTGCGAAGCAATCACAATCTGCGTCGGCGATGTGGTGGTCAGCACGGGTGTTTCCGCATCGTTCATTGTTATTGAGAAAGCGAAGGTGCCACTGGCCGTGGGGACACCGCCGATAGCTCCGTTCACCAGCGATAAACCTGGCGGCAACGAACCGCTGCTGACCGTGTAAGTGTACGGCCCGACGCCGCCTGAACCAGCAAGAATCTGCAAAGGAAAGTCCGTCCCCGCAATCCCATTCGGGAAGACCAGACCGGAAAGGCTGAGCGGCTGCGGCGCGATCGCAATCGTGAACACACCGGATGACGAATTACCGCTGCTGTCGGTTGCCTGCGCGGTGAACGTATAAGTCCCGACCGTAGACGGCGTGCCCGAAATCACTCCTCCCGATCCGTTTATCGCAAGGCCCGGAGGAAGCGTGCCGCCGATGATCGTCCAGCTGTAAGGCGGCGCTCCGCCCGTGCCCGTGAGAGCCTGCGAATACGGCGTGCCGATTATCCCGCCCGTGAGACCACCGCCGCTGATTTTAAGCGGCGTCGCCGGTCCCGTCACAATAAGGCTGAATACTGAAGACGTTGTGAATCCATTCGCATCCGCCACGCTAACCGTAAAGCTGAAGCTTCCTACCGAGGACGGAGTGCCGGATAAAGCCGCGCCGCTGAAACTGAGGCCAACCGGCGCATTCGCTGAAGAGAACGCATAGGGACCCGTGCCACCGGCCGCGCTGAACGTTTGCGAGTAAGCCGCCGTCGTGGAACCGGCCGGGAGCGCGCTTGACGTATTCGGTCCAGGACCAGTCAGTCCCAGCACCTGCAGCGTTGCTGTCACGCTCGCCGTCTCAGCCGGTGTTCCTGAATCGGAAACCTGAATGTTGAAGCCGTAGTTCGCGGCCTGGGCAGGGCGTCCACTCAGGGCTCCACTTGATGCGTTCAGCGTAACGCCCGCCGGCAGATTAGACGCCGACCACGTGTAAGGCGCGTTGCCACCAGCCGCCACCAGAGTGCCCGCCAGGTTAGCCCCAAAAGCAATCTCGCCCAGGTTGCCCGAACTCGTAATTGAAAGCGCAGGTCCAACCACCAGAGTGAATGAAGACGAAGCCGTAGTTCCGCTTCCATCCGCTACCTGAACCTGAAAGGTGACCGTCCCCGCAACAGTCGGAGTGCCGCTAAGAATGGCCCCTGAAAAAGCTAAGCCTGCCGGAGCATTCGTCGACGAAAAACTATACGTGCCAGTGCCACCCGCCGCTGCGAATTTTTGTGAATACGTCCTCCCTGCCGTTGCGGGAGTCAGAGGAGAAGTTGTCGTAATGCCAGGAACCTTCAGACTCACAGTTAGATTCGCGGTCACCTGCGGTGTTTCTGAATCGGTCACGTCCACAATGACGTTGTAATTGCCGGGTTGCAGCGGCGTTCCCGTCAACGCGCCGGTTTTCGAGCTCTGCGTCACTCCCGCCGGCAGATTATTTGCCGACCAGGTATACGGCTGAACCCCGCCCGATGCGCTGAAATTGACGGTGACGCTGGCCCCCACAGCAGTCTCGCCCGGAGTACCGAGAATGGTGAGCGAGAGCGCCGGAGGAGGAGGTATGAAGGGAGGCGGCGCCACCACTACGTTCGCAACCGTGAAACTTTGCGTGACCGGTGTGGCCGCGGCATAGGTAGAGTTCCCCGCCTGCGTAGCCGTGATCGAGCAGGTCCCCACCGCCACGATCGTGACCGTTGTCCCTGCGACCGTGCAAACCGTGGCCGTCGTCGAAGTGAAGCTTACTGTGAGGCTGGAAGTTACGGTCGCGCTGATTGTGAACGGAGCCACGCCGATCGTCACACCGCTGAGCGGCCCGAACGTAATCGTCTGCGCCGCGGTACCGATCCCCAGCAACACGGTTGCGTTATTGCTACCGCTGTTTGCGGTAACAAGATCCGGAATACTATCGCCATTGAAGTCTGCTGTTGCGATCGATTCAGGGTTTGTCCCCACGGTGAATGGACTTCCCGGCGCAGCCGCAAATCCGCCCGAGCCAGTGCCCAGCAGCAGCGTCACAGTGGAGTCCGTAAAGTTGGCGATGGCAAGATCCTGAAAACCATCTCCATTGACGTCACCCCCCACTATGGAGTAAGGATTCGTTCCCACGGTAAACGGGCTGTTCGCCGCAGCCGTGAATCCCCCCAAACCGCTCCCCAGCAGCACCGTCACGTTATTGCTTGTGTAATTTGTTGCCGCGAGATCCTGAAAGCCATCCCCATTGAAGTCGCCCACCACAATAGAAAGAGTGCCCGTGCCTGCTGTAAACGGGCTATTCGGGGCTGCCGTGAATCCGCCCGAGCCGTTCCCCAGCAGCACCGTGACATTGTTACTTCCGAAATTCGACGTAGCCAGATCTTGAAATCCGTCTCCGTTGAAGTCACCCACCGCTACCGACCCGGGTTTTGTCCCCACGGTAAACGGGCTGTTCGCCGCGGCGGTGAACCCGCCCCCATTGCTTCCCAGCAACACCGTAATAGTGGAGTCGCTGAAGTTGGCGACAGCAAGATCCGGAATGCCATCCCCGTTGAAATCCCCTACCGCCAGAGAAGCTGGTTCGTTCCCAACCAGGAACGGGCTGCCCGTGGCCGCCGTGAAACCGAACGCCCCCGAGAAGTTCGTGCTGTTCCCCAGCAAAACAGTGACAGTATTGCTGCCGCCATTGGCAGTGGCGAGGTCCGGAATTCCGTCGCCATTGAAATCCCCCACAACTACCGAATAGGGACTGGCTCCGACGGCAAAAGGACTGCCCGTCGCAGCCGTGAAACCACCCGAACCGTTCCCCAGCCACACCGTAACGGTGCCGCCGGTCCCGTTGGCTACCGCAAAATCCGGGAAACCGTCCCCATTGAAATCCCCCACTGCCACGGATTGAGGACTCGCTCCCGCGGTCAACGGGCTCCCCACGGCCGCGTTCAGCCCCGAAGAAGGTTTCGCCGCGTTCACCGTGAAGCTCTGCGTAACCGGTGTGGCCGCGGTGAAGTTCACGTTGCCCGCCTGACTCACCGTAATCGAGCAGGTGCCCGCGCTCAACAGCGTAACCAGTCCGCTGGCTGTTTTACACACTAAAGGCAAAGGCGTAGTCGGGGTGAACGTGATGGGCAAGCCGGAACTGGATCGCGCCTCGATTGCGAAGGGCGAGACACCGAAGATCTGATTCGGAATCGCATCGAAGGTAATAGTCTGCGACGCACCCGTGACATTAAAACTTTGCGTCACTGGTGCGGCAGGGGTGTAACTGGAATTGCCTGACTGGCTGGCTGTGGTCGAGCACAATCCTCCTGTAACAATCGTGACGGTATTGACCGAGACCGTGCAGACTGCCGGTGTCGCCGACGCGAAACTCACAGTCAGGCCGGAACTCGCCGTGGCGCTTATCGTGAACGGCGAAACGCCGAAGGTCACATTGCCCAGCGGCGCGAACGTGATCGTCTGCGCAGTATCCACCTGAATTGTGATCGTGTTGCTGGTGGAAGGCAAACTGCGCGCGTCACCGCCATAGGCCGCGGTCAACGTATGGCTGCCCAGGGCCAGACTGGCCGTCGTGAATGTAAAAGGGCTTGACGTCTGCGTTGCCGTTCCCAGAACGGTAGCTCCATCCGAGAACGTCACCGTGCCCGTGGGCGCATCGAATGCCGGGGCGGTGGGCGATAGCGTCAGGGTCAACGGCACCGATTGGCCGATATCTATAGTCAGCGGTGAAGTCGTGCTGAGAACGGAGGTCGTCGCTGCCTGCCCTCCGAGCAGCACTGTGGCCGTACTGTCCCCGCCATTCGCCGTGACAAGATCCAGAAGGCCGTCGCCGTTGAGGTCCGCGACCACTACGGAACCAGGATTGGCTCCCACTGTGTAGGCGCCGCCCACGGGGGCCACCGCCGCTGTAAATCCGCCCGCGCCATTCCCCAGCAGCACTGTAACAGTGGAGTCGCTGGAGTTGGCAATCGCAAGATCCTGATTGCCATCTCCATCCAGGTCACCCACCGCGAGGGAATAAGGTTCGCTTCCGACGGCAAACGGGCTCGTCGCACTGGCGGTGAATCCACCTGTGCCGTCTCCCAACAGCACGGTTACCGTGTTGTCTGTGTAATTCGCCGCTGCAAGATCCGATTTGCCGTCTCCATTGAAATCGCCTACTGTCACCGCAAACGTACCGGCGCCTGCCCCAAAAGCCGTGGGTGCGCCGAATCCACCTGTGCCATTCCCCAGCAACACGGTCACATTGTTACTGCCAAAATTTGCCGTAGCCAGGTCCGCAATCCCGTCACCGTTGAAGTCGCCCACCGTTACCGATGCCGGACTCGTCCCTACTGGGAACGGGCTGTTCGTGGCCACGGTGAAGCCACCGGAGCCGTTTCCCAGCAGCACCGTAACAGTCGAGTCGGTGAAGTTTGACACGGCCAAGTCCTGAACCCCATCGCCGTTGAAATCCGCAATCGCAATGGATACCGGTACCGCTCCCACGGCGAAGGGGCTACCCGCAGCCGCCGCGAATCCAAATGCGCCCGAGAAGTTCGTGCTGTTCCCCAGCAGCACCGAAACAGTGTTGTCCCCGCCATTCGCCGTCGCGATATCGGGAACACCATCCTCGTTGAAATCGCCCACCACGATGGAATAAGGGCTCGCTCCCACAGTAAAGGGACTGCCCGCAGCCGCAGTGAACCCGCCCGAGCCGTTCCCCAGCAGCACTGTGACAGTGTTGTCCCCGGCGTTTGCTGTGGCGAGATCTGGAAATCCATCACCGTTGAAGTCCCCCACCGCAACGGCCTGACTGCCCGAGCCGATTCCAAACGGACTGCCCGCAGCCGGAAGCAAGGTACCCGACGCTTTCGCCGCCGTTACGGTAAAGCTACGAATCACCGAGGTCGCCGCGCTGAAGTTTACGTTGCCGCTCTGGCTGGCCGTGATCGAGCACGCGCCGGCGCTCAAAAGCGTGATCAGTCCGCCGGCATTCCTGCAAACAGCGGGCGGGGTCGCGAGGAGACTTACCGGTAGCCCTGAACTCGAGTGCGCCGCGATCCCAAACGGCGAGGTTGCGAAGATCCGATTGGGAATCGAATCGAAGGTAATCGTCTGTGCCGTCTGCGCTGAGAGTTGCTGCAAGCCCCCCAGTACCGTGAAAGATAAAAATGCGGCAGTACTCAGTAACCTCTTTCCGTTACTCACTCGAATATCCAGAAAACCGTTGAAGCATGTATCTCAGATTTAACACCAGGGCGCGAAATTCGGCCTTGTTTTCCGTCGGATTTAACACAAGGCGTCAGAACTCTGTGGTCGTACCGGCAGATCGGGTTATCGTACCTGAGGAAAACCGAGGTTCACGCTGCTGGTCCCTGGGTCCGGCCAGCGTCCCGTGACCACTTTGGCGCGCGTATAAAACTGAACCCCTTCGGGGCCATACATGTGAAGGTCACCGAATAGAGAAGCCTTCCACCCACCAAAACTGTAATAGGCAACGGGAACCGGAATCGGAACATTGATCCCGACCATCCCTACTTCCACATCGAACTGGAACTGTCGCGCCGCCCCGCCGTCGCGCGTAAAAATCGCCACGCCGTTGGCATAAGGGTTGCCGTTAATCAGATCGAGAGCTTCAGTGTAAGTCGCTGCCCGCACCACATTCAGGACAGGACCAAAGATCTCCTCGTCGTAACAGCGCATACCAGGCTTCACGCGGTCAATCAACGAAGTCCCCAGAAAAAATCCGGGACCACCGGAAATTGGGTGCTTACGTCCATCGACAGCCACTTCCGCGCCCTCGCTCTTCGCCGAATCCATGTAAGATGCCACGCGGTCGCGGTGCTCGGCCGAGATCAACGGCCCCATTTCGTTACCCGCTTCGAGGCCCGGACCGATGTTGATCCGTTGCATCCGTTCCTTCACGGCTTCAATCAGCGGATCGGCCGCGGAGTCCACCGCGACCACCACTGAGATGGCCATGCACCGTTCGCCGGCGGACCCAAAAGCGGCGGAGACAGCGGCGTCAGCAGCCATCGCAATATCGGCATCGGGAAGCACCAGCATGTGATTCTTGGCGCCCCCGAGAGCCTGCACCCTTTTGCCGTTGCGCGTGCCCGTCTGGTATATGGATCGGGCGACCGGAGTCGAGCCGACAAAACTGATCGCCTTCACTTGCGGATGTTCGAGGAGTCGATCGACGGCCACTCGGTCTCCCTGCACGACATTGAAAACGCCGTCAGGCACGCCGGCCTGCTTCACCAGCTCAGCCAGAAACAAGCTAACCGATGGGTCCTTCTCCGAGGGCTTCAGGATAAACGTATTGCCGCAGGCGATCGCATTCGGAAACATCCACATCGGCACCATGGCAGGGAAATTAAACGGCGTGATGCCGGCCACCACTCCCAGCGGTTGCCGAATCTGATAGACGTCCACCCCGCGGCTCGCCTGTTCAGAGAAGCCGCCTTTCAACAGATTCGGAATTCCGCAGGCAAACTCGATGTTCTCGAGGCCGCGCGCCACTTCACCCATCGCGTCAGACAACGTCTTGCCGTGTTCGAGCGTAATCAGTTCCGCAATCTTTTGCCGATTCGCGTCCACCAGCTCGCGCAGACGAAACATGGTTTCCGCGCGGCGTGATAACGGCGTTTCGCGCCATTGCGGAAACGCCTTCTGCGCGCAGGCTACCGCTGCATCAACGTCCTTGACATCAGCAAAGTCGACGTGTGCCTGAACCTCGCCGGTCGCGGGGTTCCAGACAATCCCTGATCGGCCCGACTGAGATGCCACCAGCTTCCCGCCCACCCAATGGTTGATCGTCTTCCGCTCAGAACGAACCGTCGTCGCATCCACACTTGCCGTGATAGTTGCCATTTTTAATTCCTTACAATCCAGTCCGCGGCCTTCGTTGCCAGACGGTCGAATGCCGTCACCGCCAGCTCCAGATGCTCTTCCCGCGTGTTTTCGATCTTGTTGTGGCTGATTCCACCCAGTGATTGCGTGAACATCATTACCGCCGGTATGCCGGCTCGCGCAACCTCCGCCGCATCGTGCAAGGGCCCGGAAGGAAGGCTCATCAGCGTTCCCGTGGTTTCTCTGATGGCCTCTTCACAGAAACCAATCAACTCCGGATGAAAATGCACCGGCTCGATATTCCAGATCTTCGACCATTCCACCGTGCAGTTCTCTTCCGCCGCAAATCGCTGGCTGGCCGCGCGCGCTTCCTGGAACATCTGCGCAAGGACCCCCTCATCGAGATCGCGCTGATCCAGCGTCGCCTCACACCGCCCTACTACCGCCGTCACAATGCCGGGGAAGGTTTTCACACTGCCCATGGTGCAGACTGCGTCGGCGTGCTTCATCGCGATACTACGAATCTCGAGTGCGAGCTTAGCTGCCGCGGCAAGAGCATCCTTACGCTTATTCATCGGCGTCGATCCGGAGTGTGCTTCCTGTCCGAAAAATGTGATCGCGTGCCGCTCCACGCCTTTGGTTCCGAGCACCGCGCCCAGCGGCAAACCCAGTGCTTCGAGAACCGGCCCCTGTTCTATATGCAGTTCGATATACGCGGCAGCATCCTTGCGTTCTTTCGACGCCTCGGGAAATCGGTCGATATTGAAGCCGCAGCTTCTGATCGCATCTTCGAGACGGATTCCCTCGCGATCGGTGCGGACACGATCTGCCTCGATCGAATGGGTACCCGCAAAAGCGGACGACCCCAGCAGACTGCGCCCAAAACGCGCGCCTTCCTCATCCGCCCAATCGATCAACCGAATAGTGACGGGCGGGCGTCCGTCGTATTGCGCTGCGAAACGGCGGAGAATTTCAAGTCCCGCCAGAACTCCCAGACAGCCATCGAGCCAGCCCCCGTTCGGAACCGAATCCAGATGCCCGCCGATCAACAGCGCCTTCGGAGAGGTTCCTTTAAGAGTGACCCAGCGATTGCCCGCCGCATCGAAGTGAGTCTCCACCGGAAGGCCCTCGATCTTACTCTCAAACCATGCCCGGGCTTTCAGCCACATCGGCGTCCAGGCTAGCCGCTGCGCACCATTGGCATCTGCCGTCAATTCGCGCAACTCTTTCAATTCAGCGATGGTGCGTTGAGGATTTAAACTCATAGGACCAGTCCCTTAGAAATGTGTGGGCTCGCGTCGCAGCAACTTTCCACGGCTGCGGTCGCCCACAAACACTCCATCCCGAACCTGAACCTTTCCGCGTACCGTGACTACCGATGGACGGCCTTCAATCTCCATGCCCTCGAATCCGCTGTAGTCGTTGTTGACATGCTGAGTGCGGGCTGAGATCACGCCCCTGTATTCGGGATCGTAAATAACGAGATCCGCGTCACTGCCCACCGCGATTGTGCCCTTACGCGGAAACAAGCCGAAGAGTTTCGCCGCCCTTGTGCTGGCCGCTTCCACGAACCGGTGTATATCGAGACTGCAACGCTTCACTCCATACGTGTAGAGCAGATTCACCCGTTCTTCGATTCCCGGAATGCCGTTCGGAATCTGCGTGAAAGCGTCGCGCCCCAGCAGCTTTTGTTCCGTGTCGAAAGGACAATGGTCGGTCGCAACCGTGTCGATGGCGCCCGTAGCAATCGCATTCCACAGGACATTTTGATTGCTCTTTTTGCGCAGCGGCGGCGACATAATGTGCTTCATTCCTTCTACGCCGGGCCGCTCCGCATAAGTCTTGTCGAGCAAAAGGTGCGGCACCACGCATTCTATGGAAAGCTTTGTACCGCGCTCCTTCGCACGAGTCGCAGCCCGCAGGGCAGGCTCGCACGATAGATGAACCACGTAACCGGATGCCCCTGTGTTGTCCAGAAAAGTCGCGAAACGGTTTGTTCCTTCCGCTTCCACTGACTCTGGACGGCTCGGCTCATGCCACTCCGCACCGGTCTTTCCTTCCGCGATCAGTTTCTGTTGCAAACGTCCCACCAGCTCCGCATTCTCGCAGTGAGCAGTCACAATCACACCGAGCGTTTTGGCCAGCATCATCGTCTGATACATCTCAGCATCGTCAACGCCGAAGAAGTTCTTGTAAGCGAGAAAGATCTTGAAAGACGCGATGCCATCCGCCACGATCTCGCGCAATTCCCCGGCCGTATTCTCCTCGAACTTCGTGACCGACATGTGGAACGTGTAGTCGCAAGCGCTTCCCGCCGCCGCCTTCGCCTTCCACAGCTGATAGCCCTCCAGCGCATCGTCGTTACGCGACGGGCAGCACATCTCGATATACGTCGTGGTTCCGCCCATCAGCGCCGCGACGCTCGCCGTTTCATGCGTGTCTTTCGCGAATGTCGCCATAAACGGCAGGTAGATGTGCACGTGAGGATCGATAAAGCCTGGGAAAACGTACTTCCCCGCAGCATCCACCACCTCAGTTCCCGGAGGCGCATCGAGATCGCTGCCAATGCGCGTGATGGTTTCGTCCGCTACGTAAATGTCAGCGCGATATCGCGAATCCGCGGTAATGATCTCACCGTTTCTGACCAGTAGCCCCATTAGTGAATCTCGATCCCCTGCTCTTCGCGATACCGTTTCATCGCGTCCCAATCCTCCGTGACTTCCGGCTGGGTCTGCGTGAGTTGATCCCAGGTCACGGACGCGCGCCCCGATTCAACTTCAACCATACTGATGCAATTCTCCACCGGACAGACGTTGTAACACAAACGGCACCCCACACAATCTTCTTCTCTGACCTGCGGCTGCGGCCGCGTGTTCACGGCCTCGTTCTTTCCGTTGGAAGACGCTGAATAAGCACCGGGCTGAACCGTTTGTCCATCGGCGGCAATCAGATCGATGCACTGATGCGCTGTGTCATTACAGGCGACATAGCAGAGATTGCACTTGATACACCGGTCCGTCTCGATGCGCGCCACCGCACGAAACGATAGATCGAAGTGACGGAATTCAGAGATTCGCGTGAGGCTCCGTCCCCGGAAATCGGCGATCGTGCCAAAGCCTTTCGTATCCATCCAGTTCGACAGACCATCGCACAGGTCTTCGACTACGCGGAACCCGTAGTGCATCACCGCGGTGCAAACCTGCAGGCTGGAAGCCCCCAGCAGAAGAAACTCCGCCGCATCCTGCCATGTCGAAATGCCTCCCATGCCGGAGATCGGCCGATTCGCTTTCGACACAACTTCATCGACACCCAGCGCGGAAAGCATATTGAGCGCAATTGGTTTCACCGCAGGTCCCGCGTAGCCGCCGTGTCCGCCCTTGCCCCCGATCGACGGCGTGATCTCCAGCGAATCGAGATCCACACCCACAATTGAATTGATCGTGTTGATCAATGACAACGCGTCCGCTCCACCGGCGAGGGCCGCGCGCGCGGGCAGCACCACGTTCGTAATATTCGGCGTCAGCTTGACGATAATCGGCAGCTTCGCCGCTTCTTTCACCCAGTGAGTGATCTGCTCGCAATATTCGGGAACCTGCCCCACGGCCGCTCCCATGCCGCGCTCGCTCATGCCATGCGGGCAGCCATAATTCAGTTCAATGCCGTCCGCTCCGGTGTCTTCGATCTGCCTGACGATGTCATGCCACGCTTCAGCCGTCGATTCCACCATCGCGGAAACAATCACAGCCCGGTCCGGCCAGTTCCGTTTCACATCGCGAATCTCGCGCAGATTCACTTCGATCGGACGATCCGAAATCAGCTCCACATTGTTGATCGCCAGCATCTTCTGTGAGCCGGAATGCCACGCGCCGTAACGATTCGAGACGTTGAGTACCGGTGATCCGATCGTTTTCCAGACTACGCCGCCCCACCCGTATTCAAACGCCCGATGCACCTGAGCGCCCGAGTTCGCCGGCGGCGCGGAAGCCAGCCAGAAAGGGTTAGGCGATCGTATCCCGGCGAAGTCGATGCTGAGATCAGCCACCAGTCACCTCCGCCATGAGTTCTGTATGAATCGCCGCGGCCGCAATCTTTCCATCCTGTGCCGCCATCACCGTGGAGGCGGACCCTTTCGCCCGGACGCAATCGCCCCCCGCGTAAATCCCTGGGACGCTGGTCCGCCGCTCCTTGTCAACCTTGATGAAACCCCGTTCAGTCTCAAGTCCCATCACACCCGCAATACCCGTTTTCCTCTGCCCGATAGCCTTGACAATGCAGTCCGCGCGAATCAGAAAATTCGATCCCGGAATGATTTGGGGTGCCGGGCGTCCGGAAGCGTCGGCATCCGTTAACTCAGCCCGCACACACTCCAAACCCCGCACCTGGCCATCCACGATCTGCACCGCAACCGGCTGCGCCAGGAATTCGAAGACAACGCCTTCATTCTTCACGAACTCGTATTCATGCGGATAGGCAGTCATCTCACGCGCCGTCCGGCGGTAGACCATCGTCACCTGGTCAGCGCCCGTACGCCGCGCGACCGTCGCACAATCGATCGCCGTATTGCCGGCTCCAATCACCACCATGGATTCCGCGCGAGGCAAGAGATCCGGCGTCAGCTTGCTCTGCTCGATGTATTCGAGTCCGTCGAGCACATGTTCTTCGCCAGGAATTCCCAGCGCCGGCGTGCTGCCCAGCCCTGCCCCAATGAAGACAGCATCGAACTGGCCTATCAATTCCGCTACCGGAATGTCGCGGCCCACCTCGACGCCTTCTCTTATAACGACGCCCAGCCCCGCGATCATCTCCACTTCCGCCAATGCCACCCCCACGGGTTCGCGCAGAGCAATAATCCCGTACGTCGAAAGGCCGCCGCCCAATTGTCGTTTCTCAAATACCGTCACTGCATGTCCGCGGCGCGCCAGTTCCCCCGCACAAGACAGACCCGCCGGACCCGCTCCGATCACCGCAACGCGCCGCCCTGTCTCCGCCCCACGCGGGAAAATCTTCACCTGCTTTTCATAGACATAATCCATCGCGTGACGCTGCAGACGCCCGATTGCGATGGGCTTATGCTCCGAACCCAGAACGCACGCGCCTTCGCACAACTCTTCCACCGGACACACCCGCGCGCAACTCGCCCCCATCAGATTCGATTCGAGTATCGTTCGCGCCGAACCCGTCAGATTGTCGGTGGCAATTTTCTTGATGAATCCGGGAATGTTGATATGCGTGGGACAAGCATGCGTACACGGCGCGTCGTAGCAATACAAACAGCGGTTCGCCTCCACCAGCGCTTCATGCCGCGTCAACGGAGGCAACTGTTCACCGAGCGGATTTGCGGCAGAGTTCGGCATCAGGCCCGCTTACCTGCATAAGAATTCTGCTGCGCCTTCATCACTCCGGATGGCGAATACCCCTGCATCAGGAGTGCGTACGTCGATCCCGACGCAAAGAAACCCACAAACCACGCATAGTCATACAGCCAGTGAAGCGTCGGAACAACCAGCCCGATCAACGCTACGGCCACGCCCGTAACCAGCGCTACGATGGCCCTCGGATTGAAGCCGCCGGAGTATTCGTAAATCCCGCCCCGCATGTACAGATCATCCACGTCGAGGTTGCGCTTCCGGATCAGATAGTAATCCGCAATCATCACTCCGGCGACCGGCCCCAGCAGCGCCGAGTAACCGAGCAGCCATCCGAACACATACGAATTGGCGCTGGCCATCAGCTTCCAGGGCATCATGAGTATCCCAATGACTCCAGTGATAAGTCCGCCCAGGCGGAACGAAATCAAACGCGGCGCCAGGTTGGCAAAATCATTAGCCGGCGAAACCACATTGGCCGCGACATTCGTCGCCAGCGTCGCTATCAGCACCGCAATCAGCGCCACAAATGCGATGAGCGGCTGCTGAAACCGCCCGATCAGAACCACCGGATCCCAGATCTGTTCTCCAAAAATCACTGCGGACGCGGAAGTCACCGCCACGCCGATGAATGAGAACAACGTCATCGCGGGCGGCAATCCTAATGCCTGCCCCAGCATTTGCGCCTTCTGCGATTTCGCATAGCGTGTAAAGTCCGGAATGTTCAACGCCACCGTTGCCCAGAAACCCACCATGCCGGTCAGCGACGGAATGAAGAACGCGAAGAACTCGCCATTCGTATGGAATCGGCTGGGCTGGCTCAGCACGGGTCCCAGTCCGCCTGCCTTTGATGTGATCCAGATCAGCAACAGCAGCATGATGCCGATCATGAACGGCGCGCTCACCGCGTCCAGAATTTTGATACTCTCGATGCCGCGCCAGATCACGTACATGTTGAGCAGCCAGAACGCGAAGAAACAAACCCACGTGGTCTCCGCTACCGGCGCGCCCGGCCAGATAATCCGCGCCATCGACGCGATCGCATTCCCGCCGATCCACGTCTGAATTCCGAACCAGCCGCACGCCACCAGCGCCCTCAGAACCGCCGGCAGATTCGCGCCCCGCACCCCAAATGACGAACGCACCAGAACCGGAAAAGGGATTCCATACTTCGTGCCCGCATGCGCATTCAGAATCATCGGACCCAGCACAATCAGGTTGCCGATCAGAATCGTGCCTACCGCCTGCCACCAGTTCATCCCGCCCGCAATCAGCCCGGAGGCCAGCATGTACGTCGGGATGCACACAGACATCGCAACCCAGAGCGCGGCATAGTTATACGTGCCCCACGTGCGCTTCTCGAGAGGAATCGGTGCGAGATCGTGGCTGTAAAGCGACGGGTCGTGTTCCATGGCGCATCCCCAACCCGCTCGCGTGAGCCGGCCGATTCATTATTGTCGCCTGAAACCCCGCGTTTCGTGCAAGCGGCTAAGGAAACCCGAGCCGCCTGGTCGTCAGTAGCCGCCGCTGACGTTCGGCTTGCCGGCGTTGGGCTGGCCGCGTTTGTCGATCATGATTGCGCCGCCCTTAACCACAACCTCAGCCGTCAGGAAGTTCCAATAACCATCGAACGGGTTGCCGCCCAGCACCACCACATCGCCCAGCTTGCCCACTTCAATCGTCCCCAGTTCCTTCTCTTTGTCGATGAACTTGGCCGAGTTCGGTCCCATAATCTTGATGAGATCAGGCACTGAAAACACCAGATTCAGGCTCTTCAGCTCATGCGCCAGCGCCGCCGGAGCATAGAAAGTCGTGTCCGTAGCGTAGGAAACATCAACACCCGCGTCATAAAGTGTGCGCATGTTCACCGGCATGTAGCCCGCCTCCTGACCCACACCCTGGCTGTCCACAATGCCCTCCGGCCACGGCTTGCCGTCGCGGAACTTCGGCTTGTTGTCCTTGCTGAACACATCGAAATTGGGCGACCCGAAGCCGCAGATCGACGCCACCTGAGCGCCCGCCGCGGCAACCTGCTTAGCCTGTTCTTTAGTCACGAAGTTGATGTTCTGCGAGTGAACTTGCTTGAGACCTCCGAACTTAACCGAATCCACCAGCGCCAGATCGCTCACCGCGTGCACCTGGAACTCGAAGCCCATCTTTTTCGCTTCATCGATACCGGCCGCCAGGTTCTTCGTCTCCTGTTCCGTCGGCTTATACGGCCAAACCACGTTCGGATAATGCACTTCAGAGATTGAATCGTAGCCGTCCTTCTTCGCCTTATCCACTGCGGCGCGCACCTCGGCTTCATCCTTCATCCGCGCCGTCGGCACGCCTGCCGATGCAATGATGCGGGGACCTTTGATGGCGCCCGAATCGATCTTTTTCTTCAGCTCAAGAATCCCCGGGTTGGCGTCGCCGCCCGACTGCACGGTGGTGACACCCGATTCCAGAAGCTCGCTCATGCGTTTGGCCGCGCCTTCGGGATCGGCCAGCCATTTTTCGACAGCCTCGGGGCCACGACCGCCCGCCTGGATAATGTGCCGATGGTCGTCGATATACCCCGCGATCACGGTCATCCCCGTCCCGTTGATCACCTTCGCACCCTTCGGAGCTCCCGTTGGCGCGCCGGCATTCACCGAAGCAATCTTGCCGTCCTTAATGACGACTGCGCCTTTTTCAATCGTTTGACCCGGTCCAACAATAATCCGGGCATTCGTGATGACGAGATTCTGCGCCGCCGCCCCGCTTGCCAACGCAAAGCTGGCTGCCAGGGACAAAGATAGGAGTGTGATTGTTCGGTTCATTTTGGGCTTTTCGCGGTCCTGATCATATCAAATCGACCAGGACGCCGCCCGAATTGGCGATCAGATTAGACTTCAGAATGAGGATTTGAAACTGGCGGAGAGAGTGGGATTCGAACCCACGTTAGAGTTTCCCCTAAACACGCTTTCCAAGCGTGCGCCTTCAACCACTCGGCCATCTCTCCGGGCGCGACCCCTTTAAGGAGTGCGACCTTCGAAGGATATCACGCGGTTAGAAAATGATCGGCTTTACCGGCGTCCGCCGCCGCCGTGACCCGCCGACGCGCCGCCGCCCCGGCTTCCACTGCTGAATCCGCTGCTCGCCAGAGACCCGCCGCGTGCGCTTGCCGATCCCGTCGAAGCGCTGCGAACAGGCGATCCCAGCGCGGCGGCTGTCGTCGTCCCCGGCGTCAGACCGCGCGCAATTGCGCCGGTGGCTCCCGGCCTGTTAAATGCACTCAGCGTCGAGCCAGGAAAATACGATCCCACTGTTGCGGGGCTGAAGAATCCGTAGCCCCACGGGTTCCAGAAAACGCCCGCGCTTGGAACGAACGTGAACATGGTCAGGTAAGGATTGTAAAACCAGCCCCCGCCCCACGGCGACATCCCGTAAAGCCCGCTGTTCCCATATCCATATCCATATCCATATCCATATCCATATCCATATCCACTTCCGTATCCTGACCCCACTCCGTAATACCCGGATCCGGCGCTCGAACTCATCGATTGCGCTGAAACTACGTTAGCCGCCGCCAGCGATTCCGAACGATCCCGCGTCCACACATAAAGATCGTCACCCGACTTGTCGGAAAACTTCTCCGCCGCCATTGCCACAGTGAACGGCATCGAATGACCTTCCCTCACATCCACGCGATTTCCCGCTGTTTCAACCAGCGCTTCGCCCTTAAACACTTTCAATTCAGCCGGATCCTGACCCTGACCCGAGCTGATCTCGAACAGTCCGTGCTTCACCGGCTGAATATCGAAATCGCGATAAATCAGCGTGACCGGCGAATCTTTCAGGGACATCTGCGGATCGTCTGATTCCACCATCGCAGTGCCGTCCAGAATCTCCACCCGCGTGCTGATCAATCGCTCGTCCAGCATCCGGATTGAGCTGTTTTCCCCCAGGCGCAGGAACACGCCCGGCGTCAAAAGCACTTCCGCCCGGCCTTGCCCTGTCTTCAATACGCTGTTCTCTTTAAGCTGTGGAAAAGTGCCCCGCTGCTGGGTAACCTGGTTCCCATCCACTGAGACGTCGCCATCGAAATAGTGCAGCGTGCCCGAGCGCGCTGTCGTAATGCTCTGCGCGGCACAAACGGCAGCTCCCGCCAGCAAAACCAGGGAAACTGAAGCGAGTTGGCGGTACGTCATAATGAGAGACCTCGTCATTAGAGATGATGCGCTTCCCGTTGGCGAATGTCAAACCGAGTCCGGAACTCCCCCCTACAATGAAGGCGTGAGTGTTTACGACGACCGCCGCGAAGAGCTGGAAAAGCACGAATTTATGATGGGAATCCCCCGCGGCCGCCTCGCCGTCACCCTCGACGTCCTCACCGACGCCCTGGTTCTGGTCGGCCAGCACGGCGTCTATTGCCAGAGCGCCCGCCAACCCGGCAAGCCAGCCATGGATATCCAGCTCATCACCCGCTCCCTCACCGACGCCAAAGACCTGATCAGCGGCGTCATGCAGGAACTAAAATCCAAACCGGCCGCGTCCTAAGCCCGCCGCCCTACGCCCTCACAAACGGGTTCGTCCGCTTCTCTTTCCCGATCGACGTCGCCCCGCCATGCCCCGGGATCACGATCGTCTCGTCCGGCAGCGTATACAACTTCCCGCGGATCGACCGCCCAATCTGCGGCGTATCGCCGCCCGGCAGATCCGTCCTCCCGATGCTCCCCTCGAATAACGTATCGCCCGCAATCACCCGGCTCTCCAGCGGAATGTACAGCGAAATACTTCCCGGCGTATGTCCCGGCGTGTGCAGCACCTCCGCCGCAATCGACCCCGCCCTCAACACATCGCCTTCATGCGCGCTCACATCGATCCCCGGATTCTCCGGCGTCTCCATCCCCAGCCACCCGGCCTGAACCGCCAGCTGGTCGGCCAGAAATTGATCGTCTTCATGCATGTAAACCGGCGCACCAGTCGCCGCCCGCAGCTTCTGCGCCCCGCCGATGTGGTCGATATGCGCGTGTGTGATCACGATCATCTTCACCGTCAAGCCGTGTTTAGCGATCAACTGCTGAATCCGCCCGATCTCGTCGCCCGGATCGATCACAATCGCCTCTCGATTCACCTCGTCGCCCAGAATCGAGCAGTTGCACCCCAGCATCCCGACAGGCAGTATTTCGTGGATCACGCGCCTTCTCCGTTCCGCATCATGCTTAAACTTAAACTGAACTATGACACCCGGCCCCGTAACTCCCGGCTATGACGCCATCATAAACAGCGCCGCCCTGCTGGACCTTTCTGCGCGTGGCCGCATCCGCGTGACCGGCGACGACCGCGCCCGCCTCCTCCACGCCATGACCACCAATCATGTGCAGCAATTGAAGCCCGGCGAAGGGCTCTACGCGTTTTTCCTCGACGCCCAGGGCCGCATCCAGGCCGATGCCTTTCTCCTCTGCTTCGACGATCACTTCCTCATCGACACCACCGCCGCCACCCGCCAATCGCTCTTCGCCCACCTCGACCACTTCATCATTGCCGACGATGTCACCCTCGACGACATCACCGATCAGACCTTCTGCCTCTCCGTCGAAGGCCCTCACGCCATCGACTCGACCGGCAAGTCCGGCATCTCAGTCCCGTATCAGCGCGACTCGCATGTTCGTTGGGGTGACCTTATCGCCGCTGCCATCTCCTCCACCGGCGCGCCCGCCGTCCGGATCTATGGCCCCGTCTCGGGTCGCGACCAGACCATCACTCTTCTCGAACGCTCCGGCATCATCGCCGCTTCGCCGCAGGACGCCGAAACCGCCCGCCTCAGCCGCTATGTCCCGCTGTACGGCGTGGACATCACCGAAAAGAGCCTCCCTCAGGAGACTCAGCAAATGCAGGCACTTCACTTTCAGAAGGGCTGTTACATCGGGCAGGAGATCGTCGAGCGCGTCCGCTCTCGCGGCCATCTGAACAAACTTCTGCTCGGGTTTAGAGGACAGGGTGAAGAGGCGCCGGCGCGCGGCACCAAGCTCTTTGTCGAAGGCTCAGAAGCCGGAGAAGTGACTTCCGCCGCCACTGCCAACGGCGAGTTCTTCGGACTCGCCTGGGTCCGAACCCCGCACAACACGTCAGGCATGATCGCTGAAATCAACGGAGCCGCCGCCGTACTCCACTCCCCGTCAGCCTAGTCGCAGGTGGGACAGGCATTCAGCCTGTCCAGACGAGCATGGCTCGTCCGTACTTACTATTACTGGATCGTACTCGCCCCCTCGACTCCAAACTCATCCGGCTGCACATTCCGGTTCACATGATTGTCGAGGTTGATGACGTAAGTCTCCGGCGCTTCAATAAACACCGGCGAGTGCGTCGCGCAAACAATCCGGAACCCTCGCTGATCCACCAGCTCCATCATCATCTTCAGCACACGCCGCTGATTCGAAACCGAGAGCGCCATCTCCGGCTCATCCAGCAACAGAAATGTGCCCGGCGCCAGCGTCGGAAAATTCTGCTGGAACATCGACAGCATCACTTGCCCGTGACTCGCCATCTGCAAAAACTCCAGCATCTCCGGCTGACCCTTGAACACATCCAGCTGCATCCGCGGATTGTGCTGCTCCGCGTCGAACAAAAACGCCTTGTTCTTCTTCACTACGCCCCAATCCAGCCGGTAAACGTAGCCTTCCGCTTCATCGCCGCGCAGCGCGTAATAGATCGAGTGCAGCAAAGTTGATTTGCCCGACCCGTTCTCCCCCGTCAGCATCACCAGTGGATGCGACAGGTCAACAATCATCGGCATATGAAAGTTGAGATTACTTAGGACCGGGTGAGTAAGAATCCGCAGGAACACGACTTAGGATATCAATCCTACGCAACCAATCCCGACCGTATCAACAGCGCATCCGGATCCGGATCGCGGCCCATAAAACGCCGATACAGTTCCGCCGGATCTTCACTATCTCCGCGCGACAGAATATGTTCGCGAAACGCCCCGCCCACCTTCGGACTGAATATGCCTTCATCCCGGAACCGCGTGAACGCATCCGCATCCAGCACTTCCGCCCATTTGTAGGAATAGTATCCGGCCCCATATCCCACCGGACTTCCGAACAAGTGCGTGAACCCCGCAATCATCGCGTACTTCTCCGGAAAACGCGCTGCGGCAAACGGCTGCAGAACATCCCGCACATAAGTGATCACATCGCCGTCGCGCGCCGGATCGTACTCGCGATGCAGCTTCAGATCCACAAATCCAAACCCGAGTTGCCGCATCTGCCCATTCGCGCTGCGATAATTCTTCGCCCGCACCATCTTCTGGAATAACGCTTCCGGAATCGCTTCGCCGGTCTGGTAATGACGCGCAAAAAGATCCAGCGCCTCGCGCTCCCAGCACCAGTTCTCCATAATCTGACTGGGCAGTTCCACAAAGTCCCAGGCCACTGCCGTTCCCGCCAGGCTACGCACTTCCACGCGGCTCAATACATGGTGCAGCAGATGTCCGAACTCATGGAAAATCGTTTCGACTTCGCGATGCGTCAGCAGCGCCGGCTTATCGCCCACCGGAGGCGTCAGGTTCCCGCACACACACCCGACATGCGGCTCAAAGCGGCCCGGCGCATCCACACCCGTGATGAACGCTTCCATCCACGCGCCGTCGCGCTTCGTCTCGCGCGGAAACCAATCGGCGTAGAACGTGCCCAGCACCAACCCATCGCGGTCAGCTACCTCATAACAAATCACGTCGGCGTGCCACACCGGCATGCCTTCTTTTTTCGTCACCTTGATGCCGTAGAGCCGCTCCACGATGGCGAACATCCCCGGCACAACGCGCTCCGCCGGAAAGTAAGGCCGCAGTTCTTCTTCGTCGAAATCGTAGAGCCCACGGCGCTCTTTCTCTGACCAGTAGCCGATGTCCCACGGCTCCAGCGTCTCTCCCCCGAATCCTTGTTTACCGGCGAACTCCTGCAGCGCGGCATTTTCCTTAGCGAAGAACGGCTCCGTCTTCGCCCGCATGTCTTCGGTAAACCTCATCGCCCGCTCGCCCGAATGCGCCATCCGGTCATGCAGCACTAAATCGGCGAAATCCGCGAACCCCAGCAGCGTGGCTTTCTCTTTGCGCAGTTCCAGAATCCGCGCTACCAGCGGCCGGTTATCCCGCTCCGGCTCCGTCGCCCGCAATGAATACGCCCGGTACATCTGTTCGCGAATCGACCGGTCATCCAGATAAGTCATCACCGGGATATAGCTCGGCGCCTGCAAGGTAAACCGCCACCCCGCCGCGCCCTTCGATTCCGCATTCTGCCGCGCCGCCGCCAACGCGCTCTCGGGCAACCCCGCCAGCTTCGCCTCATCCGTGACAATCAGATCGAACGCATTCGTCGAATCCAGCACGTTCTCCGAAAACTTCGTCGTGACCCGCGTCAGCTCGACATCGATCTCAGCCAGCCGCTTCTTCCCCGCGTCATCGAGTTCCGCGCCATGCCGCCGGAACGAATCGAGGCTCTTCGTCAGAAACCGCCGCCGCGTGCCCTTCAGCGCTTTCGCTTCATCCGTCGACGCATAGGCCTGCAACTGTTTCCACAACCCCGCATTCAGCGGAATCTGGCTGTAAAACGCACTCGCCTTCGGCTCCACCACATTCCACGCCGCCCGCAGTTCAGGCGAGGTTGCGACCGACTCCAGATGCCTCACCACACCCAGCGCGTAATCCAGCTTCTCTGTGGATTTCTCCAGCTCAATCAGTGTGTTTTCGAACGTTCGCGGCGTCGCGGCGCCAGCCAGCGCATCTACGTTCTTCTGCGACTCGGCCAGCAGATCCTGAATCGCCGGCTCGACGTGCTCAGCACGGACTTCATCAAAAGGAATGCGCAATGAAATAGAAAGGAGCGGATTAACTGACATAGTTAGTTAGGAAGTAGAAGTAGAAGTAAAGGAGAACGGCTGTTAATAGGGTAATATAACCGCCTTCAGGGAAACCGCTGGTTATTTCTGGGAATATATCGACTACGATAATATTGAAGCAGGGCCACTTCCATGGAAAAAGAACCCATCATCACCCGTACACCGCCGCCCACAGTGCCAACAAGCACCGAAGCCCCTGTTCGGACGATGCCCCTGGAGAAAGCCAAAAAGCTGATCCGCAAGACCTCCGCTGAACATGCAGGGTTATTCCGCCGTCTGGCGAAATGACCTGGCAGCCAGAGCCGGAATTTCTCACACGCGAAATCGTCGACGCCATACACGAAAACCAGATCGATAGCTTCGGTGGTCTGCACGGCGTTCGGGACGAGAACGCATTGGAGTCGGCTATAGCAGCGGCCCAGAACGTCTACCACTACAGCGGCGGCGACCCCTTCGAAATTGCCGCCGCTTATGCCTACCATCTTGCAGAGAGTCAGGCGTATTTCGACGGCAACAAGAGAACCGGCGTTCAGGCGTCATTAGTTTTCCTCGAAGGGTGCGGCATTGACACAAGCCAGTTGCCTGAACAGCAGACTTACGACCTGATGATAAAAATTGCGCTTCACGAAGCGCGCCGCAGCGATTTTGCGGATTATCTCCGTTCTGCACTGAGCGATGAGTGAACTCCCTGATTCAGGCCAGAAGCGGCATCGCCCCGGGCCCTATCCGCTCACCTCCCAGACGTAAGCGTAAAAGCGCCGCACTTCCCGAAACCCACACTTTAAATAAAGCCGGACCGCTCCCTCGTTCGTGGCCGTCACCGTAAGACTCACCCGTTTCGCGCCCCGTTGCCGCAGCCCCGCAATCGACAGCCTCAGCAGTTCGTATCCCACGCCCACACCCTTCGCTTCCGGCCGCACGCAAATCTGCGCAATGTGCCCGACCTCCGCTCCGACGAAACTCCCCAGCGCAATCCCCACCATCATGCCCGTATTGATGTCGATCGCGATATAAGAACCCGCGGCATGGAACGTTGACGAACCGGGAAAATCAACGATGTTCTTCACGTGAATGCGCGCCCCGTCCAGCGTGCCGTATTCATCGTTGATCCCTAAATCGACGTGTCCGGCGTATGCCGCGGCGATCACCTCCGCCGCCCCGTCAATCCCATCGGCATGATCTGCCCAACTCTCAAAACCGAAGCCCTCACCCACGCCCCGCGAAGGCAGCAAAACATCTTCATCCAGCCGCAACAAAATCCGTTCGATCAACTGAACACTACGTTCGCGCTGCAACGCCTTCGCAAATTCCGCATCCCCCAGCATCAACTGGCATTCGATACGCCGAAGCCCCATCCCGATCAACGCATCCATCAGTACACGGAACAACACCGCCCCCGCCGTGCCCGCACGCCACGCCGGTCTCACGTAGAGGTCCCAGATCAGCGCTTTGTCGCCCGCCAGTGACGCGCACGCATAACCCGAAATTTCCCCGCGCTCGCACAGAGCCGCGCCACCCAGACTCTGCGCATCCGCGGCTTTGCGCACCAGATCGGCCGACTTCGAATAATCCCAGTCCAGTTCACGTTCGAAATCCGCCGTCTCTTCGCGCAACAGCGCCTCCAGATCCAGCGCTCTCACCTCTCGAAGGTCGACAATGCTCGCCTGCTCGGTGTAATTCAATAGGGTGGAATCCGATCTATCACTCAACGTTAACCTGAACATGAGTGTCCTCTGCCCTGAGTCTCTGCATGATCGTGAAGAACGAAGAGCGCAACCTCGCACGCTGCCTCGATTCCGTCCGCGCCCTCGCCTCCGACCTCATCCTCGTCGACACCGGCTCCACCGATTCCACTCCGCTCATCGCCGCGCGCTACGGTGCCCGTGTGATTCCGTTCGATTTCACCCTCGTCGACTTCGCCGCCGCCCGCAACCGCGCCATTGAAGACGCCACCGGCCGCTGGATCCTTGTCCTCGATGCCGACGAGACCCTCGACCCCGCCGGCATTCCCGAACTCGAAGCCCTCATAGCACTCGACGACACCTGTGGATATTTCCTCGAGCGGCACAATCACTCCTCCGATCCCACCGTCCCTGCCAACCGCGACTATGTCGTTCGCCTTTTCCCCAACCGGCCCGGCTATCGATACCGCGGCCGCGTTCACGAAACCATTGACGCCGCCATCCTCGCCGCCTGTGGCAAGTTGCGCAAAACCGGCATCCGCCTCGATCACAACTTTTCATCCGACCCCGCCGCCCGCCGCCGTAAGAGCCACTGGTATATCCAGATCCTCAAAGAAGAAATCGCCGCCGATCCCACCGACGATTCGCGCCTCGACTTCCTCGCCGCCGAATACCACCAGCTCGAAATGTTCGATGAAGCCACCGCCGTCGCCGAACGCATCGCCGAACTGCGACCGCTCGACCCGCGCGCCCACTTATTCGCCGGCGTCTATCACCTGCTCTACAAACCCGACCTGCCCCGCGCCCGCGCCGACTTCACCCAGGCCCTCAAACTCAAACCCGGCTACGCCGAAGCCGAAGCTTTTCTGCAGCGCGTCAACGAGCAGGAAGCCGCTCAGTCGAAGTAGTACGAGAGATGCTTGACTCAACTTTACCCTCGGGTTAGGGTGGTTTTATGGAAGTCAGCTTTCAGATCCCGGACGACCTTGTCGGCAGCGTAACTGCTGCGGGTGACTTGTCGCGCCGTGCGCTCGAAGCCTTTGCACTGGAAGAACTCAGAGCCGACCGCATCACTGAAGTTCAACTATGCGACATGCTCAACCTGCCTCGGATTCAGATGGATGGCTTCCTGAAGTCTCACGGCGTGTTCGAGGAATACACCCTCGAAGACTTTGAGGACGAACGTAGAGCGCTCAAAGAACTGGGACTGTAGACCTCGTGCGGCTGGTGATCGCCGATACCGGTCCTGTCAATTACCTGATCCTGATCGGCCACCTCGATCTTCTCCCCCAGATGTTTGAAAGAGTGATCCTTCCTGCCGCCGTTCAGACTGAACTTTCCAACCCACTCGCACCGCCAGCCGTTCAGCGTTGGATCGCTGATTTTCCCGCCTGGATGGAGATCGCACAGACGCCGGCGGTAGCACTTGCAACCGGAATTCACAAAGGCGAAGCGGCAGCTATCGCTCTGGCTGTTGCCATGCGCGCGGACTTGCTGTTAATCGACGACCGCAGGGGCATACGCGCCGCCAAACAACAAGGGCTTCGTGTCACCGGTACGCTCGGCCTACTCGATCTTGCTGCCGAACGCGGCCTTGTGGATTTCGCCGGCGCAATACGCGCACTACAAAGTACAAGCTTTCGGCGACCTGAAGTGCTACTGCAAGCCCGGCTCAACAAACATAAGAGGCCGGACCAACCTTCTCTATAAACCCCGACCTGCCCCGCGCCCGCGCCGACTTCAATCAGACCGCATTTTTGACAGGGCAGCCTTGAAAGGGTGCCTCGACTATGCCAATATGGGCATAGTACTGTTCGGATGAAGAAACTCGCGTGGCTCGCCGATTCCCGCGCGAGGGTGAGGTCATTCCCGGCTGGCGTCCAGGACGACATTGGCTACGCTCTGTACACGGCACAATGGGCGAAATGAGTCCAAAGGCCAAGCCCTTGCACGGTCTGGGCAGCGGAGTGAAGGAAATTGTTGCGAACGATGAAAGCGAAACATGGCGTGCCGTCTATACCGTCTCCATTGGGGAGCTGATCTATGTGGTCCACGCCTTCCAGAAGAAGTCTAAAGTTGGGATCACGACGCCGAAGTCTGAAATGGACGTTGTCCGGCAACGGCTCAAACAGTTGCGCAGCGAGGGGAGAAATGCCGAAAAGAAAAGCTCTTGAATTGGAACCGGGTTCGGGCAATGTGTTCGCCGACCTCGGCCTGCCCGACTCCGGCGAACACCTGATCAAGGCCGGACTCGTGGTTAGGATCGACCGCGCCATCCGGCAACGGCATTTGACCCAAGCCGGTGCGGCACAACTCATGGGTATCGATCAGCCGAAGGTTTCAACAATGCTGGCGGGCCAGTTCCGGGGGTATTCTGTAGAACGCCTGATGCGCTTCATCGTCGCGTTAGGCCACGATGTGGAGATCGTCGTTAAGCCGGTAAAGCGTGGCTCCGCCGAACTGCGCGTCGCGTAGTAGAACGGCTGTCCGTTATCCGGGGGGTAAGCTTTCGGCGGCCAGGCGAGTCCGTTTCGCGTACGCTGAAGGCAGGGTTAGCCTGCACAAGAGACCGCCACGAACCTGACGATCACCTTTACTGACGAGGAAGCACCCGCCCTCCAAGCCAGAGCTACTGCAAGGGGCTCTCGGCGGAGCAATATGCTTTGGATGCGCTGGAGCACGATGATTACATCTGCGCTCTCGACCTGGTTGGCGTGGGTGGATTTTCCGGCGCAAAGATCTACGACGTGCAGCTACTGCTGTGTGCGGTGCGCAGCAAGGCCAAGCGCATCTTTACCTTCAATGTCGCGGATTTCAGGAAGCTTGCCGATCTCGGCATCCTGCCGCTTGTCTAGAGGCGCCGGGGAACTGAATCATGGGCGAGCTTTCGGTCACCAGGGAGCCCGCGCAAAATACGCTACCCGCGATCATCGCCGATGCCGGCGAAAAGGCCGGCGCTCGATGACATCAGCGTGGGCGAAGTCGAACGGATCCGGATTTGAAGACAGTTTGTAACGATCTGGCCCCAGGTCAGTGATGCGGGGCAGTGGTACCCAGTCTCAGTACCCATACTTGTTGCTTCCGCGCCGATTTCTGCGGTTCCTCCCCAATCTGCTGTGGTATAGTTAATGCCTCGCGAGCGGCCATTTCGCTCTCGAATGAGAGGAGAAAATAGCCGTGGGTATTTCGCTTGTGCACGGTTTTTGTAAAGCGGTGCCGTTGTTACTGATCCTCAGCGGTATCAACGCCTTTGCGGATACTGTATATACGGTCGACTTTACCTATTCTGGCAGTGGCGACTTCAATACGCCGGAAACGGATACGGGCTCCGGCCAGTTTACCTTTACCGGTGCCGAGCCATCTTCGCTAACCTACCTCCCGCTCCTTTCATTTGAGTTTTCAGACCTGATCACGAACGCTGATTTGCCGGGTGGAAGCGAAACGTTCACTCTGGAACTTGCCGACATATCGGGTATCCAGGCGAGCTTTCAGGACGGTGCGCTAGCGGAACTGGACCTTAGAGGGGCGTTTGACCAGAACGACGGCTTCGTGAGCTTTACCGTCAACGGCTTGGGTGGCTCCACGTCAGTTGCAGCCGGCGAAGGAGGTTCAGAGACGCTTGCAAGCGGCCCGGTCACTATTACCTCAATTACCAGTTCGACACCGGAGCCAGGTACTTTGGGTATATGTCTTTCAGGCTTGGCGGCGGTGTTCATGTTGCTTAAACGCCGGTCGCGGCAAGCCTGGACGAACGGTTCGGCGCTGGTGCGGGCGTAGCCGTATTTTTCATACGCTTCATTTTGACGCTGACTTTTAACACGCGTCTTGTGCCCCATTGGCGGCTGGCGACGTGTCACCACTTACCCTTCGCGAGACATCCACGCCCCAAAACACAGCATTTCGATCACAGGTTAAAGTTCAGCTTTACCAGCAGTCCATAGCTTTTCGTAGGCATCTCTGACGGGATCAAAAATGTCGATCAATTGAACAATCGTAGTTCCGGCATTCTTCGCACCATCTTTGAAGGACGCGCCGGACGAAAAACACCGAGTGTGATCGACTAAAAGATAGCGGTCGTGCAACTCTGCCGTAGTTCGTACACTCACGGCCTGATTGTTTTGGTAAGCAAATAATTTGACCGCAGGCAGAAGCTTGCCTAAGTGGCGCGGGTCTTTGCCGGCCGAAGTCAACAGACGGATTGATATTCCACTTTTGGCATGAGGCAAGTACCTGCTAATGAATTCGTCGTCAAGGTAAGCATCAACGAATAAAAGGTCGGCGGTCGCTTGCTTGATGATGTCCGTGAGTTCCTCAAAATAATCGAACACGCGCCCCTTGTCGATTGCAACGCTTAAGGGACCAACAGTTTTCAGCCTTAAATCGCGCTGCGCTTCATGGAGGATCATCATGATTGTTCTGTAGCCATTGACCTGTTGCGCCAGACTCTGCGCAACAAAATCCCCCTGAGCAAATTGAAAAGTGATGGCCCTTAGCGAGTTCCATTGACTGACAACCGCCGACGCCCACCCAACCCATGCCACAGGTGGACCCTGAATTTGCCCCTCTGATCCCGTGAGCGTTCGTATGGATGGCTCCGGAGGGGCCTGCTTTAACAGGTTCTCGACTTCCGCCAAAAGCTGTTCCAGCTTCGCCGGAGGCTTTTCGAAACCGACCGCTTCAAGCAGCGACTGAGCGTCCGCAATAACCTTGTCTACATCTTTGGGTTCCTTCATGAAGGACATTTGTTCAGGGAGTGCAGCCAGGGCGATTACCAGCGCTCCCTTTGGATTTTGGCTAGGAGTGTGTCGGGAATAGATTGAACGATTCCGGTCGGAGTCGAAAGATTCCTGGGATCTTGGACAGGGAGTTTTCTATCCTGGGTGTGTGAGCAAGAACTTCCGCACGTGCGATCTGGATCA
>Ga0302319_10000185_pt1 | contig 131672 bp, 120 predicted proteins | sample Bog_T0_2_FD_203319 | JGI IMG/M metagenome (GOLD analysis project Ga0302319, IMG submission 203319) | Peat permafrost microbial communities from Stordalen Mire near Abisko, Sweden - Bog_T0_2 | ecosystem: Environmental > Terrestrial > Soil > Wetlands > Peat | place: Sweden: Abisko, Stordalen...
GCCACATCGAAAACCGCAGCTTGCAAATGCACCCTGCGAAACGGTAAAACAATCACGTCTCAGGCCAATCCCGTTGGCCGGTTTTGAACTGATAACGTATGGCCGGTTTTAAGGTGATAACCGAGGCAAATAACAGTTAGTCTTTGCATTGTTTCCCCCTGATCTGCTGGAATTTATGTTTTCTCTACTTTTTCTCGGCTTCTCTTCTTTCGCGCTGGCGCTGTTTCTCACACCGATGGTGAGGAATCTTGCCTGGCGCTTTGGGATCGTAGACCAGCCCGACCAGCATCGGAAGATCCACAGCGCCCCAATTCCAAGAATGGGTAGCGTGGCCATCTTCGCGCGGTTATCTTAGCCTATGGCTTCCTTCTTGCTGTCAGATTGACTTCAGGCAGAATCGTTTGGGAGGGAATGCCACTTGTGATCCGCCTCCTGCCGGCTCTATGTGTCATTTTTGGCATCGGGCTTGTCGATGATGTCGTCAGGATTCGTCCCTGGATGAAGCTCTCGGGTCAAGTTGTCGCTGCAATATTGGCATGGGTAGGCGGCGTGCATGTGGGCGGGCTTGCCGGCCACCCCTTCTCTGGTGTTGCCAGCTTCGCCATTACGATCTTGTGGATTGTCGCTTGTACAAATGCGATCAATCTGATCGATGGTGTCGATGGTCTTGCAGCAGGCGTCAGCTTTTTTGCCGCTTTGACCATGGTCATCGCAGCTGAGGTTAATCACAACCTGCCGATGGCACTTGCGGTTGTGCCGCTGGCTGGGGTAGTGTCTTAATAGTGCGTTGGTGGTTGTTGATGCGACGGTTGCAAAGGCGCAGGATAATAATTTAGTCTGCTGATGTGGTGGCAATTTGGCGCTACCTGTAACAAAACCTCAAGGAGTGGCGTGGGATTCCAACCCATTGTCCATTCGGGATGAGTGGCCCATCGTTGTGGCGATGAGACGCTATAAAAACTCCCGATGCTCTCTGCATTGAGCTATACCACTCCAGAGGGACCGGCGAATGTGGCAAAGGCCGATCTGCGTTTATTCTAGCGGATCGGCCTTTTTATGTCCGATTGTCAAGTTTGCGAAACAGCTACCGCTTGCAATTTATATTCAGTTGCCTTATCGTTGGTGGAATATGGGAACGAATATCCAAGAACTCGGCACACTAAAGAACATACTCACACAGGCTGATTTAATCCTGGAGACAGCACCGGAGTTGCCCGAGAACAGAACGGGAGCGTGTAGAGAGATTCTAGGGGCAGCACTAGCGTTATGTGATGACCTGCTGAAAGAGTCAAAAACTATTACTCCTGCCGCGCTACTGGGAAGCAAGGGCGGGTCTGAGACGGCCAAGAGACACGGTGTAGAGCATTACCGGAATATGGCTGCATCAAGAAAGACACGGGGCGGGGGACGCCCCCGCAAGAGCGGGGAGTCTCCTAGTAAGAGTGAGTAAATAGAAATTGAGTATCTTCGTCCTAGTGCGTTGACAAACAGCTACCGCTAGTAGTATTATCAACGCATGGTGAATAAAGAACAGTCCGCTCCCATGATGGTCTGCCAGTCGTGCAAGGTCGATTGCCAGCGATTTGGGAAACACCGCAATGGCCTCCGCCGTTTCCGCTGCTCACAGTGCAAAAAGACATATACCGAGGATCACTCGCGGGTGTTGGATTCGATGTACATCCCGCAAGATAAAGCCGTCCTTGCGCTTCGCCTATTGCTAGAAGGCAATTCGATTAGGTCCACCGAGCGCATTACCGAGTTTGACCGCAATACCATCATGAGCCTGTTGGTTAAGGCCGGGGACCGCTGCGAAACCCTCATGGTGGAGAAAATCGTCAATCTGCCTGTCGAAGACGTGGAAGTAGACGAAATATGGGGATTCGTCCAAAAGAAAGAGGGCCACAAAACAGACGATGACGGCGACAATGTAGGCGATGCCTATTGCTTTATCGGGATGGAGCGCACGTCAAAGCTGATACTCGCTTACCACCTGGGCAAGCGCACTGCGAAGTCAACGGATGCCTTTATCGGCAAACTGGCCTATGCAACATCCAAGGAACGTTTCCAACTTACGAGTGACGGATTCCCGCCTTACATCTCCGCTGTCAAATTACTCCTGAGAGACCGCGTGGATTTTGCTACGCTCGTTAAGGTTTACGGATCGCCCCGCGACGCAGAGCAGAAATATTCTCCCGCTGAAGTGGTCGATTCAATTCCTACCGAAATTATGGGAAGGCCGGTAGCCGACCGCATTTGCACTTCCCACATTGAGCGAGTGAATTTATCTGTCCGCATGGGAATGCGCCGCATGACGCGCTTAACGAATGGATTTAGTAAGAAATGGGAGAACTTACAAGCTGCCTATTCTCTATGGTTTGCGTACTACAATTTTTGCAGAATACACCAGACACTCCGAGTTACACCAGCGATGGAGTCTGGAATTACAGATCATGTGTGGACGATTGCGGAACTGATTGCAGCTAGATAATTTCACTAACTCTCTGCTATTCTGAGCAAGCGAAAGGCGCGGGTAGCACCCCGCGCCCTCGTGTTGCTCAAGTTGTCAAGGGACGCCCTCGCGTCTATACCCTTAACGCTCCTCTTGACGGTCGTCTGTCAATTGGAGCCTACCAAAGGGCGCAGGATAATGCAAGCCATCCGTGCGTCCATAGGAGAATAAAATGACACAAGTTCCAAACCTAAACCGCCGCGTTCCAGAAGCAACTCTTCAAGATGCCGTAGACGCAATTGACAGAGTCGAAAGCACCATTTCTCAGCTTGGTGTTGAAGTGCAGAGAATCCTCACGGCGATGGAGAGCATTGCTAAATCTCTTGAGCAAATCGCCGATGTTGCAAACAATCGGTAGGAACTAACGACACCAAAACGACCGAGCCAGACTGTAGGCATCTAACGCCCGATTCTTGTCTGGCTCGGTCCGCATGATGGCCGCTATCTGTTCTGCCATTTCAACTACACGGCGATGATTACCTTCACGCTCAGACGCAATGGACACAACTTCCCCGGACTCCTCTATAGGGGTTCTGGGAACTGATTGCAAACTAGTCATACGCCGGAATCCTTAACCTGAATTTCGGCCTGTTCCGCTCAACGCAGATTTAAGACAGAGCCGCTGGCTGGTGCTTTGCTGGGCTTTCTTCGCTACAATTTCAATCCGGCGAGTATCTTTCTTGGCGATTGTGGAAGCCTGACTCTCGGCTTCGTGCTTGGGTGCTGCGGCGCGGTATGGGGCGAGAAGTCCTCTACGCTACTTGGGATGACTGCGCCGCTTCTGGTTCTATCAGTTCCGCTGCTTGACATCGGGCTTGCCATTGTCAGGCGCTTCATTCATGGTCAGCCAATCTTTGCCGCGGACCGTGCGCATATTCATCACAAGCTGCTGTCGATGGGGGTTACGCCCCGGCGTCTCGTGTTGATTTTGTACGGCATTTGCGGCATTGGGGCGGTTGCGTCTTTGATGGTAACAGTAGGTCCGGAGCGCAACCGCGGCTTCGTGATTGTCCTCTTCTGTCTCGCAGCCTGGCTGGGACTACAGCATCTCGGTTATAATGAGTTTGGTGTCGCTGGCAGAATTGTTCTAGGTGGTACCTTCCGTACTGTACTCAGTGCGCAACTCGCCTTGGAAGCATTTGAACGCGAAGTTCGAGCCGACATGACCCTCGAGGAATGTTGGGACGTACTCTGTAGAACCAGTCCGCAATTTGGATTCTCTGGCGTCGTATTTCACCTGGACGATGTGATTCACCGATGGGGAACCAATACGGGATGGCAGGCCAGAATTGAATTTCCTGAGCGTGGCTACATCAGTCTTTGGCGAGAATCCGGGGCCAAGAGCGAGGGCGCAGCAGCAGTCTTATTCGTAGACTGTGTAGCGCGTTCTTTTAATGAAAAATTAAGCAATTTGGAAGCTGTTCATCAACAGTGAGGAGAGAGATCAATGTTGACTGACACGCGAATGCGTTATCTCTGGTGTGTTCTTGCCAGCGGGATGCTGTGGATGTCTATATTTCCCAGCAGCATTTCGATCTTTCAGGGGGCTGCAGCTTACAGTTTGAGTCGCTGGGTGCATTTCCTCGTCTACGTTTCGGTCGCTGCAATTCCGGTGGTGGCGTGGAGGCGGAAAAGCACGGTGCTGCTATCTCTTGCTATCGCAATCTTAGGCTCAGCATTTGAGTTCCTTCGAATGTATTTTCCAGGCCATACCTTCCAATCCCAAAATGTCTTCGCGGACCTGTTCGGCATTGCAGCGGGCATCCTCCTTGGTTTGAATATCCGCATGATGCGCAACTCGGCAAAGTCGCACAATCAGCCTAATCCCGATTCTTCCCGTCCGACGATACCCGAGGTTTAGTTTTGTGGCGCGTAGCAATCGAAATCCTTGCAAATCCCAACAGGCATTGAAGATCTGAATGCCATGCCCAGGCCGAAAGGGAATGCCGAGCTGCGGGAAGACCGGCGTAGCCGAGTGCAATCTAGAAGAGATTGAATGCGCAAGACAATAGGGTAGGCGTGTAATTAGAGAATGCCGCACAGACGCTCTTCGTTGACGGCTTTACCATGCAGTCGGTATTCGCAGTGACTTCCAACCGCACCTGTCTATGAGAGCTGTGCTGTCGCACAAGCACGGCCCAGTTTGGCCGAACGCATTCACACTTCGTCGTGACACCAGCGCGCCTTCAATGGAGGGGCGCTTTTTTGCGCGAATGCATTGCATTACCTATGTCGGAACCAGCGGCAACCCAACCACTCCGGTCTCAAACGCACCGTATTTCATAGGTGTCAGTACGTGTATACAGGAGTCGATTTCAGCCCCGGCGTCACGGCAGGCTTGCTCAGGATCGAGAGTTCATCGAGCCCCACCTCAAGTGAGAAGCACTGATGGACCGCAGAGAGGGTAATAACGACCTTGCATTGATGGCGGAATTCCGTCACTAAACCCTCAACCCCGGCAAAAACGCCCTCGCGCACTCGCACACGGGTTCCAACTGTGACGCCATGATGAGGCCTCAAGAGCAGTCCGGTGGCAAGTCCTGTGCGTATCTTTTCGAGTTCCGTACCGCTCACCATGTTTCTCTGTTCATTCCCCAGAACTCGAAGGATGCCGGGAGTGGAGATCACAGCGAACCTGTCTTGAGGCAAAAAGCGGGCAAACACATACCCTGAGAACAGAGGCCGCTCCGTGATCACGGTTCTGTCGGTCCACTTTGCCGGCTCCGAGTAGAGTGGCAGATAGTGTTCCACGGAACGAACGGCAAGGTGCTGTGCAACGCGTTTTTCATGGTTTGAGATCACATGGAGAACATGCCAAGGACGGCTATGCATGGGTCGCTCCTGGGGTGGAATGTGCTGAGCACAAAGCTTGTTTCACTGGCTCTTCGCAAAGGCGCAATACTCTGTCGAAGAAGTCCGTGCGCACATGGCTTCTACTTACAGAACGCGAAATCTGGACCCGGCCAACATTGTTGCCGGCGGCGCTGTCGCCCGTGTAGCCAGAAAGTCACCGCCCGTTTCCCCGCCTTTTGGGGCATGTATTCCAGCCTTGAGCTAAAAGAAACGGCTCACTCAGGCGTCTAATCCGGCGTATCCCTGGGCGCTTTACCGCCAATCCTCATTTTAAGCCATCGCGTGTCCAGCACACCACAGGGATCTGAAGTTGGGGATTTGAGTTCTGTCCGGCGAAGGGCGCAGTACACCCAAGGCGCGCCCCGGTGATTGATTGGATAACCGAGCCGGGAATCAGCCGTCGCCGCCTAACAATCTTCAGTAAACTCAATAACATGGCTGCCAGCATATATATCGTCGTTGAAGGAGAAGACCCAGGGTTCGACATCTTTGTGAACGGGCAGGCTGTGGCCCGCAACGAAGATGCCATTGAACGGCTGGCCGCTCGGCTCCACGTGTGTCCGCTGCTTGAATTCTTTTCGGCCGATGAGAACTCGATGGCATTACTGCTGGAGCAGGGCATTCCCAACCCCGGTTGGGCGCGTCACCTGCCGCAGCCGCAATGGTTCGAAGCCCTGGACGGGCTTCGGACGGTCCAGGCTTTGATTGCTTTTTTTACTGAATCGCCTGCCGCCCTCGGTTCCGAGACGCCGCTGGTAGTAGCCGAACTACGTGAGTATGAGCGCGTCTTACTGAAGACGGCCAGCTATGGGTTGCGCTGGCATCTGGCTGTAAGCTGGCGCTAGCGGCGGTTAGTCCGCCGCGGTCTCGCCCTCTTTGGGGTTAAACACGTTGCCCATGCGCCGAATCTGCGCGCCTACGCCCCGCAGTTTTTCCTCGATGCGCTCATAGCCGCGATCCATGTGATAAACGCGGTCCAGGATTGACTCTCCGTCCGCCACCAGCGCTGCCAGCACCAGCGACGCGGAAGCTCTCAGGTCAGAGCACATAACCGCAGCTGCGGACAGCTTCGCGGGTCCGCGCACCGTGGCCGTGTGGCCGTCCACCTTGATGTTTGCGCCCATCCGTACCAGTTCCTGCACATGCATGAAGCGGTTCTCGAAGATATTCTCTTTGACGATGCTGACGCCCTCGGCCTGCGTGGCCAGCGCCATATACTGTGCCTGCATGTCGGTGGGAAAGCCGGGGTACTCCTCGGTGGAAATGTCGGCGGCGCGAAGCTGCCCGTCGGCGCGCACGCGAACCGTATCTGAGCCAAGAATGTCCACGCGGGCGCCAGCCTCTTCCACCTTGGCAATCACCGCGCGCAGATGAGCCGGGTTGCAGTTGGCCACAATCAGGTCGCCGCGGGTAATGGCGCCAGCTATCAGGAATGTACCCGCTTCGATGCGGTCGGGGTTGATGCGGTACCGTGCGCCGTGCAGGCGGGCAACACCTTGCACCTGAATCGTTGAGGTGCCAGCGCCCTCGATCTTCGCGCCCATGGCGGCCAACAATGCCGCAAGGTCAATCACCTCGGGTTCGCGGGCACAGTTTTCCATCAGGGTTTCGCCCTCGGCAAGCACAGCGGCCATCAGCAGATCCTCGGTGCCGGTTACAGTGATCTTGTCAAAGACCAGATGAGCGCCTCTCAAGCGTTCCGCGCGCGCCTCCAGATACCCGTGCTCCTGGGTGATGACTGCGCCCATCTTTTCCAAGCCCTTGATATGCAGATCGATTGGCCTCCCGCCGATGGCGCATCCGCCAGGCATGGCTACCCGCGCCATTCCTGTGCGAGCAATCAGCGGCCCAAGCACCAGAGAACTGGCCCGCATGGTTTTCACAATCTCGTATTTTGCTTCGGGGTCTGAGAGGATCCGGCAGCAGATGGTGGTGCGATGCTGGGCGCGTCCGTAGCCCAGTTCAACCTCTGCGCCCATTGAGGCGAGCAGCCGCCGCTCGGTTTCAATGTCGCGCACCTGGGGAATGTTCTCCAGCGTGACCACATCCTCGGTCAGAATTGCGGCTGCCATACAGGGCAGCGCGGAGTTTTTTGCGCCTGAAATGCGCACTGTGCCTACCAGCGGATTGCCACCGCGAATGACAAATTTATCCATGAAGAATGAACAACTCCTGACCTTCCAGTGTAAATCGCTCGATACATTCACGTGACCAGCCAGGGCGTTATACTTGCCATTGGTTTCAGACGCCGTTGCAACAGTGAGAGAGGAAGTACGATGAGTCGAGCAAGGAATTGGCGGAGTGGGTTTGTATGTGCGGGGTTGGCGCTGTGCGTTGTTGCAAAGTTTGTGGGCGTGCCTGCGGTGGCTCAGGCTCAGCCTGCCGCTGCTGCCCCGGCCAAGCCGCTGCCTTCGATCATCGAGAAGGATGGCCGCTATGCTCTTCAGGTCGATGGGGAGCCCTACCTGATGCTGGGCGTGCAGGCCAACAACTCCAGCGCATGGCCCGCGTATCTCGATAAGGTGTGGCCGGCTGCGGAAACACTTCATGCCAACACGGTCGAGCTGCCCATCTATTGGGAGCAAATGGAGCCCACGCAGGGCAAGTTCGATTTCAGCGTCGTCGACCTGATCCTGAAACAGGCCCGTGAGCATCGTCTGCGGCTGGTGCTGCTGTGGTTCGGCACCTGGAAGAACGCCAGCTCGCACTATACCCCCGAGTGGATCAAGCTCGATCAGGTGAAGTACCCGTTTGTGCGCGATAAAGACGGCGAAACATTGGATTCGCCATCACCTTTCTCTCCGCCCCGGCTTGAGGCCGACAAAAACGCTTTTCGTGCGCTCATGCGTCACCTGAAGCAGGCCGATCCCGAGCGCACCGTGCTGATGGTGCAGGTTGAGAACGAAGCTGGACTCTGGGGTGGGGTGCGCGACTACGGGCCTGAGGCTGAGAAAGCCTTCGCTGGCCCCGTGCCGCAGAAGCTGGTTGCGGGTCTGGGCAAACAGCCGGGAACGTGGCGGCAGGTCTTTGGCGACGACGCCGATGAAACCTTCCAGGCATGGTACATCGCCGACTATATTGAGCAGGTGGCGGCGGCGGGCAAGGCGGAGTATCCACTGCCGCTCTATGTGAATGCGGCGCTGCGCGATCCATTTCATCCCGGGAAGGCGCCCAGCTACGAGTCTGGCGCGCCCACTGACAACAACATCGACCTCTGGAAGATCGCTGCCCCATCCATCAGCATCGTGGCGCCTGACATCTACATGCCGGAATACGCCAAATACATGAAGACGATCGATCTCTACAAGCGCCAGAACAATCTGCTGCTCATCCCGGAGACGGGCAACGCGGCCGTGTATGCGCGCTACGTGTATGCGGCCATCGGCCAGGGTGCATTGGGTTGGGCGCCGTTTGGGCTTGACCTGAGCCGCTATAGCAACCAGACCGAGGGTCCGGAGGCAATGGCGGCGGACGCGCTCAAACCCTTCGCAGACCAATATGCATTGCTGGCCCCCATCGCGCGCAGGCTGGCCAAGGGAAATCTGGAGGGCAAGGTTCGCGGCACAAGCGAAGATCCCGACAACCACACCCAGACCCTCGCGTTCGACCGCTGGCAGGCAGTCATCCAATACGGAATGCCGTCTTTCGGCAACTGGATGAAGCCGAAAGGCAATACGCCCCCTGATGGAGGCGTGGTGATCCTGCAACTGGGGCCGGATGAGTTTCTGATCGCCGGCCACCATGTCCGCGTGGACTTCAACCCAACGTTTGCTCTGGGCAAGAAGCGCTTTTGGCTCAAAGTGGAAGAAGGCAGCTACGACGGGGCAGGGAACTGGAAGACCGCCCGCCTGTGGAACGGCGATCAAACCGACTACGGCCTGAATTTGAAGTCAGACGAGAATGTGCTGCTGAAGGTAAGGATGACGACATTCTAGTGTTCGTTATGGCTGACTAGAGGTGAGAAGGTGACATCGAGTTTCCCGATTGAAGGGAAATGCGCTTAGTAAGAAGGCAAATCCAAATTCCGAGATCTAGAATGACCTAGTGACCAGTAATCCTCCTTGCTATGTAGTCGACCCAGACTTTCACGACGGTTATATCCGCGGAGTGTCTTGGAACGACGACACGATGGTTGTAGTCATCGTAGGCGATAGTGGCAAGCGCTACACTGTCACATTCGAGGGCGTGGTGTGGGTGGAGGCGCACTCGCCAATCGGCATGATGCTCTATGCGCTTAGCGACGTAGATTCCGGAACCGCACCGCTTCGGCGCTATGACTTTATAAACTGGTACTATGACGAGCCCGACGAAATAGAATCGAAGGCTTATTTACGCATTATGGCGCACGGCTTCAGTTTTGCTGAAGCCGAACAGTAAGGTTGTGTTACTTTGCACCATTTACTTACAGCTCCAGCACAGTATCCTCAATAGCCAGCCGCACATTGCCATCGGATTTTGCCAGGCGGCGGACCGCCTCCGGCTTGTCTACCTTGGCCTTCAGCATTACCAGGGCTACCGGTACGCTGCGGCCGGCGCTCTTGATTGTCTGCACCGCGGCTTCCCGTTCGATCTTGCAGGCCGACATGAGGATGCGAATGCCGCGCTCGACCAGCTTCGAGTTCTGCATGTGTACGTTGACCATCAGGTTCTCGTACACATAGCCCAGGCGGGTCATGGCGCCCGTGGTGATCATATTCAGGATCATCTTCTGGGCGCTGCTGGCCTTCATACGAGTGGAACCGGAGATCACCTCCGCGCCCACATCGGCAATAATCGCGATATCGGCAGCGCCGGCCAGCGGCGTGTCGTGGTTGCAGGTCACTGCCGCGGTATGCGCTCCGCGGGCGCGCGCATAGGCCACAGCTGCTACAACATAAGGCGTGCGGCCCGAGGCCGAGACCCCTACCACAATATCCTTGCGTGTGGGCCGGCGGCGGGCAATATCCCGCTGGCCCAGCTCTTCTGAGTCCTCATTGACCTCCACGGCCGAAGCCAGCGCCTTGGGGCCGCCAGCCATGATGTACTGCACCTGACCGGGGGCTGTGGAGTAGGTGGGCGGGCACTCGGAAGCGTCGAGCGCGGCAATGCGCCCGCTGGAGCCTGCGCCGATGTAGATCAGTCGGCCGCCATCGCGCAGGCAGCGGGCAACCTGGTCGATCACCTGTGCTATTTCAGGAATCGCCTTTTTGACAGCCGGTGCTACCTTCGCGTCCTCATGGTTGATAATGCGCGCAATTTCGTGCGCCGATTTGGTATCAAAGCCTTGAGATGCCTCGTTCTGGCTCTCGGTTGTCAGTTCTTGCAGCAGGGAGGCCTGGTCTCTCTTGGACTCATTGGCGTGGACGCCGGCCGTTTCCTGCATGGTGGTGCTGGTAAGCATCGAATCGGTCTCCAAGTTTTTATTGTATCTGGAAATTGGTCAATCCCCCGATAGAAATCTGGAGGATCGCGATAGCCCCAGTCGGCTCGGGTGCGGATCCAGTCGCTCAATGGTCAAAGCGCCTCGCGAACGGCATCGTGAAAAGTGGGCCTGACCTGGCGAATCAGCTGGCTTTGGCGGTCGGGCCAAGTGCGGTTGGTGAGCAGCGCAACTGCAACACTTGCGTCAAGATCGATCCACAGCGAGCAGCCGCTGTAGCCTAGATGTCCAACCGAATGCGGTGAAAAATACTGCCCGGAGGAGGAATTCTCTGAGGGCGTATCCCAGCCGAGCGCTCTCGAACTGCCCGCAGGGTCCTGCCGCTGTGAAAAGGATTCGACCGTCGAGGCGTCAAAAAGGCTGGTTACCGCCGCTGTCCGGTCATTCAGGTCGTGGGCATCCAGCATCTCGCGGGCAAACCGCAGTAAATCCGGCACGTTCGAGAAGAGCCCCGCGTGCCCTGCGGCGCCCTGGAGCAGCCACGCGTTTTCGTCCTGTACCTCGCCCTGGATGCGGCGGTGGCGCAAGGTTGTGTCCTCTTCGGTGGGCGGAATAGCCGGCCGGGCGGCGGGTGACGGGCAAAAACCTGACGAGATCATTTCGAGCGGCTCAAAGACTTTGCGGCCAACCCAGCTTGCCAGGGGTTCACCCATACAGACTTCCAGCGCGTTGCCCAGCAGAATGAAGCCAGGATCGGAGTACTCGGCGCGAGCGCCCGGCTCGGCTTCGAGTGGCAATTCCAGGCAGGCGCGCAACAGCGCGGCAGGCGTAGCGGCTGTGCGAAAGAACTCGACATAGCCCGGCAGCCCCGAATTGTGCGCCAGCAGGTGCCGCAATTTGACACGGTGAGCGCGTTCATTCGCGCTGCGGCCCACCACAAAGCCGGGTAGCAGGTCTCCCACGGGCGTCTCCAGGTCCAGCAGGCCGCGCTGGTACAGCAGCATCGCTGCGGCCGTGGTGGCTACGACTTTGGTGAGGCTGGCTACGTCGTAGACGTTCTCCGCGGCAACAGCGGGCGCGCCTTCGTCGTACGTGAAGCGGCCAAGCGCATCTTGGAGGACGATTTCCCCGCTTGCCAGCACCCCAAAGGCGCAGCCGGGAAAGGCGCGTGCCACGATAGCATCCTCGAGCACCCGGTAGACGGCGGCAAAGCGGCGTCGGGGGCCGGCGACAGAAGAGGCGGACGGGTTGGTTTCGGTCTCCATCGCTGTCTTGGATCGTAACGCGAATTGCCGCCAGGCGCAGAATCAACAGTATTTTTCGTATCCCAGCGCGCCAATCGCGCTATCCTTGCTAGCGAGCTGTTCGTCTATGCAAGTAGGGCTGCTACGGAGGATTTCATGCGTCTGCCGCACGGAGTGTTGACCGCTGCAATCGCGCTGGGCCTTGTTTTCATGGCTTCCGGGTGTGTGTTTGCTCAAGCCACTGCCACACCAGAGACCTCCTCCACCAGCCCTGCAGCACAGGCGCCTGTTCCTCCGCCCTCGGCGGCGAACGAGGAAGTCGCGGCGCCTGCGGCCTCTTCGTCTGCCGCTCCGGCGAAGAAAATCTACGAAGTTCCCGCCGGAACCAAGGTTCTGCTGCAATTGCGAAGCGGCCTCAATACCGCCAGCGCCAAGCCCGGCGACGGCGTTTACCTGGCGTCGACTTTTCCTGTTGTCGTCGGCAACCGGGTCATGATCCCTGCCGGGGTTTACGTACAGGGCGTGGTAGACCGCGTGGCCCGCGCGGGGCGCGTCAAGGGCAGAGCCCAGCTCGACATGCACTTTACTTCCATCATCTTCCCCAATGGCTCCGTGGTTGAGATTCCGGGCATTGTCAACAGCCTGCCCGGCGCTAGAAAGCAGTCGGTCAAGGACGACGGAGAGGGAACCATCGAGCAGCAGGGAGACAAGGGGCGTAATGCCGCCAAGGCGGCGGAGATCGCTATTCCCACTGGGGGTACGGTTGGCTCCATCGGCGGACTGGGGTCAGGGCATCCGATGGCCGGTGGCATTGCCGGGATAGCAGCGGGAGTTGCCACTGTCGGCTTGGTGTCGCTGTTTACCCGCGGAGCCGACGTCAATATCGAGAGCGGAACGCAGGTGGAGATGATCCTGCAACGGCCTCTCCTGCTGGAGGAGGAAAATCTTGCCAGTACCCCGCCGGGCTTTGCCCCAGCATTCGTTCCGGCCGCCAACCAACCTAAACCACTTGCCAAGCCCAGCCGCGCCCGCATTCTCTGCCCGCCCGGCGGCCTCGGCTGCGAATAATCTCGGGTAATCTAGAAAAAGGATGCAAACCGTTCCCAACGACACTCCCAACCCAGCTAACGGCGACACTCCCGTATTGGAGGCTGGCGCGGCCCAGCCGCAGAGCAACCCCGCGCCCGCGCCGCAACCCAGATATGGAGGCATCGGCCTCTGGGCGCGCGATTTGCTTGTGGCCGCCACGGCCTCGGTGTTCATCATTATCTTCCTCTACCAGCCGGTTCGCGTGGAAGGCACCAGCATGCTGCCGCGCCTCGAGGACTCCGACCGCCTCTTCATCAACAAGTTTGTTTACCACATCTCCTCCATCGAACGCGGCGATGTGGTGGTCTTCCATTACCCGCGCAACACCGAGCAAAGTTACATCAAGCGCGTCATTGGCCTGCCAGGCGACCGGCTGCGCATCGACCACGGCGTGGTCTGGCTCAACGGCAAGCCGCAGATTGAACCCTACGTTCCCGAGGAGTATCAAGACACTGAATCCATGGCGCAGATTGTGGTGCCAGCGGGCAGCTACTTCATGATGGGCGACCACCGGTGCATCTCCTGGGATAGCCGCAGGTTCGGCCCTGTCCAGAACTCGTTCATCTACGGCAAAGCCGTCTTCGTCTACTGGCCCACTCGGGACGCTGGAGTGGTTCGTTAAGCTTGCAAGATACGGCCCAGAATTCCACCGGCACAACTACCGCCAACCCTGTTAGAATCGATTGAATCCACTCCCCGGAGACGCGATGCAGGCGATCCTGGCGCTCGAAGACGGGCGCATATTCCGTGGCCTCGGCTATGGCGCACCTGGTGAAAGCCAGGGCGAAGTCGTTTTCAATACTTCCCTTACCGGTTACCAGGAAATCGCCACCGATCCCTCCTATGCCGGGCAAATCGTCGTTCTCACCAACCCCCAGATCGGCAACTACGGCACCTGCCAGGCAGACAACGAGGCGGCCAAACCCTATATCGAGGGCCTGATCGTCCGCGAGTTCTCGCCCATCAGCTCCAACTGGCGCTCTGAGCAGGTCACCGATGAGTACATGGAGCGGTATTCCGTACCGGTGCTGGCCGAGATCGATACCCGCGCGCTGGTGCGTCACCTGCGCACCCACGGCGTAATGCGGGGCGTGATTTCTACCTCTGAGACCAACCCTGACGTTTTGGTCCAGAAGGCCAGAAGCATCCGCAAGATGGATGGTACCGACCTGGCGCGTGTGGTCTCGACCAAATCGCTCTATACCTTCGACGCCACCGACAGCCGTAATCAGTTGGGCGACGCTCTCTTGACCGATGGGTTTCTGCCTCATGAAGAGGCGCGGAAGCGACTCCTGCATGTTGTGGCCTACGACTTCGGCATCAAGCTCAACATTCTAAGAATGCTCGCCCGCGAGGGCTGCCGTGTGACGGTGGTTCCCGCCGAGACCAGCGCCGAAGATGTGCTGGAGCTGAAGCCCGACGGTGTCTTTCTCTCCAACGGCCCCGGCGATCCCGAGCCGGTGGACTATGCGGTGCGCGCCATTCGCAAATTCCTGGGCCGCGTGCCAGTCTTCGGGATTTGCCTCGGCCATCAGCTCACTGGACTGGCCCTGGGCGGACGCACCTACAAACTGAAGTTCGGCCATCACGGTGGCAATCACCCTGTGCGTAACAACACCACCGGCAAGGTGGAGATCACGGCCCACAACCACAACTTCGCCGTCGATCCAGACTCGATCAATGCCAACGAAGTGGAGTTGACCCACGTAGACCTGAATGACCAGACGCTTGAGGGCCTCCGCCACAAAACGCTACCGCTCTTCAGCGTGCAGTACCACCCCGAAGCCGCCCCCGGCCCGCACGATTCGCACTACCTCTTCCATGACTTCCGGCGCATGATGGAGGAGTGGAAGGGATGAAGCGCTGGCTCTCAGTCCTGGTTGTATTTGCAGGGCTAGGGAGTTCTTTTTCCTTCGCTCAGCTTGCGATAGTCGATTGTTTTGAACAGCGGAAGCTTGTTGTTCCGCGCGTTCAGGGTCAAGTCTTCGATGGTGCCGGCGTTCCCGTGTCTGGCGCGTTGGTTTCGCTAATATCGGACGCAAAACTTACAATTCAAGCGACGACCAACGCAACCGGTCAGTTTTCATTCAAAGTTGATTCCGGCCATTACGCAATCAGAGCATCATATACAGGTTTTGAGGTTACCACAGCAGAACTTGAGGTCGGGACGGACGTCTTGAGCCTTTTTCATCCCACGGCCCTTCGAGTAATCCTCGCTCTGCCCGGAGTGAATTGTCCCTGGGTCTCAACCAGCAACAAGGAATTCAAGGAACTCGCACACAAACATGCCACGCAGAAATGACATTCAGAAAATCTTGGTGATCGGCTCGGGGCCGATCGTGATCGGCCAATCCGCCGAGTTCGATTACTCCGGCACGCAGGCCTGCAAGGCTCTCAAGCAAGAGGGCTATGAGGTGGTGCTGGTGAACTCGAACCCGGCCACCATCATGACCGATCCCGACCTGGCCGACCGTACGTACATCGAGCCGCTCACTCGCGAGTACGTCGAAGAAATCATCCGCATTGAGTCGCAGATGCTTACCTCCAAACCGGGTTCTGGCATCTTTGCGCTGCTGCCCACTGTGGGCGGGCAAACGGCGCTCAACCTCGCCGTCGATCTGGCCGACGCGGGCATTCTCGACCGCTATAACGTCGAGCTGATCGGCGCCAAACTCGAAGCCATCAAGAAGGCCGAGGACCGGCTGCTTTTCAAGGACGCGATGCTCCGTATCGGCCTCGATGTCTCCAAGTCGGCACTGGTGAACAACCTGCGCGACGGCCTGGATTTTGCCAGCAAGCTGGGCTTTCCGGTGCTGATCCGTCCCAGCTTCACGCTGGGCGGCACAGGCGGCGGCATCGCCTACAACCGCGAAGAGCTGATGGAGATTCTGGCGCGTGGACTGGACCTTTCGCCGGTGCATGAGTGCCTCATTGAAGAGAGCGTGCTCGGCTGGAAGGAGTACGAGTTGGAGGTGATGCGCGATCTCGCGGACAACGTCATCATCATCTGCTCCATTGAGAACTTCGACCCCATGGGTGTGCATACCGGCGACTCGATTACGGTAGCCCCGGCGCAGACGCTCACTGACCGCGAATACCAGAAGATGCGCGACGCGGCTATCGCCGTGATGCGTGAGATCGGCGTGGAGACGGGCGGCTCCAATGTGCAGTTTGCCGTCAACCCGCTCGATGGTCGCATGACGGTGATCGAGATGAATCCGCGCGTCTCGCGTTCCTCCGCTCTGGCGTCGAAGGCAACAGGCTTTCCCATCGCCAAAATTGCCGCCAAGCTGGCCGTGGGCTATACGCTCGATGAGATTCCCAACGACATTACACGCAAAACGCCGGCCTGCTTTGAGCCGACCATCGATTATGTGGTCGTCAAGATTCCCAAGTGGCAGTTTGAAAAGTTTCCCGGCTCTGACGACACTCTAGGCCCTCAGATGAAGTCGGTCGGCGAGGTTATGTCCATGGGCCGCACCTTCAAAGAAGCCTTGATGAAGGCATGGCGCGCTCTTGAGACCGGCAAGAAGACCGGCGCTGAGGTGCTGGATCCGCGCCGCCTGACGCAAATGCTGGTAACGCCGCGACCTGAGAGGCTCGGCTATATCCGCTTCGCCTTTGAACGCGGCCTGAGCGTGCGGGAAGTAGCCCGGCTTACCGGCATGGACCCCTGGTTCCTGCATCAGCTTCGTGAAATCACTCTCGCACAAAGTTCGATCGCCGCCACCTCGCCCGAGACCATCACAGCCGATGAACTTCTACGCCTCAAGCGCTTCGGCCTCAGCGACGAGCGCATTGCAACGGAGTGGAAGCTCGAAGGCCACGCCGGCACCCAACAGGTGAGGGAACTGCGTGAAGCCAAGGGAATCAAGCCCGTCTTCAAGCTGGTGGACACCTGCGCCGCCGAGTTCGAGTCGATGACGCCCTACCTCTACTCGACCTACGACGAAGAGGACGAAGCGCCGCCGACGTCAACGCACAAGATCATCATTCTCGGCTCCGGGCCGAACCGCATCGGGCAAGGCATCGAGTTCGACTATTGCTGCTGCCACGCGGCCTTTGCGCTCAAGGAAGACGGCTACGAGACCATCATGGTCAACTGTAACCCTGAGACCGTCTCCACCGATTACGACACCAGCGACCGCCTCTACTTTGAGCCGCTCACGCTTGAAGATGTGCTGGCCGTCTATAACCACGAAGCGCAGTCGGGTGCGCAGATCGGCATGATTGTCCAGTTTGGCGGGCAGACGCCGCTCAACCTTGCCCAACGGCTGCGCGCGGCAGGTGTGCCCATCATCGGTACCTCGCCTGAGTCCATCGACCTTGCCGAGGATCGCAAGCGCTTCGGCAAGCTGTTGGATGAGCTGAAGATTCCGCAACCGGCGGGCGGCACGGCAACCAGCGTGGAAGAGGCTCTAGCCATCGGCGAGCGCATCGGCTATCCGGTGCTGGTGCGGCCCAGTTATGTGCTCGGGGGCCGGGCCATGGTGATTGCCTATGACGCCGAGGGCGTTGCTCAATACATGAAACAGGCGGTCGAGTACTCGCAGGAGCGGCCGGTGCTGGTCGATCATTTTCTTGAGAGCGCCGTCGAGGTAGACGTGGACGCGCTCTGCGACTCGGAAGATGTCATCATTGCCGGCATCATGCAGCACATTGAGGAGGCCGGCATTCACTCCGGGGATTCTTCCTGCGTGCTGCCCTCCGTCAGCATCCGCAAAGAGACGCTTGAAACGCTGCGCATCTATACGCGCAAGCTGGCTCTGGCGCTCAAGGTGGTCGGCCTGGTTAATCTTCAATTCGCCATTCAACGCGATGCGGCGGGTGAGGACCACGTGTACGTGATCGAAGTCAATCCCCGCGCCTCGCGTACGGTGCCTTACGTGTCGAAGGCCACCGGCATCCCGCTGGCCAAGGTAGCCGCGCGCCTCATGACAGGCCGCAAGCTGCGCGAACTGCTGCCTGCCCAGCTTGCCAGCGGCCAGGACCTCGGAACCGGCACGCACTACTACGTCAAATCGCCTGTCTTCCCCTGGTCAAAATTTGCCGGAGTCGATACGGTTTTAAGCCCGGAGATGAAGTCCACCGGCGAGGTCATGGGCGTGGCCACCAGCTTTGGCGAGGCCTTTGCCAAGGCGCAGCTCTCGGCCGGGCAGGTGCTGCCCACCGGCGGTACGGTCTTCTTCAGCGTCAATGACCACGACAAGCCCGTCGCCATGGACCTGGCGCGCCGCTACGTCGATCTCGGCTTCAAGATCGTAGCCACCGAGGGCACAGCCAACACGCTGGAAGCTGGCGGGCTCGTCGTCGAGCGGGTCTTCAAGGTGCAGGAGGGCAGGCCGAACGTGGTGGATCTCATCAAGGGCGAGCGCATTCAGTTGGTCATCAACACGCCTCGCGGGCAAGACACCATCTTCGATGAGAAGGCCATCCGCCGGGCAGCGGTGACAGCGCGGATTCCGACTATCACCACTATCGCCGCCGCGCAAGCCGCAGTCGAAGGCATCGCCTCTATGCAACTGCGCCAAACCACGGTGTATGCTTTGCAGCAACTCCATGCGGAGACGGGGGCTTGAAGAAGGCGTGGGTGGGTTTAGCAGGCACCTTCTGGTGGTCTTGGTAGAACTTCGGTTGCAATCTGCTAACTCAAGTGCAACAATTGGGCCGACTACTCCTCGGCATCCGCTCTGAGGTCGTCTTGGCTGAGTCTCGGAGGCTCGATTATGCGCTTATTCCTGAAGGCAGTCGTGGCCGTGGGAATTGTTGTGTTCCTCATTGCGGTCATTTCTCTTCTCACCAAGCTGCCAAACGAGACACAGCTCCCAGCCGCTACCGAACAATCTCAGCAGCCCACCTTCACTGTAACCGCTGGAGACACGACCTACCACGGGGCGATCTCAAGCAATGTGGGCGTGGCAGTTCTCGGTATCAACTCCGGTCCATATTTTATGGGATTCGGCAGCCTTGTGAGGGCAGACGGAAAATTCATCATTGTCTCTGTGGCAATCCGTAACGGGCAAAATACCGCAATAACAATGGACACAAATCTTTTTGAGATCATGGATTCCAGCGGCAATGTATATTCCGCGTCTGAAAAAAGCATGGAGGTCGAGCCGGGCAGCGATCTCTTCTTGGCCAAAATCAACCCAGGAGTCACGAAAACTGGCCGAATCGTCTTCGATGTTCCTGCGAACCTCAATATGGATAATCTGCGGCTCAGGTTTCGCGGCGGGATGACAGGGGATTCAGCAGACCTACCACTGGTGGTTAACGCTACAGACATGCGGGCTCCCGCACAACCGGAGCCCACCACTCCGACAGGTGAATATTCAAGCCCCCCAGAACAGCCCTCATCCGACGCCCAACCCGTTCGCCCACAGACAGAAGAAAGCCCTAATCAAGGTGCGTCTAGCGATGTAGCTGCTCCTAAGCCGTCTCTAACGCCGCAGCCCACTCAGGTATTGATACGCACAGACGGCCAGATCGAGATGGACGTGATGCATGCCCTCAACACCTCCAATGCGCTGAAGAGCAGCATCATCTCTGTGGCTACCACTCAGGGCGAAGTTACTCTTTCAGGAACGGTGCCGAACGATCCTTCTCGCGAGCTAGCGGAGTCGCTTGCCGGCTATGTGCGCGGCGTAATCAAGGTGCATAATAACCTGAAAGTCGGAAATCCCCAAGGTGCCGCCCAGTAATCCTCGGCGCCTTGATGGGGCGTGACGATTCGCTTGCCCGAATAGCAAGGACCTGATTTACCAACCGAGCACATAGGCAAAGATCAGCGGCGCAACGATCGAGGCGTCGGATTCAATGATGAACTTCGGTGTATCCTCGCCCAGCTTGCCCCAGGTGATCTTCTCGTTGGGCACAGCGCCGGAGTAGGAGCCGTAGCTGGTCGTCGAGTCCGAGATCTGGCAGAAGTAAGCCCACAGCGGCACATGCTCGCGCTGCAAGTCCTGATGCAGCATGGGCACCACGCAGATGGGAAAGTCGCCCGCGATGCCGCCCGCAATCTGGAAGAATCCCAGCGGGGTCTTGGCGGTGGTGTTCGTATACCACTCGGCCAGCTCCATCATGTACTCAATGCCGGTGCGCACGGTGTGGACGTTTTTGACGTCGCCGGAGATGCAGTGGCCGGCATACATGTTGCCGAGCGTTGCGTCTTCCCATCCGGGGACGAAGATGGGCAGGTTTTTCTGCGCAGCAGCCAGCAGCCAGCTGTTCTTGGGGTCGATCTGGTAGGACTTCTCCAGGTCGCCCGAAAGCAGAATCTTGTACATGAACTGATGGGGAAAGAAGCGCTCGCCAGCCTGGTCGGCGCGGACCCACTCCTTCAGCACTTCGTTCTCAATGCGGCGCATCGCCTCCATCTCGGGGATGCATGTGTCGGTCACCCGATTCATGTGGCGCGCCAGCAGCTTGGCTTCGTCGGCGGGGGTCAGATCGCGGTAGTGGGGCACGCGCTCATAAAAATCGTGAGCAACCAGATTGAAGACGTCTTCCTCAAGATTGGCGCCCGTGCAGCTAATGCCGTGAATCTTGTCCTGGCGGATCATCTCGGCGAGCGACAAGCCCAGCTCGGCAGTACTCATTGCGCCGCCGATGGTCACGAACATCTTTCCGCCGTTGGCGAGATGCTTGTTGTAGGCCTCGGCCGCATCCACCAGCGCGGCGGCGTTGAAATGGCGATAGTGGTGCTTGATAAACGAAGTAATGTGCGACATAAATTGTGCGAACTCCCGTACCTAAATTATCACAGCGAGAGCAATCTTCAATGAACGCGCGGCGAACGGGGATGAAGCGTTTTTCCTTTATTTCGCGGCCACTCAATGCGAGCGGCTAAAACCCAGCCCAGTGCAGATAGGCGGCGATGATCGGCTGCCCCCACAGGCTGCTGACAATGCCGCCGATGCAGAGAAATGTGCCGAGAGGCAGCTTTTTGAGCGACCAGCCGTTGGCGCCGGCTCGCGCTGCGGGGAGTACCCGCACCACGAGGGCAATCAAGGTTCCCAGGACTACCCCCAGCACGAAGGCCAGCAGCGCGCCCGGCAAGCCGAGCCATGCCGCCAGCAAGGCCATCAGCTTGGCGTCGCCCAACCCAATTCCCTCGCGGCGGCGAATCAGCCAGTAGACCCAGCGGATGAGCAGTACGAGGGCGGCGGCGGCGAGAATGCCGAGTACATCTTCAGCCGCAAGCCATGCAGCGTTAGTAGAAATATCGAGATCACGTATATGCAGAGACCATATCCAAACGAGTGGGATCAGTTCAAACAGGCTCCCAGCAATGATCGCTGGTAGGGTGATCCAATCTGGGAGCCAGAGATGCTCCGCATCAAGTGCTGCGAGCCCTACCAGAAGCCAATACAGGAGCATGGATTGAAGAACCGAGACGATGTGCTCGTGCGGGTAAATTTCAAACTTATAGGGGTACAAAACTCTGGGCAGGGCTTGCGAAGCCGCAAAGGCCCAAAGCCCTCCCACCGCCAACTCCACAAGCGGATACCGCCATCCAATCCAAGCCCTGCAACCACGGCAGCGGCCACGCAACGCCAGCCAGCTCACCAGCGGCACATTCTCCCACCATGCGAGCATGCGATCGCAATGGCGGCAATGGGAGCGTGGCGTAATCACGCTCTCGCCCTCTGGCCAGCGGCTCAGGCACACGTTCAGAAAGCTGCCAAAGGCCAGCCCCAGCAGCCCCGCCAAAATCGTTCCACCCATGCGAATCATCCGCGTGTTTGAGTATACGGTTCTTGAGACGCAGCGCACACCGCCGCCGCTCCCCGCAGGATAGACTGAATCTGCATGGACCTTCCGCCAGAAAGCTCCAACGCACCGTCTTCCGCGTCGCTCGCCGCAACCGATCCGGCGCGTGCGGCGGCCTTGTTTGAGCAGTCGGTCAAGATCATGGCGCGCCTGCGCGCTCCCGATGGCTGCCCCTGGGACCGCGAGCAATCCTTCGATTCCATACGCAAATACACACTGGAAGAGACCTACGAGGTCTTCGACGCCATTGAGCGCCGCGACTTTCCGCACCTTGCCGAGGAACTCGGCGACCTGCTGCTGCAAGTGCTGTTTTATGCGGAGATGGCCGCCAATGAGGGCCACTTCACCATCGCCGACGTCCTCGACCATCTGAATAACAAACTGGTGCGCCGTCATCCCCACGTCTTTGGCGACGAGGCTTCGCGTGCGGCGGGGAACAGGGCCCAGGTCGATGCCGCGGTCGAGGGCTCCTCGGCGGCTGTTCTGCGAAACTGGGAAGAGATCAAGGCCGCCGAGGCATTGCATGCAGCAGGCGCGCCTTCGGCGCATAAGGGCACAGCGTCGCGTTTGGATTCTGTGCAGCGCGCCATGCCGGCCTTGGCTGAGGCTGCCAAGCTGGGCGCCAAGGCGCGCAAGTCCGGCTTCGACTGGCCCGATTGGCGCGATCTGCTGCCCAAGCTGGCCGAAGAAACAGCCGAGCTTGAGGCCGAAGCCGCATCCGGCGACCCTGCCCGCAAGCCGGCCGTGGAAGCCGAGCTGGGCGATCTGCTGTTTACCGTGGTCAACCTCGGTAGGCATCTGGGCGTGGATGCGGAGATGGCTTTGCGGGGCTGCAACCGGCGCTTTCGCGAGCGCTTCCGCCAGATGGAATTATCGTCGGCGAGGCCGCTCGAAGAGCTTTCTCCTCCGGAACTCGAAGACCTTTGGGCTCAGGCCAAAAGAAAGCTGGCCGCTGCCGTCTCAGCTTCCCAACCAGGAGCCCCGGCATGATTGTCCTTCGCGCCTGCGAGGGTTTTGAGGAACTGGCGGCCTGCGTGCGGCTCCAGGTTGAGACCTGGGGCTACGACGAGGCAGACGTGATTCCCCGCAGGGCGTTTCTGGTGGCGCAGAAGATCGGCGGCCAGGTCATCGGCGCCTTCGATACGGAGATATCCGGCACATCGCCAAACGGAGATCCGAAATCGCTGGTAGGCTTCGCTTTCTCATTGCCGGGCATGAAACCCAACCAAGGTCAACCCCGCGCTTACCTGCACTCCCACATGCTGGCCGTCAAAGCGGCGTACCGCAACCGCGGCCTGGGCGCTCAACTCAAGCTCGAACAGCGGCGGGACGCGCTTGCGCGTGGCATTCGGCTGATGGAGTGGACCTTCGATCCGCTGGAAATCAAGAACGCTTTTCTCAATATTCACAAACTCGGAGTAGTCGTTCGCGAGTACCGGGCCAATTTCTATGGTGTATCCTCATCTCAACTGCAAGGTGGGCTGCCGACTGACCGCTTATTGGCGGAGTGGCCTCTTGATTCGCCCAGAGTAACGGGAATTCTCGCCGGACGGCCGCCGGTTGCGCCGTTCGTTGAGCAGCGAATTCAGGTTCCAGCCTCCATCTACCAGTGGAAGGCTACCGACGCTGGCCGGGAGCGAGCCTTGGCCGTTCAATTGGAGAACCACTTGAAGTTTCAACAGGCATTTTCTCAGGGGTTGGCCGTACTTGGCTTCACCGTGGATGCGGATGGAAATGGAGTTTTCGAACTGGGTTCCCCCACCCAGCCGGGGCTGGACTTGTCTCCCGAGGAACACAAAAACCTATGAGAATCGATGCGATCATCCTGCGCGAACTGCATGTGCCGCTTGTGCGCCCGTTTGAAACCAGTTTTGGGGTAACTCGCAAGCGGAGGATTCTTCTTGCTGAGATCAAGTCGGAAGGGTTAACCGGCTGGGGCGAATGTACGGCGGGCGAGCGGCCGTTCTTCTCCGGCGAGTCAACCGATAGCGCCTGGGCCGCGATCACCCAGGAACTGGGGCCTATGCTAGCGTCTGAGGCGCCTGAACATGGCGGGGATTGCCCGCGGATCTTCCGCCAGGTGCGCGGCAATCGTATGGCTAAGGCGACGCTGGAGAACGCCATTTGGGATCTTGAGGCGCAGCGCGAAGGAGTTTCCCTCTCCCATTTGATCGGCGGGGTCCGCGATGTAATTCCCTGTGGTGTGTCGATTGGCATTCAGCCTTCGATTCCCGAGCTTCTTGCGGAGATTGAGAAGGAACTGGCCGCCGGATACCAGCGCATCAAGCTCAAGTGCAAGCCGGGCTGGGACGTGGAAGTCTTTGAGCGCGTGCGGAATCGCTGGCCGGGCATTGTACTCAGCTGTGACGCCAACTCGGCCTACCGCCTGCGCGACGCCGACCATCTGACCGCATTCGATGCCTTTGACCTGCTGATGATCGAGCAGCCTCTCTGGCACGACGATTTTTACTACCACTCAATGCTGCAAAAGCGGTTGCAGACGGCCATTTGCCTCGACGAATCGATCCGCAACCGTCGCGATGCTCTGGCCGCCATTGAGATGGAGTCCTGCCGCATCATCAACATCAAGCTGGGTCGCGTAGGTGGCTTCTCTGAGGCCATTGCAGTTCACAACGCGGCACAGGAGCGCGGCATTCCGGTATGGTGCGGCGGCATGCTCGAATCGGGCGTGGGACGGTCGCACAATATTGCGCTCTCGACCCTGGAAAACTTCACGCTGCCCGGCGATGTCTCCGCCTCGGCGCGCTACTGGCATGAAGAGATTGTCGAGCCGGAGATCACAGTCTCCGCAGCAGGCGAGATTGTCATTCCCGATACGCCCGGCCGTGGCTACGAAGTGCGCACGGATTTGGTTGAGCGCCTTACAACGCGAAAAGAGACGATTCGCGCCCTGGAACTGGTGGGTTAAGGTTGGGCTGGCCAGAACAAGGCCTTTTCCTCAGGCTGCGCAATGGCTCCCTTGAAGGGCGTACGCTTCTATCTCGAGAGTCGTGGAATTCCTTGCATTCATTCGAGCAACGATTCATTGCCCGTGGTGCTGGCGTACCCAGTTGAACCGGCGGCCGATGATGCCTTTCACGATCCAATGGTCGGTGGCGGCAGTGGGGCCTATGCCCACGCCGAAGTTGATTTCCCAGTCGGGGCTGACGTTCAGGTCGATGGCTGGAAAAAACTGCTGCTGCTGATTGTGAAGACTGGCGATATTGGTGATGCTGCCGTAGTCGGCGTAGTATTCGAGGCCACCGGTAATCTTCTTCGTGAAGTCGTAGCTGATTTTTGCGGCCGGCGAGAAGTCGATGCCCAGCTTCACATCAGGCCCGTGCCAGGTGCGTTCCAGGGCTGGATTGACGCCAAAGTACCATGGCCCCTTCTGTTTATCGACGATGGGGCGAATCTCCCAAGTCCAGGTGTCAGGCGAGAAGAGCGCACGCTGGTAGCCGGCCTCTGTGGAGAGGCTTACGCCGACCGGCCAGTGCCATTTTTCAGGAACCCGGACCCTCGGGCGGATGTGGTCGCCAACCCACTGGACGCCGAGACCGCTCTGTTCGCTGGTGAAGATGTAGAAGCCCACTTCGGACCAGTCGTTGATCCCTTGAGTAATCTCGACCGTCTCATGCTCGGCATGATGGGTAGGGGCGACGCCGCCGATGGTTTTGCGTTGGCCGTCGGCGGTGAAATTTGAGTGCAGCTCAACCATGGTGCTGCGGGGAGCAACCGTCTCCGAGCCGTAGACCTGAATCTCGTAGTTCCCCTGGGCGTGAGCCATTGGGATGAGGCCTCCGAGCACGATCAGGGCTGTAAGCATGAACTTCATGAATGGACCTCTTGAGGGTTGATCGATTCACCAGCGTTCGGTATACCTGTGCTCCCGGTCACGTTCTCACCAGAGTACCCACTTGTTATGATTATGGGCGACAAAATAAACGGCCGGCCACGCGCGTGGAACGGCGAGGAGACCGCAATGTCCGAAGCATACGCATTCAGCACCATACCCGCGAAGATTCTGTTGCCCATCGACTTCAGCCCATCGTCTCATGAAGCCCTGGAACAGGCCACCGTTCTTGCCCAGCATTTTCATGCCGAGGTCTATCTTGTGCATGTCGTTCAGGAGGGCTGCAACCTGGAAACAGAGAAAAAAGAGGCGCTGGATCGGTTTACCGTTTCCGTGGCCGGCCTCACCGCCAAGGGAATCAAGGCAACCTCCAGTGTCGAAATTGACAACGACATTGCCGGAGGCATTCTGGACGTGATCGAGCGTGAGAAGATCGACCTGATCGTGGTTTCCACGCACGGCACCACAGGCTGGCATCCGCTGGTCTTCGGTTCGATTGCCGAGAAGCTCGTCAAGCTGGTTCACATTCCGCTGCTGCTGATTCGCACAGAAAAGCCCGTGAGCAGCGTGAAGGTGGTATCGGGACGCTTGATGGAATGGTGGTAGGTTAGGCAGCAAGCAGCTATCGCAGGAAAACAACGGGCGAACGGCGATATTACGACAGCCGTTCGCTCGTTGTTTTATTCAGGACTAAACAAGAAGCAACTTACTGCTTCGCAGCTTTCACTGCCGCAATCAGTGCCGGAACCACTTCAAAGAGGTCGCCGACAATGCCGTAGTCCGCGATTTCAAAAATAGGCGCGTCGGGATCCTTATTGATGGCGACCACGCACTGCGAACCCTTCATGCCGACCAAGTGCTGGATGGCGCCTGAGATGCCAATGGCCAGGTAGAGCTTGGGCGCGACGGTCTGGCCAGAGCTGCCGACCTGCCGCTCCAAGGGTAGCCAGCCGTTATCGCAGATGGGGCGCGAGGCGGCCAGCTCTGCGCCTAGTGCTGTGGCCAGTTCCTGAACGAGCGGAATGTTCTCCGCGTCCTTGATGCCGCGGCCCACGCTGACAATCCGTTGCGCCGAACCCAGGTCGACGGTTTGCGACGAGCCGCGGAAGGGCTGGCTGGGCTTCGTGCGGATCTGTGTAGCCTCAATCGCAGGCGTAAGAATTGTTATGGCGGTCGTCGCTTGATTGGAAGACGTCTGCAAACCGTCTGCGCGAAAGGCTCCGGCCTGCACAGAGATGAAGCAGGGGCTGCTGCCAGTGTGCCGATAGGTTCCGTTCAGGCGGCCTTGCAGCAATTGGCGCTTGAAGACCGGGCCGTCGCCGATACTGACTACATCGCCAATCAGAACCTGGCCGAACCGTGCAGCCAGCGCCGGCGCGTAGTCGCGAACCTGGTAGGTATGCGGAAGTACCAGGTGCGTGGGGCGTTCGATCTCAATAAGCTGTTGCAGTGCCAGGGTGAACCCGTCGGCGGTGTATCGAGCGAGCAGCGGATGCTCTATGCGCACGATATTGTCGAGCTGTATCGTTGCGATCTCGGCGGCAAGTGCTTCGGTTTGCGACCCGAGAACGGCTGCGCTTACGGGAAGTCCGAGTTGCGCCGCCAGCCGTTGCCCGGCAGCCACGGCTTCCCAACTGATGCGGGCGATGTGGCCCGCGCGTTCTTCCACAACCACCAGAATGCCGTTCATAGTACGCCCGCCTCGAACTTCAGTTTTTCAACCAGCGCAGCCGCGGATTCTTTCGCTGTGCCAGCGAGAATTTGCGTGGATTTCTGTTTCTGCGGCAGTGCAACCCGTTCCAGGACGACAACGGAAGTAGAGTCCACGCCAAGGTCGGCAGCTGTCACGCGGCGCACTTCCTTCGTCTTGGCGCGCTTGATGCCCATCAGCGTGGCGTATCGCAGCTTGTTGCCGCCGGATTGGATGGTGAGCACTGCTGGCGTAGGCAGCTCGATGGTCTGGAACCAGCCCTCTTCGAGTTCCCGTTTGACGGTCACGCCGGTCTCGGTTTTTTCCACATGCAGAATCAGCGTGGCGTGGGGCAGGCCGAGGAGTTCGGCCACGATGACGCCGGTCTGGCCGAGGCCGAGGTCTTCCGACTGCAGGCCGGTGAGGATGAGGTCCGGGTTCTCGGGCCGTATTGCGGCAGCCAGCAGGCGGGCAACACCAAGCGCGTCGCGTGCGCCCAGATCGTCGCAGACAATCTGAATGGCTCGGTCGGCGCCTTTGGCAAGCGCCTCGCGGATCGTTGTTCCCACGCGCTCCGGTCCGGCGCTGACCACAATCGCTTCGCCGCCGTGTTTTTCCTTCAGTTGAAGCGCTTCCTCGAGTGCATAGGCGTCGCTCTCGTTCAGCGCAAACTGGAGATCGGCTTCTTCAATCCACTTACCTGCCGCGTCAATGCGCACCTGCGCATCGCGCTCGGGGACTTGTTTGATGGCAACGATGATCTTCATGATGAAAGGCTCCTGTTCATCTTATCCGCGACAGTCCATATCCCATCGAATTACAGACGCCCGGTAACGAAAATTGTTGTCCAGCAAACAACACTTCGATACAATCTAACCCTGCCGATTTCCCCCGGCAGCAACTTTCCCCAATTGGAGGCAATTCATGAGTGACCAGAACTACGCCCTCTCCCTGTCCAGGTTCAGCAAGTGGGGCCTGGCGGCGATCTTTGCCCTTGTTCTCGCCGGTTCCATCAGCACAGCCCATGCCGATCCTACATACACCCTGGCCCCTGTCACCTTTGTGCAGACAGGCGGTCCCTTCGTCACGTCGATCGGGGGTGGCCTGAACCAGTGGGTTACGCCCTTGCAGGTCACGAATACCAGCGCGAATCCCATTTACAGCGTTTCCTGGGTGTCGTTCACTGCCGAGGTCAGCGAAGACGGTTCCAACTTCTACTTCGGGACTTGGGACAACACATCCCAACAGTGGGAGGTGACCACACCGATTTCCGCCACGGTTGCTGTTGGAAACGCCGCCTTTTACCTGAGTCAGAGTCAGACGGATGTTACATTTCCCGCAGGGGACGGAAGCGATTCGTTCCCGGTGATTTCTATCGCCGGCGTCATTCTACCGGGCGATTCTGCCAGCTTCGACGTAGTGGACGACCTATCGAGCAATGTGAACGTTTTTTTCTTCACGGGTGACGTTCTAGATGCTACGCCGGAACCGGGAGCATTGTCCCTGATGCTTCTGGGCTGCTGCGCCGGAGGATGCTTTGCATACTTCCGCCGCCGCAAATTCGCTGCGAACACCTTGCCTGGTTTCTGAGAACCGGTAGCAGTAAATCCTAACCCGTTTCCCTCCTCGGCAATCCCCGCGCCGCCAACTGGGCAATATCCATCAGTTGCGGCGCGGCTTCGCCTGTGGCCGTCAGTGCATCTCGGAACATGGTATTGCAAAAGGGGCAGGCGGCGGCGATAGTCTGCGCGCCCGTCGCGGCCAGTTCCGCAGCGCGGTTGTGGCTGACCCGCTCGCCCGTCTCTTCGCCGAGGAATGCAAGCCCGCCGCCGGCTCCACAGCAAAAGCTCCGCTCGCGGTTACGCGGGGCCTCGATCAGATCACCGGCCAGAGCCGCAACCGTTCGCGGCTCGTCATAGACGTTGCGATAGCGGCCCAGGTAGCAGGGATCGTGAAAGACGATCTTTTCGTCGTTTACCTGCTTCGGCAGCTTGTCGACAAAGCGGGCCAGAAACTCGCTGTGGTGCTCGATCTCCGGTGGCGTGCCGTACTCCTTCCAGTCTTCCTGGATGGTGCGAACGCAGTGCGGGCAGATGGACACGATCTTCTTCACCTTGTTCTGCGCCAGTGCTTCGAGATTGGCCTCGGCCAGTTGCTGGAAGAGCAGGTCGTTGCCCAGGCGGCGGACGGGGTCCCCAGTGCATTTCTCCTTGCGCAGCACGCCATAGCTGGTGCCCAGGTAATTCATCACGCGGGCGAAGTCGGCCACGATCTCGCGCCCCTTGGGGTCGTAACCGCCCATGCAGCCCAGCCACAAACAATACTCTTGGGTTCCGTCGAAGAGCGGCAGCTCCTGCCGCTGAATAAACTTGTCGCGATCGGTGGGGCTCAGGCCCAGAGCGTTCGAGCCGCGTTCGAGAGCCAGGAAGAGCTTGGAGCCTTGCCGGTTGTCCCAGGCCCCGGTGTTGACCGCGCCGCGGCGCAGGCCAACGAGGATGGGCAGGTGCTCGATGCCCACTGGGCACTGGAACTCGCATGCGCCGCAGGTGGTGCATTGGAAGACAGCTTCTTCAGCGTTGTATTTGCCAAGTAGGGGTTCGCTGGAGGCTGGGCCAAGGTCATTGAGATAGCCGCGCAGGCCGAGGACGATCTCTTTGGGGTTGAGTAGCTTGCCGGTGTTGGCGGCGGGGCAGTGTTCAGTGCAGCGCCCACACTCCACACACGAGTAGGCCTGCAGGCTGACCAGTTGCGTGAGGTCCGTGCCCGCGACAAGGCCGAAGTCATCTTCGCCCACGAGGGGAGGAATCTGGCTGAAGCCGCCGCGCGAAAGGAAGATCGTAGCCGGGCTCAGAATCAGGTGCAGGTGCTTCGTATGGGGAATAAGCGGCAAAAAGATGAGCAGCGCCAGTGTGTGAGTCCACCACAGTGCGCGGGCGGCAGGGCTTGTATCGTTGACGCCGAATGAGACCAGATAGGTGGCCATCAGGACGAAGATCAGCCCGGCAATGACACCGGACTGGTACGAGAGCTTTTCGCCGAGCCATTTGGGCCGGAGCAGAAAGCGGCGGACGAAGAGGCCGAGGATGCCGGCGGCGCAGGCCAGGGCGAAAGCGGCTGCGAAGTAGAAATAGAACCGGCCAATCGCTCCCGCAGGGTCAAGAAAGCCGATTCCCAGGACGATGGCGCAGTGGTTGAGCGTAACCAGCGCAAAGGCGCAAAAGGCCCAGAAGACAAAGGCGTGTGCCAGACCCGGCAGCGGCCGCTCGCGGATGACCTTAGCTTGAAGCATCACCTCCCAGACAAAGTCGCCGATGCGCTTGCCGATGGGAAAGAGCCGAAAGCTTGGGTCCTTTTTCGATTGCAGAATTTTGTTGAGGACTAGGCCGAATCGCCTCCAGAAACCGTAGCCAGAGGCTATAGCCAAGCCTGCGAAGAGCAGCTCCTCAAAGAGCGAGAAGTGTTGAGGCTCCGCCAGGGTTGGGAGCGAAAGAATCATAGGCGAACGAACCTGAAATACACGATTTCTGTTCCTCGCAAATCATGTTGTTCTCTTGATCCTCGATCAGCCGTCGAGATTAGTGAGACACGAAATCGGATTGAAGCCAGACAACAGAGAGGTCTTTTCATTGAAGAGGGAATCCAGCTACAGTCTCGCGTATAGCTTGCGAGATTCCTTCACAGCTCTTGGACTTATCCCGTTCTGACCAGCCAAACAGAGGAGGATGATCCGGAGTCTCTTTGTTGGGTCCCCAAATGGCCTTACCTGCAGTGTTCACGTATCCAAATCGCGCGTCGCTAGTCCAGAATCTCGACACGTCATAATCTGCCCTGAAAATGCCCTCATCGTCTCCTGTCAAGAATCCGGGGGCATGCTCGAATGCCAGCTGAAAAACAAACTTTCCTGAAACGTCGATGAAACCGGTTTCTTTCCCAATCCGGGCGGGTGCCAGCCCGCTGGCGAAGAGGCCAGCTTCATCGAAGTTGAACGGGATTCGCACTTTCCCATCTCTGTCGATGTAGCCCCATTTCGCGCCTTTCTTCACAGGGGCCAAGCCGTGGCTAAATGAATCGAGGTCGTCATATTCGAGAGGAATCGCGACGTTGCCGTGTAGATCCAAGTAGCCAAACTTGCTGTTTCGGCTTACAGGCACCCGGCCTTCTTCGGTAATACCTTTTAGCTGTTCATAGCCGGATGCGAGGACCGTCCCACTCTTATCAATGAGCACGTTGCCTTTGTCCGTTTCCGCGAGCACAACCCCTTCGCGAAAGTAATAAGCTGCCTTGAACATTGGCGGGATTACTTCATGACCGCTGGAATCGATGAATCCCCATAATCCATGTACTTGAACGGCGGCTACGCCATCAGAGAAAGGCAGAGCATCATCAAAGGAGGGTTGTATCTTGAATTGCCCCGACGCATCAACAAAACCGACTTTTCCGCCCAGCCGCCTCGGTTGTGGATCAAATTGGTTCGCAGGTCGTAGCGGCACAACTTTCCCAGACGCGTCTATTGACACAAGTCGTGAACAGACGTAGACCTCAGCATATCCGTGATCGAAGTCATCTCCCCACAAAAACTGTGGCTGTATTACCACCGCACCATTGTGGTCTATGTATCCGTATCTTCCATTTTGGACGACAATGAGAGGTTCTTTGGCCAGGTCTCGGACATTTTGCGCGAGAACGAGCATCGGAAGAAGAATCGATGCGACACCTCCGGCAAGAATCGCAGAGTTTCTCACGGCAGCATTGTACCCCATCCTCAGCAGCGCACAATCTTCGGCGAATCAATTCCCTTCGTGGCGTTGCGGGTATCCACGACCAACTGCGATTGCTCGACGATCGCTTTGAAGTCATAGCTCGTATGGTCGGTGACAATGACGACCGCGTCGAAGTGGGCCAGATTATCGAGAGGAGTGCTGGTCATATTCAGTTCGTAGTGGCGTCCGCGGCCTACAGTGGGGAAGTAAGGATCGTTGTAGGCGACGATAGCGCCTTTGTCGCGCAGCAACTCGAGGATGGTCAGCGACGGAGACTCGCGCAGGTCGTCGATGTCGCGCTTGTAGGCCAGGCCCAAGACCAGGATCTTCGAGCCCTTGATCGACTTGCAGTGTTCGTTGAGTCCGGCGGCCAGGTGATCGAGGACGAAGTAGGGCATGGCCATGTTGATTTCGCCGGCCAACTCGATGAAACGCGTCCGGAAATCGAACTCCCTTGCTTTCCAGGAGAGATAAAAGGGATCGATGGGGATGCAGTGGCCGCCGAGGCCGGGACCTGGATAGAAGGCCTGGAAGCCGAAGGGCTTGGTTTTGGCCGCGTCGATGACCTCGTGAATATCGATGCCCATTCTCATACACAACTGCTTCAGCTCGTTCACCAGGGCGATGTTCACGCAGCGGTAGATATTTTCGAGCAGCTTGGTCATCTCCGCCACCGCGGGGCTGCCGACGGGCACAACCCGGCGGAATATGGTCCCGTACATGGCAGAGGCCAGCTCCGCGGCCGCCGGTCCGCAACCGCCCACCACTTTGGGAATATCGTGGCGAGCCACTGTGTCGTTGCCGGGATCCTCGCGCTCGGGAGAGAAGACCACATGGATGCCGGGCTCATCCAGAGTGCGCGCAACCCGAAGGCCATGCGGGTTGCCGGCCTCGAGCAGCGGAACCACAATCTCTTCTGTAGTACCGGGATAGGTGGTGCTCTCTAGCACGATCAATTGGCCCTCATGAATGTGGGGAGCGATGGATGCGACCGTTTCGGTGACATAGCTCAGGTCGGGTTCATGGTGCTCATCCAGCGGCGTGGGCACGCAAATGATCACCGCGTCCATCGCAGCGACTTCAGAGTAATCTGCCGTGGCGCGAAAGCCTGCCTTTTGTGCTTCCTGAATGGCGCCGGGCAAAATGCGAACGATGTACGAGCCTCCGGCGTTGAGGGTTCTCACTTTGTCTGCCGCAATATCGAAACCGGTGACCCGGAACCGTTCGCCGCTGAAGAGCAGCGCCAGAGGCAATCCAACATATCCCATCCCGACGATCCCAATACGGGCCTCGCGGGTTTCCATCTTGTTCTTGAGCTCGGCCAGGCTTGTTGCAGTAGAAAATGTCATGTTCTTCATTCTAAGTCCTGATGCGGCGTCTTTGCTCTCGGTTTTGGCTGAATTGCGCAGTGCGGGGTCGGTTACCGAGGGACGACATCCGAGCAGGCCCTTTTGTGTGAGGCAGGGGACTGGCCTAGTATTGTTTTGGTGCGAGCCTTGCGATGGGACGCACAGCAAATGAACCTCTTGGGAGGGTTGCTTTGGGAAAGTATCTTGTCACCGGAGTTGCGGGCTTCATCGGCCGGTCGATTGCTGCGGAGTTGCTCAAGCGCGGTGAGTCGGTGCGCGGCATCGACAGCTTCATCACCGGGAAGCGGACCAATCTGGCTGGCCTTGAAGCCATGGAGTTTATCGAGGGCGATCTGGCCGATCCGGCTGCATGCGTCAAGGTCTGCGACGGGGTAGAGATCGTCTTCCACGAGGCGGCGCTGGCCTCTGTTCCGCGTTCCGTGGCTGACCCCGTTGGCACCAACGTAAACTGCGTGGACGCGACGCTCAACCTGCTGGTTGCGGCGCGCGATGCCGGGGTGCGGCGTGTAGTCTACGCGGGGTCCTCTTCGGTTTACGGCGATACGCCGACTCTTCCCAAGACCGAGGAGATGCTGCCCAACCCCATCTCCCCTTATGCTGTAGCCAAGCTGGCCGGCGAACACTACCTGCGCGCCTTCTTCCGCGTGTACGGACTGGAGACGGTGACGCTACGCTACTTCAACGTCTTTGGCCCTCATCAAGATCCCACCTCGCACTACTCAGGCGTACTAGCCATCTTCTGCCGCAAGATGCTGGCCGGTGAGCAGCCCACAATTTATGGCGACGGCGAGCAAAGCCGGGACTTCACCTACATCGACAACGTGGTCCATGCAAACCTTTTAGCCGCTGCTGCCCCGTCAGGGAAAGTGGCTGGGCAGATGATGAATATGGCAACCGGAAAGCGCATTACGCTGAACGATACCTTTGAGGTTTTGCGGGAGCTGACGGGCTATAACGGCAAGCCGGCCTATGCCCCTGAGCGCGCCGGAGACATCCGCGACTCGCTGGCCGATATTTCTCTGGCTGAGGGTCTGCTCGGCTACAAGCCGATCGTCGATTTTCGCGAGGGGCTGCGCCGCACCGTCGAGTGGTATCGCGCGAGCGGGGCCGAGTAGGCGTTTCGTATAGAAACAGGCATGCTTCAAGCCCAGACTTTTCCACAGTGAGCTTTCGTCAGTGACGGAGGCTATTGACGAATTGCTTCCAATCAAGCACACTGTCGGAGATTTCCTCCGCAGCGATTTTTCGATTTGAAAAGCAGGGATAGCCTTGCGTGAGGGGTCATGGGACTGAGGTTTCCACGCCTTGCCGGACGTTTCCGCTCTTCAAAATGATGCGCCGCACGAGTCTGAAAGATGGCCCGAAGCTGGCGCCAGCCGGCATTCTTCCACGACCTCACTGCGAGAGCTTTGGCAGGTTTTGGTCCGCCGCCGTTTATCGGTTGGGGCCGTGGTTGGCGGCTTGCTGCTGCTGTGCATTCTGTACTGCATCGTCATTCCCAACCAGTATGAGGCCAGCGCCAAGGTGGCTCTGCGCCAGGCGCCCGCCTCCTCGCTCAGCATGGAGGCAGCGGCTGAGCCTCTCGCCGCGGCCTCTTTGCTCTCAGCGCCTTTGCAACTGGAGACGCTAGCCGATGTTTTTCGTAGCGACAAACTGGCTTGGAGGGTGATTGCCGAGCTCAAGCTCTACCAGGAGCCGAGCTTTCTGGGTCGTTTTGGCCACCATTTTCCCGGTTTTCATGCGGAGGCGGCGTCTGCCTACGATCAGGACTATCTGCTGAGGAGATTTCAAAAGCAGCTCCGCGTGCAGACCATGCCGCGCACTCTGCTGATTCAGATTCGCTTTCGCTCGAAGGATCCGGCTTTGTCGGCTGCCGTCGTGAACGCCCTGATTCGCGCATACGATGAGCAGGAGAGCGAGTCAAGGGTGGTGGCCACCAGTCAAGCGACCGGCTGGCTGGAGGGCCAGCTCAAGGATCTGAAGCTCCGCATGGATCAGGAGCAGCAGCGCCTTACGGCGTTCCAGAGGGCACATGGCATGATTGGCACGCCAGAGGCCTTCGCCAGCGGCCAGCCCGGCGATGCCGACCATAACTCCACTCTGCTTGAGATCGATGAGTTGGGCCGCCAGTTGGTGGCAGCCTCTACTGAAAAGATTCTGCGCGAGTCGGAATACCGGGCTGCATCCGAGGGCGATCCGGAAGTAGTGGTCGCCTCCAATCCGGGTCTCCAACCGGAAAGCGGCAACCTGGCGACTGCGTTGCTCGGTCAGATTCGTGCGCGCCGCAGCGAACTCGAACAGGAACAGGCGCAGTTGAGCGCCGAGCATGGTCCAAACTTCCCGCGCGTGGTCGAGATTCACCGCCAGTTACAGGAAATCGACAAACAGAAGCAGGCCGAAGATGACAAACTTCTTGCGCAGTTTAAGAGCGCCTGGGAGGCGGCGGCCAATCGCGAACAATCGGTGCGCAAGAGTCTGGAAGATCGCAGGGGAGAAGCCATGAACCTGAACCAGGCCACCGCCGAATACGTGACGATGCTGCAAGCGGCCAGGACCAGCCGCGAGCTCTACATGCGGATACTGGACAAGGTAGAAGAGGCGAGGTTCTCAGCGGGTGTCCACACCTCCAATATCGTGTTGGTGGATCCCGCGCGCCAACCGGTGAAGCCGGTAGCGCCCGATCCGCCGCTCTATCTTGCCATCACGTTCTTCGCCGGAATCTGGCTGGCATTGGGAGGCGCTCTCTTGGTCGAATCGTTTGGTCACTCTGCGTCACGCAAAGCCACTGTGTTGCTTTTGGTGCTACTGGCGGGAGTCACGGCCCACGCGCAAGCGCCCACTCCAAACACCTCCGGCCTGCCTTCGGGCGTCGTGCGCACTCCAACCGCGCCGCAGACGCAAAATCAGCCCAATCCCCAGGAGTCTCCCGCAATTTGGAATGACTCGAGCGGCGCAAGCCCGGCAGCGCAGCCGCTCTCGGTCGCGTTGTCAGCGTCGCCCATGGCTGCTCCCATCGGTCCCGGCGACACTCTGGAGATCAGCGAGTACCACACGCCGGAGTTTCGTTCCGTGGTTCATGTATCCCCATCGGGTACGGTGACGCTGCCTTTGATTCAGGAAGTACAGGTTGGCGGTTTGGATGAGCGGGCAGCAGCGCGCGCTATCGAAGCGGCGCTCGTGGCCAAGGGCATGCTTCTCCATCCCCAGGTCTCGGTGATGGTGATTGCTTACACCGGGCAAGATGTCAGCGTCTTGGGCGAGGTAGCGCGCCCCGGCGTTTATCCCTTCACACTGCACCATCGCTTGCTGGACCTCATTTCGGCCTCTTCCGGTTTGGGGCCCAATGCCGGCCGCCTCGTAAACATCTTCCACCGCGACGACCCCAAGACGCCTCACCCGGTGGTGCTGGACCCCAGCGGAACCGACACGGCTGCCGACCACAATCCTGAACTGAGCCCCGGCGACACCATCCAGGTGAGCCGCGCCGGGCTGGTTTATGTCATCGGCGATGTGGTCCGCCCTGGCGGCTTTCCAGTGGACCCGGCGCAGGGGCTGACCGTGGTGCAGGCGCTCTCGCTGGCATGGGGAACGAGCCAGAATGCCGCCACTGGCAAGGCCTTGCTCATCCGCGAGCAGAAGGGTGGACGCACCCTGACCACCCTCAACCTCAAGCGCATGATGCATGGCCAGGAGCCCGACCAGCCGGTCCGCGACCGCGATATTCTCTTCGTGCCCGACTCCATGGCCAAGGACCTGTGGAACAAGGGAGTGGAAGCAGCCATCCAATCGGCCATCGGCGTAACCATCTACGCCGGGCTGGTTTATTCGCAGAGATTCTGAGAAATTCCGGCATTTTGCTAGAAGGGAGATCGTTGATGGCCAGGTCGGATTCAATTAAACCGATAGGACGCTACATGTTCTTGATATGGGTTCTCGTGGTCGCAGCTCTGTGGGGTACCTTTGATCAGTTGAAAATCAGATTGGGTGGGAGCCACGCGCCGATCATTGCGGACGGCGGTTATAGCCTCGTCGGCATGCTCTGGATGCAAAGTGTGGAAGGCCGCCTACTGGATGCCAACCTGCCGCGTTGGTACAGGTGGCCATACATTCTCATTTTGTCTTTTGGATGTATTTTGCTGCACCTTTATAAGGTTCTTGACGGCCCAGAGGCGCTTGCCCTGTTCATTCTCGCGCAAGTGCCGACGGTCTTCATAAAGTCTCGCGCTTCGTGTCCCACCTTGTCTTGAAGTCGCCTGCTTTGCCGGTTTTCAGAGGTTCCAAATCATGCGTCGCATCGCCTGGTGTTTGTTGCTTATCTTCGCCTTCGCGATTCCATGGGAGTACTCCATGGACCTCGGCGAACCGCTGGGCAACGTAGCCCGCATTGCCGGTGTGCTGCTGGTTCTGGTGGGGATTCCGGCGGTCTTGCAAGCCGGGCGCCTGCGCACTCCGGGGCCGATGCAATGGCTGGTACTGGCCTTTTATCTCTGGTTCTGCTGTTCTTATTTCTGGACGATCGAGCCCCTTGAGACCCTCGACAAGCTGCGCGGGTACTTTCAGGAGATGATGATCGTCTGGCTGGTCTGGGAGTTTGCCGAGAGCCCCGGCGACTTGCGCACATTGCTTCGTGCCTATGTGGCCGGCTCGTGGCTACTGGCTCTGCTCACCCTCAGCAACTTCAGCTCGCCAGAAGCCATTGCCGCTGGGCAGTTCCGCTTTGTGGCCGAGGGACAGGACCCAAACGATGTGGCCCGCTATCTCGACCTTGGCTTTCCGCTGGCAGCGCTGCTCTTGAACAGCGAGCCGCGCTGGCCCGGCCGCTTCCTGGCGCTGGGCTACCTGCCGCTGGGCCTGGTTGCTGTGGTTCTCACGGCCTCCCGCGGAGGATTCCTCGCAGCCATGCTGGCGCTGGCGGGGTGCGGCATCCTGCTGGCGCGCAACCACGCCAGAGGAGTGCTGGCCGGGACGCTCGCCTTGCCCGGAATTGCCGCTTGCCTTTGGTTCTTGGTCCCTCATGAGACCTTTGAACGCATCGCCACCATCCCTGGCCAGCTCCAGGGCGGCGATCTGAACCAGCGGATGAACATCTGGACCTTCGGTTGGCATGCCTTTACGCAGGCGCCTCTTTTAGGATCAGGCGCGGGCACGTTTGTCAGCGCTTCAAGAATTGCTTCCATGAATACGGCCCACAATACGGCTCTCTCCATCCTTGTAACCGGGGGCTTGATTGCTTTGTGTCTTTTTGTGGCCATCGTGTCCGTGGCTGTCCGGTCGATCCTGCGCACCCATGGGCCGTTGCAACTGGCGTTTGCCACCGCGCTCGGGGTTTGGTTTATCACCACGCTCGATGCAACGGTGGAAGAGAACCGCACCACTTGGCTGCTGCTGGCCCTGATTGCCCTGGCCGGCAGGCTCGCCGTAGAAGCGCCGGAGCGCCTCGCCGCATGTTTTGCAGCCCATGCCCGCCATCCCGAGACTGCGATGCCCACTGTGCCGAGCGGATGGGCGAGTAGACTGGCGGAATAGCCGGCCCTCATGTCTCCCATCCCCCAAATCGCACGGCTCTTCCAGGGCGGCAGCACCAATCGCCGCATTTTTCGAGCCGCCGCATCGGTCACCGCCGCCGGCGTTCTGGTCAAGATCGTGGCCACATTTAAAGAAATCGCTGTTGCCGGAGTTTATGGCCGCTCCGACGCCATGGATGCATTCCTTGCAGCTGCGCTCATCCCCGGCTTGCTCGTTAACCTCATCTCCGAGTCAATGAACCAGGCGCTCGTGCCCACACTGATCCGTGTCAGGGAACGCGACGGCCACGACCGTGCCCAGGAACTGCTGTCAAGCTCCATGCTGTGGATGTGCGTGCTGCTCGCCGCCGCCTCGGCTGTAATGGCTCTAGCGGCACGCGGCTTCTTCCCGTTGATTGCCTCGCAATTTGCGCCAGCCAAGCTCGATCTTTCGGTGCGCGTCTTCTACGCGTTGCTGCCCGTGGTGCTTATTACCGGCATCGCCACCAACTGCACCGCTGTTCTGAATACCTTCGACCGCTTCGCCTATCCAGCACTGGCAGTGATGATCAACCCCATCGCCATCATCGCCGGAGCCTTGCTGTTGAGCAGCCGCCTGGGCATCTGGGCCATGGTCTACGCCACTCTTGCTGGCGCGCTGCTTCATGCAGCCATCGTGGCGGGCATGATGGACTCCCACGGCTACCGCTTCCGCCTGCGCTGGCACGGCATGACCGAGGCCACCCGCGAGGTGGCGCACCAATATGGCCCCGTGCTGCTCAGTGGGGTGGTGGCATCCGGCGGCCTGCTCGTCGATCAGTCCATGGCCGCCATGCTGCCCGCCGGCAGCGTCTCTGCGCTGGTCTATGCAAATCGGTTCGTCAGCGTGGTTCTCACCTTGCTGGCCGGCGCGGTTTCAACGGCGGTCACGCCCTACTTTTCGCGCATGATCGCCATGCAGGATTGGGCCGGCTGCCGCCATACGCTGCGCACCTGGGTTCGCCTCACCGCTCTGGTCTCCGCGCCCATCGCATTCGTGCTCATCGTTGGATCGCGCCTGCTCATCCGCTTCACCTTCCAGCATGGCGCATTTGGGCCGGGCGACACGGCTGTGGTTGCGCCGGTGCTGATGATGTATGCCATTCAGATACCTTTCTTCGTCTCCAGCCGGGTCTTTTACCGTTTTCTGGTGGCCATGCGCCGCACCGATCTGATCTTCTACTGCGGCACGCTCAACCTTGTTCTCGACATTGTGCTCAACCTCGTCCTGATGCGTTGGTTCGGCACAGCCGGAATCGCTCTTGCCACATCGCTTTGGACCGTTAGCACCTTCTTCTTTCTCTGGTACTGGACCTGGAGACTGCTGCCTCGGGCAGCCACGGAGGCAGCGGCATGATTCCAAAGCCAGCACAATATCTTCTCCGGTTCGACGATTTGTGCCCCACGGTCTCTCGCGACCATTGGCAGCGTTTTCTGCCAATCATCGCGGAGTTCGGCATCCAGCCAATTCTCGCCGTAGTTCCAGACAACCAGGACCCAGAGCTGGAGCTTTCGGCGCCCGACCCGGATTTCTGGGCCGGGATGCGCGCGCTGGAAGCCGCGGGCGCCGCCATCGCCTTGCATGGCTACCGCCATATCTGCGCAAGCAAGGGCGGCGGCCTGCTGCCGTTTCACAGTCAGACAGAGTTCGCGGGTGTTCCAGAAGACACCCAGCGCCAATGGATTCGCGCCGGTCTTGGCCTTCTGCGCGGCCACGGACTGAACCCTACCATCTGGGTCGCTCCGCGCCACGGTTTCGACCTCGGCACGCTCAGCGCGCTAACCGCGGAGGGAATCGAGACCCTCTCCGACGGCCTTGCTCGCAGGCCATTCAAACGCGGTGGCCTTATCTGGATTCCCCAGCAGCTTTGGGCGCCCGTAGAGAAATCAAGCGGAGTCTGGACCATCTGCGTTCACAGCAATACCGCGACCGACGCCCAGATATCCACGCTGCGCGCCTTTCTCAGACGCCACTCTGCGCAGTTCATCTCGGTGGCAAGCGTCCTGGCCGAGTCCCAACCAACAGCGCTAAGCCCAGCCGAGCGTCTCAGTGAAGCCCTCGCGCTCGGTCGGATTCAGGCATCCCATATAAAGAAGCGGTTGGCGCGACGCCCCACATTGGCCAACGGGAATCCAGTTCAATCCGGCCCTTTGCAACCCTAGCGCGGGGGCTGGTCGCTGGGAAACTACAATTTTTTTCTCTGCCCCTTGCATAAGATTACGCCCAGCCGGCGCACAATGGGGATAGATAAACCCATGAAAGAAAATCTTCACAGGGATGGAAGTTGCGTCCGCGTTCCCCGGTTTAATCTCTCAGGGACCTGCCCGCTCCGTACCTTCTCCTATTGGCGATTTAATTAACACCCCCACCCCCTCTATTTATTTTCAAATCCTTGCAGATAATTTCCAGTCTCCGCCAGAAATCCCGCCCTTGACCTGCCAAGAATCTTCCACTCCAGCCACAAGCCGCAAGCCAATGAGGGGGGTACGCTTCCGGTCACCAGGCCTTCTCGGCCCTGTCAATCCGCGCGGCCCCAACGTGCCCGCCTGGGATTCCGCTGGAGCAGGTCGCGATACAGAGCCTCCCACCTGTCGAGTACAGCCTCCAGGCTGAACCGCTCAATGACAAGCTGCCGCGCCCGTTCGCCCATCGCGCGGCGCTGCTCCGGTGTTGTTTGCATCATCTTGGTCATTGCTTTACCGAGCGTGGTAGCGTTGCCAGCGGGCGTGAGCCAGCCGGTCTCGCCGTCTACCAGGACTTCCGGAGTGCCGGGACCGTCGGTCGCCACCGCGGGCAGGGCGCAGGCAGCGGCTTCCAGCAGCCCCATCGGCAGTCCTTCGCAGCGGGACGATAGGACAAACCCATCCGCGGCCTGCATCCAGCGCAATAAATTCGGCTGGAAGCCCAGAAAGTGGACGCGCTGTTCCAGGCCAAGCTGGGCGGAGAGCCTGACCAACTCATCTTGAAGCGGTCCGCTGCCGGCGATCAAAAGCCTTGCCGGCTGCGGTACTTGCACCATGGCCGCGAGGAGTGTTGGATAATCCTTGACCGGCTCCAGGCGGCCAGCAGCCAGCCACAGAAACTCCTCGTCGAGTCCCAGTTCGGTGCGCACTGCTGTCCTCACCGCGGCATCGGGCTTCCATGCTTCTACATCCACCCCATTGGGCATCACCGTAAGCTTGCTCTCGACCACCATGGCGGCAGAGAGATGCGCATCAGCCGCCGCTTCACTAACCGCAGTCACTCGATCCGCAAGCCAGCCGCTCCATCGATAGCCCAATCGACGGCCTGCGGTGCCTGTTGAGCAACTGTGCAGCGTATCCACGACCACCCGGACAGGCGCCGCCAGCCGCGACCATCGCGCCATCCATGCGGCATGAGGCAGATGGGCATGCACCACCTCTGGAGCCTCGTGCCGGAGCCAGCGGTTGAAGCGAATCCATCCGCGCGGATCGGCCAGGCCTTTGCGCATCTTGAGGCTCAGGAACCCAGCACCCGATGCCGCCAACTCGGCTGCAGCATCGCCTCCGTTGCCCGAAAGAGCCACCACACTGACTCGCCATCCGCGTCTGCTCAGTCCCTTGGCCAGCAAGATGACCTGGCGCTCCGCGCCGCCGATGCGGTCAAGGCCGGGAATGACGAGGGCTATATAGCTCAACTGCGGCGCTCCTTACTCTGAGCATCAATAAGCACTGCGTCGATCAACTCTTCATAAGCGTGTATAGCGCGGTCGATTCTGAACGGTTCGATGAATGCGTGATCGAACCGTTGCCCAGGCACCAGAGACTTGAGCGCTGCGAGCAAAGAGCTTGCCAGAGCATCGGAAGAAATCTCAGTTGCCAACCAGATACCTGGTTGATCGCGCAGCAGGTCCACAATGCCCTGCGAAGCGGGCAATGCAACAAGAGGCAAGCCGCCCGCGGCAGCCTCAAGTAGTGCGTTGGGTAAGCCTTCGTGGCGTGAGGCAAGGGCAAATGCCGAGGCGCCTGTGAAATATGCCGAGGGAGAATCGACATGGCCGGCAAAGCGCACACAAGCATCCAAACCGAGTTCGTTGCACTGGGCTATTAAGGCGGCTTCTTCCGGGCCGGTTCCGGCGATCACCAGATCGGTGTGCGGAATCTGTGCGCGCACGGCAGCCAGTGCCCGCAGCAGCAGGTCGAAGCCTTTTTCCCGCGAGAGCCTGCCCACGGCCAGCAGATGCGGGCCGGACCCGGTCCACAGGTCGGGAGCCCTCGCGGCCTCGTCTCGAATCGCATCCACATCAACCGGGTTGGGCAACACAACCAGACGGTTCTCGTTGATAGCAAGCTGCCCGGCCAGGTCTTTGGCCATCGCAGGGGTTTGGCAGATTACGCGGTCTGCAAGGCGATAGAGAATTCGGTAAAGCAGGTGCGTAGGTGCGGGTAGCCCTCCAAAAGCCAATGCGGCGGAGACAGTTCCATTCTGCCGCACCAGAACGCGAGTTCCTCTCCGGAAAAAGGGACGCAGAAGCAGCACCAGAAAATTCAGGTGAAACATTCCAGAGAGGATGACATCTGGTTTCACCCGCCGGACTAATTGAAGCAACTTGAAGGCTCCGGCGCGCACACGCGATGCACCCAAAGCGTGGATGCGGACCCAGGACGGAACGGACTCCGCTCCAGCGCCGGTTTGGGTGATCAGTCCCAGGTGCAGCTCATATTTGTCGCGCGAGAGGCCTCGCGCCAGCAGGGCAATCACACGTTCCGCTCCGCCGCCACCAAGATGTGGAATGAGCAAGAGAACCCTGCGATGTTGCGTTGTGGACATTCGTAATGCTTTCTGGAGAGCAAGGCGAGTATAAGCCATGGATTCAATGCTTTTCGGGGTACCCAATACCTTTGCGTTTTAATAATTCAATTTCGGACTGTGCAAAACTGGTACAGTATCTTTACTTTCACTAACAACCCGTACAAAGACTTCAAAACGATTCACAGAGTTCATGCTCTAAGGGCGAAAGCCCTGTTGTTTCGATTCGGCCTTGTGTCATGGCGAATGCCATGGAAGACCTATACCTCTGCGTTGAAAGCAAGCTTCTGGACAGTTCTCAAGAACATGTTCGGGAATCGTAGGGAGTGTACGTCGACCCATGTTTATTTCTGAAGCGCTATTATTCGGTCCTGAGCCGCAAGTTCGTTCAACGCAGCCTGCCCCGCACATCGTAGTGGGCATCACCAGTTCACAAACTTGCCTGACACTTACCGGGCGCCTGCGCGCGCTGCGCTTGGCGGGCTTTCGCGTAACCCTGGTTTCGAGCCCAGGCGAATTGCTTGACCGGACGGCTGCACGTGAAGGGGTCGAGTCGGTGGCTATCCCAATGAAACGGGAGATAGCGCCGCCTGCGGATATTGTTTCGCTGGTACGGCTTTGGTGGTTATTGCTCCGGCTCAGGCCGGATATGACGGAATTCAGCACTCCCAAGGCCGGGCTGCTGGGCACCTTGGCGGCCATGCTGGCGGGAGTGCCGACACGCATTTACATGCTGCGTGGGCTCAAAGTTGAGGGTACGGCTGGCTTCAAACGCCGCATTTTGCTGGCGGCCGAGCGGCTTGCCGCATTCTGCGCGCAGATTGTCTTATGCAATAGCCAAAGCATGCGTGCCGAAGCGCTTGCCATGGGCCTTGCGCCAGCGGCTAAGCTTAATCTGCTTGGAGATGGCAGCAGCAATGGGGTGGATGTAGAGCGATTTTCGCCAGGTTCGAGCGGCGTGCGAGGCCGTCTAGGCCTTCCCAGCGAAGCCCCGGTGGTGGGCTTTGTCGGGCGATTGACCTGTGACAAGGGGCTGCCCGAGCTGATGGATGCCTTCGATACGATTCTCAAATCTGAACCGGAAGCGCACTTGCTGCTGGTGGGCTGGTTCGATGCCGCGGAAGACGCGCTTTGCCCCTGTCTGCGCGAACGGATCGGGAATCATCCCCGCATTCATTGCACCGGCTTTGTGGCCGATGCAGCGCCATATTATCGCGCGATGGACCTGATGGTTCTGCCCACTTGGCGGGAGGGTTTTCCCAACGTCGTGCTGGAGGCCGAGGCAAGCTGCGTTCCGGTGATTACAACCATCGCCACGGGTTCGCGGGACTCCGTAGTGCCGGAGGTGACAGGCCTGCTGATTCCTCCCGGCTACCCTGAGGCCATCAGCGAGGCCGTACTCAAGCTGCTCCGCGACCCTGCGCGGCGGCGTCGCATGGGTGAAGCTGCGCGAGCCTGGGTGGTCGAGCACTATGCAAACGAGCGAGTTCTGGGGCTGATCACAGGGTATTACAAGAGTTTGCTAACGCCGGCCACGCACGGAAGCAAGGTCGTACCTGCTACTGCTTTGATTCCTGTGCAACACTGATAGCCGGAGTACTGGCATCTATGGGAGGCGCTTGCAAGGTATGTGCTCCGGCCTCGGCCCCACGCAGCACTTCGCTTGGGGCAATGCCCAGCACGAGTGTGGCCCCAGCGGCCAGTAACAAGGCTGCGCCTACCGCAATGCCCACCTGGGGAGCGAGAGCCGAGGTTTCCGCATTATTGTTCTCTGGCTGCTGCGCCGCAGCCAGAGCCAGCCGCAGATAATATGCGGCTGCCAACCCAGAGTTCAGCAAGCCTATGATGGCGAGCGCCACCGCTCCACCATCGACAGCGGCAGAGAAGGAATAGAACTTGCCGAAGAATCCGCCAGTGAAGGGGATTCCGACCAGCGAAATAAGGAAAAAGATCAGCAGGCTGCCCAGCAGTGGCGAACGGTAGATCAGCCCGCGGTAATCGTCGATCATGGGCAGCTTTTCGTCATACCCGCTCACCAGCGTAATCACGGCAAAGACGCCAACGTTCATGGCCGCGTAAGCCGCAATATAAAAACTGGCGGCGGCTATGCCAAGGTTTCCTTGCCCTGCAAAGGCTGCCAGCAGGTAGCCTGCATGGGCAATGGCGGAGTAGGCCAGCATTCGCTTCACGTTCTGTTGGCGAAGCGCCGCTAGATTGCCTACGGTCATCGAGAGCACGGCCACGATCCACAACAGCGGCGCCCAAAGCCCGTGCAGGGTGGGAAACATCTCGTAGACCACGCGCAGCAGCAGCGCAAACGCAGCGGCTTTGGGCGCAGTGGAGAGAAGCGCGACTACGGGCGAGGGCGCGCCTTCATACACGTCGGGCGTCCACACGTGGAAGGGCGCGGCGGAAACCTTGAAGAGAATGCCCACCAGCATCAGTGCCAGTCCCGCCAGAATGAATGAGTGATTCTGCGCGATGGGAGCCAAACGGGCGATCTCGTAGATCTGCGTGGTGCCCGTTGCTCCAAAGATCAAGGCCACGCCGTAGAGCAGGAATCCCGTGGCAAAGGAACCGAGCAGGAAATACTTGATGGCCGCCTCGGGCCCACGGCTCGTGTTCTTGCGGTAGCCGGCCAGGATGTAAGTAGAGATCGAGGAGATTTCCAGAGCGACGAAGACCAGCAGTAGCTCGACCGCGCCCGTAAGCAGGCACATGCCCACCGCGCCAAAGACGATCAGTGCATAGAACTCGCCCTGGTGATGGCTATCTTCGGGAAGCGTGTCATATGACAGCAGGAGCGTTACCAGAACGATGCCGCAGATGAGGAGGTGAAAGAAGATGGTGAAGGCGCTTGTCTCGACGGTACCGAAGAACCCCGTACCCGCTGGCCAATAAAGCTGCAGCACGCTGGCCCACAGAGCCAATGTGGTTCCCGGCGCTGCGATCCAAATCAGGTATCGGCGCGGAAATCCGACGGGCAGGGTCGCGTCGATGAGCATGACGGCAACACCGGTGAGGGCGAGAACGACCTCGGGAAGGATGCGGAAGATATCGGGAACTGGATTCACCGCAGGCCCTCCCCTTGGTTTGAAATTGGCGATGCGGTTGTGGGGAGAACAGGCTCAGGCAAGTGGACGGGCCCCGGAATGACACGTACGACCAATTGCACGCGAGGAAAGGCCGTCTCGATGGCAGGCAGCCAAAGCATCGGCGCAAGCCCCATCACCAGCATCAGCACAGCCAGGGGCCAAAGCACAGCCAGTTCACGGAAGTGGAGATCGTCTGGAGGTTTCGACAGCGCCAGCTTGCTTTCCGGCCCGTAAAAGAGCCGCTGCACCAGCCAAAGCATATAGGCCGCGCCCAGAATCACGCCCACGGCAGCGGCCACTGCCCAGCCTTTGCTGACCCCGGTAAAGGTGCTCGAGAGGATGAGAAACTCGCCGATAAACCCGCCTAGCATAGGCAGTCCGATCATCGCGAGTGCGGCGATGACGAAGAGCGTAGCCGTGCGGGGCAGCTTGGTTGCCACTCCGCCATAAACGCCGATCTCGCTTGTGGAGTAACGATCGTAGAGCACGCCCAGCAGCACAAACAGCGCGCCGTCCACCACGCCGTGATTGAGAATCTGGTAGACAGCGCCGGCCAAACCCGTTGCGGTAAAACCGTAAATGCCCAGAACGATCAGGCTCAGGTGGCTCACCGCGGCGAAGGCCAGCAGCCGCCAGAAATCACGCTGCACCAGCGCCAGGCACGCGCCATAGAGAATGCCGATCACGGCCAGGGCAATCAAATACGGAGCCGCCGCCCGCGCCTGCACCGGGAAAAGCCCAATGTGAAAGCGCAGCATGGAGTAAAGTCCGAGCTTGCCTGCCACCACCATGGCAAGGGCCACCGGCGCTTCACTGAAGGTATCGGCCAGCCATCCGTGCAGCGGAAAGACCGGGACCTTGACCGCAAAAGCGAAGAGAAACGCCAGAGCTACCCAGCAGAGCGGCCCGGCGGGAATCAGTCCGAGGGCGATTTGATTGTGAATGTCGGTGAAATCAAAGCTGCGAGTCTGAGAGTAAAGCCACAAAATCGCCACCAGCAAGGGCGCCGAGGGAATGAAGGTAAAGAGGAAAAACTTGAGCGCGGCCTTGGGTCCGTCCTTGCGTCCGTACATGGCGATCAGGATGGCCATGGGCACCAGCGACAGCTCCCAGAAGCCGTAGTAGAGCATCAGGTCGAGCGAGACAAATACGCCGAACATGGCCGTCTGCTGAACCAGGAAGAGCACGAAAAAGATCTTGCGGCGCTCGGCAATGGCGTTCCAACTGGCCAGCACGCCCACTGGGGCCAGCAACCCGGTAAGCACCACCATCCACAAGCTCAGCCCATCCACGCCCACGTGGTAAAAGATTGCGGGATTATCGATCCACGGTACGTTGACGGCAAATTGAAAGCCGCTTGCGCTTTTATCGAAGTGCGCCGGCAAATGAAGCGTCAACCCGAAGATAGCCAGTGCTGTCGCGAGGGTGATCCAATTGGGCAGCTTGCCGCGGTCGGGCGCAAGCGCCACCAGCACCGCACCGGCCAGCGGCAGCAGCAGGATCAATGTGAGAATCGAGTTGTTGATTGCATTCATTCGTTTGGAGCCTGACTAAAAACTGCGAGCGTTGAAAGGTGCGGGCAGGTAGGTCAGGGCTTTAGCCCTGACAAAAACCTGCGCGAAATCATCGTGGGCTTTAGCCCCTGAAGGGTGTACTTCGTGTTGCATCGTCAAATGTCACCACTTTTCTATGGCCGCATTGGCCAAACGAAGAGACTTGGAAAGCGACCTTTGTTCTTTGATTGCTCTGATGAGCAGAACTAAATTACCAATGCAAACTAGAGCGGATATAGCAGACAAGAATCTGCTTCCGTACATCGCGTCTCGGATAGAAAAACCTCCCCAAAAAACTACCTGCAACGAATATACGAGGATTTTGAAATACCTCCGCCCCTCCCCGTACCACGTAAATAAAACGGCGAACAGCATGATGCCGAACGAAGCAGCAATATCTCGCAACAGGTGCGATGAGTCATGCGATATCCAAAAAGCCCGAACCAGAATAGTTGTCAGGAAGATCGCAAAGAGGCTTGCCCCGACTATGACGTCACGCCGTCTCCGCCAATTCCGCATAGCCGTCGCTCCTTTCTAACGAATGAAAAACTCAATGTCCCGCCCCGCCGAGGTGAATTGCTGAAAGACCGGCCAGCACAGCGGGCCAGGGAACAACGAGAAAAATCAGCACAGCCGCCGCGCCAGCTGCCAGCCACGCCGCATACGAGCGGATATTGCCCGACTGCCAGCGTTGCAGCAGAGCACCGGCGAACGTGGCAATGCCGCCCAGCAGCCAGGCCGCGCCGCCCAGCAGTCCCGTATCCACCACCCAACCCAGGAAGTATGTCGAGATGGCAAGCAACGGCTTGACCACCGTCGCGCCATAGAACTCGTCAACGTAGTACTTGTTGGCCAGCAGCTTGTAGCCGCCAGGTAGCGCGGCGGCCGAACGCACCGGAAGCTCTGACTTCTCCCGGTAGAAAAGATAGGCGATCAGCCAGCCCAAGGCCGCTACCGCAACAGCAAGAGCGCTCAAGATCAGCTCAAGCTGCGCGGTGCCTGCATCCGCGGCTTTTGTCCCCAACACCGGAGCCAAATAGTCACTGAAGCGTTCCATGTTGATCCAACCGGCTGAGCGCTCAATACCAATCCAGCCGCCGCCAATCGAAAGCAGCGCTAGAATCACCAGCGGCGCAAGCATCGAGAGCGGACTCTCATGCGGATGGGCGTCCGGGTCGCGCGGCTTGCCCAGAAAGGCCAGATACCAGAGCCGGAACATATAGAACGAGGTCAGCAGGGCAGTGACCAGGCCGACAAACCACAGAACCCTTCCGCCTCCGCCCTGCACAAAGGCAGCGTAAAGAATCGCGTCCTTGGAGTAGAATCCCGCGAAGGGAAAGAATCCGGCGATAGCCAGAACACCCACGGTGGTTACGGCAAAGGTAACAGGAAGTTTCTTCCATAAGCCGCCCATCTTGCGCAGGTCCTGCTCGCCGCCAATGGCGTGAATGACCGAGCCGGCGGCCAGGAAGAGCAGAGCCTTGAAGAAGGCGTGCGTCATCAGGTGGAAGATGGCAGCCGAGTAGGCCGCCACGCCGCAGCCCAGGAACATGTAGCCGAGCTGCGAAATCGTCGAGTAGGCCAGCACGCGCTTGATGTCGTTTTGCACGAGGCCGATGGTGGCGGCAAACAGCGCGGTCGCCGCGCCGACAACCGCGACCACGCCCAGCGCGAAGGGCGAATGATCAAACAAGACATGGGTGCGGGCGATCATGTAGACGCCGGCGGTGACCATGGTGGCCGCGTGGATGAGCGCGGAGACCGGCGTGGGGCCTTCCATGGCGTCCGGCAGCCAGATGTAGAGCGGAAGCTGCGCAGACTTGCCCGCCGCGCCCAGCAGCAGGCAAAGCGCAATCACCGTCACCACGCCGCCCTGCCAGCCGGGGTAGGCAAGCTTCGCAGCGATCTCGCTGAAGGTGAGCGTACCGAAGTTGGCGATCAGCAGAAACATCCCGATCAGGAAGCCGAAGTCGCCGATACGGTTAACGATGAAGGCCTTCTTGCCCGCGTTCGCCGCCGAGGTCTTCTGGAAGTAAAAGCCGATGAGCAGGTACGACGCCAGGCCCACTCCCTCCCAGCCGACAAACATCAGCAGCGCGTTGCCGGCCAGCACGAGAACGGTCATGAAGAAGAGGAAGAGATTGAGGTAACTGAAGTAGCGCGCGTAACCTTCTTCGTGCTTCATGTAGCCCACGGAGTAGGCATGAATGAGGAAGCCGACGCCGGTGACGACCAGCAGCATGACAAGCGAAAGCTGGTCGAGGACGAAGCTGAAGTCGACGTGCACCGCGCCTATGTCGATCCACGGATGTGAGCAAGTCTCGATGTATGGGAACCCATAGGCAGCAGGGCCGGGCCATGCGCCCCATGCGGCCCAGACAACTGCAAGAAACGCACCAAGCGGCGCCAAAAGGGCAAACGTTGTGACCAGCCACTTCGGCATTCCACGGCCAAGGATCCCGTTGAAAAGGAATCCGGCGAATGGTAGCAGCGGAATCAGCCAGAGGTGAAGAGGTGCGTTCATCGTGTCAGCAACGTTCATAGTTTCATCAGATCGATACGGTCGACGGCCAGGGTTGCGCGGGCGCGAAAGACGGCGATGATGATGGCCAGCCCAACGGCCGCCTCCGCCGCGGCCACCATCATCACAAAGAAGACGAAGATCTGCCCCTTCACCGCGTGCCACTCGTGGGCGAAGGTCACAAACGAAAGGTTGACGGCATTGAGCATCAGCTCGATCGACATGAAGACGGTAATGAGATTGCGCTTGATGAGGAAGCCGACCACGCCGAGTGTAAACAGCAGCGCGCTCAGCAGCAGATACCAGGAAAGCGGAACGTCTTGCGCGAGGGATGAATTCATTTGCCGGCCTGCCTCTCTCCATCGTGGCTGGCCAGTGCGACAGCGCCCAGAATCGCGATGAGGATCAGCACCGAGGTGACTTCAAAGGGCAGCAGAAGCTCAGTAAAGAGCACGCGGCTCAATGCCTCGATATTTGTGCCGCCCGGCGCATTTGTGAGGCCTTCGCCGAGTTTCGCAAAGCCCAGATCTTGCGCCTTCAGGATTACGGTGGCGATGACGCCCAGGATGGCGACGACGGCAGGGAAGCCCACGGCGCGCGCCACACCGCTGCCCATGGTGCGCTCTTCGCGGCCGGCATTGAGCAGCATCACCACAAACGTGAACAGGACCATGATGGCGCCGGCATAGACGATCACCTGCGCGGCGGCCAGAAACTCCGCGCCCAGCAGCAGATAGAGCACAGCCAGCGAGGTCATCACCACAATCAGCGACAGGGCGCTGTTGATGGGATGGCTCTGGAGCAGGAGGTTGATGGCCCCAGCCAGGCAGAATCCGGCAAAAACGAAAAACAGGATCAGGTGCATCGTTCCCTAGAGTTCGGGCCAGAGCCGGTTAGTGAGAAGGGTCGTGGAGCAAACGGCTAAAAATACAGGTTTGCCTCCTGGAATTCTTCCCCGATTGTAAATCAGTGGTAGGCAAACCAAAGGCTGGTGGCCACAATGTTCAAAATGGCCAGCGGCATCAGGTATCGCCATCCGAAATTCATCAACTGGTCATAGCGGAAGCGAGGCAGCGTTCCCCGCACCCATACATACAAAAACAGAAAGGCAAAGACCTTGATCACGAACCAGAAGATGGGGAACAGCGCATGGACCAGAATGTTCTCCGGCGGAGGAATCAGGTTGCCGAAAGGGCTTGTCCATCCGCCCAGAAAGAGCAGAGTAGCCACGCAGCCCACGTTGATCATGTTGGCGTACTCGGCCATAAAAAACATGGCGAACTTCATCGAGCTGTACTCGGTGTGGTAGCCGCCCGTCAGCTCGCTCTCTGCTTCGGGCAGGTCAAAAGGCGAGCGGTTGGTCTCGGCATAAGCCGCCATCAGGTAGATGAAGAAGGCGACAAACTGCAACCCGCCGAAGATATTCCAGGTGAACATGCCCATGGTCGCCTGTTGCTCCACGATCACGCGCAAGTTCAGCGACCCGGCGCGAATCACCACGCCCACCAGCGAGAGTCCCAGCGCCAGTTCGTAGCTGATCAACTGCGCCGACGACCGCAGCGAGCCCAGCAGAGAGTATTTGTTGTTTGAGGACCAGCCGGCCAGCGCGATGCCATAAACGCCGATCGAGGTAACGCCCAGAATCACCAGCAGGCCGATGTTCACGTCGGAGATCTGAAAAAGATGAATGCCGCCCGGTCCAACATTGGGTTCGCCGAAGGGGATCACGGCGATAGAGATCAGTGCGCAGCCCAGGGCAAGGATGGGCGCAAGCAGATAGAGCGGCCTGTAGACAGCGGTGGGGATCAGATCTTCTTTCAAGAAGGATTTGGCTCCGTCCACCAGCGGCTGCAACAGTCCAAACGGCCCCACGCGGCTGGGCCCCCAGCGGTTCTGGATGCGGCCCACCAGCTTGCGCTCCAGCAGCACGGTGTAGGCGACGCCCATGAGCATCACCACCGTGACCACGGCCACCTTGAGCAGGCTCCATAAGAAAAATTGCAGTATTGTCACGTGCCTTCAGCCTCTCTTGCTTGTCTCATTCCCGGCTTCGAATTGCTGTTAATCCGCCGCAGTTCCCGTCAACTCCCGCGCTTGATGCTTTTCCAGTTCCTTGAGCGCAGGGCTGTACCGGCCCAGCGTTCCGGAGGTAAACAAACCATCGTGTACGGGCGTCACCAGGCCGGGCAAAGCTTCGGTCAGAGCCGCAACCGGCACAAATCCTGGCTCCGTGCGCACGTCGTTGCCGCCAAAGAGATTTGCGCGGTCCAGTGCATAGCCGGGAACCAACCGGGCAATTTCGTCCAGCACTGCAAGTGGATCGAAGGGGCTCATCTTCGGCTCCAGATTGTTGGCCGCCAGCCACACTGCGTGCTGATCGGCCTCGCCGGCTTGCGCGCCGCGCGACTGGCCAAGATCGGCCGTTACGCCGCTTTTGCCGAAGGGGACCAGCGTTTTCACATCTACGCCCATAGCGCCGGCCAGCCGCACCAGAATCTCAAAGTCGGGCTTCACGCCCGCGCGATCAGCCGCCTTGTTGACCAGTTGCACATCGCCAAACGTATTGGTAACCGTGCCGCTCTTCTCGTAAAGGCTGGCTGCCGGGAACACCACATCGGCCAGGGCCGCGGTCTCGGTGAGAAAGATGTCCTGGACCACGACGAAGGTTTTCTTCACGCCTGCGGGATCCACACCGAGGCTGACCACCGGATTGGCGCCAACCACAAGCAATGCGCCCAGCTCGCCCTTGGCCGCCGCATCGAATATTTGGGGCAGCGTCTTGCCGGGGGCTGCGAGCAACCCGTGATACTCCGCAAAGGCGCCGGGCGCGATTACAGGAACATAGCCGGGAAGCAGGTCGGGGAGCAGCCCCATATCGGCCGCGCCGCGGGAGTTGGCATGGTCACCGAGATAGGCAAAGCGCACATTCCCGCGCTTGAGACCCCATGCGACCAAAGTCTCAATTGCGGGTCCGCGATACTCCTGGCCAAAGATCACGACCAGTGACTCCTCAGCCATCACAGCCTTGCTGAAGTCGGAGTCCCTCTTGTCCAGGGATGCAGCAAGACCAAGATAGCCGCCCTCCGGCAAACGCTGAACCGCCTTGGCCTGCCGCTCCAGCTTGATGCTTTTGGCATTGGCAATGTAGAGCCTGGCGCGGTTAAGCCGGACGTTGGTCCGCAGTTGCCAAGCCAGCAGCGGATGCTCGTTGGTGGGGTCGCCGCCGATCAGAAGGATGGCCGGAGCGCTGGCAATATCGCGCAGGCTGGCTGCCTTGTCCTTGTGTCCAGCCAGGGCGTGGGCAAAGGCAGCGTAGTCCGTGCTGCGCTCGTGGTCGATGTTGTTGGTTTGCAGCACCGTCCGCGCGAACTTCTGCAGCAGATAGTTCTCTTCGTTGGTGGTCTGATTCGAACCGATGACGCCGATGGCCGTGCCGCCTTTGCTATTGCCAACTTCCGTCAGCTTGGAGGCGGCCAGGCGCAGCGCCTGCTCCCATGTGGCCGGTTCCAGCTTGCCCTCGGCGTTGCGCACCAGAGGCTTAGTCAGCCGCTCGGGGCTTTCCACAAAGTCGAAGCCAAAACGGCCCTTGGCGCATAGAAAATCGCCGTTGATGCCGCTCTTGTCGCGGTTGTCGGCGCGCACAATCTCCGAACCTTCGTTGACCTGTCGCACACCCAGCGTCACCTTGCAGCCGTCGGCGCAATGCGTGCAGACGGTAGAAACGTGATTCATCTCCCAGGGACGCGTCTTATAGCGGTAGCTGCCCGAGGTCAATGCACCCACCGGGCAAACATCGATGCACATGCCGCACTGCTCGCAGTCGAGTTGGTCGCCTCCATTGGGCGAGATCACCGAGCTGACGCCGCGGTTCTGCACGCCCAGCGCCCACACGTCCATGCCCTCGCCGCACATGCGCGTACAGCGGTAGCAGAGGATGCAGCGCGGGCGGTCGTAATAGACGGCAGGGGACCACTGCTGCTCGTCGCGGTGCTGTTTGGCCTCGGCATAAAGGCTCTCGCCCGCGCCGTATTTAAAGGTCATGTCTTGCAGCTCGCACTCACCGCCGGCATCGCAGACCGGGCAGTCAAGCGGGTGGTTGCCGAGCAAAAGTTCGATGGTCGCCTTACGCGCCTGAGCAATCTCCGCCGACTCTGTAATGAAGACCTGGCCCTCGGCGACGGTGGTCGTGCAGGCCGTTTGCAGCTTGGGCACCTTCTCTTGGCGCACTACGCACATGCGGCAGGCCGCCTGCAAGCTGAGCCCAGGGTAGTAGCAGAACGCGGGAATCTCAATGCCCGCCTTGCGGCAAGCGTCAATCAGCAGCGTCCCCGCGGGAGCCGTCAGCTTCTTTCCATCGACAATGAAGGTTACGTCTGCCATTCGTTTGTTCCGGCCATTTCCCTTGCTATCAACTCTAACAAAACTCTGTCATCCGACTCACCACAACACTGTCATCCTGAGCGAGCGCAGCGAGTCGAAGGACCCGCGTTTGCTTTTCGCTCATTCCGCCCACAACATCTGGGTGCCCCATCCTTGTCGCGCTCTTTGCGAAAAGGGTGGGAAACCACGAACCTCAACTCGCACTTAAAACTGGCACATCAATCTCCAGCCATTCGACAACGTAATGATCTACAGCCTCATCCCGAATCTCCGCAAAGTCAACGCTCGTTGTCGTTGGCACTGGCAATTCACATCCATCCTCGGCCAAGCCTTCAAGTTGGAATTCCAAACATTCCTTCATCATGCGCCGCATTTCGGGTAAATCTTCGCCAACTGATCCAGCGCCTGGAATGTCTGGTGCAAACCCTGAGTAGTTGTGCTCCAGATGCTCGTAAATGACCATGAATCGCTGCTTCATCTCAATCCTGTCTGCTTCATCACGTCACACTTCACCCACATTTCAATATAAATCTTTCTCCCTCTTTTCTTTCATTCGCTTATAATACTCATCAATCGATGCAATACTCATTTCTTTAATACGTTCTCTCGCAGCTATCCTTGCTTCTGTCTTTGTTTTGTCGTCAGGATCGATAAGGCGCTTCCAACCCGGGGGGATTCCATCATCCAGAATTCTAAGTTCCTCAAGCGCCCTATAGGGTAATTCCAAGAAAGGCCGGAATTCCGTTACCGATGTTGCATCTTTTGCGCCCTGCTCTAATTTGCTAGCCACGATATCCAAGCAACAAAAAAGTGCGTGAAGGTCTTCAGTTGATTCAAAACTAAAGTTAGCGTGGGCAACAAGTGATTCTAAAATCTCTGAGAGGTCCTTATCAAAATACGGAAATGAACTCTTCAGCGTTTTTACAGTGCCACAGATTCGATTTAGAATGAAAAGGCAACGGCGTCTCTTTTCGTTCGCGCAGAGCAACTCCTTGACTGATGCAACTGAGGCAATGAGTGCTTCCTGTTGCTCGTCAAGTTTCATTAGCTGTTCGCGAATTTCAGAATCGCATTGCATTTGATTGTCTCCAATCAGTTTCTTGTTCAGCGCTTAGGCACGTTTTCACGCTGCCAGATGACATTTAGGCTTGCCCATTCACCCCCTAGGACCACATCTGCTCGGTTCGTTTATCACTTTGCTCATGAAGATTCAAGAAAAGTGTGATAACATCCGCAGGGAGAGAGCAAGTAGGCAGCGCATTTTGATTCTCCACAAAATTCATGTTGTAATCAACACCTTTTCCGCTTCTATCTGGTCCGAAATTAAGATTGAGGAAGAGGACGCCGCCAAGCAGGTTATAATCGTATTTATCCTCCGGGTCATTCGGATCACGGACAGGGTTCGCGAACTCTCGTTGGACATCCTCGACCAATGAAAAATGGCCAACTGGAGTAATAAAGCAATCGTCTACAACGATTGCGAGATTCGGACACGTATTCATTAACTTTGGAAGAACATTCTTGCGAACGACGTTCATGCAATCAAGATGCGGTGCGAGAGCAAAGCCTTCCGCTGCCCCCGTGATAAACTTAGGTTGTTTCCTTCGATCCTTTAGATGCTGGAGATTCGGTGACTCATGTTTCGGGTTTGCATTGATCATCCAGGAAATCTCCCCTTGGTATCCCGGAGCTTTGACCTCGACGAAGATATTTGGAGAACCTCCAAGTGAGATATTGAATTCACCTTCCTTATTACCAGCACCACTTGTATGCCAACCAACAACCTTGAAGCCATTCGTGGCAAGAAAGTAAGCTGCTCTGGCCTCCGCAAATAATTCATCACGCTTTCTTGGATTTGGTTGTTTCTTTGCCTGCGCAGAAAATGCACCGAGTAAACTCTCGCGGTCCAAGAAAATCAACACATCTTCAACGTCATTGGCCATTTCTTGAAGACCTGGAAAGTCGTCTTGGCCATTCCAGGTAGCGCCGGACATGAATTGTTGCGTGAACGGTCCGATTATTGTCATAGTATTCTCCATTTCTACACTACGGCCAATTCCACATGCTTTGCGAACGGACAAGCCTTCCCGTTCAAATGCTCTTCAAACTCCTTGCGGAACTTCTTTACAAAGCCCAGCGTGGGCATGGCCGCTGCGTCGCCCAGCGGGCAAAACGTCCGGCCCATCATGTTCTCGGCAAGGTACTGAATGTTGTCGATGTCCTTGGCCTCGCCGAATCCGGCATGAAAGCGGGTCAGCGATTTCTTCAGCCAGTCCGTGCCTTCGCGGCAGGGAATGCACCAGCCGCAGCTCTCGTGCTGATAAAAACTGATCGTCCGTAAGGCAAACTCGACAATGCAGGTCTGGTCGTCGATCACCACCACGCCGCCCGAGCCGAGCATGGAGCCGGCCTTGCCTACCTGGTCGAAGTCCATGCCGATGTCGATCTCTTCGGGCAACAGCACCGGCGTCGAAGACCCGCCGGGGACTACGGCCTTCAACTTACGCCCGCCGCGTACGCCGCCTGCCACCTCGTAGATCATCTTCTTCAGGTTGTAGCCCATGGGCAGTTCGTAAACGCCGGGCCGCTCGACGTGGCCGCTGATGCAGAAGAGGCGCGTTCCGCCATTGCGTGGAGAACCTACGGCCGCGTAGTCCGCCGAGCCCATCTCAATCACATGAGGCACGGTGGCGATGGTCTCGGCGTTGTTGATCACAGTCGGTCCGCCATAGAGGCCAACGACTGCCGGGAACGGCGGCTTGATGCGCGGCACGCCTCTCTTGCCTTCGAGCGACTCCATTAGCGCCGACTCCTCGCCTACTTCATAAGCGCCCGCGCCGGTCTGTGTAATCACCTGGAACTCCGTATCGGAGCCGAATATCTTGCTGCCGAGAAAGCCCTTGGCGTACGCATCGGCGACGGCCTTCTCCATGATCTCGATCAAATACCGGTACTCGCCGCGCAGGTAGATGAAGCCAACCTTGGCCCCAATCGCCAGGCCGGCAATGATCGTACCCTCAATCACTGCATGAGGATCGTGCAAAAAGATCAAGTGATCCTTGCAGGTTCCCGGCTCGCTCTCATCGCCGTTGACCAGCACATATTTGGGCTTCTCAGATTGTTTGGGGACGAAAGACCATTTCATGCCGGTCGGAAATCCAGCCCCGCCGCGTCCGCGCAGGCCGCTGGCCTTCATCTCGTTCACAATCCAGTCGGGCCCTTGCTCCAGGCACTTCTTCGCGGCGGCGTAGCCACCAAGTTCGATGTACCGATCAATCTTGGCTGCGCCCAGGCCAAAACGCCGGGTGACGATCTTTACCTCATCGGGATGGGAGACCAGCCTAGGCATTGTTCGTCTCCTCTTTTTTCTCGGCCCTGCTGCGATAAGCGGCCACGATGCCGGGCACATGTTCGGGTGTCAGCTCGTCGTGGAAGTCGTAGTTTACCTGGATGGCCGGCGCCCAGCAGCAAGCGCCTATGCACTCGACCTCTTCGAGAGAAAAGACGCCGTCTGCGGTGACGCTCTTGTGACCGATGCCCAACTCTTCCTGGAATCGTTCGTACACATCGTAGGCGCCGCGCAACATGCAACTGATGTTGGTGCAGACCTGCACGTTGTACTTGCCTGCCGGCTTGAAGCGCAGCATGGAGTAGTAGGTGGCCACGTTGCGCACTTCAAGTTCCGTGATGCCGATGCGCTCGGCCACTTCGGCAATCACTACGTCGGAGAGGTAGCCAATCTCGTCCTGCGCATAAAGCAGCATGGGAATCAGCGCCGAACGGCGCAGCGGGTATTTCTTTACTAGCGCGTCAAAGCGCGCCGCAAGTTGGGGCGAAAAGAGGGTCATGGTCTCTGGACTCATGCAGAAGCCCCCAAATACTCGAAGAGCGGAGTACAAATCTGCACGACCAATTCATTCTCCGAAACCACATCTCCGTGCCTAGTTACAACAATTCGACTTTCTGCATCCAAATCTATCGAATAATGGTCCTCGTTGCAGTTCTTGGCCCTAGCAAGTCGGGTTCCGCGGTCATCCCTTCCAACCCGGTGGGTATGAAAGACGGTCAACTTCCTATTTCCTGGAAATATTTCCACAGTTGTCTGGATGCTACGAAGGGGGATTACAAATCCCAACGATTCTCCATCAAGAAGTGGAGCGCCAACCTGCTGATTCTCCGAAGCAGCTTGGTTAAAGGCGTTCACTGCGAATTGAACCTGATTTGAAAGGGTCATCAGGAAAGCTTGGGACTTTTTCTTAAAGATCGCGCCCTCTTGATCTGCAATTCGCTTTTGCAACACCTTTTCGGACTCCTCAGATGCTTTTTGTGCCTTTCGAGCGGATTGTTTGTCTCTGGCATCCTTACCAGCTTGTGCGGCCCAATCGTAAGGATTATCGTTGCTCATTGCATCAACTCCCTTGCCCAACGTTCGGCTGCCATATCCATCTCTTCTTCGTCGGTGTCGCCGCGCAAAAGGCCGGCTTCGGTAAATTCCAGAATACCTGTCCTTCCGTCTTCGCGCTGCCAGTTCACCTTCGCGCCGTCGCGCTGTAAATCCAGCCAACTCTCGCCACAGCGCACCGTGATCCGTTCCTCGCCCAACTCCACCGTTGCCTGCCGTTTGCCGTTCAACCCATGAACCGCCGTGTAGCTGCGGAGCAGAGAAGCCAATGAGACCCAGAGTTCCCGCCAGACTAGATCCATTATGGGTTCCGGACGGAGGCCGCCTCTTTTAGCGGGTTTAGCCTCTGTAGGGAGATTGTCCCGCAAGCCCAGCCCGCGAGTTCCTTACCGATCTTCCAAAATTCGTCGTATCCGCATGATTCCTTCGACAAGCTTAGTTCTTGAATCGGAGGCATCGCTTGGACCATATAGCCTTCGCCTTCAAGGGAAAGCGAAATCAACCCTCGGTTAAGAAGCACTCTTGCGTTATCAAAGATGCTTTCCATTCCCAACAAATGATTTGAATAGACCAGAGCCAAGCTCAAAGGTTCCAAAGCCGCTGCGAATTCAAAGCAGCCGCATCGAACCCGGAGCGCCTGCACCTCCTGTCCCACATCTTCGATTCTTACGCTCTTCTCCCCGAATTCGAAATATGGCCGGTCGTCGAAATCCTTAACTTCCTCACAAATCGAGACAACCTCATCCCGGAACACCTTCCAAAAGGACAGGCCAAGTGTGACTTCTCCGCTAGCTTTCTTTATCCGGGCGTAAAGAGGCTCTTGTTTCATCGATCAATCTCTCCCAGCACAATATCGATCGATCCAATCACCGCAACCAGATCGGCCAACATGCGTCCTTTGCACATCGTCTCAAGCGCCTGCAAGGTGGCGAACGACGGATAGCGCATATGCACCCTGTAGGGCTTGGCGGTGCCGTCCGAAACCACATAGTAGCCCGTCTGCCCATGGCCCGCTTCAATGCCCTGATAAACCTCGCCGGCGGGCACCGGAAAACCCTCGGTGACAATTTTGAAGTGATGGATCAGCGCCTCCATCTGGGTCTTCATTTTTTCGCGATCGGGCAACACAATCTTGGGCGCGTCGGCCTTCACCGGGCCCTCCGGCATGCCATCCAGCGTCTGCTGGATAATCTTCACGCTTTCGCGCATCTCCACCAGCCGGACCTCGTATCGCGCCCAGCAATCGCAGTCCGTCGAGATCGGCACCTTAAACTGGAACTTCTCATAGCCGGAGTAAGGCATATCGCGGCGCAGGTCAATGTCCACCCCCGAGGCGCGCAGCGGAGGGCCGGTAACGCCCAGCGCAATGGCATCCGCGGCGGAGAGAATGCCCACCCCCTTCAAGCGGTTCCTGAAGATGGGATTGCCGGTCAGGAGATTGGAATACTCGTCGATTTTTTCAGGGAAGCTGCGGATGAAGGCCTGCACGCGGTCGAAGAAGTCCAGCGGCGGCTCCATCGAAAGGCCGCCAATACGGAAGTAGCTGGTCATCATGCGCTGGCCGGCCACCGCCTCGAAGAGCCTCAGGATGTCCTCGCGTTCGCGGAAGGTGTAGAGAAAGACGGTCAGCGCGCCAATATCCATGGCATGCGTGCCCAGCCAGATCAGGTGCGAATTGAGGCGGCTCAACTCGGTCAGCATTACCCTGATCCACTCGGCTTTCTCAGGCGCCCGCAGCCCCAGCAGTTTTTCCACGGCAAGGCAATAACACAGGTTGTTCGACAGCGGATCGAGATAGTTGACGCGGTCGGTCATCGGGATGACCTGCTGATAAAACTTGGCCTCGCACGTCTTTTCGATGCCGGTGTGCAGGTAGCCGATCTCTGGGTAGATGCGGACAATGATCTCGCCGTCAATCTCCAGCACCAGGCGCAGCACGCCATGGGTAGCCGGGTGCTGCGGCCCCATGTTGATCACCATGTGCTGGTCTTTGGCGCCCTGCGCCGCTTCAAGTGTGGGCATGCCTGCAAGCTCGGTCATCAGCGGTAGCCCTCCACCGGGTAGTCTTTTCGCAAGGGATGCCCCTGCCATTCGTCGGGCATCATAATGCGGCGCAGGTTGGGATGCCCGTCAAAGCGTATGCCGAAGAGATCGAAGACCTCGCGCTCGTAAAAGTTCGCCGCGGGCCAGACCGGCGTGATGGAGTCGACCGAGGGGCTGTCACCCTCCAGCATCACCCGCAGCCGGATGCGCTCCTTATAGGCATGCGACAGAATGTGGTAGCTCAACTGGAAGCGCGGCGCGGCAGGGAACCAGTCGACCGCAGTCATGTCCTCGAAAAAGTTGTACCCGGCCGCCTGCACGGTTTGGAGCGCTGCGCGAATCGCATCGGTCGCGATGGTGAGCGTCAACTCGTTGCGATCGAATTTCGCATCGGTCAGAGCCTGCGGGTTCCAAGCCAGGATGGCTTTCACGGCAGGGTGCTCGGGCAGCCCCTCGAGTACGGCCGCCCTGCCGATCAATGCTTCCTTCACAGTTTCAGTCATCCTAAAGATCCGCCTTGTCCTGGCTCCAGTTCAGGATACCCTTGCGCACAATGTAGTAAAGTCCCACGGCCACAAAACCGAGGTAGACCAGCATCTCCCAGAATCCAAAAAGCCTGCTGCCGGTGATGCTGTAGAGTTGACGGTAGATCACCGCCCAGGGCATGATGAAAACCGCTTCCACGTCGAAGAGGATGAAGAGTACGGCCACCAGATAAAAACGCACACTGAAGCGCCCGCGAGCGTCGCCCACGGCCACAATGCCGCACTCGTACGAGGCCAGCTTGGTGACGGTGTTGCGATGCCGCCCAACGAACCAGGAAGCCACAACCATCCCCAGGCCCAGCAGAAGCGCGGCAACAATCTGCATCAACAGCGGGAGATATTGCCAGTAGTAAGGAATCTTCGCCTCCCCGTCCGTAAAAGTGCGTTAAGATGACACCCGTTTCTCGCGCCGCCAGCGGCTCCGACTAAAAGGGATGCTGGTTTGAGCTTAGGTTTTCAGCCGCATCCCGTCAAGGCACCGGCCAGTAGCCGGAAGCCTTCGACGGCCTTGCTGTCACGCGTTGGCCGAACAAATCAACCCACTGCTGCCAGCGAGCAGGCATTTGCAGATCATTTCATCGTCTTGTGCAAGGCTTTAGCCAGCGCTGGAGCCCAATGCGCAACCTCCTGACCGCACTTGAGGGGAACGGCGTCAGCGGTCTGACCAGAGAAACTGTGCGCCAAATCACAGCAATTCCCGAAACAGAACGCGATAATCCTCTTTTCGAGAACGGGAAGCGGTACCTTTGTCATCTGAAAATAAAACCAGAGGCGCCGAAGAAGAGAGTGAGGATAAACAGCATGGCAACTTCGATCACGACCGGTTTCCCGCTTCCGGCGTCTGCGTCGGCCGTCTCTTCCACAGCCCGCGTGCGCTCAGGGCGCCGCCGTCGCATTACACCCCAAGCAGGGCGCGCTCTTGAAATTCTGGGCCACGCCATCGAATACCTGGCCGACGAGTTTGTCTATCAGGGCGGATCGTTCTCCGCGCACGATTCTCAGTTGGAAGCTGTGCAGTTGCTCATGGCGCTCAACCGCCAGGTCTATTTCGAGTGCCCTGAAATACCCAGCTTTGGCGAGCGCTGCCGTGCTCTGCTGCATCTTCACACGGCGTAGCCTTAGGCCTTAAGGGGCGAACCAGGAATTACTGCCCGAAAATCAGCACCGCGAACAATACCAGCCAGGTCAAGACCATGGTGTGCCAGAACCATGCGGTTGCATCGATGGCGATCTGGCGGAACTCGACGCGCTTGAGCCGGCCTAATACGGTCAGGCAGAGGATCAGCGCGACCACTCCCAGCAGCAGATGAGCGGCATGAAGGCCGGTCATGAGGTAGAAAAAGTAGCTTGCCGGTGTTGCGCCATGGATGAAGGCAAAGCCCTGCGTCGTCAACAGTCTCCAGGCCAGACCCTGCCCGGCGAGGAACAGCGTTCCGAGCAGGAGTGTGGCTCCCAGCCAGGGCATTGAGCGGCCCAGCGCTGGCCGGCCCAGTCCCAGCCATTCTTCAAGCACGTCGATCTCGCGGAAGATGTTGTGCCGCGCCACTTCCATGGTCACACTGCTCACCAGTAGCAGGGCTGTGCCCAGGTTGAGGATAGGCGGCAACTGCACGCGGCGCCAGTCGCTTGCGAAGTGGTGAGTGCGAGGGTCCATGAGCAGGCCAGCCTGGCGCGCAAAAAAGAACACGACGAGAAGCGCGAAGAACAGCATGTCGGCCACAAGGGCGGAAAACAGATAAAGGCGGATGCGATAGAGGAGTTCGCGCGGGCCGTGGCCCGGATTCTGCCAATTGTCGTCCCCGCCCCCACCGCCCCCGCCGGTCGGACGCCTGTCCACAGGCGGTTTGCCGCCGATGCCCGGCTGTTTCCGTTCCGTTTCGGCCGGGCTATGCGTAAAGGTCGTGGGCATGGGGAGTGCCTCTGTGAGGATGAGATTACACTCACTAGGGCTTTGACGCTCCGAGATTCGGAAGGGATGGCTGCAATCCTCTGGGCGATTTTGACAGGCCATGGCGAAGAGGCGGTCCCATCCGCTCGTGGACGGGCGCATTGTTCTATTTGAAATCTCTCATTTTGAGGGGTCGGCGGCCACGATTTGGACAAAAAGCCGGTGGACCCGCCGGTCGTTCGAGAGTTCTGGATGAAAGGTGGCGGCCATGACATGACCCTGCCGCACCAGCACCGGGGAGTCATCGCGCTGCGCCAGCACCTCGACGTCTGGGCCGGTCGCAACGATGCGCGGGGCGCGAATGAAGACCATCTCCAGCGGGCCGCCGGGGAGAGCCGTCTCCGCCGTCAAGATGGTCGAGTCAATCTGGCGGCCATAGGCGTTGCGCTCCACGACTGCATCCAGCAGCCCCAAGGAGCGTTGTGGTGGATTGCGCACTTCGCGCGCCAGAAGGATGGCTCCGGCACAGGTGCCAAAGACGGGATGAGTTCCACAGAACTCTTCCAACGCTTCAAAGAAGCTGAGCTTCTCAAGAAAGCGAAGGATGGTGGTCGATTCGCCGCCGGGCAGGATCAGTCCGTCGAGACCCGCCAATTCGTCCGGTTTGCGGACTTCGCAAGGCTCGGCCCCAGACTCTGCCAGCGCCTCGGCGTGGGCGGCATAATCACCTTGGATGGCGAGGACGCCGATGCGTGGCATTCGAGCTTCCGTCAATCCTGTCCCTCCGGGGCTGTGGGGAAGGGATTGAAGACCTCCACGGCAAAGCCCTCAAAATCTCTCACGTTGCGGGTTACCACAATCAGGCGATGGACGCGCGCTGTCGCTGCAATCAGACCATCTTCCCACTTTGGATTGGAACAGCCTTTCATCAATCTCGCCCATTCCCTGAAGATGGACTCGCCTGCCGGGAGAATCTCAAAAGCTGATGCGATCAGGTCAATCCATTCAGCGATCTCGTCTGCCTTTGGAATGTCCTGACGCCGTGTGATCTCTACGCCCTTTTGCAGTTCGCCCAGTGTAACCGCCGCCACAAACATTTCACTTTTTGAAACGGAACGAATCCATGCGAGGACGGCTGGGTGGGGGCGCGGTTTGCGTGTCTCTGAGACGACGTTCGTATCGAGCAGGTACATATTGGCCTACTCAAACTCAACTGGAGGCCGGCTTGGATCTTCGCCCCGGAGAGGAACAATATCTTCGAATCGAGGACCACCGGGATCGAGCAGAATATCTTTCAGCGATGGCCGCGCTTCTCTCTTGAGGCGCTTCCACTCGTTGATTGGTACAAGCACAGCCGTTTCCACGCCGCGCCGGGTGACGACCTGGGGGCCATCCTTGAGCGTCGCGTCAAGGAACTCGCTGAATCGGGCTTTCGCATCGTAAACCTGCCAATTCATGAAATCCTCCGCTCATATAGTCATATCACTAGTCAGATGACTATGTCCAGCCACCTGCGGTGCGGTAGCAGGGCAAACGCATCTTAATTTTTCGGGCAAAACGATTACTGCCCTGGTTCATATCGGGTGGTTTGGCAAACTAACGCGGATGATTGGCAGCCTTTCCGGACCGAAAACGTATCCCCTCGGCTCCTCAATGAGTAGGCGGTTCTTTTCGTCGCCCGAAAATAGACCCGGTTTGTGATCCTAGACGGTGTCGCGACGCACAATGGCCTCAAAAAGGGAATTAAGATGCGTTTGCCCCGGGATGAAACGGGTGCATTTGCTGATTTAGAGTAGGTTAGCGCCGTCGGCACTGAGGTCGGCCGTTCCCTGGTGCGTGCGAGTCCGAGTGTCAGTCGGACCCGGAACCCTTGAGCACCCCGGATTGTGCCACGGGCTTATCATCGGCCCCGGAGCACGCTTTTTAGATTTTTTGGATAGGGGTTCGACGCCTTCGCCGCCGGGAGGAAGAGATGGAAGTTCTGCATCCGCATTGTGCCGGTCTGGATGTGCATAAGGAGTTGGTGGTGGCTTGTGTTCGTCACATGACGGACGGCAAGGTGACGACCGGAGTCAAGACCTTCAAGACAACTACCCAGGAGCTGATGGCCTTCTCGGAGTGGCTTTCAACCGAAGCTGTAACGCATATTGCCATGGAGGCGACGGGCGTTTTATTGGAAGCCGGTCTGGCACATTCTTTCCGATGGCGAGTTTGAGTTGGTCTTGGCCAACGCTGCTCATGTCAAGAACGTCCCGGGGCGCAAGACCGACGTGAACGATGCCGCCTGGCTGGCCGATCTGATGGCGCATGGGCTGATTCGAGCCAGCTTTGTGCCCGACGAGCCGACCCAGCAGATGCGCGATTTTCTGTGCACCCGCAAGCAGATGGTGCGGGAGCGCAGCAGCCACATCCGGCGCATCCAGAAGACGTTGGAGGACGCCAACTTCAAGCTGGATTCGGTGGTCACCAATATTCTGGGACTCAGCGGCTGCCGCATTCTGGAGGCCTTGATTGCCGGCCAGACCACCCGCAAGCCCTGGCAACGCTGGCTCATCGGCGCATTCACGCCTCTGCCGATGAACTGGAAGCCTCGCTGCGCGGTCGTGTGACCAAACATCATCGCTTCCTGCTTAAGCTGCATCTGGACCAGATCAACGCCTTCGACGCGACCATCGCCGCGATCGACAAGGAGGTCGACGGCAACGTCGAACCCTTTCCCGTAGCCATCGAAATGCTCAGCGCCATCCCCGGCGTCGGCGGCCTCTCGGCGACGGTAATCGTCTCTGAGATCGGTAGTGACATGAGCCGCTTTCCCACCGCCGGCCATCTGATTAGCTGGGCGGGACTGTGCCCCAAAAACGATGAAAGCGCAGGCAAACGCCGCTCAACGCGCATGAAGAAAGGCGCGCCCTGGCTCAAGTCGACGTTGATTAAATGCGCCTGGGCAGCCAGCCGAACCAAGGACAGCTATCTTCAGACTCAATATCTGCGTCTGCGATCACGCCGGGGAGCAAAGAAAGCCGTCTGCGCGGTCGCCGCTTCCATCCTCACCGCCGCCTACCACATGCTCAAAAACGGAACCCTCTACCAGGACCTGGGCGCAAACTACTTTGACAACCGCTCCAAAAGCAAACAGGCACTACGCCTTGTCAGCCGCTTGCAAAAACCTCGGATTCGAAGTGCAGATCACGCCCGTGGCAGCGTAAGCGCAATGTAGTCTCTTTTTGCGGCACGATTTTACAGGCTGCGGAAAAACCCCTGATTCCAGCCCGGTTTTGTCCCTGAGCCGTTTTTTTGCTCTTTCCGGCCCGTTTTGCCGCCATTTCCTCGTTTCGTTTTGCTCCTGGATGCCGTTGTTCCGGTCTCCAGGCACACTTCGGCCCAATTGGGCCAGCACTTCAATCGGAATCAGTCTCCGCATGCGCACCAGATTATGCGCCACGATGGTCAGCCGGTAGAACCAATCCACTCGATCCAGTCCGCGCAGTTTCACCGGACGCAACGGCCGGTCCAGCTTCGACCAGCCGAAGACCCGCTCGATCAGCTTCCGTTTGCGCTGGCTGATCGCGCGGCGCGGGTCGGCCCGCTCGGCTTCGCTCAGGCTGTTTTTACCCAGGTTGCTGCTCTCTTGCCTGTACTCGCTTACGTGCGGCGCCACTTCCCGATCCCGCAAGGCCGCGATAAACTTCTCTTCCTGATACAACGTGTCGGCGCCGAGCGTGATCTCCAGTTCCGGATCGCGTTCTGCTTCGGCGCAACCGTGCGGTCCAGCATGGCCAGCGCCGAGGCGCGCTCGGGCGCGTTGCCCGCCTCGGTGGCTTCGGCGGCCATCGCCGGGCCGTTGCGGTTTTCGATCAACGCGTGCCCCATATAGGATGGCACCGGCTTGTCGGCCTTGGACTTTTTGTACAGCCGCGCCTCGGCGTCGGTGGTCGATTCCACCTTGTCGCGCAACAGCAACGCGCCTTTGCTGCCCGAGCCGGAGCCGGGCACGGGGGGATCGCTCTTCTCCTTGAAGCTGCGCGCCGCCGCCCAGGCCTGAATCAGCGTGCCATCCACCGTGAAATGCTCCTCGCTCAGCAAGTAGTGCGCGCTTCAATCAACACCGACTCCAACAACTGCTGGCTGATTGCGCCGGCAATCAGACGCTCACGATTCTTGGTGAACACCGTCACGGCCCACACCGCGTCGTCCATCTCCAGGCCCACAAACTCCGGGCCCCCAGCGACAGGTCTTCGTCGCTGGGGTGGAAACCAGCGAAAGAGCAAGTTGTAATTCATCTGCTCCATCAACTGCCGTTCGCTGCGGATGGAGTAAAGAATCATCAAAAGCGTCGCCCGCAGCAGCGCTCGGGCGCGATCGAAGGCCGGCGTCGGAGTACAACTTCTCCAGCTCGGCATCCATCCGCTCCAGCGCACGGTTAACCAGCGTGCAGATCTGCCGCGCCGGATGGTCCATCGGAATCCGCTGCGCCAAGGTTAAATAGCTGAACATCGCTTCCTGCTTCTGATCGTTTCCACGCATGGGTCTGTAATAAATCAAATCCTGACAAAAATCGGTGACCGCCATCAGGCAAGGGGTTTTTCCGCAGCCTGTTCAGTCGTGCCGTAAATACCACAAAATTAACGAGGGCTTTAGTGTCTGCGTGAGAACCCCAATTTCGGCATGTTTGACCACAATATATTGGGCCCTCCGAATTCGTCGATCCCAATATATGGTCGTTAAAACTAGTTCTCACGCAGACACTTTAGCCCCTGAGAGCATTTCGGCCTTGCGAGAAGAACTTGCTCAAAGATTCTCTAAACGACTGCATAGCGCGGTGGATTGCCGTCTTACTCGCGCCGGAACCGGTTCGCCTGCTCGAACTCGTCGCGCAGCCCCGGTGTGCGCAGGTTTTCACGCAGGTGGGCCAGCCGCTGTTCCAATGCGTGCAGCGCGGCCTGAACTGCTTCGGTATTGGTATAGGCGATGTCGCGCCACATGGAGTAGGGGCTGGCGCCCAGCCGTGTCATCTCGCGCAACGCGCGGCCGCCCACGTCTTTCAGCTCCGGGGCGTCGCCCACTTCGTCCTCAAGCAGTGCGCTCAGGGCCGTGGCCACAAACTGTGGCAGATGGCTGACCCAGGCCACCAGCTCATCGTGGCGTGCGGGGTCGAGGTCGATGGTTCTGGATCCCATGGCCGTGACCCACTCCCGCCAGCTCTTCACCAGGGCAACGGAATGCAGAGAACGCTGAGCATCGAGATCGTCGGTAAACAGCCAGACCGCGCCGCGAAACAGTTCCGCGTCAGCCAGGGCCGCGCCGCCACGCTCCTTGCCCGCCATGGGGTGTCCGGGAAGAAATGCGGCCCGTTCCGGCGTGTTGAAGAGCCGTGCGGCGGCGGCAGAGATTTGCGCCTTGGTGCTGCCTACGTCGGTAACCAGATGGTCGGAGCCAAGCACGCCGGAGAGCTTCTCCATAAAGTCGAGGGTGGCGTAGATAGGCACCGCCAGCAGTACGACTTGGCTCTCCTTCGCGGCCTGCAAGGCATCCGCGGCTATGGAGTCGATGGCTCCCATTTTGAGCGCCAGTTGCGCGCTTTCCGGGGTCCGGGACCACCCCGTAATTCCGCCGCGATAACCGGCCGCGCGCAACGCCAGGCCAGCCGACGCGCCCAGAAGGCCGGTGCCGAGAATGGCGATGCGCTCGATCATGCGGACCTTTCTTGCTTCCGTATTTTCTTGTCCCACGGTAAGTCTAAAGCCGCGGCCCTTCAAAGCCTATGCTGATTTATTTGAGCGGTCGGTCGGTCCACAGGGCTTTGTCGGCGATGGTTTGGACAGGGTAAAGGCGGCCAGCAAGCAAACTCTCGGCCTTCAGTTGATTGGTGTCCTGGGCAAAGAGCCACTTGCGCTCGCCCGTCCCCCAGGCGCTCGAAAGCTGGCTTTCGCTGAGAAAGATATCGGGCGCATCGGGGTAGCAGGAGCCCCAGAGCAGCGGTGTGCCCTCGCCATGCTGGCCGCAACGTGGAAGCACTAACTTGGCCGGCTTGCCCTCGAAAAAGTGATGAGTATAAAACACAACCGAGGAGGCGTCGGATTGCTCGCCGTAGATGATGAAGGTGTCGGCGCGCGAACCTCTCTTGATGATCGTGTCGGCCAGTTGCTTGGAACTCAGCATCGGGTCAAAGCGGGCAAAGGCAATGTGCGCGGCCACCAGAAAAACCGCCGCGGTGAGGGCGACGCTGACGGTGGCGCCCATGTGTTTCTTCTTGAGGCGGAGAATCAAGCCAACAGCCGGGCCTATGAGCAGCGTGATGGCGGCCAGGATCGCAGGCAGCCGGAGCGCTGCAAAGGAGGGACCCGTCAGGTCGAAGAAGTGAGACATCGAGAGCGTGTAGTCGCCTACCCCTCGGTGCGCCAGCAGGGTGCCGATGTCGGCCACAAAGGGCAGGCGGCGCGAGTCCCACAATCCCCATCCCAGCGCAGCGGCGGCCAGCACGCCAACCACGGCAAACACAGCATGCCCACCGGTGAGCCATGCGGTAGAGACCAGCGGATTCCTGCTGTTTGGTCCGCTGTCAGGCCCTCCGTCCAGTCCGCGCTTCTCTTCCACGCCGGTCAGCACGCCGGCAATGAGGATGAACAGCGGCGGCCAGACTGGGAAGGTGTAGTACTCCTGGTTGCTCGATATCGAGAAGAAGAGCAGGGTCCAGGCTGAGAAGAGAGCGAGCAGCCAGACCGTGCGCACACGAAACTTGAGCCGGGTGACGTAGCTGGCCATGTTTTCGCGCTGACCGTATTCGAGAAAGAAGTCTAACGTCTCGCCCGATTCGTTGCGCATGTGCTCGACCCACAGGCGGCGAGTCCTCCACGCCACCACGGCCAAAGCTGGCAGAAACAGGCTCCACGGGAAGAGCCAGACCAGATGAAGCAGCCAGTAAGCTGCAAAAGGCAGTTTGTTGTAGTCGTGCGGATAGCGCAGCGAGAAGAAGCGCAGGTAGTGCTCGTTCACGAAGTAGAAGTAAAAGAACCCGTGGACGTTTCCGATCGTGGGGTGGTTGCCGACCGGGTGCCCCTGGTCTGGATTGGCGAGGCCGCAGAGGATGTGCCACGGCGCGGCAATGGCCAGAAAAAGCAGCAGGCCTGAAAAGGGCTTCAACGCGCGCCATTGGCGCCATTGCCCGGTCAGCAGCAGATAGGGAATGGCCGTACCGGCAAAGAAGACCGGAGCGATCAAGCCTTTTGTGAGCAGAGCCAGGGCCACGCCCGCCCACGCCCAGTAGATGCGCATGGGGTGGTTCAGTTCGAGGCTGGTAATAAGGCCATAAAGCGCAATGAGCAGAAAGAGACTGAGGATGGCCTCGGGAATGATGAAACGGGTGAAGAGAAACGGGCCGATGGAAGTGAGTACGCCGAGACCGGCATAGAGGCCGGCGCGCGGCCCCCATGTTCTGCGCGCCCAGGCCCACGCAAGCCATGCCAGGCCGAGCATAGCCAGCGCATTGGGCAGGTGTGTGGCAAAGGTGTTCTGGCCAAAGATGCGGTAGGAGCCGGCCACCAGCCAGTAGGGCAGCGGAGGCTTCTCAATATAGCGGATGCCGTTGATCTGGCAGGTAATCCAGTTGCCGGTTTCGGCCACATGCTGCGCGGCCTGCGCGTGCGACGCATCCACGTCGTCAAGCAGGGGCGGCGAGAACAGGGAGCCAAAGTACACGGCGGCGAAGATGGCCATAAACAGCAGCCAAGTGGCTCGTGCGGAGGGCGTGGCTTGCGGGCGATTGTGCGTATCGTTCCAGTTGGTCATTGTGGATAACGGCGTTGGAACAAGGATAACAGCCGGACTGATGGAATGATCTTGCTTAACCTTTTGGGTTTTTGGAAACGATCTAGTGAGCGCGGGTGAAGTGGGCGGGGAACCCATGTAAGGCCGGCAGCGTAGAACTGAACATCATGAAAAGAATGCTCAAATTGATGTTTTGGGGCACGGCTCTGGTTGCTGTCTGGCTTGTCGCCTGCGCCGCCATTGGCATTCTGGCCGCGGAGTTGGCGCTCCATCCAGGCCGGCGCGCGCTGGGGCCAAACGCCGAAGTTCGCGCCCAGGCCATCGCTGCGCGCGATCACGCAGAACTCAAGGACGTTTCAATTGCCGCTGAAGACGGCGCAACGCTGCGCGCATGGAGCATCCGGCCATTGCACGGCGACCGAGACACTGTCATCCTGTTGCATGGGCACACTGACGACCGAATAGGCATGTTGGGCAATGCCGACCTGTTGCTGCGTCACGGCTATTCCGTCCTGCTGCCTGACGCGCGGGCACACGGCGTGAGCGGCGGCGATCTGGCCACCTACGGAGTGAAAGAAGCCGGCGATGTGAGGCTCTGGTACGACTCGGTTGCGCAGTCGGATTCGCCCCGCTGCATCGACGGGCTGGGCGAATCAATGGGCGCAGCGCAACTGCTGGCGTCTCTCAGAACCACGCCTGGATTCTGCGCTGTGGTGGCGGAGTCAACCTTTGCGAGCTTCCGGGAAGCCTCTTATGACCGGCTGGGCGAGAAGTTGAACGCCGGGGCGTGGGCAGGACGCACGCTGCTCCGTCCAGCCGTAGAAGTGGGTCTTCTGTATGCGCGCTGGAAGTACGGAGTCGATCTGGAGCAGGCATCTCCGCAAAACGCGGTGGCCGCTAGCAGCGTTCCGGTGCTGCTGATTCATGGACTCAAGGACACAAATCTTCCTCCGCGCCACTCCGAAATGATTGTTGCGCACAGTTCGTCACGGAATCCCGCAGTGGTATTGTGGGAACCAGCGAATGCGGGCCACTGCGGCGCGGCAGGCGCGGAGCCGCAGGAATTCGAGCGCAGAGTTCTGGGGTGGTTCGCCAGCCACCCGCCTCCCAACTAAAACTTGGCCTTCACTCTCCGGTATCGGCGCCACAAGAGAAAGACAGGCACGCCGAGAATCGCCAGCCAGATCAGCAGAACCGGACCGGACTCCTCGACAAACAGCACGAATCCAAGCAGCATCTCCGCCGCGCTGCGCGCCCCCGCTACGAAGGCGTTGTGAATGCGGTTAGAGACGGAGGGAGCCGGAGGGTTGAGCTGCGCTTTGTAGTCCTCGACGAGTTCGAGTTCGACGGAGGCGAAGTCTACGCGGTGTTCGAGGGCCTGCTGCTCGGCTTCCATGCTTTCAATCTCGCCACGCACCCGGGCAATCTCCTCTTCAACTTGAAGAACATCTTGGATTTTTCCGGTGCGCTGCTCAAGGATGGTGCGCAACCGCTCCTCGGTTTCGCGGGAGTTTTGAATGCGCGCAGCCAGATCCCTGTGCTGCTGGGTGACCTCCTCGCCGGACTGGGATTCTCTATCGACGCGACCGAGGGCTTTAAGATCGGCAAGGGCGGCGGCGAGTTCGGGCGCGGGGATGCGGAGAGATGCTGTTAGGCCGTATGGTGGAGGGCCCTGGGCAAGGACGGTGAGCTCTGCGGCGTAACCGCGATGGCGCGCGAGGATGCCGTCGAGGGAGGCGCGGGAGATGGAGAGGTCCTTCACGATGATCTCGAGGGAGACGGTACGGGCGATCATGGGGGCGGTCGCAGCCGGAGCCTCGGCGGGTGCTCCGCCGCCTCCGATCGCGCGGGCCTCAGGCAGGGACTTGGCATCTTTCAGCGAGTCGAGTTGCGCAACGCCCGCAGCCGCGGCTGGTATTTTCCCCTTCATAACGTCGGTTTGCTGGCTCTGGGCGCGCGAAGGGGCGTATTCCGATACCTCATGGCTCTCGACCATCATTGCCATCTTGGGGTTAGATCTTGGGTGATCCCCGTAGTAAATCGTGGATGCCACGTAAGCCACGAGGATCAAAACCACTGTCACGGCCCCTCCTGCGCCGACTGCCCAAAGCCGCCAGTTCCAAAAGCTGAGTTGCATGGTGCGCCCGGGCTTTTCGTGCCTCGGTCTGTCAGCGGCTTTCGCGGCCTGCGCCATTACGGATTCCTCTAAGCTCGACGGAACAGGCGGAACCGTCCAGCCCGAGAGCAACTGGGACGTAGAGCGGAACTGTGCGGCGAGACCGGCGCATTCGGCGCACTGGTCCAGATGGGCAGAGACGGTCTGAGCTTCGGCGCTGGAGAGTTCGCCGTCGAGAAAGGCCATGACCTCTTCAGGGGCAACGGGATGGGTAGCGGTGTTCATAGACGCTCCTTGGATTGAGCGAACTCTTGGGCGGAGGAATGTGGCGCAGGTGCGGCGAGCAGGCCGTGCAGAGCCATGAGTGCCCGGAAGAGCCGCGAGCGAACCGTATTGAACGGCAGGCTGAGCAACTCGGCAATCTCCGCGTAGCTCAACTGCTCGAATTCGCGCAGCAACAGAACTTCGCGGTCCAGCGGATCGAGCTTCCCGACCGCGTGGCGCATGAGCACCTGCGCTTCAATGGTGGATTGCGTTGCAGGCTCAAGATCGGCCGGCTGCTCGCCCAGAAATGTAGCTCGAAACGCGGTTTTGCGGCGATGAGCGCGGAGGATTTTGAAGCCGATGGCATAGAGCCAGGTGCGAAACAGGGCGGTCTGCTGGTAGCGCGCCGCTGCGCGCAGCACGGCGATGAAAGTCTCCTGCGTCAGTTCTTCGGCCTGGGCGGGATCGGCGACGCGGCGGCGAAAAAATCCAAACAACGGCTGTTTATAGCGCAAGAAAAGCGCGCTGAACGCGTCGGCGGCCCCGCGCGAGAAGGCGGCCATCAGCTCTTCGTCGCTCTCCGCGGCTTCAGAACTGTCCGCCTCGGGATTTCTGGGCGCATCGTTCATAGGTGGCTTTACTGCCTCCGAGTGTAGAACGAACGCCGGGAATGCGTCTTCCATGATCTGCCGCCTGAGCCTTACACAACTGGTAATGCCGCGGCGCGGCAAAAAGTTCCTGGGGAACTAAAAACAGTTGGATTGTACTCAGTCGAGTCATTCAGGACCGCAGAATGTAAGGACTCCCCCCACCTCCTTTCACCATCTGCAACGTTTCCCGCCCAGGATCATCGGATAAGGTGAGACTCTCGTCAGTCTCGCGCAATCCCTTGGTCGACGTGCAAACCCAAACAGCCCGATTTCCCCGCAAGCGAAGAAAGGTTCCACTCCAATGGCATTGCCGGAACACATTCTGCTGACGTATGGCTACCTCTTGCTCTTCGCCTGGGTTCTAGTGGAGCAGTTGGGTATCCCGCTGCCCGCCACGCCGATCTTGCTTGCTGCCGGCGCGCTCTCTGCCCAGAACGAACTGAGTTTTCCGCTGGCGCTGGCCGCGGGGCTGGCCGCGGCGCTCATGGCAGACAGTGCATGGTTCCTCACTGGCCGCAAGTACGGCCACCACGTGCTCCGCTTGCTGTGCAAGCTCTCGATGGAGCCGACCATCTGCGTCCGCCGCACACAAGATTCCTTTGGCCGCCGCCGTGACCTTACGCTGGTAATCGCCAAGTTTGTGCCGGGACTGGCCACGCTGGCTCCGCCGGTGGCCGGTCAAAACGGGATGAGCTTCGGCCGGTTTTTGTTCTTTGACGGTATCGGGGCCACGCTGTGGGTGGGCGTGCTGCTCACTGCGGGCCGCTTCTTCGGCGACCTGCTCCGGCGCGACCCCAGCATGCTCGATTGGGCAGGCCGCTTCTCGGGCGCGCTTCTGGTGCTCGGCATTCTTGGATTCTTTGTAGGCCGCGTCGTTCGCCGCCGCATGGTGATTAAAAAGCTCGTAGCCGCCCGCCTGGAGCCGGAGGAACTGAAAAAGCAGCTCGATGCCGGCGAGCAGGTCTATATCGTTGACCTGCGCCATCCTCTGGAGTTGCTGCCCGACCCATTTACGCTGCCGGGAGCCGTCCACTTCTCGCCCGACGCACTTGCTGCGCGCCACCGGGAGATTCCCCGCGATCGCGACATTGTGCTCTTCTGCACCTGCCCCAGCGAGGCCACGGCCGCCAAAACGGCCATGACCCTGCACAAGCTGGGCATCGAGCGCGTGCGCCCGTTGCGCGGCGGCTACGACGAGTGGAAGCGACTGGGATTCCCTCTGGATGCGGTTGCGGCAGTGATTCCCAGCGGAAATTGAGCTCTAGGGTTTAGGCGGGCCTACAAACAGGCCCGCGATGCTGCTCCCAATCGGCGATCCAATCCCGCTGCATGCGTCGGGTCCCATGGCGGCCTGGTAAAACCCGTTGCCGCCTACGGTGATGTCGTTGAAGACCGCCTGATTGGCCCAGAGCTTCGGCGTCACAAACCCGAGCTTGGTTCCGAATGAGGCAAATAGTCCCGCAAAGAGCGGAGCAACCGCGCTGGTTCCTCCCACCACAGTGGGCGAGCCGTGAACAACGACCGTGTAGCCCGTGTTGGGATCGGCGTCCGCGCTGACATCGGGTACCATTCTGCCGCTGCCATACTGCGTGTTTGCAGGCGCCGGCGGCGCAGCAATCTGAAACGCCTGCACGGGGAAGACCGTCGAATAACCGCCGCCTGTTCCCTCGCCGTTGGTCTGGCCGGGATTGTCGTTCCACACCGTCTCCGCCGCAGAGGTCTTGTTGGTCCCTCCGCAGGCCACTACATGTGGGCAAGAAGAAGGGCAATCCACGTTGGCAGGGGTCTGTCCGCCATCGCCGGAGTCGTTGTCGCCCGCTGCGGCAAAGACGACCGTGCCCGCGGCGGTTGCGGCCTGGGCTGCCGCTTCCATCTGTTCCGCGGCGGCGTTGCCCCAGTTGGCCTCGTCAGAGCCCCAGGAGATGGAGCAGACGTCGCATCCGTCAGCTGCCGCCTTCTGCACCGCCGACGGGATGTCCTGAGACCAGTAAACGCGGATGGTCGCGGTCTTGCCCGTGGCCGCATAGTAAGCCGCGCCGGCTACTTCGATATCCAGGGCCACCTCATAGTCTGGATCATCTGGAGAGCCAACGTTCTGGTTGGGGCTATTTTGCGTGCCGTCTACCGAGACATCGGTAATCTGCGGCGAGGGCTGGTTGATCGACTGAAAAAATGCGTCCATATCGGACTGCACCCAGCCGCCTCCCAGCTCCACAATGGCGATCACGCCGCCGCCTGCCAGGCCAGTTGGCCAGTCGTAGGCAGCGCACAAAGCGGGTAGGGTCCACGGGCCGGCAACAACGGGATCACCCGCGGCGGCATGGGCTTTGAGAACAGCGTGGGCGGCGACTGAGGAAGTATTCCTCAGCTTGAAATAGGGCCTGACCTGATACTTGAGGGAGTGGGACATGGGGATCTCCTGTTTGATTGCGACCAGAGTGTGAGAAAAAGCGTGCCACAACTCTGGGATGGAAACAAGAGAAATTTCAATGAATTGCTTTCGTGCCGGGTTTTTTGCTGAGTGCAGACGGCGCCGAGGATGCATACTGAATTTCATGACCGAGATCGCAGATGAGGACATCGAGTCAATTCCTCCGACACCCGAACGCGTGGCGGCACGAGCGATGGTCCTGGCGGCGGTTTCGTGCCGTGGGGCGATCGAGAAGGATGCGGATAAGCCCGGCGCGGAAGAGCTGCGCAAACGGATATTGCCTTGGCTAGAAGAAATAGGAGCAGCCAGTGAGCTTGAGTCCACCGAAACAGCTCTTATCTCTACACCTCTCGGCAAGATCGACCGTAAGGCAGGTGTGAACGCATCCTGGAGATCCGAAGGTATGCTCGTGCTGGCTTGGGTTCTTCAATGTGCAGAGCTCCCACGCGTTCACATACAGTGTGACCCAGCCGATACCGCCAATGTGATGGGTTTCCTTGATGATCGCGAGAACACGCCTCTACACGATTCGCGTTTGCGCAACATCGCTGAAATTGAAAGGTGGGCAGATACCTATCTGACCCTGCACTGGCGCTTGCGATTGCTCGAATCGGATCCTGGCCCGAAGGACTTTGTAGCATGCGTCGCCGCTTGCAACTGGGGACCGCTTCGACTCGATCAGCTTGAGCTGGTGGATAACGATATTTCGATTGACGGTGTGCAGATCGACAAGCTCGACTACACCAAATACCGGCAAACGCTCAGCATCGCACAGGAACGTCATCAAGCCTTCAATTGGCTGCTTGGATTCGAGCAACTTTATTCGCATGTCACCACGGATACATAACGCTTCGGTAGGTTTCCCCAAACCCGCCGCGCTCGACCTTCAGGCGTGTTTGCGGTGACGTTCGACGTACTCGCGCAGTGCGGAGTTCATACGGGTTTGATACCCCTGGCCTTGGCGTTGGAACCAGTCGATGACATCGGCATCAACGCGCAGTGATAGTGGGCGCTTGACAGGGCGATAGAACGCCCCGCTCACTGCTCCGCTCCAATCGGTGATCGGGGGCATATCGTTTGTGTCGATCTCGCTGTCCGGCATTGCGGCAAGAGCATCAAGCTCGGCCTGCAACTTCGGCGTCAGCGGCTCCGGATTACCTCTCTTCATAGTCTCGCCTCTCATGGGTCTCTGCCTTTCGCGCGCTGATGATTCTTCCCGTTCCATCTTCATCCACGGGCCAGGTGTGAACGACATAGAGGACTACGATTCCATCCACGCTGGGCGAACCCAATGTCCTCCACCGCTCCTCGTCGGGATACGGATCTTGAACCGAAATACAGAGAGGATCGCCGAGAGCACGTTCGGCAAGTTCAAAGCTGACCTTGTGTTTCTCAAGGTTACTCCGCGCTTTTTCGGGATCCCACGTCCAGCGCACCAAGCCTCCGTATACACAATATAGTATCTACAATCCCGGCCGGCGTCAACCAAAGAACTGCCAATATTGTCACGGCATCTTGCAGCCGCAAAAAGCCGTAGTATGAATGGGGAAGAATCAAGACTTCAGGAGCGCCCCCTTGGCCTACGATGATTTGCGCGATTGGATCAAAGCACTGGAAAAAGCTGGCGAGCTCAAGCGCATCCGCGAAGAAGTCTCGCCGGAGCTGGAAATCACCGAGATCACCGATCGCGTTTCTAAAATCGGCGCTCGGGCCGCAGGGCAGGGAAGCGCGACAACGGCAAAATACGCCCCCGGCGGCCCGGCGCTGCTCTTTGAGAACGTCCAAGGCCATCCCGGCCACAAAGTCCTCATCAACCAGTTCGGCAGCCAGCGACGTATGGCCCTGGCTCTCGGCGTCGAGCGCTTGGACGAGATCGCCGAGCGCATCAAAAGTCTGATGAACATGAAGGCCCCCGAGGGCCTTTTCGACAAGCTCAAGATGCTGCCGCAGTTGGGCGCGCTCACCAGCGCATTCCCCAAGACCGTCAGCGCCAAAGATGCCCCCTGCAAAGAAGTCATTCGCCGCGACAACTTCGACTTGAGCTATTTCCCCATCCTCAAATGCTGGCCGCACGACGGGGGCCGGTTCATCACGCTGCCTTGCGTGCATACCCGCGACCCGCGCACCGGCAAGCGCAACATCGGCATGTACCGGATGCAGGTCTACGACGGCCAGACCACCGGCATGCACTGGCAGCGGCAAAAGGTCGCCGCCGAGCACTATCGCGAGGCGCTGCGCGGGGCAGCCTCTCGGTCTGCCGAAGCCGACCCAGGCAGCGCCCGCGTTGCTGCCATGGCAGAGTCAGCCGGTGGCGCGGCCAGCATTCCCGACGGCCCTATCGGCGGCCTGCCGCAGGTAGCCATGGGTAACCTGAAAGGCTCGCGCCTCGAAGTCGCCGTCGCCATCGGCACCGACCCCGCCACCACCTTCGCCGCCATCGTGCCCGCGCCGCCCGAGGTCGAGGAGTTCATGATCGCCGGCTTCCTCCGCGGAAAGCCGGTCGAGATCGTCCAATGCGAAACTGTCGATCTCCAAGTCCCCGCCCACGCCGAGATCGTCCTCGAAGGCTACGTCGAGCTGGGCGAGCTGCGCGCCGAGGGTCCTTTCGGCGACCATACCGGCTTTTACACACTCACCGATCAGTACCCGGTCTTTCACCTCACCTGCATCACTCACCGCAAAGACCCTATTTACGCCGCCACCATCGTGGGCAAGCCGCCCATGGAGGACGCATGGATGGGTAAGGCCGTCGAGCGCATCTTCCTGCCCGCCATGAAGATGACGATCCCCGAAATCATCGATATTCATCTGCCCGTCGAGGGCGTCTTTCATAACTTGATGTTAGTTTCCATCCGCAAGAGTTACCCCGGCCAGGCGCGCAAGGTCATGAGCGCCATCTGGGGCCTCGGCCAGGCCATGTTCACCAAGTGCATCATCGTGGTGGACGAGGACTGCGACGTCCAGGACCTGGGAGAGGTCGTGCTGCGCGTGACCAACAACATCGACCCCGAGCGCGACATTCAGTTCACGCTGGGACCGATCGATTCGCTCGATCACGCCTCGCGCCTGCCTAATTACGGCTCCAAGATGGGCATCGACGCGACACGCAAGTGGAAGGCGGAAGGCTTCGATCGTCCTTGGCCGGCGATGATCGAAATGGACCGCGCCACCAAGGCCCGGGTGGATGCGCTGTGGGCGAAGCTGGGGCTGTGAGAGGCCAGGGCGGTTCAGAAATTATCTGCAAGGATTTGAAAATAAATAGAGGGGGGTGGGGGTATTAATTAAATCGTTACTAGGAGAAGGTACGGATCGGGCAGGTTCCTGAGAGATTGATTCGGAAACGTGGGCGCAACTTCCACCCCTGCGACGACTTCTTTCATGGGATTTTCTATCTCCATTGTGCGCCGGCAGGACATAATTTTGTGCAAGGGGCGGGGGAAGGTTGTAGTTTTCCAGGTCCCAAGAGCGGAACCTGGGGCAAGCAGCGCGGACGATTCGCAATAGACATGCTACGGCACCCGCTTGAAATCGATATGGGCATGCACAAGCGTGCCGTTCGCCAGCGTGAATATCCAATCTTCGAAATGGTGGTTGGCGTCGATGATGGTGAACACGGCGTGGCTCACATGCCCCACCTGATTGCTGCCGGGGGCATCCACCAGATCGAATTCCACCGTCTTCCCATCGGCTGAGGGCCGAGCCACCATATGCGGCCTGTTGCCGAAATCGCAGTAGTGAAGCAACGTTAGCCGATCACCGTCGACATAGAAAACCGTGACCTCTGGGCCAGGTGTGCTCAACTCGTGAATCAACGCATTTCCATGCGACGCAACGCGGATGGTAAGGGGCATCGGCTGGTCCGTGGACCAGGCAGGATTGTCTGTCGTTATCGGACCTTCCCAAGTTCCCGCTAGAGTCTTCATCAGGTCGAAGGACTTCTGCGCGTCGGAACTGGTAACGGGCTTGGCAGCAGACTTCTGCGCATCGGAAAGGGTAATGGGCTTGTCAGAAGACTGTCCGTGTGCCACAGCACACACACTCAGCATGACGATTGAAACAAGACGAAATATGTTCATAGTTTTCTCCTGCTGGCTTTACGCTAACCAACGCAGGGAAGTTCCGCGATATTTGCGACGATGCCGGAAAGATCGATGTGGGGAACGCGGACGCAACTTCCACCCCTGCGACGATCTCTTTCATGGATCACTCTATCTCCATTGTGCGCCGGCGGGGCGTAATACTACGCAAGGGGCAGGGGCAGGGGCAGGGTTGTGGTTTCCCAGTTGCCAAGAGCTGGATCTGGGACACCCAGCAAGAGCAACCATAAGGTCTTCGAGCGTAATGCCGTCATGAAATTCCGTTCGCAAGAGCCCCGAGAATATTTCAGGCATAAATGCTGCTTGCATTACCTCGGTGAGGATCTATATACAATGATGGCTGCATCTTAAGTCAAAAGATTCCCGGGGGCGATATGACATTTCGCAGAAGTTCCGTTTGTGTTGCGGTGGTTTGCGCGTTCGCATTGTCGTTGTTGCCGCTGGCGGCAGGGGCTCAAGGCGGTATGGAAGAGATTAACCTGCTCTCCTGGGGCGCCGGCGCGCTCGTAGTTCAATCGCCACCATCGGCATCCACCAGCGGCCAATGGTCAACTGAGATGTTGCTGGACGAGATCAAAGATACGGGCTGGGCCAGCCCGCGCGCCGACTTTGCGCCCAAGGCCATCGTATTTGAACTGGCGCAGAGGAGCGAGATCAGCAGCCTTGCTTTCGATACGGCACAGGTCGAGAAGCGGGAGCGCAGCGTCAAAGATGTGACTGTAGAGATCTCCGACCGGCAGGACGGCGGCTTCATCCAGATCGCGAAGATTTCGCTGGCGGCGATGAAGGATGGACAGAAGTTTCCACTCAAGACGCCGGTGTCCGGGCGCTACATCAGGCTGACAGTGCTCAACAACTATGGCGACAGCCAGTTCATGGAGATGATGAATGTTTATGCCTACGGCAAGCCTGTGGGCAAACGGCCACTGCCCGACAACTCCGGCACGTTTTCTTCGAGCTACGGAGACTTCCACATTCAACAAATTGGAATAACCGTGACAGGCTGCTATATGTATGAGGGTGGGCTGATCGAAAACGGTGGATTCGACGGCAGAGTGCTGCGCTTCACCTGGAGTTCCGGGAGTCCTGGATCGCGCGATGGCGGTCCGGCGATCATCGTTTTCACCGACGACGGCAAATCGTTCGTCGGTCACTTTTGGCACGGAACCTCAACCAACGCGGTGCGTTGGAATGGCACGCGCATCTCCAAAGATGTGGGTTCGTGTCCGCACTGGAAGCCGGGAACAGGCAACCAGGTTGAGCAGCAGCTGAAGAGTGAAGGGCGCGCCCGCCTCTATGGCATTCTGTTCGACACCGATTCCGACCATATCAAAGACGAATCGAAGACCGCGCTAGATTCGCTGCTGGCCGCGGCCCACAACCAGCCTACGTGGAGCTTCTCCATCGAAGGACATACCGACAATGTTGGTGGCGACGCGCACAATCAGACGCTTTCAGAAAAACGCGCGGCGGCGGTCAAGGCCTACCTTATGAAGGCCGGCATCGATGAGAAGCGGCTTACAACCAAAGGATTCGGCGCGAGCAAGCCGGTGGCCAGCAACGACACCAGCCTGGGCCGCTCAGAGAACCGGCGCGTGGAAATCGTGAAGCAATAGAGGGCCACCCACCCACTCCTTCGACGATTTCTTGCATGAGTTTCTCTATCCCCCATTCTGCGCCGGCGGGGGATGATCTTGCGCAAGAGGCAGGGGAAGGATTCCAATTTCCCAAAGGTGGAACCTGGGGTACCCGGCGATCTTGGTTCCCCTATTGATATTCATTCTCGAGTTTCCCCATATACAACTAAAGTAGTACCTTTAAACCAATCAGAGGTCATACCGCGCCTACTCCGCAGATTTCAGATAAATCGATTATCTATTTTGTTCACAGTGCGACGTATTTTGTCGTTGACATTTCTTGATTCATGTAACTAGACTTCGCGGCTGGAGTGGTCTGACCAATTCCCGATCCCTCTAAATCCCCCAAATCACAAAAGGATGGTTCTATGAGCAACCCCCGCATGATCCATTTCCAAGCATTCGCCGCCGCTGTTCTGCTTTTGGCAGCCTCGGCTGGCGCACAAACCTTGGCGACTGGCGACAGCCGCAGCGTAAGCCAACCCAGCTACCCCGCCGTTTGCACAACGCTTTCCGCACAGTTCAGCACCTCGCAGCGTTCGTCTCCGCCAACCACCGACGATACCAGCCGCATTCAGGCTGCGCTCACCTCTTGTGCGGGAACAGGCAAGAGCGTGGTGCTTGCCGCATCGGGATCGAATAACGCCTTCTACTCAGACTCAATCACGGTGAGCGGCGAAGGGCTGGTCATCAACTCTGGTGTTACTCTCTACGGCAACACCGGCTACGCAAAGCAGTTTCAGTTGGTTTATGTCACCGGAACTAATGCTTTTATCGGCGGACCAGGAACGATCGACGGTCGCGGTGACATTGTGAGCAGCACCCCGCGCCTCGTCGAGGCCGAATTTCTGACCAACTTCATCATTTACAACGTGACCCTGACGCAAGCGAAACACCCCAATCTCTATATTCAGTCTGGCAATGGGGCCACTGTTTGGGGTGTCACAATTCGCACGCCCGCCGATCGCAAAAACGCCGATGGCATCGATATTGACAGCATCACCAACGTGACGGTCACCAACTCTTCTGTGAATGCCGGCGACGATGGAATCGCGGTGAAGACCAATGTAAGCGCCGCATCCAACATCACTGTGAAGAACAGCAAATTCTACGGCACACACGGACTGTCGATTGGCAGCCAGACCATGTATGGCGTGAGCAACGTCTTATTCACTGGCAACTACGTCTATGGTACCGATCTGAACGGGATCGTCTCAACTGACCCCAATGCGATCCGAGTCAAGACCGACCCGACCTGCGGCGGACCCGTCGACAAGGTCCTTTACACCAATACTTGCATGACCGGGATCAAGCACCTGATTGTGCTGGACACCGACTATGGCAGTTGCTCAGGCAACCCTGGTACTCCGGTTTTCACGAACATCGTGGTCAATGGCGCCGTGTCGACCAGTTCTGATACCAAGAACGCATACTCGAGGTTCAGAGGCTTCAGCGCGAGTGCCCTGATAAACGCCTATGTGGCCAATATCGCCCTGGACACAAACCTGCAGAATACCGACCAGGACGCGATCGTTGATTTGGACAATGTAGATGGCTTCTTGCCAGCCGGCACAGACGTGACAACTGGTTCCTTCACTCTCAGCGGCAGCGTGCCGACCTGCTCCTTCTAATTCAATCGCTTCGAACCATGCGTGTAATCTGGATAAATGACGGGTGGCCTTCGACCTTATCGAGGGCCACTCGTTAATCATGGCGTACAAGTTAGCGCGGGATTGCGCTCAATTCTTTGTTAGCGAGACCGATTCGACATTAGTCCAGTTGCCGGCTTTGGCGTTGATGGTGAAGCCGAAATACACCTGACCATCCGTCACCGATATGTTGGAAATTGTCACTGTCTTCCAACTGCTCGAAACCGGCAGATTTACCGTCGTTTCAGTTCCATTGGTCGGAAAGGCAAACATGGTGGCAGAGTTCTGCCCGCCTCCGTTCTCGATCAAGGCTGTCAGTGTGTAGGTGCCGTTGGGCAAGGACGTAGCGGTCTGCCAGACGTTGGTGTCGTAAGCGCTCGTACTGTAAAACGATAACTCCTGGCCCAGGCCGCCCGATTGGGTATAGGTGGCGCCATAGGCTGCGGTCGCCGTTGGGCTGATCTGCCATCCATTGAGGCCGTTCACAAATTGCGGGTTAATCACCTGATTGCTCGATCCGATTTGGAAGAGAAACTGATCGATCGCGCTGGTGAACTTCAGTTCATCGCCTGAAACAACACTTGCGGCGCCCATCGAATAATCGCTGGTTGTGGAGTTATCTGGGGCTTCGGGTTCCCAATAAATCACGCCCAAGCCGCGGCCATTGGGAACAGCGGCCATTGCCTGGATGGCCGACTTTACATCGTCATTGCTTCCATTCCAATCGCTCACTGTATGGCCCAACTCACAGATCATCACCGGCTTGCTGTAGCGGGCCGCGAGAGTGTTCAAGTTGGTTGTGATCGTGCTCAGTGTTCCTGGACCGTCGTAGTAGGATGCTCCGATCACGTCAAACTCACCGCCGTCGGCCTTGAGCGTGTCGAAAAACCATTCAAAGTCGCTGAGGTTGCTCAGGGTAGCCAAGTGGACGATCACCTGCGTGGAGCTGCTGACCGCCTTCACGGCGTTATAGCCTTGGTTGATGAGCCCGGCAAGCTGGGTGAAGTTGGTGTATTCTCCGATGGGCCAAAGCAGTCCGGAGTTGATCTCGTTGCCCACCTGCACCCACTGCGGATAGATTCCGTCGGCGGCCAGCGCTTTCATAAAGTCATAGGTGTAGTCGTAGACGCTGGTCTGAAGCTGGGAATAGTTTTGGCCGGCCCAGGCGGCGGGAATGGTCTGATGGCCGGGATCGGCCCAGGTGTCGCTGTAATGAAAATCAATCAGGATCTGAAAGCCCATCGAACTGGCCAGCTTCGCCAACGCGATGCTTCCCGTCTGGTTGGCGTCCCCCACACCAAGGCTGCCGGAGGTGATGGTGGGATTCACAAAGGTCCGAATGCGGATGGTGTTGACGCCATGATTCTTAAGAATCTGTAGGGCGCTCATCTGCGTGTTGGTCTCGTCGACGTACGTGTAACCGAGGCCCTCTAACTGGGTTAGCCATCCCACGTCCGCGCCCCGGGCGAAGACTGGAGTGGAGGCGTGAACATTGGGGTTCACACAGCCGGCTAGGACGAATACCGCACAAGCCAGCAGACTCAAACGGGTGGAGGAGATTCTATTCACAGGGACCCTTTCTTGGGCAGAGTGGCGGCAGGCTGCCGCCGAAAACGCCTACAACAGCCCGCACCTGCTCTTTAACTCGTTGTTGACCTTATGCGCACTATGCAACGAATCGAATCCGCCAAAAGTCGGAGTTGTTGGAATTATTGCCGTGGCTCTACTGTCTTGGAATTCTTCTCCAAGCGAAGCCGGCCCCCCGGAAATCCGCGCTGCGCCACAGCGCCATTCTGATACATCCAGACTCATACGCGGCGTTTTCGCCAAATACATCCTTATTTTGATCGCGGCGGTGCTGGCGGTTGCGAAGGCCAACTGGGAGAAGATGGGCTTTCACAAACGCATCCGGTTTTGAAGGCTTTTCAGGTGCGGGTCTTATGGTGCCTGGACCGCTGCGGTGAGATCTTTGTTCTTTGTCTCGCGGATGGCGAGCAGGCCGACGATGGTGAGCACCGCTGCCGCGGTGAGGTAGTAGCCGACATACTGCAGGCCATACGCGGTGGCGAGCTTCGTTGCAATGTAAGGCGTGAGAGATGCGCCGAGTATCCCCGCAATGCTAAAGGCGAGTGAGCTGCCGGTGTAGCGCACGGCTGTCGGGAACAGCTCCGACAGCACGGTGCCGAGCGGGCCGTAGGTGAGGCCCATGAGGGACAGGCCGACGATCAGCATTGCGACCGCGCCTGTGTGACCGGCCTGGAACATGCGAGCGAAGAAGAGCCCGAAGATCGCGATGCCGACGCTGATGGCTATCATTACAGGCTTGCGTCCGAGTTCCGCGAGCACCGCGGCTGCGGGAATCGTGAGCGCGAAGAAGATGACACCGATGAGCTGCATTTGCAGGAAGTCGCTTTTGCTATAGTGCAGAGCGGACGTGGCCCACGTGAGGGTGAAGACGATCATCAAATAAAAAAGAACGAAGGTTGCGAGGCAGGTGAGTGTGCCCGCGACGAGGACGCCGAAGTAATTCTTGAAGACGGAGAAGATAGGGACCTTAACCGCTTCCCGACGCTCCATTGCTGCCGCGAAGATCGGAGTTTCGTTGATCGTCAGGCGCACATAGAGGCCCAACAGGACGAGCACGCCACTGGCGAGAAACGGCATTCGCCAGCCGAAGCTGAGGAACTGCGCGGGGCTGAGCCATTTGGATAGCGCGAGGAAGACGGCGCTGGAAATGAAGAAGCCGATGGGGGCGCCCAGCTGCGGAAACATGCCGTACCACGCTCGCTTGCCTGGCGGTGCGTTCTCCGTTGCCAGCAGGACAGCACCGCCCCATTCGCCGCCAAGGCCGATGCCCTGGCCGAAGCGGCAGAGCGCGAGAAGCAGCGACGCAAGGACACCTGCCGTCTTGTAGGTCGGCAGTGCGCCGATAGCGAAGGTCGACAACCCCATGGTGGAAAGCGCGAGAACCAGCGTGGTTCTGCGGCCAACACGGTCGCCGAAGTGGCCGAAGAGCGCGGAGCCAATGGGCCGCGCGATGAAGGCGATGGCGAAGGTGGCCAGCGAAGCGAGCGTCGCGGCGGCGGCGTCATTGGCGGGAAAGAACAGCTTTGGAAAGACGATGACCGCAGCCGTGGCATAAATGTAGAAGTCGAAGAACTCCACGGTCGTGCCGACGAGACTTGCGAAGAGCACCTGCGTGGGCGTATTCCGCTGCTTTTCTTGATTGGACATGGGCTTGTAGATGTTGCACTACGGGAGTGGTCGCACGCAAATGCCCTTGGAGCGACGCCTTTCTACAGCAAAGACATAGCAGCATTCTGGCCCGGACACAGACGCGTAGAAGATGGATCCAGATCGTATCTCGGCACACCTCTGATATACCTAGACTCATGCGCGGTGTCCTCCCCAGATACATGATTGTTTTGATTGCGGCGGTGCTGGCGCTTATGGCTCCCATGCCTGCCCAGCAGCCGGACCCCTTCCGGTGGATGGACTTTCACTCGCCCAAGGATCAGGACATCATTGCCTGGGTGACGCGGTCGCTGGAACCGGAGAAGTGGACCTCGATTCGCGAGATCGGCGTGCAGTATGACGCGGCGCTGGTGGTGACTACGCGGCGGGCTGGGCCGGATTCGCTGCCGGGTGCTGACACCTTTACCGTGTGGAGCACGTCACTGACCAGCCATACCATTACGCCGCTGATTACGGGCGTGAACCTGCGTCTGGTGAACTGGATGAAGCTGGCCGAGAACTCGCCGCTGGAGTTGGCCGCACTCTACGACAATTGCAGCGAGTGCGCCGCCGACACCTATTTCACGGCCTTCTACTACGACATTACGCGGCACGCCTGGGCGGCTCGCTGGATGCGCGGCGGGCAGGCAGCGCCGGTGTGGAGCGCGAATCCCCCGGCGGGCGTGGTTTGGACCCAGGTGTACGCGGCCATGGCCGAGCTCAATGGGCGGGAGTTGATGGCTACCTGGAGCCACTTCGACTATGGCAAGCAGAAGCCGCCCGAGGACTTTGTCTACCGCTACGATATGGACGCGTTCAGCGGCCTGGAGCACACCCAACCGTTGGTAGGCAAAGACGCCGACGCCATGAAGTTTCGGCTTTGCACCGGGCAGGGCGCGCTGCCGGGGGTGGCGCGCGGGCAGGATTCAGCCTTGTGCCAGCAAGTGGCGCCGCAGCGCGTGGAGCGCAAGCCCGTGACCACGCCGCCTGCCAACAACCGGGGCAAGTCTGTGCCGCCGGGCGCGCGGCATTGAGGCTGGCCAGCGATGGTCAATAGTGGGCAGTCTGGCGCAGCGCGCTTCCGATAGGCTTCAAGCGTATTGGAGCGTGAAATGAGCGTATCTCCCAGATTTGTACGATTGCCGCTGCTCGTGCTGGTGGCAATGGTTTGCACCGTTGGATGCAAATCGAATCAAGACCAGGTAGCGGCCAGTTCTGGCCAGAACGGTACGCAGGACTCGCCGTCGGACCCGGCGTCGGCCAACATGGCCCCCGTCTCCACGGACGCGAGCGCCCAGGCACCCCAGCAATACAGCAATCAGCAGAGCGCACAGGCGCCCCCGCAGTACAACAATCAGCAGAGCCCGCCTTTGCAGGTGGGTTACAACGGCCAGCAGAGCGCGCCGCCGCAGGATGCGGGCAACTACTCTCAGCCGTCGGATCAGCCTGAGGAGGATTCAGGCTACGGCGAGCAGCCGGCGTATACCGCAGACCAGCCGCCGCCGCCGCTGCCCGACTATGACCAGCCGCAGGCGCCCGGCGACGATTATCTCTGGACGCCCGGCTATTGGGCCTGGTCGCAGGGCGACTACTACTGGGTGCCCGGCGTGTGGGTTGAGGCTCCCTACCAGGGTGCCTTGTGGACGCCCGGCTACTGGGGCTACTGGCATCACCACTACCGGTTTTACCGCGGCTACTGGGGCCAGTATGTTGGCTTCTATGGCGGCGTGAACTACGGTTTTGGCTACGTTGGCTTCGGCTACCAGGGCGGTTACTGGGGCGGCGGCCACTTCAACTACAACCGCTCAGTCAATAACGTGAACATCTCCATCGAGCGCAACGTCTATAGCCGGTCGATTAGCGGTGGGGGCAGCGGCGGCGACAGGGGCGGCGGCCGCGTCAGCTTCAACGGCGGAACGGGCGGAGTGCAGGTGCGAGCAAGACCCGCGGAACTGGCGGCGCTGCGTGCGCCCCATGCCGCGCCCATGACGGCGCAGGTGCAGAATGAGCGCGCCGCCAGCACCAATCGGGCTCAGTTTGCGAGTGTCAATCATGGCCGTCCGGCCAGCTTTGCGGTCAGCCAGCCGCTTGCGGCCGATCGCAACATGAGGGCTCCGGCGGCGTTGCAGGCGCACAATCAGGCTGCTGCGCAGGAGCAGCAGCGTCAGACGGCTCCGCAGCAACAGGAACAACGGCAGGCGGTTCAGCAACAACAGGAGCGCCAAGCGCCGCAACAACAAGAACAACGCCAGGTTGCCCCACAACAGCAACAACAGCAGCGTCAGGCCGTTCAGCAACAGCAAGAGCGCCAAGTGCCTGCGCAACAACAGGAACAACGCCAAGCGCAACAGCAGCAACAACAGCACCAGGCAGTTCAACAACAACAGCATCAAGCGGTTCAGCAGCAGCAACAACACCAGGCCGTTCAGCAGCAACAACAGCAGCAGCAACGTCAGGCCGTTCAGCAACAACAACAGCATCAGGCAGTCCAGCAGCAACAACAGCAGCGCCAAGCTCCACCGCCGCAACAGCAACAACGTCAAGCAGTGCAGCAACAGCAACAGCGCCAAGCTGCGCCGCCACCGCAGCGTCAGGCAGCTCCTCAACAACAGCAACGCCAAGCAGCTCCGCCGCCGCAGCGCCAAGCGGCGCCGCCACCACAGCACCAGGCTGCTCCACCGCACGAGGAAGAGAAAAAGAAATAGCGTCCAGCCAGGCAGTCGCGCCCGCTTCTGCCTGTTTCACCGCGAAGGGTGCGCTTACTGGGCCGTCAGCACCTGGACGGCCACCAGGTTGCGCACCCAGCGGGCGGGGCGCTTCTCGCCCGTCGCAACCAGCTTGAGCGGACCGTCGCCGGCAAGAGGTTTTCCCTCCAGCGTGTCGGCCACAATCACCGTGGCGTCATGCACGTCGGGGTTCACCTCGGCCACGGAATAGACCGCTTCATAACCATCTGACCCCTCGGCTACCAGGTACAGCCGCAAATCCTTGCCGTGCAGCTTGTCGGGCACGCCCAGCCGCGTGAGCAGGTCGATGAGCGGCACGCCGGAGTAGGTCTCGTTGACCTTGGCGTGCTCGTTGAAGACGGTGATGGTCTTATGCGGCAGAGCGGCCAAAGTAGCCGGCGTCCACTCGGCGGATTTGTCGCCGAATGTGATCTTCAGCGGACCGGCTGGGACCGAAGGCTTGCCCGTGCCGTGGTCCATGTCCATGCCGCCCATCGGCATCGGCTGCGGCTGATTCTGCGCCGGCGTTTGCCCCATGGCCACCTCCGTGCCTAGTCCAAACAGGACGACTGCCACCCAGACCCTCATGCGCATTATGAATTCCTCCCGGAATCCATCGTATACTGGCCTCATGTCGATTGTGGGCAACATCGCCGGCATTGCCAAGGGTATGAGCATCACCTTCGGGGAGATCTTTGAACCCACGCAGGTTGAAAATTACCCCGACGGCCCCGGCCCCCTGCACGGAGCCGTGCTGGAGCAGCGCTTCCGCGGCGCGCACGTGTTGCAGCGCGACGAGAACGGGCTGGAGAAGTGCGTGGCCTGCTTTCTTTGTGCGGCGGCCTGCCCCGCGAATTGCATCTTCATTGAGGCTGCTGAAAACACCGAGGAGCAGCGCATCTCCTCTTCCGAGCGTTACGCCAAGGTCTACAACATCGACTACAACCGCTGCATCTTCTGCGGCTATTGCGTAGAAGCCTGTCCCACGGACGCCATCACCCACGGACACGGATTCGAGCTGGCTACCCTGAACGCCACCAACCTGGTGATGCGCAAGGAAGACATGCTGTTGCCGATTGAGGCGCTCACGGCGGCGAAGTAGGTTTTAAACCGATCCGCTTGGAGCGTTCAAGGTCTGATTCTGACAGACAAAGACAATATGACGAAAATTGGTAAAATATGACCGATATATGGTATTTATGGTGTTAATCAGTCAAATTATTCCGTTTATAGTGATATTAAATAAATAGGTAGATTTATGCCTATAAATAGGTATAATAGTATGTAAGAGGTATAAATCGGCCCATATGAGTGAAATTAATTTCAAGACGCCTTTGGAGCTTCAGGCTGTGCTGGGCGAGAAACTTCGCCGTCTTCGCCGGACGCGCGGCCTTGACCAGCGCGCCACGGCAGAGCGGGCCGGTATCTCAGAGAAGGCGCTGCGCAACCTCGAAGGCGGCCACGGTTCGACGGTGGAGACGCTGCTGCGCACGCTGAAAGCATTGGACGCCCTGGATGGTATTGAAATGCTGGTTCCCGAGGCCACGGTGAACCCGCTGGCCTTGTTGCCGCGGCGGGTTCGCCGCCCACGCGAGCAGAATGAGGCCAAGCCGTGAAGTCCACGCAGGTTCTGGAGGTCGTGGTTTGGGACAAACGGGCGGGGGCTTTGGCCGCCGATCCCCGGTTGGGCTGCTATGTCTTCGCCTACGATCCTGCGTGGAAGCGGACGGCAGTCGAGCTGGCTCCTCTGACCATGCCGCTCGAAGACCGGCGCACGGTTTTTGCATTTCCGGGCCTTCCGGAAGGCACCTTCAACCGCCTGCCCGCCATGGTGGCCGACGCGCTGCCCGACGACTTTGGCAACGCGCTGATTGACGCATGGATGGCGGAGCGCGGCGTTGCCAAAAGCGAAGTCACGGCGCTCGACCGGCTGGCCTATATGGGCAAGCGGGGATTGGGGGCGTTGGAGTTCCGCCCCGCGCGCGGGGCGCACAGCGAAAGCGCGGCGCCTCTGGCAATGCAATCCCTGGTGGAAGAGGCGCGTCGGCTGGTTTCGGGCAGCTTTCATGGGGATCGCGAGGCGCAGGCCGCGTTGGCAAACATCATTCGCGTGGGCACATCCGCAGGCGGCGCCAGGGCCAAGGCTGTTATTGCCTGGAACCCCAGAACAGACGAGATTCGCAGCGGGCAATTCGAAGCCGCGCCGGGCTTCGAACATTGGCTGCTGAAGTTCGATGGGTTGGGACCGGAACGTGAGTCAGGGGCGCAGTTGGGGAAGGGAACCGGCTATGGGCGCATCGAGTATGCGTACCATCGCATGGCTCTGGCCGCGGGAATTGAGATGGAACCGTGCCGGCTGCTTGAGGAGAACGACCGCGCCCACTTTATGACGCGGCGGTTCGATCGCGAAGTGGTGGGCGGGGAAACCGTAAAGCACCATTTGCAGACACTCTGCGCCATGGATCAACTGGACTTCAGGCAGAGAGCCACGCACAGCTATAGCCAGCTCTTCATGGTGATTGCGCTGCTGAAGCTGGGCGATGCGGCCACCGGGCAGGCCTTTCGGCGGATGGCCTTCAATGGGATGGCGCGCAACTGCGACGACCACACCAAGAACTTCAGCTTCCGTCTCAAGCAGGGGGGCATGTGGGAGCTTGCGCCTGCCTACGACCTCATCCATGCCTACAACCCGAAAGGCGCGTGGAACGATCAGCATCTGATGAGCGTGAACGGCAAGTTCGATAGCATTGCACGCGAGGATTTGCTGCTGGAGGCAGACCGGTTTGGCGTCCGGCGTCCGCTGGATATGCTGGCCGATGTGCGCACGGCGCTGGCAAGCTGGGCGGAGTTTGCAGGCGAGGCTGGGCTGAGTGCTGCAGCAAAAGATCGAGTCGCTGCGGATTTTATTTTGTTGTAGGTAGCCGTCGGATACTCCGTGGAATTTGCCATTCAACAAACACATTCGATTGTTTTCACGCTATAATCGCGTTCAAGTTGATGAAAAGGTTCCAGCCAGCCGTCGCCATTGTCGTCGTTTTGCTGCTCGCAGGCCAACTCGCGGTCGCGCGCATTGCGTGTGGTTTCGCAACTGCAAAAAAGGCGTCCTGTGGTTTGAGCTGCCGGATGAGCAAGAGTCCCACGGGCATGCGCTGCCGGATGCCTGCGGTTTCTGGTTCGGGCTGCCGGCAAAACTGCTGTCCCGATGCGGCGCCACAGAACGTTGTCCGATCGGCAGCAGGCATCAAGCCAAACGCTGGTAGCGTCGAGTACTGTGACGTGCCCCTGCAATCCGACACGGGTGCACGTGTCCGTGTGGCTGCAGCACCGCTTGCTCACATTTTGGTGAGTTCTCCGCCTAGATATATTCTTTTGCGAGTTTTCCGGATTTAGACCGCTCCTGACGTTCAACCGAAATGAAGCAGTCACGAGGTTAGCCATAGCCTCGCGGCAAGGTGTGTGAACAGCACTCTCAACGTCAAGGAGATATCCATGAAGCGCACAATCGCTTGTCTTTCGCTGATTCTCGTTTTCGCCTCCATCGCGTTCGCCCAGGCGCCGCGGCAACAGAAGGCGGTTAAGTCCACCTGCTGTGCAACCTGCTGCCCCGACGGCTGCGGAAGTCCCTGCTGCCCTGACGGTTGCAACTGCAGTTGCTGCCAAGGCAAATAGTCGCGTAGCAGTACCCGACCAGCAGCGGGGTGGATCAAAGGTCCGCCGATGGAATTGATTCCCCCCGCTCTCTAACCACCGAGGTCCGGGTCGCCTTGCGATTCGGACCTCTCATTACCCGAATCACGGATTTATCTTTCAAAGCATATATCCTAAAGGTGTTGGCTCTTTTTCCCTTCTTCCATGTGGCCGGTGTGGTCAGGAGCTATTTTGACGGATTCTCTCAAGGAACTTAAACAGCGCGGCATGAATCTAGCCGCAACGCAAACCATCAAAGAGACAATGACTAAATTTCGCCAGCATCCGCTTCAAAAGATACTCGAGAGCCGCATCGCCATCATCGATGGGGCGATGGGCACTACCATCCGTACCTACGGGATGACGGAAGCAGACATCCGCGGAGAGCGATTCAGGAACTCGACGAAGGATCTCAAGAACAACGGCGACCTCTTCAGCCTGACGCAGCCGCAGATGATCTGCGACATCCATCGCCGGTTTCTTGAGGCCGGGGCCGACATCATCGAGACCAACACCTTTGGCGCCACCAGCATCACGCAGAGCGAGTTCTTTGTGGACGACCCGCGTGAGCGCGGCGGCCGCAAGGACCCTGAGTTCTACCAGAAGATCATCGACGACCCGTTTCTCGGCAATCTGGCCTGGGAGATCAATGAGACATCGGCGCGGCAGTGCCGCGAATGGGCAGATCGTGTGACGAGCGAGACGGGACGCCAGCGATTCGTGGCGGGAGCGATCGGCCCGCTGACTGTGTCGCTCTCCAACTCGCCCGATGCCGACGATGCGGGCTTCCGCGTGGTCACCTTCGATCAGGTGAAGGCTGCCTACGCTCAGCAGGTGCGCGCCCTCATCACCGGCGGCTCTGACCTGTTGCTGGTTGAGACCATCTTCGACTCGCTCAACGCCAAGGCGGCGCTTGTCGCCATCCGCGAAGTCTTCGATCAGGATGGCTTGACCGCAAGCAGCAGAGAGCTGCCGGTGATGATCTCGGCGGCCGTGGGGCGTGGCGGCGAGACCATGATCTCCGCGCAGACCATCGAGGCGTTTTGGAATGCGGTGAAGCACGTGAAGCCGCTGTCCGTGGGGCTGAATTGTTCTCTTGGTCCCGATCTGATGTTTCCGTTCCTGGCCGAACTGTCGGAGAAGGCGGACGTGGCGATCAGCTGCTACCCGAATGCGGGTCTGCCGAATCCCCTCTCGGAAACCGGGTTCGATCTTGGGCCTGAGGACATGGCCCGTTTTCTGGGAGACTTTGCACGGGCTGGCCTGATCAATATCGCAGGGGGCTGCTGCGGCAACACACCGGAGCACATTGCGGCTATTTCCAAAGCGCTCGAAGGCATGACGCCGCGTAAGATGAGCCAGATCGAGGAGGCAGCGTGAGCGAGATCCTCGCACCGAAGCCCCTGCGTCTGTCGGGATCGCAGCCATTCACGCAGCAGCCCGGCGTCTACATCATGATCGGCGAACGGACCAACGTGGCCGGCTCGCCCAAATTCGCCAAGCTCATCAAGGAAGGCAAATTTGAAGAAGCTGTCAGCGTGGCCCGGCAGCAGGTGGACAATGGCGCCAACGTGATCGACATCTGCATGGACGAGGGCATGATCGACGGCGTAGCGGCCATGACGCGTTACCTGCATTTGCTGGCGAGTGAGCCGGAGATTGCCAAAGTACCCTTCATGGTGGATTCGTCCAACTGGGAAGTGATTGAGGCCGGGCTCAAGTGCATTCAAGGCAAGGGCATTGTCAACTCCATCTCCCTCAAGGAGGGCGAAGCGAAGTTCCGCCAGAACGCGGCAGCTGTTTTGAAGTATGGCGCGGCCGCGGTGGTGATGGCCTTTGACGAACAGGGCCAGGCTGCGACCTACGAAGAGAAGATTCGCATCTGCGAACGGGCCTACAACATTCTGCTCGAGGTCGGCATGGCGCCCGAAGACATCATCTTCGACCCCAACGTACTTACCGTCGCCACCGGCATGGAGGAACACAACAACTACGCGCTCGACTTTATCAACGCCACGCGCTGGATCAAGCAGAACCTGCCCCACGCCAAGGTCTCGGGCGGCGTGTCGAATATTTCGTTCAGCTTTCGCGGCAACAACAAAGTGCGCGAAGCCATGCACTCCGCGTTTCTTTATCACGCCATTGCAGCGGGCATGGACATGGGCATTGTGAATGCCGGAATGCTTGAGGTCTACGAGGAGATTGAGCCGGAACTGAGGGTGCTTGTCGAGGATGTGCTGCTCAACCGCCGCCCCGACGCGACCGAGCGATTGGTGGAGCACGGCGAAAAGCTCAAGGATGTGGATGCGGTTGTCAGTGAGAAGAAGGCCGAAGAATGGCGTAGCGGCACGGTAGAGGAGCGCCTTTCGCACGCGCTGGTCAAAGGCATCGACGCATTTATTGAGATCGATACGGAGGAAGCCCGTGTGAAGCTGGGCCGCCCGCTGCTTGTGATTGAAGGCCCGCTGATGGACGGCATGGGTGTGGTGGGCGATCTCTTCGGAGCCGGCAAGATGTTCCTGCCTCAGGTGGTGAAATCTGCCCGCGTGATGAAAAAGGCCGTGGCGCACCTGACGCCGTTTATGGAGGCCGAGAAGGCAGCGATGGTTGCGGCTGGAGAGGTGGTCAAGGCGCAGGGGAAAATTCTGCTTGCAACGGTCAAGGGTGACGTGCACGACATTGGCAAGAACATCGTTGGCGTGGTGCTGGCCTGCAACAACTACGAGGTCATCGACATGGGCGTGATGGTCCCGTGCGAAAAGATCCTTGAGCGCGCCAAGGCGGAGAAGGCTGATCTGATCGGTCTCAGCGGCCTCATCACGCCGTCACTCGACGAGATGGTGCATGTGGCCCGTGAGATGGAGCGACAGGGTTTCAAATTGCCGCTGCTCATTGGCGGAGCAACCACCAGCCGCAGGCACACAGCTGTCAAAATTGCGCCGCACTATAGCGAGCCAGTGGTGCATGTGCTCGATGCCAGCCGCGCCGTGCCCGTGACGACTAGCCTGCTGAGCGATGAGGGCAAGACGGCCTTCGTGGCGCAGCATCGCGCAGACTATGAGGCGCTTCGCCAAGCCCACGCCGCGCCGCGCCAGACCGTCGTCTCGCTTGAGACCGCGCGCAGCAGACGCACCGCAATCGAGTGGCGCGCTGAAGACCTGCCCGCGCCCGCATTTACCGGCGTGCGCGTGCTTGAGAACTTTCCCTTGGCCACGCTGCGCACGTTTATTGACTGGACGCCACTCTTCCACGCATGGGGGCTCAAAGGCGCTTACCCGCGCATTCTTGAGCACGCGGAGCAGGGCGAGCAAGCACGGCAGATCTTCGCCGATGCGAATGCACTTCTGGACACCATCATCGCGAAGAACCTGATCGTGGCGCGCGGCGTCTACGGCTTCTTCCCCGCCAGCGCCGTGGGCGACGATGTGGAACTGTATGCGGACGAAACAAGGGAAAAGGTACTTGAGCGATTCCACTTCCTCCGCCAGCAGGCAAACAAGGAAGGCCCCAAAGAAGAGATGGCCCCTTGTAGATCGCTCTCAGACTTCATTGCGCCGAAAGAGACGGGTCTCCCCGATCACATCGGCGCCTTCGCGGTTACCAGCGGCATCGGGCTCAAGGAGCTGTGTGACCGGTATCGCGCTGAGAACGATGACTACAACGCCATCATGGCCGAGGCGCTCGCCGATCGACTGGCTGAGGCTTTCGCCGAATGCCTGCATAAGCGTGTGCGCGATGAATGGGGCTACGGCCGCGACGAAGCTCTGAGCACCGACGATCTCATTCACGAGAAGTATCGCGGCATCCGCCCCGCGGCGGGTTACCCCGCCTGCCCCGATCACACGGAGAAGGGCACATTGTGGAGCCTGCTCGATGTGCAGGCGAACACTGGAATGCTGATTACCGAGTCGTATGCCATGTGGCCCGGATCGAGCGTGAGCGGTCTCTACTTTGCGCACCCCGAGTCACGCTATTTCTCGCTTGGCAAGATCGACCGCGACCAGGTGGCCGACTATGCCGAACGCAAGGGCATGAGCGTGGCCGAGGTCGAGCGCTGGCTCGGCCAAAACCTGAACTACGATCCCACATAAGAGCGTACGGCCGATATCCCAGGTCAAAGTCGCGTTTGAGATGGGAGGGCAAACCATCCGACTTGTCAGACATGGGCCACCTGCCCGAAATACCCGAAAAGCATCCCGCGGGAGCTAAAGCCCAGAGTTTGTTTGTTGCTTTTGCGGCACGACTGAAGTCGTTCCCTGACGCACAACGGGTTCTTCAGTTGTCTCTGAACTACGCACTTTGGACTGATAGTGTACTGAATACAATTCCGTCAGCCTTCGAGTTTATAACGGGTTTCGGCTAGGCGGTAGAGGCGACGCCAGACGAGGCGGTTCATGGTGACGACCATGACGGAGATCAGGATGGTGGCGAGGAGCAGGATGGGAAAACGGCCGCTGTCGGTGGCGGCGTCGATCTGTGCGCCGAGCCCGACGGTTTGCAGGGTGCGGTCGGCGACGTGGGAGTACTCGGCAAAAACCGAGGCGTTCCAGGCTCCGCCAGAGGCTGTGACCATGCCGGTGATGAGGTAGGGAAAGATTCCGGGCAGGATGAGCTTGGTCCAGCGCTGCCAGCGAGTGAAGTGGTAGACCGCGGCGGCCTCTTTCAAATCGGAGGGGATGGACATGGCTCCGGCGATGACGTTGAAGAGGATGTACCATTGCGTGCCGAGGAGCATGAGGGCAACGGAGCCGATGCCCAGTCCGCCGCCGATCTTGACCAGGCCGATGAGCAGGATGGGAAAGAAGGCTGTGGCGGGGACTGAGGCCAGGACCTGCGCGACCGGCTGAACGACGCGCGCCAGTTTTGGATTCAACCCGATGGCGACGCCGACGGGGATGGTCCACAGAGCAGAGATGAGCAGAGCGGCGTTGACGCGCAAAAAGGTTGCGCCCGCACCTTCGAGCAGGAGTTGCAGATCGGGCCAGGTCACGGTCCTGAGCATGAGGACAGCGTGCATAGCTCCCCAGCCGACAATAACGATTGCGATTGCGGCCAGCGTCCACAGCGCGGCAGAGGCTTTGTGGGGCCGGTCGTCATCGATGGGCAGGACGACTCGGCACTGCTTGCTGCGCGCCATGCGGCGGTAGATGGGTTCTTCGCAACTGGCCCAGATGCGCCCAGGGAGGGAATTGAAGAGGGTCGAGCGCCGAAGCAGCGAGAGGATGGGAGAGGTGACGCGATCGGCGGACTCGACCTGCTCGAATTTGAATTTGTCGCTCCAGGCAATGAGCGGACGCCAGATCAACTGGTCGGTGGCGACCACGATGAGAATGACGACGGCAAAGCCGGCGACGAGCGCCCGGATGTCGCCGGAAGCGGTAGCGGTCTGGAGGTAGCTGCCGAGGCCGGGCAACTGGAAGTTGCGGTCTCCCATGGTAAACATTTCGCAGGCAATGAGGGCAAACCATCCGCCGGCGACCGAGACGATGGAGTTCCAGACCAGGCCGATTGCGGAGTAGGGCATTTCAAGCTGCCAGAAGCGCTGCCAGGCGGAGTAGCGGTAGATGCGCGAGGCCTCGATCATCTCCCTGGGAATGCTCTTGAGCGAAGAGTAGAAGCTGAAAGCGAGATTCCAGACCTGGCCGGTAAAGATAAGCAGGATGACGCCCATCTCAATGCCCATCTGGTGGCCGGGAACCAGGGCGACCATGGCCAGGACGACGGGAGGCAGAAAGCTGAGAACGGGAATGGATTGCAGAATATCGAGGACCGCGATCATCCAGGCCTCGACCCTGGGGTTATACGCAGCGGTGTAGCCGTAGCCGATGGCGAAGATGAGGCTGAGCAGATAGGCGATAGCGATGCGGACAACAGAATAGAAGGCGTAGACCGGCAGCGCGCCGATGGAGTGCGAAATGGGGATTACGGGGACGGGCTTTCCCATCCAATAGGCGCCGGTGCTGACCAGAGCGAAGAACGCGGCCAGCGCGCAGCCGGCCACCCCCATATCGATTAGGAAGGGCCAGGTGCGGGCGGTAACCAGCGTGCGTGCAAGAGGATGCTGGAGCTTCACTTGCTATCCTCGCTGGCGGCAACCTCTTCAGCCATCGCATCTTCAGGCGCGTCGGGCAACACAAAGCGGCGGCGGCCGGCGTCGTAGTCAAAAAGCTCGGCGTAGCGGCCCCAGGTGACGGCGGTCTCGATCTGGCGCAGGCATTCTTCTTCGCTGAACTGCTCGTCGAGCATGTCGAGAAAGAAGTCTTCGGGAACTGTGTGGTCACTCTTGGATACCAGCGCGCGGCGGATCTGGCGCAGCAAGAGGACGTTGGCCAGGGCGGCGTCGCGAAACAGCTCCTTCTGGCGGAGAATCTCGGAGTTGGCAAACTCCGTGCCGCTCTCGGTGATGGCTGCGTCGCCTTCTTCGATCTTGAGGAAGCCGAGCAGTTGCGAGGCGTCCACGATGGGCAGGAGATCATCGATTTCAAAGCTGAGATCGTCGGCCAGGCGGTAGATGTCGTCGCGGCCTCCCTTGTCGAGGAGGAGTTCAAGCAGGCCGGCCATGCCGCCGGGACGGGCATGGGGCAGCATCTGATAGTGCATCTGGCGCTGGTCTCGCACCTTGGGGCCGGGCGTTTGATCGGGCGCCTCGGCGGGAGCGGCATCGGGCTTGGTGAGCACCTTGTAGATGTAATCGACGAGTTGGGTAAAAGGCTCGGATTTGCGGTCGCGAGGCTGCGCAAGCTGGACACGGAAGTCGGTGCGGATATGGCCAGGGTTGCGGCCCAGCACGACGATGCGATCAGCCAGAAGGACGGCTTCTTCAATGTTGTGGGTCACGAGGAAGACGGCCTTGGTGGGCATGGTCTTGTTGGCCCAAAGCTCCAGCAGTTCGCTGCGCAGGTTCTCGGCGGTCAGCACATCTAGCGCGGAGAACGGCTCGTCCATGAAGAGGACCTCCGGCTCGACCACCAGCGCGCGGGCAAAGCCGACCCGCTGCTTCATTCCGCCAGACAATTCTTTGGGGTAGGCGGCTTCAAAGCCGTCCAGGCCGACCGTGTCCAGCATCTTCATGCTGCGGTCGCGGCGCTCCTCGGGGCTGACGCCGCGAGCTTGCAGGGGAGCCTCCACGTTTTCAAGCACGGTGAGCCAGGGAAACAGCGCAAAGCTCTGGAAGACGATGGAGACGTTGATCTCAGCATCGGCAATGGGTGTCTGGTGCCAGTAGACCTGGCCGGACGTGGGCGTAGAGAGCCCGCTCAACATGCGCAGCATGGTGGATTTGCCGGAGCCCGAGGGACCGAGAAGAGCAAGGATCTCCCCGGGCAGGATCTCAAGGTCGGTGGCGGAGATCACCTGGATGCGGTTCTGGCTGGGTTGCGCGTAGTATTTTTCGATCTTCTCGGCGCGGATGATGGCGTTCATTGCCTGAATTGGCGCCGCGAATGCGGTATCGACGGCTACCGGCGTCTGGTTGGGGATGCCCGCTTGCTCCATGCGTAGTTCTCCGGTTGGGGTTCGCCTGCCTGAGCCGCGGGCGGTGGCTGTTTCAAGTATATGTTTGGGCGGTTGCTGGCAGATGAATCGGCGGTGGATGAGCGGGATTCCGCGCTGGCGACCGGTTCGCGACGATCGCCTTTTGAGGCATTTTGGCGTATGGGTGAGGCCGCTTGCTTGAAAAAGCTCAAACCGAGCGTATTATCCTAGAAACGCGATTCAACAAGCAGATGAATCTTCAGGAATTGCCGATGGGGCGCGGTTTACTGGAGAATAGGACAAGGCGTAAGCGCGCCGGCCTGTAGAAGCTCAAGGAGAGTATGCCCGCAGAGACTGCCAAACCCAAGGTTCTGGTTGCCGACGACGAACAGGTGATCGCCGATACGCTGGTCATGATCCTGAACCAGAGCGGCTTCGATGCTCGCGCCGTTTATTCCGGTGAAAAGGCGGTTGAGGTGGCGGCGACCTTTAAGCCGGATATGCTCATCTCCGACGTGATCATGGCGGACCTGACCGGAATCGATGCGGCGATCCGCATGCGCGCTCTGCTGCCGCGGATCAAGATACTGCTCTTCTCAGGCCAGGCGGCGACGGCCGATCTGCTGGAAAAGGCGCGCGCCAAGGGGTACGAGTTCGAGATTCTGGCCAAGCCGGTTCATCCGCAGGATTTGCTGGCTAAGCTGCGCGGGTAAACACCTTCAAATAGTGGGAGCATGAGCTATAGTTCGCGGCGGCCCTCCATGGCGCGGGCCATGGTGACTTCGTCGGCGTACTCGATGTCGCTGCCGGCGGGAACGCCTGTTGCAATGCGCGTGATTTTGACCGAAGGGCTGCGCAACGCAGTCGCAAGCCAGTGGGCCGTGGCTTCGCCTTCCAGGGTGGGGCTGGTGGCCAGGATGACCTCGTCCACCTCGCCGCGCTCGACGCGGGCAATCAGCGTGCCAGTGCGCAACTGGTCGGGGCCTACGCCGTGAAGCGGCGAGAGGGTTCCGTGCAGCACATGGTAGACGCCCTGATAGCCGCCCTGCGAGCTTCGAGTGCGCTCGACCGCGGCGATGCTGGTTGGTTCCTCGACCACGCAAACGAGGCGCTGGTTGCGGGTAGGGCTTGAGCAGTAGGCGCAGGGATCGACATCCGTGACGTTGTTGCAGATGGAGCAGAGGCGCAGGCTGGCCTTGAGGCCCCGCACCGCCTCGGCCAGCGCCGCCGCATCGTCGTCGGTGGAGCGCAGGATATGGAAGGCGAAGCGCTGGGCGCTCTTGGTGCCCACGCCGGGCAGCTTCTTCAACTCTTCAATGAGCCGCGCCATGGGCTCGGCATATCGTGACACGTTGCTGCCTCCGTGGACAGGTTGCGGTCAAAACCTGTCAATCAAGCTCCGAGACTAGCTAATGAGCCTTCCGGCGAGCCAGTTGCCGAGCTTCACCACTGGCAATCGCACGCCGATGTAGAACTGGCCGAAGAGGGCGTAGACGGCGCTGACCTCGTCGAAACGCATCTCGTAGATGAGCTTCTTGAAGACCACCGGGTCTTCGGCGAAGAGATCGACGCCCCATTCCCAATCGTCCATGCCGATGGAGCCGGAGATGATTTGCTTGACCACATCGCCGTAGCGGCGGCCGATGAGGCCGTGCTCGTGCATCATGCGCTGACGCTCGGCAAAGGGGACGGTGTACCAGTTGACATGTTCGCCGCGTTTGCGATCCATGGGGTAGAAGCAAAGGTATTTGGCCTCGGGGACGGCAGGGAAGAGCCGGGAGGCCATAGCGTCGGAACCGCGTTTGAGGGATGCGGCGATTTCGGCGTTCCACTCCGGCGAGTGCGGCGTCAGGCTGGCGGCGGCTTCGTAGGTCTTCCGTGTGGACTCATAAAGGCCGAGCTCGACGACCGAGACATAGGAGTGGCGCAGGTCAAGATAATCGTAGAGCTCGGTCTGCGCCAGGTCCAGCTCGACCTGATTCAGCGCCTCAAACGAGTCGCGGAAGTGAATCAGAATGAGGTCGCCTTTGTGGCCCAGTTCCGAGAAAAGGGCGGTCTGGACTGGTGTGTCGGGAGCCTTGCGCTCCAAACGCTGAAGCGCGGAAGCAGCCTGAGCGGCGATGCGCTCGCGGTCAGCGGGCGGGGTGGCGCGCCAGACCTTCCAGTCGAAGCGGAAGAACTGATGGAGCAGGCTGGAGCCTTCGAGAGTGAGCGGGACGGGAGGGAAGCTGGCCAAGGGAAACGCCTTTCGGTTGAATACCCCCTCATCGTAGCAAAATCGGGCGAGCGAAAGGATTCGGACGGATCGGGCCGGGCAGGATTTGGGTAGTGGGCCAGTTGGAGCGGGATGCCGGTCCGCACCGGCCCTATATACTGAAATCGCTCATGAATGAAAGAATCCTGACCTTCCTGGTAGTCTTCGTAACCCACGTTATCCAAATGGGCGGCTATGCCGGCATTGCAGCGCTGATGGGAATTGAGTCGGCCTGCATTCCTCTGCCCTCTGAGATCATCATGCCGTTTGCCGGCTTTGTGGTCTACCAGGGCCATTTGAACCTGTTTTGGGCCGCAACGGCTGGCGCGTTGGGCTGCAATCTGGGCTCGGTGGTAGCGTATTGGATCGGGGCCAAGGGCGGGCGGCCACTAGTCGAGCGCTACGGCAAATGGGTTCTGATGAGCCACCGCGACCTGGAATGGATGACTAACTTTTTCAACAAGTACGGCTCGATCACGGTCTTCCTGGCACGCCTGCTCCCGGTGGTGCGTACCTTTGTTGCTTTCCCGGCGGGAATTGCCAGGATGCCGCAACTGCGCTTTCACATCTATACTTTTCTGGGTTCCTGGCCGTGGTGTTTCGCGCTGACATACGTGGGCATGAAGCTGGGGGAAAAATGGCACACGGACCCCCGCTTTCACGAGGCCTTCCACCGCTTCCATCTGGTTGTCGAGATTGCGCTGGTGGTTTTGATCGTGTGGTTTGTATGGTCGCATCTGAAGCGGGGCAGGCTGGCGGAGGCCGCGTAGAACTACGAATGGGATGAAGACGCACCGCGAGGTGTAAACTGTTGCATTCGCCGGAAGATGAGTTGGAAATGCCCGGAGAATCCGGAATAAAAAAGGAAGGTTAGGAGAAGCAATGTCAACTGAAGAGCAAGACGGCAAGAAGACCGCCGCGGAGTCAAAGATTGCACCCGCAACGGGCAAACTGGGAGTGATGGTGGTTGGCCTGGGCGCCGTTGCCACTACGATGATTGCCGGCGTCGAGGCCGTTCGCCGCGGACTGGCCAAGCCGATCGGGTCGCTGACGCAGATGGGCACCATCCGGCTGGGCAAGCGCACCGACAACAAGTCGCCGCTGGTCAGGGACTTTGTACCGCTGGCGAAGCTGGACGACGTTGTGTTTACAGGATGGGATATTTTCGAGGACAACGTCTACGAGTCCGCCGCGCATGCCAAGGTGCTGGAGAAGGAGATGCTGGAGCAGCTCAAGCCCTACCTGGAGACCATCAAGCCGCTGCCCGCCGTATTTGACCAGTACTACGTGAAGCGCCTGCACGGCACGCACGTAAAGAAGGGCAAGAACAAGCGCGATTTGGCCAACCAGGTGATCGCCGACATCCGGGCCTTCAAGAAGACTGTGGACCGCGTAGTGATGATCTGGGCCGCTTCGACGGAGATATTCCTTGAGCCTGGCGCGGTGCATGAGACCATTGAGGCGTTTGAAGCCGGCCTTGAGAACAACGACGTGGGCATTGCGCCTTCGCAGATTTACGCCTATGCAGCGCTCAGCGAGGGAGTGCCCTTTGCCAATGGCGCCCCGAACTTGACGGTAGACATCAAGGCAATGATCGAGCTTTCGAAGCGCAATGCTGCGCCCATCTGCGGCAAGGACTTCAAGACCGGCCAGACCTTTATGAAGACCGTTCTGGCGCCGGCCTTCAAGGCTCGTTACCTGGGCGTCTCCGGCTGGTTCTCGACCAATATACTGGGGAACCGCGACGGCGAAGTGCTGGACGATCCGCAGTCGTTCAAAACCAAGGAAGAGTCGAAGCTCGGATCGCTGGAATACATCTTCCAGCCGGAGCTCTACCCCGATCTCTACAAGAATCTTTACCACAAGATTCGCATCAACTATTACCCGCCGCGCGGCGACGACAAGGAAGCCTGGGACAACATCGACATCTTCGGATGGCTGGGCTATCCGATGCAGATCAAGGTGAACTTCCTGTGCCGCGATTCCATTCTGGCCGCGCCCATCGCGCTGGACCTGGTGCTCTTCCTCGACCTGGCCAAGCGGACACCGTCGCTGCGCTCGATCGGCATTCAGGAGTGGCTGAGCTTCTATCTGAAAGCGCCGCAGACCGCCGAGGGGCTCTATCCAGAGCACGATCTTTTCATTCAGTCGATGAAGCTGAAGAACACCCTGCGCCACATTATGGGCGCAGACCTGATCACACACCTCGGCCTCGAATACTACGACTAGACCCCTGCGGTGGGGCAGACGCTCAAGCTGGACGCAAGAGCAAAAGCCCCATCCGCAAGGGTGGGGCTTTTGTATCTGGAATAATCATCCGCCTCGGCTGTGCTCCAAGGCTCTAGTGAACCAGCAGTTGATCGTTATCGGGAATCGCCAAGTTCCCCAGCACGCTGGCCGGGGTTCCGAAACCGGTCGCAGAAAGCGGAATCACAACGAGAGCTTTGTTGGTAGAGTCGCCTGCCGCCACGTACTTGCCGTCCAAAGTGATTCCCAGCGTACTGATGCTTCCCAAAGTCACCGGGTTTCCGCTAAGGGAGTAGTTCGGGGCGTAGGCCGAGGAGCCGACCTCGACGAGAGTTCCTGTATCGACTCCACGATAGAGCAGCAGACCGTTGCCGGTTCCCACGACGGCTAGCTTACCGTCGGGGCTGATGGCCACGGAGTAGGCAATAAAAACCCCTGACGGCAAGCTGACCGGAGTCCCCACAACCGGAGTGGCGGGCAGGCCGGTCAGGAGCAGGATCGTCATGGCGCTGGGATTTACAACAACCGCGCGAGTCGCGTCCGCCAAACTGATCGCCATGCCTTCCCGTCCATCCTCAATCAAGTTATTCGATCCGAGGGCGGGCAGGTCGACGACTTGCGTGTATTGGTTGGATTCGGTTCCGCCCAGCGAGCCTGCGACGGGTGTAATAGGGGTTATCGAGAAGACTGTGAGGCCAGTAGGACCGCGCGCCAGCATGACTGAGCCGTCCCACGATATGACCAACCCGTCCCGGTTGTTGGGAACCGTGATCAGGTTCGCGGCGGCGGCATTGCCAGAGAGAATGCCGGAGACGACGAGTAGATTAGCGGGGCTGCCGGTGTCTTCCGAGACCACCGATTCGTCTCCGTTAGGAAGAATGGCAACTGCATCGCCGTCCGAGCCATAGGCGGAGATATCGAGCGGCGCTGCCGAAGCCACCGGGGTTCCCGTCTGAACACCTGACAGGAAGCTCAGATCGTTGTTGCCGTCGACCATGATGCCCTGCGATCCATCCGGCGTCACCGCGGCGCCGTCGATGTCAGTTTCTCCGGAGTAGTCGAGATAGGTGATGGTCGGTGTGGTGAGCAGATTCCCGGTGGAGTCATAGAGGTGAATTACCTGGAGGCCATTGGAGCCGTCGGCCATGGTATAGCCATCGTCGGCCATCAGCACTACGCCGAGGTTCGAGACAGAGAGATTGGAGCCGGTAGCAGGCTCGTACAAAAGGTAGGTTCCCGGATCGAGCAGTCCCGGCAGGGCCAACGAAGTCAGATTCTCAGTGAAGGCGCCGTTGGCTCCCACGACGAACGTCGCCACATCGACCCAGGCGCCGTTCTTGTAGTAGGCCAGATTCAGCGTCGTGCCGGAGTGGATGTTTGAGGCCACATTGCCCCACATACCAATCGGAACATTGAATGCACTAAGCGAAGGATCAAGGCCGATGCTGAAGGATGCGAAAAAGATACTTGTAGCCTTCGTCATGGGCGCGGGCATTGCGCTCTGCGCGATGGGCAGAACTGTAACGGTCTCGGGCTGGCTGACGGCGTTTTCGTAAAAGTCCCAGGTCAGCTCCGTCGTGGTCGAGTACTGCATAGAAATGATCGTATCCGTCCCCGGAGTCAGGTTCGCAGTCACACCATTGGTCGGGGTTGCGGTGACCTGGCTGCTGGCAGGCGATTCACCTCCCACGTCCACACCGGTCACGATGAAGTAATAGGGAGTCTGATTGGTCAGGCCGGTTACGGTGTACGAGGTTCCCGCAGGAATGACTACCTTGGTTCCGTTGGCCGGGGTCACTCCAGTGGTGGTCGAGTAGTAGATGTTATAGGAAGTGGCGTGAGTCGCGGCTGACCAGGTGAGACCAACCATTCCATTGCCGGCGATCGCAGTGAGACCGGTGGGGGCCAGAGGGGGGGCCTCGGGCGTCGCCGTAACCTGGCCGGTGGGGACCGATTCCTGCGTGCCGAGGACCGAGGTGACGATGTAATAGTAGGTTGTGTCGTTGGTCAGTCCGGTGTGGTTAAACGAAGTTGTCGCCACTCCGCTGATCTTTGTTCCGTTGGCTGGGGTGACTCCAGTGGTGGTGGAATAGTAGATGTTATACGAAGTTGCGCCGAGTGCGGCCGTCCATGAGAGAGCGACCTTGGCGTTGCCGGGAGCGGCGGCCAAGTTGCCTGGGGGCAGCAGGACGGGTATACCCGCAACCGCGCCGGAGGCAGCTACCGATTGGCCGCCGGTGTTGACCGCGGTCACGATGAAATAATAGGTGACGCCGTTGGTCAATCCCGTTAGCGTGAATGTTGGCGAGGTCAGGCCGCTGACTTCAGTTCCGTTGGCCGTAGTGACTCCGGGAGACAGCGAATAATAGACATTGTAAGTAACTGCGCCAGGGACCGGCGACCATGAGAGTGTTACCTGCTGATTGTTCGGCGAGGCGGTAACGCCGGTAGGAACCCCCGGTATTTGCGCCACAGGGGTCGCAGAGGCCTCGTTGGAAATCGCCGACTCTCCTGCCTTGTTGACTGCGGTAACCACGACATAATAGGTCTCACCGTTGGTGAGCCCCGTCAGATCGAATAAGGGCAAGGATACGCCGGTGATCTTGGTCCCGGAGGATGTGGTAACCCCCTTGGTCGTCGAATAATAGATGTTGAATGTGGTTGATCCGGGAGGCGCAGTCCAGAAAAGAGATACTTGTGCATTTCCGACGGTCGCGACGAGACTGCTGGGCGCCGAAGGCGTGGTCGACAGTACGCCGTTAGAAATGGAGTTGGATGTTCCGCAACCAACGGCAAAAAAGGCGATCGCCAAGACCAGCCCAAACAGTGCTCTTTTCATAAAAATCTCCTTACGCGCGGATCCCGTCGCGTCAAACTCAGGCCAATCCCAGATCGGTGCTGTGGAATCGCTTCCTTGTGCCGGATCGGATCTCGCTGAAAACACAGGCCCCAGAACCGGGTGATCGCAAAGGTTCCGGTAATGGCCGCGCCACTCGTTCACGCCGATTCACTCCGATTCATAACGAGGTGAGTTTGACATCCACATTATCGCCTTTTTCCTCCTTAGGGAAGGAAAATCGGGACAATACCACGAAAGTGCAATCATGCTTGATTTGGTTCGTATCGCCAAGCGAGGATTTGAAGGGAGCAATCAGGCGAGTCCGAGTTGACCTCGAGTCGACCGCAAATCGAATGACGATAGGACATTGGTTGTCTGCGATGCAGCCGGGAGGCTGTGCCAGGAGCGTGCGCAGAAGCGATGTCAGTGGCAGGGCCATGGAATTATTCTTCCGCTTTGTTGCCAAAAGAGCAGATACTAACGTCTAAACAGTGGAGCGAAGCGGCGCAGCCCCGGAGGCCGCCTTCGCGCTGGAGGCGAGGTATGAGGGCAGATTTCAAGGGCTCGACAGCAGTTGCGCTGGGCGCATTGGCGTTGGCGCTGACCACCACGGTATGGGCACAGTCCTCTCCCCAGGCGTCTCCTCCCACAGAGCCATCCAAATCTTCCCCATCCAGCACTCCCACCGCCCAGCCTGCGCCTGGTACGGCACCCGTTGGAGGCGACGATGCTTCCACACCCCCTTCGAATCCGCAGGCAGGTAGCGCGGGTCCATCGAACGCCGCGCAGACCGGCTCTGCCTCAAGCGGCGCGCCAGCCGCCCAGCCAGCTCCCGGGACCACTCAGGTGGGGGGCGACACACCGCCATCTCCTCCTGCTCCCGGCAAGCAGCCAGCGCCCGGGACGACGCCCGTCGGCGGCGACACCGCAGCGACCAACGTCAATCCGGACAAGGTGATCGAGCCGGGCAGCCAGAAGATCAATGTGAAACCAGGGAGCATTGAGGATGTGAGCGCCGTGGGCAATCGGGATATTGGCGCGCGGGGCTTTGGTAACTGGTACTCCGTGGACACCGAGATCAAGATGGGCAAAATGTACGCCATGGAGATCGAGAAGAGCACCAAGTTCATTACCGATCCTGTGGTGCTGGAATACGTGAATCGCGTTGGCCAGAACATCGTGAAAAACTCCGACTGCAAGGTTCCGTTCACCATCAAGATCATCGATTCGGACGTAATCAACGCCATGGCGCTGCCGGGCGGATTCTTCTATGTCAATTCGGGGTTGATTTTGAACGCCGACGAAGAGGCGGAACTGGCTGGGGTAATGGCCCATGAAACGGCTCACGTCTGCGCACACCATGCGGTTCGCGAGCAGACGCGCATGAATTACGCCCAGTTGAGCACGATTCCGCTGATCTTCATCGGCGGCTGGACGGGCTATGGAATCTACGAAGCCGCGTCGCTTGCCGTTCCCATGACGTTTCTGAAATTCTCCCGCGATTTCGAGGCGCAGGCCGATTACCTGGGAGTGCAGTATATGTATCGGGCGGGGTACGATCCGCAGGCATTCATCAGCTTCTTTGAGAAGATTCAAGCGCTGGAGAAGCGCAAGCCGGGCATGGTGGAAAAGGCCTTTGCCGACCACCCGCAGACGCCAGAACGCATTCTGCACTCGCAGGAGGAGATTGCCCGCATTCTGCCGGCGCGCGATCAATACACGGTGACCACCTCGGAGTTCGACGACATCAAGGCTCGGCTGGCCCGGATTGAGAACAAGCGCCGCCTGACCGACACGAAGGGCGCGCCCAAGCCTTCCCTGCGCCGCGCGGGCACCAGTACCGGCGACCCGACGGGATCTTCAAGCCCATCGAGTACGGGCAGCGGCACCAGCACGTCAAGTACCGACGACGGTCCGCCCACTCTGCACCGGCGCGACGACCAGAACTAAAGAATTTTTGCAGATTCTGCACGTGGACGTCGTAGCATCCCACCCTAGCCGCAAAAGCAAAGACGCGGCGAGGGTGGGGCACCCTGAGATTGGTCTATGCATGAAATGCAATCGAACGGGAACGCACCATCCGTTTCAACATCCCAAGGGCTTGGGGATGGAGTATGCTGAGGCGCAACCGGCTGGGTTTGAGGGGGAAATCGGCTTGCTGGCTGGTCTTGGTTCGGGGGCTAAAAGCCTGTTAATTTCCTGCAACTCCCTGAAAACCCTTGAAATGGCAGGTGAAACCGCGTTATATACAAGACAACCGGCAGACAACCGGAATTCGCCCTGAGGCATCCCCTTGTCTCCAGGAGGTAAAAATGCGTAGCGCCGCCCGCTCCAACCTGCTGGTTCCTGAAGTACGCGAGGTCATGGACATTCGCCAGGCCTCGGACTACCTCGCCATCTCGCCCGACACGCTCTACAAATATGCATCCGAGGGCTTTGTGCCCGCCTTCAAGCTAGGCAACCGCTGGCGCTTCAAGCGCTCGCGGCTGGACGAGTGGATGGACCGGCAGTCTGACCTCCAGGCCGCCGAGGCCGAGATCGACCCGCATGAGAAGAAGCCGGTCCGGCCGGCGTTTTAGGGCAGTTCCAGGTCTCAAAGTCGACAGAAAGCCGGAATGGAGGCGGTGCCCACTTTGCTGCGAGGACTTTGTCGAGGATTCTCTCCCTGTTCCGCTGGTCGAAAGGTTTGGGATTGATCATCTGGATTTCTGTGCCCCATGTCTGAGCAACACGATTCTCCAGAACGCCGGGAACGGCACCGCTTCGACGGAACAGATACGAGGTTATCTCCGGGCCTTGGCGGACCTACTGAAGCGCATTCCTCCTCAGGACTTTGGAGCGGGAATGTATGACCTACGGGAAATGAGCACAGATGAACGACTAGCCGTGCTGAAGGAATTGAAGCGAAAGCCTGCTCTGCGCCGGGTAAAGGAGCTTTTTGGATCATGGTTTAAGGCTCTTATTGACGCAGAATTGCTGGAGGATGGTGCAAGAAGAACAAGTCTTGGCACGCAATGTCTGGCGAGGGATGGGCATATGTGTTTTTCGTTGGGGGAGAAGACCATCGATGACCTGCTTCATGTGTTGAAGATTCCTCACGGGCGCGAACCTGCCTATCCCGAAGGGAATTTCAGGGCCGACTTCATCGTCAACGGGGTATTTATCGAATACTTCGGACTGACGGGAGACGCGGAGTATGATGCGAAAACGAGCAAGAAGAAAATGCTCTGTAACGCGTACGGAATAAAGCTAATTTCAGTCCTACCAAAGGACCTAGTCAGCTCAAGAAAACTGGAATCAATGATGCTGACGAAATTGGGACTAACCCCTAAGCCTTAACCCCTAACCCCTGATCTCTGGCCCCTGTTATTCTAACGCAGTGGACCACTTTCGCCGCATCGGGCTATTGCGCCGCCGTTTGACCAAAGCCGGGCTTTCCGGGCTGCTGGTTACCCACCTGCCGGATCTTCGCTATCTCTCGGGATTCACAGGGTCGAGCGCCGCGCTGGCCATCACACGCCGTTCTGCCCGCCTGTTTACCGATGGACGCTATGTGACGCAGGCTGCTGAAGAGGTCAAAGCAGCGCAGGTACAGATTGTGACCAGCTCGCCGGCTGTGGCCGCCGTGGAGTGGCTGGCAGCGCAGCCGGGAGTGGAGTGCGCCGGATTTGATCCTGGCAAAACTACCGTTGCCAATCTGGCTCGATATCGGGCGGCTTTGCCGCCGCGGCTTCGGCGCAACTTTCTTTCCGCTTTGCCTGCCCCGCTGGTTGAGCCCTTGCGCTGGGTAAAAGACGAAGACGAGCTGGCGCTGATGGCTGAGGCGGCGCTGGTGGGGTGCAAGCTCTTCGAGCATATTCTTGACTTCATACGGCCCGGCCTTGCGGAGTTTGAAGTGGCTGCGGAGTTGGAGCACCGGGCGCGGCTGCTGGGCGCGGAGGGCATGTCGTTTGAGACCATCGTGGCTTCGGGCGCGCGCTCGGCCCTGCCGCATGGACGAGCGACCACCGCGCGCCTGCCCCGGCGGGGATTCCTGACCCTCGACTTCGGTGTTATTCTCAAGGGTTACTGCTCCGATATGACACGCACCGTGTACCTGGGAAGGCCCAAGGCCAAGGAGCGGAATGCATATCAGGCAGTGCTCGAAGCCCAGGAGGCGGGGGTAGCCGCAGTTGCCGCGGGGGAGCGCTGCGGGGATGTGGATGAGGCCGCGCGCGGCGTGCTGCGCAGGGCGGGATTGGCAGAGGCTTTTACTCACTCCACAGGCCATGGTGTGGGCCTTGAGATTCACGAGTCGCCGCGTATCGGCGCTGAACAGACAACCAGGCTGCTGGCCGGCATGGTTGTTACCATAGAACCTGGAATCTATCTTGCGGGGGAGTTCGGCATACGCATCGAGGATATGGTGGCTGTGACCCGAACCGAAGGGCAGGTGCTGACACCAGCGCCCAAGGCCCTGATCGAACTTTGAAACCGAAGTCCCACCCGCGCGTGGGCGAGTTAAGGAACGAATGAATCCACTGAACCCTGACGATATCGACGATTTAAAACAACTGATCGAGTTCCTGAAAGCGAATCAGGTTGCCGAATTCGAGTTGGACCGCGGAGAACTGCGCGTCCGGCTCAAGTTTGAGCAGCCGCAGGCCTCACCGGCCGGACTGTCGGATCTGGCCAGCTTGCTGGCGAGCGCCCGAATGACTTCGGCTCAGCCGGCAACTGCCGCGCCTGCCGCAGCGCCAGTTGCCGAAGCGCCCGCTGCCGATCCCAATGCGGGACTGCACATTGTGAAGTCCCCGATCGTTGGCACCTACTACGGTTCGCCTTCACCTGGCGCTTCGGCTTTTGTCTCTGCCGGCGATCATGTGGACAAGGGGCAGGTTGTCTGCATCGTCGAAGCCATGAAGCTGATGAACGAGATCGAATCCGACGCCGCCGGCGAGATCGTCAAGTGCTTTGTTTCCAACGGCCAGCCCATCGAGTTTGGGCAGCCCCTCTTTTCTATCCGGCTGAGTTAGGGTCCTGAATGTTTCGTAAAGTACTGGTAGCCAACCGCGGTGAAATCGCGCTGCGCGTTCTGAACGCCTGTCGAGAACTCGGCATTCGCACGGTCGCCATCTACAGCGAGGCGGATCGAAATTCGCTGCACGTCCGCTTTGCCGATGAGGCAATCTGCATTGGCCCTCCGCGGCTTGCGGAGAGCTATCTGAATGTGCCGGCGGTCATCTCCGCCGCCGAAATCGCCGATGTGGACGCGATCCATCCAGGCTATGGCCTGCTGAGCGAGAATGCCAACTTTGCCGAAGTCTGCCGCGCCTCGAACATCAAGTTCATTGGCCCTCCGCCCGAGGTAACCCGGCTGATGGGCGAGAAGGAAAAGGCCCGCCAGGCGATGAAGAAGGCCAACGTACCCATTCTGCCTGGTTCGGATGGAGTGCTTGCCACTGCGGAAGATGCGCAGAAATGCGCGAAGGCCGTGGGCTACCCGGTCATTCTCAAGGCCAAGGCAGGCGGCGGTGGGCGTGGCATGAGGATTGTCCGCAATGCCGAAGAGTTGCCCAACCTCTTCCACGCGGCCTATGGCGAGGCGGCCAATGCCTTTGGCAATGGCGAACTCTACATGGAGAAATTTGTCGAGAATCCGCGCCATATCGAATTCCAGGTGCTGGCCGATGAGCATGGCAATGTGGCCACGCTCTTTGAGCGCGAGTGCTCCATCCAGCGCCGCCATCAGAAGCTGATTGAAGAAGCGCCATCTTTGCAAGTTACGCCTTCGCTTCGCGCGGAGTTGGACAATACCTTGTGCCGTTGCCTGAAAGACATCGGCTACCAGAACGCAGGCACAGTGGAATTTTTGATGGATGAGGACAGACAGCTCTATTTCATTGAGATGAATACCCGCATCCAGGTGGAGCACCCTGTGACCGAGGCCATCACCGGCATCGATCTGGTGAAGGCGCAGTTGCGCATTGCGGCTGGAGAGCGGCTGGATACTATTCTGCCAGCGAAAATCGCGATTCGCGGCCACTCCATTGAGTGCCGAATCAACGCGGAGAATCCCAAGAAGTTCACGCCTTCTCCGGGCAAGATTACCGCATTCAACGTGCCTGGAGGCAACGGCGTGCGCGTAGATACGGCGCTGTATGCCGAGGGCGTGGTGCCGCCGTACTACGATTCGCTGATTGCCAAGCTGATTGTGCATGGAGTTGACCGGGCAGAGGCGATCGCCAAGATGGAGCGCGCGCTGAGGCAGTTTATTGTGCAGGGAATCGAGACCTCGATACCGCTGCATCAGGCGATCTTTGCCGATCCCGGCTTTCGCGCCGGCGACTTCGACACCAGTTTCATGGAGCAGTTTCTGGCCAGGGAAGCGGAGAAATAGGCGAACCGTAACTTGCAAAAAATGCTGCGACAAAGTGGCTGGGTTCCTGTTGAGGAGTCCAGCCATTCGCTTTTGCGGACCCATAGGCTGAAGGAAGGCGGGTTCTAGTTGCGTTTTGTTTATTGAAGAGGAAAAACCTCTTTACTGGGATGCATTGTACCTGTAAAGTAACGCCCATGAAGGGGGCAAGATGACCACGACCTTACCGACTCAACTGCCTAACATCATCACAGCAATTGGGGGATTGGGGACTGCGGCCTTTGGGCTTCTTGAAGCGATCAAGCCCGTGTTCCCATGGATCAACCATATTGGATTCGGCGGGATTCATAAAACTGTGTCGGCCCTGACACCGAATGTGGCTGGGGCCGGTGCGCCGGTGAATTCGCTGCCTCAAAAGAATGTTCTGGAATCGGTGCTCGCCAACTGGGTGAACGGGACGGATTTGGCAAGCCAGAAGGCCATTGCCAAGTCCCTCATCAAGCTGCACCTGAGCGCGGGTAATGCGGCGGCGCTGGCCGCAACAACCAACGTGGATGCCGCGGTGCTGGGCGTGGTAGCGGGGAAGATCGCCTCTGGAACTTCCCTCACTCAGCCGGAGAGCGACGTGTATGCGCGCTTCGATCTGATCGTCACGGCGCTGCTCGATGAATCCTATCAGCAGGCAGACCTGCTCTATCGCAACTGGACACGCGGGCTGGCCGCATTCATCGCCGTGGTTCTCTCGTTGGTGGCGGGATGGAGCCTGGTTGGCGACTGGAAAGCGTTCTGGTGGACGTCCGATATGTACTTGGCCCTGCTTGTGGGCTTGCTGGCCACCCCACTGGCGCCGATCGCCAAGGATATTTCTACCGCCCTGGCAACGGCAGTGAACACAATGCAACTAGTGAAGAAATAGGCTGCCATGACCTGCTTTCTTGACGTGCGCCAGTTGACGGTCGGAGGAGATTTGGCAACCTCTGTGGCTGCCAATGAAGGCACCTCGATCAACGACTACGCCGGGATTTCCCAGGCCGATCTGCTTGCCTTCATCCGGGGGCGGCATGTGCTGATTGCCAGCCACGGCTTCAATGTGGATCGAGCGGCGGGTATCGCCTGCCTGTCGAACTGGGAGAGCCTGCTCCAGCTTCCCCAGCCGTACTCCGCTTTCCTGGGCTTGCTGTGGCCGGGCGATTCGGTGTGGGCGCACGGGCTCGATTATCCTGAGGAGCCGAAGATTGCGAATGACGCCGGGATTCTGATTGGACAATTTATCGATGCCAACTTTGCGAATGCGGCAAGCATCTCGTTTGCTTCACACAGCCTTGGGGCGAGGGTTGTGCTGGCGACGATTGCCAATATGAGCCTGCCGGTGCGCCGCCTGACGCTCATGGCCGGGGCCATTGACGACGACTGCCTGAACACGGAGTTCCAGGCGGCGATAGCCAAAATCGGGAGTGTATCACTGCTGGCCTCGAAGGAGGACACGGTACTCTCGATGGCTTTTCCAATGGGCAACTTCGTCGCGGGCATCGTCGCCGAGGGGCATCCCTGGTGGCGCGCGGCTATTGGGCATACGGGACCCGCACAGCCCCGGCCGGCTAACTTCCAGGCACCGTTCGAGATACCGGATCAGTGGGAGTTCAACCACGGGAATTATCTACAGATCGATCAGCCGCCCGCTCCGGCGCTGGCGATTCCAACCGATGTGCCGCCGGATGGATCGCCCTTGCCCGGTCAGGGCGCGACAGGGTGGCATGAGGCGTTTTCCTCGGCTTTTGTATCTACACGATTCCGTTGAGTTGCAGCAAACTACCGCTGGCTGGGAATAATTTATCGCTTTTTGTTCGCCTTTTTTGCAATTTTCCGGTATGCTGGTTTCGCAACACGGAGGTTGCAGAATGGACTTTCAAAAAGAACTGATTGCCGAATACGACCGCGAGATCGCCACAACACGCAAGATGCTTGCAGCGATCCCTGCCGATGCCGATTTCACCTGGAAGCCCCACCCTAAATCCATGAGCCTGGGCCGGTTGGCCGGGCATGTCGTGGAAACTGCTGGAGAGTGGGCAACGACGATCTTTACCACGGATAAGCTCGAATTCCCCGCCGATCACAAGTGGGAATCCTACGTTCCCGCATCGACTGAAGCGCTGCTGGAGCGCTTCGACAAAGACACGGCTACAGCCAAGGCGGCTTTTGCCGGATTTGCGCCGGAGAAGTGGGACGAGAATTGGAAGTTTGTGGCCGGTGATCAGGCCTGGATCGACGACTCGAAATACCGCGTCTTTCGCGACTGGGTGCTCAATCACCTGATTCACCACCGCGCACAATTGGGCGTTTATCTGCGCTTGCTCGACAAGCCGATTCCCGGCACGTATGGGCCGTCGGCGGACGGGATGTAGAGGGACAGGGTATAGGGGCTAGGGGTTAGGGATTAGGGTTCGGAGTACAGCGCAGCCCTAGTCCCTGTTCCTGGCAAGCCGATCAATTAACCTTGTTCCATGACCTTCACTTTTCCTAAAATCTACCCGATTCTGGATTCCTCATTTATCCCTTCCACGGGCCGCGCGGAGTTCCTGCGCCAGTTGGGCGGCTCTCTGGCCGAAGCCGGTGTGACGCTGCTCGAATATCGCAACAAGACCGGCGCCGAAGCCGAGTTACTGGCCGACGCCGCTCTTCTGCGCACAGCTCTCCCTACAGGTCAGGTGAAGCTGATTCTGGATGACCGGGCCGATCTTGTGGAGCAGCTTGGCTTCGACGGCGTACACGTGGATGCAGGCGACCTGAAGCCAGCTGAGGCGCGACAGTTGCTGGGGCCTGACCGCATTGTTGGGACCTTTGGCGGAAGCAGCGCGCTGGGTGCCGGGATTCTGCAAACCCCAGCAGACTATTTTTCCATTGGCCCGGTTTTTCCCACGCGCACCAAGCAGACCTCGACGCCAACCATTGGCATGGAAGGTGTTCGGCGGTTGCGCGCCGAGGCTGGGCACGGCCCTGTACTGGTGGCTGTGGGAGGCATTACGCTGGCCACGGCTGCTGAAGCCCTCGCAGCCGGAGCAACGGTTGTAGCCATCGCCGGGGCGCTCTTTCGCCAGCCGGACCCGGCGGTGGAGTTTCGCAAGTGGATTCGAGAACTGGCATGAGTGCTGCCGTTCGATACGGAGCTGCTTGTTTTAGCCTGCAAACTCGTATCCCTCCCGAACCGATTACTGGTTGAGCTGGAGGTAGTGGTGGTGATGATGGTGGTGATGGTGGTGAACGACCACCACAACCTGCGCCTGCGCCGCATAAGGCGTTGCGAAGCAGAAGACGAGGAGCATTCCGAGCAAATACTTTTTCATGCCTCATCATGACGCGTCCCGTGGCAATTTGCAGAGCTACTTTGACCTACGCGCACATACGGCGCTCGATAAGCAAATCAGCACATGGTATATGCTTTTCCCAGTGACGCCCCGAGGATACACTCCCATTTCCGGCGCTGCTGATTCAGCCAACGCTCCCCGGCTGTCGCAGAGTCTTGGCCTTTTCAGCTCGACGGCGCTGGTGATCGGGTCCATGATCGGCTCCGGTATCTTCATTGTGGATGCGGACATTGCCCGCGGCACGAATTCTCCGGCGCTGTTCCTGGGCGCTTGGGTGGTGACGGCCGTTCTGACCATGACCGCCGCTCTCAGCTACGGGGAGCTGGCTGCCATGATGCCCAAGGCGGGCGGCCAATACGTTTACCTGCGTGAGTCGCTGGGGCCGCTGTGGGGTTTTCTCTACGGCTGGACGCTGTTTCTGGTCATCCAGACGGGCACCATCGCAGCCGTCTGCGTGGCCTTCGGCAAGTTTCTCGGCGTCTTTTTCCCCACCATCTCGACGACCCATTGGCTGTGGCACATTGCCCATGTTCCCCCGATCCGGGTTGGGCCCATGGTGCTGGGCAACATGGAGATTGGCGTGAGCACGGCCAACCTCACCGGAATCGTCATCGTAGCCTTTCTGGCTATTGTGAATATTTTTGGCGTCCAGCTGGGCGCGCTGATCCAGAACGTGTTTACTACGGCCAAGGCGCTGTCGCTTGCGGGCCTCATTCTGCTCGCCCTCACCTTAGGCCGCAACATTACGGCGTGGGAGGCCAACTTCGGTCCGAATTGGAGCGAGTTCTGGAAGAATGCTGGCTGGAGCTCGCTGCATCCCGTGCAGGTAGGCGTCGGCGGTCCCACGGTGCTGGTGAATCTGCTGGTGATTCTGGCCGTGGTGCAGGTGGGGTCGCTGTTTTCTGCCGATGCCTGGAACAACATCACTTTCACCGCCGGCGAAGTGAAGAATCCCAAGCGCAACATTCCGCTTTCGCTGGTGCTGGGCACCGGGTTTGTACTTACGGTTTACTTGCTGGTGTCGCTTGCCTACATCCTGGTGCTGCCTCTGCACGGAGATCCCAACGGCGCCACGGTGATGACGCGCGGAGTGCAATACGCCGCTGAGGACCGCGTGGCTACGGCTGTATTGGACCAGATATTGCACTCCAGCGGTGCGCGCCTGATGGCTCTGGCGATCCTGATCTCAACCTTCGGCTGCGCCAACGGAATGACGCTGGCCGGGGCGCGCGTCTACTACGCGATGAGCCAGGATGGGCTGTTCTTCAAGTCCGTCGGCAAGCTGCATCCGCGGTATAAGACGCCGGTTGCGGGCTTGCTGGTGCAGGCTGCGTGGGCCATCGTGCTGTGCATCTCCGGCTCATACGGCCAGTTGCTGGACTACATCATTTTCGCGGTGTTGTTGTTTTACATCCTCACCATCGTTGGCCTCTTCGTGCTGCGCTTCAAGCGTCCGCACGCGCCTCGCCCTTACAAGGCGCTGGGTTATCCTGTGCTGCCCGCGCTTTATATTGTGCTGGCCGCATGGATATGTATCGTATTATTGCGATACAAGCCGCAGTACACGTGGCCCGGCCTGGTGTTGGTGCTGCTAGGCATTCCGGTGTATCTCTTCTGGTCGTGGCGCAGAAGAGAAGCTCGATTTGACCGTTACATCAAGGAGTAGCCTATCCGCATGGCGAATATTTTCAGAAGGAAACCTCTGCACCTGATTGTTTCCGAAGCCAAAGAGGAAGGGGACGAGCATCTCAAGCGATCCCTGGGACCGGTGTCGCTGACGGCGCTGGGAGTCGGGGCGGTCATTGGCGCTGGAATTTTCGTGATGGCAGGTTTGGGAGCGCACGAGGCGGGGCCGTCTCTTATGCTGTCGTTCACGATGTGCGGTGTTGCCTGCACCTTCGCGGGCCTCTGTTATGCCGAATTTGCAGCCATGATTCCGCTGGCCGGATCGGCTTACACCTATTCCTACGCAACGCTGGGAGAGCTGTTCGCCTGGATCATCGGATGGGATCTGACCCTCGAATATGCGATGGGCGCGAGCACGGTGAGTTCGGGATGGTCAAACAATTTTGTCGAGTTCCTTAAGATATTCGGTGTCAAGATTCCACTCTGGCTGAGCTACGATCACTGGACGGGCCTGGATCAGGCGACGAAGATCGCGGCGCGAGAGTTTCTTGCCAGAATGCATCCGGAGTTGGCCGTCGGGTCCAACGGGTTTCTGGATGCATTGAAAGACCTGCTGGCCAGGCCTCCTGCCGACGTGGTGGCGCGTGGGCATGCGCTGCTGAACGCGCCGCACCTGTTCGGCGTGGAGATAGGCTTCAATCTGCCGGCCTTTGTGATTGCCTTGATCATTACGGCTATTCTGGTAGTGGGTATTCAAGAGAGCGCCAAGTTCAATGCCACGATCGTAATTATCAAGGTCTCGGTTGTGCTGTTTGTTCTGGCGCTGGGCTCGCGTTACATTCATCCCGGCAACTGGGGTCATGATTGGAGCAGCTTCGCTCCTTTCGGCTTTGCCGGTATCAGCGCTGCGGCAGCCTATATTTTCTTCGCATTTATTGGCTTCGATGCTGTCTCAACAACCGCACAGGAAGCCAGGAACCCGCAGCGCGATTTGCCCATCGGCATAATCTGTTCGTTGATTATATGCACCCTGCTCTATGTCGGTGTGGCTGCCGTGCTCACCGGCATGGTGCCATGGCAACTCGTGAATATCGAGGCGCCGCTGACGTACGCGTTCCTGGATCACAACATTGGCTGGGCGGGCGATATTATCACCTGTGGCGCGCTGGCCGGGCTCACCTCAGTGATGCTGGTCATGTTGATCGGCCAGACCCGCGTGCTCTATGCTATGGCCTCCGATGGCCTGTTGCCGAAGAAGTTTTTTGCGGCTATCCATCCGAAGTTCCAGACACCTTGGAAAAATACCATTCTGGTGGGATTTGTGGCAGCAATGATTGGTTCCATCACACCGATCAACAAGATCGGAGAAATGGTGAACATCGGAACACTGCTGGCCTTCGTGATGGTCTGCGCATCGATTATTGTGCTTCGCTTCAAGGCTCCGGATCAGCCACGGCCGTTCCGCACGCCCGGGATATATTTCGGTGGAAAGTTGCCAATTGTCCCAGCTCTCGGCATCCTTGCCAACGGCTACCTGATGTATTCGCTGGGTCTTTGGAATTGGGTCCGCCTGATTGTCTGGCTGGTCATCGGCCTATTCGTGTATTTCTTTTACTCCGTCAAGCACAGCAAGGTGCAGGCGTTGGACAAGGCGACCGAGGGGATGTAGAGGAATCCAGAATTGCAGAAAGCCGAGTGGCCTCCCGCGTGGGAGGCCACTCGCGTGAGTGCTGGGAGATTGCCTTCTTACGCTGTTCCAGCACCTGACCGCAGTGCGTGACGCGAAAAACAGGCTGCGCCTTGGCCAGGCGACCCACGATGTGAGTCGCCTGGCTTGAATGATTGACAGGGCAGTACGCGGCTGGGCTGATCCGCTTACGTGACGGTGATAGTAAACGTCTGTGTGCTCTTGCATCCGCTGGTATTGGTATACGTGGCCACATACGTGTTAGTGCCTACGGTCAACGGAATGCTATTGATCTGACGCGAGGTGGAGGTGTACCCGTTGGGGCCGGTCCAGCTCCAGGATCCGCCGCTGGCCGGCTGCGGGCCAAGGTCCACAGCCGCGCTGGTGGAAGTGACGGTGGCGCTGGATTCCTCGGTCCAGGCTAAGCCGCCATTGATGGAAATGTACGGAGTGATGGCGGTGGGTGTGCAACTGCCGCCGCTGCCACCAAAGCCTTCGAGCGCAGTCGTCGGTTCTCCGTTGGTTTGCCATGCGCCTTCGGAGTAGGTGTCGAAGGGAGCGTAGACCTCCGGCTCCCAGTAGAAGACGCCCAGGCCACCGCCGCTATTGAGACCATTGATGTAGCCTTCGAGCGAAGACTCTGTGCCCGATGGATTGTTCTCCGGGCCGCCGAACTCCACCTGCATCACTGGATGGCTATACATCTTCCCGTAGTTGAGCATGTCCGCTACGATGGGGGCAACTTCTGTCCCGGAGCCATAGGAGGAGAAGCCGGAGATTTCCCATTTGCCGCCATACTGGACGTAGGCGTTGTAGAACGGTTCGATGCCGCTGTCCTGCGGCTGGGCCAGGTGGATGATGGCCGGCACGCTGGGGAAGACATCCTTGAGGTTGTTGTAGCCAGCCATCAGCAGGCCGGTCATCTGGGAGGGGTTGTTGAGTCCTCCGGTAGGCAGGCAGATGCCGGAGTTGGTTTCGTTGCCGAGCTGCACCCAGCCGGGAGTGACGCCGGCGGCCTTCATCGCGGTCATGAAGCCGTTCACATAGCTGCCGAGGGCGGTCTCCATCTCGCTGTAGGTCAAGCTAGCCCAGGCCGCGGGCGGGTTCTGTACGCCGACACTGTTCCAGGTATCGCCAAAATGAAAGTCGATGTCCACCGGTAGGCCGGCGCTCTGGCAAAGGACCGCCATGGCAATGGTCTGCGCTTGATCGCAGTTGCCATTGGTTGGGCTCGTCGAGGGATTGACCCAGGTCCGCAGCCGGATGGCATTGACGCCGTACCCTTTCAAGATGTTCAGCAGATATGTGATCTGCTGGTTCGCGGTGGAACCGGAGGCCGCGCCCACGCCGCTGGAGTTTTTCCAGTAGTAGCCGTTGGCCGCCATCTGCTGCGCCCAACTGATGTCGGCGCCTTTCCAGAAGGTAGCCGCCTTGGCAACCGGAGGGTTGAGAAGGGATGTGATGGGGCTTTTCAGCATGGACCCAACAGCCAGCGCGCCCGCGGTTGCTCCTGCTCCTTTGAGCATGGCGCGCCGCGAAAAGCTAGTCTTCCTGAGACGTTGATCGATTGTCATTCCGCTCACTCCTGGAGGTTCTGGAGTTCTCGCGAGCACAAGAGAGAGTTTGCGATGGTTTTCGCCCATCGCAAACAGGTATCCAGAAACCAGAGCGAACTATAGGCCGCAAATGTGAGAGGTCACATCGGACTAAAGTAGGATTGGAATGAATAAATCTTCGGGTCTTCCAGCAGCTTCCTGTAGTGAGCTAAGCCGGGGTCTTGGCGCAGAACTCGTCGAAGGCACGGACCAGCTCGCCGGCAATCTGCTGGGCGGTGGACTGCTCGATGACAAAGCGCTGCATCAGGTAAACCAACTTGCCGTCGCGCAGGATGGCAATGGCGGGGGATGTGGGCGGGTTGCCCGCAAAGTAGCTGCGGGCGCGGTCCGTGGCCTCGCGGTCCTGGCCGGCAAAGACTGTAATCTTGCGGTCGGGCAGGGTGGCGGAATTTGCAAGAGCCATGCGCACGCCGGGGCGCATTTTGCCTGCTGCGCAGCCGCAGATTGAGTTCACAACCAGCATGGTTGTGCCCGGCTGGGCCAGCGCCGCGTCTACGTCCTCGGCGGTACGGGTTTCTTCGATACCGGCGCGCACAAGTTCTTCGCGCATCGGAATGACCATCAGTTCTGGATACATTTTCGCCTCCGGCAGGGAAGTTGCCTGAAACCATTCTATAGCCAAATTCCGTGGTGTAGCCTTGATTCGATGCTCCTAGAAGAAAACAAGCCGCTGGCGCCGTTTACCACCTTCGGCATCGGCGGCCCTGCGCGCTGGTTTGCCGAGGCGGCCAGCGAAGACGATATCGTTGAGGCGGCGGCCTGGGCGCGTGCGCGGGGGGTGGCGCTGTTTGTGCTGGGCGGCGGTAGCAACCTGCTTGTTTCCGATGCTGGATTCAATGGCCTGGTGCTACGGGTGGGGTTGCGCGGGATCGACGTTGGTCAGGCGCACGGGGATTCAGACCCATGTATCTATCGAGTTGCGGCGGGCGAAGACTGGGACCACTTCGTGGGGTACTCGACCCAGGCTGGATGCGCCGGGATAGAGTGCCTGGCGGGCATTCCCGGCACAGTGGGTGGAACGCCGGTGCAAAACGTGGGTGCCTACGGGCAGGAGGTAGCTTCGGTCATCGAACGGGTGCGAGCCTTCGACCTGAAGGAACGTGCCTTCGTCGAGTTCCCGACGGCTGATTGCGGTTTCTCCTATCGCCGCAGCCGTTTCAATTCAGCCGACCGCGGGCGCTACCTCGTAACCCGCGTGGATTACCGGCTGACCCCAGGCGGAGCACCGACGCTGCGCTACGCTGAGCTGCAACAGGGAATTGCGGAGAGCCGGCCAGGGGAGGGCAGGGAATCGAACCTTGCAGAGGTGGCGGCCGTGGTGCGAGGCATTCGCCGGTCCAAAGGGATGCTACTGGTGGAGGGCGACGCGGACTGTCGCAGCGCGGGCAGCTTCTTCAAGAATCCCGTAGTCGCCGAGGAGCTGTTGCAACGCATTGAGGCTGTCAGCGGCAAAGAGCCGCCGCGATTTCCCGCAGGACCGGGCGCTGAGAATCTGGGCAAGGTCAAGGTGCCCGCCGCGTGGCTCATTGAGCAGGCAGGCTTCAGCAAAGGCTATGCGCTGGGCAGGGCAGCGGTCTCATCGCGGCATACGCTAGCGCTGGTCAATCTTGGCGGGGCAAGCGCGGCAGAGATACTCGCTCTGGCAGAGAAGATCGCAGCCGCCGTGGAGTCTCGGCTCGGCATTCGTCTGGAAATGGAGCCGGTGCTGGTGGGTTTCTGAGCGCGGGAATAGAATTGGCAGTTAGCTCAATTAAGATGTCAGACTGCGTGAAAGCGTGCAAGTCAACTATTCCTCTCTAATTCGCTTCCTTCAGCAACAAAGCGTCTACATAGCCCTTTCCGCAGTGTTGGGAGCCGTGTTCTGGGCCATCGGACAGCCCATCGATCCAGTGATCGTGATGGTGTATTCCCTTTCCATCGGGAATCTGATCGCGCCCGCAATCAGGCGATTGCACTTTCTTTACGCGGATCGCCCTTTTCCATACAACTGGTTGATTTTTTTGCCGGTTCTGTTTGTCCTGCTCCTGCCCGTCTATCTAATTTCAAGTGCAGTTGCGTGGGCTATCGAACTGCACTCGTCGCAAACCTATGTGCATCTCGTCAGGACGGGATGGAAGCTTCCGTACCTGGTCACGTTTGTTTTCGGGGTTCTCGTGTTTCTGTACCAGACCACGAAGGAGCGGCTGGAACGGCGCAACGCCGAGCTACAGCACACCGTTGAAGCAGGCACTGCGCGGCTTGAATTGCAAGAGCAGGAGTTGCAGCGCGCCGAGGAGATGAGGAGATTCAGCGGTCTTTGCTGCCCAAGCAAATTCCGCAGGTTTCAGGCTTCGAAGTTGCGGCGGCATGGCTGCCCGCACGCACGGTGGGGGGCGATTACTACGACGTACTCCGGCTGGGTGGCCACCGGCTTGGCATCTGCATCGCCGATGTCGTGGGGAAAGGCGTTTCCGCAGCGCTGCTCATGGCCAATGTGCAGGCGGCGGTGCGTGCATTTGCCACTGAATCGGAGAGCCCGGCCGGCTTGTGCGCAAGCGTCAACCGGCTGCTGTGCGAGAACATCGCGACAGGAAAGTTTGTGACGTTTCTTTACGGAATTCTCGATAGCGAAACACATACGTTTCAGTACTGCAATGCCGGGCACCTTTATCCGATTCTTGTTTCGGGTGGTTCCGCGCGCACGCTTGAGCAGGGAGGGGCAGTGCTGGGTGTCTTTCCGGAGTGGAAGTACGAAGATGCGACCGTCGAGCTGGGGGCGGGGGACCGATTGCTGCTGTTCACAGATGGCATTACGGAAGCGACGGGCGCGGACGGGCGGGAGTTTGAAGAGGCGGGCATTGCGGCCTTTGCGAAGGCCAACAGCGCACTTGCGGCGCAGGAGTTGAATAGCCGTCTCCTTGCGCAGGTCACCGCATATTGCAGCGGCCAATTCCAGGATGACGCAACGCTGCTGGTGATTGCGGCTGGCTAAGGGCTCCAGATTCGGCTGGAGAATTGCTGAGACGGCGGATTCGATTCAACCGGAAAACCCAAGGTGCCAGTTCTGGTGATACCATCTCCGTAAAGGCCGTCCCATACGGCTGCACGGCCACACATGGAGGTCCTCATGAGCCCACTTTCCCGCCGCCAATTCCTCAAAACCTCGCTCGCCGTTGGAACCCTAAGCAGTGTCGCCACCCTGCCTTTGCACGCCACGACCAGCAAGGCGACCGACGTCGTCACTCTCGGCAAATCGGGCATGCAGGTCACGCGCCTGGCATTCGGCACCGGCAGCAACAACGGATCCGTGCAGTCCGCGCTCGGGCAGAAGGAATTCACGCGGCTGGTTCGCTACGCCTACGACCGCGGTATACGGTTCTTTGAGACTGCCGAGTCCTATTCCACCCCGGCCATGCTCGGCGAGGCGCTGAAGGGCATCCCGCGCGAGAGCTATCAGATCATGAACAAGGTGACTACCGACGAGGGCGTCGATCCGAAGGAGCGCTTCGACGAGATGCGCCGCATTTCGCAGACCGAGTACTTTGACATCATGCTGCTCCACTGGCAGCACACGGCGGAATGGGTAGGCGAGACCAGGCGCTGGCAGGATGGCATCCTGGAAGCGCAGTCGAAGAAGATCATACGCACACGCGGCGCATCGGTCCATGGGCTGCCTGCGCTGCGCCAGATGCCCGGCAACAAGTGGCTCGAAGTGGCGATGATCCGGATGAACCACAACGGCACCATCATGGACGGGCCCACCTGGAGAGACAGCACCTACCCGGAGAACGTGGACGAAGTCGTGACGCACGTGAAGCAGGTGAAGAAGGAAGGCATGGGCGTGATCAGCATGAAGCTGATCGGCGCGGGCGCTTTTGTGCGCCACGAGGATCGCCAGGCCGCGATGCGCTTCGCGTTCAAGAACGCTGGGATCGATTGCGCCACTGTGGGCTTCAAGAGCACACAGGAGATCGACGAAGCGATCGACAACATGAATGTCGCGCTGGCTTAGCGTTTATCCGTAAATTTCTGATTCTGTAGCGCCGCTCTCCTGAGCGGCTGTAGTGCAGGTCTCCAGACCTGCGCTCATCGCATCTGGCGGCTTGGAAGCCGCCAGCACAGCCGGTCAGGAGAGCGGCGCTACAATTTGCAGATCGACTCTTCGTGTTTTTGGCCTCGAAATTGAGGTTTTTGGGCTGAAAAGGGCAGGCAAAGATTACTATTTAGATAACAGATGGATTTCTTAAGATATTGATAAGTCGATCTTTACGGGAATCTATGAAAGGAAATGATACCCCCCGGGGGTTAGGAGGGGGAGGGGGTGCCTCCTCTGGACCTTGCCGGGCAGGCTGGAGCCGGATGCGGGAAGGCCGGGATGGGCTTCCAAACCGATGGTTTTTGCGATGACTTTCATGGGTTTCCCGGCGATGCGGAGGATGTCTCCGCTCTTCCTATTCCGATTGTGCTCCCGAGAGAGGTTATTTTAGGCAAGGAACGGAGGGGAAAGTTGTGGTTTTCCAGGCCCGGAATCGGGATTTGGGAAACCCGGCTACATGGGCTTATCTATCAAAATTTATTGCAAATGCGAGTTGGGGGGAGAACCATTACCCTAGTGGCGAAGCGGCATCCGCAACATCCTGGAGGATTTACACTTGCGCACAATGGTCCAACTGGTACATGATTATCAAAGAACCCAGAGGTGCGACCGTGGCGGATGAAAATGCGGAATTTGAAGACCACCGACTTGGATTATTAAGCGACGCACTAAGTGACACCGTATCGGTCTTCAGAAGGCTGGATGACGCCGGACGCCAGACGCTACTCAAAGCCCTGGCAGTGTTGTTCGGTATAAGCGTTGCAAATGAGCCAAGCTCAGGACCGAGAACAGTCTCCTTCCCTGAACCGACAGAGCGCTTTTCTAAGGAGCAAAGTCTCTCCCCTAAAGAGTTCCTACTAAAGAAGCAACCGCAGAGCGATGTCGAGCGAGTTGCCTGCCTCGGATATTATCTTGCGCACTATCGGGACCAACAGCAATTCAACACAAGGGACATCAGTGCGCTCAATACAGAGGCTGCGCAAAGAAGATTTTCGAATGCAGCTGTGCCTGTAAGCAACGCCACTAACTATGGCTACTTAGTGCCTGGAATCAAGGGCATGAAACAGCTTAGCGCGGGCGGCGAAATGTACGTGGAGGCTCTGCCCGATAGAGATGCCGCTAATGAAGCCTTGGCGCAATCGCGTCCTAAAAGAGCATCGAAGAAATCACCGCTACGAAAAAAGGCCGTTGAGTAATGGCGGACGATCAGATCTCGAAACGGCACAGGGCGAAACGCATTGCCATCTACAATCATAAAGGCGGAGTTGGAAAGACTACGCTCACAGTCAATATAGCTTATGCTCTGACCGATCTTGGCAAGAGAGTTTTGCTCGTCGATTCGGACCCTCAATGTAACCTTACCTCATATTTGATCGAAGCAAGCGTCGTCGATAAGATGCTCGATGCCTCCGATACTGCGGCTGGCCAGACTCTATGGTCAGCAGTCAAGCCTGTTGCTGAGGGGACAGGCGAGGCAAGACTGATCGAGCCAATCGAGAGGAACGGCTTGTTGTTGCTGCCTGGCGACATCCTGCTGTCGAAGTTCGAGCAAGATCTGTATCAGTTCTGGTCAGAGACCTTCTTAAGAAGGGTCCGCGGATACCGCGGGACAGCAGCGCTCAGCGCGCTGGTCAATGAAATATCGAAAAAGAACGACATTGATTTCATTCTTTATGACTCCGGACCAAACATCGGCCCGCTCAACCGTTCCATCCTGCTAGACTGCGATCATTTTATTGTTCCCGCTGCATGCGACTCGTTTTCTGTTCGCGCATTTAAGACACTAGGACAGACGCTAGCTGAATGGATCAAGGATTGGACGACAGCGATTTCCCTTGCGCCTGACAATGTCTACCTATTGCCGGGCAAGCCAAGGATGATCGGATACATCCCGCAGAGGTTCAGGGTATACGGAGGCAATGTCGCATCCAATTTCTCGCACTTCCTGCCTCGGATCGATCGGCGAATTTCAGCGGACGTCGGAGCAGTGTTGCGTGGAATTGACAAGGCCCTTGCTCCACTCGAATTCCAATCGAGATTGGGCTTAGTTAGGGACTTTGGGAGACGCGCAGTACTCGGGCAAGACCAAGGAGTCCCGATATGGAGTGTAGGAAACGCAGACGAGAACGCACATGCGCAAGCCGTATTTCATGGGATCGCAAAGAAGATCATCGAGAGGGCACGCTGAGATGGCCAAGCGCTCCCTGGAAGATAGAAAAATTGCGCGGGAGCTGATCAGCCGCTACCAAGCCAACCTGCCCACCTTCGCAAATTTCCTGACCAGCCTTCAAGACCAGATCGGAACATCTCCAAAACTTGCACCATATATCCACTCATTGAAATGGCGGACCAAGTCTATAAATAGCCTAGAGGGCAAGATCTATAGAAAGCTGGACGATGCCAAGAGGGAGAACGAGACGTTCGAAATTAATGCCGAAAACTTATTTCTCAAGATCAATGACCTGGCAGGCCTTCGAATCCTTCACCTTAATACTGATCAACTTCCCCTCATCGCCAACGGTCTTAATGCGTTGTTCGAAGAGGAACTCTACACACTTTTTGAACAGCCGACAGCACGCACTTGGGATGACGAATCGAGAGCATTTTTGACTAAGCTAGGCTTTAAAATCGTAAATAAGCCCTCTAGGCCGTCGTTCTACACCAGCGTACATTACGTTATCAAACCAAGCAAGAAGACCGAGATCACATGCGAAATACAGGTCCGCACGCTGATGGAAGAGGTTTGGGGTGAGGTGGACCACCTCTTGAACTACCCCGAGAAGACCAAATTCGTGTCATGTAAAGAACAGATTGCAGCATTGGCAAGGGCGACCTCAACCTGCAGTCGGTTGGTTGACTCGATATTTAGATCACATGCGGACCTCAGCAAGCCAAGACGAAAATCCAAAAGCAAAGAACCCATTGGTGATGGACTGTGAGAGGGCGGATGTTACGAAGGCTCAGGAGCGCTAACCTGGCCGTAGTCAATAGATCACATCACGGCCCGCTAACTTATGAATGCCTTCAAATCTCATTCGAGCCACTGTTGAGATTAGTCCCGATAAGTAGCTCAGTGTTCACCGATTGCGGAGCCGATTTGCAAGGCTGGATGTTGGTTGGCGCTCAGAGTCCTTCGCGTGAATTAAGGCTCAACGAAGAAGCCCGCGGCTGAAGCCGCTTTGATTGCATGGCGGCATTCAGAGGCATGAATGCTCCTGCTCCCTCCGTCTGGTGCAGGCCCGCGCCTATAGGGTCTTTTGCAGCCGCTCGCGCATTGCGTGAAGTCCTGGAAGAGAATTCCCTCAGGGGCTAAAGCCCTCGTTGATTTGCTGGCTCTGTGCCGGGACTGAAGTCCCGGCCTACCGCCCGCCGTGGCTAAAGCCGTTTTGATGGCAAGGCGGCATTCAGGGTCCTCGACCCACGCGGTGGGTACCCCGCCCCTGCTCCCTCCGTCTTGTGCAGGCCCGTGCATATAGGGTCTTTTGCAGCTGCTCGCGCATTGCGTGAAGCCCTGGAAGAGAGTTCTCTCAGGGGCTAAAGCCCGGCTCATTTTGCGCTGTTTGCGGCACGACTGAAGTCATGCCCTGACACAAAGCGCTTCCCTAATAGAGTTTTTCTGCAGCCTGTGAAGTCGTGCCCT